>Ga0272448_1000021_pt1 | contig 227875 bp, 197 predicted proteins | sample YNPCB0191_FD_202220 | JGI IMG/M metagenome (GOLD analysis project Ga0272448, IMG submission 202220) | Hot spring sediment microbial communities from Yellowstone National Park, WY, United States - YNP-CB-019-1 | ecosystem: Environmental > Aquatic > Thermal springs > Hot (42-90C) > Sediment... | reverse complement strand
TCTTGTCTGGCATTAACATGCTGAGGTCTTTCGTGAATGGATATTCTGTGGGGAATAGACGCTCTTCTTGTTCTGCCTCCCCAATGCACTCTTTCGGGTTTTTGCTTATGTCTCAGATGTTTCCATAACTTCAATTGTTTTCCTTCCCGGCTGTAGATGTACTGATAGATCGTCTCATGAGAAATGACACTTTTCCCATCCGCTTGTTTTCGTAACTCTCCTGCTATTTGTTCTGGTGACCAATCTTCTACCAGATTCTCAATCACATATTTCTTGAGTCCTTCGGATATCTCGAGTTTGCTTCTTTTCCTTCTTTCTAGTTGTTGTTTCCTTGCTCTGCTATGGGCTCTATGAGGATCGTACTTCTCTCGACCTCCATTCTTCTTGATCTCATCCGAGATGGAACTGATCGACTTCTCTATTGTTTTGCTGATCTCTCTGTAACTCTCTCCCGATTCTAACATCTCTGCAAGTATTTTTCTCTCTGTCAGTGTTATATGGTCCATTTGAATAGGGGGTTAAAGGATCAGATAGTTTCTTTACTCTTTCTATCTTATCCTCTGTTCGGTTCTATTCTAGAACTTTCTGATTGGGGAAAGAAGATTGATGCAATAAAAGGAAATCAAGAAATGGAGAAAAAAATTACGGATTTGGCAAATACACATCCTGCAAACACATTCAAAACTCCTGACGGATGGAATAATGCTGTTGCGACTGCTCTTGGAGGAAAACCAGAAGATATTACAGCTATCCAAAAAGCAATTAATGCAAAACCTGATGATCATGTTGGTCCGGGGTCTATGATTGCATTGCTCAATACGATAGGAAAAACAAAAGAAGCTGAAGAATATCGAAGAGGTTCAACGTACAATTTTGATAAATATATTCTTCCAACAGCAGAACAACCTGCATCCACTACAGACGCTTCTACTAATGCCCCTGCTGCCACATCTGGTGCAGCTGCTCCTGTAACAGGAGAGAAAACTGCACCAGTCGAGAGTGATGAAAAATTTCCTGATGGAACAAAAGCAGAAATAAAATCAGATGGAGACAACTACTTATTGATTCTCTCAGATAGCAAGAATCCTCCAGCAGAGATTTGTAAAATTTCTATTTTAAAAGAAGTGGCGCAGCAGATGGGCATTACGAATCCAAATGTTTTTTCACATGGGGTTGATGTAAAATTAGATAATCAACAGCTTGTTATTAAAGTATTAGGAACAAAGATAGCACAATTAACGGTGAATCTGACGAACAATACAGCCACGTCAAAACGAGAAATAACAGGTATATCAGGTGATATTAAAGTTGGCGAGAAAATCTATATGACCAGTTTAGATGAAGGAAAATTAAAACTGACTGAAAAATCAGAGGGAACTAGCCACACTAGTTATCCTTTTGAAACCTATCGAATATAAACAACAAACAACAGTTACAGCTGACAGGGTGCCACCCTGTCAATGGTCAGGCAGATTAATGGATCAGGAAAGTTTTTAGATTCATATTGATATTTTGCTCATCGTCATCAACAAAACTCTCATAGGATATATCATCCTGATTGAGATGAAGTTGTTCCGTTGTCCCAAAATAGGATAATATAAATTCAGTACAGATCCACGGTGCATGTTTCTTCCCCACATCATATCCATAACTCGAGTAGGGATAGTTGACAGGGGAAACATTGTCAACAGTTGCATTTTTGTGCAGACCCCTTACAATAGAAAAGACTTTGTACCAAATCTGAATGCAAAAAACAGATCTCTCCAAACTCAAAATAGCGATCGTCTGCGACTGGCTCACCAATCAAGGCGGTGCAGAACATGTGGTGTGGACAATGCATGAAATGTTCCCTTCCGCTCCGATTTATACGAGTATCTATAATAAAGAGAAACTCCCCCAATTTACAGATGCCGATGTTCGCACTTCTTTTTTACAAAAAAGACCATTTGCGAAAACCCACCACCAGTGGTTCTTAAACGCTATGCCCAGAGCGTTTGAAGAATTTGACCTCAAAGAGTACGATATTGTCCTTTCTTCCGCTCATTCATGTGCAAAAGGCGTGATTACAAAGCCGGAAACCGTGCATATCAGTTATTGTCATACTCCCATGCGGTATGCCTGGGACGAAAGTCATGAATACATCAACAAATCCCCTTTCCCGGGGTTCCTGAAACAGTGGTATATCCCCCACGCCATCAAAAAAATACGGTTGTGGGACAGACTGGCGGCTGATCGAGTTGAGTATTTTATTGCTAATTCAAAGTATATCCAAAAAAGGATTAAGAAATACTATGAACGCGACAGCACAGTGATTTATCCTCCTGTCGCAACAGGGTGTTTTTCCATTTCTCCTGACATCGGTGATTATTTTCTCGCGGTGGGAAGACTGATCCAATACAAACGGTTTGATCTGATCGTGGAAACATTCAACCAACTGGGATTGCCCCTCAAAATCGTTGGAGACGGTCCGGAATATAAGAAATTAAAAAGTATCGCAAAGAGCAATATCGAGTTTGTCGGATTTGCAGACCAGGAAGAGTTGAAAAAATTATACGCTCAAGCTCAGGCTCTTATTTTTCCTCAACGAGAAGATTTTGGTATTGTGCCGGTCGAAAGTATGGCTTCCGGAAGACCTGTCATTGCGTTTCAGGAAGGAGGAGCAAAAGAAACGGTCATTGATGGCATTACAGGGATCTTCTTTGAGGAACAAACCATAGAAAGCTTATCAAACGCCATACAACAATTTCAACACACAACATTTGTGCCGGAAAAAATACGACAACATGCCCTCCAGTTTGATACCGCCCGATTTAAACGGGAGATGCTGTTCTTTATTGAACATAAATATCAGGAATGGCAAAATATTCTCGATACCCTCTAAAATATGACGTTAAAAAAATTCATACAGGAACTAAAACGGCAAGAGAAACTATTTTTTCTTCTGTTCATCATTCTCTTTATTCTGTCTCTTCCCTTTGTCCTTTTGAATCAAAGAGACCAGTATAAAAGTTATCTGTTTTTTACCGTTGCGGCAAAAGATACGACCTCCACAGAAGAACTCAAGCCCGGTATAAATTCTCTTTATCTTATTTCCGCATCAGATCTTTTTTCAGAAACAATCGTGGGATGGTTCAAAAATCCTGCTTTTATGGATGTGATAGAACAAAACAGTATTTCTCCCCTTCCAACGTTGAATGTCCGGAAAGAATCAAAACAGAATGTGATGATCTTTTTCACCACGAACAATCAAACACTCAATAATCGGATCCTGCAAAGTACCATAACGCGTCTTCAGGAATCCGTGAATGAGTATAACAAAGCGAGCGGAACACAGTATACGTTAACCAATGTATCATCTCACACCTTGACCATTCCTCCCAACTTTATGATCGATATAACCATAGCACTGCTCAGTAGTGTACTGATCAGTCTCTGCGTCATGCTCATTAGGATAAGAGGCATTAGTCGACCGTAATCTGGTCCGTATATTCATCAGTGATATTGTCCTTATCCTGAACACGTAAAAGAACGGTATACGTTCCGGGTTTCTCAAAGGTATGGGTCGGTTGTCGTTCATTACTCACCACCCCATCTCCGAAATCCCAAAAGAAACTGACAATAGCACCTGTAGAGGAAGAAGGATCAAAGGTGACCGATAATGGCGCTTTCCCTTCCTTAATACTGGGGGTATAACGCGCAATCAGAGGCACATTGCTCACAATAATATCCTGCGTGGTACTCGCCTTTTTTCCATCATTCGTAAACACGGTCAGCTTCACATGATAAATACCCGGCTGAGCAAAAGTGTATTGGATCTTGGCATTATACATCTTCGGAGGAGTTCCATCATTAAAATCCCATTGGTACTGTTCAATAGTGCCTTGGTCATATCGGGAAGCAGAAGCATCAAAAGAGACTTTTAACGGCGCAATACCAGAACGTACATCGGTCTGTATGATAGCGGCAAGAGGCTGTTTTAAGGTGGTAATAACGACGGTGTCTAAAGACTCATTCTTCGCTGCATCCGTTACTTTGAGCGTCACCGTGCGCTCTCCGGCATCGTTGTAGGTATAATCGGCTTTTGATCCGCCTGTTTCAAACGTCCCATTTCCATCCAGATCCCACTGATAATCCACAATATCATTATCTTTATCCGTTGTGGCAGAAGCATCAAAATGAACCGTTAAAGGAACATTGCCCGTGATAACTTTTTTGAGGGTTTTAGCCGAATACGCCGGATCGGTTTTTAAAACGATTTGTGGAGCAGCCGTCTTTCCTTGGACCAGAATATCAAGAGAGTTGCTCGCTTGTTGATTTTGATCATCGATGACGGTAAGCGTTACATGAAATGTCCCCGGTTTGACATATTGATGGGTAATAGTCATCCCCTTCTCCGGAAGACTCCCATCCCCAAAATCCCAAGAATACTGTACAATACGTTTCGCAGAGGTTTTGGAACCTTCTGCTGTGAAATGAACGAACAATGGAGCATATCCTACCAAAGGACTTGCCTTTATATCGGCTGTTAAGGGGGTGTTTTTTCCGGATACGACAATATCCTTTTGCACAATGATCGGCTTTCCATTCTGCCCCGTTACCTTTAAAAAGACAGGAAATGTTCCTTCCGTTTCGAACGTATGTTGGATAATAGCAGTATTCCCATCTTCAAATTTTTGATTATTATGAAAATCCCATGCAAACGTGAGATACTTCTTGGGATCTTGAGCATCAGGATCTGTTGTCTGGGAAGCATCAAAATGCACTGTTAAAGGAGCTCCTCCATGATCAACATCCGTTTGTAAAACAACATGAGGAAGGATCGAAGCGATACTAACCACTTTGGGAATCTCCTTGGTCTGGATAACGCCCTTATTATCAACATACGTCACCTTCACCTTGACTGTAAATTGGCCATTGCCGTTCGATGTTACTCGATTTTCATACTGCCATGTAACCGATTCCCCTGTTTTATTTTCTGTATACAAGCCGTCTCCATTTATATCCCAGACATAGCTTATGATTTTTCCCCCATCCCTTTCAATCTGCTTTCTGATATTTTCCGCACTAAAGGTAATCTCTTTGGGAACATCAATATTGAGTGTCGAAATCGGTTTGCCCGTTGAATCAAGAGCGATAATTCCGCTAGACATTGCGGTTTGCTGGACATGCTCAAGAATGGTCGCCACAAAAATCCAAATCACAACATCCATGAACAATACCGCCGTAAACAGGAATATTCCTCTGGTCGCTTTTTTTCTTCTCTCCTTATCTTCTTTCTTCGTCATCACCCTGCGAAAAATATGAACAACAAGCGCTATGAGAATAATCAACGAGAAAATCCCAAAACTAATATTGACCAAACTGGATACAATTTGCTTCGTTTGTATGGGATTCACTCCCAAAAACGAACTATTCGGATTGATAGAAAATGAGAGGACAGACATAACCACAAAAAGGACAAACAGGAAAGCCAGCAACCCAAAACACCCCAAGAAAAAGCCGGGACCCAGTTTTTTCCCTTTCCCGGGGAGTTTGCGGGGAGGGATCGTTTTGAGGGGAGAGGGAGAAGCAGGGATAGTATTTTTCGTATTGTCCACTCCAGATGAAGCGGAAGAAACAGTGTTGTTCCCCGGAGTCGGATTTCCCGTGGGAGCTGTTGTACTCTTCATTTCCTGCTGAAGCGTATCCTTGTTTTCTGCTGAATTTTCTGTCATAGCAACAAACGATTAGGAAGGTAAAGGACTTGAAGGAGGTTTGGGAGGCATTCCCGCATTATTGTTTTTATTTTTATTTCGATACGGTGGTCGATAATATCTTTTCTTTTTCCCATTCTGACCTTTGGATCCTATATTCTGTTGATCAGAAGATGATGTCGGAGACGGTAGAGTTTGTTCTGATCCAACCGGTTCATCTGTGCCGGGAATAGGGATTTGCTCTTCCTCAGGCTCATTCTGTAGAGGAGACCATTGGTCTTCGGTGGCTGTCCCCGTTGCAGTAACAGCAGGTTCATCCGATAGAACAGGAGGAATGGGTTCCATCATCTCTACAGGTTGTTCTTCTTTCGTCATATCGGGAGAAGAAAGAGAAGAAGTTTCTGTTGTTGCGCTCGAGGCGTTATCAGGAGGTATGTTTTCTACGCTTTTAGACTGCTCAGAAACTCCAGAAGCAGGTTCTTGATCACCGGGAGAGACCTCTTGAGAAACATCTTGGCCAATATGTAACCAATCGGGCACAGGTCCTTCCGGAGCTGGAGGAGTTGGAGACTGTTCAGAAAATGGAGGTTGAGGCTGAGCAGTGGACACAACAGGAGAGGATTCTGCAGCAAGCGAAGAAGAAACAGGTTCAGCACTGGATGTAGACGAAGTGGTTTCAGACGCTTTTCCTTCCGGCAATATCGGAGAAGATTGATCTCCCTTTTTTGCTTTGGTAAAGAGCTCTTCTATTTTCCCTCTCATATCCAGAATAAACTCCTCAAAATCCAACTCATCCTGTCCCGTAATTTTCTTATAGACGATAAACCCTCCAAACAACAGTATAGCCAACAGCACAAAAATCACAAGAATCCACAACATGAATTTCAGGAAGCCGAAAATAATGGACAACCACAACGGAGTGGATCCTGGAGAAACAGGAGAAATAGCACCATTATTGTTATTATTTGTCATCAACGCATTTATGTTGGTATTCAAGATTGTCCCCGTTCCGGTATTGGCATTGCCATTGAGAGGAACAACGATTGCACTTGTTGTAATCTGATCCAAAATATGTTCCACCTGCTGACGAACATCAGGCGTAATTTTTTCACTATCAACCAAAGCCTGTTTAATCTCTCCCGCTGCAGACTGAACCTTTTGACTGTCATATCCATAACTTTCTCTCATCGTGATCAATGCTCGATTAATCTGAATACGTACAAGAGGTTCCGCATCCATCAGGAGCGATTTTATCCGCTCAGCGGCACTATCCACATCGACATAACTTTGTTTGAGCGTGATAATATCTTCTATTTGTCCCACCAATGTGGTCTTTTCTTCAACCGATAACGTTCCATCACTCGTAATCAGATCTTTGACCTTTGTCAGCGAATCAACATCTCCCTGAGTAAGAAGAGTGGTTATTGCTGTTTTTTTATCTTCGAGCATGGTGCTCTGTTGCACCGTCTCTTTCAATACCTCTTTTTTTTCATTCACTTGTTGTACCACAGAATTGGTATTGGTATTTGGCGAAATATCATCAAAGACGACAGGAACAACAACGCTATCTTGTGTATTATCATTCCCCACCACTGTCAGTTTTATCGCAATAGGATCCGCAGTTGGCACATATACCAACATGACAGTACTGCCATCATGGAAAGAAGGATCATTTTTATTGGTGATATCGTCACTGGCATCATAGATATTCTTATCAATCTGGTATTCCTTGATCGACCCGACAGAAGCTCCTGCATAGACCGTCACCTTATTATTATCTTTGGTGATATGCACTTTGTGATCAACAGGATTAACTTCGGGAATGGTCACGAGAATCGCTTGAAGCGATTTGGTCGGATCAATTTTAACCGGGTTCGTTTTTGGGATTTCTACCTTCCTGGTTACATCGTCCTTGGCACCGTTGTCACCGGTCACACTTAATTTCACTTGATAATTGCCCACATGAGGATACGTATGTTTGGGATTGGCATCCTGAGCATCAACATCATTCTGAGCGTTCCCGTCACCATCGGAATCGACCGCCAAATCAAAATCCCAGGCATATTTCAAATTCTGTCCTTTTGAATTATTTTGAAAAAATACTGTTTTATCCACGACAGTATAGAGAAACGCCGCGGTAACGGATGAATCAGAACGTGGGTTCACATAAATATCAATCTGATTGTTGTTCGTTGTCCCTTGATAATCCACCTTTGCCGCCACCGTATAGTTTCCGGGTTGCTGAAAGATATGGTTGACATAGGAACCGGAAGTCGTATCTTCATATTTCCCATCGCTATTAAAATCCCAGGATATCTTTGCATCCGGGAGAATATTCCCTTTGGAATCCCGAGCCGTAGCAATCAACTGCACCGCTTCCCCCGCTTTGACGGTTGTTTTATTCACCGTAATATCCAGCGTGGGAGCTTCTGTAGGACGATTCAGTACGGTTAACTCGACCGTTTTTCCCAAAGCATCTTCACTGGAAACAACAGCACCATCATTATCCTTGATTTCTACCACGAAATGATAGGTTACCCGATCACCTCCCAATCCTCTGGTTGGGATAATAAAGGTTGTACTGGGAACATTCGTAATCCGTGTTCCAAAATTTTCATCCCCATATTCTTGATAATAATACCATTTATATTCGACTATCTTCCCGTCTCGGTCTTGCGCTCCACGAACAGAAGCCGTTACCGTTACGGGCGTAATCGGTTCGGGAGGAGCAGAAAGAATGAGATCCTGCATCGTCGGGGGATCATTGGCAACCTTAAAATACAGAGGATCGGAAGAAACAACTTTCCCATTTGCTCGATCGATAACAGTTAAAACAACTTTATTACAGGTTGTGTTGGTCAATGCGGTAAAGGTATGTGATACCGTTGGCTTCGTACTCATCACGGTATCACCAAAATCCCAGGAATAATCCAGATTTTTGGGAGAACCATCTCTATCCACCGACTTGCTTCCGTCAAATACAATCCGATCAGCACGGGAAACCACAATACCATCATTTCCGTTACAAAGTCCTTTTTCCATCGATCGCATGTCTCCATTGATGGTATACCCTACAACCGCAAAAGGTTGATCTGCCTCAGCAATATGGACCAGTGCGGTGGCTGTATTGGAATTGTCACTGGCATCATAGGCTGTGACCTTTAAGGAAAATGTTCCTGATTTACTATAACGATGTTTCACGATCGATTTATCGGTTTTTTCTGTCGTTCCATCTCCATAATCATACACATAGAATATCGCTCCGTCGCTCGTAGCGGTAATGGTTACATCTTGTTGTACTCTGGCCACAACAGGATTAAGAGAAAGGTCAATCCCAATGACAGATGTCACCACCACATTCTGTGTTTTTTCTGATATATTTCCGGACGTGTCGGATACCTGCAGTGTCACCCGATAAGTCTTTTTTTCACGGAACACATATTCCCCTTTACTACTCATCTCATTGGCATTGGCCAGTGTGACTGGCAATCCATTCACAAACCACTTATACGTCAGAGATTCTCCCAGATCCGGATCATAGGAATTGGAAGCATCAAACACAAACACATTGGGATGTCCTGAATCTTTTTGCTTGATCAATAGGTTGACCACCGGCGGTTTCGAATTCACTTTCAAATCAACAGACGTTTGCACGGGAACATTATTAAAATCCAAGATATTCAAAAAAATGGTATATATTCCCGGTTGATCAAAACGGTAGGTAAAAAAACTATCATGAGATTCTTTTATTTTTTCTCCTTCTTTTTTCATAATACTCCACTGGATAGATTTGTACCCGCCCGGAACACGGGACTGTGTAGAAGAAAAGGTAAAGAACGTATCCGTTGTTCCTGTTTTGGGCGTAATGTTAATAATAGCAACCGATGCGGAAACTTCTATATTAATTTTTTTCGTGAAGGATTGTTTGGCATTATCCGTCAACCGTAACGTAACAGGATACCATCCTAGTTTTTGATAGGCATGAATATAGGATAAAGGACTTCCATCGATCACGATGGCATTCTGCGCATCTCCAAAATGCCAGTACGTTTGTACAAACTGGAATCCATCTTTCGGAACAGATCCAGAAGGATCAAAAACAAGTCCTTTCTGTGCTTCTTCTAATGTAACTTTATAATAATCCAAATCAGAAACATCAACGTTATTAATATTCAGATGGATCATGGCCGGAGGCATTTGGGCTTTGATACTAATGGTGGCTTCTCCATCCAGAACAGATGGTTTTCCGTTAACTACCGGACTTTTGATGCGTAAATGAACAACATACGTATTCGGAATTTTAAACGTTTCACTGACGATAGGCCCATGCCCCAGATTCACTCTGTTTCCACTCGTATCAAGATACCACCATTCATAATTTTCCGCCGGAATGGTATTGCCCGTCGGATCACTGGACCCTGAACCATCAAACATCACCACTAAAGGAACAGGTCCCGACGTTTTGATCACGGAGATCACAGCCTTCATGCGAGGCAATTTCGCGAGAACCCCCTGCAGGTCATTATAATATCGTTTCACACTATTATACGATGTACTGGTGGGTTCATTGCTATACTGACGTAAAGCATCCAAAAAATGCTCCGTAGCCGTCTGCGCAGTAGCAATGTTGGGCAGACGATTATACAGATTGGTAAACTGCGGAATATAGTTGTTCACCACATTTTTTGCATCACTTGGTTTGGATAATTGGGAGATTTCCCTATCCATAGCATCAAAGATCTTCTTGTTTTCCTGAACAAAATCAATCGTAGCATTATCTTGTGCGGAACTTCCCAAAAGGTCTGCTGAATACATCGAGGATGAACCGAGGAGATTGGCTCCACTGTTCGTATTGGTCGGAACATTGGCTACCCATACCACGATGGCATACGCCAAAAAGACAATGAGTAGTCCTATAACCGCATACATGATCGTTTTCGTTGCTGTTTTGACCGCTTGTTCATTGCCCAAAGATACAAGCAGCCGTACACCAGCATAGATAATAACGATCACTGCAATAAGTCCGAGAAAGGTAAGAAAGTAATTAATCACCGACATAATGGCTCCTTTCCAGTCTCCCGGGTCACTGACATTACACTTCACCCCAAATTCATTACAATTGGGACGATTGTTTAAGCCGCCATTTTGAGGAACATCAGCCAAAGCCAGCGGACTTAAAAACACCACTGTAAACAGAAGAAAGAACAGGGGGAGAAAAAGAAGAAAGATATTTGTTTTACTTTTGTTCATACGATTTACGTTGCTGTTAATACATCCATAATAGCAGAAACGATAATATACGATAACATAATGACAAGAATACCGATAATCGTCCAGAGAATCATCTTCCGTGCTTTCTGATTCTGGGTATCATTCCCGAAGGAGGTGATAAACATCACACCAGCAACAATCAGAACAATGACCGCTATGATGAAGACAAAACCAAGCAAAAATCGAACCCATTTCAACACCAGAGGAATAATATCTGATTCAGTAGAAAGGCCTTTATCTTTAATCTCATTGTTCACAATATTTTTCCCAACATCCACTCCACAATTACCGTCTTGGCAAATAGGATTTTTATCATTGATCCACCAGGTATTCCTCGCATACACGGTTAAAGGATGAGAAGCCAGAAAGAGACTTCCCAGTACAAAGAACAACAGAACACCAGTAAAGATCACAGAGAACCAGTTTTTTTTCATAAAAGTAGTATTCTTATAAGTATATCATATCATTTAAAAAATCTCAATAACTTACAGTTGTGGGGCGATAAACAACAGAACGATGGTATAAGCCGACAAAATGAGCGCCAATCCAATGAACACCCAGGATATTATTTTTTTTGCTTTCTGCACACGTTGGTCATTACCAAAATGAATGATCATCATAATACCGGCAACGACCACCATCACCACAGCCGCAACAAACGTAAAACCCATCATAAAATTGGCAATTTGCACCACAATACTGACCGACTGTTCGACATGTACCGATGGCTGAGAAGTCTCATCGCCATAACCATAAAACCACTGAACAACCGGTTTGGCTAAAATAATGACCCCCAACCCCAGCATAGCACCAATAATCATCTGTTGTTGCTTTTTTATCTTGTTTTCATCCCCCATAGCCGTCATCATTTTTAATGCAGCAATTAAAATCATCAACACGGCAATAACAGCCAAAAGGGTCATCATAAAATTGAGCAGAGGATTGACTAAACTATTTTGTAATTCTTCCGGAACATTTTTTACATAATCTCCAAAAATACCAAATCCCATATAATGATCCTGATTATAGAGGATATTAACAAAAATTTCTGATAACTGCATAATCACCAGACCAACCATAAGCCAAATAAGAGAAGTTCTGTTCTTTTTGACAATATCCTCATTTCCGCTGGCGGTGATCATACGTATTCCGGCAATGACAATAAACAGCACAGCCAAAATAACGACAATATATTTAAATCTGCGGGCATAACTAATCACAATGGTGAAAAGGTCTTCTCCATATCCATAGACTTTACCGGTATCAACCGTAGATAACGCATTACCTATTTCATTTCCGATATTGTCTGCCAATGTTACCGGAATAGATATGAGCATTCCTCCTATTATCCATGTAAGTAAAGGGTATATACGGTGCAAAAAAAGATTGTTGTGCATAGACTAAAAATTATTGGCAAACTGCGCTAAGGTAGAAACAAGAACATAAGCGGCATAAATAATCACGAGAGCAATGACGGTCCACTGCACGATTTTTTTTCCTTTGGTTAACATCGCATCGTTGCCATGGGATAGAATCATATACATTCCTCCAATCACAAGGAAAAGAAAACCAAGAGGAACAACAAATGTTAAAATAAGATTAATAATGGAGGCAAAAAGAGAAACACCTTTGGTAGCATCCGGTCTTGGAGTACAAAAATCAGTGTTCCACCAGTCACACGTCCCAAATGCAACCGACTGGAATGTCCCCGCCAAAGCAACTAAAATAAGACCAAAAATACTCCAAATGATTTGCGTTTTTTGTTTTTGAATCACTTCTTCTTTTCCCGCTGCCGTGATCATACGAAAACCGCTTAATATAAGCCATGCTACAGCAACCGTACCGGCAATATATCGCAATCCTGTAATCAATATCCCAATCATATTAGACCATACTCCAACACTCGGACCTTCCCCGTTTTGCTCATAGGGATTAAAGGCGGAGTTGAAAATATCGGCTGAATTGATGATAATAAAACCTATAGCAGCATACGTAAGAGCCAATTTGCTTTTCTTGACTGATTCATCATTTCCACCAGCCAACGCCATCCGGGAACCGTAATAAATAATATAGAAGACCGCGACAATAGATAAGATTAACTTTCCCTTCGGAATGATCTTGTTGACAAGCCACCATGTAAAGGAAAAGTTTCCTGAGGTTGGTATAGAAGGGAGGTCATGTGGAGAAGGTACATCGATCATTTGTGCAAAAGAAGCCGGAATACAAAGAAGAAGGATACATCCCAATACCGTACCTAAAAGTACATATGTCTTATACTGCATTATTGTTCTGAACAGATATTGTATCATATTTTTATTTTTATTTTTCGTCTTTTCATTATATCATACATGTACTGAATTTCAAACTCCTTTTTATGAATGTGTCTGAGTTTGACTACCATTTACCCAAAGAATTGATCGCCCAGGATCCCATTGAGAAGAGAGATCACTCCCGTTTGCTTGTTGTAGAGCGCAAAAAAAATTCTTTCCGAGATGCTTTTTTCTACGATCTTCCTGCCCTTTTATCGGATAAAACCGTGATCGTCCTCAATAATACCAAAGTCTTCAAAGCCCGTCTGTATGGTAAATTTCCATCGGATGAGAGGGAGAGCAAGGTTTTCTTGCTGAAGAAGGTTGGAACCAACCTCTGGCAATGCCTCACGAATCCGGGGAAAAAGTTCCATCCGCATAAGATTATGACCTTTTCTCCTGCCATACAGAAGAATGCAAAACAGAAAAATATATTACAAGCCGAAGTCCTCAATATTCAAAATGATGGAAGTCGATTATTGCAATTTAATCAGGAAGTGGAACCGCTCCTTGATAGATATGGTCATGTTCCTCTTCCACCCTATATCAAACAGGAAATACCTTCTCTGGATCGATATCAAACAATCTATGCCAAATTAACGGGTTCTGTTGCGGCACCTACTGCCGGCCTTCATTTTACACCAGAAATATTTGAAGCGCTGAAAAAGAAAAATATGGAGATCGCAGAATTGACTTTGCATGTTGGGGCAGGGACCTTTCAACCCGTCAAAGTAGAAGAAGTTGAACAACATACCATGCATAACGAAACATTTACCTTATCAAAAGAAACAGCCGAGTTCCTCAATAGAAAAAAAGAAGAAGGGTATAAAATACTTTCTGTCGGTACGACCACCACAAGGGTATTAGAACATTGTACTCATGAGCAAGGGATATTGACTCCTGAGTCAGGACACACCAACCTCTTCATTTATCCGGGATATAAATTTAAATTTATTGATATGTTGTTAACGAACTTTCATCTCCCCAAAAGCACTCTCCTCATGCTCGTGTCTGCTTTTGCAGGGAAAGAATTGGTAATGAAAGCCTATCAACATGCGATAGAAGAACAGTATCGTTTTTATAGTTTTGGAGATGCGATGTTGATCGTGTAATCTATAATAAATATAAAAAAACAGAAAAGAAAAAATCTTAGATTAGACGATAAGGACTTGATAGACTGCATAAACTTTTCATTCTCTTCCATGTTATTCTCTATCTTCACACCATCAGGCATACACGTTACAAAAGACCAACTTCATCAGTATGAGCAATTTCTGGATTTGTTTATAGAAAAAAATAAACAGATCAATCTTTCTGCGATCCGGGAAGAAAAAGATATCGTAATCAAACATTTCATAGACTCTTTATCTATTACTTCCCTCCCCCAATATCAGCAAGCAAAAAACATAGTGGACATTGGATCAGGAGGAGGTTTTCCCGGGATTCCTTTGGCTATTTATTCTCCAGAAAAAAAGTTCTTACTCAACGAATCCATAGAAAAGAAAGTTTTATCGATCAAATATTTTATTCAAGAATTAGGTTTATCAAATGCCAAAACAAGCAGTTTGCGTGCTGAAGAACTAGGACATGTTCCAACAGAAAGAGAACAATATGATATTTGTATAGCTCGTGCCGTTGCCTATTTGCCTACACTCGCTGAATATTGTTTACCCATGGTGAAAATAGGGGGATATTTCATAGCATATAAAGATAATAATCAGGATGAGATACAGGAAGCAGAAAATACTATTATACTATTGGGAGGAACATTGGAGAAAATTCATTTTTACCACCTTCCAGAAGTGGAAAAAGAAAGAATTCTCATTATCATTAAAAAGGAAAAAGAAACTCCAAAGGAGTATCCCCGAAGAGTAGGAGTCCCGAGTAAAAAACCATTATAAAATAGAAGCGATATCCATATACCAATACCTACGATCCATACGAATTCTTTGATTTTCTTTATTGGTATCATTAGTATTCATTCGTATATTGATATCAATGTCTTATGGAAAATCTTATCAAGGAATTCTTGAACAAACAGAACACCATCGTTATTGTTGGAGCGTCCAACAATCCTGAAAAATATGGCTATAAGATCTTCCAAGACTTAAAAGAGTTTGGGTATCATGTTATTCCCATTCATCCCACCGAGCAAATCGTTCAAGGAGTTACAGCATATTCTACCCTCACAGAGATGAAACAACACGATGAGCAAAACGAACAACAATCATCAGCTCTTTGGGTGATTAATTTTGTTATTCCCCCCGAAAAAACATTAGCGGTTTTACAAGAATGTTTAACGCTAGGACTTAAAAACGTTTGGTTTCAGCCGGGTTCATCCGATGAAAAAGTATTAGAGTATTGCGAACAAAACGGATTTCGCTTTATTCACGATCAATGTGTTATGATCCAAAAATGGACCATCTGATGAGATGGTCATCTTAAACTCGATTTAGGATTCAATCTTTTACTTTTTAGATTCCGGATCCCCGCCTGCTGGACGGGCAGGAAGTCCGGAATGACTAGTACTCATTATGGATAAAAACGAGCTGCGGGGCATTATTTTTACAAAATTAAAACTGCTTCCTGACTTCTCTCGAAGAAGGCAGAGCCTACAACTTATAGAGAAATTAAAAAAGCTTCCGGTATTTCAAAAATCGAAGAATATCCTTCTCTATGTGTCTAAAAACTATGAGGTAGAAACCCATACTCTTATCCATGATTGTTTGAAAACAAAAAACGTTTTCTTGCCAAAAGTGAACAAAGAAAAAGATGTATTACAACTGTATGAACTCAAGAAATGGGAAGACTTACAGCCCGGTCCTTTTTCTATTTTAGAACCTCCCACAACAAAGAAGGTCAGTCTCTCCCATATTGATCTTGCCATCGTACCAGCTATCGCTTTCACAAAAGAGGGAAACAGATTAGGCCATGGAAAAGGATATTATGACAAACTGTTTGCAAGTAGCAAAAAGATCCCATATACTATAGGATTAGCCCTCAATGAGCAGATCGTGGAAGAAATCCCTGTCGAAAAACATGATTACAAAGTAGATCTGGTCCTCACAACATAGTAAACTATTATCTTTTGCATTTTTGAAGAAGCGTGGTACATTAATTTACCCACTTATTTTTATGTACGATTCCTATGAGTGAGATACAACGAACATCAGAAGTGATTCCATTACCCGAACGTTTCAAACCACTGTTACGCAAATTAGAAAAACATTATGTCCACAGTCTGGATGCTTTTCGTGATCAACGATATATAAATGGAAAAAAAGATCAACGATTGGAGATTCGCTCCATAACAGAGATCGCTATCGACCATAGGATGATCAATGCAACAGACTTTTTTTATGAAGAGGTAACAAAAATGTTCTGTGATGTGCTTCACGTCCCGGATAAAATATGCCCCATCCTGCTGATGAAAGAAAATACATTCCCCTACTTAATGGAAGAAATTCCCATTGAAGAACTTGCTCGTCTTAAGAAAATCGTGCAACACTATATGAAAAAATTCTCTCCAGAGGAACAAAATATATTCCTCAATTTTTGCCAATATATGCAGGATTATTATTTACCACATAATCCTATGCATCACACTGATTTATATCGGAGCATCATCGCATCGCTCATTCAGTTTATCACCGAAATTCCCATGATCTATGATATGCGAACAGAAAATGGGGAAGAATCTTCTCCTGTAGAAGAGATAGCAAGCGACGTATCGACACAAAGCAGCAACATTATTAAGACGTAAAAAATTCTTTTCGTCATAGAAGCAATTGCCTTTTGTATCTCTTTTGATTACCATAGAGACACATCATGTAACTTTTCTCTCATGGATACTCCTCACCTCCAACAACAAGACCCCACCGTTTTTGATATTCTCATCAAAGAAACCAACCGCCAAAAAGAAGGGTTGGAACTGATCCCTTCGGAGAACTATGTTTCCCCCGCTGTACTGGAAGCCATGGGAACTATTTTCACGAACAAATACAGTGAAGGATACCCGGGGAAACGATACTACGGAGGGCAGGAATTTATAGACCAGATTGAGCTTTTAGCCATTGAGCGAGCCAAACGGCTCTTTCCCGCTGAACATGTAAATGTGCAACCATATAGCGGAAGTCCTGCCAATAGCGCCATTTATTTTGCCCTGATGAATTACGGCGATACCGCCATGGGATTACAATTAGACCATGGAGGCCATATTACCCATGGTTTACCCATAGGATTTTCAGGTAAAAGCTATCATTTTGTCCCGTATTTTGTGAATGTCGCAACTGGTTTCATCGACATGGAAGAGGTACGAAAAATTGCACATGAAGTGAAACCAAAGATGATTGTGTGTGGATATACGGCGTATCCCCGCACAATAGATTTCAAAGGATTTTATGATATTGCCCAAGAAGTTGGTGCTATCCTCATGGCTGATATCTCCCATATTGCAGGACTCATTATTGGAGAAGTACACCCTTCTCCTTTCCCGTATGCGGATGTCGTGATGACGACCACCCATAAAACCCTACGAGGTCCCCGAGGAGCGATGATCATGTGCAAAGAGAAATACGCAAAAGATATCGACCGGGCAGTATTTCCCGGTATGCAGGGAGGTCCTCATGAGCATACCATTGCAGCCAAAGCCGTTGCTTTTGAAGAAGCGGCCAGACCTGATTTTAAAACCTATGCAGCCCAGATCGTCAAAAACGCCAAGGCGCTCGCTGATGAACTCCTTTCGTATGGATTTCAACTCGTCAGCGGAGGAACAGATAATCATCTCATCCTCATTGATCTCACGAATAAAAACGTGACGGGCAAAGAGATGCAGAGCGCCTGTGATATCGTTGGGATCAGTCTGAACAAAAATACCGTCCCCGGAGAAAAGAGGTCCCCTTTTGATCCGTCGGGTATACGTCTGGGAACACCAGCGGTCACCACCAGAGGAATGAAAGAAAAAGAGATGAAAAAAATCGCACAATGGCTCGCCAAAACAGTTGAACATATTCATGATCAAGAAGCCCTTTTACGCATCAAAAAAGAGATTCAAGAATTCTCTTTACAATTTCCAGTTCCTGGTATACAGTAACAGCCTTTGTCATATTTTCGCTGGTCTTTTATGCCTCGCAGCAAACAGAGCATATGGTGGGATAGAACCGATGCAAACATTGAACAACAACAATGTGATGCTATGCGTGTCTTACTTACTGAAGGTTTCAATCCAGAAGATCACATATGGCACATTATAAAAGATCATCACCATACTGTCACGTGTCTACCCCTCCAACAGATACAAGCATTCACAGAGCATGTCCTGCACATCCTTTCTCAAATACGCAGAAAATACCCTCCCGCAACGACAAAATTGTGTGCCATATGGGGCCATTTTTTGATACATCAAGTGGTCCAGCACCAAATCAACATGAGAAGATTGCTGAACGTAAACCCTTCAGAAATACCTCAACTGATCAATCTTCAAGGAGAAGGAGAAGAAGGCATACAACAAACCAGAGTTTTGATTCAACAATGTAGACAACAGATCAAAAATCGTTTTTCCCAAAAACCTCCTCTCGATACAGCACCAGATGATTTTGCATGGAGAGACCTTTTCCATGGCGGAGACCCTGCGACACGAGAAACATGGCTTCAAAATTTATCCCATTACCTCGATGAACCAGTATGAACAACATCCCCTCTCATGTACCTCCTGAAGTGATCCAACGGATGATACGGGAAAATACCACCGCATCGAACAAAGAATTAGAGGCTTTACAACAAGATCCATTTCGACAACATCTTGTTGTATGTCAGACATGTCAAGAACTCTACCTGAAAATTAAAAGAACATTACAAAACAGTTCAGAAATATAATATATTTTTTATTGTTCCTTATGACATCTATTTCCCTTCCCCCAGAGAACCCAGAACCTCAATCTCTTCAGGAACCAGAACGAAAAAAAGCCTTATCGATCATGGCTCAGTTTTTTGAGGACAAGGAAAAAGGATACCCCTGCACAACAACATACCAGGACATTTTGCTGGTATCTCGTATGCTGTTTGAATCCGCAGCAAATATATGTGCTTCAATGCCACTCCCCCTTTCTGAAGATCCAGACAAACAAGCAAAAAACAGAAGAGAGATGATTAGCAATAATATTTCGATCATCATGAACATGCTCACCACCCTGATTGAATCTATACAACAAGATGGTATCACCATTCCTCCCCAACAAGTACAATCCATCACAAACATCCTCCTGTCTGTTGGCAAGCAAAAAATGCTTCTGCCTCCAACATATGATCAGGAAGTAAGAGAAGTCCTGATCCAAAATATAGAATGGATTCGATCCCTGATCACAACAATGCCCATAGAGACTGAGGAAGACATCGAACAAGGAACAGCATCTATCCGCCTATTAGAACAACAATATCGACAATACCAAGGGGAAAACAATCGGCCAGATGATGATTGGCGTACGATAACAATTGATAATGCAAGAATGCTTCAAGATCTTCGGAATCGTCTGCATATCACCCGAAGAAATAGAAACCAAAACGCTACAGGAATCATTACTGAAACGCAAGAACAGTTTGATCACCAAATCAACCAAAATATTCCCGAATAATCTTTTTTGAATAACTTAATTGTTCAATTATTTCTTGATTCGGATAATAATTTTTTCATTTTCAATTTCTAGTAGTCGCTCCTGATCAAATACCGAAAGATCATCCTTCAGCTGAGATAATGTTTCCTGTTGAATATAGGAACCAAAATGTTTCAATACATCAGCAGGACAATGAGATAGAGCAATCATGATACGATCTGAGACATGATATCCAGCTTCTTTACGCATATCCTGAATGGTCCGGATGATATCACGGGCGATTCCTTCTTGTCTTAATTCCCCAGTAACATGCACATCTAAAGCCACGACAATACCTTGGTCGGATAAGACATCAAATCCTTCTTTCCCTTCATACCCGATCTCCACTTCATCCGTGTTCAATATCCACTCTTTTCCTTGCTCATCAAAGACGACTATTTTGTGACCATCTCCTTCTGTCACCTCTTTAAACCTTCCTTCTTTCGCATTCCTAAATATCTCTTTGGCGTCATTTCCAAATTTCGGACCGATTTTCGCTCCGATCGGTTTGGCAATTTTTTTGGCTATTGCTTCTGAATCTTCCAAAAATTGCACTTCTTTCACATTCAGTTCTTCCCGGATAATATCCTCATATTCTTTGATATCTTCTTGGAAAACTGGAGGAACGACAAGTTCGATACGCGACAGCGGTTGTCTTACTTTGATCTTGTTCTTCGCACGAGCCGACAATCCTAAGGTAACAATGGTTCTTGCCATCGCAGATTCTAGGTTGAGCTCTTTGTTATACCATGCTGTCTTTACTTTCGGCCAGGAAGCCAGATGAACAGACTCTTCCCCCGTCAGATTTCGATAGATTTCTTCGGCAATAAAAGGAGTATAGGGAGCCAATAATCGAGCAAGCGTGGTTAATACGATATATAATGCGGAGTAAGCACGCTGTTTATCCGTGTCATTTTCACTTTTCCAAAAACGCCTCCGTGATCGGCGGATATACCAGTTGGTCAGGTTATCAAGAAACTTTGTTATCGGACCAGTCGCTCCGGCAAGATCATACCGATTCAATTTTTCCGTTACCATCTCTATGGTGGCTTGCAATTCTGATAAAATCCAAAGATCTCTTTTATCGTTAAATTCCTTGGCCAATCTTTTCCCCGTAAACTGATCAATATTCGCATACGTTACAAAAAAGGTATAGGCATTCCAGAACGGAAGCAGAACGGACTTCACTACTTCATCCACTCCTTTTTCTGAAAACCGTAAATCCTGTGCCTGAACGGCTGGTGAACTCATGAGATAAAATCGCATCGCATCCGCGCCATAGGTTTCTAACATATACACTGGATCGGGATAATTCTTGAGCCTCTTGCTCATTTTTTTCCCGTCTTCTGCCAAAACGATTCCATTCACAATCACATTCTTGAATGCCGGTTTATCAAATAATGCACTTGATAAAACAATGAGCGTATAAAACCACCCCCGCGTCTGATCCTGTCCTTCGGCGATAAAATCGGCAGGGAAATTGTGTTCAAACCATTCTTTATTCTCAAACGGATAATGTACTTGCGCATAGGGCATACTCCCCGATTCAAACCAGCAATCCAATACTTCTGAAATACGTTTCATCGTGCCGGTACATCCTTGTTGTGTACACGGAAATGAAATTTCATCAACAATATGTTTGTGCAAATCAAACTCACGCTGCGTGTGATTATCAATATATACTGTTCTGACCTGATAGGACTGACTACCAGAGAGCATGGAATAAAATTTTTGCAAAGACCATTGTTTCACAATCTTCTCGATCATGCGTAACGGCCCCTCATGCCCAACGATCATAACTGTTTTTCCCCTATAAGAAGCAAAGATGTTTTGTAAAAATGTTTGAAGTCTGTTTTCCACATCAACATAACTTTCTCCCCCGCCTCGTTTATATCGATATCGTTCCTCGGGAGACAATTGACGATAATACTCTTTTTCTTGAACAACTTTTTTATCCAAATTTTCACCCTCCCAATAGCCTTTTTTGATTTCTCTCAGATCTTCTTCTATACGAGGTTGGATACCAAGATGTTGGGAAATGAGATCTGCTGTCTGTCGAGCACGTAAAACAGGAGAAGTAAGCAAAACATCACAGACAGGAAGAGAGGAAACGAGATGACGGACTTGTTGTTTTCCTTTTTCTGTCAACGGATAACCATCATCTTGAGACCAGTCAATATGTTTGATATTTTTTTCACTTTCTCCATGTCGGACCAAAATTAATTTTGTCATCCGTTCCGGAACTTTCTGATAGAGGTCTTCCAAACTCCCAAGAGATTCATAGTGTTTACAGGTATCACACTTCCAAACCGGCATAGCGGATCCCCAATAGCGGTTACGGGATATCGCCCAATCTCGTGCGTTCTCAAGCCATGTCCCAAATCGTCCATATTTGACACTCTCCGGCATCCAATAAATCTTGTCATTATTCTTCATCATTTTCTTTTTCAGTTTCGTCACATGCACAAACCATGTGGGAATCGCTTTATAAATCAGTGGAGTGTCACACCGCCAGCAAAAGGGATAACTATGTTGAATAGTATCCTGATGGACTACTTTCCCTTGTGCTTTGAGAAAATGAACAATATCTTTATTAGCTTCATGAACATTGCGCCCGACAAAATCAGGGACAGCAGAGGTGAAACATCCCGTCTCATCAACAGGATTCACCAACGTAATGTTATTCTCTTTGCACACCTGATAATCATCTTCTCCATAAGCGGGGGCAATATGAACAATTCCCGTCCCGTCTTCCGTCGTTACGAAATCAGCAGTGAGAATCTTAAAAGCATCTTTTTTGTCCTGAAAATAAGGAAATAAAGGCTCGTATTTCTTCCCCTTTAATATTTCTCCTTTAAATGTTTCTAAGATGGTGTAATCTCCTCCATTTTTGTAATAGGATGATAACCGACTTTGAGCGAGGATATATACTTCTCCATTGGTATCTTGTATTTTGACATAATCAATTTGCGGAGAAACAGCCAAAGCCAAGTTGCTCGGTAATGTCCAGGGTGTGGTCGTCCATGCCAAGATATATACGTCTTCATCCTTCAGTTTAAATTTAACAGTTAACGTTGTATCCTGCTTATCCTGATACCCCTGCGTTGCCTCAAAATTAGAGAGCGGCGTCGCGCAACGATAACAATATGGTACCACCTTCTCTCCTTCATAGATCAATCCCTTATCCCACAATTGTTTAAACACCCACCAGATCGTCTCCATGTAAGAGGTATCCATCGTTTTATAATCATTGTCCATGTCAACCCATCGACCCGTACGTTCCACCACTTTTTTCCATTCTTCCGCATAACGCTGAACAATACTGCGGCAAGATTCATTGAAATTCGCGACGCCCATGGCTTCAATATCTTTTTTCCCTGAAATTCCTAATTCCTTTTCCCTCTCATTTTCAACCGGCAATCCATGACAATCCCATCCCCAACGCCGTTCCACTTTATACCCTTTCATCGTCCAATATCGCGGAATCACATCTTTCATCACCCCCGCTAAAATATGACCATAATGGGGCATTCCGGTCGCAAAAGGTGGACCATCATAAAACGTATATTCTTTTTTTGTTCGCTCATGAACCGATCGCTCAAAAATTTTATTTTTTTTCCAATAGGCTAAGATCTCTTCCTCCAGTTTGGGAAATAAGACTTTGTTGTTCACGTCTTTGAACATAAAAAACAATTATATTATATAAAATAGAGAGGATGAATAAGTTTTGAAAGAGCAGGAATAAGTCCAAAATAAAGGGCATCTTCCCGCTGAATAATTCCAAAAGTAATTTCTCCGATAGCACCATGGTGACTGCGAATATCTTGTTTCCCAAGCAGGGCATCAAACACTTCTCCGATCTCTTGTCCTTCTTCTAATACCGCACGGACAACCTTATCGGGCAATTCTGCCAGTGTCGCTCCCGAATAACTGTCCTGATGACCGTCCGTGATATAATTATAAAAATTGAGAAAGTAATGATCTTTATGATTGATAGTTATTTTCTCCATTCCCCCTTCCATCCCCACATAAAAATCTGCTTCTACTCCTTTTTTCCGGCAATTCCAGGCTCTGTTATACGCTCCCGAGAGTCCTTCTTCCCGGCTTGTGGGCATATCAGAAACACCACTTAAGATATCACAGGGAATAATCTCGATCTCCTTATGAGCAAAAAAGGGGAGAACATGAAATGCTTTATGGACCGCCTGGATTTTTGGTTTTCGTACAGTTCCAACAGCAACAATGTATTTATTCTTTTCGATCATAAAAAAATAAAAAGCATATCCAACATTTATGCTCAAGGTCCCAATGTCATGGGAGGTACCACCTTGATTTCCCTCTGCACACAAGGCTTCAGAAGGACACTTGTTTCCCTTTGTGATCACGGAAGGTTGTTCTTCCGGGGAGGTCTACTTCCCCATCATAGCGGGGTTTCTTCTCCCAGCGCTTGACTGTTGTTTGTCATTCTCATTCGATTCGAAATCGATGTGAACAGTCTCTCTTTCTGTGATAATCCCAAAGAAAAACCCTTGGGGCAGAAATAGTGGCGCTTTTTCATATGTATTGTACTAGAAAAGTTTTTTTTAGCAAGAACCTTTCTGTTTTGTTGTTAAAACAGTATCCAACTCCTGTCTTATACGTTCTGAAGCGTTGAGGGGAAATAAATCATGAATATGATGAGAAAGCTCTTTCCTTCTCATTTCATCCGCTAAGAGATGTTTGATCAGAAATAGCCCCTGTTCATACAGATTTTTCTCGGGCAAGATAACCGCTGCCTGTTGTTGCTCCAAAAATTTAGCATTCCGTTCTTGTTCTCCTCGACTTGCTTTGGTGGTCAGAGGAACGAGTATGATCGGTTTTCCCAAAACAGCACATTCCACAATAACCGTCGCCCCCGCCCGAGAGAGCACAACATCGCTGATGGCATACATATGAGGGAGTTCAGCATCGATAAACTCATACTGGATATACCCTTCTTGCCTCATCTCTCTTGTATTCCCCTTCCCTACTATGTGAATAATTTGAGTGGTTTCAAGCATTTTTTGTACATTATCCCAGACAAAATGGTTGAGCACCGAAGCCCCCAGACTTCCTCCCATAACCAGTAAAACAGGCTTATGAGGAGATAAGCCTGTTAAACGATACCCTTCCTCTTTTGTGCCATGTAACAAGGCTTCCCGCAAAGGCAATCCGGTCAACACTTCTTTGCGATGATACGAAGTTTTTGGAAAGGTGAGACAAATTTTGGTGGCAAACCTTTTAATAATACGATTCGCCAATCCGGCAACAATATCCGATTCATGGGTGATGATCGGCACACGATTCAACCATCCCCCAATAACCACAGGAACAGAAACAAATCCCCCTTTTGAAAAAATAACATCCGGCTGAAATGCTCGAATAACAAAGAATGATTGCCAGATTCCAGCAATAATTTTGAAGATATCAATAAAATTATGCCAATCGAAATATCGCCGGAGTTTGCCAGATGAGATCGCATGATACCGAATACCATGAGCGGAAACGATATTCCCTTCCATGCCTGTTTTACTTCCTATGTATAAAATATTGTCTTTGGAGATATACCGCTGAGCAAGAAGATACTCAATCAGGGCAACATTAGGAATAATATGACCCCCGGATCCCCCGCCGACGAACAACAGTTTCTTTTCCCGCATAGCGTGAAATATTAAGTAAGATACCCGCTGCAACAAGTAACGTGGTTAAGGATGACCCTCCATAACTAATAAATGGTAATGTAATGCCCGTCAAAGGCATCAATTGAATATTCACCGCAATATTGAATAACGATTGCCAGACAAACCAAGTGGTAATCCCCACCGCAACCAGACTGCTAAAACGGTTCGGAGCATGTTGTGCAATACGATAGCCTCGGTAAGCAATAAAAAGATAGGCACAAAGTAATAAAAACATCCGAACATATCCTAATTCTTCTGCCATAGCTGAAAAAATCGTATCCCCCTGAACTTCTGGAAGATATCCAAATTTTTGCACCGACTTTCCAAAACCAGCTCCAAGCCATCCCCCACTCCCAATAGCTATCATAGCCTGCTGAATTTGCCAACCAATATTCCGGCTTTTGGGATCAACAGAAGGATCAAGAAAGACCGCAAAACGATTATGTACATGAGGAACAGTTGTAACAATTACAACGGCTAACAAAACAGCTACAAAAAATCCAACGATCAAATGAGAAAGTTTTGCCCCGGCAATATAATACATGACGACCGCAATGGGAACCACCACAAGGACAGACCCAAAATCTGGCTGTAAGATAAGCAGTACAACAACAATACCCAAAATAAAGAGAAAAGGAAAAAAACCGTTTTCTAGGGATTGTAAATCGTCCTTTCGACGTTCCAACCATCGGGCAAAATAGAGAATGATACCCACTTTTGCAATTTCAACCGGTTGAATAGAAGGAAGAAAAGAAATATTTAACCATCCTGTTGCTCCTTTGTAGGTTACTCCTAAGTGGGTAAACACCATCAATAATAACACAATACTGACAAAGAAAACAAAAGGTGCCGCTTTTCTCCAAAACGTAAAAGGAATGCGCATAACAATAAACCATACCGGTAAGGCAAAAGCGACATGACCTAATGAACGCAACAGATAAAAATCATTTGATGGAGCGGGATATTGATCAGGAAATTTTTGAGATAATTGTTTGGTGATATTGTAGGATTCAAACACACTGACACTGCTGATCATCACCAGTCCAAAAATGACCAGCGCAAAGATCACAATAAATAAGGGATAATCGATATGACCTTCCTGTCTCATGGACATAATAAGCATAAGAAAGCACAGTCAATAATACTCAAAAAGAGGGTGAAAACAAGAGAAAGGCAGATGGTACATATGGTCCTCATATGCTCCTTCTCAGAGAAGAGCGATGAAAGCGGATTATAAAGGACTCTTGATGTCCTTGAGACGCTGATTGGTCACATGGGTATAGATTTGTGTGGTTCTGATATGTTGAGGAGAAGAGTTCGTTTTTGACTTTTTGAATATCCGGTACCATAATAAATACGGTTAATATTTTCTATGAACTCCCGAATAGTTCGGATAAAGTCTTTAAGTACTTTATATGACCAAAAGTTCGGATATAAACCAGTTATGTGAAATTCCGTCCAAGCCCTTTAATACGGAAAGTTTAATCAATTGGATGAAATAATGCATAATATGGAAAATATTGACGAACTAATTCAAAGAGTCAAAAAAACTGAGCATGGCTTTATCAACATCTTAAAAGAAGCTGAAAATTTTAAAAACAGCCATTCTATTGAAGATTGCTTGATAATTTCCAAAAAGCTTTTTTCATCAGAAATTCCTCAAGCGAGATCATTGGGAACATTTATTCTAGGGTTTATCGCCATTGAATCAAAAGAATCTTTAATTTTTTTGAAAGAATCAGTTAGTAAAGATAAAGATTGGAGAGTTCAAGAAATTTTGGCAAAATCATTTGACAGATATTGTTCCGATGTTGGCTACAAAAATGCACTGCCCATAATAAGAGAATGGCTATCTGATAAAAATCCAAATGTGAGAAGAGCTGTAACCGAAGGACTAAGAATTTGGACTGGCAGAGATTATTTCAAAGATCATCCAGATATTGTTGTAAAATTATTGAGCAAACTAAAAGCAGACAATAGCGAATATGTTAGAAAATCTGTAGGAAATGCTTTAAGAGATATTTCTAAGAAACATAAGGAGGTAATAAAATCTGAAATTGAGAATTGGGATATATCAAATAAAAAAATTGAACAAACCTATAAACTTGCAAGTAAATTTTTGAACAAAAAGGGTGAATAAAAATATGAAAGACTATGATAATTTTTTTCTGCCAGTGGCAGACTTAGAAAGAGCTAAGGATTTTTATCAGAAAAGTTTAGGATTATCTATCAAGTTTGATTTTTCTGATAAGGGAATGACTGCATTTAAAATAGGCAATCAAGAGCCAGCTATTATTTTAAAAGACTTGAAAAGATTCCCGGATGCAAAACCGACTATCTGGTTTGTCGTAGATGATGTTAAACAGGAATTTGAAAAACTGAAAAAGAAAGGGATTAAATTTGTTTCAGATCCGTTTCAAATTCCTACGGGGTTGGCGGTAGAATTTGAAGACCCGTTTGGCAACAGATTTGGGATTACAGATAATTCAAAGAAAAAATGAACGGGCTTCGGACGGAACTCCGCACCCCCTTCGGTCGTTTACCCCGCTGCGCTCCCGTTCCTTTCAGTCGCTCGGGTCATATAACAGCGGATAAACGGAAATTTGCTCGGCTTGCAAATTTCCCAAATTACCCCCTTTGGTCGCAACTTCGTTTATCCGCAGAACGTTATCGGCAATTTATTTTTTTCTTATGACTAAAAAGATTGATGGATGTACTCATCTCATACGGCGTGACGGGAAGATTGTACATGTAATCACGCACTTAAATGATTTACCAAAGAATGGCGTCGTTCACTTGAAAGGTGATAAAATTTACACTTTTGATGAATTTAAGAAATCCCATATCCATGATCACGATGAGTTGGTTCCGAATGATGAGTTAATAATCGTTTCTGATTATTAAAGACCGCAAAAAATTAAACTTCCGATAATGCATGACGGCAGGTGAAATAATCCAGCTTACACTACGAACTATCTATGAAATTTGTAATACACATCAACACACTCATAACAAATGGTCAGAATCAAATACTGCTCGTTCATGAGAAGAAAAAACAGATCTTCAATAAGCTGAATCTGCCGGGTGGACACTGAGAACTGGGAGAGGAACTTGTTGCTGGTGCAAAGCGTGAGGCAATGGAAGAAATAAATGCTGAAATTGGAATTTTAGGATTGATCGGCATTTATACCGGTCACAGCAATGACCATGATATCAATTTCATCTTTGCGGGTAAAATAATCAAAGGCGAACCTGTGGCAAACAAAGATGAGATCAATGATATTGACTGTTATTCTGCTGACGAAATTCTGCATTTACCAGATGAACAAATACTCAATCCAGATAAACTAAAAATGGTTATTGCCGCCCATCGGTCAGAAAAATTGATCTCTTTCGATTGCATAGAAGAAGATATTTATCCTCAGGAATCGTAAACAGGAGTAGAGCACACAATACACAACATGCATCGCTCGTCCGCCAACCATTGTACAAAATACCCATCCCACTTTGTCTCTTGTATAATGCAATTCTCAATAAATACAATATTTCTCTTGCAAAAGCCTTGATTCTTTGGTTATATATAAGGGCGTATTTATTTCTAGCTTCTCTTTGGATCATACATCCTGCCCCGTCCAAAGCGGAGAACACGTATGAGTTGAAGAGGATAAGCGGTAACCAAGGATCCTTATGGAAATCAAAACTGACGAACTTTTAAAAAACGCCGTCCACTTCGGCCACCGAACGTACAAGTGGAACCCCAAAATGAAACCCTTTATCGCCGGTGCGGCAAAAGGAATTCATATTTTTGATGTAGCGTTGATTAAACAACACCTAGAAAATGCTCTCAACTTCATTACCAAAGCATCTCAAGAAGGCAAACAATTCATGTTGATTGGAACGAAATTTCAAGTGAGCAACATGATGGCCCAGATGGGAAAAGATCTCTCGATCCCATATATGAATCATAAATGGATAGCCGGAACATTAACCAATTTCGACACCATTAAAAAAAGAATCAAATATCTCAAAGAATTAGAAGAGATGGAAAATACGGGAGAAATTGAAAAATATACGAAAAAAGAGCAATCAAAATTAAAAAAAGAAAAAGAAGACCTTCTGTATTCACTGGGAGGGATCAAAAATATGGATCGACTGCCCGATGTGGTTATCATCGTGGATGTTTACAAAGAACATATCGCCACGAAAGAAGCCCAAAAATTAGGGATGAACATTGTTGCTCTCGTGGATACGAATGGTGATCCGGATGGTATTACTTATCCTATCCCCTGCAATGATGATGCGATGAAATCACTAACCTATATCCTGACGAAGATCAAGGAAGCATACAGCCTTGGACGTCACGTTGCTCCCCAACGGAGTGTCACAACAGAACCAGAAAATACATCAGCATCATAATTTAACTTTGACTCTCATCACGTATGGACGAAAATCAAGCTCAACAACCACCACAAGATCAAGGGCAACAGCCCGGAGATCCTCAAGAACAACTCCAACAGCCGGATGGGACAGAAAAATTATTATCTGCCTTGGGATACATCGGATTTCTGTGTGTTCTTCCTTTAGTATTACGTCGAGACAGTAAATTCTGTAACTATCATGGAAAACAAGGTCTCATCCTCGCTATTTTTGACATGGCCATTAGACTCTTTAGTATGTTTACTGGATTTTACACGGTGCTATTGATTTTATTCTATCTTTTGGCCATCTACTGTATCGTACGGGCATTTCGAGGAGATTACTTTACCCTTCCTGTTGTATCAGAACTTGCGGGTGATCTCAAAATCTAACCCCCTCTGTTAAGGCAAAAAAGGTCTAGTATCTTTCGGCATATTTTATTTTTTTATCTCCCCTGATATGGATATTTCAGCACAATTGGTCATGCAACTTCGTGATAAAACGGGTGTTTCGATGATGGCCTGTAAAAAAGCCTTGATCGAAAGTAATGGTGATATGGAAAAAGCTATCGAAATTTTACGCAAAAGCGGCGAAGCGAAGGCCGCCGCAAAAGCAGAACGCACAACAAAGGAGGGGCGGTTATTTTTCAAAATAGAAGGCAATCACGTAGCCATCGTCAAATTACTGTGTGAAACAGATTTTGTTGCCCGCAATGATGATTTTATACAAACAGGAACAAGAATACTTGATATCGCTTTAGCACATGGTGCAGAAAAAGCTATGGCAGAAGGGGATCCGTTATTAAAAAATGCTATTTTAAAACTGGGAGAGAACATGACTATCAATACCGTAAAAGTTCTCGAAGGAAAAGTATGGGGATACTATCTTCACTCCACCAACAAAGTGGGAGCCGTTGTTTCAATAGAAAATGGGACAGAGGAACTGGCAAAAGATATTGCCATGCATGTCACCGCCATGAGCCCAAGATATTTGTCTCCCGACGATGTCAAACAAGAAGAAGTGGATAAAGAAATAGAGATTATGAAAGCACAATTACAAAAAGAGGGAAAACCCGAAGCGATCTGGGATAAAATCTTGGCCGGGAAAGTTAAAAAGTACAGAGAAGAACATGCTCTGCTCACCCAACCGTTTGTCAAAGATCCATCGATCACCATTGCAAAACACTTGGGGAAAGCGGTCATCACCTACTTTGAACGGATAGCGATATAAAAAAACCGAAATATCTTGACGAATCAAAATTAGCACTCTATAATAGAGGGTGCTAATTTATTTTTAAACATGTTATCCTATGAGTACTATTTTAGGAATTGATCTCGGAACAACTTTCTCGTGTATGGCCGTCATGGAAGGAGGGGAACCGGTGGTGATTCCCAATGCAGAAGGCGATCGTACGACACCTTCCGTTGTTTCCATGAAAGACAATGAAACCCTGGTAGGAGTGGTGGCAAAACGACAAGCGGTGACCAATCCGAAAAACACCATTTACAGTGCAAAACGTTTCATTGGAAGACTGTATAGTGAAGTCCAAGAAGAAATCAAAACGGTGCCCTATGAAGTGACCAAGGGAGAAAACGGAGAAGCGATGATTGTGTTGGATGGTAAACCTCGCCGTCCTGCAGAGATTTCTGCCAAGGTCTTACAAAAACTCAAAACAGATGCCGAAAGTTATTTAGGGAAAAAAATTACACAAGCGGTCATTACCTGTCCGGCCTATTTCAACGACAGTCAGCGACAAGCAACCAAAGATGCCGGAAAAATAGCCGGTCTGGAAGTGTTACGCATTATCAATGAACCCACAGCTTCTGCTCTCGCCTATGGACTCCATAAAAAGAAAGATCAAAAAATTGCTGTGTATGACTTTGGAGGAGGAACATTCGATATTTCCATTTTGGAAATTGGTGGCGAGGGTACATTCGAAGTTTTATCAACCAACGGGGACACCCATTTAGGGGGAGATGACTTCGATAAACGTATCATGGACTGGTTAATTTCCGAATTTAAAAAAGAACAGGGTATTGACCTCTCTCAAGATCAAATGGCCTTGCAGAGACTAAAAGAAGAATCGGAAAAAGCAAAACGGGAACTGTCCGCCAAAATGGAAGTGAACATTAATATTCCGTTTATTACTGCCGATCAGTCTGGACCAAAGCATCTGAATATGACACTCTCCCGAGCAAAATTTGAACAACTCATCAGTGATTTAGTGGAACGTTCTGTTGAACCATGTAAAAAAGCTTTGGCAGACGCTAAATTATCCCCTTCCCAAATCGATGAAGTCATTTTAGTCGGCGGTTCAACTCGTGTGCCGTTGATTCAACAAAAAGTGAAGGAAATTTTTGGTCGTGAACCAAATAAAAGTGTGAATCCCGATGAAGCCGTTGCCGTTGGTGCCGCCATTCAAGGAGGTATTCTGCAAGGAGAAGTAAAAGATGTGTTATTGCTCGATGTCACTCCTCTGTCTTTAGGAATAGAAACAATGGGAGGAATTGCAACCAAGATTATTCCACGCAACACCACCATCCCAACCAGTAAATCTCAGACTTTTTCAACCGCCAGCGATAACCAAACATCCGTAGAAATTCATGTGGTGCAAGGTGAACGGGAAATGGCCGCTGATAACAAGTCGTTAGGGAAATTTATTTTGGATGGGATTCCCCCTGCTCCTCGTGGCATTCCTCAGATTGAGGTAACCTTTGATATTGATGCAAACGGTATTTTAAATGTGAAAGCGGTTGATAAAGCAACCAATAAAGAACAACGTATTACCATTCAGGGCTCCAGTGGCATGAGTAAGGAAGAAGTAGAAAGATTGGCAAAAGAAGCAGAGCTCCATGCCGAAGAAGATCGGAAGAAAAAAGAATTGATCGAGGCCAAGAATATCGCTGATAGTCTGGTGTATCAATCGGAAAAAACACTGAAAAATGCCGGTGACAGAGTGGAGAGTGGACTGAAAAAAGATGTTGAAGAAAAAATAGAAGCCCTGAAAAAAATTCTCGCAGACACGACTGCCACGAAAGAAGATATTAAAAAAGCAACGGATGATTTATCCGCTTCTATTCAAAAAGTCGGAGCAGCCATGTACCAATCATCAAGCGGAGAAAACACGAACCAACAATCCGGAGGATCCTCCAACAACCCCGATGATAAGGGGAATGTCGTGGATGGAGAATATACGGATAAAAAATAATACAGCAACAACAAAAAAGAGCCTCACGTGAGGCTCTTTTTTGTATGGTGTGAAGTGAATAATGCTTTACTTTAATCCGATATCAACATAATACTGCCCACCAGTTGTAGAAGGAGAGAAACTTTCCGCATTTTGAATATTCGCCGGATCATCATTGTAATTCCCTTTCGATACGTTCTCCATTTTGACCGCAATAACATAACTATTGTTATCAATACCATTTCCCGGAATAGATTTATACCAAAAATAACCTCGACATCCCTTTGTTTCATTGTTTGGATTGGGATCCTTGGGCATTCTATTGGCATCCAAACTGATATTATGTTGAGACACAAACGACTCATCTAAACATGCTCCCGACGAAACAGGATATTGCTTATGATCGCTTTTATAATCTGTTAATATTGTTGCCCAATTGGAAATTTCAATTTTACGAGCGGCATCAGATGTCTTCCCAATCGCTCCCATCAGTTTGGGAAATAAGGCAATAGCAAGCAAACCAATAATAACCACCACGATCATGATTTCAATGAGCGTAAACGCTTTTCGTTGGTTCATAAATAGAAGTTTAAAAATTAAACTATGGTCATCATACCCACCATTCCTATCCGTTGTCAATAACGTCGTCCTTATAGATAGGAACATTCCGTTCCCGATGAGGGAGGAAATACAGCTATTTTTCCCGTTGCCATTTGAGCTATCAGAGCAACATCGTTAAAATCAATACTGCAATTCCCGTCAACATCTGCACGCTGTTTGAACTGTTGTTCGGTAATATGCTTATCCAAAAGAACCCCTTGTGTCTGCATCGCAACGGTAAAAGCAGCCCAATTATGAAAATAGATATACATAGTAACCGCATAGGAATCCCAGGAAGTAATATCCCCATCTCCGGTGACATCCCCTTTGGTCATAGATCCTCCATTTCCAACTCCTGGCGTATGTTGTGTATCGAGTGTATTGGTTCTTACCGGAAGAGCATTACTAATATGTGACGTATGGTGAGGAGTATCCTGTTTCACGACGCCAAAGGTATAGAGGGTATGTGGTTGTAATCCAAGAACGGTGGTACTCATTCCCCCTTTGCCATCTTGTGTGATATTGGAATAATTAACATCTACGAACTCATTCCAACGTTTCGTAAGTTCAGTCGTTGGAACTTCCCCCGTATAGAATTTCACTTCATACCGCACTTCTCCTGTATAAAAATCACTTCCTATACTTGTTGTTCCTGCGGGATCGTTCCATTGCAAATGGACTGTTTTGGCCCCCACAGGACCGGATTGCAGTGTAATATCTTGGACAACCGTTGTGTCAGAGAATAAGTTGCTTTGAAGATTTTTCCCATTGAGATGGGCAACAATTAATGTTCCGATAAACACAATAAGCCCCATCAGGATCAAATTTATTCTCTGTTTTGGTAAGAAAGATGGTTTTGTTTCCATGAGGATTTCTTTTGGTTCCATTTTGATTTCTGTTCTTTATACTATACCATATACAAACTTTTTTTTCAATACATAAAGCCCTTTACTTTTCTCATTCCTCTTATAGCATAAAGAAAAGAGTATCCATGAAGAGAATTGAGATTCTACACATTCCTTTCGACCGCATCGTATCCTCTGAAATCTTTCCCAAGGTGGATGCTTTTGTACAAAGTCATCATCAGCATATCATTGTTACACCTAATCCGGAGATGGTTTTGGAGTCACGAAAGAACAAAGAACTACAAGCGGTGCTCCAATCCTCTTCTCTTTCTCTTGCCGATGGAATAGGAATTTTATGGGCAGCAAAATTTTTATCACTTCCCTCCAGTCCAAAGGTTCGAATATTTTTTCAGTGGATAGGAACATTATTAAGCCTTATTTTCTTGCCCGCATATTGTAAAACCATTTTACCCCAACGCGTAACAGGAGTAGACAGTATGAAACAGATTTGCTCTTATTGTGAACAAAAAAAGTATTCAATTTTTTTATTAGGTGGTAAAGAAAATGTTGCCAATAAAACCAAAAATGTATTAGAAACATGGTTTCCCCATATTAGGATTGTAGGAACGTATGCTGGTCATCCTTTTACAGAGGATGATGAGGAAATCCTAACAAGAATCAATGCGGTAAAACCGCAGATTCTTTTTGTTGCCTTTGGTTCTCCAAAACAAGAATTATGGATCCGAACCTATCTTGCACAAATCCCTTCGATCAAAGTAGCGATGGGTATCGGTGGTGCATTTGATTTTATATCAGGAACAATTAAACGTGCACCTTTATGGATGCAGAAAACAGGTCTGGAATGGCTGTATCGACTGTTTCAAGAACCCAAAAAACGCATCCCGCGGATATGGAATGCTGTTGTCATTTTTCCTCTTCAAGTTCTTCTCTATAAACTTAAAGGTAATTAATCATCTTTTCGTTTTCTCATTTTCTCTACAATTTTATTGGCAATATTCAGGGGAATCTCAGTGACAGTATCCACCAGTTGTTGAACTTTATCGGTCATTTTTTTCACATCCTTCATCACTTTTGTTACCTCGGAAACAAAAATAATAAAGTAAATAGTACATAAGAGAATAGCTATAATCAAAACGAGATATAAAACTTCAAGAAGAGTAAGTTGCATACTAAACAGTGATAAAGAAATGATACTATATATATTATATCCCCTTCACGCGAGGAATACAAGCCATTTCTATTGTTCTAACAGTTTTAACAAGACATCATTGACTACTGACGGATTTACCTTCCCTCCCGATTTTTTCATCACCTGGCCAACAAATGCACCAAATACCTTCGTTTTTCCTCCCTTATACTCTTGAACCAAAGATCCATTTTCTCGTAATACTTCCCGACAGATGTTTTCGATTTCTCCCCGATCACTCACCTGTTGTAATCCCTTCTGTTTGATGATCTCAACAACATTTCCTCCCTGTTGATATAATTCTTCCAAAACCATTTTTAATGCACTCATTGATAATGCCCCCTTATTCACCTGCTGAATTAACTCTGCCACATCGCTCACCGAAAAACGAAGATCAGCAATCGTTTTCCCTTCTTCATGTACATGATGGAGGATAGTATGAAGAATAACATTGGCCGATTTGAGAGGATCATTGGTCTGCTCTACGACTGCCTCAAAAAAATCAGCCAGTTTTTTGTCCGTCGCCAACACACGAGCATCATCTTCTTTTATTTTCCATGTTGTCTGATACCGTAACCGTTTCGCCGTGGGCAATTCGGTCAGTTGTTCTGCTATAGATTGAACAAAATTTTTATTCAACTTTAATGGGGGAAGATCGGGTTCAGGAAAGTATCGATAATCATGCGCTTCTTCCTTGCTTCGTTGAGATTCTGTAAGCCCCTGATCATCATTCCAACCTCTGGTTTCTTGTATGATTTTTTCTCCTTGTTCGATCGCTTGCGATTGCCGTTTTATTTCATAAACAAGCGCGCGTTCAATAGCAGAAAAAGAATTCATATTTTTCACTTCCACCTTTACTCCATATTCATGTTGCCCCTGAGGACGAAGAGAAATATTCACATCGCATCGCATTTCTCCCTTTTCCATATCCGCATGCGACACGTCAAGATAACGTGCTATTTGTTGAAGCTCACGTAAAAAAGAGGATACTTCTTGAGGAGTTCGAAAATCAGGTTCAGTTACAATTTCGACTAATGGGGTTCCTGCACGATTGAAATCAATATACGTATTTCCTTTCTCATGGATCAGTTTTCCCGCATCTTCTTCAACATGCAGACGAGTAATTCGTACGGTTTTAACTTCCCCATCAACTAAAAATTCCACAAAACCATTGGTAGCTAGTGGTTCATTATACTGAGAAATTTGGTATCCTTTGGGGAGATCGGGATAAAAATAATTTTTTCGATCAAATTTCGTGCATTCCGCAATTTGGGTATGTAACGCAAGAGCAAGTCGGAGAGCATATTCAATTGCCTTTTTATTCACCACCGGTAATGTCCCCGGGAACCCCATACAGATAGGACAGACAGATTCATTAGGACCAAGCGCAAAAATATCATTGCGACAAGCACAAAACATTTTTGATGCTGTTTGCAATTTAATATGTATCTCTAAACCGATCACTGCTTCAAAATCCATACAAAAAACTTCACTGCTGAGTGTACAAGGAATCTATTTTAATTTCAAATAAAAAAGTCTTTTTTGCTTCTCATGCTAGAGCAATAGCAGAAAAAACAATTTTTCATTACTTGTAAAATACCATCCTTTATGCATCTGAGATCGTTCCATTCTTTCATAAACTGTCTTCCGATCCCCCCGAAGGGGCCCCTTTGGGGCATTCCTCTTACATGTTTGGCTCTTAAAGTTATGAAGGGCTCCCACTTCGCTAACGCTTCGGAATGGCAGGCACTCTTCTCACCCTTCACCCCTCGGATTACGGTAGGGACCTCGCCCGTCTGATTTCCTTTATTCACGTTACATGTTTTCATAGTATTACTATCACCTAATAAACTGTCTTCAAATAACATTCCTCGCAATACACGATCTCAGTCCGGTCAGGTGCATACGTCGTCTTGATCGGCTTTCCGCACTTCATACATGTTCGATCATAGAGTTTTCTCGGATTTCGTAAAGCCATCCGATCTTTATGTCTCTGGTCCGGATGTCGTCGTGGAATGGGAAGATTGTATTCCCGATAAAATTGAAGTTCTTGTTTAATGATTCTGTATGCCTTCCCCGTTACTTCACATGTTAGAACCCAATTTACAATATCATCGGGGATATCTTTGATATTGTCCGGTAATTTCTTCATTTGTTCTTGTGTAATCACACGATCAACTTGGGGAGGTGGGGGTTCATAATCCGACCAGTTAAATCCCTTTGATAACGCCTCTTCCTTCGTCAGAGGATAGTACTCCATCGCTACCGTTTCGTTATATCCAAAGGGAGATAAAGATGGAGAGAAAAATTCTCCCCATTCACCATCTGCTATCATCTTCTTTCTCTATAATCTGAGGAACCAATGATTCATATTCTTCCTTGGTATACTGTTTGTTGAAGATACAGTATTGTTTATGATGAAGGCCGACACAACCAAAACAATGTTGAATATGGAAACATTCAAAACAGTAGATAAGATGAGATATTTCCTCACTACATTGATATGTAAAGAGGATATTTGAAGCATTATATCCAATATTAGAAGATTCACATACTAATTGAATATTGAGTCCAAATGTGTTTACATCCATACAATCCTTTACATCGTGATCAAGCCCATAACAATACTTCAGGTCTTGCCCATCATAGATATCATATGATAGCATTACATTTTTACTATTTTTCAAATAGTCTCCTGAGCAGTTTTCCGTTTTAATATTTTTTAGATTTTTATTGGGCAATTGAATTGCAAAACTTAAAAATTCCTTTTGGATGTTTTGTACATTACTCCACTTTCCAAGATCAATCGATTCCATCAATGTGTTATATTGTACTTTTGTTAATTGTTTATTAAATACACAATACTCTTTCTGAACGATATTTTTACAGCAATAATAATTTTTACAACTTATACAATTATTTACAAATAAACTGTCATAACATTGCATACAATCTTGTGAATAGGTAAGGTTATAGCAATTTGTACAATCTATACAAGAATAACACAGTTCACATTTGGTGTTATACAATATATCTAAACAATCAATATTGTACCGAGCCCCATATCCATAATAACAATCCCGATTTCCGTCCGCATTAAAGAGAAGATAACAGTTTTTATTACTTCCCGCATAATTTGTATATTCAGCATTGTCATCTAATACATAATTGGTCATCATGGATACTTTTGGGACCTTTTGAATGAGTTGACGCATTTGACTAAAAAATGATCGTTCCCAATCAATTTCTTGTCCATATGATAAAGCATCCCAGTTATCAGCCCATCATTCTGTGGGAGAATAGACCTTATAGATAGAGAGAATGTTGGAGAAAACGAGACACAATTTCTTGTCCGGAAACATCACTTTTGCGAGTATATAAAGTTCTAACATTATCAAAGACTAATCTTCTCTGTTGCCGGCACTCCGGACATAATGTCGGTGGCGGAATTTGATATTTTTCCCCGCCAAATATCGGCGAGACTTTGTCATAAAATTTCAGATCGTCCTCCGTGATTTCAAACTGTTGTTGACATTGCTTGCAGGTTTTCTGCATAGAATAAACAGTAACTCCTACAATTATATATTAATCCCCAGTCTTCGCAACGATTCCTGCCCATAGATTAAAATTTTTTTCTGATCTTCTTTTGAAATAGTCACTTCTACCTCATGTGCAATCTGATTGCGTTTTTTATGAATGTACCATAACGGCTCCGTATCAAAATGTTCTCTTTTTTGTACAGCCTTGAGTTTTTCAGCATAACTTCCTTGGTATCCTTTTTGGGTTAAAATAAAATCGAACAGTTTATCCACCTCCAAAATCTGTCGATGCATATCAGCAATATTCCCTATTTTCTCCCATTTTTGGACCACATCACGCTGTACAGACAATGATAAACGCTTTTTCTTCCTCCATACAACATCCATCAAGAAAACAAGCAGAATAAGAACGAAGGCAAGAGAAAGTACAATCCATTCCATTTATGAATCATTATTAATATGTACATTCAAACCATGCTTCTCTATATGCCGTTTGATCATCCCCGTGAGAATATCTTTCAAAGCCTCTTCATCTGAATATTTCTGTTCTTTCATATACTTTTCCTGTAACTGAGAAATTTGGGAAGCAACTTTTTTCGGCTTATCAATATCTTCAATGGAGGTAACCCCTCCGGGTTGTTGGATATGTAACGAACCATAATTATAGAGTGTTTGTGTGATCCCATTGAAAGCATAACTAACCTGTTCAATACTTTTATATTCAATACGCTGGGCGGAACGTTTGAAAAATCCTTCCCACACAACATCAATAATAGCCATATTGGTTAACAACCATGCATCCAAATACCAGTTAAAAATCATATAGACCATTTTGAAGAAGGCTAATATCATCCACAATATCATGAGCCAAAAGAAAAAAGGAAAAGGAAACACCGTATACAATACAAATGGAATTCCAAAACCAAACAGCAATACTTTCACCATGCCCGATAGCATCACAAACCAGTGCTTATGCACAATGTGTATAATCTCTTCCCCTTCCTCCAGATATCCCTGAAAAAAGAACAGTCGTAATTGCATAAGAAGTATTCATCTGTGAAGAGCATAATAAAGAGAACAACAAAATGCAATTCTTTCTCTGTATGATATTTCTCATTACTTCTGTCGGTTGTTGGTTCGTTCTATCTCTGGTAATCCGGGGGGTCGAGGTATGAGCCCATTCCCCTGAACAGGACACTCTATTCCCCCCTTCCATGAGCCGTTGCATAGCATTGGAGATGCATTTTTATTTCACACCCTACGTCCTTTCGGCGAACAACCTCCTGTATACAAATCATGGACGGACAATATAAACTCCTGATACAACCGATCTAATTGGAAAGAACATTTTTAGCATTTTCAAATACTTTCGGATGCGTTTCGGTTGTGACAACACAGTCGGCATGTTTTCCACAAACCATATCAATCGTTCCCTGTTCATCAGTTCGATAGGTTTGAATATTGTCCTCTTGTAACAGTGCAAGCGTCTGAAAACTGGGATGCTTAAAACGATTATTTTTCCCAACAGATATCACCCCGACAGCAGGAGATACCGCTGAAATAAATTGGGGAGTGGAAGAATAGCGACTTCCATGATGAGCAATCTTCAGCACGTCACTGACAATATCTACTCCGGATAATAATACGGTATTTTCCAGGTCGGCTGTCATATCACCTGTAAAAAGAATACGGGTTTTCCCATACTCCAGACGGAAAACGATGGAAGAATCATTGGCATCTTGTAAAGGAAAAAATTTCCCCTTCTCGGCTGGGGAAACAATATTCAGAAAGACTCCCGATTCGACTTCAATATCTTTCTGTGGATCGGCTATCAAAACTTGTTTATCATCAATCATCTCCAAAAATGCCTGATATTCATCTCCCTGGCTTTTAATGCCGGAATAGAGCACCGCGGGGACTGTATATCGTTTCAACACTTCCAATAAACCTTCTAAATGATCACTATGGGGATGAGTAAGCACCAAAAGATCAATCGTATGGTTGAAATATCCTAACTGAGCAGGCAAGACTTCCAGAATATTAGAAAAAGGGCCTCCATCAATAAGAACATGTTTTCCCTTTGGTGTCGTCACGAGGATACTATCTCCTTGACCAATATTCAAATATGCCATATGAAGTTTCCCATCCGGAAGGGAAGCATCCAAGAACAAGAGGAAAAAACTAAAAAAGATAATGATGCTGAAGAGTAATATCCAAAACATTGTTTTTTTCTTCATGGCCATTGCGTCATATCACCTTCTATGATAGAAGTTTTCCAACAAGAATCAACAAAAAACCCCCTGCGCAGGGCAGAGGGTTTTAGAGCAATAAGAAGTCCTCCTATAGCTTTGTTGTTTTTTTCTTTCTGTTCAACATCCAACCTGTTCCTGCAGCCACAAAGAGAGCAAGAGCGACAGCGGGACCACTCTGGGGCAGTTCCACCATTTTCACAACCCCCTTTGATTCCTTTCCTGCCTTATCTTTGGTTGTGATTTTGAAAAAGTATTTTCCGGGAATAAGATCTTTGATCTGATACGTGGTTACCGTAGGCGCCAAGCTGGCCAGCTGATGAAAGACAGAACCATCCATACTCTGATAGACTATCTGAGAAACGATATCCGTCAAATCAACCGGCAAAGACCAGGTTAGTGTAATCGTGTATTTTGATAACACGCGTTCAAATTTCGAAACCAGGTTACTAATATCTTTGGTTGAAGGTAACGTATCCGATACACCGGTCGTAATGGTGGCCGTCACACCTTTACTTTCCGCACCCGTAGCATCCTTCGTCGTCAACTTAAACATATAAGTGGTACTGGGATCATACGTCGTCAACGTATACGTTTTATTTAATCCCATATGGACACCTGCATCATAGGTTGTTCCTCCATCCTTGGAGGTATACAACATCTGATCAATAACAGTACTGGATGTTGCTGGAGTCCAATTGAACACCAGCGCATTATTATTTTCATTGACAGTAAAATCAGTAACCTCTGGCAAAGAGGATGACGGAGCCCCATTCATATTACCGTTTGCAGAGGGGGTATTGGCATTCTGAGAAGAAAGGAGAGTATTGGTATTTCCTCCATTCCCATTACTGTTGGAACTCGTCGTCAGATCTCCTCCACTCAGTACAGGAGTAGCTTCAGCTTCAGGACTGAAATATTCACTCTCATTCCCGGCGGCATCCAATGCAGTGACAGCAAAATAATATTTGGTATCATTGGTTAATCCCGTCACAATGGTAGCATTGACATTATCAACTTTAAGAGAATGAGCATACTGTTTCTTTTCATTTGTATTACTCGTATTCTGCCCTTTCAAAGAAATGGTGTCATAATACACTTTATAGCCCGTCACACCGACGTTATCGGTTGCCACATCCCATTGCAATTTTACCTGTCCGTTCCCAACCCCAACAACCACGGGAGCATTTTCAATATCCGCAGGAGGAGTAGTATCGACTGCTTGGGCCAACGCCAAAGGTGCAATCGAGAAGACCAGAGCCAATAAAGTACTGAGAACAAGCGTTTTGGTGTTTTTCATATGTTTTTGTTTAATGAAATAATGTATTTTTGTCTTGTTCAATATATTCTATCATTTTTGCAAAACAAATTCAACCCCTAAAAAAGGTTTTTTGTCCAATAATATTATTGTATACATTTTTTATTCATTTTAAATATTGTATATAAGCCATCGCTTCTTCTCTTGCCCCTTCAAGGTTATGATCTTTATAATGACCACATTCCTTCTCTGTTGCCCCAGGAATTTCCCCGCTATAGGCTATTATTGCTGCAAATGATTTTCGTAACAACGGGATGATGTCACGAACTTCCCTGTCTCCAAACATACTCATATAAAATCCTGTGCGACATCCCATCGGAGAAATATCAATCAACATCTTATCCACCTTGGGATCAGACCGGAGAAACGTGGCCAGTAAATGTTCAAGCGTATGCATAATACCGGTGGGCACAGGTTTTGTGTTTGGTTTTCGTAAACGAATGTCAAATTTGGTGACCACGATTCCTTTATAGGTTTTTTTGCCGGCCAAACGGACCTGGGGCTGCAAAAAACGATGATCAATCTGAAAACTTTCAATTTTGTTCATAAATATTTTTAATCATGTGTACAACGGCAATACTCTTTTGCATAATAACACGAACATTCTGCATCATCGCATCTATTGCCTGAGCATCAGCATTGTCCGAGATCCCTTTGATCAGTATGCAGGGAATAGAATACAATTTGGCCGTCAATGCCACACTATATCCTTCCATATCAACAATATCCCCCATACGTACCAAACGTCTAACGGTTTCTGGATCACGAACCAATTGATCACCCGTCACCAGAGAAACCGTTTTTACCGTATCCATGGAAACAGGAATAAAACAGGGTATTGATGCTTTCAAATAGGCCGGACAAAAATCATCCGGAATATCAATATCATGTTGGGCTACTTCTCGGACAAGAAAGACATCCCCGGTATGTAAAACAGGATTGATTTTTCCTGCCAAACCGATATTTACAATCACATCCAGAGGATAGTGGTGAAGAAGATAATCGGTCGCCAAAGCAGCATATACTTTTCCTATTTGAGAAATGATAAGAACCATAGCATCCTTCTGATACACCTGGAAAGGCTGATTCTCTTTTTTCTCCAAGGAAAAAGTGTGAATAATCTCCTTGGCTTCTTCCTCCATGGCACATACAATTCCTATCATAAATAGAACGATTCTTTATTGATTTAAAAACATCTCTAGCATACTATAATCCCAGATTTTCTCAACCTCTGTTATGAAAATTGGTATAGACGCCAGGATGTACTCTTCTCATTTCACAGGAATTGGACGCTACAGTTTTGAGCTGATTCGAAATATCGTGAAGCTCGATCACCAAAACGAATACGTTATCTTTCTCAATCCTCAACAATATAAGACATTTGAAATTTCTTCTCCGAATGTCCAAAAGGTATTAACCGATGCCCCCTATTATTCTCTGCAGGAACAAACATCCTTTAATAATCTCCTTGTACATCATCACTTGGATGTGGTTCATTTCACTCATTTTAACGCTCCTCTTCTCTATCATAAGCCTTTCGTGGTAACCATCCATGATCTTATCCTTTCCTTTTATAAAGGGAAAAAAAGAACATCGTTCATCGAACGTGCTGCCTATAATATGGTCATTAAAAATGTCATCAAGAAGGCACGTCATATTATCGCTGTTTCGGAGCATACCAAAAACGATATACGCCGTCTCTTTTTCGCCCCCCCAGAAAAGATCAGTGTGATCTACGAAGGGGTGGCGGAAGAATTTACCATACCTCCCTCTCCATCGGTCCTATCTTCCATTCAAAAAAAATTTTGCTTAGACAAACCTTTTGTATTGTATACCGGCGTATGGCGGGATCATAAAAATATCAAAGGCCTCATAGAAGCTTTTGCCCTGCTTATCAAAGCGCAAAAGAAGGATATATATTTGGTCATCACCGGAAAAGAAGATCCCTACTATCCCGAAGTGAAAGAACTCCCCAAGCAACTGGGGATAGAGCAACAAGTTCGTTTAACAGGATTTGTAACAGAAGAGGAATTGATTGCGCTGTACCATCTCGCTCTTCTTTTTGTCTTTCCTTCTTTTTATGAAGGATTTGGACTTCCTTTATTAGAAAGCATGGCAAGCAAAACTCCCATTGTCGCTTCCAATACTTCTAGTATCCCTGAAATATGCGGAGATGCCTGTCTATATGTTGATCCTCACTCTCCTCAAGATATGGCACAAAAAATTGGTTTTCTGTTACAAGATGAAGCAAAACGCCAAGAACTGATCATGAAAGGGAATGAACGTATCAAACAATTCTCTTGGGAAAAAATGGCTGAACAAACCCTGCACGTATATCAAAACTTCTCAAAATTGTAATATTTTACACTATTTTGCATTTTAGTACATGAAAGTCGGATCTTTTACACCCTTGTCAGATATCGTGGGGAAAATAGCGCAAAAGAACAAGGTAACAAGCCAGCTAAAAGCCGCTCATATTTGTTTTCTTTGCAACACGTTCCTTCAAGAAATATTTAAAAAGCAAGGAAAAAGAAACATGGCAAGAGCAACAGCGTTGAAAAAAAATTGCGTTTATATTACCGTACCATCAAGCGCAATGGCTCAAGAAATTATTTTCCGCAAGATAGATATTCTTTCCTTTCTGCATCAAAAAGGATATGATGTGACTGACATAAAAACGTCCATTTCCTAAACCCTTGATTTTTCTCTCCTGATCAAGTATAATAATACGAAGAAACAATTTAATTTATATATATTTTAACCATTTTACGTATGACAAAACAAACTTGGCTCAAACCTCTTTATGGTCTTATTGGTTTTGCCACCACTGCAATGCCTGTGTGGGCACAAACAGGGGGAGGAACTGCAAGCGATATTGGAGTTGACCAAACTATAAAACCAGCCCCTTCAAAAGGAGAAAACCTGAAAGACACTATCGTTGGATTTATCAACTATTTTCTCCTGATCTTAGGGCTTGTCGCTGTCGGTTTCATTATCTATGCGGGGGTCAAGATGCTCACCTCCCAAGGAAATGAATCAAAAGTAAAAGAGGGAACCAAAATGATTACGTACGCCATCATTGGACTCCTCGTTATCTTCTTGGCTTACGCCATCGTTGCTTGGGTAGCAAATGTTACGCCCAATACTAATCCAACAACATAAGAGAGATACCACAGTACTCATAAAAAAGGAAGCCCCTTTTTATACAAAGAGGGGCTTTTTATATTCCTAGGCGGGTAGTGTTTCTATCAGCGTCTTTCGTGCTTTTTCTTTCTCTTCCCAAACATCCTCTCTGACAATCAGAGCATCTTTTTTAATTTCTTCGATCCATGTGGAGGAAATTTCTCGTCGTTGAGAAAAAAAATAAAAATACTTTTTTTCAATGGTGAGAGAAACAAGGTTTTCAAACATGCCATCAATAACCAGATCAATAACTCTTCCGAGATATTTCTTTTTGCGCGTAAAAACCTTCTTATGCAGTATAGATACCCCTCCTGTCCTCTCACGGTCCTGTTCCGGTGCTCCGCGATACACCAACGATGTCGGATGACAAAGAATACTGTCTGCATAATACTTTTGCTTTTCGCCGAGGAAAAAAGAGATGGTTCCGTTTTCGGCATGAAAAAAAACATCACGGATGACATCAATACATTCATCGTTCGCATTGTAGAGACGCTTATCCAATGTAGAAAAACGTATTTCCATAGATGCTTAGGGAACGGTAATAGAAACACGGTTACTGTAGGAAAGTACCCCCGCAGTATCTAACACCTTCAGAAAAAGTTCATAGGAACCCGATTGGTCCGGTGTCCACGATGATACAAATGTTTCTGCTTGTCCCGATAATTCCGAAAATGATTGAATCAGGGATGAAACCCCATCACTGCGCTTAGCCAAGACGTCAACAGTTTTTATATTCTTTCCTTGGACAACAAATTGAATGGGGATACTTTCTCCTTTGGCAACCGTTGTTCCCGAGACAGGTTGAATAATATCAAAAGACGTTTCTGTCGCTACAGGAGCAGTAACCAGGATAGAAATGGTTGCACTCTGTTTATGATCAAAGAGATCAACAGCTTGCGCCGTAAGATGATGTGTCCCTTCTGTATATTTATCACGGGCAAGAAAAACAGTAGCTTGAAACGGTAGCTGAGAAGATGTGGCAATCAAATGATCATCCAGATAATAATCCACTCTTTTCACACTACTATTATCATCATAGGCTTCCGCCTGTAAAACCAGTGTACTCTGTACAGGGATGTTCGCTCCATCAGAAGGTGACAAAAAAGAAACGTGGGGAGGAGTGGTATCCGTATCCGTGAGCGTTACATCTACACTTCCTTCCGCTGTATACTGGTTTTTGTCATACACGATTGCTGTAATAGTATGGACAGAACCCGTCGCGCTCTCGGGAACAAAATGGACTATACCCGTATATGGCTTTTGCTTGGATGTGTATACCAGTGTATGATCAAGATAATATTCAACACGATCAACTCCAAAAAAAGCGGTCGTTTGCACAAACACATTCACGGTTCCTTTGGTCACCTGGCCATAAGAAAGTGGAGAAAGAATAGTGATGGTTGGTTTTTGCTCCTCACTGATCGGTACACACAGAGGGCTATTCTCTTTGGGAACCGTAGAAAGCATATCAGGAAATGCATCGGTATGACTGTTGAGCCAGGCAATAATCGCCGCATCCCATCCTTCTCTTTGGATCGTTTCATGAACATTCAACACAATTTTATCTTGGACCACGACAGGAGGACAGTCATCAGTAGCCAACAGATTATTCCGAGAGTCAATCTTAATCTTCTGTATAGAATCATCGAGTTCTTTGGGGACACCAAAACTGGGGAAAATATCCGTTACACGATACGCATCCGGCGTATTTTGCGTCACCAGTTTTCCGGAAAGTCTATTGACTGTTGCGTGAACAATTCCATCGGGAACAGGAAAATTTTGAGCAGGGGTGTCCTTCAACGCTTGAGTCATATAATTTTTCCACAAAGAAGCAATGGTATTGATATCAAAAGCAGAACCTGTCATCGGCGATCCATCACTATTCCCCCCCCACATGCCCGTTACCAGCGTCGTGGAATAGCCCATGGTCCAGTTGTCTGAGGGTAAAATAAGATTTTTACTCACCCGTTTATTACTTGTTCCTGTTTTCACCGCTACGTATTGATTCGGAACCGTAATACGATCTCTCCAATACCCTTCCGGACGAGCCTGAACATCAGAGAGAATATTATTAATGAGATAAGCAATCTGAGGATCAAGCACCTGCTCTTTTCCTGCATGATCATTATATTGTTCTAAAATATTTCCATCCTTATCCCGGACCTCCAGAATTGGGGTAAGTTCTTTTTTCATGCCTCCATTGGCAAAAATAGCATATCCCTGAACCATATCCAACATACGCACCTCAACAGAACCAATAGCCATCGGCCATCCATAACTGTAATCTGGATTCGTTTTTCTCGCTTCCTCTCGGTCACTCCTGAGATAATCAAAACCAAAAGGAGCCAAAAAGTCTACTAGTTTATCCTCCCCCCCTGCCAGATAGAACGCTTTAATAGCGGGTATATTGCGAGACCAGGCAAGTGCCTTTCGGATTGTCATCGGTCCTAAGAAAGCACCATCAGCATTGTTTGGAGGAGTCCCTTCTCCAAATTGTGTTTTAACATCCCACAGCACCGTTCCCGCACCGTATCCCTGTTGGAAAGCTGCGGCATACGTGAAAGGTTTAAAGGATGACCCTGGCTGTCTGCGGGCTAGTGCAATATTTACATTTCCATCATATTTTTCATTCCAATAATCCCGAGAGCCGATCATGGCCAAGATTTGTCCCGTCTGAGGATTGGCCGATACAAGGGCCATATTTGACATCTTATATTGTTTTTCCAACCGATCAATATTGTCATCAATGGTACGCTGTGCCAAATCCTGCAGTTTGGGATCAATCGTTGTTGTAACCTGTAATCCTCCTTTTTCTACCAGCTCTTGCCCATATTTTTGTTCCAGATAATCCCTGACATACATCACAAAATGTGGGTATTTGATATTTTCCACATATTTTTTAAACTGAACACGTTGCCCTTCTTTCCACGCTTCATCTCTTTGTTCCTTTGTAATATATCCATCCTCTTGCATACGACGTAACACATAATCTTTTCGACCATCAACATAGTTAGGATCATCCATTCCTGTACAAGCCCCTTTTATTTGCTGTTCTTGTTCTGCCAATATTTTTTGATCCCATGCGTCCGGTGTAGCTAAAAAATCCCGTACGGTAGCAGAAGTAACAACAAAACTTTTACTCACTAACGGTTTAAAAGCAAACCCCTGGGAACTGATCTCTACACTGTTCTTATTCCCCAGTAAAAAACCGACAGAATCCGTAGCGCGGACATCTTTCTCTTCCCCTGTTTTCATGATCATCTCTTGTTTTTCTTTCCCCTGATCAATATTTATTTTGACATACACTTTGTTCGTCGCTTTCAGATGTAACACCAGTGGAGCAGATTTGATATATTCAGAACTGAATTCTGATATTCCCTCTTGATGATGAGAATCTGTTGTACAATATCCCATCAACAATTTTTTATTTTGACCATAGGGAGAATAGTAACTGGGACCTTTAGGCAACGAAGCAAGAATCGCTGATTCAATTAATGTCAGATCCTTGGCACTTTTCCCAAAATAGGTTTGAGCCGCCATTTCAATACCATAGGCATTGGAACCGTATGGAATTTGATTTAAATACAATTCGAGAATTTTATCTTTATCATACGTTTGTTCCAATTCATAGGCTAAAATAATTTCTTTTAATTTCCGGCGTAATGTTTGTTCGGGAGATAAGAAAATAATTTTGACCAATTGCTGCGTTATCGTCGATCCACTCCGTAGTTTTTCACCCGGATGTAAGACGTTATGTACAGCCGAACGAACCATTCCCATCAAGTCAAAGCCGGGATGTTTATAGAAATCTTTATCTTCCGTTGCAATCGTCGCTTGTTTCACAAAATCAGCAATATCACTCAGAGGAATATATTTTCGATTTTCCTCCCCGTGAATCGTATACAACTTGTTCCCATTCCGATCATAAATAACCGTAGACTGGGCGGCGTGCAGATTCTCAATAGAATGAATATCGGGCAGTTCGCCAAAGAGCGTAATGATATAAATACCAAGGGCGATAATTCCGAGGAGAAAAAGTCCTCCGATCATCAGAAATATTTTCTTCCAAATTCCCTTAGGAGGAACGGGAGAATGTTGGATCGGCTGATGCGTAAGAAAATATGTATGAAAGAATTTCATAGTGTAAAAGAAATTATAAGCGTCTGCATTGTAGCCTTTTTCCTATAAAAAACAAGAACAATGTCGAGCGTAAAAACGAAGATTTGACAAAACCATTTTTCTTACTACACTGTACCTCCTCCTAAAAAATAGGACAAAAACAAAAGAGATTCCTTTCATCTTGCCCTCTATGGATCGCATCATCTCTTTTGGCCTTGTTCTTCTTCTTCATCTGCAGATTCTCTCATCGGTCGGATATGCCCATTCAACGCAGAACGTTATAGCTGTCCCCATGTCCTATGGAACAAAAACCATCCAAGCAGTTGAAAAGGACAGCTTTGTTCCCAAACCAGCCAGAACCGTTACCGTTCCGAACATAATAAGAACAATACGCCCGTCGAAAATAAAACGGATACCGGAAACTCCCCTTTCCTCATCACTGCCACGATCAGATGCCGATTATGCCGCTTTATTAGATCATCTTCCTCTTCAAGAAACGCTCATCAACACCCTCCAATCTGATCAGCTTTTCATCGATCATAAAAAAAGCATCCTGTATCAAGCTCTGCAAAAACTTCCCCAAGAACATCGGCAAGCGTTGAAAGTGTTGATCTTAAAAGAAGAAATAGGGGCAACCCGTGGATTGGGGGGACAAAATACGATCGTTTTAACGATGGGGAATATGAGCGATGAAGAACTCATAGGTGTGTTCATGCATGAGATGGGACATGTGGTAGACACAGGGCTTCTGCAAGGAAAAGGAAGAAGTATGAGCGCTTTTCAGGACGGACACAAACCGGTTTTAGAGGATGATCCCAGTACTATTTTTTACCAATACTCTTGGAAATCCACGACAGAAAAGAAAGAAGATGCCACCCCTCTTGATTTCGTAACCGGATATGCCATGACTGATCCCTTCGAAGATTTTGCAGAAAGTTACATCTCTTATGTTTTGCACGGGAATACATTCCGCTCCATATTATCGACAAGTATCGTGCTTACCCAAAAATATAATTTCCTGAAAGAAAAGATTTTTAATGGTCAGGAATTCAGCACAGGACAGCCTGCGTCTGATAAGATCAAAAGGACGTTTGATGCCACCCTGCTTTCTTTCGATCTCCAACAATTTCTTAAAAATTAACCGGTTATCTTCTGAACGGTAAGATTCTGCTCACTGTCAGGAAAAATCATTTTTTTCTCTGAGCAATAAAACCGACTTCATTTCTATTGAACAAAAATCAGAGGGCAGGTATACTATCCCCGCCAAAAAGTTTCATGGCGGGTGTAGCTCAGTTGGTTAGAGCGTCTGGTTGTGGCCCAGAAGGCCGAGGGTTCGAGTCCCTTCACTCGCCCCAGTATCAATAATGGAGAAAAGTTTAAACTTCCTCTCTTTTAGAAAAGGTACACAAAACAGAGAAGGACTTAAAGACGACCCGAGCGCGTCCACTGGACGAAGAAGCGAGGGCGGCCGGCTGCGAAGGAGGAGTGACAACGACGGGTGAGCAGGAGTCCCTTCACTCGCCCCAGTATCAATAATGGAGAAAAGTTTAAACTTCCTCTCTTTTAGAAAAGGTACACAAAACAGAGAAGGACTTAAAAAATCACTCTTACCATCCTTTTTGATGTTAGAGGGTAAAAAACCCTTGGACTTCCATGTTATCAAAAGAGAGAAATACAATCATGATGAGACTGATTTCCCTGCACAGGCGGGATTAAAGTGACAAAAAAATCTCTCTTCGTTTCTTATAAGAGAGGTTGAGAGAGTATGTGCTATCCTATTTTCCGAAACACAAATTCTTCTTTTCCTCGTACAGTTACTTTGATACTGTCCCCTTCTTCAATTTCCATATCCATCATTTTTTCTGTCAGAACATCTTCAACCATTTCCTGGACAACCTTCCGTACTGCACGAGCTCCATGTTCTGGATGATAACTTTTATAGGTCAACACATCAATTGCCTTTTTATCCAACTGAATAGAGATCTTTTTGAAACGCAACCGTTCTTGTAATCGAGCGATTTCCAATTCCACAATCTGTTGGATATCACTTTTGGTCAAGGGACGGAAGACGATAATTTTATCGATACGATTCAAAAACTCCGGGCGAAATAAATCATGCAGTTCTTTTAAAACATCCTCCTTCACCTGATCAAACTCTTTTTCTTCTTTCTTCACATCTTCTTCAGCAAGATCAAATCCAATTTTCATCGCCTTATCAGTAAATCGTTCTGAACCTTCATTGCTCGTCATCACAATAATAGTATTTCTGAAATCAACTTTTCGTCCTTTACTGTCGGTAATATATCCATCCTCCAACACTTGCAGTAGAATATTAAACACTTCGGGATGCGCTTTTTCAATTTCATCAAATAAAACAACACTATAAGGTTTTTTATGCACCATCTCTGTTAACTGTCCTCCCTCTTCATATCCCACATAGCCGGGAGTAGCCCCGAGCAATCGCGAAACATTATGCCGTTCCATAAATTCGCTCATATCAATTTTAATCAAAGCATCTTCACGTCCAAAAACTTCTTTGGCCAACACTTTCACCAGTTCTGTTTTTCCCACACCACTTGGTCCTAAGAATAAGAAAGAACCGATAGGCCGATTGGGATTGGCAATTCCCGCCCGATTGCGACGAATCGCTTTTGATATAGAACTGATCGCTTCTTCTTGGCCAATAATATATTGGGATAAGCGTTTTTCCATATTCTTCAGAGCCGTCACATCGTCTTTGACCAAACGCGATACAGGAACACCTGTCATGGTTGCTATAACCGTGGCAATATCTTCACTGGTCACCTTCATGCGAAGATCCCTTGGGAAATTTTTCTTTGCCTTGAGTGTCTTCAGTTTCTCCTGCATTTTCAATTCTTCTTCTCGTAGTTTTGCCGCTTTATCATAATCCTGCGCTGCGACCGCAGCTTCTTTTTCTTTCACCAGACTCGCTAATTTTTCTTTTGCCTTTCGTATCTCCTTCATATCCCCGTCATATCCCCGAACAGACTTCAGCGCCATGGCTTCATCCAGAACATCAATCGCTTTATCCGGCAAATAGCGATCATTAATATATCGCTTCGATAAACGGACAGCCGCTTCCAGAGCATCATCCGTGATCACCAGATTATGATATTCCTCAAAGGTTGTTCGAAGTCCTTTCAGAATGGCAATTGCATCGGATTCATTCGGTTCATCAACAAAAATAGGTTGCAACCTTCGCTCCAATGCTGAATCTTTCTCAATATGTTTGCGGTATTCTTTGATGGTGGTAGCACCAATTAATTGAATTTTTCCGCGTCCCAAGGCAGGTTTCAAAATATTAGCCGCATCAAGACTTCCCTCAGCACTGCCTGCTCCAATCAGGGTATGCATCTCATCCACAAATAAGATAACCTCATTTTCTGCTTTAATGGCTTCATCAATCACTTGTTTCATCCGGGATTCAAATTCTCCTCTATATTTTGTTCCTGCAATCATGCTCGCCATATCGAGTGCTAAGACTTTTTTATCCATTAAGGCTGTCGGCACATCTTCTTGTGCAATTTTCTGTGCTAATCCTTCGACAATGGCGGTCTTGCCAACACCGGGTTCACCAATTAAAACAGGATTATTCTTTGTTTTTCGGTTTAAAATGTTGATCATACGTTCGATTTCTTTTGCTCGTCCAATCACAGGATCCAGTTTTCCATTACGAGCTTCTGCCGTCAGATCAATCGTAAAATAATCAAGTGCGGGAGTTTTTGATTGTGATTCAGGAGCCTCCCCATCTTTATGTTTAAACGCATCCTTCATATCCTGCATAGTGGGATTGATGGAAAAGATCACGCCATTGAGACTGGAAAGCATTTTTTCCAAGGGATGAAAAAAATGCTGCTGCATAGCGTTTCGATATTGTTCTGATTGTTGGAACACTTCGCTCAGTTTCAGTCGGATCTCGTCCGGATTAACTTTCATGTTTTCTAATATGACCGTTGCAGCCGTTCCTTTCTGCATCATCAACCCCATCAGAAGATGTTCCGTTCCAATATAATTATGATGGTATTGCGCAGCGGACAGAACCGCTTCTTCAATAGCTTTTTTGGCAAAATCACTTAATTCTACCTTCATAAACTTCTGGGAAGCCTCTCGATCAGGTGCTCTGTTTTGAGAAGATTGCTGAATGACCAAACGAACATTTTTGAGAGAAACACCATAACTATTCAATACCGCAAATCCCAACGTATTTGTTTGTTGCAAAATACCAAGTAAAATATGCTCCGTACCAATATAGCCAACACCCTCATTTTTGGCTTCCTGTTCTGCAACCATTAATGCCTTCTTCGCTTCTTCGGTAAATCGATCGAATTGCCCCATATATGGTTTATAAATAATGTATATTTCATACTTCCGTAGCCCAAAGGGCGGAGGAGTATTAGCACTTAGTATTATAGAGTGCTAATATAAAATGTCAATAGGTACATCCTGTTCCTTTTTAATGGTGAAGTCTAGTTATTATACGTTACTTTCGGAAAACTTTCTATAACTTTCTATACCAAAAATGAAAAGATGTGGTACAGTTATGTTTGCAAAAAACAGATATCCGAGAGTTTACATCCCCATTCATACCTGCTCCTGTCTTATGGCAACTATTACGCATATAGTAGATTTACGAGAAGAATTTAAAGATGGAAACAAATCCATATTTTCTCGTCTGCTCATGAAAAAAATAAAAGATACCCTGGCTCAAAAGAAACAAATTATTCTGTTTTTGAACAAACGCGGGTTCTCATCTTCCCTCACCTGCCGGCAATGCGGATTTACGATGAAATGTCCCAACTGTGATGTCGCCCTCACCTATCATAAAGAAAGTGACCGAAAAATGTATATGCTTTGTCATTACTGCGGAGTACGACAAAAGGTCCCTCAACAATGTCCTGTATGCCAATCCTCCTCGATTCGTTTTTTTGGCATTGGCACACAAAAAATAGAAGAATTGGTCAAAGATCTTTTCCCCAACATTCGTGTTGCTCGAGCCGATCGAGATACAACATCAAAGAAATCTAGTTTCGATAGGATTTATACCGATTTTAAAAATGGCACAACCGATATTCTCGTTGGAACACAGATCATTGCCAAGGGATTAGATATCGAGAACGTAGGTCTCATCGGCGTTATGTTAGCAGATATCGGTTTTCACATTCCAGATTTTCGAGCATCCGAACGAGTTTTTCAAATACTGACTCAGGTATCAGGAAGAACAGGAAGAATGGGAAATGCGGGAGAAGTCGTTATTCAAACGTACCTCCCGGAGCACCCCGCCATTCGTTTTGCGGCTGAAGCGAATTATAAGGATTTTTTTGCATCAGAAATTGCAGAACGAAAAGCATATCATTACCCTCCTTTTTCCACAATGATCAAACTGATTTTTGTCCATAAAGATCAACAGAAATGTTTTCAGGAAGCAGAAAATATGTATAAAGAGATCCAATGGATTCTGGATCATACAAGAGAGATACAGGGGAAACATATTGCAGCTTATCTGACCCCTCCCCTCATTGCCAAGCTGCATAACAAATATCACTATCATATTATTCTGAAAGGTGATGACCCGCGATCTATCCTCTCTTTTCTGACCTTGAAAAAGGGATGGAAGGTTGATGTCGATCCCCTCTCGATCGTGTGAAGCTTTTTCATTGCCTCATCATCAACATCACTTTATAATACAAGTGTTTACTCTTCTTATTCTTTTTATTATGAAAGCTGCTGCAAAAACGATTATGGTGCTCTCCATTTTAGGACTCATCAATGCCGCCTATTTAACTTATCTGTTTATTGAGCAATCGTTGTCAAAGGTGCCCATCAACACATTTTGTGATATAAACAACACTTTTTCCTGTACATCGGTTATAACCAGTCCTTATGCACAGTTATTTGGTATCTCCATCTGTACCATTGCACTCTTGGTCTATCCGGTGCTCATCATTTTGGCATGGGTGGCTCTACAGAAAAAGAATCCTAAAAATCTTTTCTTTGCGATCGCCATTATTGCCGCCATGGGAACCATGATGAATGTGCTCTCCATCTATAATGAATATGCCTTTATCGGAAGTTATTGTGCTCTTTGTATCCTCTGTTCTCTTTTCATCATCACGATACTTATCATGTCCATTATCGGATATGCAAAATCACCGACCATGGTTGTTGTACAAACATCGGCAAAAACACCGCTCATCAAAAGTGTGATAGCAAAAAAGAACAACAAGAAGAAACGATAATGGTATCATAATACATGGTACAACCTTTTTATAGCATTTCTCTATGAAACGAGCATTATCCGGCATCAAATCTACAGGTCAACAACTGCATATTGGGAATTACCTTGGAGCCGTCAAACAATTCGTTGCCCTTCAAGACCAATATGAAAGTTTCATATTCATCGCTAATTTTCATTCTCTCACAACCGTAAAAAACAAGCATGAATTGTATGATCAGACATTGGAGATTGCTCTCGAATATCTCGCCTGTGGTCTCGATCCGAAGAAAACAACTCTTTTTTTCCAATCGGATGTCCCAGAAGTGACCGAACTAGCATGGATCTTCAATTGTCTCACGCCTATGGGGTTGCTCAATCGCGCCCATGCCTATAAAGACGCGGTAGCAAAAAATAAAGAAGTCAATGTTGGGCTATTCGATTATCCAGTACTCATGGCCGCAGATATATTGATATACAAACCCCATATCGTTCCGGTCGGCAAAGATCAGAAACAGCATGTGGAGATTGCAAGGGATATTGCTGAAACGTTCAATAAGACATACGGTGAAACGTTTATTATTCCAGAATACTACAGTGCCAAGGAGACGGAAACTGTTCTGGGATTAGACGGTCAAAAAATGAGCAAGAGTTATAAAAACACGATCGATCTTTTTGAAGATGAGAACAGTATCCTGAAAAAAGTAAAAAGTATTGTAACCGACAGCAAAGGGGTTGATGAACCAAAGGATCCGGGCTCTTGTAACGTGTTTAAGTTGTATAAATTATTTGCTCAAGAAAATGAGGTAAGAGATCTTGAAAAAAAGTATAAAGAGGGTGAGGTTGGTTATGGAGTGGCAAAAGAGATGTTATTCGAGGTGATGATGAGAGAACTCTCCCCACTTCGTGAACGATACAAAAAACTCGCTATGGATAAAGCGTATGTACTCTCTGTTATGCGAGAAGGGGGAAAAAAGGCAAGGGCTCTTGCGCAGGAAACCATGAAAGAGGTAAGAAAAAAGATAGGCATTATCGAATAACGGATAAGCATCATGAAAAAACTGCTGATTGAAATGGTCGAATGGTATGGAACGATTGCTATTGTCGATGCGTATGTATGAAATAGTTGTAATGTCATACAGACAAATACGCTCCTGTATCAACTCCTGCATCTGACCGAGACTCTTAGTATCGTTATGGTCTCCTTCTCCAAAAAAGCCTATCAGCGGAGTTTCAAATAGCATTTGGACCATAATTGCCGCTGTCGCCATAATCAAGATGTTCATGAGAATGTGATTCCGGGTTGCAAAACAGATGACAACCTGCTATTTTTGAAATACATTTACGCATCATTCTATGGCACAACCCCATCAAGAAGAAATAACCATTCATCACATTCAGGATGGCGATGATATCGAGGAAGAAACGGGAGAAATTGCCGTTGATATTTATAAAACAGAAAAAGAAATTATGATCATTTCCCCTGTCTCGGGCGTCAGCAAAGACGATATCAATATTCGTATCAATGAAAATATCCTGATGATCAGTGGAAAACGATATTCTCCTCCCACCACAGGAGGCACGTATGTGGTCAAAGAATGTTTCTGGGGGAAATTTAGTCGCATGATTGTCTTGCCCACCAAAGTCGATGTATCTCATGTCAAAGCTTCTTTTAAAAATGGCATTTTAATCATCACGATCCCCGTCATCTTCGAACCAAAAGAAAAGATTGTTCCCATTCAAGATGCCTAAGAAACAGACCTACATGTCTTATGCTCCCCAGTTTTTGGGTAAATCCCTAACCGTCATCATAGATCGTCTATTAGGATCTGTTCATCCCAAACATAAGAATATGATGTATGAGGTCAATTATGGTTGTATAACAGGTGTAAAAGCCCCTGACGGAGCAGATTTGGATGCGTATATTTTAGGAATAGATAAGCCTCTTTTATCTTTTAGCGGACAATGTATTGCTATCATCCATCGCTTCAACGATCAGGATAATAAACCGGTGGTTGTATCAGAACATCAACATTGTTCTGATGCGGACATTACAAAAATAACTCATGTTCAAGAAAAATTTTTTGAATCGGTGATGATAAGAGAGTAATATACCTATCGCATATTCTTTTTTTCTCTCCCTATGGCACAAACAATACGAAAAGTTGTTATTCCCGCAGCCGGATTCGGAACTCGATTTTTACCGGCAACCAAAGCACAACCCAAGGAAATGATGCCTGTTGTTGACAAACCCATTATTCAATATGTTGTTGAGGAGGCCGTCCAATCGGGCATCTTGGACATTATCATCGTCACCGGCGCAAGCAAACGTGCAATAGAAGATCATTTTGATTACAATCACGAGCTTCAGCATATGCTGAAAAAACAAGGAAAAGAGGAACTACGACAACAAATAAAACAGATTGCTGATATGGCTAATTTTATTTACATCCGTCAAAAAGGCCCCTATGGGAACGGGACCCCCGTTCTCAATGCCAAAGATGTTGTAGGCAATGAGCCTTTCGCGGTCATGTGGGGTGATGAATTCATCTATGCAAATCCTCCCCGTCTCGCACAAATGATTGAAGTGTATCATAAATATGGAGGAGTGGTAATCTCGGGTATTCGTATTGAAAATAAAGATAGCCTCAAACGGTATGGTATTGCCGATATTGAACCCATGGAAAATGGTATTTTCAAAATTAAAAAGATTGTTGAAAAACCTGATCCCGATAAAGCCCCTTCTAATCTGGCGCTTCTCGGAGCATATATTCTTCCTCCTGAGATCTTTACAGAACTGGGACAATTACAACCGGGACAAGGAGATGAAATTTGGTTAACCGACGCCATTAACCGATTACAAGAGAAAGGTATTCCTCTCATTGCTTGTGAAATTAAAAACGGCAAGTATTATGATTGTGGAAATAAACTGGAATATTTAAAGACCAATATCGATTTTGCTCTCCAGCATGAAGAAATTGGTCCTCAACTCAGAGTTTTTCTTGCAGAAAAACTCCAAGAAAAATAGCTATCAAATCATAGAGTATGACAACTGTAAAAACCTATCAGACGGTAACAAAACGACTATTGCAATCGACATGGAACAATATGAATCGCAATAAGATGCTTTCGTTTGCAACGATGGTCGTCATTATCCTCATTGTGTTTTTTCTGAACATTCTGGGCAGTATCAACTACTTAGCCAACTATAGTATAGAGAGCATCAATAAGAAGGTTGATCTCACCTTAGAACTCGAGGAAGGAATCGATATCAATGCCCCCGAGGTAGATCAATTAAAATCAGAACTTGAACAGCATGGGACACAAGTGGTGAAGATCTCCAAAGAACAGGCATTGCAGGATTTTAAACAGATTCTCCCGGACCTTGGAAATTTTTTGGAAACCTACCGCCAAAATCCTCTTCCCGCCAGTCTGTATGTCACCGCAAAAAGTATTCAGGATTATGAAAAAATAAGTACCATCGTGGAAAACCCCCAATACAAGCATATGATCAACTTTGATCAAAATGAAAATGGATTTCAAAATCAAAAAGCCCGCATCTATAAAATTCTCGATCTGTCCCAAGCAGCCAAACGATTTGTGATTCTCTTACAGATTCTTTTTTTCCTCGTTTCCATCATTATCATTCTCAATACCATCCAAATCGTGATCCATAATCGAAAAGATGAAATTCAAATCATGAAACTGGTCGGAGCTTCCAAACCATTTATTGCTGCCCCTTTTCTTTTGGAAGGGATCTTCTATGGGATAATCGGCGTCGTCATCGGGTTATTTTCCTATGTCGTCCTCATGCATATAACCTATTTCAACATTCATCAACTCCTGCCCGGGATATATATTAAATCATTTGTAAGCAGTCTGTGGAATTACTATTCAAAAGACATACTCTGGATTTTCATGCAACAAATCATCACCTTTATGATCATTGGAGCATTATCCAGTATGATTGCTTTGTCGCGGTTTTTAAAACTGTTTTACTCCCCCACGCAATTGCTCACGAATAACCGGGAAAAGGTGTGACACGAAAAATTTATAAAATAGAAGGGATCGTCGTTGATAAACGGGAACGTGGTGAAAAAGATATCATCTTCACCATTTTAACGCCAGAGGAAGGTAAAATAGATGTTTTGGCCAAATATGCCAAAAAGGTTCCCAGCCGACACAATAGCGGGTTGGAACTGTTTAATGGTGTACAATGCCAACTGTATGAGGGGCGCTTTTTACCGATTGTAACACAAAGCAAACAGATCTTCAGCTTCCCCGATCTGGTACGATCGTATGATAAAATCCATACCGGGTTTATTATTTTACAGTATACAAAATATTTCACTGTTTCCCATCAACATATTCACCAATTATACGAGTTTATATATACGACACTACAAACGATCAACAATGCGGATCATCGTTCTCTTCAATGGTTAACCTTGGCTTTTGAAATTAAATTTCTTCGTATGTTGGGAGTTTTTCATACCACGACAGTCTGCGAATCCTGTCATCAACCGTTCCAAACAATGATTTATCTCGCTAAAGGACAATACCGTTGTCCTGCATGCGCCCAAGAGAAAAACTTGATATTCTCTGTATCAAGCAATGCTAGTCTTATCCTCATGAGTGACCATACTCTGGAAGATATTCTTCAACAACGTTTTCCTCAAAACCATATCAGTACTATCGAGAAAATCCTCTCTCATTTTCTCGCTCTCTCCTTTCCAGATCAACGGGCCATTGAACGGTATTCAACATTTTCACTCAAATAACAATCGTCTTCTTTGTTGTTGGAAAACAGAAATGTTGTGAACATGGAGAAACCATCGCAGTGTTTCCATCTTTTGGTCAGCCAGAAGCGTATAGAAACCAACTTTTTTGAAAATAATAAGTATTGTTAAGATTGCAGCAATTAGGTTTACATAGTTAGTGTAGAATAGATTCTTAATCTATAAGGATATATTCTATGCGATTTAATTGCTATGCGATGACAGAAATGAAGATCAAATTGGTAGAGGATATTATCAAGTGAATGAAGTTGCTGACATTTTAGACGTTTCTCGGCAAAGTGTCAGTACATGGGTAGCTCGGTATCGTGTGGAAGGTCCTGGGGGTTTGGTACCAAAGAAGAGTGGTCCAAAGAGGGGAACCACCCATAACCGAACTTCTCCGATACGGGAAGATGAGGTTATTGCTGTTGCCAAGGACTATCCCTTCAAGGGACAGGCATGGATAGTTGATCAGATACCGTTCCGTATTCATCCGGCAACGGTCTATCGTATTCTCAAACGGAGAGGGGTGCGGTATTACTACGATTACAAACACCAGCGCCGGAAAAAGAAACGGTATTGTCTGGATAGACCGGGAAGAGAGATCCAACTCGATGTCTGTTTCCCGTTCGGATATGAGCGCAAGGAAGTAGTCTATGATGCCATAGATAATTGCAGCAGATTTTTGTTTGCTTCCGTGATGTCTGCGCATACACAACAGGCAACCATTGCTTTCTTACAAGAGATGATCAAAAGGGTTCCATTTCGTATTGAAGCTGTCCGAACAGATCAAGGAAGAGAGTTCGGAAAAGAAGTTACCGCTTTCCTGGCTGAGCATGAGATCGAACACAGAAGAAATCCCCCGTACACTCCCCAACATAACGGAAAGGTTGAAAGATATCACCGAACCTTTAAGGAAGAAGCCTGTTACTGGAATTCCCATGCTTCCGTGGATGAATTAAACTACCAACTCAGGCTTTGGATGGATCATTACAATTACCACAAAAAACATACGGGATGAGATATGAACAAGCTCACTCCTGCACAAAAGATCATCTATGCCACTATACAGAACTCCTCTACCCAAAATGTAAACTTGATTCTGCAACAATACAAGTATTGACATTTTTAATTATTTATTTTATTGTATACTTAGAACAAAAACATAAAAAAACACCATGAAAAAAATCTCTCTGCTTTTACTTGCCATTATCCTTTTTGCCGTTGCTCCTTTTGGCATTTTTGATGGATATGCCCAACAAAACATTTCCCCTTTTGAGGTTACCCAAGTACATGGGCAAGATGAACCTCCTCTCCCTCCATTATCTTCATCATCTCTGTATGACAATATCAAGGAGATCTTCCCCAATGCGAGTGAAACAATCTATCAATCCTCCTCTGTTCCGCTGATTTTTCAATATCTTTCAACCGGTGGAGATGGCCTAGCTGTAGCAATAAAAGCTTCCCTGTACGATGCTTCAGAGAATACCAATTCCCCTGTGGTCGAAATACAAAACGCAAAGTATTTCTATGAAAACACAAACTTTAATATTCTCCCCCATGATATCGTAACGATCACAAGTCCTTCTCTTCTTCCGGGGACCTATACCGTTCAATATACGATTCAACACCAGGATGGTACATTAAGTGTCATAAAGGGGTATCATAACTTCACCATTCCTTCCGGGCCCAGTAGTCTTATAGAAACCAGCACCTATACGTTATCTCCCCAGGTGATCCAAACATTTTCAGCACTGCTCAACCAATCCCCTTTTGGAAACATTGTTCAAATTTTCTGGAATTTTGGAGATAATACAACAGGAACAGGTGCTCTCGTACAACACCAATATACGGGAACGGGAAGCTATCTGGTACAAGTGAACCTCACCGATAATAAAAATTATAACGCCAGCGGAACGGTACCTGTTCAGGTGGAAGATACAAACACCAATATCAATGCGCCTTTTACCCCCGCCATCTTGTCCAATGCAAACGCCACTATTGATCCAGACACCCAGTTCCCTATGATAACCTTTTCCCCTGATCTTCAAACACAAAATGAGATTAGCAAAGGATATCTCCACATCTATTGGTATCGTCATCATGCAACAACACTTGAAAATCTTCCTTCCGCACCATACACATTGATCGCCCAAAACAATACGCCGTTCTACACGGATGGTCTCAATACCACCGCTCATGAATATCTTCAATATCAGATTCGCATACAGGACGAAAACGGCTATATCATAGGAAGTGCAGAAACAAACGCCCTCCTCTACGACACGACACCGTATGTCCCGCGATTTACCAAGTCCTATTTTCAAAACGGCATAGCAACACTGCGCTATGTAGATCAGGACAATGATCAAGGACATATCAACTATAAACTGCTCAAAGCTCCCGAAGGATATACGATCGTCAACGGGAACCTTCAGGAGAACCTCAACACCAATAGTTCAACAATAACGAAAGTCATAGATTGTGAAAATCCGGATCCCGCATTAGTCGTGCAAACAGGCCGGACAAAACTGTTACAAAACCATGAAATTGCAGGGATATACCTCCATACTCCCGTCAAAGCAGATTATTTCCTGTGCGCCCAGTCAGAAGATAGAGGAGGAAAAGGTAGTCCATGGCCTGTTGTTTCTCTTGTTCATCATTATTCATATGGCTTACCTTATGGAGGAGGAACATCAAGTGGGGACAACTCGGATTGGGGTAATCCTATTATTATCGCTCTTGCCCCTTCCATAACATCCTCAGGTGGAGGAGTGAGTAATATTGCTCCCGACCCCCCTGTATTACAAGACCCCAAAGATGGTATATCTGCATCAACCATATCAACCTTACAAGCCAAGTATACGGACTTTAATGCTGATAACGGATTCGTCTTCTTTCGTATCTCCAAAGACATTGATTGCACGAACGCTCTCATCGAAGGAAAAGGAACCTCTGTGAAGTCCGGAGAGATCAGCTCCTGGACTCTTCCCCAACAACTTTCCCCGGGTTCCTACTACTGGTGTGCAAAAGCAACAGATACGTATAATGCCGATTCCATCTGGAGTGAGTCCTGGAAGTTCTCTGTGAACCAAGCAGATCCTATGGTGAACAATACCAACATCAACGGAAATCAAAACACCAATACAGCACTTCTTCCTCCTATCACCCCTGTCAAAACACCAGAAGGAACGGGAATGGTTATTGGTGAATTTTCTCCGATCCCTCATAATACGATCAACAACACAACAGGGAGAACTTCTCAACAACACATCCCGACATCGTCAACAACATTTTCCTCAAAACCCAAAAAACAATCGTCACCCGGAAAAGGAACTACAGTCCCTCCTGTATCCAGCAGTCAGACAAAAGCGGACAATGATAATGACAATGCCACCAATTTTAATGAGACCTTCATCTATGGGACCAGTGCGAATGATGCATCCAGTCTTCCCCATCCGTTTTCTCATGATGTTCACATTTCCAATCTGCAAGACAAGGATATTTTAGCCACACAATACCCATTTATCGTCGGAACAGCTACAGCAGGCAAAAGAGTCTCTATCATTGTCGTCGATCGTTTTAAAAAACAAACAACGCTAGGAGAAACGTATGCTGATTCTGAAGGAAAATTTGCCCTGACATCTTCCCTTCCCTTAGAAAACGGTGCTTATATGCTCTATGCAAAAGTGTACGACCAGAAAAATACGCTGATTGCATCATCCGAGGGGGTTCTACGTATTACAGTGGATACATCGGTGGGATTTGGAGCTCCCACCATTACATCGTTTGATCATAGGGATGTTTCCGGAGAACATGAGATCACGACTACATCCCCGAAACCGATGGTGCAGGGGAGCTATCAAGGAATCGAAGACGCGCAGAAGAATACCATTATTGCGGTCTGGCAAAGTATCGTCACGAGTTCTCAAGCAACAATTGATCCTTTGCATAAAACATTCACGGCTACTCCCGAAGAGCCCCTTGCTTTCGGAAAACATATGGTCACTCTTTATGTACAACAGGAAAAGAACGGTCAAAGAATAATCAGTAATATAGCTCATCTTTCTTTTGAGATTCGGGAAAATACCTCCCCAGCAACCACTGCCCAAGAGAATACCATTCCCAGAGCTACACAGACAGGAGTTTCGTCAACCAACCCATCACCAACAACCGATCCTCCCTCTTCCCATCCGCTCGCTGCCAGCCTGCTGACATCGCAAGCATCACATGATTCTTCAGATTGGGTAACCACATTTTTTGGGATCCTTTCCCTCCTGGCGGCAGGATATTTATTCTGGTCGTACATGCCCCAAAAGAAAGGATACAGAATTAGGATAAACACCCACTTGTAAACATTTGTTACCATGTATTGGTTTTGACATTTCTCTTTTTCCCCTATAATAGGAGTGTCCTTTGTTTCTCTTGCATAATGTTATGTATCCTATTTTATTGAGTGTGAATGATATCTCGATCTATGCGTTAGGAACCATGATTGTTCTCGGGTTTATGGTGTTCAACATCATAATCATCCGGCTTTCCCCTCTTAAAAAACTGAACATCAAATTCTGGAATAATCATATCATTTCCCTGGTGGTCGTTACCATTATCGGCGCCAGAATCTTTTATGTCCTCACCCGATGGGAACGGTTTCAGCAGGATTGGGGACAAATCTGGCTGCCCGATGGATTTTCTTTTTACGGAGGGATTATTGCTTTTCTTGTGCTTCTGCACATCTATACGCAAAAACATAAAGAGCATTTTCTCCTCTGGACCGATTTATTTACCGTTGCCTTTTTCCCCTGGCTGTTTTTTAGTGCCATTGGACATTTTTTAGATGGCAGTAATTATGGTATTCCAACCGATCTTCCCTGGGGAATAACCATCGATAACATCGCCTCCCCTGTTCCGTACACTGTCCCTATTCACCCCACACAACTTTATGAAGCTTTGTATGCCCTCATCATTTTTATTTTTCTCCTCCGCATGTATCACACGACAAAAACGAAAGGATTGGTAACATTCATAGGAGGGTTTCTGTTGGGAACATGCGATTTTTTCTTGAATTATGTTTTGGGAGAACCCACCACGATGATTGGCACGTTGCGACTCGATCAGGTTTTTGCTATGCTGTTTCTTACCATCTGCGGCGGAATGCTTTTTAGTTTTTTCCTGAAGCAACAAGAAGAATAAATTTTTCAATGGCAAGCTGAAAAGCAGTCACATCCGTGGTCGTGATCGTAATGGCTCCTGTTTTTTGTTTGATATCAATATCCAAAAGCATCCGATAGATCGTTTGTAACTGTAACAAAGTAAAACGATGAGTTTGTTGAATAATATCGTCTGTTTTAAACGCAACGGCTCCTAAAAAAGATCGAATCTGTGCAAGAGATTTTTGTTCATCGAGCATTGTTTTGACCATCAGCAGTCTTCGAAAATGCGCCATCATTAACCCCCAAAACGAATATATTTCTTCTCCTTCTCGCAGCAGATTATCCATAATCGCAATCGCTTCTTTGGCTTTCCCTTTCCCAAGGGCATCCGTAAAAACAAATATCTTTTCCCCGAACATCTTCGTCACGACGGCATCAACATCTTCCCGCGTAACCGTTCTTCCCTGCGTATAACTTTCCAATTTCTCCAGTTCATGATGCAGTAAAAAAAGATCAATATTGTCATCGGTTCGATCCGAAGACAAGGCATGAATAAGATAATTCATCACATCTCGAGAGATGTTGGCATGGGTGCGGGACAGAAAAAAGTCGGCCACGGAAATTCCATTTTTTTGCTCATCAAAACCATGAATGGTGAGATATTTATCCACTTTGAAATTTTTGATATTGGCATCGGGAATTTGTTTATACAATCCACGACGCTTATCCGGTGAGGGAGAAACAAAGACAATAATGGATGTTTGAGGAGCTTCCGCACAAGCTTGTTCAATCCGCTTAAACCGGTTTCCCCCTTCTTTATCACTGCCCGCTCCCGATCGTTTCGTATCCAGAAAATAATGGATAAAAATCAGTTTATAGGGCGATAAGAAAGGTAAAGATTCGATTTCATGGAGAATGAGGTCCGTATCATCGGCCGATTCATAAAACAGATCGACCATATTCATATCATTATGATGTTTTTGTCGAAAGCTGGTCTTCCAAGAATGGACTTTCTCTCGAACCAGGTACGGGTTGCCGGAAAAACAATAAACGGTATCAAACATAAAAAAGATTGTTCTTCTTTATTGTAAAGAAAATGAAACAAACGTTCCAGTGATTCTTTGGGACTATGTAAAAAAGCATTTGTCTTTACTTTGGAAGGGAGAGTATAATAGCAACGCTTTATTTTATTGTTTTCCATTTGGCATGACTGATATTCCTCCAAAAAACGATACCTCTCTTTTTGATCATCGTCTCCCTCAGGAACACCCCAAAAAGGTTCCTTTTACAGAAACTAAGTGGTTTGGAATACTGAATTACATACTGAATTTGGTTATCATTCTGTTTATTGTTCTCTTTGTTCGGGCTTATATTATCGCTCCCTTTCAGGTCAGTGGCGAATCAATGACCAACACCTTAGAGGATAAAGAATATATCATTGTCAACAAGCTCGTCTATCATGGATTATTAGGACTCACCTTCGGAAAACCGGAACGGGGAGATATTGTCGTGATTGAACCCCCAATCAATAAACAAATCTATTATATCAAACGCGTGATCGGTCTTCCGGGAGAGACAATCAGATTCGACAAAAATCAGGTCATTATCATCAACCAAGAACATCCGGAAGGGTTTACACTGGATGAAACATATTTGAAATGCATTGAACATGTAGGAGGAACAACCATCAATACCTGTACATACGACAATCTCACGAAGAAGGAATTTCACATCCCGGAAAATTCCTACTTTGTCATGGGAGATAACAGGAATAATAGTACTGATTCACGCTTCTGTTTTTTAAGCTGTAATGTCCCCGGGGCAACCAATTTCGTGAACATGGAACATATCGTTGGCAAAACATGGTTTGTCGTTTGGCCTATAACGCACCTGAGACTTCTCCCTGATATTCATTACACCATTTAACTCCCTTTTTTCCTTGTTCACCATGCAATTTCTTGATGGCAAAAAGGTAGCACAACACATTCTCTCTCAATTACAGAAAGAGATTGCCCATTTGCCGACAAAACCAAAACTGACTGTTATCCTCGTTGGAAATGATCCAGCCTCTATTGCGTACGTACATCAAAAAGAAAAAGCATGTCAGCAGGTAGGAATTCTATATGAACAAATTAATTATTCAAATAAAATATCGGAAGAAAACCTTATAACGGCCATACACAGGATTAACAAAAATAAAAACATTCATGGTCTTATTATTCAGCTTCCCCTCCCGAAACATATTGATGTCAATAAAATGATTTTTGAGATTGACTATCGGAAAGATGTGGATGGATTTCATCCTTTTAATCTCGGGAAAATCTTTGTCGGACTTCCCTCGTTAGCCCCCTGTACACCGTTAGGCATTATTCGTTTGTTGGAATACTACAAGATTCCTCTGATGGGAAAACATATTGTCATCATTGGAAAAAGTAATATTGTAGGAAAACCGTTAGCAACATTACTGCTCAACCGCAAGGCAACTGTTACATCCTGCGATATCTACACCAAAGATCTCAAAACGCACACAAAACAGGCCGATATTCTTGTGTCCGCCACAGGGGTAGCACATCTTATTCATGCATCCCATATCAAGCAAGGAGCAGTTTTGATCGATGTTGGTTTTTCATTTAGAAATGGTAAGGTGTTTGGTGATATTGATCCCAAAAGTGTCTCCCAAAAAGCCTCATATTTAAGCCCTGTTCCCGGTGGAGTGGGCCCGATGACCGTCGCGCTTCTGCTCGAGAACACGGTTAAAGCGTACAAAATGCAGCATGGTCTTCTGTCTTGATTTTGTCAAAATTCCCTATACACTAACAACGTACCTATCTTCAACTCTTATGACCAAAACAACAACAGGAAATCCCCTAACAAAAGATATAAAAAATGAGGATACCGGACCGCTTCCCCGCGGAAAGATCGTCTTTTATTGCAAAGCATGTAAAAAGATTGTTGACGCTGAACGGATTGGGAAAAAATACCAATATAAATGTCCTCTCTGCAAAGGAACAGAAGTAGCATTCGGGACTGAAATGAGTATTAAAAGTGTATATAAAATAGTATAAAACCAAAACAAGAACACACAAAAGAATCAACAACATTTATATTATCCTTCATGTATCATTTTTAATTTATAATTTCATCTTTATGGCCGACGCAAAGCAAGATGCAATTAAAAACGCTATGGCTCTCATTGAGAAGCAGTTTGGCAAAGGTTCCATTATGAAACTGGGAGATACCAAACGAGTTCAAATCGAAACCATTCCAACCGGTTCCATTTCCTTAGATATGGCCCTTGGTGGTGGAGTTCCCAGAGGACGTGTTATTGAGATCTATGGCCCGGAATCGAGTGGAAAGACAACACTTGCGCTTCATGTTGTTGCCAATGCCCAAAAGATGGGTGGCCAAGCAGCCTTTGTCGATGCAGAACACGCGCTTGATCCCGAATATGCAAAACGGATCGGGGTTGATGTGGATAATCTGCTTCTTTCCCAGCCGGATGATGGGGAACAGGCATTGGAGATCGTAGAAACGCTCGTCCGATCGGGTGCAATTGATATTATCGTCGTCGATTCTGTCGCCGCGCTTACTCCCCGGGCCGAGATTGAAGGAGAGATGGGAGACTCCCATATGGGATTGCAAGCACGACTGATGAGTCAGGCATTACGAAAACTGACCAGTGCCATTAGCAAAACAAAGACAACCGTGATTTTCATCAATCAGATTCGTATGAAGATTGGGGTTATGTTTGGAAATCCAGAGACGACAACAGGAGGAAATGCTCTCAAGTTTTATGCTTCTGTGCGGATCGATATCCGAAAAGCGGATAAAATTGAAGAAGGGACAGGTGAAAACAAGGAAGTAACGGGAAACAAAGTCAAGGTAAAGATTGTAAAAAACAAAATATATCCCCCGTTTAAAACAGCTGAATTTGATTTAATGTACAACAAAGGTATCGCATTTATTGGCGATTTACTCGATACGGGAGTCAAATACAATGTGATTAAAAAGTCAGGGAATACGTATCAAGTAGGAGAGAAAAAGCTGGGGATAGGAAGAGAACAGGCCAAAGAAGCGCTGGAGAAAGATCCCAAACTTGCCAAAGCTATTGAAGAACAGTTGAGAGGGATGTTGATTCAGAAGTAAGAATAATGAATTGGGCCTCAAATGTAGACCTGCTCCCATAAAAATGAACTGACCAAGAAGCACTGGCATTACTGAAACGTTATATGGATGATGAAAAAATCATCAAACACTGTTAAGTGAGAGCTGACAGTGCATATCAATTTATCCAAAATCAAACGAAAGAACCCCATACCTATTGATGCGGATAAAGGAGAAATAGGCGCTTGACTCCATGGTCTTGGGAAATATAAGGAGGGGGTGCATGAATGTTATAGTGTTGATGTTTTAAAAAAGGAAGGATTGCATGATATTGCAGAATTAGTCATGCATGGTTTTATTCATGAGATATTTGTACTGAAGATGGATGAAGAAGCAACCAACTATGTACCCAGGACCATTGAAAATAAAATGGTGGCATTGGCCGACATGTATTACAACCAAAATGAGCAGCGAGTTAGTTTAGATGAAAGATTGGCAGATATTATCAAGAGATATAAAAATGACAAGACCTCCTTACAGGCAGTGCGGTTGGGGAAAAAGAGATTTAAAAAGCTGGAAGCCGAGATCTTCACATTAATGTAATCTTCACTCCCTTGTGGGTTCAAAGTTTTTTCCAACAGAGGCACCTGCCCACCTTTGGTGGCCTATACCAAATAGTGAGGAGCAGGGCAAGCGATCTTCCCCCCACAAAAAGTCTTTTTAACTATTATTCTTTATTGTTTTATATGCCTTTAGAAAAAAACGATATTCCCACTCCATTTACATTTACCGTAGATATGTCCCAAGCCTGGGATACAAAATCCGAAGCAAAAATATTTATTAAAGAACTTAAAAAACAGGGATTGTATAGCAAGAACCTGTTATACTGCGGATTTGACGGGGCAAAGGATTTTCGGACTACGGGGAAAATATATGCAACCTGGGAAGATGATTTACAGTCAACAGATGTAGACAATGCCAATCCTATTGAATTTGCCACAGAACGCGAGCATACCAAACCAGCCATAGCCATTATTGATGCCACATTCGTATCCTCCCCGCCGGATAAGAAAAAGGGGCCAAAAGATTATGCTATCAAACTGAAAGATCCTTCTGCTGTCATTGCCATTGCATACCTGAAATACAAATAATACTGATGGTGAGGTAATATGATTGAAAAAAGGAACAAAATCGCCTAAGATAGAAAAGAATTTTCCTTATGTTTCAACGAAATCAAAAAATATCAGGCGTGGGGTTCAAGGAAGTCTGGGATCGGGCGATGAAGATCCTCGAATTTCGTGATCACTCTATCGCAGAACTACGATTCAAACTGGCACAACGATTTGACCAAACAGACCTTATTGAACAGGTCATCAAAGAATGTATCAAGCATAAATACCTTGATGATGACCGTTTTACAGAACAGTATGTAGAATGGCTGTCCAAAAAAGGAAAAAGCCTCGTTGCCATCAAACAGGAGTTAAAGAAAAAAGGGGTTGCAGACCATATTATTGCCCTCCATCTGAACAGTATGAATGATACAGATACGGCCATCCTTATTGCCGAACAAAAGATGAAACATCTCCTGTTGTATACTCCGGATGAACAGAAGAAGAAACTGGGAATGTTCCTGTCGAATAAAGGGTTCTCATACGACACCATCCAGAAAATATTTCGACATTTCAATCTCAATGCATGAAAATAGGTTTATTCCTGGGACGATTTCAGCCCTTTCATAAAGGTCATTTAGATGCCATTCAACAAATCCTAAAAGAGGTCGATTGTATCAAAATACTGATTGGCAGTTCAAACCAAAAAAGAACCAAGGAGAATCCCCTCTCATATACAGAGCGAAAACGATATATGCAGAAAATATTGAAAGGAAAATGGTATTCCATCCTACCACTCCCTGATACGGATAGTGATCAGGAATGGCTCACAAAACTAAAGAAAACTGCTGGTTATTTTGATATCGTCTATCTCACCGACAATCCCTGGACAGAAAAGATATTGAAAAACAACAACGTCCCCTATCGTAAAACCAAAAAACGCATCTCAATCAGCGCAACGAAGATTCGAGCCATGATACGAGAAAACAAAAAAGAGTATGCAAGATTCCTTGCCAGCAAAAACTTTCCAAAAACACTACACAAGATTATCCAAGAAACAGCTTGACCATTGCCCGTCCCCTTCTTATGATGGGAGATGATCTGATTTGTTACCGCGTTATGCCGAATAATAAACTCATTCCGTTCAGTTCCCAGGTCGTTATTATTGCTTTATTTGTGGTCTTTTTTTCTGTTCTCTTTTCTTTGACCAATGCCATTTACAGTAATTATCAATATGATGTCAAAATCAAACAATTCCAACTGGAAAACCAACGTTATGCGGAACAAAATAAACTCAAGATGTATGAATATCTCCGTTCCAACCTACGCCTCGTTTTAGAGAAAGAAAAGAAGGAGACCATGAATCAGATCAATCCCGGAGAGCAAGTGATTGTTTTACATACGGATACGAATCCCAAAAATCTTTTTCATCCCAACAATCCATCACAAAGTCCTCAGGAGAAACAAGAAGAGAAATACAAAGATCTTTCCAACACGCAAAAATGGTGGCACTACTTTTTCGATTAAGAACGCCATAATCATTGACAGACGGCTTCTTCATCCATAATATAAGCGTTGCCAAGAAACAAGGCAAGGTAGCTCAGGTAGTAGAGCACAGGACTCATAAACCTGCGGTCGAGGGTGCAAGTCCCTCCCTTGCCACCACTACATCAACAGCACCAACAGAAGAAGTAAGGTGATAAATCAGAGAAGATACGGTTGATGCATCAAAGACGTACAGCCATTCAAGCGCAGTCTGAACGGCTGAAGAAGTAAGGATAGCCGGCTCTGAAGTCCCGAAGGAACCCCTTTGGGAGAGGAGCGAAAACGACGGGTAAACAGAAGTCCCTCCCTTGCCACCACTACATCTCTTGAGAGATATTTTTTCATAGATATGCCACCTACAATAGCTGTTGACATTGATGAAACACTTGCTTGGACAGTCGGGCATTGGGTCAAACAGATGCAGATCCTTTTTGGCAATCCTGAACAGTTGTCCGTACAGGAAATGGTCGACAAATATCGATATACCCAGAACATCCCATATTGGCAATCGAAAGAAATTTTGGCATGGGCAGAGGAGCAAAAACAGTCCAATAGAGATCAGTTAGATATCCCATTGATAGAAAACAGTAATACGGTGCTTCAGGAGATCCACAACATCATTCCGATCAAAGCGTACATTTCTATCCGCCCACAACGTGTTTTCTTGGGGACAAAAAAATGGCTTGAAAAATATCATTTTCCCCAAGCAGATATCATTCTTCGTCCGGATGAGATCCCCCATACAGAAGGAAATCAGTGGAAGGCCAGTCTACTTGCTAAGATTTTCCCTTCTATCAACATCGTTATGGACGACAATCCAAAACGGATGGAATATTTTCCTTCTTCCTACCAAGGAACCATTCTGTTCTTCAATGCCACTACATCCCCACGAACAGATATCAACATCATTCCCTGTAAAACCTGGAAAGATATTCAAAAGACGATCCTATCCATAAAAGTCTAAAACTCAAATGATCATTCGATAAATCCATCGGGCAACATGTCTCCGGGTAACATTGGTATGAGGTGAAAAGGTTGTTGTATGATCAATAATATTTTGTTCATACGCTATATTCACGTAAGGGGTATACCAAGATGCGACATTCACATCTGAAAAATAGGATATGGCAACGCTTACAGGAACAGAAATCTTTTTCGTATTCAAAAGGACCTTGAGTGTTTCTGCTTTCGTTATATTATTACCGGGTTTGAAATTCCCATCCGTATATCCCTGAATCAGTCCATCCTGTTTTGCGGTTTCCACATAAGGGAAAAACCAATCGGCAACAGATACATCAGGAAAAGAAGAGGAAGAGAAGGTTCGCGTTTTGTAGGAAAAAGCAACGAATGCCATTTTCAGTAATTCAGCTCGATTGATAGGATTATCGGGCTTAAAACCCCCATCACTATATCCTTCAATCACACCATGATCTTTCAAATACTTGATCGCATCATAATCCTCATCACTGTTGGCAATATCCGTAAAAAGAGGTGTTGTTGGTAAACTATCCAGATATTGCTGAATATAGAGAAGAGGGTTGATCGTATACTGTTTCGCTTGATCAATATGGAAGGCATGATTCACAGCATCATTGAAAGATGTATATCCTGCCGCCTGATATTCCGCTGTTGTAAAAGGCCAATAAGGATGAAACGGTGCAGAGGCACAATCGATTTGAAAGTGTAAGTGAGCCGATGTGGAATTTCCCGTATTCCCTGTGACTCCGATTTTTACTCCTCTGTTCACGGATTGTCCGGCCGTAACATTTAAACTGCTCAAGTGAAGATAGCAGGAATAATATGTTGTTGTTTTAGACGGATCAGCAAAATCGATACAATTGGGATGCTTTACAACAATATAGTTTCCATAAGAAGCATGATTGAATCCGGCTGTTTTAACTGTACCATCCATCACCGCATAGACATCGGCTTGTCCATTGGGGTATTTTGTCGCATCAATATCCACACCACAATGAGATCCGACATTTTCGTTATAATCCCCCGAAATATAGTTTCCTAAGTAGACCGTCGTAAAATAGGAAACATTGATACGGCCCGGAACATACAATGGTAATCCGGAAAGAGGAAGTGATGTTTTCATACTGTTCTATTAAGAAAGGCTGATTTCATTATAGCATATTGGTTTTTTCAATATAGTCCCGTATAATAAAAGGGAATACGATTACTATGCGTCTCTGGAGTTTGCACCCCAAATACCTTGATCGGATTGGTCTCATCGCCTGCTGGAGAGAAGGATTATTGGCCAAAGCGGTGCTCGAAGGAAAAACAAAAGGATATACCCATCATCCTCAATTGATTCGATTTCAAACATCTTCCCACCCTCTCCATACGATCAATCAATATTTAACCGTACTATATGAAGAAGGGAAACGTCGTGGATTTCAGTTTGATCACACCAAGATCAAACAGATGAACATCAACGAACGTCTCCCCATCACATCAGGTCAGATAGCTTTTGAATGGAAACATCTGTTACAAAAATTACGCAGAAGATCCCCTGAACAATATCACACCATCCACTCTACTCAACATGTGTTGTGTCATCCGCTTTTTTATATGACGCGGGGACCAAAAGCTTCGTGGGAAAAGGGACTCTAAAACATGCTTGCTTGCAGAAAAACATTTTTCTATAATCGAACTAACATCCTTTTGTCATGTCAACCTTGCGGGCCATTATCATTGATGTGATCGACCCCTCAAAACATCGGGAAGAAGCAGAGAAAGATTGTGCAGAGATGGTGAGACTCGTTGATACGTTGCAAGGCATTGTGGTCGTCAAAATCATCCAAAAACGTGGCAGACCTTCAGCCAGTACTTTTTTAGGAACCGGAAAAACAGAAGAAGTGTCTCATCTGGTAGACGATCTTCATATTGATGTAGTGATCTGCAATCAGATTTTAAAACCAACGCAAATCAATAATTTGCAGAAAATAATCCCCTGCTCTGTATGGGATCGAGTTGATATTATTTTACAGATATTTGAGCGTCATGCGCATACCCAGGAAGCAAAATTGCAGGTCCAACTGGCACGCTTAAAAAATGAATTTCCAAGGCTGTATGGAAAAGGGATTGAACTATCCCAGATCGTCGGAGGGAAAAAGGGGTACACAAGAGGACCGGGCGAAAAGCTGCTGGAACAACGCAAACGACACTTACGTCGTCAAATAGACCAGCTCGAAGAAAAAATACAGGATTTGAAACGCATACGATCCACGCAACGGGAACAACGACAACGGAAAAATTTCATCAGTCTGGCTCTGGTAGGATATACCAACAGCGGGAAAAGTTCCCTTTTGGTTGCATTAACAAAGAAGAAGAACATTTATATTGCGGATGAATTATTTGCAACGCTCGATACACGGATTGGACACCTGTACTTGCCCCAGATCAAAAAAAAGGCCATCATTTCAGATACGATTGGGTTTATTCAGCATCTTCCGCCCCAGCTCATTTCATCTTTTTTGGCCACCTTGGAAGAAACAAGATATGCCGATATTCTTCTGCATGTTCTCGATGCCTCTTCCCCTGATATTCGGCAACACCTTACAACAGTCCAAGATATTCTTCAAGAATTGGGGTGTAACGAGAAACCGGTCATTTATGTATTGAATAAATGTGATCTCCTTTCCCAAGAACAACGAGAAAGAATACAAAAGGAATGGTATGACCTGCATCCTCTGTTGGTTTCCGCAAAGACCAAAGAAGGACTGGAACTCCTCAAAACAAAAATACAAAAACTCTGTAACAAAATTGCTCCTTATGGATGTCAATAGTATGTAACAAAAAAAGAGATGGAGAAAACAAAAAAAAGAACCGGGATACACAACCCGGCTCTTTTTCTGGTATGGTATTACTTTTTACTCGTTTTTTGGGCTATACCTCCTTCCATAGAAGCCATCAATTGTTGCATCAGTTCGGATGTTTTAGAAATACTGCTATCCAAGAAGATCACTTTGGAATTATTCTGATCTAATCCGATACTCTTTAAGGTGTCTAAATATTGGGTTAACATCAAAATGGTCATGATATCCGCGGATGTTTGCCCCGTTGCTCCTTTAATAATTTCAACGGACTCTTTCAATCCTACCGCAATCGCTTCACGTTCCAGTGCAATTCCTTCCCCCTGTAACCGTTTGCGCTCTTTTTCTGCTTCTGCTTCCTTAATAGCTTGAATTTTTACCGCCTCCCCCTTATTGGAAGCCGCTTTCCGTAACTGGTCTGAAGCAACGACTTCCGACATAGCATCTGTAATCGCTTTGGGGAAATTCACATTCGTAATCTGAAAACTATTGATCAACATTCCCCATTCTTCAAACTGTTTTTCTAAATCCGTCCGAATGTGCATCGCTAATTCTTCTTTCTTTTCTAAAATTCCTTCATGGGTTTCTTTGGCAATGTAGGTTCGTAAAGAATTTTCAATAATAGCACCAATGGATTGTGCTCGGTTCTGTAACACATAGGCATATCGCTTAATTCCTTCTTCTGTAGGGTTCACCGAAAAGATGAGATTAGTAGATACATCGACAATAACTTTATCCTGGGAAGGATATTTTCCATCAATAGCAAAGTTCTGTTGTCGTAAACTTACTTTTTCGGCAACACGTTCCAAAAGAGGAATTTTTACATTCAATCCCGTATACATGATACGTCTGAATTTCCCTAAAAACTCAATCACTAATACAGTATTCTGTTCAACAATCCGAACGTTTGCAATCATGATAGCGAGGAGAATAATGGCCACCCAGATCCATCCCATCGCCGAACCAGAGAGAAAAGATTCTTCCATAAAAAAAGATAAGGATATAAATGCAAGCGATAGTATAACATCTCCGCATCAAAAAAAAAGAAAAAAGTTGAAAAGAAAACGAAAAAAACATATAGTGTATAAGTTATATCATTCCCACCGAAACTGCCATGCGTTTTGATCTACAATCCAAGTTTCAACCAACCGGTGATCAGCCACAGGCCATAGAACAATTAAGCAAGGGGGTTTTGTCCGGAGTTCCTTTTCAGACTCTGCTTGGTATCACCGGAAGCGGAAAAACATTTACAATGGCAAACGTCATCCACAATGTTCAAAAACCAACGCTGGTAATATCCCATAACAAAACCCTAGCCGCTCAGTTGGCATCAGAACTCAAAGAATTTTTTCCCAACAATGCGGTGCATTATTTTGTGAGTTATTATGATTACTATCAACCGGAAGCATATATCCCCAAAACCGACACCTTTATTGAAAAACAAACCATGATCAATGAAGAGATTGACCAATATCGTCTGGCCGCTACCGCCTCTTTATTGACCCGTAAGGATGTGATTATTGTTGCTTCTGTATCGTGTATCTATGGACTCGGTCCACAAGAAGATTACCAAAGTTTCTTTCTCACGTTAGAAAAAGGAACAAAAATGCCCCGTGAAGAGATTTTTCAAAAATTAATTGCCATGCAATATGTCCGAAGCACCTTTGATTTTAAACACGGGATGTTTGAGGTATTAGGTGATGTGATTGAGATCTATCCCGCTACAGAAAATTTTGTTGTCCGTCTCGAAATGTTTGATGATGAAATCGAAAAAATAGCCTTCACCGATCCCATCACAGGAGAAATACGAGAAGAGAAGGAGAAGGTTATTTTGACTCCGGCCAAACACTATGTCACCTCTCCTGAAAAAATAAAGATGATTGTTCCCCAAATTTTAGCAGAGATGAGAGAACGTGTTGGGCAATTGAAAAAATGCGGAAAAGAGTTAGAAGCACACCGTCTTCAAACCCGAACGGAATATGATATGGAGATTTTGCAAGAGACTGGCACAGTGAATGGCATTGAAAATTATTCCCGTTATTTTGACGGACGAAAACCCGGAGATCCTCCCAGCACACTCATTGATTATTTCCCCAAGGATTATCTCCTCATTATTGATGAATCCCATATGACGGTTCCCCAGATCGGAGGAATGTATAACGGGGACCGATCACGAAAGCTCACCCTCATTGAACATGGATTTCGACTTCCATCTGCTCTTGATAATCGTCCGTTACGATTTGAAGAATTTGAACAAAAACTGAACCAAGTGATTTTTGTTTCCGCAACACCGGCTCCATGGGAGATCCAGAAAAGCAAGGGGCATGTCATAGAACAGATTCTGCGTCCCACAGGACTTCTCGACCCCATGGTAGAAGTCCGTCCCACCAAACATCAAATCGATGATATCATCCATGAAATCAAAGAACGGACCAAAAGAAACGAACGCGTCCTGATTACCACATTAACCAAAAAATCGGCGGAAGATCTGACCGATTACCTCTCCGATCAAAACATTCGTGTTCGTTATCTTCACAGTGATATCGATACCATTGACCGACTCGATATTATCAAAGATCTTCGTTTGGGAAAATTTGATGTGTTAGTCGGTATTAATCTGCTTCGGGAAGGATTAGATTTACCGGAGGTATCGCTGATTCTTATTCTGGATGCGGACAAACAAGGATTTTTGAGATCGGAAACAGCGTTGATTCAAACCATGGGACGAGCATCACGAAATGCAAACGGGACGGTTATCCTCTATGCCGATAACGAAACAGCCGCTATGAAAAAAGCGATTGAGGAAACGATGAGACGAAGAAAAAAACAAGAAGCGTATAATAAAGCACATGGTATTATTCCCAAAACGATTGTATCATCCATTAAAGATATTGGACTCACAAAAGGAGAGAGTGGAGAGAGAAAAGAAAAAATCAAACGACGTCTTTCGGAGAAAGAACGACGAGAATTGATTGCCAAACTGGAACTGGAGATGGATATGTATGCGGCTAATCTCGAGTTTGAAAAAGCAGCTATTATTCGAGATCAAATTGAAGAATTACAACAACGACGATAATGGATGAGAACATAGAAACAGAAGATGAGGTTTTCATATTGAAAAATCTCATTCTTCTTTCTGGTGTTGCGTCATATAGTTTTCTACATCTTCCGGTGACAATGGGACACTCATCAGGTATCCCTGTATTTCGTGACATCCTAATCCTTTGAGATACGTACGTTGTTCCTCTGTTTCTACTCCTTCGGCAACCACACGAACCTTATTATCATTGGCAAAGGAGAGAATGGCACGAATAATCGAGGCAACCGGACGATGATCCAATAATTTTCGAATAAACAATCGATCAATTTTCAGACAATCAATAGGAAAATTGATCAGTCGGCTTAAATTGGAATATTCTGTTCCAAAATCATCGATGGAGATGAGAAAACCAAGTTTTTTTAATACTTTCATCTTATCGATCATCCATTCCTTCATCACCATATTTTCGGTAATTTCTAACTCAAGCGTCCGAGGGTCCACCCCGGTTTCTTCTAATGTTTGCTGAACCATTTCGATAAAAGAAGACGATTGTAATTGTTCCAGAGATAAGTTGATGCTGATGCGGTAGTGATATCCTTTATCAGTCCATGCTTTTTGTTGCCGACACGCTTCTTTAAATATCCACTCTCCCAAAGGAACAATCATTCTCGTCTCTTCCGCAAGGTCTATAAATTTTGCAGGAGTTAACAATCCTTTTTGAGGATGCTTCCATCGCACCAATGCTTCCATTCCAACAACATGTCCTGTTTCTAAATCATATTGGGGCTGATAATACAAGCAAAATTCATCCCCTCTTTCAATTGCTTTCCGTAAATCTTTCTCCATCTCCTTCCGTTCGCGAAACTGATCACTCATCGAAGGAGAAAAATATTCATAGCAATGGCCACCTTTCTGCTTGGCAATCGCAATGGCCTGTAGGGCCTGCTGTATCATCCTATCTACTTGTGAGGAATCGCTGCCATTATCAGTGGGGAATTCTTGAGAGACATGTGCAAATGTAATACCCATACTGATACGCCCCTCAACGGGATCTGGTGTAAAATCGGATAATGGTTCAGAGAGCCTAAAAAATATCTTACTTATAACCTTTTGAAATTGCTCTTCAGACAAGGCCTCAGAAAGTACAATACCAAATTTATCTCCGCCAAAATGTCCCACTTCATCATAGTGTTTGATGGACGCTTGCAATCGCTCTTTGAAAGCGAGGAGATACTCCTGTGCCACTTGTTCCCCATGCACCTCGATCAGATCTTTAAAATGGTCGAGATCTACCAATATCAGACAGGTTGTCCTGTTTTCTCTCCTGCCTTCTTCTAATTTTCTTCGTAGGATTTCCTTAAACAGTTGTTTATTAGGAAGACCTGTCACCGGATCATGATTTTCGACATAATGAAGATCCGCCGTAGCACGCAGTGCTTGCAATTCGGCATCCCGTTGGACTGTTACATCTCGTGTAACCACTAAGACACCTGAAATATCATCTTTCCCATCTCGGAGAGGAACCATCCGGGTTTCCAAATGCAAGATCTGTTTCTTAAAATTCACGACATCATAGGCGAGTTGTCCTGATTCTCCTTTTTTAACATTTTCCATCAGCTGTTTGAATTTTTCTTTGTAGGGAGCAATAACGATGCTTTCCAACACTTTGCCTTGTAATTCTTTTTCGTCTTGAACCCCCATGATCCGCAATCCAGATTTATTAATCATCAGAACCTCCCCGTCCAAATTCATGATACGAATACCATCAGGGACAGTATCAAAAATAGATCGTAACAATGTTTCACGTTCTATGATCTTTTGCATAGCCGCTTTTTTTTCGGTTATGTCATGCGCAACCACTTGTACCGTACGCCCGTCTTTGGTATCAAAAGGAACTGCTGTTACTTCAAGATCGATCGTCGATCCATCTAAACGATGAAATTGCTCCTCAATCGTATCGGACGATAAACCTTGTTCAAACATCTGTTGCATTCTTCGTTGGACAATATCGCGGTAGGGCTCTGCCACAACATCCATAGGATTTTTCCCAATAAAATCTGCTTCCGACTGCCCTTTTAACATCTTGATACCGGCCGGGTTGATAAACAAGACTTTACCATCCCGATGCACCACCAGAAGATATGGTAAAATATTGACCAGTGTTTTATATCGTTCTTCACTTTCTCTCAATTGTTCTTCCTGCTGTTTCCTTTTGGTAATATTGACTTGAGAGATAATTCCTCCTTCCTTTTCATGCAGAGGGGTAATATTGATTTGCATCCATTGTTGTGCATTGGCTCTGCACTGACAAACATATTCCTGAAAATATTCCGGACGAGTGTGCGCCAAGACATCCCGTACTGCCTGCTTCATTTCTTCCATAACAACTTCAGGAATGCAGTGCGGTTTATGGAGAGAGGAAAAAAAATTATCCCCTTCCCGTATTCCACGTACAAAAGGACAGTTCCCCTGGGATCCCTCTGCCCATCCCTGATTGACCAATTGCACATTTCCCTCTTTATCCAATATAGCTACTTGTCCAACAGTAGCTTTGCATGCATCCTGCTCACAATATGTTTTATCATCTTCCATACCAAAAGGATAGAGAATAATCCATACCCAACAAAGTATTTCATTATCTCAATACCCATCGAGAAGTCAAATTATTTTGCATTCGTTGGTATTATGCACCATATCAACCGTATTTTAGCTCTCTTTTTCCTCTTGAAAAGATCTGTACACAAGAATTTTATGGTCTCTGCAGGAGTATTTCAAACAGCACATGAGATATCAAAATCTCTCGCGAACAACATGATCCGCTGTGTAATGTTTTTTTCTGATATCGGGAGAAAGACAAATCTTTCTCCTGTTTATCCGACCAAAAATCATGGAAGACACTGGTCCCTCATGTTCCTCATTGAAAAACTCCAAAAATACTTTATACTGAAACAGAAAAAGATGATGTATGTCTTTTCTGCATTATCAAACAAAGGATTATTATCAAGTGTTGAATGTCTCCGAAACGGCAACGTTGGAAGAGATTAAAAAAAGCTTTTTCCATTTGGCCAAATTGTATCATCCCGATGTGAATCATGCGCCTGACGCGGCAGACAGGTTCAAAGAGATCAATGAGGCATTCCACGTGATTGGCAATCCTGAGGAACGCAAAATATATGATACGATCCGTAGTTCCAAAAAGATAACGAGCGATCATTTCGCGAAATCCGCGGCTTCTTCCCCTGTTTCATCAACAAGAGAAGGCGAAGAACCTTCGCCATCACAAAAACAGGAGATCCATTCCTACCGGAGAAAACTGATTATAGCCGCCATAACCCGAATCATCCTCCTGACTCTCAGTATCATATTGATCAGTTATCTCTATGTCGTCATTATTCATATTATTGTTTGGACACAAGCAGGAGTTTCCCTGTTGGGTGCTCATACGTCACTCAATCCCCTCTTCGCACAGAATGTCCTTATGGGAGCCCGAGCATGGGGAGGCATTCTAGCAGGATTGATCATCGGTGTCATTTTAGGAATCGACTTCAACTTCAAAATCGAAACATTTATTAACAACCTCTTTATGAAAAAAACATACCACGTTCTGCGCACCCTTCTCTTTACGTTTGCTTTTGCATACTTGTTTTCCCTGCTGGGATTACTCTTCACCTCTCTTCTGAAAACAGAGAACATTGCCCTGAAGATATCACTTATTTTGATCGGTCTTTTGATCGGATCCACCATAAGCAGTGACGGGAACTTTCCCGCACGAATCAAATCTGCTCAAGGATGGAAGGAATTAATATTCATCATGATTCGTAATCTTGGGTTTGGGTTGATTGGAAGTATATTAGGCCTACTCTTTACATTTATTATCGGAAAATCTTTTGAGGATCCCTTCATCTGGTATATCCCCCTTACCGGTTTTGCACTGCTCACTGCTATGGGGACAACCTCAGAGGAAGAGATTTCAACCTTGATCAAAGAGATTGATGAAGGAACAAAAAAAATTGTCTTTATTGTTTTGTTTCTGATCGCTTTCGCGTTTGGGGTTGGTATTGGCATTCTATTAGGAAAAACAATACATTGAGCATGCTGGATAGGAAACGATTTGCCCTTGAAATGAAAATAAAAAGAGCTATAGTAACAATAGTTTTTTATATCTAATTAGAATGCTATGGGACTGACTCCCGTTTATAAGTCGTTACAGGTAGAAAAAGATAAAAAAAGTTTTCTCAAAGGCTATCATGTGGATCTGGACGGGGTTGATCTATTTATCAACCTCGAGATAACAGATTTTGATTTTGAAACAGAGGCAAAAAATATTGGAGAAAGCATTTTAGAGATCACTCAAAAACATGTGAATGAAACGGGAGATCAGGCTCTCTATGACCGATTTGAAGAAGCGCTGAAAGAGATCAACTTTTTTCTCAATGATTTGAAAAGTAAAAAAGAATCGGGAGATATTGGAAAAATGAATATTGTGATCGGACTGCTTGAAGGAAAAACACTCCATATTACAAAAACCGGATTAGCAGAAGCTTATCTGCTACGAAAAGGAAACATTATCGAGATCAGCGAGGGGTTATATAACGCCAAAGGAGGAGATTCTAATTATTTTGTTAACATCGCCAGTGGAGAGCTGGAAATGGGAGATAAGATTCTTTTTGCGTCCAAACGTCTCTTAAAATTTATTGGAAAATCCGATTTGAACTCCATGTTCATCAATTCCGATATCGAGAATTCCTTTCAGGATATGCGATCCACGTTGATGGCAGAAGAGACGGGAGATATCATGATTAATGGTTTTGTATTGGAGAAAAAGGCGGAAGAAGAAAAACTTCCGGAGCAAGACATGATCACAACACCATCCAGATCCGCTTCCTCCTTACCACCATCTTGGAGAACAACAGTGATCTCCTTTCTGCAAAAAGGGTGGCAAAAAGGAAGGAAGATTATTATGGATTTCCCGACGCAAATAAAAGATCCAACTATCAGAAGGAATTACATTATTGCTCTTGTCGTGATCATTGCCGCTATTTTACTGCTGAATGTAACCATCTTTTCCAATTCCAAAACAAAAAGTGACCAACTGACAAAATACGAACAGGTTCTCCAATCAGCGAGAGATTTATTAACCGATGCCCAGCAGAAAAAGTTATATGATGTCAAACTCGCCAAAAAAAGTTTGGACGAAGCGCAAAAAAAAGCGTTCGAAGTGGCCCGGTCAGGAGTTTATTTCTCTGATGCTCAAAAAATATTACAAGATATTGATAAGGAAGCAGAACTGATGGACAAAATTACACGTATTGACCACCCTGTTGTATTGGTCAATTTATTGAAAAAAGATCCGACGGTAGATGCCATTAAACTGGTTAATCTCAATCAAACATTCTATGTGATAACGATCAATAGTATCTTGGGGCCCATTGTAGATTCCGCCCCTGATTCCTATGCAAAAAACTCTTTGGAGAATGGGGAGATTATTGTCAGCGCGGATAAGTTTTTGGATCGGAACAATGTTGTTCTACTCACGAAATCAAACAAATTGATTGAATTCAAAGATAACAATTTTTCCTTCATGAATACAGACGATACCTTATGGAAACCCGGAGTGGATATTAAAACCTATGGGAGCCGACAGTACGTCTATATTCTCGATCCTGCCAATAACAACATCTGGAAATATGAACGTACGAGCAAAAATTACAAGAGTGCTATTGCCTACAACAGTGATAAAGTCGATCTCAAAAATGGCGTATCATTTGCGATTGACGGGAATATTTATATTCTCAAATCAACCGGTGAGGTGAAAAAACTGTATCAGCAAAAATTGGCAAATTTCACTATTGAGGGAGGACCGAGTATTCCCTTAAGCAATCTGGACAGCCGGGCAAAAATATACACGAACGAGAATTTGCGCAATATCTATATTCTAGATCCCGGCAATGCACGTGTCCTGGTATATAAAAAAACGACCTTTGAGAAACCGGATAAAATGACCTATGATCGTCAATATATCCTCAAGGGAACCGATTTAAGAGATATTTACATTGATGATGCTGAACAAAATCTCTACCTGTTGACCCCCCAGCAAATTCTCAAGGTCGATATGAAAAGCAGTTAAGATGGGCGGCAGCTAGAAATATCACAAAAAGACATGGATCAACATCCGATGTCTTTTTGTTTTTGTTTTCCTCCTTTATTCTTTAGTCACCCATATGTAGTGGGTTAAGATATAGGGAGGCCATGCAAAAGTAATAGATAAAATTACTTTTGCATTATCATATTACAATATTTTTATAATATTGTCAATATATTCAACTCCATATGGGGTGTCATATGGAAACATCCTCAGCAGGTTGAGAAAGTTCTTTTTTCTTGCGAAAAATCCATCCTCACCCCAAATTGGACTGAGAAGGAAAAGCGATTTGTTGTATAAAAATTTGTCCCCAAAGAGGACTATACTGTGGATTTTCTTTTTGTAATTCATGTTGAATATGTTGACCGTTATCTCTTGGGGAATATGATTGCTTACGATACACACGGGGGTGACTTTTAGCATCAAAAACATCCACTAACAACATCATTTGAGCCAGAATATCAATTTGCATTCCTTTGAGTTTATGAGGATATCCCTGGCCATTAAAACGTTCATGGTGTTGCAAACAGACAAGACGAAGATGCTCAAAAACGGGGAATTTTTGTAATACATCCGCCAGACGATCTAAAATACGTACACCATAAATAGGATGCATATTAATGACCATCCGCTCTTGTTCTGAGAGCTCTCCCGGCTTATTTAAAATATCCAATGGAAGCCCTATTTTCCCGATATCATGGTATAACGCAATCATTCGAATCATGGACGGATTCAGGGACCGATAGGTTTGCCAAACAGGACCATACTGCTGTACATACGGACGCAGCTGTTCTATGATCGCATGATACTGGTCAATAAACACAGATTGATATGCATCATGCATCTCTTGATTCTTTGTAAATAAATGCTCTTTTGTCCGTTGATAGACGGATGCTAATGCAGATCCATCCAGTGTTTTTAAGGTCCAGGAACCGTTTTGTTCTTCACAACTTTCTCCTATTGCCTTGAGATACGGATAAAAATGCTTTACCATCAGATCCCCAACCCGTTCGGCATGTTCATAGGTATACAGATCCTCACGAAAGAGTATCCGTAAAAATTGTGCCAACTGATCAGCAATTTCTCTCTGACTCTCTTCAGAATCCATTTTCTCCGCATATTGTTGATAGATGCGTATTAAGTGCGTTAAGATATATTGTTCTTGTAAATCCTGTCGGATAAATATATCCCCTCCCTGTTTCGGTAAAGAAAATCGAACGGCCCTTTGATTGATTTTTTTTGCTTTGATTATTTTTTCTTCCCCGGCTTCTACTCTTCCCTTTTTCTTTTCACAATGACCTAATTCAAATAACACCAAACTCTTATAGTTCAAACATTCCTGCAATAAATATGAAAATCCACGGTCCCGAATAATCTGGTGTGATTGTTCCAATATTCCGAGGGCATCCTGCAAATGCTCTAATCTGGTCTTATGACAAGGATATCCCCCTTGATCAAGCATTTCCCCATTCCGATGCCATTGAGATTGCTTATACGCAATAATAGCTAAATTTAACAAGGTTCTCACTTTCATTTCATGGGCATCATTGCGTTCATAAATAGCTAACATCTCCCGATATTGCTGCTCAAAGGATTGAAGTTGATCTCGGGTAATATTCGGATCAAACAACTGCTGAAAAATTTTATTCCCTCGAGAACGCATAATATCCACTTCATTTTTGGTCGTCCCCTGCGTCATCAAAATACTGACCTGCAGATACTTGGAAACATTTCGGTCATGTCCCATTTTAAAGGATGTAATAGCCAGATACGTCATAAAGCGGCTCATGCGCAACAGTGTTTCCAGCGCATGGTGAAAATTCCCTTTGTTTTTATAGTGTTCATATCGTTTTTGCAAAACCGGTATAGCCTTTACCAACGCTTTGGACGCTTTTTGCCAGTCCCCCTTTTTGTACAGATATGAGGCCCAAACCTCTTGGATGGGATCTTGTAAAAGATCCTGAAAATCATCCTCAATGTGTTGGACTTTATTAAAGATAACCTCCCGGCCATATTCGAACAATCGTACATGATAAACAAGTTCCTGTTGTTGTTGAGGAGGAAGACCAAGAGATTCTATGCGAGGAAGAATAATTTCTTGCATAAACGCTCTGGCGCGTTGATACCCCTTTTCTCCTTGTTGTTTATAAATGCGTGAGATGATACTGACAACCAACAGAATATCCTCAGGATCGTCTGTGTGATCCACGATAAACCAAAGAGAATTTTCCAACTCTTGAATATGTTTTTTATCATTCCAATGACTAAGAACAACCGTATAATCTTTATGAGCCTCAACACTGAATCGCTGTACATCTTCCTTGATGATGTCTCCTCTCGACCTCAATTCTTGTGGTTCATGAGGAGGAGGAAAATCTCTCTTCGAGGGGTGTATGATGATATTTTCTTCTTGTAATCGTTGGAGAACCTCGGCACGAAGAGTCAAGAGTTGCTGTTGAAGGTCGAGCAAATATTCTCCCCGGGATTGATGATCCGGTATATATTTACGATGACGACGAATATCGACAATTTTTTGCACATTTTTTTCCAACCAACCAATCAGTTCTCGTAATCTCCTCTCTTCATCCTGAGGACGATTCCCAATCAGTTGTTCTTTTCGCAGTTGAACAGCAAATTGATGGAAGTCTGCTACCAGTCGCCGTGCCTCATCCGTTATCCTATGATGGGATTCTTGTTCCTCCTGATGGAATGACATACTCTGATTTTCCGGCGGAATCACTTTGTCGTCCGACATACCAAAATGAAAAAATATCGAGTAAAGTAGAATACCTACTACGCATATTTTGTCAAAAAAAACCTATTTCCTCCATTGACAAGAACTTTTTATTCTTGTCTTTTCAATACAATTAATGTGATATCATCCGCTTGTGGTTGTCCCTTCATGAATTTTTGGATTGCATCGACAATATAATCATAGATTTGCTGGGCAGTTGCCAGATGTCCACATTGCTCTACCAGCCGTTGGAACCGATCCATTGAAAAACGCTTCAAATCCGAATTCAATGCCTCCGGTATACCATCACTGTACAACAACAAAAAATCTCCGGATTCCAAGGTAATGACCTTATTTTCCAGTCGTTTTTCGGCATCTTTATCTTTCACCATCCCAAGCGCAATACCCCCTTTCGGTTCCAGAGAGACCTGACGACGTTGTGCATGATAGACAATAATCTGATCATGCCCTGCGCACGTATAGTGCAACTGTTTTAATTTCTTATCCCAGCGTGCAATAATCATGGTAACGAACATATCTTTTTTTGTTTTAGAATAGAGCACATGATTAGCTGCCACCGCTATATCCTTGGGTGAGGAAGAAGAATGTTGCAGACTAAAGATCAGCGTATTGGTGATCGAAGCAATGAGTGAGGCTGGGATGCCATGACCGGTAACATCCCCAATATAGAACAGCAGATCCCCGTTGTGTAGAGGAATAAAGTCATACACATCTCCTCCAACCGCAACAGCCGGTCGTACACCAGCAGCAATATCGAGTCCGGGGATGGTGGGAATTTGTTTTGGTAGCAGATTCTGCTGAATTTCAGCCGCCAACTGAATTTCTTGATTTATTTTTTCCTTTTCTATCAAATCCGTTTGATATTTTGCCAGATCATCCGTCATTTTATTAAACGTCTTGGCTAAGATGCCAATTTCATTATGAGCCTTAATATTGATCTTGGTCGTAAAATCTCCCCGTGCAATATGGAGAACATTATGCGTTAGAATCTTAATAGGATCAGTGATACGGTGAGCAACCCATAACGATACGATCAGACTCACCACAATGGCAAAAAGAGTCAGCATCCCCATATTGATGATCGCCTGCCATGTTCGAGCATCCAAACTCGCATATGAGACATAATAAATAACCGAGTGTTGATTATCATACGGCCAAACAATATTTTCAATCTGTTGATCTCCCATGAAACGCTGTACTTTATTTCCTTTCGCATCCACATATCCAGTAGGAGTAATCCCATAATACGTCGGGGACGATACCAGTCGAATACTGGGATATTGAAAACGTATTTGATCCAGTAAAACAGGATCGGTGATTTTATCTTTTCCTACCCGATTGGCAATTTCATTGTCAGGCGTATTGGTATCATATTCAATGAGAGATATTTTGGTATTATTCTCATCAGTCGGATACAGCACAATCTGGAGTCGTGCAATATCATCCTGATCTATCGTAAAGATTTCTTTGATCGAGCTGTTAAAAGCGGTAAAACTGTTGTTTTTAAAATCCCGATAATACGCGTCCATAATCCGACCAACCGTCAGATTAGAAAAACGAATAGCATTTTTATAAATATCCGTCTGTAGTTCATGTCGTTTACTCTGAATCAGTAAAAAAGCATTCAGCAACAGCATCAACACCATCACAGAAATCATGATAATCGCCAGCTGGGTTTTAAATGTTTTGATCCGAATCATAGCCATCTGAGATCATGAAATAAGATATTGCCATCTAAACGAGGACAAAACTGTAAGGCTTTATCTATGATGTAGGTTTTTCGTACCTCGAACAAAGGAACGCCAATAATCTCTTTTTTGGTAATCGTATAATTGATGTCCTGGAGAGCCTTTAATCGCTGGACAGGATTGGAGTTTTGATCACTGGATTCAATCAGTTGATCTAACACAGAAGAGGAAAATTTCATCACATTCAACAATCCCAGCCCCTGGGAGGGACGAAAAGAGTGCACCACCTGATCAAAGAATTCTCCCGCATCCCCGTAAGCAAAATACCAATGATGCAAAGAAAGATCAGAGGATATCGTATCGGATGAAACAGGGGTGTCCAAAGATACGGCATGCAACGTGAGCGTAATCCCATATGGCTTGAGCGTGTTTTGTATCCACTGTGCCAACGTATCATCGGCGGGATCATAGGAGAGAGAGAACGTTCCCGTTTCCATTCCCTGGGGTACCGAGGCGGTGGTGTCCTCACCCATATCCGGTTTATATCCGATGACCCAGTTACTGACGAATTGAGATGAAGATACCATATTTTTCTCCCCATATTGATGGATATATTCCTGTTTATGTTGGCTTAAGATATCAACAATCGTCTTGCGAACCTCTTTGTTACTCAGCAAAGGATGATGGATGTTAAACAGTAGAAAAGTATTTTGGAGCAACGGCTCAATCTGGATCTGGTAGGATGCGGGAATATTCCACAGTACATTGCCATCAATAACAAGATCTGTGGTATGCCGGTTTAAATATGACAAGCTTTCTTCTTCATTTTTGGTAAAAACAATCTGAATCGTTTTGATCACCGCCGGATCCCCCCAATACTGGTCATTGCGAACAAGCACCATTTGTTCTCCTTTTTCCCAGGACTGGAGACGATACGGTCCCGTTCCCATCGGTTGCACAGATAATGTTTCAGGAGAACTCCCTTGAGGAAAAATAAGAACACGGGATACCTTCGATAACAGCAAGACATCAGTCCGTGTGGTTGTAATGTGGATGGTACGGTCATCGACTTTTTCAACATGCTGTATATTATGAAGGAGAAAAGAGTCAGATGAATATTTCTGGTATGCGGTAAAACTAGCAACCACATCATCAGCATTCACTTTTTTCCCATTAAAAAAATAAGCATTTTCTCGCAGGACGAATTCCCAATGCGTATCATCTAAACGGCCATAGGATATGGCCAACGACGGCCTAATCGTCAGGTTTGGATCATAGGCCACCAGACTATCATACAGATTCAAAACAGTACTTCGCTCCATTGGCGAGGTTGTGAAAGGAGAAAGCGTTTGTATATCGCTGGGATACACAACCGTTACATGTTGATCAGTCCGTACACGCCGTTGTTCTGACCAAGGAGAGAACTTTTGATAAACAACAAAGAAAAGACTTCCACAGCCAATCAGCACCAGCCCCCCTATGATCATCATTCGTGTAAACCGCATATTTTTATTTTAATCTATTATATCATTTCTAAAGTCATACAACAAAATATCCCTTCATGAGCAGGAACACATATTGTATTTTGGCAGGACTCCTGTTATATTTTCTTCCGCATTCTTTTTTACCTCTTCTCTATGATCAAAACTCGATTTGCTCCATCTCCAACAGGATTTCTTCATATCGGAGGGTTAAAAACCGCTTTATTTTCCTATTTGTTTGCGAAAAAACATCAGGGACATTACATACTCCGCATAGAAGATACAGATCGGAAACGGTTTGTAGAAGGTGGTATGGAACAGATTCTCTGGTCTTTTACATGGGCAGGATTGGCATTTGATGAAGGGCCAAACATAGGAGGCCCAAACGGTCCCTACATCCAATCCGAGCGTCTGCATCTTTATAAGCAATATTGCGATGCATTAGTTCAAAAAGGACTAGCCTATCCCTGTTTTTGCACTCCTGAACGATTGGAAAAAATGCGAGAAGAGCAACAGAAAAATCATCAGGCCCCCAAATATGATGGACATTGTCGTATGCTCGACCAACAAGAAGTGAAAGAAAGAATTCAAAAAGGAGAACGGTATGTTATCCGCATGAAAATACCTCAAAACCGAACCATCGTTGTGCATGATCTCATCAAAGGAGATGTGATCTATAACTCCAATGATATGGATGAACAGGTTCTTATGAAATCAGACGGATACCCCACCTATCATTTGGCTGTCGTTGTTGATGATCATCTGATGGAGGTAACCCACGTGATTCGAGCAGACGAATGGCTTCCCAGTACTCCAAAACATATTCTCCTCTATGAATATTTTGGATGGGAACCTCCTGCTTTTGCTCACGTCCCCCCTCTCCTTGCTCCGGGGGGAAAAAAGAAACTGAGCAAACGGGAAGGCGCTGTTTCGGTGGACGAATTTGCCAAACAAGGATATCTGCCGGAAGCAATGATTAATTACCTCGCCTTACTGGGATGGAATCCCGGTACGACACAAGAATTTTTTACTCTTGAAGAATTACAAGAACAATTTTCATTGGAACGATGCCAAAAAGCCGGAGCCGTGTTTGACTACAAACGCTTAAACTGGATGAACGGGCAATATATTCGAAAAAAAACGATTCCGGAACTGACACAACTCATCAAGCCTTTCATAGAACAAGAACCATGGTATCGAGAGGATGATACGTATTTAGAAAAAGCCGTCGTGGAAATCCAACCCCGTATTGAAACGCTTCTTGATAGCAAAGAAATGTTGCGATCTTTTTATGAAAACGTTCCATATGAGAAGGATTTGATTGTCAATGAGAAGATGAACGTCACACCAGAAATTGCCCTTCAAAGTCTCACACTTCTGCACGAAAAATTAACAGTGCTTGATCCATGGGAAAAAGAGACCATTCAAAAGACCTTACTTGATATTGTACAAATGCATCACCTCCGTAATAGTCAGGTTTTTTGGCCACTACGAGCGGTTTTATCTGGGAAGCCTTCTTCTCCCGGAGCTTTTGAAATGGCGTATGTCTTAGGGAAAAAAGAAACATTACAACGCATTGAAAAAGGAATACAAAAAGTGCAATAAACTCTTGCGATTTTTACTGAAAAATTTATAGTATAAAGTGTCATAGATTTTCCCCTATGAAATACAACCAACTGAAACATATTATTCATCTTATTAAGCGGCAACTGAAATGCTCGCATTGTGGACGACCATATCATTCCGAGCATATTGATCTCTCCGACATTTTTGATAACGAGGGCGTCATCGAAGCCTACTGCCCGGTTTGCAATATCGGCGTATCCATCAACATTGAAGCGCAAGAGTTTTCAAATGGCTTCCCCTTAACGCTTTCCACAGAGGAAGAGCAAAACGCCATCACCGATTCGGAAGTGAAAGATATCACCACAACTATTCAAAAACATACCGGCGGTATTAAAGAATTACTCAATTATCATAACCCAACCCAATGAAGAGATATGCTCTTTTCATTGCTTTATTCACAACGCTGATACTGTTCAGTGGATGTGATATTTTTAACAAAGTTTCTCAAGAGGCACAAAAAACGGTCGGAGAAGTACAACATACCGTTGAAAAAACGGTACAAACCACCACAGAAACTGTTCACACAGGAGTCCAGAAAATAGAGAATGTTACCAATGCAGTCAACAACCTTCAGAAAAGCATCAATGATCTGGGCAACTGGCAAACAAATAACAATAAAAATAGTACCAACTAAGCATCCTCACCCTAGTCACCATCTGTTGTTTATATATTATCTCTTAACTTTGCCATCTTATGATGAAAAAGTTACGACTCTTGGTGTACACGTCTATGATGTTCCTTCTCGTTTTCTCACCTCTCATCCAAAATTTACCCGTAGCCCAAGGATCATTTCGTGATGTTCCTTCCACACATGAAAACTATGATGCTATTAATTATGTCCAGAGTAATGGCATTGTCACCGGATACCCTGATGGAACGTACAAGCCAAACAATACTATCAACCGCGCGGAGTTTACGAAAATCATTATTGGTGCATTATTTGATGTAACAGAAACAGACGCATGTATAAGCACCGAAACTGAACCGACGAATGAAGCTGTTTTTTCCCTGATGTCCCTAAAACAGCATGGTTTGCCAAGTACGTTTGTATGGCAAAAATCAAACATATTATCCAAGGGTATCCAGACGGAACATTCCACCCCAGTAACAATATTAATTTTGCAGAAGCAGCCAAGATTATCGCCAACAGTTTCGGTTATCAGACCGGATCCGATCCCATCTGGTATAAACCCTATGTAACAGCCCTCGCAGAACATTTTGCCATTCCAGATACTATCGCCGCTTTTGATTATTTCATCACACGCGGAGAAATGGCAGAAATGATCTACCGACTCAAAGCCAATGTCACCGATAAACCTTCACTGACCTATGATCAGATCGAACGAAAAAAGGCCGCTACACCAACAGGTATACAATTTACGAGCAACGGAGATCTCATCAGCGGATGGTATTGGCTCAAAGACTCCGGGCTGAAACAATACGCATCTTGGACAATCCCAAATGTACATATTTCTTCACCTTCTCTTGCTCTCTCCCTCTCTGCACTGGCAACAAACACCTATAGCGGCACGCGAGGATATGATGCCAATTTCAGGTTATATTACGGTCCCAGTGCTACTCATCTTTTGGGATATATTGATGTATCATTACCAAACGTCTCACCTGAAAATGATCCTGTTGGATACACATGCAAAGATACGATCCTTATCCCTTCCTCCGCTCTGAGTGGGGGAACAACGTTGTTTGTAAAAGCAATGAGGACAATTGCTGGTAACCATGTCGCCTTCAACGCACAAACCATTGAGTCCATCACAGGATCAGACGAGACGGTGACAGGAAACGATATCAATAGTAACGACAATAGTTCTTCTCTCAATACGAACTCCAATCTCCAGACCAACGGGAATTTTCAATATTCCGATATCGATACGGATAATGATGGCATGCCCGATACCGTAGAGGCACTCAATGGAACGAATGCCAACAATGCTGATACAGATGGAGATGGTGTCAAGGATAGTGAAGATCTTTCTCCTCTCATTCACCCATCAGTTCCCGCTCTGAATGAGCTTCAAAAAGTGGGAATGATCCGTATTAAACAACCCATTCAAGCATGGGGATTAGATGGATGGGTGAAAAAATATCATAAGAATCTGACTTGTGATTTAAAATTTGATGCGGAATATGAAGATACGGGAACCAAAAAAAGTACCATGGACCAAGACCATTACAAAAAAGCTTTAAACAAAGTCTTTGATGCCGATCATTTCCTCGCGTACAAAATGGAGAACATTTCTCCATCTGATATCGGCGTTGGAGATACCGAACAAAGCCACGATAAGGATCCCGAAGACAGTGTTATTTTTGAAGCAACATGTATCACACATCCCAACCAGTATGAGTTTTATTATGATTATCTCACCGATTATCAAATGGCATATTTGAAAAACACGACGGAACGAAAATACCCCTCTGACAGCGATTATTTCCGGTATATTCTACAACAGATCAAGCTTTCCACCTACAAAGAACAATTCATTTCCTTTCAATTTCTCGACGCCAACATGTATGCCACTCTCTATGATACCGATGAACGACACTATAAAATGCCAGCATTTCAGTATGCGTTATACAGCAATAATAACTTTAACGCCGACAGCAATGTTCCCTACTATGAAGGAATAGCAATGGCAAATCCCGAAAGTTCTTCAGGAAGATTTTCGGCCACTATTCACATTCCCAAAGAGAAAAATACCCATGCGACGGCATATTTGAAAATCACGCCGATGTGGATTACAAAGAACGGATCTTCTGTACATTATACCCCCTTGTCTCTCTCTTGGAATCTCACTGGACTGGTACGATCAACCGTTCTCATGCGCGATGATCAGGGCAACAGTAAGACCATGACAGAGGAATGGAGTCGTTTTGAAGATCTCAATACTCCCCCCCTAACCACATCCTACTTGAGTGACAAACGAAGTTCTCCGGACTATAAGACGCAAACCCAATGGATGGGCATCATCACAAAAGATAGCAATAATACCAGTACACCTTATACGGTGATAGATACCATTCATAAAGTGGAAAAATATGCAGCCAAAGCAGGAACGGTTGTCTCCACCGCAGTCACTTATATCGAAAACGCTGCACAAGAGCTGAAAAAAGTAGATAAGGTCGAAAAACTTCCTGAAACCCATTGGGCACGATCACCCAAATATAATGCTGCTATTGCAGGACTCAATGTCGCCACAGGGATTATTTCTATTGTTACGAATGGAGAAGAGGCATGGAAAGCAATTAAAAATGGAGAAACGGCTGATGTCATTTACTACAGCACTAAAACAACGCTGGGTGGTGTACAAACCACCGCAGCATTAGCACAAGTGGCACAACGAACCGTAGGATATGCGGGAAAAGCCGCCCGATTCTCAAAACTCACCACCGATGGATTTGGGGCAGGATTAGCCGTTGCTGTAGGAGTTGTTGAAGTGAGTTATGATATGTACAAGTTAGCCAACACGTCTGATCCCATTGCCAAAGCAGCCTATACAGAAAAAATAGGAGCCGATGTGATTGATACCGAGATTGCTGTCGGAGCTGTCTTTGCTCCACAGATCCTTGCGTTTCAGGTAACATGGGTATTGGGAGCAGAAATTTATTCCTGGTTTTTTGGACAGGATTTTGCTTATAACATAGCTAAATCTCCGGGAAAAGCTTTAGTGTTTCTTGCAGAATACTTCTTCACGGATGCCATCCCCTCTGACATTGCCACTGAGGCTTATAACAATATTCGAGGTGATTGTGCTGATCCCAACGATATTCAGCATTGTACAGGTATTATTGGACAGATCCGAAGATTAAATGATGTTCCTCTGCCCTATCTCAATATTTTCATTGATCCCGACTTATAGACCATAAGAGTTCCTTCCCAGCTTTACAAACGCAGAGAGATGGAATCTACCGTGAAAATGATAAGAAAACCTCCATCGAAGTCGGGAGAACAAGATTGAAAAACCGCCCCTTATCAAGAGACCATCAAAAGACAAGGGCAAAAACATCATACATCCTCTTTCGGAGATCAATATACCCATGGTAGACGACAGGCGAAACTGGTGTAACCATAGAAATGCCGAAACCATTCCACCACCATCACCAGCTGAGTCATTGTTCAAAAAATGATCGCGGGGAGAGAAGGTACACCCCACAGAGAAATCCTATCCCACTCACCGATAAAAACAGAGAGGAATAAAAATCTCTTGCATTCTTTTAGTAATGAATATATATTCAATATGTATCTTATTTCATAACTCATCATATATGCCGAATCGTGATGGAACAGGACCAAACGGAGAAGGTCCCGGTACAGGGAGAGGACTTGGCCCATGCGGAAAAGGAGCCGGCAGAGGCCGTGGCATGGGGATGAGAGGCCGGTGGTGGAGTACCTCATGGGAAGAGAAAATGAAAAAAATCGAAAAAAGACTTGAAGATCTTGAAGGGAAATAATGCTCTTCCTTTTTGAACATGATCGCTTTTCGAAAAAATATCTCGAAAAGCATTTTTTCTCACCTATATTGTATCTATCCCAACATCAGCTGTTGTTGATGTTGGTTTCATGATCACTGTCAGACAATACTTGTATACTCCTTATAAAATCACTATGATATAACTCGGTATAAATATGTGTGAACCAGTATGCCTCGTCCCAAAAAACATCGCTGCATTGCTTTTAACCCTCATATCACCTATTTCAAACCTCGAGGTATTCCTTTATCCTCTTTGCAACAAGTGACTATCACAGAAGATGAACTGGAGGCTTTACGGTTAAAAAATATCGAAACGAACGACCAGACAACAGCTGCCCAAAAAATGCATATTTCACAAAGCACCTTTCAGCGCATTCTTTCTTCTGCGTATATCAAAATTGCAGATGCCCTTGTACACGGAAAAGCGTTGAAAATAGACAAGGGAGAGTAAATTCTTTTCTCCCCTTTCTTATTTCCTTACTCCTTCAACGTATCAACACTACCAATCAAATCAGCATGTTCTTTATCCCCCCAATGAACAACAAAATATATTTTTTCTCATCTCTCAAAACAGCGTATCGTACAATGTTATTTTTATTTTTTTATTTTTTATAATATGTTTCCTCTCCATTTTTTCCACAAACCGATGAGAATCATTTCCATACTCATAGGGATAGTATGGAGTACAACCATTTTCCTTCTCTCTGGTCCCATCCTATCCGTTCAGGCAGCCCAAAATCAATCTTCTTCTTGTTATGATCAATTAAAAACAGAAATGGCGCAAGTGCCCTATTTGCAAGAGGCTTACAACATGATCAAAAACAGAAATTATAATGCAATCCCATTCGGGGACTATACGCAATACAGTAATCTCTATTTTCCCGAGCTTGCACCGAATAGTAATAGTGGATATCCCAATTTTAAGATTCGGATCTATGGATTTGGTGAGGATACAGGATACAACCACCCTCCAATGCCTCGGATCCCAGCAACAACAGAACCATGGCATGCAAAGGAATATGTTCTCATGGAAGAATACATTCGCCCTTCAGCAAATGAAGAACATTTTCTCTCATGTGGAATCATAAAAATGGAAGGATTAGAAGGAAACACATTAATGCAGATCACAGAAAATAACGTACAATTTGAAGATACAATATCCTCTCTTCTCAAAACAGATCCAACCGATCAACATCGAACATGGTACAGTGAAGGGGTAGGATATGATAACAGCTGTCCCATCGTGAAATGGAGAAGATTTTTCGTTGTCCCAAAATGGACACAAAACTCTTATTTTAGTCGGTATGATTTTTTGGACGTATTTCCTCATAAGCCTGCGGATAATTTTTCAACACTCACCTTTTATGATGCGATAACAAAAGAAGTTGCGCAATCGACCTGTGACACATTAGGAGGTCAGACACGAGCACTCTTATTTCCAACTGTACGAGCCCAACAAGAGGAATCTTCTGCTCCGGAAATAACGTATGAGGGGAATAATAGGTATTTCCCGCTGTATACAACGTATGAAGCCATGGAACAAAAATTCCCGGACTTGAGTAACCATGTGAAAGTACGAGGTGTGTATGATTTTTCTACCATACAAAAAATGGTAGGAGAGCAAGATCCTGTCAAACGGGATGCTATTGTACAGTCTGTACCAACGTTAGGAGAACTATCGGAGTATTATAGAGAGAAAAGTACTGGAAACAGAACCGAAGACCCTCGTCTGGAACAGTATCTACAACATCCAGAAAAGCTTAATACAGAGCTGGCACAAAAATTTGATAATCCTCATTATTATGTTCCTCCTCAAAACACAAATGCGGGAGGAACAATAAATCAAAACACCAATATGGTATCCAATATGACCAATAGTGCGCCTTCCGCCTCAACAGAAACACCATTCTCCTCTTCTCCAACACAACAACCATCTAACAATACCACAGCTTCCTCCTCTTCTCTTTCATGGTGGATTATGATGATACTGTGGATCATTATCCTGATCATTGTGATTGTACTGATTATGCTAGCCATCAAGAAAAATAATATGAATCTCTTGATTCTTGCACTTCTCATAGGGCTGATGGGGATCGGAGGAATGGTATGGGGAAGTACAGTACAAACGAATGTACTTACACCACGACAAGCACCAAAATTCTCTGACCATTGTGCAAAAAATATAGAGTTTAACGGTTTTGCAACGATCAACAGTTCCACGTTGCCAGAAAACAGTTCCCTCCAAGCCAATCGTGTGGGAGATATTGTCACCCTTCAATTAGAAGGAGTCATCACCAATGATGCTCCGTATGCGGTGATCTGTGAACAGGGAAAAATCATTACCATCGTACCAACATATAAACCCTATGATACCGATTCGGGGAGAACATATAAACTGAAAATCTCTTTGAGAGCAATGGCAAGCAACGGCTACAGTATAACCAATGCTCAGTATGTCCGGAAGGTTTCCTCCGGACAGGAAGAGTGGCAAACCTTACTGAATACCTGTCATAAACAATGTGACTTCAATAATCCTTCCCATCCGTTTGAGGAGGTAGAAAAGACCCCTACCGCATATGTAGGATGTTTCACCAATGAAGTCCATAATTTCGAGATTCTAACCAGATATGGGCAATCTCATGAATTATATGCTACGTATCATCCAAATACCACTCCTGTCCAAACAAGAGGCTTTCAATTGATGAATTTCTCTCCTCAACAGTCTTTCACATTTGAAACTAAACTCCCACGAAATCCAATCCCTCCTGCAACAACAAACTAAGTTCTCCGGTAAGAAGAGAAAAATCCCCTCCATAAGGGAGGGGATTTTTCAAAGGTAATGGACACCAATCACAGCACAGAAAAATAGGGAAATCTTATATTGTAGACAAACAAAGAGAGAAATAATATCAGCCATCCACTCATCTCTGAGGGAAAAAACCCAATCGTTCCTTGTTGTCCCACGCATAGATAACAACTATTTTTCCAGTTTTTCTTGGTCAAATGGAAAGCAAGAAGGTATGATTATCTTCGACCAATAGAGCATCATAACTCCTGTCCTATCAGCACGATCTTGCTCCACATATGCACTACCGACCAGAGGAATAGGAAGATCATCAACAATCTGGTAAAAAAACATCTTATTGTGCTCTCTTTTGAAACAGATGGTCTTTCCTGCCCATCGGCAAACATTCTTCTTATTATAAAAGGTAATCGCTCTTTACAAGGTCATTACCTCAGTATCCTATCCATTCAACATATCAGAAAAACCAGAGGTGCTCTCGTCGGTGAGATCAGCGAACATATGCTCAGGTATGGATAAAAGGGGATCTTCGTGATGTATTATTGCAATATGGGCTCACCATTCTGAGAGGAGGAAAGAGACTGCAGATGAATATGGAGTTTTTCAAATAATCCCAACTCTTCTAAACGGAGAATGATAGCCCTTCTGATTTCTGCCCAATCTCTCCAGTCTTCTATTGTTTTCCATGGTGGAGAAAAATCGAAGAAATGATCAAGCAACCCTAAAAGAATAGAATCTTCTACAAGAGGAACGATACGCCGAAATTCAAACTGATCAAATGCCCAGTCTTTTTGGTCTTGTAGCATCTCCACTTTGATGATTTGTTCAAATATTTCTTGAGCAGCAGATAACAGTTTCTGATTCACTTCCGTATCCCCTTCCGGGATCCCTAAAGCATCATGAAAAGATTTATCTACATCGTGTAAAGGGGGAGCTCCTGTGTTTCATTATTTTTTTTAGCTGCCATAATAACATAATATGAATAAGAAAAGGATTGTACTCATGCATCAGTATATGTATGTCAAGAAGATCCTGTATAAAAACACAAACAAAACCCCGGGTACATGATTAAACGACCCGGGGTTTTGATCCTGAACTTGCTACAAAAAATAAAATGAGAGGGAAAAACAAAGATGAAAAACGGTTGCCCGCTTTTCCATTTTTATTTTTGTGACATTTTATTTTCGCTTCCATAACAAACTTAAAAGATCATAATCTCACGATTACAATCTCGAAAGGTTATGGAAGGTGTAGCAAGGAGGACACCTGTTTAAAACGGTCGAAAAGAAGGATGATGATGTAGAAGGAAAAAGGATGTTGATTTCCGAAGAAAACAACAAACCTATCCCTTAAACAAAGTTTGCCATCATACCTTGCGATAGAACAGCAACCTTCAAAGCACCACCATTCTTTTTCGGATTTTAAACAGGTCACTCCTTGCTATTTTTTATTTTTGAGTCAAAGATCCATGCTTCATGAAAAAAAGCGTGATTTCATAATACAATATGTAATATTATTTTGTCAAGTGTTTTTTTTGTTTGTATCACAGCCTCAATAAATTTCTGAAAAAGAGGATGTGGACGATGAGGACGCGCTTTAAATTCCGGATGAAATTGACTGCCGACCATAAATGGGTGATCTTTTACCTCCACAATTTCCATCAGTTGGTGACTTGGGGATTCTCCGGATATAATCATTCCCGCTTTTTCCAAATCTTCTCGATACTGGTTATTGAATTCATAACGATGACGATGCCGTTCGGAAATCCGAGTTGTTTGGTAGGCCTCATATGCTTTGGTTCCTTTCTTAATCAGACAATCACAAGCTCCCAATCGCAACGTCCCTCCTAACTCGCGTCCTTCATACTGATCAGGAAGATAATGTACAATTTTATGCTTCGTTTTGGGATCAAATTCCTCACTATTGGCATCTGATATACCTAAAACATGCCGGGCAAACTCGATGGTCATGATTTGAGCTCCCAGACATAATCCTAAATAAGGAACTTTATGTTCCCTCGCATATTGAGCTACCTTGATTTTTCCCTCCACCCCACGCTTACCAAATCCTCCCGGAACAATAATCCCATCAACTTGTTTGAGTTTTTTCCACTCCCCCTTGTCCCCATTCTCAATTTTCTCGGTATCAATCCACTCAATAACAGGGCGACGATGATGGTCATAACCAGATGCTTTCAAGGCACGAATAACACTAATATAGGCATCTTCTAGACTTGTATATTTCCCAGCCATCGCAATGCGTATTTCTGGTTTTTTCTCCATAATCAGTTTCACAATATGTTCCCAATGTTTCAGATTGGGACGTTTATATTTCCAGCCAAAATGCTTCGATATAATACGAGAAATATGTGCTTGTTCAAAATGTAAAGGGACTTGATAAATCGTTTTGACCGTCGGTGCGGGAATAACAGCATCAGGAGAGACATCACAATACATTGATATTTTTTCAATATGTTCTTTGCTGAGTGGGACATCTGTCCTGGCCACAATAATATCCGGCTGAATCCCCACCCCACGCAGGAGAATAACCGATTGCTGAGTCGGTTTTGTTTTGAGCTCCCCCGTTGCTGAAATATAAGGGAGATAAGATACATGGACAAACAAAACATTCTCATTTCCCTCTTCATGATGAAGCTGACGAACAGCTTCGAGGAAATGAGTCCCTTCCATATCTCCAACCGTTCCACCGATTTCAATGATCATGACATCACAATCACTCTGCTTTGCTCCCTGCCGGATCTTCTCTTTCACCATATCCGTAATATGCGGAATAACCTGAATATCTCTTCCTAAATAATCGCCCCGGCGCTCCTTATGCAGCACTTCCCAGTATAAATTGCCAGAGGTAACAAAGGAATACTTATTGAGCGATTCATCAATAAACCGTTCATAATGGCCTAGATCAAGATCAGTTTCGGTCCCGTCATCTAAGACAAACACTTCCCCGTGGCGAAAGGGATTCATTGTTCCGGCATCAATATTCAAATATCGCTCCAGTTTCTGCATAAAGACCTTGTAGCCAGCGCTTTTCAGGATTGCCCCAATAGAGGCGGCAGTAATCCCCTTGCCCAAGCCAGAGATCACGCCTCCTGTGACAATGATATACTTTACTCTTTTCATATGAAAAAAAAGAGAGTACGTAGTGTACTATCTGTAGCGATATTATAAAGAAGGATAGCACGTTGTAAAGAGAAAGGAGAAAAACTTTTTGAAAAAAATCTTTACATCAGATGTTATCCTGCTATAAATAGCACTTGTAACTTTTTGAAAATGTCCCCATCAATCATTCTTGCTGAACAGCAAACAAATAGGACTCCCCCGTCAACAACAGAGGATTTGGAAACAAAGCAAGCAACACGGGGAGAGAGACAAGAAGGAAATGCCTCTGTCCTCAGCGAACAACAAGAGATATTCGCCTATCTTTTTAGGATTACCGCCGATCTTCCAGCAGAAGCATTACAGCGTGGAGAAACAATGGAGATTGTACTGTCCCCTGCCTGGCAAAAATTATCCCGAGAAGAAAAAATGAAACTGGTTACCACACCCCCTATTCAAGGACGTGTACATAACATCATGCACAATGCCTCCCTTCAAGATATTCGCAAGGTAAAAGCCTATTTATCCGATCCGACAACACCTGACCTTGATCCTCGTACAGAATTGATGGGACTGTGGATAAAAAGTAAAAGGAGACAACCGCAGAAACCCTGTTGAAACGAACGTAACCCCAGAAATGAGCAATAAGACATTGATATGGAGTACTGCACCATCTTTTTCAGGTTGCGTGTTACCATACCAATACCCACATTCCCCTCGTAGCGTGAACAGCGCCATGATTGTTTGGATTATTCATAACAATCACTCCCATGGATTCGGTCATCGTTTTTTTCATTCACATCTTTTTTGTCCGGTTTTATACCACCACAAACAGAAGCAACAACAACACCATCACCATGATCAAACATTCCACTATCACTATTGATTTTTCACCTGCCGGTCGTTTGTATTGCCGAAGAGAGCGATCATACATTGCTTTTCAGAAGTTGCTTCTTATTCTTGCGTACAACAACAAGACAGCATCAGGTTAATAATACACTTTTTGCTATCATATCATCATATTTTCTTTTGAAAAAACTGTTGTCGGTCTTACCCAGACATTCGCGACTAATTTTTTCCCCTGTCCGTCTATCACTCTGTCAAGGATGAAAAAATCTAACAATGCCGATTATACAGCCATTATTATTATACAGCTTCAAAAGGTTCATACTTTTTCTTCAGGCCCCCTATCCCATACCATAGCGCTGACCACTCAATATCCACGATTATTGTATAAATATTTTATTCAATTATTTTCTCGTTTATTACCAACTTTTTAATTTTTATATTTTATTTTTGATCTATCTCTTTACCCACATCATGCCCCCCATATTTTTTACATACCCTTTCATTTCAAGAATAGTGAGGATGGCCGTCACATCAGAAGAGGGTAACCCGCTTTCTTGTATAATAGAATCGACGAAAAGAGGCTCTTTGGACAAAAGACCGTAGATCTTTTTCTCATGCTCATTATCCAAGATAATATTTTCGACATCTCTATCCTCATCTTCTATGACAAAACCGAGTTCCCATAAAATATCTTCTGCTGTTGTCACCAGTTTTGCTTCTCCTGCCTTTATTAAATTATGTGTTCCTCCTGTATTGGCCGCAAATATATTTCCGGGAACAGCAAAAACATCCCTATTTTGATCAAGAGCACAATGAGCCGTAATCAGGGATCCCGATGACTCCTTTGCTTCAATAACCAGTGTTCCTCGGGACAGTCCACTAATAATACGATTGCGCACGGGGAAAGAATATGATGTCGGAGAAGCTCCGAGAGGCATTTCAGATATCACTGCTCCACCAGAAGTAAGAATCTCCTCTCCGAGTTTTTTATTCTGTACGGGATAGAGAACATCCAGGCCAGAACCTAAAACGGCAACCGTTTTGCCCTTCTGTTGCAATGTTACTTTATGGGCATAGGCATCCACCCCCAGTGCTAAACCACTCACAATGACCAGTCCAGCACGGACTAATCCGGGAATAATATATTCAATCACTTGTGTTCCATAGGCAGACATCAACCTTGTCCCCACTACAGCCAAACAAGAGTGAGAAAGCAGAGAAACATCTCCTGCAATATACAAAATAGCAGGAGGGTCACTGATCTCTTTGAGCAATATCGGATACTGTTCATCTTCAATAGTCAGCACATGAACATGGAGCTTGTCCAATTTTTCTTGTTCTCTTGCCGGATCAATCTTTTTTCGTTCCTCAAGGAATGTTCCTGCTATATCCTCTTCCAACCCCCATGATATTAAATCCTGTAGTGTCGATTTTTTCCACGCATACTCCAAATCCCCACTTCCTTTCCATATTTTCAGAAAACGGTTATGGGTATACTTACTCCAACGATGAAAGGCAACAACATAAGGTTTCATACGCAAAGCATTGTAGGCAATACGGCAAATTTTATCAACAACTATCGATTGCATTTTTTTCTATCTTTCGTACACTAGCAATGTCATCACCTTTCCTCAATGGATATTGATATTGAAAAAATAGCACAGCTGGCCAAACTGTCTCTCACAGACACTGAGAAGGAAAAATATGGTTATGAATTATCCCATATTGTAGACCATGTGGCCTCCTTGGGAGAAGTCGACACAACAGATGTCCCCATCACTAGTCAATCGACGGGATTAGAAGGAAAAGAACGTGAAGATATACCCAAACAAGATGGTATCCATCATCTTCAAGAGGAACTCCTTTCTTCTTCGCTATACAAAGAAGATCATTTCATAAAAGTTCCTCCTGTCTTTTAATATGTTGTATTCCAAATCCTTAAAAACAGGTATTTCCTAACCCGTAATAAACCGATGATACTCACCGATCTCACGATTGTAGAAGCCAGAAAAATGCTACAACAGCAAGTATGTTCTGCAACAGAACTCGTCCAAGCACATATAGAACTCATACAGAAATGGAACCACAGCATAGGAGCTTTTTTGACCATAACAGAGGAACAAGCCCTCAACAAAGCAAAAGAGATAGACTCAAAAAAGGATTATACCCAACCGCTTGCAGGTATTCCCATTGGTATCAAAGATATTATTTGTACCCGTTATGTCAAAACGACCTGTGGTTCCCACATTCTTGACAACTTTATTCCTCCTTATAATGCAACCGTTTTTAACCGTATTGAACAAGCTGGAGGCATCATGATGGGAAAAACAAACATGGATGAATTTGCTATGGGCAGCTCCACAGAAAATTCTGCATATTATCCGACGAAAAATCCATGGGATCTCACGAGAGTTCCCGGAGGATCCTCAGGAGGAAGCGCTGCCGCTGTTGCCGCTCATATGTGCATGACCAGTTTGGGAACAGACACGGGCGGAAGTATTCGACAACCTGCTGCATTATGTGGTGTGGTCGGTGTCAAACCAACCTACGGACGTGTCAGCCGATTCGGCGTATTAGCGATGGCGAGTAGTTTAGATCAAGTGGGTCCCTTTACCAAAACAGTGGAAGATGCGGCTATTCTTATGGAAGTTTTGGCAGGGGAAGACCCTTATGATGCCACCTCTCTTCCTGCTCCTGTACCACCATATCATCAACAACTGAATCCAAACATCAAAGGGATCCGTATCGGGATTCCACGGGAATATTTTGAAGACGGACTGGATAACGAAGATAGAAAAGTGATTGAACAAGCCATAAAACAGTTACAACATCTGGGGGCCACTATTCAGGAGATTTCTCTTCCGCACACTAAATATGCGTTAGCGGTATATTACCTGGTGATGCCCTCGGAAGTATCTGCCAATCTGGCACGCTATGACGGTATTCGGTATGGGAACGCCCCAACAAAAGAAGATATCCACACCTTGGATGATATTTATCTCCAAACCAAATCAAAGGGATTTGGCCCCGAACCCAAAAGAAGAATTATGCTCGGAACGTTCGCTCTTTCCGCTGGATATCAGGATAAATTTTATCTCCAGGCTCAAAAGGTGCGTACCCTCATCAAACAAGATTTCGATCAAGCTTTTCAACAAGTAGATGCCATTGTAACTCCGACATCTCCCTCAACAGCATGGAAATTGGGAGAGAAAATGGATGATCCCCTCAAGATGTACTTGTCTGATATTTATACTATCCCCGCCAATCTGGCAGGTATTTGCGGGTTATCTATGCCCATAGGATTTTCTCATCATCTTCCCGTGGGATTACAAATCTTAGGGAACCAATTGCAGGAACAAACTATTTTGAATATCGGATATGCGTTGGATACGGAGATACAATTTTATAAACACAAACCGCCACTTCTGTCTCAGGAAAGTTAAAAATCGTATATATTGCTGTTATGCCGTACAACAAAAGAAATTTTGAGATGCACAACATGCAACCGATCGCTGTGGAAAAATTGTTTTTTCTTCTAAGATGTTTCCCTCACCAGTAAGGATCTTTCTCTGGTAAAAACCCGTCATCTTACCACATTCACGAGACGGGATGCCACAAGAATGATGGTATGTTCTACGTATTGTTGAGACCAAAGACACAACTTTATCATGATCATACATCTCCCTCTCCCTAACCTGTGGTATGATGCTTATGTTTCAAAATACAGATCGAATCCTATTTCAAACAATACAACCTTAGGATCACTTCTGCTTGAAGAGCCATAAAAAATCAGTACAATAAAGACGTCCTGTCTTTTTATATCCTCTCTTCTTGTCTTATATGTTTGATCCCATTCGATTCCTTTCTCCCTCTTCTTTATTTGATATCAATCCGGGAAGCAATTTTTCCGGAGCGACAGCAATGTTAATTTTTTGTGGAATCCTCCTCATCGTGGCTATTAGTATTTTTGTCTTTTTACGGATCAAAAAAATAAATCCTCCCTTGAAAAAATTATTACGTCCTATCCCCCTGCGTCTTGAGGTGTTTGCCTTGGTTGGTATTTTACTGGTACTGTTTCGACTTAGCGCCGCCTATTATCTGTCTATGCGATTTTTCTTGCTGATCTGGGGTATTTCATTTATCTGGTATCTCGTTTTGCTCTCCCAAAAAATCCGTCTTTATCCCCAACAACTCAAAGAATTTCTTACCAAAGAAGAAGCTAAGAAATATCTTTTTGATCCCAAGAACAAGAAAAAAAGGAAATAATCACTTCCAGAAGGAAAAATCAAACCGGTATATACTCTGCCCGTATTGGGCCATGAGATATTTTTGATCCGGTTGATAATATATCCAAGGAAGGTTGGATTCCGCCTTGAACATTTTTTGGCAGTAGGTGTTTTTTATATCACAAAAATACAGCTCTGAACCGCTTGCAAGAAACACATGGTTCTGATCAGGACCCGTACTCCAGGATACAATGGGCAACAGAAAACGATTCACCAGATCTCTCTGCCCTGTCATAACATCATACCGATAAAAACTTCCCCCTACCACATAAGAGAGAACCGTTCCCTGAAGAAGAACGGGTGGAGATTGAACCATGTTGTCTATGCTAACATCATCAACAAAAATCTGGGTTCCGGTATACACCACGGTATGGTTATTGACTTCCATCACGGCTCTCAATGGACAGCTCAAGACAGAAGAAAGGACGGGAAGATTTTCAGTCGTTCCAATCCAAAACATATTCTGCTGAAACATTTTCTGTTCCGGAGAACAATAGTACAAACGAGTCGGCGTACGTATGAAACTCGAAACATGTCTTAATAACACCTCTTCCGTATGAGCAGTTAAAACATATTTATACAGAGTCGAATCGGATAGATACAGGATCACATTTGTATTGGTGGGATCCACCTGTACAGCAGTGGGAACATGGGTCAGAGGGATTTTATCGGCTTGAAAACGAGGGAATGTGACATCATATACAGCCTGATCAGTTTGGACCAGTATACGATCATTGCCCCGTGCCAGCAGGGTCCTGATTATCCCTTCAAAAGGAATATCATACAAATGCCATTCTCCTGATTGCGTGTTATATTGGACCAGTACTTTCTGCTTTTCCAAAAGAAAAAAAACAGAATCCCCTACCGTAAAACGCCGGTCAAAGGTATGAAGAACAATCTGCCCAAAACGAAAAATATGATCGGGAACAAGAAAAAGATGTCCAAAACGGACCACAAACAGGTCTTCCACCGTCACGATTTTTTCCAAAGGAAAAAATCCCTGTTGTGATAAGACTAAGTTATGCGTACCAAGATCGACATCCCGAATTTCATACGGACTGTGATCACTTTTTATTTCTCCGTCTAATTGAATCTTCACCTGTGATGGATAAGCGCGAATCTCAATAACACCTGTTTTTTTGATCCCTTGGGTAGTCTCATCAAAACGGTATCCATAGACATTGAACAGGGTATAGACGGCCAAGAGAATAAAAAGGATACTTCGAATCGTTACAAACACAATTTTGCGCCCCTTGGATTTCTTTTTCATGAGACATTAAAAAGCAAGCAAAAGACAAGTGAGTAAAATCCCTAAAATACTCCCCACCAAAACTTCAAAAAAGGTGTGTCCAATATACGGATTTAATGGGTCATGATGCTCCTGATCGGACAAGAGTGTATTGAGGATAGTTGCATGTTTTCCTGCTTCTTGTCTGACATGCATGGCATCATACAGAACAATCAAACTCAAAACAAAACTGACCGCAAACAAGAGAGACTGAAAACCATCAATCCATGCCACCAGCGTCGTGAGAGAAGTAACAAAAATAGCATGGACAGAAGGCATACCTCCCGAACTGAACAGGTATTTCCGGTCAAATTTTCTATCAAGCAGTCGTAAAGAAACCTTGAGCCCCTGACCAATCCCCCATGTGACTACCGGGAGCAGAAATGGATACGAGAGGAAAAAATGAGACATGATATTATTTTACCTGCAAAATTTTATATTCAAAAACCCCGGCAGGAACCTTCACTTTTACCACATCTCCTTTCTTCTTATCCAAAATAGCACTGCCAATCGGTGATTCATTACTGATTTTTCCATTCAAGGGATCAGCCTCCATCGAACCGACGATCGTATAGGTTTCTGGATCATCATGCTCCGTAATATTTTGTAACGTTACCGTTGATCCGATTTGGATAACATCATGCAGTTGTATCCTCTCTCCTTTTTCTTCAATCAGTTCCACATGTTTTAATTGTTCTTCCAACTCGGCAATACGGGCTTCAACTAATGCTTGTTCTTCTTTGGCTTCTTGATATTCGGCATTTTCGGATAAATCACCAAATTCTAAAGAACGTTTCAGTTTAGCGGCAATTTCTGCCCGACGTGTTTCCTGTAAGAATTTTAATTCCTCTTCCATTTGTTTTAACCCATCTGCAGTAACAAAAATGGTTTTATTATTACGTGCCATAAGAAGTGATTTAGAAAAATAAAACTATTGCTTAATTTTAACGCTGGTCGGATGATCATGTAATTTCTGCAGAACCTTTGCTTCTATTTGACGAATACGTTCACGGGTCACTCCAAATTCTCTTCCTACCTCTTCCAGGGTATGACCAACACCATCGCCAAGCCCAAACCGCATTTTGATGATTTTCTTTTCACGAGGAGAAAGATACTGAAGCATTTCGTGGATATTTTCCTTCAAGATCTGACGATTGGTAGCATCATCAGGAGAAATTGATTCATCATCCTCGATAAAATCTCCTAACTTACTATCATCTTCAGCACCAACAGGAGCTTCTAAAGATACAATATCCTGTGAGATTTTCATAATATGATCAACCTTTTTGAGATCCATCCCCATCTCTGCAGCAATTTCTTCTGGTAATGGTTCACGCCCTAATTCTTGCACGAGTCGTCGCTGGGTATGTGTAAATTTATTAATCGTTTCCACCATATGAACAGGGATTCGAATCGTACGCGCTTGATCCGCTATAGCACGCGTAATTGCCTGGCGAATCCACCAGGTCGCATAGGTGGAAAACTTAAATCCACGCTCGGGATCAAATTTTTCTACCGCCCGAAACAAGCCGATGTTCCCCTCTTGAATTAAATCAAGAAAAGACAATCCTCGACCAATATATTTTTTGGCAATACTGACCACCAGTCGCAAATTGGCTTCGGCTAATTTTGATTTTGCCGTTTTATCTCCTTTTGCTATTGCCCGAGCAAGACGTACTTCTTCTTCAGCAGTCAGTAAAGGAACATTCCCAATCTCACTCAAATACATCCGAACAGAATCATCGGAAATATCCTGTAAATCCACTTCCCTCCTCGCTTGTGTTTTATCATCTTTTTCCTCGGTAACTTCTTTTTTGTCTGTTACAAAAATAGCATCTTTCGTATCAATGATCTCGATATTGAGATCAAGAAACATGGTATAAATGTCATCGAGTAAAATGACATTTTCCTCTGCCTCCGGCAGAGCTTTTAACAGTTCCTGATAGGTAATAAAACCCTGTTCTTGGCCTTTTTTAATGAGTGCCTTCACAGGTTCTGGAACCCCTTGAAATTGGTCCTCTGTGAACTTCCCGATATTTTTCTTTGCCTTTCCCATAGGCAGTTGAGAATAAAAAGAAAAGATGGATATATGTTGTCCTCAAACGGATCCTTCTGATCTATTGATAGTACGTTTACATGCGATCGGTTGTTTCTAAGAAACGATGGTAATCCTGTAATAACTGGTTATATAAACGCTCATCCCCAGCCTTTTTTGCTTCTTTCATACGTTTCAGGTACTCTTTTTGTTGACGAAGAAATAATACTTTTTTATACCGCAGCATAAGCTTCATAAACTCTTCTTGTATCTCTTCCTGCTCTTTTTCACCAAATTGATCTTCGATGAGCATCTCCAAAATCTTTACTTTTTCTTTTTCTTCTGCGGATAAATCAATATTTTGGATCCCCTGAACACTACTTTGATTATTATACTGATCGAGAAGCTTGTTGTAAATGTTTTTTAAAAATTCAGTTGGCCAGCTGATCTCAGGGATATGCTTTACCAGAAGCGGAAAAAGATGGGGAAAGAGCAGAATCATTCCGAGAATATAATGAGAAAGATCAAATTTCTTCAGAGATTCTTCTTCTGTTTCAGGATGAAGAGCAATCTCTTTGAAACGATTCATATCTTGTACAATATTCGCGGGGGTTGTATCCAAAAGATCCGCCACTTGCTTGATATACATATCCTTTTCCACTTCAAAAGGAAACATTTTAATCAAGGGAAAAATCTCTGCAACAAACTGACGCCTTCCCTCGATAGTCAACAGATTATATTTTTCAGCACTCTGTTCAATCATGAAAGGAATAAAATCATATGGCGTCTGTAAGAGCATAAAAAAGGAAGAAGCATCGTTGCGAATATATTCATCTGGATCCTTGTAGGCAGAAAGAGGGATCACTTTTAATATCATTTGTTGTTTGATCACCGGAGGAGCATTGCGTTTCATGGCTTCCACTCCAGCAGTATCTCCGTCAAAACAGAAATAAATCGTTTGGGAAAATCGTTTGAGCAGTTTAACTTGTTGGTCCGTCAAGGCAGTACCACAGACAGCAATCACATTCGTTATTCCTGCCCTATAGGCAGTAATGGCATCCATATAACCTTCCACAATAAGAACATATCCTTTTTCGCGAATAGATTCTTTTGCCAAGTCAAGATTATAGACCACATTGCTCTTATGATATAAGGGAGTCTCGGGGGAATTAAGATATTTGGGTACACTATCATCCAAGACACGCCCTGCAAACGCCACGATGTCACCATCAATATTGCGAATCGGAAACATAACCCGATGACGAAACTTATCATAGAGGCTATCCGGAGAAAACTCTTTCTGAGTCACCAGTCCCGCTTCCAGTATTTCACGTTTTCCATAACCTTCGGACAATAAATATTTATAGAGCGCATCAAAAGCATCAAGCGCATATCCTAAGCCAAACGTCATGATATCTTGTTCTTGTAAACCTCGTTGATGAAGATACTCCAAAGCCTTTTTCCCTTCTTTGCTTTTGAGATTGGCAACAAAATATTCCTGTGCTTTCCGGTTCATTTCCAATATATTCTGCTTCAATGTTTTATCCTGTTTTTCAACCTTTTCTACATGAACTCCTGCCCGTTTAGCGAGCACATCCAAAGCTTCTGGAAATTCAAGATGTTCCATTTCCATTATAAATTTAAAGATATCTCCCCCCTTATGACAACCAAAACAATACGCAATTTGTTTATCCGGGCTCACGATAAACGATGGGGTTTTTTCCTTATGAAAGGGACAAAGTCCTTTAAAATTCCGTCCCGCTTTTTTGAGCGGAACATACTGGGATACCAGATCCACAATATCAATCTTAGCCTTTATTTCATCCGTGGAGTCAAACATAGCAATGCAAAATGAGCATAAGGAGTGTACAGGGAAAAACAGAGGATTTCAAATCCTTTTCAGATTATACCTGTGGCTCAATACCATTCTTTTCAATCACCCCGAAGAAGGTCCATATAGTAACCATCTTCATCTTCCTGTGAACCAAAAAGAAGATAGCAATTACGAAGATCGCCGGCACAATTCGCATCATCAGAATTGATTTGTCTGTCATCTGCATAGGTAAACAGATGCCCTCAGAGTATTTTTTTACAACCATGAGAATGATTGTAAGACTGAAATTGATTCATAAACATCCATGTATACGTCACCGCATCAAAATCATTATTCTACCATGTTCTTGATGTATAGACAGGGAAAGAAACAGGAGAAGAAAAAATGCTCATCATAGATTCGTGAGTTTTCTCACATACTCTTGCATACAGGGTATGTTCATTCCAAAAACTCATCCGCCCTTTCATACAGCATTCCAGACACCATGTCGGCAATGAAATCCGATATTTCTCCTGCCAAAGATAGGTGAAACGTTATCATAAAATTTCAGATCGTCTTCTGTAATTTCAAACGTACGTTGACATTGTTTACCATTCTGTGTCATAGCCAGTTATTATGATTTATTATTTTTTCTTCTGTAAGACTTCTACCGCCGGAAGTTTATGCCCCTGCAAGAACTCAAGCATAGCTCCCCCACCCGTAGAAACGTGTGTAAAACTGCTGAAGGGAATCTTATACTTGATAAGCGCTTCCAAGGTTTCTCCTCCTCCCACAATCGTTGTTTTTTTATGGTTTGCCAAAGCCTGTGCAATTTTTTGCGTTCCTTTCCCAAAAACAGTGTGTTCAAAAGCTCCTAAAGGACCATTCCAGATAATTGTTTCCGATTGTTGAATAATACGGACATAATGATCAATCGTTTTTTCTCCTATATCAAAAATCTTCATTCCAAATTCCACATCCTCTACTGGAATATCCGCTACAGGAACATCATCTCCCATACGATCGGCAACCTTGACATCTTCCGGAACAAAGACCTTCTCATCTTTCGATTCTATCGTGAGCATCATACGTTGCACATCTTCCATCATATCCTTTTCATAATAGGACATCCCCACCTCAAAACCTTGGGCATATAAGAAGGTATTCGCCAATCCGCCTCCGATTAGAAAATTATCAGCAATATCCAAAAAATTTTTAACAACATTCAGTTTCACATCACATTTATTACCTCCCAGAATCAATGTCAGGGGTTTCTGTGGTGTTTTAAACAATTTTTCTAAGACCAAGAGTTCTTGTTCCAACAATAATCCTGCCACAGCGGGAAGAAACTGGGCAATACCAACCGTAGAGGCATGACGGCGATGAGAAGTCCCAAAAGAATCATTGACAAAGATATCTCCCAACGAAGCAAGTTCTTTTGCAAAGGTATGATCATTATCCTTTTCTTCCTCATAGAAACGAATATTCTCTAACAACATCATTTCGCCCTGTTTCATCTCATCAACCATTTTTCTCACATGCGGACCAATCACTTCATCCGTTTTGGTCACTTTCTTATGCAATGTCCGTTCTAAATGATCACGTAAACGATCAAGACGAAGGTCTTCCTTGATGGCAAATCCAGGTTTTCCCAAATGGGTTAACAAGATTACCTTCGCTCCCCGCTCAACGAGATATTCAATGGTGGGGAAATGAAGACGAATTTGGGCATCATTGATAATATCACCCTGTTCATCCAACGGTACGTTGAAATCAACACGAACCAAGACGTTCTTGCCTTTGACCGGAATATCTCGAACCGTTTTTCGATCCATATAGACAAAGAAAATGTATGACACATCTATTGTAGGGAGAAAAGACTCAAATTGCAATACAGAAGATTCATTTATATATTGCAATTTTCATTTTTTCTGATATTGTAGGTCTGCATTTTTCAATCCGTCGATCTATGGTTTATTATCTCAAAAGAAAATCAACAGGCGAGATGGGGAAAGCGGTTAAGTACCGACTCAAACAATTACCCCTGTATTATAAATTAACAGGAATGGGAAGCCTCTTATCCCTGATCGCTGTTTTTTTACCATGGCTCTCCTATGATGCGATTGTATGGAACGGATTTACAGGGATCACGTATCCGATGGGATATATGATCATCTTCTTGTCTTTCGTTGTTTTTCTTTTCTTTCTCTTCCATTGGTTCGACAAAAAAATTCCCAAGTTCCCCTTCAAAGAATATACATTCAATATGGTTGCGGGAGGAGAAATTGTTCTGTTGTGTGTTATTACCATTTTGATTTACAATACGTTCTACTTTTTTACCTCAAAATCAAATATTGAATTAGGGGTCAGCATCGCTGCCATAGGAGGATTATTGATCGCTATCGGAGGTTATCTGGCATGGAAAGAAGAACGTCAGGAAAATGTCAAAAAAACGTTTATTCATCTGCCCGAACAGGAACCGGACAAAGATTTGGAACGCTATTTAAAAAAGTCGAAGGACGAACATAAAATCCTCTCCGTCGAAGAGTCCGGAGGAGAAGAAAAAGATAACAAAGAAGATCCGATGCAAGGAGACCAACAGCCGCCTAATCTTAAGATGTTTGAGTAATATGTATATTGCCCCTCTCTCTGTGGTACCATGAGACAATACGATTGTCTCTTTTTGCTGCCCCCAATATATGATCTCTCTTCTCATTCTGTTCCTGATTTTACTCATTGTTATCCTCATGGCCATAACAGCGTTAACGTCTATATACGTCAGAGTACCGTTTGTTCCCTCTTCTCAAAAATCTCTCCGGGCGTTGGATCAGATCCCCTTCCAAGGGGATGAACACGTCTGTGATTTAGGATCCGGAAATGGAAAAGTTCTTTTTCATTTACGAAAAAAATATCCTCATATGATCCTAACAGGCTATGAAATAGCTATTCTCCCTTATCTCTATGCTTATCTGAAAAACATTCTCTTGCAAACACATATACAGTTTATGTATAAAAATTTCCTCAAGGCAGATCTTCGTTGCTATGATACATTCTTTTGTTACCTTATGCCGGGCATATTAGATAAAGTATGGCACACTCTTCAACAACAAATAGCCTCTCAACCAAAAAAGAGAAAACTGATTACCAATACCTTTCATTTCCACCATATCACCCCTGAGCAAACCATTCCCATCCCGAAGAGTAATACCAATCTCTATATCTACACACTCTAGAAAGGTACAGTACTTTTTAAAGATCACCATGATCTCCTTTGGTTTTGATCGAGAGATCATCTTTTTTGTTCTTTTCTAAAATTTTCCCATCCCTTCATCATGGAAAACAAAAAACGTTCATCCCCCTTTGATCAATCTCCTACACTCCCTATCATGGGTAAACATTACCGGATAATATGCGAAAGGAACAATAGCTATGTCCGAATATATCAAATATACTCATATCGCTTGAGTACTTTCCTACTCCCCCCTCTCTCAAAAGACCAAATATTTTCCCCGTAGAGAAGAGGGCTCACCCCAAAGCCATCAGTCTACAACAAAGAGGCTACATACCGATTCAGATACGTGATGGTTGTCTGACCAACCCGACCTGCTCCAAGACTGGTGGCATCTTCCACAATCGCTTGATCGATTTGAAAACGAAGTAAGGCATCTTTTGTTTGCACACCAAAAACACCCGTAATTTCATCTCGAAAATATCCGAGTTTTTTGAGCAAACTCTGTACTTTAGCCACTTCAATTCCCTTGTTTCCCATATCTAACTCTTGATTGATTTTCAGATCCACATACTGCCGATAAACACTTTGGAATTTCTCTCGGGTTAAGGGACCAAATATGCCAGCACCTTTGCTCTTCAATGTCCCTGCCAATTTATACTTCTGCTGAAAAGCAAAAACAGCAGATTCTGTTTTTGGCCCATAATATCCGGTTGGCTCACCGTCAAAATAGCCCAGTTCTTTTAATTGCTGCTGCAATACGATCACCGCATCTCCCTTGCTCGTTTTATCCAGATTGGAATCGGGCGACGCTTGTACTGTTACCGGAACTTTTGCGGATGTATCAGCCTTGTTTTGTTCCGTCACAGACAAAATAACCGTGGATTGTCCTTTGACCTTCTGTTGCCACAGATCTTCAACAAGAAAGAGTTTTGTCTGACTTCCAAAATACCCGGCACCATAATCCGTATCCGCGTTAACAATCCCTTTTTTCTTTTGATAATCACAAACAGCGGCAATCGTTTTGGTATCATATTTCCCGGTGACATCAACAGCATATCCTAACGTGACGAGAGCTTTCTGCAATGTCTGAATATCACTTTTGGACCCGGCATTTTTGCCCAGATTGACAGGAAAATCATTCATCATGTTTTGCTTTTCTGTTTTTAAAGCAACCTGCTGTTTTCGTTGTTGTTCCTGCAAATCATACCATCGTTTCAGCAGTTCTTTTCGTGTCTGAGAACCAAAATAACCTGCACCCATTTCGGTATCTTTGGTGATAATCTTCGCATCAACCTGAAAACGATATACCGCGTCTATCGTTTTTATATCGTAAAATTCTCCCGGATCACGATCTAAATATCCCATTTCGACTAAAATTTCCTGAAGTTTTTGAACATCAGTTCCTGTATCCCCTCTTCCCAAATTGCGTGGAAATAAAGAAGAATCATCATGATAGGGCCATTGTTTATTGAGAATCGGAAAACGATCAATCTCAATACTATTATCCAGATGAGTTTCCGGGGGATACACATATCCGATCACTTTCCGTAATCCCCAACTCAGTGCTCGTTTCAACCCCTCTTCTCCATACCCCATCCAGATATCAATCCGATCATAACTATTTCCCCGTTCTCCGGCAGACACAATAGCGCCTCCACGGTCATCAACCGTTCCCACACCAATTCCTTCTAATTTAATTTTTGTTCCGAACGCATATTCTTTTGGAGCAGCCAACATACCGGGATATACTGCTTTCCCGGAAGCTCCACGAATACCAGTCCCATTTAATTTTTGTTCACTTTCCAGATCCCCTCTCAGATAAAACGATTGTCCCTCTACAGGGGAATAATAGGCCGATACATAAAACACTTTCCTCTCAGCTTGTTCTTGTGCATAAACCGGGAGGTGGAAAGACATGACAACGATGATACAAAACAGCATAAGAGAGAGATGTTTATGTTTCATGATCGTGTTTGTTTTTATACCATACAAAAATATTCTTTATAGTATACACCATTTCTCCCGATCAGACGATCATCTCTCCTTGAAAAATTATTTTTTTATGGTTTAAAAAAATTTGACTTGCGCAGGCAGTACAGATACAATTTTAAGGCTTTATCTTCTGTTTATTACTATTCATTTTTTTTTATATGCTGGGCAAACTGAAAACGAAAAAAAGAAAAAACAATCATGGTTTTTTACGTCGTTCTGCCACCAAGAATGGGAAAAAAGTGTTAGCACGAAGGCGAGCAAAAGGAAGAAAACGCTTAGCTCCGTAATATATGCTACCAAAGAACCAAAGGATGCGACGTTCTGATGTTGCTCAACTTCTCCGTCATCCCCATATCGTTGCTTCTCCTTTTTTTCTTTGTAAATGGAAAACCGCACCCAAAGAGCAAAAATCCCGTTTTACCGTGGTGGTCAACCAACAGATATACAAAAAAGCGGTGGATCGAAACAAACTGCGAAGACAACTCTATGAAGTAATTCGAACCAATATCCAGCACATTCCCTCTTCTCTGAATATCATGATTATTGCTCAAAAACAGACCAAGGATCATAGCTATCAGGAACTAGAATCCCAACTTATCACTCTCTTATCCCACTTACATGAATAAAAAAATAACCGGTTATCTGCTCATCTTTCTCGGAGTCTACCTGCTCACCTTGCTTCTTTTTCCGGCAAAAAAGACAGAACAGACAATGACACAGACAACACCCGTGATGCTTCAAACAGTTCGAACAGAATACCCCATAGGAGACACCGTGAAAGCCACCATCAACAATACGTCAACAGGAGCTATTCTTTTTACTCCTCAACCTTGTCCACAACCTCCACTTATTGTTTTGAAAAATGATAAACCTCTGCAGGTTAGTACAACGTATCATTGCAACAGTGATCCCATCACCATTCAGCCCGGCAACACCTATAATATCACATTTGATAAATGGAATACTCAACTCTTTGCCACGGAAGGAGAATATAAACTTCAGGCAAATATCACTGTCAAAGGAGTACAACAACAACTTGAAACCAGTGTCAAAATACGGCAAAGTTCCTGGATAGGAAATCTCTGGGATCTCTTGTTATATCGCCCGATTTACAATACCCTCATTTTATGTACCACGTTTCTCCCCGGACATGATCTAGGGTGGTCTATCATTCTCTTGACCTTATTGATTCGAATCATTCTTTTGATTCCCAATCAACGGATGATGGAACAGCAGAAACGTATGCAAAAATTACAACCCAAGATCGCAGAGATTCAAAAACGATATGAAGGAGACCAACAAAAAATCGGAGAAGAAACCTTAAAATTATGGAAAGAGCACAACGTGAACCCCTTAGGAAGCTGCCTTCCTGTTTTGATTCAAATGCCCATCCTCATAGCGTTATATTATGCGATCAGTAATGGTCTTGATGTGGGCAGTACCTATTTTCTCTACGAACCATTAAAACAGATCAATATTGAAAGTATCAATGCCATGTTTTTAAATATCCTCGATTTGTCCAAACCGAATGTATATGTGTTGCCAATCATTATTGGTGTGTTACAATTTATTCAGATGAAATTAGCCCTGAATAGAGCAAAGAGGAAAAAAGAACGTGTAAAACCAGAGAAAAAAGAAGAAAAACCAGCATCTGACCCCAGTGCTGCCATGGGGAAATCAATGACGTACATCTTCCCTGTCTTGATCGCTCTCATGACAGCAGGATTTCCCGCCGGAGTAGGACTTTACTGGGGCATATCAACTATCTTCGCTATTCTCCAACAAATGTGGGTAAACCGTGAAAAAAGTGAAGGATAACTCTATGGTATACTACTAATTTTTCTATATGACTCCTTCTATCCCTGACACCATTCAAACCATTACCGAAGAGATTCTTCGGAAAATGGGAATCTTGTTTGACAAGGTTATCGTATCCCAGAGAGATGACGTGACCTATCGCATTAATATCTTATCCGAAGATGCGAGTCTGTTGATCGGTCATTTCGGTGATACACTGAAAGCACTCCAGTATATTATTAAAGCGATCATCGGCGACAAACACCTCACGGGAGAACCTCTTTTTATTATTTGTGATGTGGAAGGATATAAAGAACGACAGGAAGAAAAAGTGATTGAAATGGCAAAGCGGGCCATAGAGAAAGTCCATTCCACTGGGAAAGCACAACATCTTCCCGCGATGTCCCCCTACTTTCGAAAAGTAGTCCATATGTTTCTCAAAGAATATGCCAAAGAAGGTATTACAAGCCATAGTGAAGGAGAAGGAGATGATCGTCACATTGTGGTAGGAAAAGAATAATCCTATGGGACACCCCAACCATCTTTTTGGTTAGAAATTCCACGTTTGTATTGTTCCGCCCAACAGATGTTGGTGGATATGCATGATAGCTTGCCCACCTTCTTTCCCGACATTGTAAGCCAATTTGTATCCTTTCAATCCCTTCTGTTGAGCAATTTCTTTTGATACACGAACAACATGCCCCAATAACTGTTCATCCTCTGTTGTCATATCCATAACGGTTTCGATATGTTTTTTGGGGACAACAAGGATATGAACATCCGCAGCAGGATGAATATCATCAAATGCAATCACCTCCTCATCTTCATACACAATAGACGCAGGAATTTCACGCTGAATAATTTTACAAAAGATACAATCCGTCATACCAATCAGGGGTTAAAAAATAAAATGATGATTATGGTTGCATAACCGTCAGTATGGTAGGATTGGGAACAAGGACATTGCCATACCGATCCGATATATTCCGTATGCTTACCACATATTGTTCTCGATCTTGTTTTGTTACACCAGAGACAAATATCGTTATCCTGTTCTGTTCACAGGAAACCGAAAGAATCTGAACCGTATCTGTTTTGGGATGTTGTACATTTTTATCTTCAACAGCATAATTGGATATTTTCTCACACGTATGCTGATCGACCGGTTCATTGAAATGAAGTTCTATGGTATGCAGATCTTTAAAGGTCTGAGAGATAATACGTGGCGGGATATGATCCTCAACAATATGTAAATCGAGATCAACATCATCCGACAAGAGAGCAGTAAAGCGGGCTATATTATCTTTCAGTTCCCATTTTTTCCCCATCACCAGAAAATCTTGCGGGGTATGAACCGTAACGGAATAGACATCATTCGTTCCCGATTGTTTATTGATATATAAATGATACTGATCGTCGGATACGATATGGGAAGGCAACATATAGTGAAAAGAAATGGTGGCCGATCCCCCAGGATTGATTTCAACTGTTTTCCCTAACACCAGAAAATTACCTTCTTCTGCCTGTACGGTTGTATGGTCTGCATTAAGGACAACGCTTCCTTTGGGAATAAAGACACGTATAAAACCAGTATACACCGAGCTTAAGGGCTTATTTTCATCACCATCATGCTGCATCCGAATGGTGACCATAGCCGTGGCTTTGCGATGACCATCTGCATTTTTTTGTCCGTCAATATCGACACGATACGCAACACTGCGACGGATGTACCGATCGGATTTCATCCCCGTCAGATTCGCTTCTGAAACCATTAGATAGTCACTTCCCGAAAGAAAAGGAACCTTACCGCTCCAACCTTTTCGATCGCTCATGGTACGTAACAGATGATCTTGAAAATAGAGCTGAATCTCTTTTTGGTTTAGTTTTGCCTCCAACAACGAAGTGATCATCCCATATTTTATAGGGGAAAAAAGTACAGCAGACACCATTCGTTGATAAAATTGTTTGAGGATATTTTTCCGATTGTAATTATGCTGATCCACACGAGAAACCATATATTCCAGCAGAGAAAAGAGATTGGCTCGATTAAACACTATCCCGTCAATCGTAACAGGCCCGACAAGATCGATTACATTTTCCAGAACATTGAAATTGACGGCAATAACCCCATCAATGACATCATTGGGAAAACGACGATTATAGAACCAGATCATCTTTTGAGCATCCTCTCCAAAATCAGGAGACCAATTGCTGTCCTGGAAAGACCATCCTGTGGAGTAAGGGCTTTGTAAGTACTGCCCCAAAGGATACGGCGGTTCCACATATGCTTGTTTTGTATCCATCAAGTCATAGACATCATGCATATCAAATGCGACAGGAAAACCGCTGACGAATCGGAGATTCCCATAGGCGGTGATAAATCCTCCTCCTGGCCGCATTTCCGCTTCATTCTGAAAAACGATAAGATAGTTTTTGCTTTGAAAAGGGAATCCGGTCAACCAGGGATAATAGGGAATAAAAATACGAAGCCCGTTTAAACTGTAGAGAAACCAAATACCGAGAGCAATAATACCGGAAAGAAGAATCACAAGGATTTTCTTTCCTTTTGAACCTGTTTTCTTTTTTTGAAAAAGGTGTAACGGTGTGGGCATACAGCTAATAGAGATACTTGATCTTATTTTGGGTATGTTCTGCGTTCGTCTTGGCATAATGGATATTCCCCTCTTTGTCATGCAGATAATACCAATAGTCCGTGTGTTCCGGATAGACAGCAGCTTTGATGCTGGAAAGCCCGGGATTGGCAATAGGCGTAGGAGGTAAACCGATATTTTTATAGGTATTATAGGGATTTTTATCCTGTAGATCAGCATAGGTGATGGAATGCACCCAATCATCCGTGTAATACCGCAAGGTCGCATCAACTCCGAGATACCAATGATTTTCTAGGCGTTTCCACAAAATTCCCGCAACAATAGGTCGTTCTTCCTCTGTTTTTGTTTCCCGTTCAATTAACGATGCCATGATAATCGTATCATAGAGCTTCCCTTGAGGAATATCTTTCCGGAACGGATCCGTCTGTTTTTTAAAATTATCTAATAACTTTCGGATAAAAGACTCGGGTGTAAACCCCTCCACATCGACAAAATACGTATCCGGAAATAAAAATCCTTCCAATCCCTGCGCCCGCACTAAAAATTCATCATCAAATTTACACTGTTCGATACATTCAAGAAATTCATTCCCTTTCACCAGTCCTTTTTTCTTCAGCAAAGCATCGATCTGTTTGATCGTATATCCTTCAGGAATCGTGACAGATATTTCTTTTGCCATCTTCCCTGTCAAAACATCAACAATAATGGGAATCGTATCATGTCGATCCAAAACATATTCTCCGCTTTGTATCGCCATATCCAACTTTTGTTCTCTCAGATATCGAACAAACACCCAATCACTGACAATAATATTTTTTTTGTACAACGCTGAAGCGATATCTTTGGCGCTTTCCCCTTGTTGAACCTGAACCTTCACCCGTTGTCGGGGAATAAGAGAGGCTGAGGTATTCAATAAGACGTGATATTGTTGTTCCTGAAAAACATACCACCCGCCCATAAGAAGGAGGATGACAACCAGTGCAATAATGATAGGCTTTGTCTTCATGAATAGGGGAAACAACGACACAAGCAAAGGGAATTATAAACCAGGGAAACCCATATCTCCCATTACTCCTTTCATTTGTTCTGCAGCTACTTTTTGAGCTTTATCGAGAGCTTTATTGAGAGCTTCTTTCAAGACATCCTCCAATTTCTTGGGATTTTGCAGTAATCCCTGATCAACAATTTCAATGGAGACCACTTTTTGTTCTCCATCCACCGTCACACGTACTCCATGACTATCAGCTTCAATATGAGTATGTTTCAATTCCTTTTTGATCTCTTTTGCTTGCTTTTGCAATTTATACATGTCTCCGATTTTTCCGAACATATACTGCGTGTTTAATAAATAAGAAATGCAAAGAGCATTGTACGGTTTTAAGACTCCAAAGTCAAAACTTGAAAAAGAAGTTAATAGACTTCTTTTTGATAACAGGATTCGCAGAGAATTCTGCCTTCATATTGTTTTGGCCATCCTGTTTTTATTTCAACATGACACTTCCCACACAACACCGTTCTCAGAGTACCTGAAAACGGTATCCATTTGAAGTTTTCCTGCAAACGTCGGGCATAATGTGTATAAGGTAAAGGAACTCCCAACTGTTGAGCAAAAGCGATATCGGTCTTTTGAATTTGAAATGGTCTTTTTGCCTGATCGTCCCAGTAAATTTCCCGGGCAACCGATTCATCCGCCATCATACTGTCCTCTATGATAGAAGAGACATCTTTATACGTGGGAATTCGTTGGGCGTGCACAGGTTGTAGCCGAAACCCATACGTTTGTTGCTCCTCTTCCATCAAAGGCCAATACATAAAAGACCAGCTCTCTTCATAGGGGTGAGCAGCAAAATAGCCGGGGAAAAACTGCCCATACTCCCCTGTTTGTTTCATCTTCTGAATAATCCGGCTCTTCAATTTTTCATATTCTTCGGGGGAATAAGGCTTATTAAAGATATAATACTTTTTCCCCACCAGTCCGCAGCACCCAAAGATATGATCGCACTGAAAACAATGAGCCGCATATTCTGCATATTTGCATTGAGTGGTATTGTAACAAAATTTATTATCATAGCATTGATCCTGTGCCATGGAAGAACAATAAACTAATTCCGAATTGATCGCTGCTCCAATCGTATCGAGAGAATCTCTGATTCCTCCCCCTTGTCTCGTGGAATTGATACAATCTTCGGCAGGACCAGTCATTAAGTAACAGTTTTGACAGTTTTTACAACCATCTAAAAAATTCCCATCTATATTTTCACACCGATCATTCATGAGGGCTTTATACCACGCCTGTTTTTGCATCATGTTGCGAAATACTTTCTTGGCTTGTTCATAGACAGACCGCTTGGATAAATCCAATTCTTGACGCTTCGTTTCCCATTCTTCTTTCGTCAATTGTTTATTAAAGAAGCAATACTCCTTGTTCCGTAGATTACTGCAAAACATACAATGCTGACAATTTCGACAGTCATATAAGAAACAACTATCACTACATTGCCGGCACATCAGTGCATAGATCGTTTGAAAACAATGAAAACTATAGATCACATCAACACAGAGTTCACAATCAGAAGAAAAAACCACATATTGAGAATCTTTGCATTTAATCGTCCGATAACAATATTTGAGATCTTCACATTCGAGTCCCGAATGACATAAGTAGCAATTCTTGCTATACCACCAGTCATCGGTATATTCACAATTTTCATTTCCAGCCCCCATATTATGTGCAATGGGAGAACGCTGAAACAATGCCCACATTTGAGGAAAAACATCTTTGGTATCGTCAAAATCAGCCCCGGGAGGATCCGCATTTTTGACCCATTCCTCTTTATGCCACACAGGATAAGGACAATCCTTGCTAAAAACAGAAATAATATCTTTCCCCGTTTGATCACATTTTCTCTCATGGAGATTCCAATGCTGCCAAAAAGCGCCAAGATGCATAAAACGATAAACCGGCGATGTTTCCGGTTCTCCCTCAATACCAAATTTTCGTCTCATCGCCATTTCCTCATCCGTTACGGTGAACGGTTGTCCTGTTTTGGTACAGATTTTTTGGATCATAGATTGAATAGTTTTTTCTACGCTTTACAACCAAGAGAAGTAAAGACATCTAAGCTGTACATATAGTTTTGTTTTAAAAACGTTTTGATTTCCTGCACTTTTTTCTCATATGCTTCGGGGGAATAAGGAACATTTAAAATATGATACTGTTTATGGCGCATATATGCACACATAAAACAATGATCACAACCGATACATTCATAGAGAAATTCACTATCTCGGCTTAAACGGGTGATCAAAACAAAATTACAATTGTAACATTGTGCCACATAAACATTTTCATACAACAATCCGCCACCTTGATACCCCCCCCCACACAACAACAGTCACAACAATCTTGAAGATTTTCCATACAATCGTACAGATACATACTGTCCTGTACCCCTTGCGTCACATCATACCCATAATAAATGTTCTTACTGTTCTTAATGTAATCCCCGAAACAATGCTCACTGTTCAGTTCATGCATACAAATATGAGGAATGGTTCTTTTGAGTTCCTAAAATCTCCTCTCCACATCTTTCGTATTTTGGAGCAATGAAGCAACAACCTGATGGTATGCTTCTTTCGTATAGGGTTTATTAAAAACATGGTATTCCTTATGCCGTAATCCTACACACCCAAAACAATTTTTACATCCTTTGCAATCGTAACAAAACTGACAATCATAACACTCAGAACAATCCTGGCTGTGATGGATATTAAAACAGGAGAAACAATCCACACAATCAAATCAAAGCTCACATTTTTCACAGTATGATAGATCAACGGAGGTATTGGAATCGTACGTATGGTCACAGTAATAGCTATCCTCCAGTCGAACCACGTCAAAACACATATAACAATTTTTCGACTCCATAATGAAATTCCCATAAGGGCTGTGGCTATTGTCCCGCCCCCACGTTGCGTACCGTGGTGTTTTATCCATTAACCCTTGAAAAGCTTGTATGTAGTCCATGAGAGAAGTGATGATTGATTGATATTACTGTCTGTCATTTTTGACTTTAGCCTATATATTTCCAAAAACATTCCTGACAATACACGATGTACTGCGAATCCGGTCGGTAGGTGGAAATAATATCTTTGTGACACTTGTCGCATTGTCGATTGTAGAGTTTGCGTTCGTTGCGCAAAGCTAATCTCCTCTTTTGCCGGCACTCCGGACATTTGTTCGGCCACGGAAGATCCTTTTTTTTGTAAAATTCCTTCTCCTGTTTGATGATTAGGTATTTCGCCCCACATTCCTCGCAAATATGAAGGGTATTGTCCATATTGCTAAAATCAGTAAGCTCGGAGACCTTCGTCGGTTCTTTGGTGGATGCTGTTGCCATAATAAAAAGATTAAAGGATAAAATAAAAATTATTTTGAAAAATATAATGATGCCGCCGATTCTTCAAAAGTGTACGGTGAAGGCAAATGATACCGTCCATATAATCCTTTTTTCTTCATATCATCCTTGATTGCTTTCACTTTTTGCTCATATGCCTCCTTTGGGAACTGCTCATTTAATATGCAGTATTGCTTGTTTTGTACAGAAAAACAGCCAAAACAATTTTTACTATTAAACACGAGTTCACAGTATTCCAAATCGGATGATTCCCAACTATAATTGCAGAAATTAGAATTCGTCAGCATAAAAGCGCTCATACATTCATATGTTAACTCTGATCGCTGCCCGTAGTTAACATCACAAAAGTCATTCACGTGGAATACGTTCGTACAATACAAGGTGTCCTCCACTCCCTCCACATCAAAACAGTAATAACTGTTTTTGCTGTGGTTGATATGATCTCCTACGACATTCTCGTTATTCCACCCGTTCATAACAATTCGTGGCATTTTGAGCTGTAATTCCTCAAACTTTTTTACCACCTTCCCCTGATGTTTCCACATCTCTCTTCTTGCCTGTTCAAATATTTTTTTACTGACAGGAATATTAAACAGATGATATTGTTTTTGTCGCAAACCAATGCACCCTATACAATTTTGACATCCGATAAGATCATACCCGAAAGAACAGTCGATACAATGGTGGCAATCCTGTAAATAATTGCCGTTATAACATTCTGTACAATCCAAGCATTCATAACACAGTTCACTTTTATACACAAAGTTATTATCCACACAATCCTTGCTGAATCCTACCCAGTTTCCATAATAGCAGTCCTCGTTGTCTCCATAACCATACAGAAGATAACAATTTTTATTCCTCGCGGCATAAGGGCAATACTCACTGTTTTCACTTCCTATGTTCACAATAGCGATAACAGGAGTTTTCAAGCGAAGTGTTTCCAATTGTATGATAAATTCTTCAGCAGTCATCAGAGGATAGTGGTGAACAATAAGTGGAAAGCGGATAGCAAATGAATAACATTATTGATTTTTAATGGAAGAAATATAATGAGCAAAACTATCCTCGTAGGGATATGTGGATGGGAGAAAATAACGACCATACAATCCTTTTTTCTTCATATCTGCTTTTATCTCTGCCACTTGTTTTTCATATTCATCCTTGGTGTACTGTTTATTTAAGATACAGTATTCCTTATGATTTTGCCCAATACATCCAAAAAGATCATGACTATTAAAACACATCTCACAATATTCAACATTATAACTATGCCAACAATTAAAAGAGAAATTGGCGTTCGAAGTAAACCATCCGCTCAAAAACTCATAGTTCAATTCTGATCCCTTCCCTGCGATAAAATTGGTATCTAGACAGTCTTTAAGATCATTGGCAGTGAACAGATAAAGGGAGTCTTCACAATCCCAGATATCAAAACAGAAGTGGCAATTTTTACTGCGGAAAATATAGTCCCCCGTAGAGTCCTGGGTTTGTCGTTCGTGGAGGAACAAGCGAGGAAATTTAGTTTGAAAACGTTTTATTTTTTCTAACTCGGCATCAATATCTGCCGGAGTCTTGGCAAGGTTTTTTATTCGTGCTTGATATTCTTCTTTTGTCAACGGTTCATTATAAAAATAATATTCCTTATGCCGCAGATTGACACAACCGAAACAGTTTTGGCACCCAATACAGTTATAACAAAACTGGCAATCGATTAATTCATCACAGTCCTGGCAGAAATTCGTATTGTAACACCGCATACAATCAAGACACTCGTAGCACAACTCACTGTGTTCCACGTAATCCACATCTGTACAGTTATTATTATAAAAACACCAACGGGAATAATAACAATCTTCTTCATAGGCATCGCCAAATGCAAGATAACAATTCTTCAGGTCACCCGTGTAATTGGTATAATCGCTATTGATACAATTCTCATGCATAATAGCCCATCGCGGAGTCTCTTTCTGCAGTTTTTCCAATTGTGTTATGAATTCTTCTGCTGTCATATCCTTATGTTAATATACTTCCTTTAAGATACCCCCGAAGGGGTCCCTTTGGGGCATTCCTCTTATATGTTTGGCTCTTAAAGTTATGAAGGGCTCCCACTTCGCTAACGCTTCGGAATGGCAGGCACTCTTCTCACCCTTCACCCCTCGGATTACGGTAAGGACTTCACTCGTCTGATTTCCCTTATTCACGTTACATGTTTTCATAGTATTACTATCACCTAATAAACTGTCTTCAAATAACATTCCCGCAATACACGATCTCAGGCCGGTCAGGTGCATACGTCGTCTTGATCGGCTTATTACATTTATTGCATGTTCGATCATAGAGCTTTCTCGGATTTCGTAAAGCCATCCGGTCTTTATGCCGTTGATCGGGATGTCGCCGAGGGATCGGTATATTTTGTTCCCGATAAAAAGCCAGTTCTTGTTTAATGATTCTGTATGGCTTCCCCGTTACTTCACATGTTAGAACCCAGTTTAAGATATCATCGGGGATATCTTTGATATTGTCCGGTAATTTTTTCATCTGTTCTCGCGTAATCACACGATCAACTTGGGGAAGTGGGGGTTCATAATCCGACCAGTTGAATCCTTTTGATAATGCTTCTTCCTTTGTTAAGGGATAATACTCCATGGCGACGGTTTCATTATATCCAAGGGGAGAGAGTGATGGAGGGAAGAATTCTCCCCATTCACCTGTCTTCATCATATGTTCTATAATCTTTGGAACTAATTTCTCATATTCTTCCTTCGTGTATTGTTTATTTAAAATACAGTATTGTTTATGATTAAGCCCTACACAGCCAAATAAATCAGTAGAGTTTTTACAGAATGCAGAATAATAGGAACTCCGACAACTATCACAGTGAAACGAGAATGCCATTTGATATGATAGTCCAGTAGCCATCACTTCATACATTATTTCCGAGTTTATTCCGTGTCCATATACATCATATAGGTCTTTACAGAATTTTGTTGAATCACAGTACTTGCAATCTTCTCCATCGTTCATTTCATAACAATAGTGGCAATTTTTACAATTGGTAAGATAATCACCAAGAGTATTTTCTACGTTTATGTTTTGATTCGCTTTATGAATAGATTTTGAAATCAGTGCATCAAAATCCTTTCTATAACGAAATAAAGACTGATAAGAAGATAATTGTGCTCGTTTTCTCTCATATTCCTGTCGGGAATAAGGTTCATTATCAATATAGTATTGTTTGTGATGAAGATTGGTGCAGCCAAAACAATTGCTACAGCTCACACAATTATACAAGAAGACGGAATCACGACATTGATAGCTACTCTGAGAAAACCCAACATTGTAGCAGTTGTGACAGTTATCACATTCATAACACAGTGTATTTCCAGATCCAAAGTTGATATCTACACAGTCCTGACATCTCGCTATGCTTCGTGCATAGTAGCAGTTTTCATTTTTAGTCGCACTGAAAATAAGATAACAATCCTTATTTTCTCCTGACAAGTTGGTATATTCTGAATTTTCACTGTTCTGAATAAACAAAGCTTCAATGGGAGTCATGTGAAAAAGAGTATTAAATTGATGAAAGAACGATTCGTTTTCATGAATAGCTTGCCCATATGTTATGCCATCCCAAAGATCACTATGCCAGCATGGACTACAATAAATCGGTCGGTGCTTATCTGGTGAATACACGGAAACAATATTTTTGTGACAAAGATCACATACTCGATTGTGGAGATTCCGCTCATTTCGAAAGGATAATCTCCTCTGTTGCCGGCAATCCGGACATAATGTCGGCGGAGGAATCTGATACTTTTTCCCGCCAAATATAGGCGAGACTTTATCATAGAATTTCAAGTCCTCATCCGTAATCTCAAAACTGGTGTTACATTGTTTACAGATATTTTTCATGTCCTATATGTTATGCAGATATTACATATATTTTACAATATTAACACCTTTTCGTCTACTGCCATATAATTTAAATGAATAATGAAGAGGAACTTATATACGTTTATTCTCAACAGTGCAAGCTGATAGTAAGCATTATATTGCTTTTTCTCAATCTTAAGCGTATATTATTTGTGTCGGATTTTATCGACAATAATGTGCATTTATGCTTCCTGACAATTATTTTGAACTCCTGGGATTCAGTCCGAAAGAAGCCAAGGTATATACCACCCTACACCGTTTCGGTCCATCACCCGCCTCCACTATTGCACGCCTGACTAATATTAAGAGAACATCCATGTATGATATCCTGAATGCTCTCTTGGAAAAAAACCTGATCATCACCTATCAGCAGGGCAAAACAACCTTTTATGCTATCGATGATATCAACAAATTAACCTTGTTCGAAAAAGAACGGGTACACACGGCAGAACAATTGGTACAACAGTTACAAAATATTCCCGGAAATAAAAGTGGTATCAATGTTCATTTTTATAGGGGTATCGAAGGGTTTCGTGAAATGTATGAGGATATTCTGCGTGCCAAAGTCTCGGAGATTCAAGCATGGCTGAACTTAGATCGTTTCTATTCCGGACTCGATATGGAACGGGAGGAACAATGGACCAAAGAACGCGTCAAACAAAAAAAATATGCCCGACTGCTGATGGTGGATACACCTCTTGCACAGAATTTTAAAAAAATAGACAAGGAAAATTATAGAGAAACCAGATTATTCCCCCCATCCACTCAATTCGACACCACCTGCTTTTTATATGAGAATTATATTACCTTTTTCTCTTCGGAAGAACCCATGATTGGAATTCGTATTCATAATCCTGCTCTGTATCATATGCAGAAAACTTTCTTTGAACTACATTGGACGACTGCCGGAAGATAATCCAAGCAATACATGCAATTGCAAGGCGGCCTCACTCGTAAAATACTGTTCACCTTGTTTGCGTACGACAACATGTTTTTCATATGATTCATTCCCTGTACAATAAAAAGTTATTTCAAATATCTCGCCTGTAAATGGATCGCGATACTGATCAATAGAGGATAAATGATCATCTTTCGGATCAATGGTGAAATTATACTGCGGAAGTATGGGAGTTAACGGGAAATAACCAAAATACTTCATCAAAGGCAAGAAGGTATGAATCCGAATACTCGTCATATAAGACTTAATGGCCTTTTGAGCAGTCTCCGTCGAAGGAGGCTGATCGCTATCTTTTTCTCGGGCAACAATATATGTTCCTTGCGGAATGCGGACAATGAAACATTCATATTCCACATAAATATTCTCCGAATCAAAAATATTCCCGATATATTCAATTAAAAACTCTGGATTGCCTCCATATATACCAGAACAGGAAAATTGATGATGAGAATATTCAGTGACACGCGGACCAGCTCGTTTTCCGTTCAACATAATACATTCCGGTCCTATCTGCATATGATCCTGAGAAGATACGGTATCAAGAAAAATTTGACGATAGGATTCAAAAGCTGGATAGGGCATATCAGCTTTTATCCCTTTGTTTAATAAATGCCCTTTATTATCTTCGATAAAACGATCTACGCCCATTTCCACATATTTTCCTACTGAAGAGCCCAAACGATCTACATCATTTGTTCTATGGCATCGCATAAAATCTATAATATTCCCTCGCAATTCTGTTACATTACGTTGTGAAAAACCATACCGAACCATAAGAACATGCTGAACTTTATCAACTATTTCCTTCAGTTGTTCAGGTCTCATAACATTACTGGTTTCCCAATGATCAACTTGAGAATATCCTTCCTTCACTTCCGGTGCCAATTGTTTATAAACCACCCTTTGTTGTTCCTCCTGTTGGAAATGAATTCTCTTCTTGACTCCAATCGTAACAGGAATGGTAATAGCTCCTATTAATAATATTCCTATAGCCATACGTATACGAGCAATCAAACGTTCGTGTTCAAGAAGCGGTTTGTTTACTTTATTATCCACATGAAGAGTCTCAAATCTTAACTTTTCTTCTGCATGTACTTTATGCTTTTTCTGATATCTATTGATCAAATCATTCAACTCCGGAATATTCTTTGTTATAATCGATTGTCCTCTTACTATTTTTACAATTATTTCATCATAAACCTCCTGTCGCTCAGCACCTCCATGAATATAAACCCCTTTCAATATAGCCATAAGTCGTATGGCAATCTCTGTCATGCCATAATATTGCATCTGTTCTACTTCCTCTTCACTTTTATTTTTATAGTTCGGGATTGTTGCACGGATCATAGCCAAAATCACCGGACTTTTTTGCATGGCTCGATATAATATCCGAGCAATCGTATAACTATCTATCTCTTCATCATCTTTTTCTTCTTCATCAGATGAAAACACTTTTTCCATATTCATCCTTCCGTTCGCTTGTGCGTTTTTTGGGTTCCGTAGAGCTTCAAATAAGCGTTTATTCTCTTGCTGTTCCTCCATTTCTTCAATATGTAATCGTTCAGGAGGAACCCGTAAACGTTTTTTCGCAATATTCCGAATCATTCTTTTTGTCTCTTCAACAGACAAAGAATTCTCAACATCTTCGGGGCCATTAAAAATTTCACTAAGACTCCGACCGATAACAATATGAGCTCTTTCTCCATATGGGAGATTTTGAAACATAAAGAGGAGAATCGCTTCCATAAACTGGGGAGTATAAAGATGCTCATCAGTTTTCCCTATGATTTCTTTTATTCTCTTTTTCCAATCATGTTTGAAAAATTTACCAACATAGAAAGCAGAGTTTCTCTGGTTCATCCTCAATTCAGAAAGATACTCCATTTTCCCTACTTTTTTAAAACTTACGAAACTAATATCCGGGATCCCTGAAAAAGCTGTTCGGATGGTATCAGCAACAATGTTGATCCCCCGTCTCATGCAAGTAGGATGATCTGTTTGTTCATCCCTTGGGAGTCCTTCACCTGATTGTCTCCAGCGATTCATTTTCATAATAATCCTATCGTGGTATTATACTGCATTTTTGGTTTTGAAACAATAAAAATACTCCAACTGTGCATGTTGGCGTTGTCCAAAAAAATAAATATTATACTACCGGCTTGGCAAAATCCTCATCCTGACCTTCTCCCGGACCATTGGAAGTGGACGCGCCTTCATTCCAGGCCGCCAATTCTTTTTCAACCACTGCACGAGGTTTTGCATACATTTTACGAGAATACTCAATAATTTGTTTGGAATAATCCATCTTGGGGAATTCAAGCGTCATTGTTCTCCCTGAAAAGGCATCCCGCATCTCTCCATCAATGGACATTTTAATATAAAATTCCCGAACTCCCAGATTGATAATATCCCGCACTTTAAAAACCGGGGTATATTCTTTTTCCAATACAACCGCATCCTCAGCCCCGACACGGAAACTGACAATAGAACCCACATTCCCAAAAACCGTTGCTCGAATACTGGCAGATAATTGCCCCATAAACTGATGAGCCAGTGTCACCGCGAGATGGTATTTTCGTGCTTCTGATAAGATCTGTTCAAAGGTGTCCGTCGCAAAATTCTGAAACTCATCAATGTACAAATAAAAATCTTTTCGTTGCTCTTCTTTGATATCTGCCCGACTCATCGCCGCCTGCTGTATTTTGGTAATCAACATTGCCCCCAACAAGTTACTGTTTTCTTCGCCCAAAAGACCTCGAGACAATTTCACAAACAAAATTTTCTGTTCATCCATAATTTTCCTGATATCCAGCCTATTTTCCGGTTGTCCTACGATATTGCGAATAAGGGAAGTCGAAACGAACTGTCCTACCTTGTTTAAAACAGGCATAATCGCTTCATTATCAAATTTCTCGCTCCAGGCCGCAAACTCATTGACCCAAAAGTTTTTCACCACCGAATCTTCGATCCTCGCCACAATTTTCTGTCGGTAATGTTTATCCGACAACATCTTTAAAATACTCAGCATCGTCGTATTCGGAGAATCCAATAACGCTAAGGTGATATAACGCAACACATGTTCCAATCGTGGCGTCCAGTTGGCACCAAAGAGTTTTTTAAAGATTTCAATAAAACCAATCGTCACGCGCATTTTATACTCAGGCGCTACCTGCTCAAGAGGATTAAACGCCAACGGATAATCGACATCCGATGGATCAAAATACACCACGTCTTTCACCCGAGACTCCGGAACTTGACGAATAACCGCATCAATGAGATCTCCGTGTGGATCCAAAACAGCAACACCATGTCCGTGCAAAATATCTTCTCTCACCAATAATTCTAAGAGTTTACTTTTTCCTACTCCACTTTTTCCTACGATATACAAATGACGACGACGATCATCCCGTTTAATCCCAAAAACATTATTTTGGTTATGAAAATTGGTAATACCAAAAAAAGATATCTCTCCATCTTTTCCTCGAATCGGAAGATCCAGCGGCGGTTCGGCCCGACGAGCCATCACATGGACAATATGCGGAACCAGATCGGGATTGGGAAAATGATACAACGAAGCAAGTTCCTCTGTGTTCACATGTATACTATTTACTTTGGATCGTAATTTATACCGTCGTAAAAATGAAACTCCTTTACTAATACCGGTAAATTGGATTTCATTAAAATCGATCGTATTAAACTGGGAAAACGCTTCGGCCAAAGCTTTTAATCGTCGTAATGAGGTTTCTACATGGTCACTTAAATATGCAATCTTGATATTCATCGCAAAGTAATCTTTATGGGTTTTCTTCATAATCGCTTCTTTTTCCCGCTTGGCAATTTCTTGGGAACCTTTAATATAATTTTTCAGTCGAACCAAGTTTTTCAATCCTCTCAATCGTAATTTCAAAGAACGGAACAAATTAAATGACCATGTATCTTGCAAAGGACTCATCACCACTTGAATCCATGCCTGATCTTGTTTCTCTGCCTTGGACAAGACGGAAAAAACAGAAGAGAGAGAATCTCCTTCAAATTCGGGATACGTCTTGATAGGATAAATATCGGAACGATTAAAACGCATTTCTGTTCCAACAATGTGAAGTTTTTCCAACACACGTTCATCCACATAATCAGGCACATGTTCAATCTCACAATCCGGATATCGAGCATATAATTGTCCTTCCACTAAATCCAACAGATCATAGGGAACATAAAAGTAAAAATAAATATGTTGCCGATAAGAAATCAACTCCATCGATATTTTTCTATTCTTCAATGTTTTATGGAGCGTTACTAAAAATTCCTCAAATAATTTTTCTTTTTTGAGTTGGTTATCCCCCTGTGGAACACGGATAAGCAGGGTACTATATTTTTTACTTTTTCCAATATCAAGACCTTCCGCCATACAATAAGATGAGCATTATCTTTTTCATTATAGCATATCTTCCAAACTTATTCTATACCGAGAGACATTTTTGTTCAATCATGGACCAGAGAAAGAAAAATAATGATATGATGTTCTTCCTATCATCACTTCCCTCAGAGAACCATTGCTCTTGCTTGTTCATCCGATCAATACCAAAAAGAAAATCATCTTGGGTCCCCGGGAGCAAGAGGACATGGGGAAAAAGAAGCATGTCTACAGCATACCTTTCTTCAAACACGCTGTGAGAGAGGAAAAATAATAAACCCCAGAGGGAATTGTCCATCTGATGTTGCATATGGACCCTTTTGAGATTATGAGACTGGCGATCTTTCAAATCTGGTCTTTTCCTGCGGCAGGATGCTGTCACTTTCAAACCGACTTGCAGTTCGTTTTTATCTGCTTTCGTTGCAACGTTCTTAGGTACGTTCTCTCTTGTTGTATATCCCCAAAAATCTGCTATCTTCCTTTTTAAGCAGATCTGTCTTTGTGGTGGGCCCAGAGGGACTTGAACCCCCGACCAATCGGTTATGAGCCGACTGCTCTAACCACTGAGCTATGGGCCCTACAGAGAAGAGATGCCTGATGGTAAACATTATCTCCTACAACCTGCTGGATACTATTTTCCTCTCTCCTTCCTAACTATTGCGGTATAGAAAAGATCTCATGGGGACAGTATCTTATGGTAGAAAAAAGTGTGTACTGATGGTGGTCCTTTACTCTCTGGAAAACATGTTGAGATCATCCCACCTAATATATTCGAAAATCCTTCTTGCTTGTGATGACATATACAGAATATTCCATTCGATTGATCTTCCGTTTTTAACCGTTCCCTGCCTACCAGCCCAGACATCCACGGAGCTATAATACTCTCTACTTTGAAAAAAATACGAACTATTTCCCTAATGTATTGATTTTTTTCATCATTTGAGACTTTTTTCTTGCTGCTTTATTTGGATGGATAATGTTTTTCTTCGCCATACGATCCAATTGAGAAGCAACAATGGCAACTTGCTTTTTCGCCTCTTCATACTTCTTATCCTTCAAATATTTTTCTAACATTTTCATACTTTTCTTCACTTCACGACGTTCGAGAGCATTCTTCTCGCGAGCTTTGACATTTTTGCGTAATTGTTTAATGGCTGATTTTATAACAGGCATAAAAAAATTAAGAGAACAAAATAAAGTCGATACAGATTGTATAGAAAAAGGAAGGGACTTGTCAAAACATTATTGTCCCATACCGCAAAAAACATCTCCCCCAGACATCCATCAGTCCAAAAGAATACTCTTGCATTATTGAACAAAATTTGTATACTAACAATGACTTTATTCACAGGCAAAAACTATATCATGGTTTCCAGAAAGAATCATCGTCGAAAAAAGCAAGTGAATCCTTATGGGAATAAAAGCACCTTATCCAAGATGATGAAAAAATGGAGTAAAAAAACAGGAACAATGAAAATTGAGGTTGATTCAAAGGTGTCAAAAGAGATTGGAGTTATCTTACTGATAATTCTTCTTCTTTTTACCTTTTTAAGTCGCACCGGCAGTATGGGGCGACTGGGAAATATCTGGTATACGTTTTTGCTCTATGCTATTGGTCTCTGGGGAATGTATCTTTTTATGCTTGTATTTTCCCTCGTCACGTTATGCCTTATCTTTGCTCCCCGTTTTCAACTGAACTTTACCCGTTCCACCGGATTATTTCTCTTATTTATTTCGGTATTAGGCTATATCGGATTATCCGGAGATATCGAAAGAACAGACGATCCCACTAAACTGATTATGTCTCTCGGGGGATATGTCGGATTCGTGGTGAACATGGGATTAAAATCTGTTATTGGTGAAATGGGCACACGCATTATGTTATTTGGGGTATTTTTAATCGCTATTCTCCTTATTTTCCAACGATCCTTTCTTGATACTGTGACATGGATGATGACCCCGCATAGTCAAAAAAGAAAAGAAGCAGCAGCCAAAGAGCAAACAGCAAAAAAACGAGAAGATCTTTTCATGATCAAAGGATTGGATGCCCATATTGATCAGGTTTTGAAAAAAGAAGCAAAAACAAAAGAACCGCCGATTCGTATCAAAACCGGAAGAGAACAAGCACTTCCAAACGATGATCCGTTTACCAAACAAGCCATTCATCCCAAACAAGAACAACAATGGGAATTTCCATCCCTAGACCTCCTCCATCAAGGCACTTCAGAAGTGATCATTGATAAAGATCTCCTCATGAGCAATGCTGAAAAAATTAAGGATAAGCTGGCACAGTTTAATATTAATGTGGTCATGCGGGATTTAAATGTCGGACCAACCGTCATGCAGTACACCTTAGAACCCGATGAAGGCGTGAAGTTGAGTAAAATCACAGCATTAAAAAATGACCTTGCATTAGCACTCTCCGCGAAATCCATTCGTATTGAGGCTCCTATTCCGGGCAAACCCTTTGTAGGGATAGAGATTCCTAATGAAAAAAGAATGATTGTCCACTTACGAGAGATTCTGGAAAGCAAGGAATTTTTTGATATCAAATCCCACCTGCGATTTCCTCTAGGGAAAGATGTGAGTGGAAAACCTCTGGTTGACGCTCTTGATTTTATGCCTCACCTGCTCATTGCAGGAGCAACTGGTTCCGGGAAATCGGTTGCCATTAACAGCTTTCTCATTAGTTTGTTGTATCAAAACAGCCCGCAAGATTTGAAGCTGATTCTGGTTGATCCCAAACGTGTCGAACTATCAAGCTATAATGGTATTCCACATTTACTCACGCCCGTGATTACTGATCCTGATAAAGCGATCAATGCTCTCCGCTGGACGGTTGCAGAAATGACGAGACGCTATAAAGAATGTCAACGTGTCGGTGCCCGAAACAGAGATGAATATAATAAAAAAGCAACCGAAGAAAATAAAATGCCCTATATTATTTTTGTCGTGGATGAATTGGCCGATCTCATGATGACGAGTTTCAAAAAAGAGGTCGAAACGTTGATTGCCCGGATTGCCCAAATGGCACGAGCCGTTGGGATTCATTTAGTCATTGCCACCCAACGGCCAAGTGTGAATGTCATTACCGGTATCATCAAGGCAAATATTCCCGCCCGTATGGCATTTTCGGTTGTTCAAAGTGTTGACAGCCGAACCATCCTGGATTCCATCGGGGCCGAAGATCTTATTGGAAAAGGAGATATGCTCTACCTTTCTTCCAATATGAGCAAACCAGTTCGTATTCAGGGGGTTTTTGTCGGATCAGAGGAAATAGAAAAAGTCACAACACAGATTCGAATGACCATCGCGCCTCAGTACAACGAGGAAGTAACCGAAAACCACAAAAGTATTGATATGGGAAATAGAGAAAATACGCCTATGACCGATACTGCGGAAGATATGACAGATGAGCAATTAGTACAACAGGCAATCCAAATTATTCGGGAAACAGGCAAAGCTTCGGCTTCCCTCTTTCAGCGACGGATGAAACTGGGATATGCCCGAGCAGCACGCATTATTGATATTCTCGAAGAACAAGGTGTGGTTGGCCCCGTGATGGGAAGTAAACCGCGGGAGATTTATATCGATCACCAAGGTAGTGGTCCACAGGATGAGTCGTAATCGCCCCTCATATCAGGCTTTGCATAATAAAACCTCCTGATAGTAATCGGAAGGACGATCGTTAATAATGCTCCGATTAATTACTCGTCGTTGATATCGATCCCGTATATTATCGGGAACAGGATCTTTGAGATCATGAGAACAGGTAAAAACAAGACCTTTATCATCTAGTTTCTGAACACACTGACCAAATAATCGACTCCTTTCAATCGGAGATATCCAAACGGGAACGCTGGAAAGATATACTTTATTAAGAGTTTTATCATCAAATTGACTCCAAAAATCAGTTGTTCCCAGATCGCCTTCGATAAAACGAATTTTATCAGGAATCCGTACATTCTCTTGAAGAATTGGATAGATATCTTTCCGTAAATGCAAAGGCAAGGCTTCCTCATCACAACTTTCAAAATCGGGAGCAAACATATGAGATGTGAGAGGATGACGCACTAATCCATACAAATAAATCTCATAAAATTCTCGGATGGATTCCTTGTAAATTTCTTTTAATTGCTCTCTTGTCGATTCTTTCACAATTCGTGGACTGGTTATATAGGGAGCAAGAAAAACAAGGTTCCGTACTAACTGATGAACAAACCTTGTACTTTTCATATGTGCTCGCGATGCTCGTGTACCAGTTTTACCAATCATAGTATCAAACCATTCATGTGGAACACCTTTTTTTATATTGGAAAGAATATTTTGCAGTTTTGCTCTTGGTACAACACTCGCTTTCCCACCATCAGCTATACCGTATCGTACACTCTCTTTGAATAAAGAAAGAACAATCCGTTCTTCTTCATTTGCCTGATGATATACTTTTTCCCAGAGTGCTTCTCTCATGCGCGATGCTTCTGAAAAAGGGTTATTCTCATATAATCCTAGACTGGTTACAAACTCTTCACGGGGCAGATATTTTGCAAAAATAATTTTTAACTTTGTTAGATTGAGCTGTTCTGAGGAAATATCACAGGCTATGACTTTCTGAGGGCGAAAACATAATGCATCCAAAACCTGATCACCAGAGCCTGCAACTACCAGCACAGTATCGGTTGGCTGGATATCCAGAACCTTAGTGCCTAATTCTGTATCTTCAGTCGTTCGCGAGAAAAATACATGGGGAGATTGTTTCTCATCAGTCCCCTTGTCCCTTTGAGATATTTTAAATATCTGAGAGCGATAACTTTTACAAATTGGCTGGATGACGTTTTGAAAAAAATTCTTTGCATTGTTTGGAACAGTCTCCACAACATTATCTCGACCACTTTGAACCTGACATTCATGATCAATATTCTCTGACATACATATAGATATAAGAATCTATGTTTATCTACAATACATGTTTCTCTGTTATTTTCAATATGGATAAAACTTTTTTAAAATCAGACCTACTGATACCTAATCGAGCCCCAGTATATGCATAGAATACCTTTTCACTCATTGTCATAGGAACAGTTAATTGTGTCCGCAGATAATGAAAAACTTCTGGATCACCATATGCATTCTCGACTATCTCAATAATCTTTCCAAAATCGTCAAAATGTTCGGACTTAGCCAATGATCCACAAATAGACATGATAATATCCTTTAAGTCTCTTGCCTTTTGCTCTGTTAACGAGACATGAGCATCATACTGAGTCTCTGGATCACAAATAATCACTTTTCCTTCTTGGGATCGAATCATATTCGGCAAGATTGTTTCTCCCCATGTTTTCCCTGCTTTATGTATTTTTTTTAGCTCCTCAATAATTTCACGAATAATTTCCAATTTTTGTTCTACGGTAATCTCTTTGGCCCATTGACACTCTCCCCAGTCAGCGATTTCATGATTATTGGCAAAAAGATCATACAGATTGATATTTGGAATATATGGCAAGACCACTAATCGTTTATGATCCGACCATAACACAGGAATATTAGATCGTTCTATGAATGTCTCTGCCCAATGACCACTTGCAGATTTTTTCACTTTCGTGTTAGTCATTCCTTTCATCATGTTATCTAAAAATCGGTGGATGATTGATAAAGGGTAATTGTAGATGACAAATACTTTTCTTCCACTCTGTAAAGTCTGTATAGAGGTCCATGTGCTAAAATTACCAATCTTTCCATCGTATTCTACCGCTGTCATATTTCCGTGCAATAGAGCAGGTAATGCAAATTTTTTACGTTCTTCTATATGGGCAGTTATTATTTTTAACTCGTCTTGTTCTTTCGGCGTTAAAGGTTGAGATGCTACGGTACGTTGGGGATCCTTTCCATTCTCGGCATTCTGCCGTAAATCACGTCTATCATCTTTCCTATGGGAAGGACCATCATGTTCCTCTCCCTCTCTAAGTTTATTTCCCTTAATCTCTGCTGACAGTTTTATGGCCTGAGCCAAATCCTCTGCTCGTTGCTGTTGCTCCAATGCCTTTGAAGAACTATCCATTGCTCCTATGTTTCCAATATGAGGATCAACGGTTATTGGTAATGCTGCGTTTCTTTCTATATTATGGGGGGGAGATTCTTTCTTGTTCATGGGAAAAGGTTAGGTTAATAAAATATGCGCATTTTAAAAAAGTAAATACAAACCATCATATCAATTCTTCTCCCTTTAACTTGTCTAACGACTGTTTCATTGTGACCATCCCATCTTTGGCTCCTGTTTCAATGGCAGAAGGAAGTTGATGGGTCAGACCTTTCCGAATCATGGAAGCAACTTCACTGTTATTGACCAACACCTCGCAGGCCGCAATTCTTCCTTTCTTATCTTTCCGTTTCAACAGTTCCTGCCAAACAATAGCTTTTAAGGATAAGGCCAGAGAAGAGCGGATCTGGTTTTGTTTCTCAAAAGGGAAAATATCAATGATGCGATCAATCGCTTTTGCAGCACCGCTCGTATGGAGTGTTGCGAAAACCAATGCACCTGTTTCAGCCGCTTCCAATACCAGAGAGACTGTTTCCGGATCTCTCATCTCCCCGACGAGAATGACATCTGTTGCTTCTCGTAATGCTGCTTTTAGCGGCGTATGAAAATCACGCGTATTGTTATACACTTCGCGCTGATTAACAATACTTTTTTCACTGGTATACACAAACTCAATAGGATCTTCGATCGTAACAATATGCTTCTTCTTTTTACTATTGATTTCTTGAATCAGAGCAGCCAAGGTGGTACTTTTTCCACTGCCCGTAGCACCCGTCACAATCACGAGTCCATGTTTAAAAGCCGTAAATTTCTTCACCACCTCCGGAAGACCTAACATATCCAGTGTGGGAATTGCTGACGGAATAGGACGAAAGATTAATGCAATACCATCTTTGTTGACAAAGGCATTCACGCGAAATCGTCCGTATTCTGGATGTTGAAATCCAAAATCAAGATCGAGGTTATTTTGAAAATGTTCCTTTTGTTCTGGGGTAGAGATACTTAAAAAATACGTCTCCGCCAATTCTTTACTGACCACCGGGGCTCCTTCAATAAACAGAACATCTCCATACAGTTTAAGCGCTGGACGGGACCCCGTTGCAACAATAATATCTGAGGCTCTGTGTTCAATAGCAAGTTTAAAATATTGGTCCAAAGTGGGATGAGAGTGCATAGTGTTTAGGTAAAAGATAAAAATAGTGTTCTTTGTAGTATATCATACTTACCCCTTTGTCCACAAGCAACATCACCATATATTCATATGGTACACAAGAGAAAAGAGGAGAAGGAATTCTCTCCTTATGGAAGGGGAAATAATGCTCATTTTCCCCGGATGATACACTTTTTTTAAAAAAAGGTTGCAAAGGGCTTATGGATAGTGTAAATTTTTACCGCTGTATCTATGCAACACACCGGTCAGAAAGTATGACAAATGCCGATAAAATAGAGGTAGAAGGGGTTGTAACAGAGAACCTGCCGAATACTACCTTCCGGGTAAAACTAGATGATCCAAACTATAAGGATCATGTGGTCATTGCTCATTTGTCTGGAAGAATGCGAATGAATTACATCAAAATTCTTCCGGGGGATAGGGTGAAAGTAGAGATCAGCATCTATGATCTTACCAAAGGACGTATCACTTATCGCTATAAATAATGAAAGTACGAGCCAGTGTTAAAAAAATCTGTCAGAAATGTAAAGTTATACGACGAAAAAACGTTGTCCGTGTTATCTGTTCGAACCCAAAACATAAACAACGACAAGGATAATAACCCTCCACCATTATGGCACGAATCGCCGGAGTTAATCTCCCCAAAGAAAAACGCATCGAAATCGGTCTTACCTATATACACGGTATTGGTCGCAGTACCGCCAAAAAAATTTGTGAACGTGTTCATATCGATATCAACAAAAAAGTAAAGGATCTTTCCGATGCGGAAATCGGACGTTTACTGGATGCTGTGAAAGGATATGTGGTAGAAGGCGATCTTCGTAGAAAAGTGGCATTGGACATCAAACGCCTGCAGGAAATTGGTTCCTACCGAGGATACCGCCATAAACGAAATCTTCCCGTTCGAGGACAACGCACCAGGACCAATGCGCGAACAAAACGAGGGAAGAGGATAACCATTGCGGGGAAAAAGAAAGAAACCAAATAATTCATGCCTTTTATTTTGATCTATTATGCCTCCTCAAAAAGAAGATATCAGAAAGGAAAAGAAAGATGTTGCTCCGGCAACAACAGAAGTGGCAGACACGGCAACGGGGAAAGAACCCGTTGCAAAAACGAAGAGGAAGGTTCGCAAAGTGGTTCCTCATGCCAAAGTGTTTATTCAAGCAAGCTATAATAATACCATTGTTACTGTTGCAGATCCCCAGGGGAATGTTTTATCTTGGGCATCGGCTGGAAGTTGTGGATTTAAAGGGGCACGAAAATCAACTCCATATGCTGCTCAAGTAGCAGCTGAAAAAGCAATGGAAAAGGCAGAAAGTTATGGTATTACAGATATTGATGTGTATATCAAAGGAGTGGGTGCCGGCCGAGATCAATGTATTCGAGGTCTGGTGACCAAAGGTACGATCAATTTGCTATCCATCAATGATAATACCCCCATTCCTCATGGGGGGTGTCGGAAGAAAAAAGTCCGACGCGTTTAAATGTATTTGACCTCTAAACGGATTGTATGAAATATAGCGGACCAAAATGTCGTTTATGCCGTCGAGAAGGAGTAAAACTCTTCTTGAAAGGTGATAAGTGTACCACAGCAAAATGTCCCCTGACCAGACGCAATACGCCCCCTGGACAGCATACACGATCTTTTGGGAAACCGACAGAATACGCTCGTCAGTTGCGAGAGAAACAGAAAGCAAAACGAATCTATAATGTAACCGAAAGACAGTTTGCTTCTTATTACAAAAGAGCTGTTCAGAAAAAAGGAGCTGTCACTGGTGACCTCTTGTTAAAGCTATTAGAAACGAGATTTGATAATGTATTATATCGGATTGGACTTGCTGATTCACGAAGTCAGGCTCGGCAATTCATTTCCCACGGGTTATTTAAGTTAAATGGAAAAAAGGTAACGATCCCTTCTATAGCATTACAACCCGAAGATACGTTTGAAATGATTGATCGTATGAAAAATATGTCCTTATTGGCTTCTAAAAAAGGAAAGAAAGAAGATATGCCTTCCTGGTTAACGTTTGATTTTGCCCATATGAAAGGATCTATGGTTCGAGATCCTGAAAAAGAAGAGCTTCCAACAGATATTGACGCACAATTAATCGTTGAGTACTATTCACGATAATCATCTCACCTTACTTATTTAATCTCCCTTCCCTATGCACTATATTCACGAGGAAATTGGTATACCAAAAATAACCTCTCAGGATATAGAAAAAAATGACGTCGTGTTTACCATGAGTCCTCTCCCCCAAGGATATGGGACAACATTGGGAAACTCCTTGCGCCGTGTTCTTCTGTCCTCGCTCCCAGGAAGTGCGGTAACCGGTGTAAAAATCAAGGGGATATCTCATGAATATACCACCATTCCCGGTATGAAGGAAACCGTCTTAGATATTCTTTTAAATCTCAAGCAACTGCGGGTAAAAAAGGATTCAAGTGAGCCATCTTTTCTGAAACTCAAGGTGTCAGGAGAACGAGAAATTACTGCCGCCGATATTCAAGCACCAACCGGAGTAACCATTTTAAATACTGATCTGCATTTGGCAACTCTGACAGAGAAAAAAGCTGAGCTCGACATGGACATTCGAGTAGAAAAAGGGGTCGGATATGTTCCCATCTCCGAATTAAAAAAGGAAGAGCATGATACCAATATGATTCTTATTGATGCCTCTTTTTCTCCTGTTCTGCATGTTCGATTTGATGTCACTGCTGCTCGTGTCGGACAAAAAACCAATTTGGATAAATTGGAAATTGAAATCAAAACTGATTCTTCGATAACACCGAAAGATGCATTACTCTTTTCGGCTGATATGCTCAAATCTTATTTTTCACTCTTTAACAAAGAAGGCGTTTTGATTGAAAAAGATTTTATGAGTGACCCCGATCAGATTTTACAGAAGGAGCAAGAGGAAAAAGCAAAAGAAGAATCAAAAGAAACCTACACCCCCATCGAAGTATTGAATCTCTCTCCACGCACACTCAATGCTCTGATTAATGGAAATATCGGCTCCATTGAACAATTGGTCAAGTGTACAGAAAGTAAATTGAACAATTTACGTGGATTTGGGAAAAAGGCGATGAGCGAAATTAAAACAGCTTTAAAGGAACGGAATTTAAAACTACTTGGTGACGACTAAATGATATGAGACATCAGCAAAAAAACCTCCAAATCAATCGGGATCAGGATCATAAACAGTCGCTGAAGCGGAATATGATTACGCAGTTGTTTCTCTATGAAAAAATTACAACAACGCCCCGAAAAGCAAAATTCATTGTTCCCAAAGCAGAACGATTGATTCAGATGGCTATTCATACTGCTCCGGTACAAGCTATTCGTGAGCTCAAACGCGTGTTACGCAACGAACTCGCCTGTCGAAAAGTAATGGAAGTATATAAAGAACGCTATAAAGACCGCAAAGGAGGATTCACTCGTACGACAAAACTGGGAAATCGAAAAGGAGATAACGCTCCTCTTGTATTGCTTGAACTTGTTTAACATCTATGAAAACATATTTTCCAAAACTAGGTGATGCAATGATAACGCACGATTGGTATATCGTGGATGCGCGCAATGTTATTTTGGGAAAACTGGCCGCAAAAGTAGCTGATGTGTTAAGAGGGAAAAACAAAGCCATTTTTACCCCCCATACTGATACAGGAGACTATGTGATTGTCATTAATGCCAAAGAGATAAAAGTAACCGGCAAGAAAATGCAACAAAAAAAGTACTATGCGCATTCGGGATATATGGGACACCTGAAAGAATTGCGATTAGAAGAAATGTTAATGAAAAATCCGATTCTTGTTATTGAGAAAGCAGTCAAAGGGATGTTACCGAAGAATAAAATGCAAAAAGAGCTGATGAAAAAATTAAAAGTCTATCCTGGTGCGGAGCATCCTCATGCTGCTCAACAACCAAAAGTTCTTAAAATATAATCCTTGTTTCCATGAAGAATCCAAGTTCAGATCAACCCAACATCGTCAAGAAAGGTGAATATACGTTTGCCATCGGAAAACGGAAGACTTCTATTGCTTCAGTCCGGTTGTATAAAGGGACAGGGGATATTATCATCAATGATAAAACCGTGAAAGAATTTACAAAGAACAAATATCTCCTCGATACCATTCTCTCTCCGTTGGTGTTAACAGATTCACGTACAAAAGTGGACTGTACCATTCATGTGCATGGGGGAGGGATCATCAGTCAGACGGAAGCTATACGTCATGGAATTTCAAAAGCACTGGTGAAACACGACCTGATGTTGCGTCCGATATTAAAAAAAGCAGGATTCCTGACACGAGATTCTAGAGTAAAAGAACGAAAGAAACCGGGACTGAAACGTGCTCGCCGTGCTCCACAGTGGGCGAAACGATAAAAGAACACTCCGAGTCAAAAGATGACGGTCCGTACGTCAGTGATCTCTTTGAACGTGAAACAAGCCAACAGGGGCTCCCCTTATTGATATGGAACAATACAGATGTGCTCTCTCCTCTTGGTTTCCTAGATAATCTGGTATGGGCTCGCATTCATTTTTCCTGTCGTAATGGCCGGATAGCGGAAATTTAACCATTTTAAAATATTTTCCTTCCGTCGTATGCCCGGATCGGGAACTTGCAGGTGAAAATAAGGAGGATTCTTGATATAACGGATAATGGCCAACTCTAAAATATGATAAATAAACTGGTTATAATCCATTCCAATTTCTGCCGCACAATTGGGAGTAGAATCTCCTTTATTGATCGAAGGATTTGGATTTAATTCTAAAACAAAGGGATTTCCATCCTGATCAACACGAACCTCTACACGTCCATAATCATGACAATCCAAAATATGATAGGTATCAGCGGCGATTTCTTTGATGAAACGAGTCAGTTTGGCAGGATATTTTGCAGGACGTTCCACACGTATTTTATCATACGGACCATAGTAATCGGTCGCAGCACCCGTTCCCCATTTCGCTTCAAAAGGATAAATATGCCAGACCCCCTCAGGCATCTGGTCAAAGATAGAGCGGGATAGCGGTAAGATCTGCATCGTCTCATCATTCCCTACAATAGAAATATCAACTTCATCCCCTTCGATATATTCCTCAACCAAGGCTGGTCGCTTATGTTCGACAATCACTTTTTCCAATTGCCTTTTTAATTCTTTCCGATTGCGGACAATTGAATCGTTAGTAATACCGATGCTATTATCTGTATTGGCCGGTTTCACAATCAAAGGATATTTCAAATCTTCCTCCAAACGATCGTTCATCGAGTAAAAATAATCAAAGCTTGGTGTAGGAACACCATGATAACTGAGTAATTTTTTCACCCGTATTTTATCAATCGCCAGCGCCAGTGTTTGCGGATTACTCCCCGTATAAGGAATCTGTAAAATGTCCAGTAAAGAAGCGGCATGGGGTTCCAGTAAACTGTTGTTATTCACCCGTTCGCAAACATTAAACATAAAATCAACCGGTTTTTCCATCAATTCATCAATCGCGGTATTGCGTTTGTTCATATCAAATACCGTGACTTCAAACCCTAGGCTCCGTAAAGCCTCTGATATATTTTGTGTCACACTGCTCAAATCAGCTTCAACAAAATTTTCTCCATTTTCCTGATAGAGATTGCCGAGAACACCAACACGCAACGTTCTATTCTGTAATTTTTTATAGAGGGCGTACTCGAGATATTTTTTTTCAATACATTTCTGTTGAACAGCTCCGTGCCCTTGGGGGGGCTTATCGCTTTTCATGGGAAAACAATAGTAAAAACAAAAAACATCGTGCACACCTGATTGTAGAAAACATTTTCACCTTGTCAATATTTTGTATTTTGTTTTTTTATGTTCTGTTGAGGGTTGTCGATACGATGGTAAAAATCACAATATGATTGAACCGGACAATGATAACATTCCGGATATCTTGGTTTGCATATTTCTTGACCATGTCGCACAAGAATATGATTAAGCACATTCCAGTATCGTTTCGGGATACTTTTCATCAGCGCCCATTCTGTCTTTTCCGGTGTGGTAGTTTTTACCCATCCTAAACGATTACTGATCCGGTGCACATGCGTATCCACCGCTATCGCTGCTTTCTGAAAGCAGTTATTCAAGACAATATTGGCTGTCTTTCTTCCCACACCGGGCAAAGCGAGCAACTGATGGAGCGTATGGGGAACTTCCCCATGGTACTGAGACATCAAGATATCAACAATCGCTTTAATATGTTTTGCTTTTTGCCGATATGTTCCCGATTGATAAATAAGATGTTCCAACCGAGACAGAGAAAGTGGTACAAAATCCTGTGGTCGTTCACCAACTTCCTGAAACAAACGGGAAGCTACCTGAATCGTCATGGAATCTCTTGCTCGCTGAGAAAGCACCGTGGTGATTAATGTTTTAAACGGATCTCTCCCGGTGAATTCTTTGAGCGCCAAGGTGGGATAGTGCTTCTGTAATATCTGTATCGTGACGATAATATGGTGTTTCATACATATAGTATACAGACAAAAGAAATCAATTTCAAAAAACGATTCCCGACAGAAAAAATGATGAATAATCAGTTATAAACAAGTTGTTAAAGAGTTCACGAGTTCACGAGTTTACGGATTGAGGGGGTAATTACTCATTAAGAATTATGAATTTTTCATTACTAATTACTAATCTCTCAATTCTATTTTCTCAATTCTCTTTTTTCCTTTCCTTTTTTAATTTTATGACCTTATGACTTTTTAACTTTATAGACCTTTTGACTTTATAGACCTTATAACCTCTAAGAGCTTACGTTGGAACTTTATGACGTTATAACCCTACATGGTCTCATGGGAACTGTACGAACGTACAAACTTCTTATGGGATCTTCGTGATATCAACTCCTTTGTAGTAGTATTGAATGATGGCATCATATTTTTGTCCCAATTCTGCCGCTTTTTCCGCCCCACATCCGGATAATCCCACCCCATGTCCTTTCGGTGTTTTATCCGGACACAACGGATCGGGAACACTCACCAGATAAGGTGTATCCGTCCATCCCCATACTTCCTGCGCACTCCGTGTGCGACCATCACTCTGGTTAAAATAGGGCGTTTTAATCAGCTTGCCCTGATAGGTTACCACCATTCCTTTTGTTTCTTCCACCGCTTTGGAAAATCCCGGCGAACGCATTTCAAACGTATACCCTAAATACTTTTGAAAAACATTGGGATCATCGGAAGCATCATAGGGTTTCCCCGGAAATTTTCGGTTGCTAGGATCCATATAAAATAGCGCATAGGTGCGAGCCAAAATACTCATCACTTTTTTCTTTTCATAGTGTTCATTTTCAGGAACTTCGGCAACGCCTTTCAAATACGATTCCAGAGGAAGCTGGTTTATGCAGGCAAGATGAGCATTCTCATTGATGAGAATCAGATTACCTCGAAAACGATTATCGTTGTAGGTTTTATGAGTATCCCAAGATGGATATCGTTCCCAGTTTTGAATGGTAATAATTCCATCGTCAACAGGAGTCAGTGTCAACATGGTTCCTCTCAATATCGTGTTATCCATCTGGGCATAGAGCGTACCATCACTCTGTCGCTGGACAGAGACCATTTTTTCCGCAGGAAGCACAAAAGAAGATATTCCATTTGAAACCGTACCTGTCGTGTTCATCGAGAATACTCCCCGATCATCAACAGGAGAAAATCCCAGTTTCACGGTGATCATGCGTTGATACAAATCCCTCAAAGAGATCGATGCAGAAGAGGAATCAGCAGGCAAAGAGGGAGAAGCATTGGTAACCGTGCTGTTGAGGGGAACAAAAACGCGTACCTTCACCGGATTCATAGAAACCCAGCCATATCCTTGTACACCTAGTTGATATGATTCTTCATGCACGCCCTGAACTTTGGGCATAATATAAAACTCAAAGGTTCCTATTTCTCCCGGCAGTACCTGATCTTCCTGTACAGTAGCAGGACGTAAAGCGCCTAACCATGACTCATCATAAAAGATACTGGGGCGATCTCTGTTATAGAGTTTTCCCAGATTAATCTCTCCTTTTTTCCAAGGGATATTGCCGGTGTTTTTAAACATCATCTTTACTTTCGTGCGATCATACGGACGCAAAACAGGTGTTTCAATCTGTTCCTGAAGGAGTTCAGCTTTTATCGTTGGCATCATCACCATCATGGTCATATCAATTTTTTTTGAAAAGAGATTTCTGCCGCCAATGCGAGGAAGAAGCGTAATCACCTGTCGTCCAGCATGTTGAGGAGCTCTGAGAGAAACAAACATATGTACCGTTTCATTTTTTTCTACCCTGTTTTTATCAAAGGAAACTCCTCCGACAATACGATCCCCGTCACTATCCCACCCCAATAGTTCAATCGGCTGATGTTGAAGTCCATCCCAACGCCGATCGTCTCTATTTTTCAACGTTACCGTAATGTTGCGTTGCTCCCCCGGTAAACAGAAGAGACTCTCTGTATTTTCTCTTGAAAATGCATATTCGAACGTATTTTGGGGATCAACCACTACGAGTCGAAAAACCATTTCTTTGTCCTTCAAATATCCGACCTGCTTGATGTACGGCGTAAAATACTCTTCGTACAATTTCGATGTGGACGGAGCCGTGAGATGCATGATAAAATGTCCCACTTGGCCAGGTAAAACCGTTGATTCTTTCAGATACCCCAACACGGTAGGATCATCAGGATGAAAATCCGTTTTTCGCCATCGAGGATGATCAGGTTTTAATACTATCGCATTTTCTCCCGTATTGACCCACGTGATATTCCCTGTATTTTTGAGCGTTACCTCTGCATTGGATTGTTGCCCAAACAAGAGTCGCGGGGAAGGATATTGTGCCGATACATAATCATAACTATAATCAGGAGTTGTAACGGCAACCGGAATCATCACCGACTGAACTTTATACTGATCATGAATAACAGGAGTAAAGGTCATTATATTCACTTTTTCTACATACCCACTTTGAAAGGTCACCACAAAGTCCGCTATATCTCCGGGATCAACACGGGTTTGTTCCATTGATGCGGCAAAGCGAGTAGGATCTTTTTTACTTTCCAAGACATCCAGGGTGGGATCAAACGAACAACATCCTTCCAGATGTGTCCCCGCACCCCAAGAAACTGTTCCTGTATTTTTAAATCGTAACCGTACCGTTTTAGTAGAGGTCGGCGGAAGATCAATTTCAGATATATCGTTCGATACATACTGTGCACTATATTGGTCATTAGTCTGATTCACATCTCCCAGAATGGGAATAGAAACTGAGTCTCCTGAACGTAAACGTGTTCCGACCATGGTTCTGATTTGGGAAAGTTTGGTATAAAAATGATCCCCCGGACAAGCAGTTGCCGATAAATCCCGATGACCAATAATATTGGGAAGATCTTTTCCCCTAAAACTTCCTCTTCCCTCAGGATCCAGGTTATATTTCTTTGATAAATAGACGAGAGTATTCACCACCCCATTCAGAGATCCTGCCCCCAGATCGATGCTATTATAATTTCCCATGAGTGCTACTCCAATACTCCCCTCATTACTCCAAGCAACATGTGCACCTGTCACCCGGTCTCCACCGGAACGTCCTTCATATACATTGCCAAGAGGATCGATAATAAAATGATATCCAATATCACCCCATCCCCGGATAACCGTATGATAATAATAAATAGATCGGATACGGGCTTGGTAATCAGCGGCCGTTAGGGGGGAAGTGTCCTGGTTGGTGTTATCATTCGTATCGCCGTTTGTGTTGTCATTGCCAAAATCCTCTCCCGTATGGTGCAGAACGATTTTTCGTACCTTTGCCGTATATTCTTTGGGCCATACCAAACTTTTCCCGTCTTCTTGGCTTATTGTCTGCACAATCTTCATTTCCTCCGGGAAATTTTTAATCAGATCCGCTTTTTTCTGATCCAACTCCTGTTGTGCTTTATCACTTATAGGAGCACATGCCCATGGAGCATTTTGACAATAACTATCACGCGCCTTTTTCCATGCATCCGTGAAACGGAGGCTCTCATCCGCCCCCCATGCAGAACGAGGAAGGATGGTAAAACCCGCTTGAGCCGTCTCTATACCGGAAAATGTATTACTATGCAGATAATCAATTTGAAAATGTTGTAAATCCGGATAATGATTCTGAACAGGAATTAAAAGAATACGATATTGAAAGGCTGTACCATGTTGGGAAAAAACATATTCTCCTTCCTGAATAGTATCATCATACATCATGTCATGATCAATCTCTATTGTTTTCCACGATGACCGGTGATCATTATCCTGTATGCGGAGCTGAAAAACAACATCCGGACTCCCCTCCCAGCGTATAGCGATCATTTCAAAGGGGAAAGAAGTGGGGAAAAAAGGCGAAACATATTCTTGTACACGATTAGGCAGAAGAGAAAAAGAGAGGTGAGCAGCATCAACCGTGATCATAGCAGCTTGTGTGGCAGGGGCTTGCAGACCAACAGATATCTCCTGCCACGGAACAAGAGAAAAGAAAAAGAGAACAATCCACAACTTAATAACAACTTTTTTCATAAGCTCTTATATGATACCATATTTTTTCTTTTTCGGCACAGACAAGAAAGAGACAGAAAGAACAAATTATTGTAGAAACATATCTATTATTTTTCTGACCTGTAATTTGTTTTTCAACTCCTCTCGTTGACGCGTCCCCAAAGCATAGAGATCTTTCACCTTTTGCCGTTCTTGTTCGGGATAATGTTCTGCGATATGATTGATCTCCTGATCAATATCGGCATCAAAAACCTCCGGTTTTTCCTTCTCAATGATCGCGCGCAGAATAAGACGAACCGCTACCCGATCCGTGGCATCCTTTTTCCATTCCGCCTTTAAACTTTCCTCCGTTTTATTACCCCGTTCCAAGAAAGAAGAAAACGGAATCCCCTGCGACTCAATCCTATTTTTATATTCATCCATCATGTAGGTTAGTTCCTCTTCCACTAAAGCATCGGGTACTTCAACCTCGGCCACGGTTAATAATTTTTCCATGAGCTCACTCTCTCGTTTTTGCTCCTGTTCTCGTATTTTATATTGTTCAATGTCGGTCTTCAGAAGATTGAGGAATGCTTCTTTTGTTATATTTTCTCCTCGAACCTTCTTGATAAATTCCTCATCCACGTCGGGTAAATGAACCTCCTCTACCCCCAACATGTTGATATGAAATATCACTTTTTTCCCTTTCATGTGGTTGACATGATAATCCGCAGGAAAGGTGATGGAAAAATCTTTCTCTTCCCCTTTTTTCATACCGATGAGATGCTCTTCAAACCCGGGAATAAAACGACCTTCGCCTACGATAATCTGGTGGTTTTTACTCACCGTCCCATCCAATACCACCCCTCCTTCATCTTTTCCTTCGAAATCAACCAATACGCGATCCCCTTTTTTGGCTTCCCGCTCAACGGGAGTAAACGTGGAATACCGTTTCTGCATATCGATAACCACGTCATTCACCTCTTTTTCCGTAACGGTTACTTTTTCTTTGGGAATCTTTATTTTTTTATAATTTTTCAATTTTACTTGCGGGTAGATGGCAACAATGACTTCATACGTGAAGGGATCGATACTTTTTAACTCAACCTTTTCTGGTCGAGCGACAACCTTGATATCATGTTTTTTCACCACATCGGCATAGGTGTTTTGGATCACAAGATCAACGGTTTCATCGATGACAGCTTTTTCTCCGACATATTGGATGATAACCTCCTCACTTGCTTTTCCCGGTCGAAACCCGGGAATTTTAATCTGTTCAGACAGCACTTTAACCGCTTTTGTACGCCAAAGGAGAACAATATCTTCGGGAACTTCTATAGTGAGATGGACTCTGCTTTTTTCGATTGGTTTTATGGTGGCTTTCATGAGAGAAGAAAAAAAAATAAATAGCTTGTGTATTCTACCGAAAAAGAATGAGAGGGGCAAATAAAAAACAGGACCGTCTTTAGTATATTATGTATATGAAGCAATGAATAAAATAGAAAATAATAGATGATCAATCTTGAGAAGATCCTCAACGACCAGTATCACTTCATATGTCCCACCCTCTTGCAAACAAACTGTTATGCAAAATACTCCTGACACCATGAAATGATAGCCCCCAAACTTGCACAATCATGAAACAATTGGTATAATTATACGATAAACTTTAAAAAATATATCATAAACAAAAACAAACATGAAAACCGTCTCATTTTCTCCAGCGTACATCACTCTGCAAAATCAGGTGAAGAATCAACTGGCTGATTTTTTAGAAAGAGGAAAAATGAAAGTTGAAGAAGTGATGGCTATTTTATATCTCTTCAGTTTTACACAAACCGTAGAAGAATTGCAGGCATTCATTCTTCTGTTTGCCGATTCTTTCCCTGTTTTGAATAATTTGGCAGTACAAGAGGAAGTATCAAGAAAACAAGCTTTTGATCAACAGCTTGCCATGCTGGTACAAAACGTACTGAAGGAAGATCCACAACTGGCTGCTCATATAGGGAAAGAGGTTTCCAAGAAAGGGATAACGATGGAGCAGATTCTCCAAAAGTATCCGGAAGTCAAAAAATATATGTAATATATAAAAACTCAATTCCTGACAACAAAAACATATGAAAAACCCAAACATCAGAAATCCCAGTTCTCTCACTGACACGGAAAAGAAAATCGTTCAGAATCAGATAATCGGGGAAAACCTGGAAAATATAGATACTCAAGAGAAGATCGAGAAACTACTCTCCCTATTAAGAGATCCGTCGAGCTCCTTTCTGGATACGTATAATGATGCATTGCAGGCGTTGAAAGAAGGATTGAGCGAAGGGCAGCAACAACGCCGCGATACTGCCATTCGAAAAGTGGTTTATCAAACACTGCAAGATCGGAAAGACGAATTGTTTGATATTCAATATTTTTTCGAGCAGGCAGGGAAGAACAAGTTAGATATAACCACTCATAGTGAAACGGACTTTCAACAAACTCAATCTTTGAAGAATTTATTACAAAAACGAGACTTGAACTATTTTAAGAGATTTAGTACAGCTTTTCCTGCCATTAAGGAACTTTTCAAGGTCGTCAACGAGTTACCTGAAGTTATTGATTTTGAGCCGGTAACAATCGAAAATATCCGTCAACTTGTTCAAGCAAAAAAAGATCAGTTAATTGGTATTCTATCTAATGTAAACAAAAGATCACCACCTCCCCCCTTGTATGAAGCAGGAGATATGTATGATTTATTGCGCGATACTCCGTCCGAGATATCAAATGATCAATTCGATACCAATCGTACGAAAGCCCTGATTGCTATTCAGAAAGAAAATGGCGACAATGTCGTTCATCAACAAGAGTTCGGATGGGATTGGTTCTACATCAATCAAAAGGAAGGTGATCATTTTGATTCCAGTCGTCTCGTTCGTTTCTATCTGGATGTCCAACAAAATCAACAGCATGATGTACTCGTAGCTCTGGTTCATCAATTACAAAAGACAAACCGAAAAATAAACGTCAAGATTTCGGATCATGTCCCAAGCAAACAACGGTTCGATGAGATTATCATCTATGCCGAAGAACCCGATCGCCTAGCCATAGAAGGAAAATTAGCTGAACTTTCACGTGAAAAGCCAAATGCTTTTAATAGTGGCAATTTCTATATTTATTCCAAGGGGAAAGGTCAGAATGGCATTTATACTGGTGACGAGCCTTGTATTACGGATGAAACTCCCGTTCAACTCGCTTGGCCTAATCAGGAATTGGTGCGGTCTCGATTAAAGGGAGTATCATATACCCAGCATCGTATGGTATTTGTGGGGGCACTCCTTATGCAACGGGCTGGTGAAGTTGCTAAGGCTGAAAACGTTAATTTGAATGAATTGGGAAAGAAGAGAAAGCTCAAACAGTGGTTAAAGACACATTGGAATCAAATCATAGAGGACCCCGAGTTTGAAAAGGCATACGTAGAGATGTGCAAGAAATTCAATATTAACCCGTCTGATTTTAGTCACAATCTGGAATTCCCTGTACAACCCACCCATGAAGAAAGTGTTGAGCATCAGAATAAACAGACAAAGGAAAGTCATAAAAGAAAGGAAAATGCCAAACAAGAAAGTACACCCCCTGGGGGGCTACGCGTTCCATCTGTAGAAGAAATCAGAAATCCTCAAGATATTGAGCAGTGTAAAAAGAAATGGGATCAAGTGGTGAATAAATTTAAAGAAAAACCCAGAGAGCATGAAACAGAACTCTTCTGGTTACAAGAAGATTTCTCGGATGAAAACAAAAAAGCACTTTCACCTCAGGAACAGGGGAAATATCAAGAATTCATACAATACCTGAAGGGACAAGAGCAGATTATAAGAGAGTTCTCAAATGGTATTTCGGCCATTGACATACAAGATTTGAGAGGAAAATCTGGAAAAATACTTGAGGATACAATCAGTACCAAAGCCGAGCAGTTTTTAAATAAAATCCTTCAGCAGTACAATACCAAACATCAAAAAGCTCTGTTATATTATACCTTCAATATTCCACAATCTGATGTCAGTATATTATACAGAAAAATAGTTAATCTGATTAAAGTAAAACTGGTAGCATCCAACAGAAGTGGGAAAGAAATTTATACCGAAAAACAAGAAGACGGTTCGATCAAAACAATACCCCTGACAGAATATGTTCGTCAACATGGGGAGTTTATTATTGAGGAGTCCCACCGAGTCGTTTTAAAACTGTATGAGTTGTTTGGAAATGAGATGACCATAGAAGATTTTCAAACTGTCCTGATCGATATTATCAAAACAAAAGGAGAAAAAGAGATTCCTCTTCCTTCCCCTCAAAAGACTCTCCCCCAAAGAACAAGCGAAAAATATATATGTGGCCCTCTTACTCATCAAAGGAAATACTATTCAGGATAAAGAGATTTTAGCTATTCTCATGAGCATGACGAAAGAACCACCTGCCGTGTGGGATTTACACAATACAACATATGGCTGGGAAAAAGGAACCAAAAAAACTGGTCCCGGAGTAGTAGAAGATTTTTATCTCGATGCCAGTATGTATCTTGAATTTCAAAACTACTTAGGAAAAACAAAAAACCAATTCAACCAGTTTATTATGAAGATTGCCCCTTGCTACGAACTCCTCCGTAGTCTAGTACGTGCTGAGATAAAGAACATCAATATACAAGAAATCAATCAAAAACTGAGAGACGAAGGTTTCCAAACAAAATTAACAAATGATGATCTTCAAGCTTTTCAAAAACTTCTAGCTTTACCGCTCTGGATGGAAAAAATAGCTGGTGCATACAAACATGCCCTTTGGTTAGAGACTGAAGGAGAGAGACAAATTCCTCTCCTGCGGGAAATTCAAGGACCAGATGTTGTACCTTCTATTGACTTAATGACCGTTGATATCGAAGAAAAATTACACCGGATTGCTGAACGGCTTGCCGATGAACGACTCGATCAGGAAATGAAGGAATTAGGACCACAAGGGTGGAAGCAATTATGGAGACTTGATAAGATTGTGGCTAAATGGTGGAAACGCAATGCACTCGAAGCATATCGTCAGAAGTACATTATAGAGATTAAAGAGCGATTAAAACAAGATCCAAAATACAGAACAGAATTGATGCAACTAAACAGAGAAGAAGTCAAACCGGGATATCGAGCAAAATGGAGTGGAGCTACACCAGCAGAAGGAACTCGTGTTAGTCTCAACGATGAACTGGATGCTATTGCAGAACGGTTTGGAATTTCCTGGAGTACAAGAGACACAACATCTTATCTGACCCGGAATGAACAGATTATCGATATTGCCAATGAAGATATTCAAAATGCCCTTCGAAACCTTTGCAGAAATTATCTCAATGGAACATATGGACCTCCAAACACCCCGGCCGCTGATGCCGAATTTAAAAGACAAGTACACCTGCATATCATTCCTCAAATCAAACAGATTGGATTACAAGATCCAGCCACCGGGAAAACGATCAGTAATGATGAAATCATAGCTTTTTTGGAAGAAAAAGGAGTTTTAGGAACCGTACCATTAGATCAACGTGCGGGATTGCTTGATAAATTAAAAGCTCATCATGCCGGATTAATTGCTTTAGATTTGGATAATTTAAAAATTAATCTCAAACTAGGTATTGCTAAAAATGTTGATGTAAAAACAAAAACGAAAGATCTCTCCTGGTTTGACCGTGCTACACGTAAAATGGTAGAGCATATGCAACAAAATAAAGTATTGGGACGATTGTTTAGTCCTACAACAATCGGTATCATGGGATTCGGTTTAGCTAATATCACCGCTCAAATCCTGACCGGGAAATATATGCGGTATGGAGCTCTAGCTACGATAGGGCTTTTAGCACCAACTATGGCCCCTGCTGTAGCCGGCATAGCGACTGGATGTCTTGTCGGAGGATTCTTTGGGTTTATGAGAAAAAATAAAGAAACCCTCTACCATAAAGCCCAAAAAGAGCGACGGCAAGCTTTACAGTACAGGCCAGATGATGACAACAAAGGATTACGCCCCCATCAGAGAAGCGAAAGTCGGTTTGAACGACGACTTGAACAAGGAGATAGGTTGTATCATAAAGAAAGTGCAAGAACACTCCAAGAAAATATACGTACAGCACAGAATTTTAATGATTTACGAAATGCACTGGCTCGAGCCATAGAACTGAATCGTATTTCTGAAATGGGGGAAACAGATACGGGCGAAGACCGTGTTGATTTGATTTCCTTTGATGGAGAAGGAAGTATAGAATCACAACGATTACAATTAGTACGAAGTATAGCGGAAGGAAAAATTCGCTTCGCAACTATAGAACCTGGAAGAGATCATATCACAGAACTTGAAGACCAATGTGCACAAGAACGAGCTGCCATTATAGCAGAGATGCATAGAACGGAAAGAAACTTCAGAAGACTCAAACGTTGGGAGAACTGGAAAGCGGCAGGTATTGGTGCAATCATTGGAGGAAGTATCTCAGCACTCTTGGGATATTTTATTCATCATACACAAACCACATCACATATTGAACATCTTACTCCACAGGGACGGGTGGATGAAGCTACATTGCGTGCAGCCTTAGAAAAAACATTGCCCCCAGAAGAGATGTCTTATATAACATTTGATCCCTCTACTCATCAATTAACACCGGAGACTGTTTCCTTTTTGAAAACAAGAGGAATAGATATACAGACATTCGTCGTCCCTACAACAGCTTCTGATGCTGTTGGGCATCTTTTCGGAGGAAAAACAATGTCAAAAGTGGATTTCTTACAGGAAATCAGAACACATGGACTCGATCCTCAACAAATTACCTTTGATTCCTCTGGTCACCTAACACCAGCAAGTATCCAATACCTCAAAGACAATGGAATAACAGTCCAAGAAGTCATAACCAGTATGGGAACAACATCAGCACAGAAATTATCACAGGCAGGATTCCAGTTGATTGATCACATTCATTTTAATGATAATCAACCCCATCCTCTGAACCAACATATATTAGATGAACTTCGCCTTTGGTGGAACGGACAACCAGAAATAGGATCTGATGGATGCTATCATTTTTCCATAAAAGAGATGTTCAACTCAGCAGTGGGGCATTCCCATCTTCCTCCGGACATTCAGATGCCAACTGACCCATCACAGTTAAAAGTAGGACTACAGGTTAATGTTGGTGATCATCATTTCTGGAAATTTTTCACTCCAGACCAGAGCGGCAATATTGTCATTCCAGGAGAATATTTTCAACCTCCTGTGGATTATGTTCCACGCGGTGGAAGTATATTACCGGGATTAAAAGCGGATGCACTTGCAGTAGGATTTGATGACCCCCATGGAACATATCAAGTGTTGGCATCTGTAAAGGGAAATGGAGGATATATCCCACATGAAGAAATTGGATTTACAGGAGATATGGTTCACCCCTATACCACAGTGTACGAAGCAACAAGAAAGGTAACCGATACCACTGTTGATCATCTGGTTCCACCTCCCATCTATGGTGATAAAATGAATCACTTGGAGTATGGGAAAAAAGACTCAATCTCACCTCCGCGAGAAGAATCATCGGATAAATCAGGGACCGAAGATCTACCACCTCCCCTTTCACCTTCATCTACAGCGGAAGATTCTATCTCAGAAACCAACCCAAACATAGATCATAGTGCTATTGAAAGTAGTGGATCTTAAAATATACTGATTTCTTATGCCCCATATACTTGAAGATATCCCGACACTGAGGACTTCTCAATATCTCCAAGAGGGATGTAGAGGAACGCAAGTACAACGATTACAGAAGTTTCTTATCAAAGAAGGCTTCCTCAAACGAGAGAAACCAACAGGTTATTTTGGGAAAGAGACAAAACAGGCTCTGATTGAGTTTCAACGCATAACGGGGATATTGAGGGGAATCAAACCTGGATTTGAAGGCACACTGGGACCAAAAACAATCGAAACCATCAATGAGATCATTCGGAAGAAGTATCTCGATGGCTACCAGCGTATTGTCGTCGATGTGCAACATGAATTTCAATTGAGTCAGGAACGTATTCAACGTACTATCCAACATTTTCGATCACGTATCATTGCGTTACTTCCTCCAGATACACTCAATCTACAACCTCTGCGAGGAGCAACAGATACAGAAGGGCTCCAACAATTTTTCTTTGCCATTGGGTTCTTAGACCGACATGAATTGGTCAATCCTTCTCCTCCATTGCTCTCCTTCTTGATCAAACAATTTCAGCACATCAATGGCTTATCAGAAACTGGAACTCTCGATCAACAGACTATACAAACCATCAATGGCATTATCGAGAGAAAACAAACAGCACAAAATAAAGCTATCAAAGCACAACAGGATTACATCACTGCTCTGTATGGTAAAGACGGAGGTATTTTACGAGAAATAGTATCCCAAAACAAAACACCTGCCATGCATGAAGATTGTATATTGAGCATCAATCTTCCGGCATACAAAGAAGGATCAAATATCTATAAAGCATTAGAAGAGTATACGATTAAACAAAAAGATCGAAATGGCAATCCATTACATCCCGATCTATTTGAAATAAATATTCTCGTTAATAGACCCAATGACAAGGTTCCATTTGATCAGAAAACATTATCAGAAATTAGACGCTTTCAAAGAGAACATCCGCAATATCATATCCACCTTATTCAACATACTTTTTCATTCCAACCAGGCGAACCGAGTTTTGGAACAATCTATAAAATACTCGCTGATCTCGCAGTATATCGAAACCTACAACGTACCAACCAGTCAAGAAAAGCTCGTTTAATACTTCGTACTGGCGGAGCAGATGCAAAAGAAAAAAATCCATATTTTCTGCAAACGACCATTGATCATTTTCGCTTTAATCCTTTTTTGGCCAATTTTCGAAGTGGCTCTCGTTTCCCCAAAGAAGTTATTCAAAAACTCCCTATCCTTCTCCCCCTTGATTTAGTAGAATTTGGGCTCAATGAATATTTTTCGAAAGGACAACGACGTGTTGGATTAGGAAGTTATACCGCTGAAATATATACCCTCAGTAAGGGGTTTAATCAACGTATACCCGTCGCTGAGGATAAAGACTATATAACACGCATGTATCAGCAAATTCAAAATCGAGAAAATCAAGATGGGTATTTCTTGGAAACAGCAAGAAGCCCTCAGATAACAGCATTAGATGATCCCCGAAGACAAATAGCAGCACTATGGATGAATAAAGGATGGCCCTATCGGTATCAACTTCCAGAAGAACAATTTCGCAGTACAGACTGGATCAAAAAACTTCTAGAAGCAAAAAAAATCCCGCCGCAGATGGAATTGACCAAAAATAATCTAGAACGTGAACTCAGTTTTTTGTATAGGCATTGGTTGACACGTGTTTGGTATCATTCAGCAATAATCCAAAGAAAAAAAGAAGAATACAAAAGAAAAAACGGGGAGGTATCTGAAGAAACATTGTTTCATGCACTGCAAAGAGACATGTTCCAATTGACGAATACTATGTTCCATTTTGTTCTCCAAAGTCTCTTTGATATCAACTCAACAGAAATTATTTTTCATGAAAGAACACCAATAAGACAATCATCAATGACATTAACAGACCACGCATACAATAAAATACGACAGGTGTTGCAAAAAGAACAATTCCATTACTGGCCAGGATATGGGAAATAACATATCTTCATTAGAAGATTCTGAAAACATAGGAGAAAAGGAAAATGAACCGGATTGGATTCGGCAAGATATTCGTTTATCGCATGTTCCGGAAGAAATAATTGAACCTACCGGCATCATTATTCATTGTACAGAGATCAACAGTTTACAAGATTCTCTCAAAATCATGGAACAACGAAGGGTATCTTGTCAATTTATGATTGATCTCGATGGTACAATATATCAACTGATGACCCCCATAAATCGCATGGCACATGGATGTTATGGAGGAAATCGTTGGGGGATCAATATAGAATTGGTTGGTACAGAAAAACTCATTTTAGAAAAAGCTCAACAAGATCAAAAACAAATTGCAGCGCTGGTACGATTAATTCACTATGTAGGTGAAAAATTTCATATTCCCCTGTCCAATGCTCTGGAAGGTCAACAGGAAAACCACAGATGGAGGGGAATATTTTCTCATCAGCAGGTTAATGATTATCACCCCCTGTCATTGGCACGCTCTAAAAGACCCAGAAAGATTGATCCCGGGGAAGAATATATGAAATTAGTCTTTGAACACTTCCATCAACGGAGGAAATAAAAAGCTTCCTGTGGTGAGAGAGGAGAAAATACAAAAATACAAAGATATCATAGCTATCTGTTGATATGCTTTATGTTTTGACAATAGGAATAATAAGACATATACTAACATAGTCAAATGATCTCGACAAATTGCTTTAGACGATGATTAACCAGCAATGATGATAAGATAGAAGTATGTGGCCAATCACCCATGAGAAACACAACTGACATAGCTCACCATCTTACGTATATTGTTTCAACCAGATCATTCCTATGGAACCCCCAGAACAACCATATCATACCTATCATAACTTATTACAGATTATTGCAGATTTAGGAGCAAATCCTCCTGATACTATTCAAGAAGCCTTAAAAATCATTGGAGATCATTTTTCGATTTCAACATCAGATATTGAACGATTATCCCAAAAAGATGCAGACACGATAGCCACGTTGATTATTCGCAGTAATCCCTCATTTCTCATCAGATACCGTCAACATAGAAAGACAAAAAAACCTTTGACTCCTTCTGATAAAAAAATACGATCGGCCGTCTCTACCGTTGCTCACTATTTAAGTTCATTATTTGTACAACAACAGAGTACGGAAATAATCAACATCCAACAAGCAGAACATCAGCGCATAAGAGAAATCGAACAGAGAGAAGAACCTCATCCTCTTGAACATCAGGAGACAACACTTCCACTATCATTTTCTCCTCTCCCAGAAGATCCCTCAATAATATCCCTCGAGGAGGGGGTGTCTAATCATCATACCCCCGTATCAGAAGACCCCTTCCCGACAGAGAAAGGAGGAATACATCTTTCCGTTGCTCAACAAAAAACAAGGGGAATAGAGGAACTCATGAAAAATCTCAGGAAAACAACAACGATTCGACAAAATCAGATCATTCACCACAATCCTTTTACCATGGATGAAGGAAGAAAAACAACTGTTCTCGCCAACACAGAAGAGGAAGTTCATCAATATCTGAGAAGTATTATGGCATTACTGGGACAACATTATACGTATGATACTGAGGAGAGTAACGAGAAACAATTCTTAGTTTTTCGTCCTTCCTCCAATGAATATGATTGGATCTATATAGAAGGAAAACCAATTATTCGCTTCTTCAAACAAATGCTCTTACAGACACCACAACAACATCAACCAGGACCCAAAAAAATACAGATTAAAAAACTACCAGGCCATAAGACATCATAACTCTTTACGTCTATCACCAACTCGTTATAATGTAATAAATTTTATTTTTATTGCCCCCAACAATGATGACATCACAAATCCGTTCTTTCCTCAAGCAATTACTGTTCGATGCCGGGCAAACAGACCTTCCTCAAGAGGTGGAAAATCAAATGATTGAAGATCTCTACACCAGATTAGAAGACCGCTTGATGCTGAGTGCAATGGAGCATCTGTCTGAGGAACAACAGGAAGTATTGGATCGTATGACAGAAGAAGGAAAAAACGCAGATGAAGTGGAAACTTTTTTAAAAAGCGCTATTCCAAATTATGATGAAGTATTTCGTGCAACACTGGAAGATTTTCGAAATACCTACATCGAGGGTTCTGCTCAATAAATCCTCTCTTTTTTATTTTTTCTTCTTTAAACTCTCCAGGATCTCTTGATATCGTTGCATATCAAGGGCATGTTTCTGTTCAGAAGCTGAGTGTAGTTCTTCTTTGTCAATTTGATCCATCTTCGCCAAAGCTTCCCTTTCTAATTGCTCAACTTGTTCTAGAGCCTGACGATCAATATCATCTAATTTGCCCGGCAGATCTCTTTTCTTTTGGCCCAAAACAGCCTGTGACTCTCTCAGTTCTGCTTCTAACATTTTTTCTTCCTGATCCAAGCGGGCAGTTTCAGCCGTAAAAATATCCTCCAATCGGAACAGAACATCGGATGGAAGATCCTCAATATGATCTATTAGCTCTACAATTTGGAGGAGATATTCTTTTTCTTCTTCATCAATGTGCGCTTTGCTCAACAGGTGAAGATATTGTTCTTTTGTCATGCGGCTTGAGAAATTGTTTTATTAAAATATTCTTTGAGACTATTAAATTCTGTAATATAGGTGGTATTAACCCTTTTCATTTGCTGAGACGGAGTTTTATCGTGATCTTGCAATCTTTCAGAATCAGATTTATGCAAAATGAGAGCAATCTTCAAAGCGATGATATTCTTTTCATTCCCTACCCCTTTTCTTTTCAGAATTTCTCTTACATCATACGCAATATCAAAAATATCTCTTCCTACAACAGGAACAGACAGAAAATCACTCTGTACATTTACATTTTTGGGGATTGGTTGATTAAGCAAAACATTCCATTTTATATTTCTCAATTCTCTAAGAATTTTATTTCTATTTTCATCCAATTCATTTTTCACATAGAAATTAATTTTGATCAGATCATTTACACTTTTCACATTTCCCTCCCCGCTTATTTTTTCGAGTTTTTCTACAAAGGCTGTATTCTTATTCTTTGTTTTATCTTCCAGTAAAAGTTTTTGTAATACCGATTCAAGAGACTCCCCCACCCCCTTGTAATGGTCTGCCGCATCACAAAGCATATAAACCATATTGGGAGATTGATCAAAGAGGGATCTGAGTATCGAATGCCAAGCAGGAACTTGTGTCGCCCGTTGAGGATTAATATTGTTGTATAACTTTTTCCCATTCAATATATTCTTTTGAACATCTCTTAAGTACATCACTTCCTGGTAATCATGGACATCGGGTCGTGCATAAATAGCATCGATCTGCTTTTGCAACCGCTTCACCATTCTCCTCTCTTTCCCATCCAATCGAGAAGAAAACAGGGAGATGAGTTGTTTATATTCCTCATTGCTCAATGTTTTCCGTAGTTTATCCCAAGCAGTCGTGAATTGTTGTTCATCTGTTGTTTTGAGCTGTTCCAATAATTTCTTTTTCTCTGTATCCTTTGTTATATTGCTCAACTCTTCGGCAGAAATACTCTCAAGCGATTTGGAATAAAAGCGAAAAATAAGACTTTCCATTTTTTTCGTACTTTCAAGATCATGGATAGCTCGCTTATAGAGACTCTCAATATCTCCCTTCATAACATCTGCCACCCATTCATCCACACTTTTTCCAAATTCCCATAATTTCTTCATCCCCTGCTCGTACCCCTCTTTCACACCGGCAACAACATTCTCTTTTGCTCTTAAGTAACCCAACTTTGCTTTCTGGTCTACACGCCACCAGCTTATTGTACCGCTGATTTCTTTCAAGGCGTCCTGATACAATCTTTTATCCTCACGAATCTGATGAATCCTATCCTGACGCTTTTGTATTTCATACTCATCATGTTGTACATCTTTCATCCATTTGGCATATGCTCGTGCACGAAAACCGCGGATAGTCCACCATCTTTTCTGAAAATCCCCAAACACTTCTTCTTTACGCTTTTCACCCTGCCCATAACTTTCCCGTTCTTTTCGTTTTTTGAGATTTTCATAGGCCGCCGCAACCCTTGCATCAAGATTGCGCTCAGCACTTCCCGCCCGTCGCGCCAGTTCTGTACGAACCTCGGGGGATTGAAAATCGGTATATCGTTGTTCCGGATTGGATTCCATATGAAAAAAGGTAAGAGTTATGTTGCAGTAGCTTCTTTAGGAGGTTCTTCTGCCGTTTTTGATTCTTCTTTATTCACTTTTTTCGGTTTCGTTTCTCCCTCCCCTTCTTCTTTTTTCTCTTGTTTTGGCTGTTGAGGTGATTTCTGTCCTTCTTGGGGAGGTTCGGGTGTCGGGGGAGTTACGGGTGTTACCGGAAGAGTAGGAATAGTTTCTGTTTTACTCTCCATACTCTCCTTATCTTTCTCCTTATCTTTTTTTGCCATCAAGGCAGCTTTTTTCTCTGCTAATGCTTTTTTCTCTGCTTCTGTTTTTGCTTTTTCTTCTTCTACTTTATGCCGTGCTTCTTCTTCCAATTGCTTCATTTTGTCTTTCTCCTGCACTGCCAAATCATTCCAGGATAAAGAGAACCCGGGGATAAACAATTCATCATACAACTCGGGAGGTTGCAATTGTAGCATTCTTCCCAGATTATATGTATTAGCCAGTTCCCCAAAACGACCATGGGTATTCGCATATCCGTAAAAGGTTTTCAGGAATTTTCTCTGAGATTGCACACTTAAATTTTTGTGCATCTTATCAAACGTCCATCCTACTGTTTTAAAGGGCTTAAGACCGATCCCGCATAACCCGTCCAAAAAACGGGACACCAGTTTGGACAAAGAATTCACACGATCGGGATCCAAAGAATCAATATGCTGAGAGATTTGTTCTGTTATATTCTTGATGGTGGTGTTGATACCGCCATCTTTTTCATATTTTTCAACGGCTCCTCCCCCCTTTTCCATTCCCCAGCCCGCCACTTTTGTTCCTGCCAAACCGGTTGCGAGTAACCCGGCTGTTATGGGATTGGTGAGAGCTAAAAGAACACCACCTGTTAACAGTCCGTAACGCAAAAATTTTCTCATTCCTTCTATAGGTTTCCCTTCTTTATCTTTTCCTTTCAGAAGAAAATCGGCCGGTTTTTGTAACCCTTTGCCAATTCCGGCAACCAAGCCACTGCCAAAGCCGAGAGCCTTTTCAATGACGGCTGCCGAGAATCCTACACATCCCGCCGCAAATTTCGTGATACCTTCCGGCACTTTCCAATTGCTCATCTTACTTCCTAACTCCAAGAGCTTATGCATGGTTGTTTCATTCACAATATTGGGATCAAAAACACACTTATCCATTGCCCGATGATATTGCACCATATTTCTGGCTAATGCTTTTATTGCTTTTTTTGATTTCTTATTTGCCTTTGGATATTGAGCTAAGAGAACGTTCTCTAACCGCTCGGCAGCTTGATCGAGAGATTCCCCTTTTGCCTGCTGAAAAAGGTAGGGCATCGTCCGGAAAATAGACTGCAAACGATCGTCCCCGGGAGCTAATTTTGCCACATCATTAATCTGCTGTTGTCTTGCTTCACTGATAGCCGTAAAGATTCGTTGGGCGGCACCGGGACCATATTGTGTATCGATCGTATCCATTAAATCTTTTTTTGCCAACCACAATTCTTGTCTTAATTGTTCTTCGCTATATCCCTTTTCCTGCCACTGGTGCATATCGCGTATTTTTTTCATAACACTTTCCAGTCGCCAAAATCCTTGGGACACCTTATGAAAGGCTCCCATGTTTTCTTTCGCCACATTGGTTATATCTTTTTGGATATCGGAAATATCTCCGAATTTTTCGGCAACGGCGGGATTATTGGATTTTATCCTGCTCAGTTCGTGATATATTTCCTGTATCCGTGCTACACGCTGGGCATGGGATTTGTTCATCCGACCAATTTCTATTTCACTCATCAATCCATCCAATTCAGCAAGCAGTTTGTGGTCTGGTCTATCCTCAGGTTTATATTGAAAATATCGTACCAATGATTTGAGAATATTTTTTTGTTCAACACTGAATTTTTGCCCATCAATATCATTATCATTTATGTTTTCCAGATTTTCGTGAAACAAACTTTGTAACCAACCTTTTACAGATTGTTCTACGATATTCTCATAGGTTTTTCTCCGTACTTCTTCCGGAATACCCTCTTCTCTTTGAGCCTGTAATATTTTGTCATTTTGAATAATGTTATCAATCAGATCTTGAACTTGTTGTTCTGTGACCTCTTCTGTTTTTATTTCTGTGCCCTTTGCTTCTGTGTCCTTTGCTTTTGTGCCCTGTGCTTTTGTGCCATTTGCTTTTGTGCCATTTGCTTTTGGAATTTTAGGAAGACTCCCTTCTTCTCCCATCAACAAAGCTATCTTCCCCTGCTCAGCAATTAACTGTGATAAAAGGTCTCTTTTTTCTTTCTGAATATTCTCTAATTCCTCAAGTTGTTTTTGAACCGTTTCTTTTTCTCCCTTCTTACTATTTAACTCCAGTTGCCGTTTACCAATTGCATTCCCAATTTCCTTTGCAAGAGTATCAATAGCGTCTGGATATTGTAAATCTAAGCTTTTTCCCTCTAACCCATTAAATTCTCCAAGTATAGAGGAAAATATAGTCTCCTTCCCTTTTAGAGTTTTGTTTGCTACTAATTGTTGTAACCGTACTTGTAATTCTCGAAGTTGTTTTATTTGTGATTCTAATGAATGAGACTCTTTTTGTATCGTTTGATTGGTTTCTTCTGGATTCTCTTTTTGAATGATGTTTTCTTTTTCGCATAAATCAATATAGTGTCTCCCTTTTTCTATAAAAGCACTGATCATACGGCCCCGATCATGATCAACGCTCAATACAATACCAAGTTTTGTAATGGAATCTTCGGGCCATCCCTCTCGAAACTGACTACTAAAGACTGAATTAGCCGTAACACATAATTTAAGGAATGATTCTTTCCTTTGTTTTTCCTGTTCTTCTATTTCTCTTTTATCCGTTAAAGCCATCATAATTTCATGGATACGCTTTTTCGTTTTGGCTTCCAAATCAAATAACGCTTGTTGATTTTGGAACTGCGGATGGTCCGCCAATAAACATCGCTTGATTACTTCCGCATCAGACTCCACGGGTAATTGCTTATACCTCTCCGTCTTCTCTACTATTCCGCTATCCATAAATCTGACAACCGCTTGCGCTATCTTGTCTCTGCTGAGTTTTCCCATCTTGTTGTTTATCTCTTTTTGTTCATTCTCGGTTAATACCGTTCCTGCTTTTAATTTATCAATAATATCTGATGAGAGCTCGGATTGTTGTAATTCTGCGTATATTGCCACTGCTATGCGTCGCAAAAAATCAGGTTGGCTCACCATTAACTCTTCCATATGGGGATATTTTCCTCTCACGTGTGCAAATAAATTTTGCAAAATTAGATTTCGCATAGGTTCCCGTCCTTGCGCCATAAGGTCATTCATCACCCATCGATATTCCTCAAATTCTTTTGCATTGAAAATATCGACCACATTCTGAATCACTGTCTCCTGAATATCCGGGTTGAAAACTTTATCTTTTTTATCTTCCATAACTTTTTTTATTTTAAATATATCGTATTATTCTATCATTTCTCCCTTCAAAAATCAACAACTATCTTCCTGATATCATATAAATATTCCATTTGAATTTTTGAAGTATTTATGATATACTTTCATGATACTTTCGAAAATAAAACCTATGAACACAGACAAAAACTTTCACTTTTTCCGCCATCTCGACGCAAAATTCATCTATGATCAAAATGGTGAAGTTCTTCCTGCACAAGCCACAAACAGCTCTCCTGAACAGACTCCAAAACCTTCAGAAATGGGTACAGATGCCAAGTTTCAAGAGGATTTAACCAAGTTCAAAGAAGAATTAAGAAAAGGGGAAGAGTCAGCTGTCGGAAATTATTATAAAGATGCTATGATCATATTTGATGAAATTCAAAATCTTTATAATGATAATAATCTCAAACCAAAAGAGCGTGTCAAAAAAGTAAATAAGCAATTAGATGAATATAGAAAATTGCAGAAAAAAGCGAGTAAACAAGGAATATATTTACCAAATCTTATTGGAGGGAACAAGCTCTTGGAGAGTGAATATAAGCGTGGGAGGGATGATGGCATAGCAGAAACTTCCGCACAATACCAACAGCTCATGCATGAAATAGCGATTCTACGGACTGCCAATCAGGAATTAACACAGAAAAAAGAAGTGGAAGGACAAACAAAAGAAAGCCTTCTTGGAATTGCAAAGGAAGTCGATAACGTGAGAGTACAAAAAGAGATGGATCGCATTGAAAAATTACCAACAGAACAAGAAAAAGTTGCCGCCTATACAGCGATCATTCAGGACGGTTTTGCTAAATTAGAAGTGAGTGATGCAAATTTTGAGAAAGCAACCCAGTGGTATGAACAGATTGACCACTTGGTGGGAAGAGATATGAATCATGTTGGGAAATTGGGATTCTTCACACTTGTTACTTCCAAATTCATAGCTCCTTACTATTTTGTGAATTTAGAACAGGGAACGGATGAACTCCTCATCAAAAAATTGGATAAACGCGCAACTCCAGAGGCGGGATATCCTGATAAGGATCCAGCAGGAGATCTGAGTACCGAAAAGGTACGAAGTTTCTTGGAAAGTCATAAGATTCAAACCATGAAAGTATTTGGTCTCAAACCGGATGTGAAGGGAAACATGGACCAATTAAGAGAATATACAGCTGCATTGGAGAAAGAACATCCGGATAAACTACGATCTTTTCTAGATCATCCTCTTATGTCCTTATTGAGTAATCCTTTCATGATATTATTTATGATCGTAGGATTATTTAACGAAAAGACAAGAAACATGATTCTCAAGGGAGGATTTACTCTTGGTGTATTAGAAGCAACTGGCCTCGGTTCGACTGTTTATGATAAAGGAAAAGAGATGTTATCCGGCAATAAAGATTTTGATGATTTTGTCAAAGAACAATGGAAAACTTTGCAAGGAATAGATAAAATCGACCCTCAATTGATCGCTAAATGGGATATGAAACAACGGTTTATCTACTTCCATATTCATGATAAACCTGTGGATTATCTCCTAAAAGCAGCAAAAAATCCTCAGGGAAAAGAAATGCAGGAAATATATGGTGACAAAATGAAATGGTATAACCCCAAAAAGTGGGGAGCAAGGGCAGTAGAAGGAATATTAGGCATTAGTACAACAGATATAAAAGCATTCCTAGATACTCCAGAGGTGAAAAATACCATGGAACAACAAACAAATAAAAATACACCCCTAGAAGCAGCTCTTCAGCAAACTAATCCAGCCACAGTCCCAAGAGATGAAACAAAGAGGACAAGCGATACATCCCCTGCAGCACAACAGAATGAAAATCCGGTAGCCCCGGGTGAAAAACCAAAAAGAGCCCCTGTAGCAGGAGTAGATGCATCTGATGATGGTAGTTTACCGGACAAGACCCCAGAAACCACACCGCAGGCTCCGGCAGCTTCTCCCGCACCGGCATCTGCCTCTCAACAACCGGCAGCAACGGAAGACTCCAATAAGAATTAATATCTCTTCATAACAAATATAGTATGCCATATACCGTCCAAGACCTAAAAAACATTGAAGAGCAGATCAAAAAAGCAAATAAACTGTTGCAAAAAATAAAACGAGTTTCTTTAGAAATGGATATTACTCTTAAAAATAAAAAGAAATAATATGGCCACACCAAAAACAGATCAGCCACAGCCCCCGGAACAACTCCCTGCATCAGATAAACTCAAGGAGAATATCAAGCTGGACACAACAGAGCAAAAGCTTGAGGAGTTAAAAAAAGATGTTAATTTTGATACAACGCCAGTATCCGAAGAGACCATCGATAAAGCTTTGCATGAATATAATGATGCCCGGAAAGCGACACGGGAAGCTCTCACCGCTTTGATCAATAAATTCAATGCTCTGAAAGACACACTAGATGATACAACCTATCAGGATTATGTGACTCAATTGGAAGCATTGAAGCGTGAATATGAAGGACTGGAAACACCTGTACAACTTCAGAAAGACGAGGTACAAGGGAAAAAGGCGAAGAGAGCGGAGAAACGAGAGAAATTCTTCAATGAGGAACAAAGAACCAAGATTCAACAATTACTGAATCAAGAGCTTGGTATTCAAGGGAGAAATGATCCCCGACGGTTAGCCCATATGTGTCATGATTTCACGGCGTGGGGAGGAGACGACGTCGTATTGGATCTGCGACAAAAAATAAAACAACATATGGAAAGTACCAATCCATCTTTTCAGAAAGCTCAACAATTCATCGATATTGCCAAGGCTTACATCCACTTGATGGTTATGAATGACAGAGACATCTTTGCTAATTCCTATGATACGGAAAAGATAAAAGGTTCTGCCTATACGTTTGATAATATGGATCAGATCGCCCAAAAGATCACAACCGACATGGAGGACACATTACGAGGACAAAAGGGAAAGACGATTCCAAATTACGCGAATAATGCTATAACAGCTATCATAGGATGGACTCATAAGGATACCGAACAGATCTATGCCGATGAATTGATTGCCATCAAAGATAATAAATTAAAAACGATCCCAAAAGATGCTACAGAGGAAGATCAAAAAGCCTATACAAATTATGTCTGTGCAACTTGGATATATAATATCGCCTCGGCGCATAATGGAGAAAATGACAATACTTTTAAATATCTTTCGGATAAAAATATAGAAGATATCAAAAACATGAAGATTGACGATTTCAACGATTGGAAAAATAGAAACTAAGCTTCCTCAACATCATTCATCCTTGTTCAACCACTGTAGAAGCATCAAAACACATTCTGAATTATTCAAGTATGCTATTTTTTCTCCTTTTGTTCTGCCTCTGAGAGAGCTTTATCTATTTTTTCGGCATCCTTATCCTTGACCTCGGCAATAACTTCTCCGGAAGCATCTTTTACTTTCATTCCCACCACTTCCCCATTCTTCATGATCCATACTTCTTTTCCCGGAACCCCTTCACGAGTAATCTCCACTTCCATCTCAGGAACAGATCGTAAGATAGGCATGAGGTCAGCTTCGGACATATGTTGTAAATCCCCCATAGTTTTTCCACTCTGATTGAGAACCTGCTGCAAAGCAGCTTGGCTTTTCGGATCTCTGATCTCAAAACCTGAAATAGGTAATGTTCCGCGTACTTTCATCTCTTCATTTAATTTTAATGCCCCACGAATAACCATAAACATGTCATAAATATCTTTTGCAGACCACAATAAAAGTCCAACTGCCAAAATATCATCAATCCATGCAATAACCGCCTGAGGCCCCGCATCATCTGCAAGCATAATCCCTACGGCAGTCCCCTTCCATCCCAATGATTTTAGAATTGTTTTTAATACTCCGACTCCAGCAATTTTACTAACACGTTTCAATAAAGTGCTTTCTACTTTTGTGATAAATATTTTTTCCAGTACTTTGATACCTGTCTTTTCTGCAATTTTTATCCCCGCTTTCTCTATAGTCCGAAGACCATAAATCGTCATCACCTTATTGACAGCACTTAATACCTCATCAGACGCACCATAAGCCCCCGAAAAAGTGAGAATATAATTATCTACAATATCTGTAATGGGTTCCGTCAATCCCATAGCACCGGCTATTCCTCCCATCAAATCTATAACAGCACGCGCACCAATTTTTAATGGACTTGTGGGGGAAAGTCTGCTTCCAACCGCCCAATCCGTGAGTTTCATACCAGCCATAAATATTCCAAGTCCAATTCCTGTCTCTGCCAATGCCTTTTTCTTATCGGGAGCGGTATTCAAGTGATATAAAATCATTGCTGCCGTTGCAGGTCCGGCAATCTTTTCTAAGACAGTAAAATATTGTAATAATTTGCTCGTTTGAAACATCCCTTCTATTTTCCCTAATTCTTCTAGTGTAAGTTTTCCACTTTTCGCTAAAGATTCCTTTAAACGTCTAATCAGTTGAGTCCGAGTGGAAGATTCGTCCGCTGCGACTTCAATCCAATCTGAATTTCCTTTTACTTTTACTCTCGCAATTTGTTTTCCATCTTTCGTTATATATTCAACTTTTTCAATGATCCCTTCCGCTGCAGCCGTTTCTGGCGCTGCTTCTGCAACAACCGCTGTAGTTGTTTTAATCTTCATGTCCTGAGCTACACAACGCCTTCCTTCCCCATACATCGCCCATTTCCCATCCATAAATTCTAATCTCTGATTAAACGTTGTTTTTGTGCCAGTACTTGTACTTTGCTCATAAGTTCCATAGAGTGCGCCTTCCTGGACTTGCGATACCTTGAACCTACCTCCATTCTCAAATTCGACAACATCCCCATTTTTAAATGCATACCCTTCCATAATAGGACCGGCAGATTCAGGAGTAGCTGCACTTGAGAAAGAAGGAACAATCTCTCCAGTATATTCATTTCCTTTAAATTTAATGACTCCTTTTCCATCTTTTCCCAAAGATTCCAGTGTACCTTTTACAGATGTTCCATCTGGTTTGGTCAATGTACCTCTAAATTTCCCGGATGAATCTTGTTCTGTAATTTTAAATTTGGCTCCATCCTGAAATTCGATAACATCACTAGGTTTGTAATGAAAATCGATCATACGAACCTTATCTATTATAGCATCTACATTAACTCCTTTTTCTGTCAAATATTCTCGAGCCTCTGCTGCTAAGTCATTCCCTTTCAAAAGAGATTCTGTACGCCTTAATTTGTCTTTAAATAAAAGAGCAAGTCGCCGTTGATATTTCTCTGCTATCTTTGCAATAGTCTCATCAGAATAAATAAGATCATATTTACTGTATCTTCTGATATCCCACCAACGTCTCATGTTTTTTCCTTGCGCGAGTTCATGATATTTTAAATACTCTTCACACAGATATGTAGCTTCATCTTCTAATGCAGCATCTATCATTTCTTTTGTAGCCAAGAATCGCTTTCCTCTATACATAAAATATTCACCTTCTCGTAGAGCAGAGAGTCCTACGCTGGCATGTCCACGAACAACTTCAATGGGATAAATAAATCCTTTTCCCATATTTTTAGCGAATCCACCAAATTTATTCATCCATCCAGCTTCACGCCATAATGATATTGCTGCTTTTCCTCCAAACCACACAATAAAAGGAGATGCCCCTAACATATATGTATGGAGAGCTCCTCTCAGTGAGGCATTAGAAGAGAACGGAGATTCTACAATTTCTTTAAATGTATTAAATAAGGTGGTTGCGGTTGTAACTGTAATAAACTTATACCCATCCCATAGCACGACGGCTCCGCCATGTATTATGATGGTAAGTCCATCAGCAAGACAGGCATTAATAAAATCCTTTGAAAATTGTATCGGACTTTTAAATATGTCTATGAAACCGGGATACTTTTGCGCTAATTCTCTCATCTTGGGTGATTTTGCAATCACTTCTTTGAGATCATTCCACATTTCACCTCCCACCTCCCCTAATTTTTCCGTACCTTTTTGACCAACTTCTGCGGCTGCACCACCTGCTGTTATCGCTGCAGCAGTAGAAGGATTTTTATCCTCTTCCTCTAATGCTGTTTTATCACCCACAATTTCCGCCAAAGCTCTATTTACCGATTTACTCTTATCTGTTACTTTATCCTGATGAGCAAGCAAATATTTTTTTAAAGCTTCTTGCTGTTCCTTTTTGCTATCCCCAATACCAAGAAATTTTTGGATGGATTCTGGTATCCCCATAGTAGTTGCTGCAGCAGTTATTGCTTCCTGTGTGGCTTTATCCACTTCTGTCTTTGTCTCACTTTTTTCGACAAAATCCTTATATGTCTGTTTCCCGAACATACGAAGACATGTATGGGACATAACAGCATTTTGTTCTGTTTTTATATTATCTATAACTTTCTGATACATCATGAACTTTGGGTTTGGGCCTTCCAAAAGAACCCGAATAGCTTCCCAGATATCCATATGCCCTAAAGCTACCATGAATTGTGCTATCCGACTATTTGTTAAATCAATATTAAACGTCTTCTTAAAAAATTCCTGTACTTTTTCTGATCCCAACAGTTGTCCGACCCCAAATACCCCTCCCACGACCGCTGTGCCTCCCAGCAACCAATGCCATGCCTTACTGAAAAATCCACCCTCTTCTTTCTTTCCTGAATCGTCTGATTTTTTGCTGTTCCCAAACAAACCAGAGATGAGTTTATACGCTCCATACGCTCCGGCAATAGCTATACCTGCGGAAACAAAAGGATGTTCTTTTATCCAATCGACTACTCCGTTTCCTTTGGTTTGTTCAAATGTACCATTCCGGATACTATCGGCGGCTGGTTTTACCCGTTGAGTATATTCCTGATAATCATGCTCAACGATACGAGGCCAGAGATCCTTCCAAAACTTCCCCAGCGATGATGAGGAACTATCTAGCATGTCTTGCACTTTTTGAAATGCCTTTGCTTCGGTTGGATCATTCCATTCTATTTTCTTTCCATTCACCGTGCTCGGAAGTTGGTGTATATTTTTGACTTGCTCCAACGTCATACCGGCATCAAACAATTTATTGAGCACCCCCATCACTACCACCCGCAACGTTTTCAGTGCTTCTTTTTGTTTTTCAGGAGATTCATTCAATTGAAGAGATTCTATAGATCTGATCGTCTCCTGTTGATCAGGCCGAAGTTGTGCTCTTGCTTCCAAAATATCGAGAGATATATCGGCCAATTGCTGACCTGCTGTTGTTTCTACCTGACGTTTATCTCTTTCTTTCTGTTCTTGAGGATTTTCCGCTACAGGTAGATGTTCGGGCGGTGTTTCAGGACCTGTTGATATGCGTCTTGGTGGGAGAATCATAACAGCTTTTGTTTAGGAATGTATTTGAGGTGTTTGTGTCTCAATGATTTTCTTTTTGGGAAGTATGCTGCGTTTCAGCTGTTGTTCTTGTCGTGTTATATATTCCATCCATTTGTCGCGTTCCATTTTTTTGATATCGTTCAGAATTTTTGTTCTTTGCTCTTTGGAAAGTTTCAATGCGTTTATCTTGCGGAAGAGTTTATCCAACTCTTTATCGCGTTTCGTCATATCTGCTTTTGCCCCTTCTGAAGGGAATATATTTTGTTTCATTGTTTTTATTTCGTTGCTGGATCAGGCCATTCATTGGTCTGTAAGAGTTTTCCTTTTTGCTCCCAGTTTAAGGCATTAAAATCTGCCGTGAACTGATCGAAGTTAAATCCTCCAGTTTTCTTTTTCATATAACTACTTTCTATCGTATCAAAATTTACATGCTGAACAGTAAACGTTGCAGGTAAACTCATATAAGATTTATTGGTTTCACATGATTTCCACCACTCAATATTGAGCGGTGCATGATGTTTTTTCAAGAAGACACACCATTTTTGTATCATTTCTCTCTTCCCTAAGCATGCATCAAACGCTTTTTCGATTGCTGCTCTGTACTTCCCCTTATCGGGTTGTCCACTTGTTTCCAGCGGCTCTTTAATGTCAAGTGCCGTAATAACACTATCATCCAGTTCTACATCACTGTATTCTTTTTTCATATCATCCCAAGTTTGTTTTACACCATCCTTGATTTTTTCGCTTGCACTTTTTTCACCTTCTTTATGTTTATCTTTATAAAATACAGCTGCATCAGTGTCACCTGAAGCTTTAAAAGCAGTCGCTTCTTCCAGTAATATTCCTGCATGCGACGCATCGGAATAAGAATATTTGGCAGCATTTTCAGCTTTTTTCGCTTCTGTCAGATATGCTTGTACCTTTGTATCACCCATAAAATCTTTCCAAGCATCATCCCATGTTTTATCACCTTTTACTACAACACTTTGTTGCTTAAACCAATCAATAGAAGGAGAAGCTAAGCCGTCAGAAACTTTCTCAAAAGCGGCTTTGGATGACGCAGCATCTTGTTCCGTAGATTCATCAGGCGTAAGTTTGAGACCAAATTTGTCCCCCAAAAACTTCAACAATCCGGTAAAGAACACACTCATGGCAGCACCGATGGCGGCAAATACACTTTTTTTATCTTGTATGGCTTTTTCAAAGGCTTGTTTCGCTTCTCCAAACAATCCCTGAAACGGGCCTAAAATCCCTTCCGGCTTTGTCCCTGGAGTTTCAGGAGCTTTTCCTTCTTTCTCCCAATCTTCTTTTTTTCCATATTCAACGGTCAATACCCCATTTTCGTACTTTGTTCTATACGCATCGGCATCAGAAGGAACAGAAGGAGGAATTATAATTTTCCTTGTTTTCACAAGATACTCAAAATATTTTTCGGCAATATAGTCTTTTTTATCCTGAGGGATAGATGTATCTGTTATTTTATTTTTAATATTGGCAATAAGATCAGATTTTACTTTTTCTTGCGCACCTGTTGTTCCGTTTATTTGTTGTGGTTGGATAACTGCCAATAACTCTGGAGAAGCAATGGCGGTAAGATAGTCTTGTAATTTTTGATCAAATGTATCGAATGTTTTTCCTTCAACATCATTCACTGTACTTGGTGTATGGGCTTCAAATTGTGTTATAGCATCCTTTTTCCCATCTAAATTCTTCTGCATTTCTTTTTTTATATTCTCAATAGAGGTCCGATAATCCGCATTGTTGAGAAACATGTATACGGATTGATCGGAAGAAACCAAATCAGATAATGTCTGAGATAATCCACAACAAGTATCAAAATTAAACTCTTGAGCATTCGTCTGATAAGAAGCCTTTATCTGAGGATATTGATCAAAAACACTGACCACATCAAATAATGGATTAAATTTCTCTTTTATCTCTGTTTTTATCTGTTCTTTACATGCCTTGGCAGCATCTGTTTTCATCACAAAGCTTGCTACACCAACATCTTTTTCCTGGGCAATCACTGGTAATCTTTCCCCTACATATTTTTTTATACCGTTTACAATGATATTGATCGTTGCATTATTCATGACAATCTTTTTCTCCCGCAATGTTTCTTGAATACCCCTTTTTTGTTCATTCATATCAAAATTTTCTAACACTTGGGTTTCTGTGAGATCTTGCGCATGCCAATACTCTTTCCTTTCTGCTTTTGTATCATCCACCCCATTCTCTGTTGTTGCGGCCAGTAACGCTTTTTGAGCTTCCTGTGCTTGAGAAAGATCAGGCGCCTCACTGACCATGCCACAGAGATGAGATATTTCATGTTTGATCACTGCCGCTTCTTGGTTTATATCCTTCTGATGAGCAATCAGAATGAGCCGCGAACCATCTCCCTGAGTGATCACACACCCTAATTTTCCATTTAATCGTTCATCTGATGGACGAACCTCTTCAATCTGAGGAACATGATCATGGACTTTTTGAGGATCATAATCGGGATCTCCTTGTACAACCACATCAAAACGATGACCTAAGGTTTGCGCAGAACCAAGGGGAAGATATGTATTAGTCACCAAATTTTTAAATCCAGGAGATAAAGAACTTTTCACATCAACATAAACTTTATAATCAAAAACATACTGTTCTTTACCATAGCCATCTTTATACGAATCGATGGTGAAATCATCAAACAAAACTGCGTGGGCTTTTCCTTTTTTACCATACGCAAAGCATTTCCCGTCCCGTATTTCATCGATGATAGGAAGATATTCGCGCAGATGGTCAAGATCTTTTTGCCCAAAAGAAGACAAGAAAAATACATCTTGAAAAATCCTGATAAGAACCGAATCAATGTATTCCGGAGAAAGATTGGGATTTTTCTTGGGATCAAGTAATGCTAACAACCGTTCTTTTTCATGGGCCGTTTCTTTGTTATCAACCATTCTTTTGGACATCTCGGTATAAAATGTTGTTTTGACCTGAGCATTTTTTGATATTTCTACTGCTAAGGATTGTAAATCATGCCGAGTATTCGTCATAACTTGACCACGTTCAACATTTTGCTGTAGAGTATATAATTCCCCCAGCTCTTTTTCCGTCTTTTGAGAAAAATCAACGCGAGCAGAATGTTCGACATGATGGTCAGAATTTTCTAAAGAAGTCATAAAAAATGAATTTAGGTTGATAACATTTCGCGTATAACCTCATCACTCAGTTCAAAATGCATGGGATCAGGTCTACCCTGCCATCGACCACCCCATGTAAATCCGTTCCTTTCAAAAGCAGCTATGACAGGTAGAGGAATGGTCGTTTCTGCTCTTCCCATAGGATTCGATGCAGGGTCAATATCAAGAGCAATGCCAAAACTATGATTGGAAAGATATCGAGGTCCCAGCCCCTCATATCCTCGTATATTTCTCCAGCAGAAACATTGCATATCTTGTGGTTGCCAGTTCCCCCCAATCTCAGTATTCACCCGTTCTAATCTATCTCGTATTAACTCATGAACCATTACGGGATGTCCAAAAAGATTCACCGGTACCAGATGTTGTTGAACTTCTTGTGCAGAATGACCAAATATTCTCATTCGTTCTAAAACAGAAACTTTCCCTTCTATTCCAACATCTAATTGTTGTTCTAATTCTCCTCGCACAATACGTCTCCGGATATCCCCAACATGTTCGAGATATTGGTCAACTCGTGATAATCCATCAGAGTATCTTGCAAAAGTGGCATAGTCTTTCTGATTTCCTTCCAGATACTCTACAAGAGCACTATTATGTTCTCCTGCATTCCAGGCGACAGATACTAAATCTAAATTATCATAGGCATAATACAATCTAGCCATTTCCACCGTCGCCAGCTTGATTTGTCCTTCGATATTGAAAGGATTTTTTTCTTCTGCTGTTAAATGAAGAATAGGATCATATTTTGTGACACATGACTGCCATGTGGCAGGTATAAATTGAAAAAGTCCCATTGCTCCACAATAACTGACCGCATCTTGCCGAAAGGAACTTTCATGATAAGCAATAGCTTGGAGATGGGCAATAAATTCTGGATTTGCTTTCGCTTTTTGCATCACTTCTGCCAGAGAAACACTTCCCCCTCTTGGTGGCGGCAAATCAATCTGAGCGGAACTGACCGCAAGATCATCCAGCACAACAGAAGCAAGATTTCCTATCGCCTGAAAGACTTCGTGCTGTTTTTCAACAAGATGCATATTACCGTGTTCTAACTGATCTTCATATTGCTCAAATTGCGTGAGTTGTTGGATACGTTGATCCCGCACTTCTTTCTCCTTTTGCCTCAAACCCCTCAGCAAATCTGTATCATCCTCTTCGTTCCACAACACGTTGTCATCATCCCATCGATCTTGGTAATCCCTCTGTACCGCATCCGTAAACCAAAAGGGTTGATGATGATCTTGTTGTTGCATCAACTGACGAAGACTTGATCGAAACGAATGGTACTCTTGATAAGAACGTATCAATGGATCATTGGGAGGCGGTTCCTGTTGAGGAGGAATAACAATCGTGTACCCATCATAAATGGGAATATATTTTCCTTCCAAATCATAATACCCGGTACGATTTGCCTTTATTCCTACTCCTTGTGTTAATCTAATCCCTATACGCTCTCCTCCTTCGGGTCCACGAACAATAATATACTTTACGGTAGGAGGAAGAATATCTCCCGCTCCAATGGTTCGATTCGCCAGACGAGACCCATTCCCCGTGAAATCAACGCGGATCTCATCTCCTTCTTGAAATTGTTCATCTAAACGCAATTTCCGCCATTCATTGCCTTCCTTTTTTTCACAAAAAAGAGACCCTAACGTTCCTGGGTTTTCTTGTTCCAGTTTGAGAAGGTCCGTTGTTTTCTTGTAAGGCAACGTTGCTTCTACATCTCTTTCCAAAGCTTGTGTAGGCTTTCCTTCAGGAGTTGGAAGAGCTTCCTGTCCTTTTGGTTTTGGTGGTGGAACTTCCGATCCATTTGGTTTTTCTGGAGATGTCATGTTTTTTGATTTATATATTTATTTTCCTTCTTATCAGTATACCATTTTTTCTTTCAAAAAGAAAGTCTCACAATACGAAAAAAGCTCTCATCTTAACGAGAGGAGGAAGAAAAAAGAAACGTTGTACGTTTTAATACCGTGCCATGAATGCAAAAGCCTTATTTGCCTCCGCCATTTTATGCACATCATCCTTTTTCTTCACAGCAGCTCCTGTCCCCTCCGCCGCTTGCATAAGCTCCGTAGCAAGTTTTTGAGCCATTTGGGTTCCTTTCGCCCCCCGAGCCCCTTTTAAGATCCAGCTACAGGCCAAAAAAAGTTGTCGTTTGGCAGGAACCTCCGTTGGCACCTGATACACCGCTCCTCCAACTCTTTTGGGGCGCACCTCTATAATCGGACTGGCATTTTCAATCGCTTTTTCAAATACTTTATACGCATCTTTTTTCCCCTTAGCCGCTATAATCTGTAATGCTTCTTCAAAAATTTTTCGGGCGACAACTTTCTTCCCTCTCCTCATAATATAACTCACAAACTTTTCTTGGAGAGGAGTGCTATAGGTTGGAATAATCTTTTCTTTCTTAGCCATATATCAAATCATAAGTATTATTTCGGTTTTTTGGCTCCATATCGACTTCTCCCCTGTTTTCTGTTTTCCACTCCTTGGGTATCCAGTTTTCCACGAACAATATGGTATCGAATCCCCGGGAGATCCTTGACCCTGCCTCCTCGTACAACAACCACCGAGTGTTCCTGAAGATTATGACCAATACCGGGAATATAGGCATTCACTTCCATATGATTGGTTAAACGCACTTTGGCAATTTTCCGTAAAGCAGAATTCGGTTTTTTGGGTGTCATGGTCGTTACTTTCACACAAACACCCCGTTTAAAAGGACTTCCTTTGGGGAGAGGTATGGCTCTATTCTTCAAACTATTAAATACCGTCTGTAAAGCGGGTGCTTTACTCTTTTTTTGCACTACTTTTCGAGGCTTTTTGATCAGTTGATTTATCGTTGGCACAAGAACAAAAGTTAGAAAAATATATCGCTAGAACACGCTTTTTGCGTCAAGATGCAAAGCATATTGTATAGAAGCGTTCAGGAAAGTCAATGTTTTCTTTCTATCCGTGCAAACATATTATTTCTTTTTCTTTCTCCCAGAAGAGATGAGAGGAGAAATGGTATGATGGGTAAAACGTGTACGAGAAAGAGATAGCCAAAAGCGATGAATGAGAAAAAGAACGATCAACAATACCATCAGCCAGATATATAAAAGACCAGAAACAGATAACTCAAAAACCTTCGTTCTCCCCTCACCTTTGTCATCTACAGCTTTGAGCACAAGCGTATGTTTTCCCGGTGTAAAAAAGAGATACCAAAAAGAGGAACCTTCTTTTTTCATACCATCCATAACCCAGGTAATGTTTGTAATCTGTCCATCCGGATCATATGTTTGAGAAGCATCAAAATGATACGGCAAAATCAGCGTTATCTCCCGGGGAATATCATACAACAAGACCGGCCCTTTATTGTGATTATCGGGATCTTCATTGTCCCCCAACCCATCATGGTCGGTATCCATCCATTCTTTTCTGTCCAAAGGGAATACATCACTTGCGTCTGTATACCCATCTCCATCCGTATCAGGATTTTTGGGATCAGTTCCTTTGTCTTTTTCCTGTCCGTCCGATAAACCATCATTATCATCATCCATATCCCTATTGTCTCCTATGCCATCGTGATCCGTATCCATCCATTCGGTCGGATCTTTGGGAAAAGCATCCCCCGATCCATCGGGATTTAAATGACAAACCCCATCGATCGCAGGAGGCTGATCACACACACCGTCATTATCATCATCCACCTCTTTATTATCACCTATCCCATCATGATCACTATCATTCCATTCGCTGGCATCAAGGGGAAAGGCATCCTCTTTGTCATTTTTCCCATCTCCATCCGTATCCCATTTGAGAGGATCTGTCCCCAATTTTTGTTCTTCGACATCCGTCCATCCGTCATTATCATCGTCAGTATCTCTATTATTTCCAATGCCATCGTGATCCGTATCGATCCACTCTTTTTGATCCAGAGGAAAGGCGTCTTGAGAACCATCTGGATTCAAATGACAGACTCCTTCCACTGCCGGAGGTTGGTCGCACACTCCGTCATTATCATCATCCGGGTCTCGCCGGTCAGGGATCCCATCCTGATCATTGTCACGGTCAACAAAAAATCCTTTCTTCGCCACAACGGTATCGGAAGGAGACTGCCAAGGGATAACTTTAACAACAATGGTCCGATCTCCATACGGCAGGTTCTGGTAGTCTGTAAAAACATCCGCTGTTTTCCCCTTTAAGACAGAAAAGGGCTGATCGGTTCCAATCTGTTTTGATGTTCCATCAAAAAACTTCACGATTCCTCGAGAATCGTCCCCTCCGCGATTTGCTATTTTCGCATAGATACGTACCGTTTGCCCCACTAAGGGATCCTGTTTTTCCAAGGTAATATCATTGTCCGTAATGATCAAAGAAGGAGATGCGAAAACAGTTTCCAAAGGGAACACCAGCATCCCCAAGAAGAACATATATCCGAAGAACCTGATCAGAAACCTATTTTTTATCACAAAACTATTGATTAATAATCATCCTCCTCTACAATAAAAATAGCATATCAACAAGGATGAGAGCAACCATTCAACGTGTCCTACAAGCGAGTGTTGAGATCGAAGGCTCTATAAAAGCAAAAATAGGGAAAGGAGCTCTTATTTTTCTGGGCATCAAAGAGACAGATACAGCAGAAGATGTCGGAAAACTGGCTGAAAAAATAATACATCTTCGGTTTTGTGAAGATTCGACAGGAAAAACAAATCTCTCTCTCTTGGATACGAACGGTCACGTGCTCATCATCTCTCAATTTACACTCTATGCCGATATAACAAGAGGACGAAGACCCAGTTTTACAGAAGCGGCTCGACCAGAAAAAGCCATTCCGCTTTATGAACAATTCATCCATCATATGCAACAAACCGGATTGACGGTACAAACAGGAGAGTTTGGAGCCTCTATGAAGGTTGCACTTGTTAATGACGGCCCTTTTACCATCAATCTTGATACATCAACGCTATAACATTTCATTTTATTTTTTCATTTTTTTCTTATGCTCCGTGATAAAATTCTTCATTTCTTAAATCATTATCTCAATATAGAAAATTTTGAGGATAGTTGTGTGAATGGTCTTCAGATCGAGGGGAAAAGGGAAATTAAAAAAATCGTTGTCGGTGTCTCAGCCAATCTTGATCTTATTCGGGCAGCCATACGACAGAAAGCAGATATGCTGATTGTGCATCACGGAATTTTTTGGGGGAAAAACCTGTTTGCGCTCAAAGGGATTTATAAGGAACGGGTGAAACCTTTGCTGAAACATGATATCAACCTGGTTTCCTACCACCTGCCATTAGATGCTCATCCTATTGTGGGAAACAATATCATGATCCTTCGCAAACTGGGACTGAAAATGGATAAACCGTTCGATGTAGGATACATCGGCCATTTTGATCGCGAAGTCTCTTTTAAAGATTTCGTCAAATATGTCAACAAAGTTTTGAGTACCGATTCTTATGAAATACAGGGAGGAAAAAAAATGATCAAAACTGTTGCTGTCGTTTCGGGAGGATCGAGTAAAGAGCTGGATAAGGCCATCGAGCAGGGTGTGGACGTTTTCATCGCAGGCGATATCAAAGAATTTGTCCCTGCAACCTGCCGGGAAGCGAAAATCAATTTCATCAATGCTTGGCACCACAACACGGAAAAATTCGGGGTGCAGGAACTGGCCCGATTAATCGAAAAAAAGTTTAAGGTGCCAACCAATTTTGTGAATATTGAGAATGAGGTGTAACAGCATCAGGTATTATTCTTCACCCCATTACAGGGTTAGTACGGGACTTTTACTATGGTTATCATTGAAAAACGATACTCTCCCATCACAAGAAGAAAAATAAAACCACTATGAAGCGCTATGGTTTCCATCGTCGATTGAGGTGGGACACATCATTCTCCTTTCCTAAAATCAGATATCACTCGAAGATCTGGTGAGAAAACATTACCCAATGATGCGGGCTTGTTGGATAATACGCGCCCGGATGTGTACTTTTAGCAGTAGATTTTTCGCCCATGGTTCAAATCGGGGATCATCTCTATCAAAATCGGTGAAACCGTTTCCTTCTTTATATTTTTCAACTCTCTTGTTCTGCGAAGAATCATAAAAAGAGCTCAAGGAGTCTTCGATCCCTCTTATCGTACGGAAAAGAACAGGTGCTCCCAAAATCTTGGTATGAAATTCAAATAAGGCATCATTTGGATCGGGAAGCACCAATATTTGTGGTTTTGTAGAAGATACAAGAGAACGATATCAAGATGTTTCTCAAGCAGTGTAAAAATCCTCTTGTGAAAATTGAATATATTGTTTATGAAACATATCCTGAAATCGCCTGATTTTTGATACTACCGTTTCTAGAGAAGAAAAAAACAGACTGAGACAATGCAATGCGGTTGTAAGATAAGCCCGACGAGGAAGTCCATCCATCTGACCATTTTCCATGCCTTCCCGAATATGCTGTTCTGTGATGTCAGAATTTTGAATCAAGATTTGAAAAAACGTTCTCAAAGCCTCAACAACATCCTTTATAGGTTGTCCATCCGCTTAAAATTTTTCCACTATACGATGTACTTTATCTTTGACCGTAATCAATTGAGAGTCTCTATGAATACGATAGGTATCTTTCACATATCCTGTTTTTGTCAAACGCCAGGCAAGTTCATGCTTTCGTAATTTGCCCAAACAAGGCAGTCCCGTAAGGTTTCGTTCACATACCTGTTCAATTTCCTCAGATGATAAATATTTTTTCCGCATGGTGTAGTAAAAGTATTCTATCATAAACATTTTTCGTCAACTGTTTGACATTTTATTCCTGTTCTCTACAATAAAGATGTTCCTCAAGAGGGGACATCAGGAGAGATTGGCGCCTTCTGAGACAATAATATGAGAGTGCTCTGCAAAAACGCAGAGAATTAGGGTGGAACCTTCCCCAAAAACCATGGGGAACCCTAAGAAGAATATGATCTTCTGTCTTTTTACTACTTATTCTTATGAATCCACACGCAACGTTGGAAAAAGTAACCTCTTTATGTAAACGCAGAGGATTTGTGTATCCTTCTTCTGAAATATATGGAGGTTTGGCCAACACATGGGATTACGGCCCTTATGGAACACAACTCAAAAATAATGTCCGTGATCTCTGGTGGAAGACGTTTGTAACCAGTCGGGATGATATGGTTGGATTGGATGCGAGTATTATTTTAAACCCTGTCATTTGGGAAGCTTCGGGCCATACCAAAGGGTTTGCCGATGCTATGGTGGATTGCAAACAATGCAAAAACAGAACACGGGCGGATCACTTAATTGAAGATCGGCTCGGCATAAAAGTGGAAGGAAAACCAATAGAAGAGATAAACCAGATCATCAAGGAGAACAAAATCCCCTGTCCAACATGTGGTTCCAGAGACTTGACAGATGCCCGTCCATTTAATCAACTCTTCGAAACCCATATCGGGATTGTCCCAGAAAATAAGTCGCTGGCCTATCTTCGAGGAGAAATAGCTCAGGGGATTTTTATCAATTTCAAGAATATCATTGATTCCATGCGGGTTCGTATTCCCTTCGGGATCGCCCAACAAGGGAAAGCGTTCCGGAATGAAATCACGAAGGGAAAATTTATTCACCGGACATTGGAATTTGATCTCATGGAATTTGAATACTTCTTCAATCCTCGAGAACAACAATGGGAAGACCTCTTTGCCTATTGGCAGAAAGAGATGTGGTCTTTCGCCCTGATGCTAGGGATCAAGGAGGAAAACTTGCGATGGAGAGAACACGAGGATTACGAACGATCTTTTTATTCCCAAAAGACAATGGATATCGAATATGAGTATCCATTCGGATGTAAAGAAATGTTCGGGCTTGCCTACCGAACAGATTATGATCTTACCAACCATATCAAGCATTCCGGAAAAGATCTTTCTTATACCGATCCCAAAACGCATGAAAAGTATATTCCCCATGTTATTGAACCAACGTTTGGGCTTTCCCGATTAATTGGAGTGTTATTGTTTGACGCTTATACAGAAGAAAAGGTGAATGACGAGACAAGGGTTGTGTTGAAATTCAATCCCAAAATTGCTCCCATCAAAGCAGCTATTTTCCCTTTACAAAAAGATGAAAAATTGCAAACAGTAGCCGAAAAAGTATATAAAGATCTCAAAAAGAAGATCCCATTCATTGAATATGACAATGTGGGCAATATTGGGAAAATGTACCGTAGACAAGATGAGATCGGGACCCCCTATTGTATCACGGTTGATTACCAAAGCCTTGAAGATGAAACGGTGACCATCCGGGATCGGGACACGATGCAGCAAGAAAGGATCCCTATGAAGAAGCTGGAGACCTTGATTGCAAAAACAATACGGGAGAACGAGAAATAAAATAGGCTAAACTGCTTGGGTACCATAGAAGACACAACATGACTTCTCCCGTAACGATGAGTGGAGAAGGACTTCGAGGCAAGTAAGAAGTTATTCTCTGGGCCAAATATCATCCCCATCCGTGATGTACAGAGGCTCAACACTCTCTTATCCGTTTGAGAGAGGACATCATATGTATCTCTTAGAAAAACATGCTTGATGATAGAGAGGTTTTTGAAAAGCAAGATGTTTGATGATCTATTTTCCAGAGAATATCGTTTCTCGGAGAGAGAGATAATCAAAAGATCATTGTCTATTGGAGTACCTCTTTTATTTTTCTTCGAATGGTATTTTTAGGCGCTTTCAACACTCCCTGTAAAGGGTTTCTCTTATCGAACGACAATTCTTGCCCAAGGAGATACGCATCAGGGAAAATGAGATATCGGAACAATCCGTCTTCCGCCCAACGAACATTCCCCAACTTTTTCAGCTGTTGCACCATCTCCGAAGAAAATCCCCACCTATGCTGAAGGGCATCAAGATCATTGCTCTTTCGCCAAGGACGTTTTTCTATTTCCGTTTCCTTCAGATTACTTTGAAAACTCCATTCATCCCATTCTTGCCCCACTAAACCGCGCATAATTTTCTGTTCCTCAGACGTTTGTATTATCTCTCCTATTTCATCCTCTCCCACCAGTTCATGATGATTGCTGAGGGTATAATCACTGTCTTTTTCTGGCATAGTGTAAAAAATAAAAAGAAATAAGATAATAAGGCAATTGTACAAAACAGTACGGATAAACAACAAGATATTTTGTACAAAATGTTACTTCCTTTGAGAGGCAACCAAGGTGTATGTTCCTAAAGATAACATCAACACGATAAAGGTTATGACGGCAAACTTAGGTCCTGTTTGGGTCGGAACCTGAGGAGGAGGGGGAAGAACCTGACATTCAATAGGAATGGTCGTGGTGACATCCTCATATTGGGCACTCAGTGTTGGAATGTCACAAACGGTATCTCTCAATTTTATTTTAAAATAATTAGCATTACTGCAATTACAGCTAAAGGCCTGCAAAATAGGAGGATACTTGATATAATCTCCTTCAATCACGCCACCGCCAAGATCAATGATACTGGCATATTGAAGAATATCCTTGATAAAAATTTTCATTTCATAATCAACCAGATCGTCGGGACCAAGATTATGTACATTGGCGGTATATCGGATCACGTCACCAGGATGATTTTTAACCATGGTGGCATCTTGATTTTGTGTAATATTAAAGGCTTTGAGTTGAACCTGCAATTTTGAGGCTGCCGAAGATAGGAGAGGAAACAGCAGAAGCAATACGAGAAATACCAGAGATTTCAATGTGGTTTTCATATAAGAAACATAAAAAAAATAATTTATTTCGTTTTATTATAGCAGTTTTACAAATAATAGTCAATAGTTTCAAGAACGGCTTTTTTCTGAGGTATTACATAGTATCCCAGGATGGCAAACAAGAAGAAAATGGTCAGTAATATTGATTTTTATATTTTCAGGGCGTAAAATAAATTTGATAATATCCAATTTTATATTATCTGGCGCTCTATGCCGATCGGTTTCAAGAGAAATGCTGTTATTCTTTCTTTCTCTTGTAAAACGATTAACAAGTCAAAAGGAGAACGACTATTAGTACCGTTAACAAATTAGCTCAAAAACTGCGACATAGCAAAAGCCTTATTGGAAATATTCCTCCTCCGTCTGTACAAAAGGAAGAAGAATTATCGTTTATACACATTGCACATGTCCTATACGAACGTCCTTTGAAATGGAAAGTGGGTATTGTCAGTCTTTGCGCTCTCTTGATGTCTACGAACCTTGTTTCCGGTTTTGTGAATCCAAACAATGCTATAAATATTTCTTCTTTCAGCCAGGAAGAGCTTGCTCAGTTTACTCCAACGGATTTATCAGGAAACGGGTTTTTAGTGAAACCGAATCTTCAAACAACCGATGGAAAACGCACAGGCGTGAGTGATATTCTCCTGTATACGGTGAAACCAGGAGATACTATTTCGTATATTGCTGCCCGTTTTCATATCTCCCCAGAGACTATTCTTGCAGCGAACAATCTCTCACCGCAGAGTATTTTAAAGACGGGGAAAGAATTGATTATCCTCCCCGTCGATGGAATATTATATAAGGTGCAGCAAAATGATACGATTGATAAAATTGCTCAGAAATATAATATCGATAAAACAGCTCTCATTGCACAAAACAAACTCGATCAAGAAACGCTCTCTCCCGGAAAAGGATTAATTATCCCGGGAGCTAAACCGGTGATTATTGCCCCCCAACCTCCAAGGGCACAATATGCAAGTCTTTCTCCTCGGATCTCAAGCTCAAGAACAGGGACAAAAATTCAAACCGACAGTGTTTTCTCTCGTTTTGCTTATAACTGTGTGTTAGCAGAACGTGCCAAAAATCCTGATCTTCCGATGGGGTTATTTACGTTGAAACAAAAAGAAAGTAAAATACAAGGGTATACTCCAAAGGTTGGGGCAACAGTCGTCACGAGCGAAGGAGGCTATACAGGACATGTGGCACATGTCGAAAAAGTTGAAAGTGATAAAATATTCGTCAGTGAGTGTAATTATCAACATGGAAAATGTACAACTCGGTGGATAGATAAAAACAGCCCTGTCATCAAAGGATACATTTACTAAAAGATTGATAAAAAGAGATCCGTGTTCTGCTCAGGGTCTCTTTTTTCATGAGGACGCTATAAAGCGGGTGGCGCCTGCCTGCCATCCCTATCGGGAGGTAAACCGGTAAGCAGGAGGCTTGAACCCAATCTCCTTTTGAATAGGGTACAGGAAGAATATGAATCGATGATGTTGTTGTCTGTGAAATAGAACATGGAGCGGGTGGCGGGGCTTGAACCCGTAACCTCATCCTTGGCAAGGACGCGCTCTAGCCAATTGAGCTACACCCGCAATGGTGTTTTCTGTTGGTATTCCAGCCCTCATAAGTACAACAACAGTTTTAACATCTTCAAAAGAACATGCCTCACCTGGGAAAAACAGAACCTGTTTTTCGAAGGGAAGGAGCAGTCGATAAGAACCGAAGGAACTCCGCTGATCGGAGGTGTAGGAGGTCGTATATCGAACTGCGACGTGGTGGGCAGGGACGGATTCGAACCGCCGAAGGCGTATGCCAGTGGATTTACAGTCCACCCCATTTGACCACTCTGGTACCTGCCCATGGAGCCACCTGTCGGATTTGAACCGACGACCCGCTGTTTACAAAACAGCTGCTCTACCACTGAGCTAAGGTGGCTTTTTCAAAAACGAACAAAAAAGAACGGAGAGCAGATGTATATTATTGAAAACATACTCTCTCGTCAAGAAAGTTTCTATTCTTCAGTAAGAAGACAACGTGGAACATCATTGAAATAGACAGCATGAAAACTTTTTCTTGAAAAATACGTATTTAATCTATAAACTAATGGCTGTCTATATATTTATTTCCTATCTTATTTTCTATCCTCATGAAAAACATCAATTCAGAAACACCCCAGACAGATCCCATATTTCATCAGTATTTGGCCACCATCATTGGTGCTGTCATCATTGCCGGTTCTATTCTTATAGCAGCTGACAAGATCGGATCGATTGTCCCTTCTCAAAGGAACACTCAGGTTACTGTAGATACAGAGAAAAATAATCCAACTCCCAATAATCCCTCCAATCAGCCCTCCCCTTCCAATTCCAATCCTAAGCCAGCAACAGGTCCTGTTGATATGAGCGGTGTAACACTGGAACATGTCTTAGGAAAAGCAGATGCCCCAGTTACACTGATCGAGTTTAGTGATTTTCAATGTCCTTTCTGTGAACGATTATATCAACAGGTAGAGAAACCCCTGATTACCGATTATGTGAATACAGGAAAAGTTAAACTTGTTTTTAAACCCTATGCATTTTTAGGACAGGATTCCGTGACAGCAGCGGAAGGACTGTATTGTGCTGCCGATCAAAATAAGTACTGGGAATATCATAATTACCTTTTTGATCACCAAGGACAAGAAAATAGTGGATGGGCCAATAAGGAAAATATCAAAAAAATGGCCAAGGCCATAGGACTGAATACAGCAAAGTTTAATGATTGTTTAGATAAAGAGACGTATAAGGATAAAGTGAATCAAGATCTTCAGGAGGGACAAAAAGTCGGGGTCAACGGAACTCCCGCCTCCTTCATTAACGGAGAATCTATTCCCGGAGCACAACCCTATACAACATTTAAAGATCTGATTGAGAAAAAATTAAGCGGAAAATAGAACAGAACAAAGATAATACAAAAACTCCCCTTCTCTGGGGAGTTTTTCTGTATTCAGAAATAATGGATGATGAGTGTTACGATTGCAGCAATGAGAAGTCCCCCTCTGGTTTCCGTTCTTATGTATACTCGTATACTAGTGGCATAATCTTTTAGGAAACCTTGATGAAAGTGAGAAGAAGTCGCTGAAAGAACAAATAGAGCAGATTGAACAAAAACGAACGGGCGGCTGGAGCGAACCGATGGTAGAGTGGATAAAAGAGGAAAAAAATCTGCCTCAAATCGTGCGGGAGGGAAACCTTTTTGCCAAAAATGTTGTGCCCAAAGAAATCTTTGGCTCAAACCGCCGTTGTGGGCGAGCGCTTGGGCGGCGCTGTGCGCCGCCAACGAAAAAGTCGGTCAATATTCCGAAAGTCAAATTCTGGTGCGTCCGGCAGGAATCGAACCTGCGACATCCAGCTTAGAAGGCTGGCGTTCTATCCGCTGAACTACGGACGCATAATACAGAAACAAGCAACAAAAATGTAGCTTGGATGATGGTAAAGAGCAAGCCTATTTTCATACTGCTTTGTACCCACTCTTATCACCATCATAGACAACTTTCCCTTTGTCAATGGCAACGACTCTTTTATCCACATAATCCACCATCTCATGGGAATGGGTGGTTAAAATGACGGTTGTCCCCATTTCATTGATCTTGAGCAGAAGATTCATAATCCCGATACTATTTTCCCGATCGAGGTTTCCTGTCGGTTCATCGGCAATCAGAAGACGTGGTTTATGGACCAAAGCCCGGGCAATAGCAACCCGCTGTTGTTCCCCTCCGGATAATTCCAAAGGAAAATTTTGTTGTTTTTTGAGCATGCCAACCAGTTCTAAAACCTCCGGCACACGTTGATGGATGTGCTCATCAGATTCTCCGCATACTTCCATGGCAAAGGCAACATTTTCATACACTGTTTTTTTCAATAACAATTTATAATCCTGAAACACCACCCCAATCAAGCGACGATACAACTGCAACGTTTTTTCACTCATATCTGTAATATTAATATCATCTACTAAAATTTTCCCGCCTGTTGGTTTTTCATCCCCGATCAGCATTTTAATCAGCGTTGTTTTTCCAGATCCGGAAGCCCCTGTAATACAGACAAAATCACCGCTTTTAATCTGAAGCGTCAGATCTTCAAAGACAGTATGATTCGGGTAGACTTTACTGATATGATCGAAAATAATCATAAAAAACCGTATGACCTTATCCAGTATGATAAAAAATAATTCAAATTGCAATATCAGAAAAAAAGTAGATTTTTATTCGTAAATCAGTACAATAAAGAATGTTCATCTTTTTTCCTATGCATGCTCAAGAACTTCGACAAAAATATTTAGACTTTTTTACCTCCAAGGGACACACGATTATCTCCAGTGCTTCTCTCATTCCGGAGAATGATCCGACAGTATTGTTTACCACAGCCGGTATGCATCCTCTGGTGCCCTATCTGCTGGGCGAAAAACATGCCGGAGGCAAAAGACTTGCCGATGTACAAAAGTGTATCCGGACAGATGATATTGATGAAGTGGGAGATAGCACCCATCATACCTTTTTTGAAATGTTGGGCAATTGGTCTTTAGGAGATTATTTTAAAAAAGAGGCTATAGTCTGGAGTTATGAATTTTTGACATCAAAAGAATGGCTGGGGTTAGATAAGGAACGAATTGCTGTTTCTGTCTTTGCAGGCGATCAGGATGCCCCTTTTGATCAGGAAGCCTATGAACTGTGGAAATCTTTAGGCATTCCTGAACAACGCATTGCCAAATTACCGAAGAAAAACAACTGGTGGGGACCAGCAGGACAAACAGGCCCCTGCGGACCTGATACAGAAATGTTTTATTGGGTAGGAGATCCAAACGAGACTCCTGCGTCATTTAACGACGACCACCCAAACTGGGTCGAAATTTGGAATGACGTGTTCATGCAGTATAACAAACAGGCAGATGGAACATATCAGTCCTTACAACAACAGAATGTGGACACGGGCATGGGACTCGAGAGAACCTTGTCCATCCTCAATGGTGTAGACGATAATTACAAGACAGAACTGTTTTGGCCTATTATAGAGAAAATTCAAGAAATATCACAACAGCAATATGACACATCAGATGAGATAAAAAAATCCATGCGAATTATTGCTGACCATATCCGTGCGGCAACGATGATCATGGCCGATGATCGACATTTGAAACCCAGCAACGTGGAACACGGCTATATTATTCGACGATTAATCCGACGTGCGATTCGTCATGGAAAACTACTTGGTATCCATGATTACTTTTGTTCAAAGATTGCAATGATTGTTATTGATATTTTTCAAGATGTCTACCCGGAAACAGCACGAAATAAAGAATTTGTTCTGGCAGAATTAGAAAAAGAAGAAGAATTGTTTGAACGCACACTTCATCAAGGGTTACGAGAATTTGAGAAGCTCGTGGCGGGATTTCAAATAGCATATGAAAAAACAGGGAAACAGATCACAACAATTTCAGGGAAACAAGCATTTAAGCTGTATGACACCTATGGATTTCCCTTGGAAATGACAAAGGAACTAGCCCTCGAAAAAGGATTAACCATAGATGAGGCAGGATTTCATCAGGCTTTTAGTGAACATCAGGCTCTTTCCCGTGCAGGTTCGGAACAAAAGTTCAAAGGCGGCTTAGCCGATCATAGTGAGCAAACAACAAAATTACACACGGCAACCCATTTACTCCATCAAGCCTTACGAACAGTCCTCGGCAATCATGTTCAACAAAAAGGAAGTAATATTACGGCAGAACGTCTCCGATTTGATTTTTCCCATCCCGAAAAAATGACAACCGAACAACTGCAACAGGTGGAAGATATCGTCAATGAACAGATTCAAAAAGAACTTCCCGTGTTGGTCGAAGAAATGACGGTTGAAGAAGCCAAAAAGAGCGGAGCCCTTGGATTTTTTGAACATAAATACGGGGAAAAAGTAAAAGTATACACGGTGGGAAAAAGTACAACAGATTACTTTTCCAAAGAGATTTGTGGTGGTCCTCATGTCAAAAATACCAAGGAGTTACACCACTTCAAAATTCTCAAAGAAGAGGCTTCTTCCGCGGGAGTAAGACGAATAAAAGCCATTGTTGACTAAAGCGCAACCCAATGGACATTGGGGAGTCGTCGAAACCATGTCATTTGCCGTTTAGCAAAATGGCGCGTATTTTTCTTGATCAGATCCACTGCTTCACCAAAAGTAATATGACCTGCAAGATAGGCAAGCATTTCTTTATACCCAATCCCATTCATGGCATGCGATTGTTCATCATAGCCTGCTTGTAATAATTGTTTGACTTCCTCAAGAAGCCCGTTTTTTACCATCTGCTCTACACGTTCATCTAATCGCTGATATAAAGTTCTTCTCGGAACCTCAATACCAATTAACAAAGCATCATACAGCGGTTGTTTCTTCTTTGCTATCTCGCTTTTCTTCTTTCCCGTTAATGCAATCTCCAGTGCTCGGATAAGATATCGTTTTTGGTGAGGATGAATCTTTTGGGCCTCTTGAGGATCCAGTTGCATCAGTTGCTCATGGAGTTGTTCAGACGATTGCTCTTCCAAACCTTTGCGTAGATCCCAATTCGGTTCAATACGCGGAATATCATAGTTGAACACAACAGCATTAACATACAATCCCGTTCCCCCCACTAAAAAAGGAACATGCTTTCGGTGTATAATGGTATCAATGATGTTGATAGCATCTCTTTTGTATTCTGCCACAGTATAGATCTCATCGGGATTTTTAAAACTGAACAAATGATGGGGAATCCCCTGCATTTCTTGAGGGGTAATTTTATTGGTTCCAATATCCATGCCTTTATAAATCTGTCGACTATCGGCATTAATAACTTCCCCATGAAACTGTTGTGCCAATAAAAGGGAAAGCGCTGTTTTTCCACATCCCGTTGGACCAAGCAGAACAATCAAAGGAGAAGAAGTATGAGCAAGAAAAGACTGAACCAAACGATGTAAGGATACGGGCAGGATCATAGAGACGATGCAAAGATAATCGATGACCCTCGTTTTCCCCGAAGAAAATCAGCAAAGGACATTGGTTTTTTCCCTTCGGGCTGAACAAGCGTAGGAACCAGAATACCATCTCGTGTTTGAATACCATCCGGAGGAATGAGGGAACCGGGAGGAAGATGCGATACCATGGATTTTGCAGAGGCCTGTAAAATTTTCAATCGTTTCCCCTCTACAAAGGTAAAAACTCCCGGCCAAGGTGTAAAAGCGCGAAGTTTTCTCTCTATTTCCGTTGCCGTTTCTTTTTCCCACCCAATCTGCCCCATTTCTTTGGTAATCAACGTACAATACGTTGCTTTGGTATGATCTTGGGGAACAGGAATAATCTTGTGCTGCACATATTGTTCCACCGCATCCCCCAGCATTTGTGCTCCTAAGAAAGATAATTTTTCTGAAAGCATCAGATAGGTATCCGTAGAATCAATAGGGATACGCTGTTGAGCAATAATATCTCCCTCATCCATTTTTTCATTCATCTTCATGATGGTGATGCCTGTTTCCCGGTCGCCTTGCAACAGAGCCTGCTGAATCGGAGAAGCTCCTCGATACTGCGGAAGCAGAGAACCATGGAGGTTGATAAATCCATAACGGGGAATAGAAAGAAGATGTTGGGGAATAATTTTCCCATAAGCAACAACCAGAGCAATATCGGGAGATTGCATATCCATCCAGTTTTTCACTTCTTCGGTCTTTAACGTCGTTGGCGTATACACGGAGATACCATGCTCTTGTGCCCAACGAGCAACAGGAGATGGAGTTGTGATCTGATCACGTCCGAAAGGTTTCTCGTGTTGACTGACAACAGCGACGATGTGATATCGTTTATCAGCCAATAAAACCCGGAGGGGCTCAAGAGCAAAAGAGGGTGTTCCAAAAAATATTGTGCGAAGAGAATCCATACGGTATGTAGTTTTCTGTTTTTCATTGTAATTGTACTTTACCTTTCCTTTCTGGTAAACTAAAAAAGCTTTTATCGTTTTGGTATGGCTCATCGGATAGAAAAAATTAACAGTCTCATCAAAGAACAACTCGCAGAAATGATACTGCCCATGATTGATCGTGAGCATTTCGCTCTATGGACCATTACGCGTGTGATAACGACCAAAGATCTCTCCTCTGCAAAAGTATATGTATCACTGCCCAACAAGAAGTTCCCCTCTTTTCAATCCTGGGTGAAAGAACATATTTATTACATTCAGGGAGAATTAAATCATCGACTTTCTCTGCATCGTGTTCCACGTATCACTTTTGTAGAAGATACTACCAACGCGTATGTCGATCATATAGAGCAGCTTCTTCGAAGTATATCTAAGTAACATTTTCATCTTCATTCAACAGTATTTACTTGAACAATAGGATATTCGCACATACAATAACGTCCTTTATTTACATGTGACGCTCCTGTTATGGGATCACAACCGCCAAGAGAAGATCAAAACAGATTTTCGAAAGAAGAGATAGTAGAAGCTGGAATGGCTATTAAAAATGCAAAGAATATTGCTATTCTTTCTCCTAAAAATTTGGATGGAGACAGTCTGGGGGCTTGTACCGCCTTGCATATGGTCATGAAGCGACTGGGGAAAAAATCAACGCTTATTTGCGAGGAAGATATTCCGGATAATATGAAATTTATTCCTACCGTGCATGAATTTACCAAAACGTTTGATCCTACCCTCTACGATCTTTTTATGATCACCGACTGCGCAGAACAAAAACTCATTGGATATCCCGATCTGCAAGCCACTCTCTTAGACGGGCAAAAACCATTTATCAATATTGATCACCATATGTCCAACAAATACTATGGGACAATTAATATAGTGAAACCGAAAATAGCAACGGCAACGATGGTGGTGTACAAACTCCTTCATTTTTGGAATGTGAAGATCACTCCTGATATTGCCACCTCCTTATTGGTTGGCATTTATACCGACACGGGAAGTTTTATGCACAGTAACACCACGGATGAGGTTTATACCATAGCGGGGAAGTTGCTTTCTGCAGGAGCCAATATGCGTAAAATTGTCAAAAGTATTTTTAAAACGACACCCATCTCCACGATGCGATTATGGGGAAAAGTACTGAGCCGTGTACGCCAAAATGATCGCAAGATCACGGTTTCGTATGTAACGGATAAAGATTTCGAAGAAGTAGGAGCCAAACCGGAAGATCTGACCGGGGTGGTTGATTATATTAATGCTGTCCCCGACAGTTATTTTTCTCTCCTGCTCACTGAATTTGCCGGGAAAATAAAAGGGTCTCTCCGTACGCTCCGAGATGACATCAACCTTTCTGCCATCGCCGAAATTTTCGGTGGAGGAGGCCATGCCAAGGCTGCAGGATTTACGATTCCGGGAAAGCTGGTCCCCACAGAACGATTAGCCATACAGGCATCAGATTAGAAAAATAGTCCCCCCTCTTTTATACAGAGAATTTTTATGCTATACTGATACGAAGAGTATTATTATATCTTATTGTACATGACATGGACTATTATACGGTTACAAAACAAATAGATCAAAGTATCGATCTTTTTCTCCTGTCCGAAAAAGAACAAAATCTGTGGGAAAAGACTATCCGTGACCACCTGATCACGCTCATCCCCAATCGAGATGAGGAAGATATCGCTATTGCCACTCTCTATTTATTATTGTTCCGTATAAAAACCAAACGACTGCGTGACCCTGAAACGATCAGTTTTGAATACGAGTTGGTGAAAAAAAACTTCCTCGATGAAGAAAGACGTTATCATAAAAAGATCCGTGAAGCCAAACAAGGGAAAGAAAAAAAACTCCTCCTCACCCAGCTGCTGTACTTTTATAAACTGGTAGAATTTTATTTGGCCTATCTGAGTAAAACACTCCGTATGTTTGATTTTGAAGAAATCGCACAAGAAGTGTCTTTGGATAAAATGCATTTCCTGCAAAAACACCAGCTCTTGGAAGGAAACATTAAGAAATTTTTTGTCTACACCCGATTATCTTTTAGTCTCTTTTTACGGAAATACATCTTTCTCTACGCTCTCTTGAGTGGAATAGGGATTGTGTTATTTTGGCATGGATTGTGGGGGATGTCTGATTGGATCATTCATCAATTCAATGCTCAACATCATTTCACTCCTTTTCTCATCACAGCCGTCCTTGGGGCACTCATCCTGTATAGTTTGGGACTTTTCCTGGATCAGACCATTGGGGACAAAAACAGTCTGCAGAATATTGAGGATATGGAAATGGAAGAGTTAGATGAGCTCAAAGTGATAGAGAAGGCCGTAAAAAAGAAAATGAAACATAACTAAAAAGTCCACTCGTTCATACCAGTGGACTTTTCTATCAGGGGAAAGTCTTGATCACATATTATAGGCTCGCAAGAACATTGCTGATGATTTTGGCGATCTCTGCTCTATTCACCGGTTTATCCGGACGAAAGGTCCCATCTGGATTTCCACTGACAATACCAAGATCCTTGGCTTTGCATATATCCCGTGCATATTTGTAATCAGCAGGGACATCGGCAAAACAGTTGCTCAAACTTCCTGTGGTATCCACTCCAAAGACATCCATAATCAGCCCGATCACCTGACCGCGGGTAATGGGCAATGTTAAAGCAAAATTATCATCCATTAAGATACGATAATTCTTATACAAAGCAATCTGATAGAAACGGGCCGCCCAGTTTGTTTTCCATGTTCCGGCATCCTGAGCCAACACAGCAGGATCATTCCACAGAGAAGAATTTTCTCCCATCCCGGCGGCATTGAGAACCATTTTCAGGATTTCTCCAAAAGTGACATGGTTGGACGGAACAAAAATCCCCAACGGTTTTCCTGAAGCATCCTTGTACCCGCTGATAATATTTTTGTCTTTCATCATTTGGACAAAGCCGGTATACCATTCCCCGTCATCCACATCTTTAAACGCAATAAGATTCTGGTTGAATTTCAATAAGGCCGCTCTCTTTTTGAGATCCGAAAAATACGTTCCCAATTCCTTCAAGGTCATCACCAGTATATCTTTCGTCAGATCCTCACGCCCCCATGCAGCACGGAGAGCAATGAGCTTGTTTTCAAATTCAAGATACAGATCTTTGGGCAACGGATAATCTATAAATATATGCATAAAGTCCACTATATTCCCTATATCAACACCAAAAAGAGTTTTTAACTGATATAACTTATCTTCCAGAGACATCAATTTTTCGATGATGCGTGCTTTGCGGTCAAACACATTACTGAGCAGATCATAAGGATGCAGCATAATATTTTTCAAGATATACCCATTTCCTGTGTTATCCACCTGCTTTGCTACATCAAGATGGCGAAGTTCATCAATCGTGTATGTGGTATTCACCATATCACCCAATTTGATCGTCACAGCATTGACATCGTTTGGAATAAAGACCAAAATGCCGTCAAAATGATTGCGGGTATAGGTATCAAAGCTGATGGTTGAAGCAGAAGAACATCCGGGCACCACAGATCCCGTACCACTCAGAATGGTTCCGCTTCCCGTTATCGTCAACACACAGTTCGACAACAGATCAGGAGTGATCATATCATTGTTTTCAAACCCTATTTTCCGAACTAAACTTGCTGTCCCATTGGAGAGAGAAATACTCCCCTGCCACTCTTTGATAGTATCATTAAAGACCGGATGAAAACGTGGCAACTTCCCCCAGTTCATATACAGCATCGTGGGAAAAAACGGTTCCACCCCTATCGATTTGATATGGACCTGATGCTTGGCTATATCAATATCTTGAGTAACATTGATCTTTTTAAGTGCACTGATGCTATAGGTTTGCGTAAAGTCCCCAATACGGATTTTTGCCTGTTCCGTCAGAGAAACTGGATAAATTCTCAGTTTCAATCCATCAGATCCCGTCGTAACACTTGACGTCCAATCCACACCGGAGTAATCATGGTTTTGTGGAAGAACCTTATCCGTCCTGTCAAAAAATGCTTTATCCACAAACACTCTTCCGCCATCTGAGAGATTGAAATACCCATCAAAGTTGGTAAGTGCCCCTCCCGGCGTTTTGGTGAAGTATCCCCATTTCAAGATAAGAGTAAAAGGACGTACATCTGGATTAAAGGTACTCCCTTCACATAATCCAGTATAAGCAATGGGAGTTGTTCCGGCTTCACAGGCATTATTGTACGTCACCCCATTTACCCCACATACGGGAGCATATTGTTGACTGCAAATCGTATCGGCATGTGCGGGGAAGAAGAGAAACAGAAAAAACCCTAAGATACTAAACATTCCCCCAAGAAGGATGATGATCTTTTTCATATGGTTGGTATAAAGGAAATAAAAAATAGATCATGACTGCCTTTTATTCTACACTTCTCCTCGGTCTTTTCAAGATGTGATCATTCCTTATACAGAAGCCTCATAGAACAAAATAGAGGCGATCACCAATCCCGCTGTTTCAGACCGTAGAATTCTTTTTCCCAAAGAAAGAACATGTACCCCCTGTTGTTTGGCGAATGCAATCTCATGAGGAGAGAATCCTCCCTCAGGACCGATAAAAATATGGCACTCTTTCTGCCGGATAATATCGGACACGACAGGCTGGAGAGGGGCTCCCAAGGGATCAAGAAGGATCTTTATTCCTTGGATTTCCCCCAGTACATCGCTAAAAACACGTTCGGATGATAATTCCGGGATACGACCTCGATGCGATTGTTCCGCCGCTTCTTTGAGAATAAGATAGGATCGAGTCATATTCAACTTGCCCAAAAATTCACTGTATTCCGTACGCAGGGGAATAAAACTCGAAATACCTATTTCGGTTCCTTTTTGTAACACAAATTCAAATTTTTCTTTCTTCTTGAGAACAGCTTGGTAGAGGTTGATGTGTAGAGGGGGTTCCGTGAGCGATTTTCTTTTGGATAATATATAAAATGCCAGTTTTTCTTTTTCCAAGGACACAATACGCACTTCATATTCAAATCCACTGTTATCCAGTAAGATGATCGTCTCTCCTTTCTGATAGCGTAGTACTCTTAAAAGCTGATGAGCAAGAGCGGGATCAGAAAAAACGACATCCCGTTGATCAAAAGATACCCTTTCTACAAAAAACCGATGTTCTTGTTTCATACCATTTACAAAGATTCCTTTTTAACTTTTTCGATTTTGAAGAATTCCAGGATGTCTCCTATTTCAATCACAGCGCTGCCATCATACCGAATCCCGCATTCATATCCCTCTTTCACTTCGGAAACATTGTCCTTTTCGCGTCGAATCGTGACGATATCTCCTTCTCCGACCAATTTATCTTTCCGAATAATACGAACCTTCACTTTCGGTTCTGCTTTTCCTTTCGTCATTCTGCAACCAACAATCATCCCTTTTCGATCCTTGAGAAAAACAGCCAAGACCTCGCCTTCTCCAATAACATTCTCACGAATCTCTGGATCCAAAAGCCCTAATAATATCTTCTTAATCTCTTCCAGCATCTGATAAATAACTCGATACGTCCTGACTTCCACATTTTCGCGTTCTGCTGCTTTATCCACCTGAACATTTTTAGCAACATTAAACCCCATGACAATTCCCCCACTGGCAGCAGCCATCAACACATCTGTTTCCGTGATATTTCCCACATTACTATGGATCACTTTCGCTTCTACTTCGGCAGATTGTATTTTTTCAATAGCCGTTCTAATCGCTTCTAAAGACCCTTTACTATCTGCCTTGAGAACAATTTTTAATGTTTTTAACTGTCCACTATGAATTTTAGCGATAATATCGCTCATACCTGACCCCATCGCATTTTTGAGACGATTTGTTGTCCGTAAGGCTTTGATTTCCATCGCTTTTTTCTTCGCCACATCCAATGATTGTTCGACCTGTAAAATATCCCCAACAGATGGGACTTCCGATAACCCTGCAATTTCTACAGGAGTGCTGGGACCAGCTGATTCCACTTTATTAAAATTATGATCAAACATGACTTTTATACGTCCAAATGCTTCTCCAACCACAACACTGTCCATAAGATACAGTGTCCCCGTATTAATTAAAATCGTTGCTACAGGTCCTAATTTAGGATCAAGATTCGATTCGATAACCGTTCCTATAGCCGGTCTGCTCGGATTCGCCTTCATAGGATTCATTTCCGCCACGAGCAAAATCATATCCAACAGATTATCAACCCCCTCACCCGTCAAAGCAGAAACAGGAACCATAATAGTTGATCCTCCCCATTCTTCTGGAACAAGTCCAAGTTCTGCGAGTTGATTTTTCGTCATCTCAATATTCGCCCCGGGTTTATCTATTTTATTGATCGCAACAATAACCGGCACATCTGCATCTTTTAAGTGATCGTACGCTTCTTTGGTTTGAGGCTTCACCCCTTCATCTGCCGCCACAACCAAAATAGCGATATCTGTTGCTTTCGCTCCTCTGGCCCTCATAGCGGTAAATGCCTCATGTCCCGGCGTATCTAAAAATGATATCTTCTGATCTTTATAGGTTACCTGGTACGCCCCTATTTTTTGTGTAATACCTCCCGCTTCCGTATCGATCACATTCGTTTTACGGATATAATCCAATAACTTTGTCTTGCCATGATCTACATGCCCCATGATACTCACAATGGGAGGTCTTTCTACCATACAAGCAGGGTCCTCATTTTCCAATAATTTTTCCAAATTCCCCAGCATCAGATCTTCGGAAGAACCATCTTCTCGCATCTTTTTCAATTCCAATCCAAAGGATGCCCCAATAATAGCCGCTGTATCAAAATCAATCTTATGATTAATCGTAACAATAAGACCATTTTTCATAAGCTCCGCAACAACCCTATTGACCGGGATTCCAATTTTCTCGGCAAATTCTTTAACGGAAATAACACTGGGTAAATAAATATCTCCCTTCCGGGACGCAAGGGGTACTATTTCGGATACTTCGGTTTTTTGTCGTTCAATACCTTTTTCCTTTTCGCCTGCTTTCAGGGAAGAAGCCATTTTTTGTTTCTTCTGCGTCTTGCGGATTTCACGCTCCAGATCTTCTTCCACCTCTTCAATGACCGCCTCCGTTCCAGTGAGAGGTTTCTCTATTTCGGGAAGAAGAATATCATCATCTTTGATCTCCTCTTTGACACTTTTTTTATCTTTTCCTTTCACGGCTTCTTTTTTCGGTTTTTGCTTCCCTGTTGTATAAAATTCTTCAATAGCCAAAGCCTCCTGCTCTGAAACTGTTTTAGCAGTTGATTTGAGAGACAACTTTAACTTCTCAGCCGTTTCCCGTACGGCTTTTTGTGTCACACCTAATTTTTTTGCCAGATCGGAAATATTCATAGAGGCGTTAAGATAAGCAGGTTTTATTGTACCGTTCTTTTATGAGAAGTCAATTGTCGTTTACATGAAGCTCAAATCAAAACATTGACAAATAGCCCCATTTTTCTATAGTGGTGTGCTTATTCCATGATGCCTTTCTATGGAAGATACGGAGAAGCATTCCCACGTGATCGCATTGGAAAAAGAATATGCTTGGCAGTTGAGAGAAGCAGAGAGAAAAGACCCGTTTCAACACGAAGAGATCAAAAAAATACAATGCGAGATCTTGTGGTTGGAACAACAACTGTTAAGAGAACATCCTCTGCTCAACAAACAATTTCCTCCCCAATATCGTGAGGATTTTGAGGAATGGCAAAAACAGACAGAACCCATACGAAAAGAGCTTGCCCGTTTACGTCGGAAAAACACCTTAGCAAAGAAAGATCAAGAAGAAGCAAAACAAATGGAGACATTGCGTCTTCAGTCCCTTTTTGAGCAACGGATTACGACACAACAACATCCTTTGGTACATGAGAACAGCAGAAAAGAACCACTGCCCCATCTCAGACCTGTGAAGGGATCTCGTGATCATATAAAACTCAAGGATTTCGATCAACAGCAAGACTCAGTTTTAAAACGTCTTCAGGAGGGATTCTCTCGTCCAGAAGATATGCTGGTACCCGAAAATATCTCCCCGGAAGAACTGAGGGGTATCCCCATAGAACTTGCTATATTAGACGCATCATTCATCTCAGATAGTTTTTATGAAAAGTTGACCGGAGAATCTCTCACTCATCAACCATTATCAAAGACTGAAAAATTACAGAAGAAGATCAAGGCGCTTCCCTTGTTACGACAAGTTTTTTCGTCTGCTATACTCCTTCGCCATGTAAAAAGGCGACGTGGAGAAGACGGGAAATTCCATGGATATATATATCATCCTTATCGAATGTTGATTGTGGGAGAAGGAAAAGAAGGGAAACTTCCTTGCACAGGATCTGTGATCATTATCTCATCGCATGAATATGAGGATCGGGAGAATCTGAAACCAAAAACTCAGATGTTTTCCTCTCTCTATAAAGCACATCGATCGTTGAAACATGCTCTCCAATCTCTCGATAAAAATCGGAAAGAGATCAACACCCAAAAAACAATACTGGAACAGTTATTTCTTGATTTCGACAGTTATGATGTAAAAGATAGAGAACAAAAAGAACAATTATTACTGCGACTGTATGCGTCCATTGAAGCTCTAGAGGGGAAAACAAGTGCCGAGACATTTTTTGCCAAGATGAATCTCCGGAAAGCAACAGGTCTCAAGGATAAACTCGGACGAGTGAATCCTGGAGTATGTAGCGCCTATATTGGAGGAGCGATGCAGAGAGTGGGAACCAGATTGGGAGAAATTGTTGATGAAATGAAATATATTCAACTTCAGGAAAACATGATCGATAATGAAATTCGCGCCCAGGAGCTCTATCTTCAGTCCATGATGATGGAAATAGAACAATTCGGAACAAAAAGATTTTTTCACCCGAACGATATCAGACTCAAGATCATGATTCGTCATTTTAAAAATATTCTCTGTCCACCTAAAGCACCCCAAGATTCTCCCGTAGGTAAAGCAGAACCTTTCAAAACATATTATGATATCCTGCGTCAAAAAGTCTTGGCCACTGAGCAAATCCAACAAAATCCGCCCCAAGAATATAGCAAAGAAGTCAACCAGAACATCGTGCAGATCTATACCATTTTAAAATTCTTTCGGTTCCAACAGTACCTCGAACATATCATGGATACTCTCCAGTTTCATGAAATTTCGCATGATCAGGTCGAACATCTGTTGAACGGTCTTCGCGATCTCTTCCAAAAATATTTCCTGCGAAAACATTTTAACGTTCAACCGGAAACCAGAGTTCCTTTTTATGACAAACCTTTCTTGGAAATGAAAAAACAATGTGAAAAGGTGGGCATATTGTTACGAGATATCATGACTTCTCCCCATCCTCAAAACATAAAAGAACTCCTGCAGATAATAAGATCGATTGATGTTCCCGCCCTCTTGCGTTCTCGAGACTAAACAGCACATTGTCTTTTCCTCCTCTCCTATATACTATATACAATGAAAAAAGATTCAACCATGATGAACAAAAATATCATCCTCGTTTTCCTTGGGATGCTCCTGACAGCCTGTATGCTCAGGCAGCCCCCTCATCTTACCATTGTTTCTCAAACAGGAACAACAACACTAACAGTTGAAATAGCGACAACAGAGGCCGAACGAAAACACGGCCTTATGAATCGGACAGACCTACCCGAAAATAATGGCATGTTGTTTGTTTTTCAGCAACCGGATATCAAGACTTTTTGGATGAAAAATACGCTTATTCCCCTAGATATGATCTTTATTGCCGACAATAACAAAATCATTCATATTACAAAAAACGTTCCTCCTTGCCAAAGCGACCCATGTCCGGTATACTCCTCGGGCAAACCGGTTTTATACGTCCTTGAAGTCAATGGCGGCTTTGCTGACAGACATATGATTACAGAAGGTAATACCGTTGTTTTACCATCCCCCTTATGACCACCAGCCCCAAAATCCCTCCCCACAGTGATGAGGCCGAAAAAAGTGTTTTAGGAAGTATCCTGATCGAAAAAGATGCCATTATTAAGGTGGGAGATGTACTTCACCCTGACGATTTTTATAGTGATATTCATAAACTGATCTTTGAATCCATGCTGGAATTGTATGAGAAGCGGTCACCGATTGATTTACTCACCCTCACAGAACACCTCAAAGACAAAAAACAACTTGATATGATCGGGGGCAGTACCTATTTAGCGGAACTCACCACATATATCGCCACTACCTCTCATATCGTTGAATATGCCCTCATTATCAAAAATAAAGCGACCTTACGAAAACTGATTTCCAGCGGATCACTCATTACTTCCCTCGGATATGAGGAAGACAAAGATATTGACCAACTGCTCGAATCAGCAGAAAAGACATTGTTTGATATCACGCAGACATTTATTAAAAATAAATTTGTCCATATCAAAGAGATTTTGCATCAACGGTATGAAGAGTTTGCCGAACTGCATGACGCAGAGGATAAAACACTCGTCCGAGGAACTCCCACAGGTTTTAAATCATTAGATGTACGGCTGGGAGGGTTAAAAAATGGAGACCTCATCATCATCGCCGCCCGGCCCAGTATGGGAAAAACATCTCTCGCCCTGAATATAGCCCAAAATGTGGCTTTACAGGGGAAAAAAACCGTTGGCATTTTTTCCTTGGAAATGTCAAAAGAGCAGTTAGTCGACCGAATGTTTGCATCCCTCCTTGGTGTTGATTCCTGGAAACTCCACAGAGGAGAATTGGATGATAAGGACTTTTCCAGACTGGGGGAAGTGATGGACGAACTGACCAATGCAAAATTATTTATTGACGATAGTGCGGCTTCGTCCGTGATGGAATTAAAATCAAAAGCCCGAAGATTACAGATAGAACATGGATTAGATTTGATTATTATCGATTATTTACAGCTCATGAGTGGCAACAATCCGAATAACCGTGTCCAAGAAATATCAGAAATATCAAGAGGTCTCAAAGCATTAGCTCGTGAACTGCATGTCCCCGTTATGGCCCTTTCTCAGCTGTCCCGTGCGGTTGAAAACAGACCGGGGAAAATTCCACAATTATCCGATCTGCGCGAATCGGGAGCCATTGAGCAGGATGCTGATGTAGTCATGATGATGTATCGGGAAGATTACTATGAAGAAGATAGTGACCGACCAGGTATGACAGATATTTATATTCGTAAACATCGTAATGGTCCCACAGGACGGGTAGAACTGCGATTTGCAAAAGAACAAATGCGATTCTATGACGTGGAAACGCAACGCAAATTCGAAGAGGAGTAAGGGTTAGACAGAAAACGATACCTGCACCGCAAGTGCGATAGCATTGTTCATCATGTGGAACATCACCGAAGGAACAATAGATTTATTATTGCTCACAACCAGATGATTCAGAATAAGACCTAAAAAAAACCGTGGGAAAAAGGCATTAAAATCAAAGTGAACGGAAGCAAAAAGGAGAGCGGTACATAAGGTAGCAACCAGGTAGTTTCCTTTTTTCAAAAGAGTCATAAAAACAAAACCACGAAAAAATAATTCTTCTACGATGGGAGCTATCAGAACAATAACCAAGAACATAACCACCATGGTGTATTGATCATGTCCAAAAAAGGGAAGAATATTTTGTCCTTCCCCATAGCCGGGAAGATTCCATCCCAATCGATCCAGCACCATAAACAAGATCGTGGAAAAAAGAATATAGCACATATACCAGAACAAAACAGATCCTATACTTTTGATCAGTGGTGTTCGTTTGAAAGAAAGTGCTTTGAAAAAAGATTGTTTATAGCGCCCATAAATAAGAATCACCAGAGGGATCAATAAAATCATTTCTTGCAGAAGAAAAAGAAGAAGCACCTGCATACTCATGGGCAGAGAGAAAGAACGTATCAGAAGATCAACTCTCCATATCCGAAGATCCGCTAACAGAAAGAGGACCGTGACAACCAAAAAGACGATGATCACATCGAACAGAGAGAAGGGGATACGAGCCATTTCTTCCTCAGTCCACGGATGTTTTTGTTTTTCTGACCTTGTTGTAAAAAGAGAAAAGAACACAGGCAAGCACTAAATAAAATACAACGGAAAGAGAGAGACTCCACCATGAAACCAGAAAGGATGAAAAAGGGATGGAGGCAAAGATATTCACTACCGCTATTATATAGGCCAATAGCAGGAAGGCAACAAAACCGATGACTTTGGCCAGAATAAAAAACCAGGGGATAAACGAAAGGAGAAGTGCCAAAAAACCAAACAACATCGTCAGAGGAATGATCCCCAACACCAGAATATTGCACAGGATGGAAACAAGAGAAAGCCGTTCAAAAGAAGATAGTAATAAGGGAAGAACGGCTATCTGTGCAGAGACCGTCGTAATCAATATTTCTTTGATCCCCCACATGTTGGGGACTTTCTCCAGCACATGCCGGACCACGGGAGAAATAAGAATGAGCCCCAAAGTCGCCAGGAAAGAAAGCTGAAACCCGACGTCGTAGATAAGCGATAGGGGATGGAGAAGGATCATGACCATGAGAGCAAGAAGAAGGATGGATAAGCTTTCCGCTTTACGACCAACGGTGAGGGCAAATAACCCGACGATTCCCATGACAGCGGCTCGTACCACAGAAGGAGCCGCACCAACCAAGATCGTGAAGAGGATAATAATCACCGTGGCAAATAAAAAGCGGAGAGACCGGCGGAATCGTGCGAATAAAAAACCGGCAATGAAGGTGATGATGATCGTAATATTAAAACCGGAGAGAGCAATGATATGCGTCAGTCCGGTTCGTTGAAGATTTTCTGACAAGTCCTGGGGCATTGTTTTGCGTATCCCTAAGAGAAGGCCTGCCAACAAGGAACCTGAGGGTTCAGGAAACAAACGATTGATATGCTCTCCCATAGATTGTCGGAAAGCATAGAGCCCGGCATATAACAGATTTCCCTGATGAGAAGCAATCATCTGGATGGAAGGGTTCTCCATGATAGAAAAAATATCATCTTTTGCCAGATAGTGTACATACGAAAAGGAGCCTCCCCTATCCTGAGGAGTGAGCAATCTTCCTTCCAAACGAAGAACATCCCCATAGTCAAAAGAAGGATAAGGCGCGGTTTTCATCAAGACTTTTCCCGTGATATGTTGAGATTCCTTTCCCACGGTCAGAGACTGGATATCAACCGTAAGATAAGAGCGGTCAGGACGGACATCGGGAAGATCACGAATCATCCCCGTTAAAACTACCTCCTGCCCATTATAATAATCTACAATTCCGGGATCGGGATGATGAAGAGATCCTTGCATACGAACAAGACCACCACAAAACATCAGCATGAGGATCATCCAGAACAACCATATCTGGGTATGACGCCAGAGAAAGAAAAAAATCCCAGTTAAAACGAATATCACGATCATCAGATCCGATGTTACAGGGAAAAAGTACCCGTAAAAACTCCCGACCACAAACGCTATGATGCTTCCTTGCAACCATGTTGTCCGGGCAATCGCAACTTTGACTTTATTTTTCACCATTCCTGAGTACAATGGTAATGCTCATATACCATAGTAATTGATACGTTCATGGATTTCAAAGCAAAAAAGATCAAACAGGACAGCGAGACCATGCTCAAAATGAAAGCAACGTTGAAAACTGTCAAAGAAAAAATACCACCTATCACATTTCCTCGACGATTCATACCATATATCGTTCTTGCTATCGGGATATCATTTATCCTCTATATCTCGTTTGCTGGATATTCTTTTATTCACAACCTTCAGTTTGATTTCAGTATTCCTCATATCATCAACAACCTTTTTGGACAAGATCTCAAGACAGATCGTTTTGGAAAAACGAATATGCTCCTGTTGGGTGTCGGTGGCGGGAACCATGATGGACCTGATCTGACCGATTCTATTCTGGTTGCTTCTTATGATCATGCCAAAAAGACGGTAACCATGATCTCTATTCCCCGAGATCTCTATGTAAAAATCGTCCCGGGATATTATGAACGGATCAACGTGACGTATGATTATTTGAACCGAAAAATGGGAAAAGAAGAAGCCGTGCAGGGAATAGAAGATCTGATCCAACGCATCACAGGACTGGAGATCCAATATTATGCCAAAGTGAATTTCAATGGATTTCGTGAAGTGGTTGACATTTTAGGAGGAATTGACGTGCAGGTTCCGGAAACATTGATTGATCCCGAGTATCCGGTAGAAGATAACAGCGGGGTATTTCTCCGGAACGAACGATTCGAGGTTCAGAAAGGATTACAACATATGGATGGCGAAACAGCCCTGCGTTATGCCAGAAGTCGTCATTCCACATCTGATTTTGACCGGGCCTTGCGACAACAACTTGTCATTGCTGCCATACGAGAAAAAGCGTTGAAAGAAAATTATCTCAATAACCCGACAGCACTCAAACGATTATTTTATGCAGTGAGTGCCAATCTGGAAACAGATGTCAACATCAATGAAATGATCCGGGGAGCTATGCTTGCCAAAGACCTTCCCAAAGATCATATCATCAGTGTGGGGTTAAACGATGACAACACCAAAGTAGGAGGATTTCTCTATACACCTGATAGAGCTTTGACAGGAGGAGCATCTGTTTTGCTTCCTGATGGGGCAAATATAAATAATTTTGATTATTATACGGATATCCGACGTTTTGTAGATATCGCTGTGAATAATCAGGAAATCTTTTTTCAAAAAGCAAAAATCAAAATTTTAAATGGGACAAAAGTATCCGGCTTGGGAAAAACACTTCAGAACAAACTCGCCCGTTACGGTTTTAACGTGGCAGAAGTGGCAAATCCAAAAAATAAGGTGCAAGTGACAAAAACAGCTATCTACGTTCTTCAGCCGGATCGATTCAAAGAGACGGTTGATACGCTTCAAACCTTTATCCTGGGTGATGTGATTCCTCAACAGCTCTTTGAACAGGATACAGCAATTCAAGAAACTGTTCCGGATATTGAAATTGTTATTGGTCAGGACTATGCACGGTATTTACCATGAAGATCCGCCTGCAAAAATATATCCGTGATTGCACAGGGATTTCCCGCCGAAAGGCAGAGGAGGAGATTAAAGATGGACATGTTTTCATCAATGATATTCCCGCCACCTTGGGAAACAGTATTGATCCTTTGCAGGATACCGTTTTTTTCCATGGGAAAAAACTCACTCCACAGAAAGAAGACAAGATAACGATCATGCTCCATAAACCAAAGGGAGTGGTGACAACCCGATCTGATCCTCAGAAAAGAAAAACTGTTTTTGACCTTTTGCCAAAACATCTTCAACACCTTTTTCCCATCGGAAGGCTCGATTATGATACAGAGGGATTATTACTGTTGACGAATGATGGCGATCTTGCCTATCGCCTCACGCACCCCAAATTTGAGGTGGAGAAAGAATATGTTGTCACGCTGAAAGGATTTTTAAGCGACCAAAATAAAAAAGAGATTGAGAAAGGACTACATACCAAAGCAATAACAACGAGTCATGCAAAAATACAGATCATTTCCCGTTCACAGAAACAAACCATGCTTCATATAACGATTCATGAAGGACAGAATAGGGAAATCCGAAGGATATTTGAAGTCTTTTCTCTCCCGGTGCTCTCTCTCAAACGTATTCGCATACAAAATATTCATCTGGGCAATTTGCCAAGAGGAAAATGGAAGGAACTTCTCGAAAAAAGATCTCTCACATGAGCAAAGTTACAACCCAACTTTAACTGTTTTGATTGCTTGTTCAATATCGTGAACAATGGAATGAAGCTCTTCTAAATTCTCTATTCTTACCAATCTATTTCTATAATCTGCGGCTCCTCGAATTCCTTTGATATACATCGCCATATGTTTTCTGCTTTCCATCATGCCTTTCTTTTCCCCTTTTGTTTTCACGAGTAATGCTGCATGTTTCTGCATGATGTTCAATCGTTCCCGCATAGATACCTCTTCACTTTTCCACTGTTTCCCATCAAGCAACAAAGATGCAACCTCTTGAAAGATCCATGGATTTCCAAATGATGCTCTGCCAATCATAATCCCATCCAGATTACCAAGTTTCTCTTGTGCCGATCTTGCATCCTTCACATCCCCATTGCCTATAACCGGAATCTTGACCTTCTCTTTTAATCGATAGATAGGTTCCCAGTTCGCATCCCCATGGAATCCCTGTTTATACGTCCGTCCATGAATAGCAATCATATCGATCCCCGCATCGATCAGATGAGAAACAAAGGGGATAAGATTTTTATCATCTTCCCATCCCAATCTTGTTTTGACCGATAAAGGAATTTTGATCGTTTTTTTCACCCGTTCTATGATCTGGCATCCCAGTTTCTCATTTTTCATTAAATAGGCTCCATGCATGCTAGAGACCACCTTTCTTGACGGACATCCCATATTGATATCGATAGCAGCTGCACCAGCCGCTTCAGCTACTTGAGCCGCCAATGTAAAATGTTCCGGTTCATTCCCGAATAACTGAACAATGAGAGGTTGTTCCTTTTTATCAAATGTTAAAAATTTTTTACACTCTTTTGGCTTGTGATACAAAAAATCGCTACTAATAAACTCAGTATAACAAATAGTGCGCGGTTCAATACTTTTTACCAGTTGCCGAAAAGCGCTGTCCGTATATCCATCCATAGGAGCAAGTGCAATAATTGGTTTTGGGAAGGTGTTCCAAGAAAACATAACAGACATTTATACAAAACTATCCTTATCATACACCATATTCATTCAATTGAGAAACTCTCTCTATCACGGAGAAACATTCTTCTCAACAAGGTGAAAGAGAAACCAATGAAAAAAGATCCCCTCACCAACAAAATGATACCTTCGTTGGTGAAGGTAACATCGTACGAGATAGGGAAAATACAAGATGGAAATTCAGATATCCAGATTTCCCAACCCATCATCTTCTTCAGCCACCTTTTTACTTTTGCGGGTTTTCTTCTCTTTGGGAATAGCCTGCGGTTCTTCTTTTTCCGATTCGAAAGACTCTGATCCACTCGGCATGCCATCAACTTTCACTTGGGGGATAATAGCTTCAATAGCACCCCATTCACTATCGCCCGTTTCGGGAACAATCAGACTCACCTGATCGCCCACTTCTCCTTTGAAATAAGTAACAGAGGCCAGAAGGACATTATACACTTTTCCACCGGCCAACACTTTATATTTTCCGTTCTCCATCGTCAGTGTTCCTAAAATCGTTTTTCGTTCGACCGGACCAATCTGTTTATATAAGAAGGCCCCTTCATTTGTAATCGTCAATTTCAAAACATCCCCCGGAACCAGTTTAGATTTGCTCGCATAATTGGCAGGGACAGGGTATATGTTTTTATCTTTTCCCACCATATTTTGACCATCAAAGACCCCTTCGATAATTTTAGACTTCGTGTCTCCGCTTTCTTCTTCGAGATCAGGAAGTTTTTCGGCAATTTTTCCATAGTTTATTTTTGCCATTTGTCCGCCAGAGATTTCATTTAACAATTGTTTGGCTGATCGCAGGCTGCTTTCGCAACTTTCCAGTATTTCCCGTATCAGGGCTAACTGTGACATGAGTGACATAGGTTTTTCATTTTTAAAAAATATTTATTCGTATTTTTTCAAATACTTTTTTATAGTATATCATATCTATTATAAAAAGTCACCGCTTTTTCGCAAGATTATTGTTGATTGTTCGTCACACAAACAGCATTTTTGGTACAATAAATGATTTTATTTTGGATACGGAGGTCCACATAAGCCAGATCCATTTTATAGATATTAAAATCCTGAAAAGCCATTTTCAGTTTTCCAAGCTGGTCATCTATATGTTCCGTAAGATCCAGCCAGATGGTAAATCCTTTCTCGGTCACTACATGAATTTCACGCTCCAGCGGGTAATACTTCAAAAGAGGAACCTTGAGAGCAAAATCTTTTTCAAAGGTATATTTGGCATTTAAAATCGTACGAACCTCATCGGCATTCATAATCCTATTACGATCCTGCAAAGCCAGATAAGGCGAAAGCATCGCGACCATTTTATCATCTTTGATGTCATACTGACTCTTGTATTCGATCAAGGGCAGATTCGGTATCTTCGATTTAACATTCCGGATCATCCCTTCCTCATTGAGCAACATCTCATCTTTGCCTGTACTACTTTTGATGCGGGCAATAATTTTATATTCAACCACCCGAACCCGTATGGTGCGGGGCAGCAATTTCATTATGGCAATCTCTTTCATCTCGGGAAAATCTTTGCGCAGTTCATCATTGACTTCATCCTCATTGATCAGAAAGATATTTTTTCCTTTGAGCTTTTCCAGTTTTTGTTGCATCGGGATAATACTGGTCTCAATATCTGTTTGAGGATCCGTCCGTTCCACCACGATGGTGGAAACATTAAAAAAATTAGAGAAAAATACCAGTCCGATTGTTCCCCCAAGCACAACAATCAAAAAAACCCCAATGATCACATATTTATATTCTTCAAAAATTTTGGTCTTAATATTTCGGAGAAACAGTTTAGACACCTTCAATCTCTTGCGTTCTTTCCGCATTTGATGCCCCTCATGATACCGCTGAACCATGAGACTTTTAAATTTGAACTTCTTTTTTTTATGAAAGAATAGCATAGAAAACATGCGAAACGTACTGTAGCACGAAGAACCTCATTATGCAATGTAACCATGCCTGTTCAGAACAAATATATACTGGACGCATACAAAATATTGCACAGCACGCACAAATACGTTACAATAACCCCGCTATTTTTGTTCTGCGGGTATAGTACAATGGCTAGTACTCCAGCCTTCCAAGTTGGATATACGGGTTCGAATCCCGTTACCCGCTCCATCGTCAGACTTGGATATTCAGTGTTCATCCAGTCCTCCTCTTTATCTCGTGAAGGTCAAATCTTCACTCGATAAGGGAATAGAACGAGGATCATTACCAACAAGATGATACATTAATCCGCCGCAGACAGACTGAGAGGAAAGGAAGAAGCTCAAAGCGCTAGAGACAATCTTGTTTATAAGATTTTCTGCCAAGCAAAGAGTATTTCCACAACGAGGGTGATTAGCTCAGTTGGCTAGAGCGTTCGCTTGACGTGCGAAAGGTCACAGGTTCGAGCCCTGTATCACCCACCAGACGACAACATCGTCTCGCTCAACGTGTGAAGTCGTTCAACCAAAGTGAATAATGTACAATACCCGAAATGGATGAAAGCGAACGAAGTGAGCAACCGATAAAAATGAACATTTTTGTCGGAAGAGGAGCAATTGCGCAACGTTAACAGAAATGAGCGTAAGCGAATTTATGTGAAAGTGGAGCATATTGCGACGTGGGGGTATAGCTCAGTTGGCTAGAGCACATCGCTGGCAGCGATGGGGTCAGGGGTTCAAGTCCCCTTACCTCCACCATAACGAATGTGAGGAATGTTCTGCATCGTCTTTGCTTGCCCGTCCAAAGCCGAAAGGCGAAGGAGGGCTTTTTAGCCGCTTCTTTTTTCGCCACCGCCGAATTTCGTATCCGCCTTTGGCGGATGTGCTACAAGAAAAAGATTTCTTGCCCTTGTCCCACCCACCCCATGCGCGGGCAAGTTGGCAGAACTCCTTTTTGATTGCGTAAATTCTAAAAATTGCATATACTAAATCGTGATTGCTCAATCCTTCGGCTAAGTACTAACTATCATAGTATAACTATACGAACTATGCCCAAGCAAGGTGCAACAATCGGAGAGAATATAAAGAGATATCAAAACAAGCTCGGTATTTCTCAAGATGTCCTCTCAAAAAGGGCTGATTTGGCGTTAAATACCGTGGTAAAGATAGAAACCGGCGAAAGCCCGAATCCAACTGTGGGCACATTAGAAAAAATAGCCAAGGCGCTTGAAGTCGGCGTTGAGGAGTTAATAAAGTAGAGATATGAACAAAGATATTATTATTTATCAAACAAAACAGGGCGAAATAGAGTTTAAGGGCGATATTCACAAGCAAACGCTCTGGGCTAATTTGCAACAGATTTCCGATCTTTTTCAAACTGACAAATCGGGCATATCCCGCCATATTAAAAATATCTACCAATCCAAAGAATTAAGCCCAAAGGCAACTGTTGCAAAAATTGCAACAGTTCAAACTGAAGGCAAGAGAAGGGTAAAAAGAGAAATTGAGTATTACAATCTGGATTTGATTCTTTCGGTTGGCTATCGCGTAAATTCCAAAGTAGCTACTAAATTTCGTCAATGGGCGACCAAAACCTTGCGCGAGCATATCATCAAGGGCTACACCATCAATCGCAAAAGGGTTGCCAAAAATTACGACGAATTTTTGCAAGCGGTAGAATCCGTCCAAAAACTCTTGCCGGCAGGGGAAAAAGTAAAAGCAGAAGATGTGCTGGAGCTGGTGAAACTCTTTGCTAGCACGTGGCTATCTTTGGACGCGTACGATAAAGCGCAACTGCCAAAAACCGGCGCCAGCAAAAAACAGGTGCAAATCACGGCGGAAGAATTAGCCGAAGCGCTTACACAGCTCAAAAGTGATCTCATAAAGAAACAAGAGGCAAGCGCATTATTTGGCCAAGCGCGAAACAAAGATGATGCTATCGTGGGGATTGTGGGGACGGTGTTTCAGTCGGTCTTTGGGCGTGACGCCTATGAAACGCTCGAGGAAAAAGCCGCGCACCTGTTGTATTTTATCGTCAAAAATCATCCGTTTGTGGACGGCAACAAGCGCAGTGGCGCCTTTGCCTTTGTATGGTTTTTAAACAAAGCCGGCCTTTTGCGCAAAGATAAAATGTCGCCCCAAGCCCTGACCGCGCTCACGCTCCTGGTGGCCGAAAGCAGGCCGCACGACAAAGAGCGGGTGATTGGCTTAATTTTGCAGTTATTGGTAAAATAACAAATAAGGGAGCACTAGTGCCCTCGGCGTGCCGACGGCAGAATTGTTTAAATAAAAACTATGAAAAATATATTAAATATTATCAAAGATTCAAATTATAATTTTTCGCTTTTCGATCAAAAGCTGATTGACGAACTTGAAAGTAAAATCACATTCAAAGACGGTAAGCCGTATGTTGTTTGTGTTATTCGCGATAAAGAGATTGTTTTGAAACCAGAAGAAGTTGTTCGTCAGCTTTACGCGATGAAATTGATTAAAGAATATGGCTATCCCAAACAAAGAATTAAATTTGAACACCCGATCCATTTTGGCCGCGAGGTAAAATCGGCAGACATTGTCGTTTTTGACAAGGATCGCCCGACAGTTGAATACATTATTGTTGAAATCAAAAAACCTAAACTCCAAGAAGGGAAAAGTCAGCTTCGCTCTTACACCAATGCTACCGGCGCGCCGATTGCTGTTTGGACCAACGGCGGACAAATCAGCCATTACAACCGTAAAGACCCAAACTATTTTGAAGACATTACTGATATTCCAAATGCTAATCAAACGTTGGCGGATATTTTAAAAGAAAGGTTTACCCTCAAAGATTTAATCATAAAAGACAAAATCCCAAACGAGGGAAAATCGCTCAAAGCCATTATTCAGGAAATGGAAGACGAAGTTTTGGCAAACGCGGGCGTAGATGTTTTTGAAGAAGTTTTTAAACTTATATTCACTAAACTTTACGATGAACTGCAGAGTAAAAAAGATAAAATGCGGATTGAGTTTTATCTTGAAGACAAGTTAAGCAAAGAAGATCGTGGGAATTATGACAAGATAAAAGAAATTTTGGCAAAAATTGATGATTCCAATTTCAGGGTTTTGGAGTTTAGAAATACCGGACAATCGGAAAGCGAGCTCAAAAAGAAAATCCAAAAACTTTTTGACGAAGCCAAAGCCAAATGGCCTGGCGTGTTTGATGAAGCAAGCCAAATCGGGCTTAGCCCGTCCCACCTTTCTATTAGTGTTTCTAGCTTGCAGGACATTAAACTGTTCAATTCCAATCTGCAAATCATTGACGAAGCATTTGAATATCTGGTCAATAAGTCATCAAGAGGCGAAAAGGGACAATACTTTACGCCTCGCCATGTGATTGATATGTGCGTCAAAATGCTCAATCCCAAAGCGGGCGAGTATATGGTGGACACCGCCGCTGGCTCTTGCGGGTTTACCGTGCATACGATTTTTCAAATCACCGGACATTTATTTCAAAACACTGATATCTCTGAAGAAGAAAAAGAAAATGTGCTAAAAGTTTTTGGCATTGATTTTGATGAAAAAGTCGTGCGCGTGGCTCGAACTTTAAACTTAATTGCGGGCGATGGCAACACCAATGTTTTGCACTTGAACAACTTGGATTATGAACGATGGAATGAAACTATCCAAAATCGCGACTGGTTGGAAGTATACGGCGCGGGATTAAAACGATTGGAAGCTTTACGCAAAGATCCAAATTCTTACAAAGAATTCAACTTTGATATCTTGATGGCCAATCCACCATTTGCCGGAGACATCAAAGAATCTCGCATTATTCACAAATACGATCTTGGCTATAACGAAAAAAATAAACCAAAATCAAAAGTCGGACGCGATATTTTATTTATTGAACGCAATCTAAATTTTCTCAAACCGGGCGGAAGAATGGCGATTGTGTTGCCTCAAGGACGATTCAACAATACTTCAGATAAATATATCCGCGAATACATCGCCGAAAAAGCCAGAATTCTGGCTGTCGTGGGACTTCATGTCAACACTTTCAAACCGCACACGGGAACAAAGACGAGCGTTTTATTTATCCAAAAATGGAACGATGACCCCAAAGCCGGCCCGCTTTGCCCGAAAGTGGAAGACTACCCGATTTTCTTTGCGGTTTCCGAAAAATCCGGCAAGGATAATTCTGGTGAATATGTTTTCCTTAAAAATGGCAACAATCAGCCAAAACTGGATAAAAACGGACACTTGATTATTGATCATGATCTGCATAATCACGACGGCGAACTACCCGACGGCATTGCGGAAAAATTTATTGAGTGGGCAAAATGCGAAAAATTAAGTTTTTGGAAATAACTATGAATTTAAAAGACGATATATCATTTTTCTTTATAGACGATCAAGGAGATGTTAATAATGATCAAAAATGGCTATTACTAGGAGGTTTGTTAATAAAGGTAAACGACTACCATAATTTAAGTAGAGAAATAAAAAAACATAACCAAATTTTTTTAAATAATGAAGTAAGAGAAATAAAGTGGAGTGATTTAACTTCAGCTATTTATTTAAAAAATAAAAAGCAAACAATAAAGGAAAATAAATCTTTTGCGTATTTAGAGAATGTCGCCGTGAAAGATATAGAAAATTTTATAGAAGATTTTTTTAAATTATTAAATAAATATAATTATCAAATAATTCTAAGTGTAGCCAACAAAGATTACTTTGATAGTGAGCTATCACAAAATTTTGTTAAATTGCAAATAGAGGATTTACTAGAAAGAGTTCAGTATGAAATCCAAAATTCCGGCTCATTAGCAATTTTTGTTCATGATTCAAGGAGTAATAAAAAAGATAATATAATTATAAAGAATATTTATAAATCTCTTTTATTAAATTCTAAATTTGTAAAAAACTTTGAAAATATAATCGATAATTTATTTATTGAAGATTCGCATTTAAATAGCGGCATTCAAATATCTGATTTTATAATAGGAGCTATATCAGGAACTCTTAGAAGATTGTCTTTTTCGAAAAAAATATACACAAATTATTTGCAACAAAAATTAAGAAAAAATCAAACAGGAAAAGTTATTGGTTTCGGTATTGTGCCAACCGGACTAACTAAGAATAAATATTTTAAAAATTATCTTTCAAAATATTTAATGATTAATTAACTATGCAATATTCAGTGATAAATTATAAAACGGTAAAAGAAAATATTGACTTTAGATACGAGCCGGAATTTTGGTTGCCAAAATACATTGAAGAAGAAAATAGATTAAGCGAAATAAAAACAGTACCATTGATTGATTGCATTAGTTTTTCTAATGGGCATGCATTTGATTCAAATGAGTTTTCTTTTGACGGTGAAGTTTATATTGCAAAAATTGGCGATGTTACCCAAAAAAGGGATTTTCATTTATGGGAAAAAGTTTCAAAAAAACATTTTGAAGAACTAAAAGCAAAATATCTTAAAAATAATGATATTTTAATGACTTTAACTGGCGATCCCCCTGATGTTGGAAAGGTGCAGTTGATCTATAATCCGCCCAAAGAACAATTATCATGGAATCAAAGAGTTGCTCTTCTTAGATTAAAAAAACAGGATAGTATTGATTCACCAGAGTTTTTATTTGTGGTGCTTTCTTCAAAATATTGCAGAGATTATATTGAACGCTGGGCAAAGGGCATTCGTCAAAGAAATGTTGGAAATCCTGCAGTATTGAGTATGGCAATTCCAGTTTTGTCAAAATTACAAACCTCTCTGTCTGAATTAGTTAAAAAATCCTTTGACCTGATAAATCAATCAAAATCCCTCTACTCCCAAGCTGAACAATTCCTTCTTTCAGAACTTGGCCTTGCCGACTGGAAGCCAAAGCATAGACTAACTTTTGTTAAAAACTTTTCCGATACGCAAAAAGCCGAGCGGATAGACGCGGAATATTTCCAGCCAAAATACGAGGAAATCATCGAAGCGGTGAAAAAATATAAGGGAGGGTTTGATAAACTGGAGAATTTGGTGAAAATTAAAGACAAAAATTTTACGCCAAAAGATCACGAACAATACAAGTACATTGAACTTGCAAATATTTCATCAAACGGAGAAATCAACGGCTACACGGAAAATTTGGGTAGTGAGCTACCATCAAGAGCACGTCGTAAAGTGCAAAAAGGTGATTTGATTGTTTCATCCATCGAAGGATCACTTGAGAGTATTGCTTTGATAACAGAGGACTGGAAAAATGCTTTATGCTCTACTGGATTTTTTGTGATCAATTCAGACAAAATAAATCCTGAAACTTTACTTGTTTTATTAAAAACCAAAATTGGGCAACTGCAATTAAAGAGGGGTTGCAAAGGTACAATTTTAACTGCCATTGGAAAAGAGGAAATATCAAAAATCGTTTTGCCAAAAATTGACTCAAAAATTCAAGAGGAAATCAAAAAGAAAATCGTCAAAATGTACGAAACTAAAAAGCTTTCCAAATCCCTCCTTGAAATTGCCAAGCGTGGCGTGGAGATAGCAATTGAGAAAAATGAAGAAGAAGCGGAAAAATGGATCAAAAGTGAACTTGTAAAACTAGAGATAACATTATGAACTCATTTAAAGACATCGCTTATCAAATTTTGAAAGAAGCAGGCAAGCCGCTTCATAGCAAGGAAATTACAAAAATTGCCCTTAATCGTGGCTGGCTAAAAACCGCCGGCAAAACTCCCGAAGCGACAATGAATGCACAGCTTATCGTTGATATAAACTCTAAAAAAGAAAAGTCTCGTTTTATTAAAACTGGCCCGTCTATTTTCGGACTAAACAAAAATTTCAAAGAGCCAAAAATTGTTATCAAACCTGCCCACAACGGAAAAATAATCAGTGAGGATTTTGTAAAAAATTCAATTATAAAATGGCTTTCAGCAAACGGCTGGGGACATTTTCAATTTGGCGACTTGCACGAGAAAGGTGTCGATATAAAAGCAAAACATCATCAGTATTCAAGATATTTTTTAGTTGAAACCAAAGGACAAGGAAAAATCAGACAAGCTGACGAAGTTGCTTTTGTGCATTCCTTAGGGCAGATTATTACGAGAATGAAAACAAACAAAACAACAAGATATTATTTTGGTCTCGGCTTACCTGAGGTTAGCGCAAAAATCGCTTTACGCCGTTTGCCGTGGCAAGTCGCTAAAAAATTATTTTTGTATGTTTTTTCTGTTGATCAAAGTGGAAATGTCGGTCAATATTCTTGGCAGGATTTGAAAAAAGCGCAAGAATTCAAAAAATAAAGGGTGGCGCGCCAGTTTCACTGGCACGACCCAGTAGCAGAACTTCATTAGCTACGGGTTAAAAAATTCGGCGGCGGCGGAACCCTTCGACTTTACTCAGGACAAGAAGCGAGGGCGGGCAAAAATTCCTTCTACCCAACCCCCTTCCCTTTTTGCCGACCAGAGCTTAAAAGTTTTTCAACATCCAATACATTGCCTAATTTATAAAGATCTATTAAAATGTACACAATAATAAATTAAATCATAAATTATTTTATGACTCTTATACAAAAGATTTTAATTGGTGTAGCCGCTATGATGATTGTTGGCGGTTCTGCTTATGTAGCGTTTAATCAAATACATAAAGAAGAATCTAAAAATGATAATTTACAAAACATTGTTGCCGATTATGAATCTTTATTACATGACGCGGAAAAAATACAAACATCCAGTAGTGACTGCTCAAATAAAAATTTATCTCAAGATATGAAAAACTTAGAAGAAAAATTATCTAAGTTAAATAAAAGAGCTAAAGCTTGGTGGGAGAGTAGACCAAAACTTCCAGACCTTCCTTCTGATATCGTTGATAAACAAAATAAAACAGAAATGGAAAGTCCCAAACTTACTGATGAACAAGAAAAACAAATAAAGGAAGATCTTTTTGGTTCTCAAAAATCTTCAAATGATGCCCCACCTCTGCCTGATCTTTTCGGGGATTCAAAAATTGAAAGTCCCAAACTTACTGATGAACAAGAAAAACAAATAAAGGAAGATCTTTTTGGTTCTCAAAAATCTTCAAAAAATGCTCCGCCTTTGCCTGATCTTTTTGGGGATTCAAAAATGGAAAGTCCCAAACTTACTGATGAACAAGAAAAACAAATAAAGGAAGATCTTTTTGGTTCTAAAGAGTCTTCA
>Ga0272448_1000020_pt1 | contig 227975 bp, 181 predicted proteins | sample YNPCB0191_FD_202220 | JGI IMG/M metagenome (GOLD analysis project Ga0272448, IMG submission 202220) | Hot spring sediment microbial communities from Yellowstone National Park, WY, United States - YNP-CB-019-1 | ecosystem: Environmental > Aquatic > Thermal springs > Hot (42-90C) > Sediment... | reverse complement strand
TGGCGTTAGATTTGCGTGGAGGCCGCCCGATCTAGTGTCTCCCGCCTACTATACCGTTCTTGCGGCCTAGCAGGCGGGAGGGCGATCAGACGAAAAAATAGGGGTTTTTACGAGGGAATCAGTCCCTGTAGCGCCCGCTGCCATTCCGGCGACAGCGTCGAGGCAATGGCATGGTGTATCCAGGTGCCTTCCCGCCATTCGGCTACCAATCCGGCATTTTTCAGCACGGCCAGATGGCGTGACACCTTATATTGAGGCTCGTCAAGAATGGCGACGAGTTCGCAGACACATAATTCGCGCTCCAGCAATACCCGCAGAATCGCTATCCGCATCGGATCTGCCAGGGCACGGTGACGTTCGACGATCTCCCCCCATATTATATGCACCATGACGCATATAATATGTCGCGCGGATGGGCCTGTCAATAGGCTTCGATGGGAAATCAAGGCACTCTGATTGACCGCGGAAACTCTGGAAATATCTAAAAAGGCTGACGCAGCCTGTTCTGCAGAGTGCCTTACCGATAATATGATTGGTAAGGCAGAGATTTCGGATGGCCGATATCAGATTGCCGATGTTGGCTGATAGTAAAAATCAGCAATCCACAATCGGCAATCCAAGCCCATCAGCACAGATCGTCGATTCCTACTGATAAAGCTGGCTGGATCACCTCATACACTCCGTATAGCTCACGCAGTTTGTGTGCACGCTGATTTTCTCCCCACGAGGTTTTTTTACGTTTTTTGTCGAAGGGATAGCACCATGACAACTTCATTTACGCCCAATAACGTATTCGTCACCGGCGGCTCCGGTTTTCTGGGCATCAACCTCATCCGCTTATTGCTGGAGCGCGGGTGCCGTGTCGTGTCGTTCGACCTGGCGCCATTCGATTATCCGGAACAGGATCGGGTCACCGCCATTACGGGGGATATTCGCCGGTTGAACGAGTTCACGGACGCCATGCAGGGGTGCGATGCCGTCGTGCATTGTGCTGCGGCGTTGCCGCTCTACGCGGAGGCGGATATCTTTTCCACGGATGTGGACGGCACACAGATGGTGATGGAAGCGGCCCGGCAACTGGACATCGGGCGCGTCGTCTATATCTCCTCCACCGCGGTCTACGGGGTGCCCGACCACCATCCGCTGTATGAAACCGATCCGATGATCGGCGTGGGTCCCTATGGAAAAGCGAAAATTCAGGCGGAGCAACAATGCGATGCCTTCCGCAACGCCGGCATGTGCGTGCCCATTATCCGCCCGAAATCGTTCATCGGCCCGGAGCGCCTGGGCGTCTTCGCGCTGCTGTACGACTGGGCGCTGGAGGGACATAATTTCCCCATCCTGGGCCGCGGCACCAATCGCTACCAGCTCCTCGACGTCGCCGACCTGTGTGATGCCATCTGGATTTGTTTGACCGGAGCGAATGACGTGGTGAACGACATCTTCAACATCGGCGCGAAAGAGTTTACCACCATGTGCGAAGATTTCCAGGCGGTGCTGGACGCCGCCGGCAAGGGAAAGCATATTGTTTGCCTTCCCGCAGGACCGGCCATCGCCGCACTGAAGTTGCTGGAAAAGATGAATCTGTCCCCACTCTACAAATGGGTCTACGAAACCGCGGCGACGGACTCCTTCATCTCCATCGAAAAAGCCGAACGCGTGCTCAATTTTCAGCCAAAATTTTCCAATAAAGACGCGCTGGTGCGCAATTACCGCTGGTATGTCGAGCATCTCGACCAGTTCAAAAATGCCAGCGGCATCTCCCACCGCGTCCCGTGGCAGCAGGGAGCATTGAAGCTGGCAAAGCGCTTCTTCTAACAAATAAAATTCCCAATCCGGCATATGACCGCCCCAATCACATCTCAATGTTCAGGCGCCATCGACTTGCCGGCAGGTGCCGGTCACAATAGGCAATATCGACCACTGCTGACAACGCAAGAGGATTGACAGCACTCAATCATGTCGATAACATATAAGTTGTTAACGTCAACCATCATAGAGGGAGCACGATAGGCGGCAAACATGGACGATCAACAATCAAAAGATCTGGTCGAGTTGTTGGACGAAATCATCTGGAGGTTTGGCAGCCAAGGCCCTGAGGGGTATTGTTGCGAAGACATCTCCTATATTGAATACCGCGCGTTACGGGTGTTGGCAAAGGGTGAAGTACCCACCGTGCAATGCCTCGGACAACTACTCGGAGTGACAAAGAGCGGTGCGACACGTGTCGTCGACCGTATTGAACACAAGGGGTATGCTCGTCGGGAGCGCGATGACGAAGATCACCGCGTCTGCTGCGTAACCTTGACCGATGCAGGGCATGAATTGGTGGATCGCAGCGTTGAAGAATTTGCCGGCAAGGCGCAGCACTCGTTGGAACGCATGGACGCGGAGATGCGTGACATCCTGGTGGCAGCGCTGCGTTGCTTTGTGCGGACATTCGAGAAGTAATGTTACGCACGTGTAGTTGCTTATTACAACTACTCTGGAAGAATCAGGGAGGCTTAGTATGGAGAATGCCCAAGATCAACATGACCATACGGTACACGCACCTGAGCCGACGATGCGACGAAAATGCTGTCCAGTCTTCGTGCAGATCCTGTTCGGGGTGGCCGGATGGTTCCTGCTCTATCTGCAACTCGACCGCTTTGCGCGATGGGCGACTTATGGCCTGCTGGGACTCAAGCGCGGGAGCCATCTCGCTGGGGCGATTGAGTTCTTCATCGCGGATGCGCCGAAGGTGCTCATGCTCCTGGTGCTCATTACGTTTGTTGTCGGGATCACCCGCACCTTCCTGACTCCGGAGCGTATCCGGGCGATGCTGGTGGGGCGCAACGAATTCATCGGCAATGTGTTGGCTGCCATCCTCGGCGTGCCAACACCGTTCTGCTCGTGCTCCGCGATTCCGCTCTTCCTCGGGTTCCTCCAATCGGGCATTCCGTTGGGCGTGACCATGTCCTTCCTGATTTCCTGCCCGGTGGTGAACGAAGTAGCACTCGCAATGTTATTCGGCATGTATGGGTGGAAAATCGCCACGCTGTATGCCGTATTTGGGGTCACTAAGGCGGTGATCGCCGGGATGCTGATTGCGCGCATGCGTCCTGAGCGGTTCCTTGAACCCTGGGTCGCAGAGTTGCAGGCGCAGACTCCCCAGCCATCCCACGCGGACGCAAAGGAGGAGGCTGATACTCTCCCCGCCATGTCCTGGAACGACCGGATGGATTCCGGCATCACCGCCGTCAAAGAGATTCTCGCCGGCACCTGGCATTATCTCGTCGGCGGGATTGCGCTCGGCGCCGCGATCTACGGCTATATTCCCGTGAATTTCGTCAGTCAGTACATGGGCAAAGAGGCCTGGTGGAACGTCCCCGTTGCCGTCGTCCTCGGTTTGCCACTCTACGCCAGTGCGGCTGGCGTGATGCCGATTGTCCAGGCGGTGCTCACGAAGGGGGCCGCGCTGGGCACCACGCTCGCGTTCATGATGTCGGTGATTGGCATCTCGATCCCTGAATTGGTGATGTTGCGCAAGGTTATCAAAATGCCGCTCCTCTTAATCTTTGTGGGCTTTGTGGCGCTGGGCATCATGATCGTGGGTTATCTCTTCAATTTGATCATTCGCTAAATGCGAATAGCGAGAAGGAGGATACGTACATGGTAATCAAGGTGTATATCTCATGCTGTGGAGGCGAGAAAGCCGTCGATGTTATCAACGAGGCAGTGAAGCAGGCCGGCGTAACCGCGCAAGTCGAAGTGGTCAAAGACATGGCAACCATGGTGAAAGCCGGCATCATGTCGACACCGACCATCACAATCGATGGTCGCACGGTGGCCAGCGGGCGGGTACCGAAAGTAGCCGATCTGGTCAAGTGGTTGGGGGAGGCTGCCGTCAAAACGGCCTGATGGCCACGCCGGTCACCCGAGCCAGTAGAACCTGTTTGGGTGACCAGCCTACCAGCCCATGCGGCCTTTGCCATCACAAGGATGTGCAATTTCAGCTATGGCACCGTGCTGGCACCAGGCTTTGCACTGCATGCACCCGGCACACTGATAGAAATCCACCCACGGCTGATCGGTCGGCTGTTCGCGAAATGCCGCGTGTTTCGGACATTGCACTTCCACCTGGCAGGGAGAACAGCGCTGGCATATATTTGGTTGGATTAAGGCTCGCTTCATCTATACTCCTATTCGCATATTGCCAGTTAATCCCCTTCTCGCAACAGGTATTGGCTACCGTGCTGGATGACATGAAGTAACGCTTACAAGATGTGCTGCGCCATGTGCGACAGGCTTAACCACTCGTGCGATGACCACTGACCAGGAAGACTGGGTAGCGCCGCAGCATTCCTATATCATTCGGACGCTCGACTACATGCGTGGTGGTTGCCGATACATCCTGAAAGCTTAGGGCCGTCAACTGCGCTATCAGCCAGGCACGGTCAACCCCCAGGTGATGGACGCCGGTCATGTCGGTGTGAAACGAGCCATCTTCGGTATCCAGATCGGCCAGTGCCAGATAGCCACCCGGCGTGAGTAGCCCGGTGAGTGCCTGTAGTAGATGCGGGAGATCGGTGATATGGTGTAAGGCCATCGCACTAACGATGAGGTCGGCACGCAGATCGGGTGGAGGCGGCTGGGTGGCGAGATCGAGCAGCAGTGTCTCCACGTTCGTGATGCCCAGCGCCTGCATCTTTTCCTGCAATTTCGCCAGCATCCCCGACGAGCTATCGATCCCGATGATCCGCTGCACATGTGGTTGCAGTGCCAACGTCACCAACCCGGTGCCGCAGCCATAATCCAGTGCCGTCATCGTGGGCGAGACCGGTACCTGGGTGAGTATCGTCTGGGCGATGGCTTTTGCCAGCACGATGCGGGCCGACTGCTCATCCCAGGTGCCAGCGGCGTGATCAAAACGTGATTGGGACATGGCGTAGATTCCTCTTCCGTATTATACGTGTATCCTGCCAGGCCGTTACTATGGGCTATTTACCAGAGACGGTCTCATATGGCCAGTCAATGATGCCGCCGGAATCATACACATGGGTATATCCCATAGCGACCAAGGTCGTTGCCGCTTCGCGACTCCGCCGCCCGCTCCGGCAGTAGAGGAAGATCGTGGCATCTTTGTTCGGCAGCATGGTCGGGGCCAGCTTCGCGATGTCAGAAACCGGCAGTAACAGGCTGTTGGCAATACGCTGCTCGGTAGTCGTATGATATGCATCGCACTTTCTCCATAACAACTTGTCTAACTGACGCCTGGTGTTAACAGAATATTACCATATAGTTATGCGTAATAAACAGGGCTGGTGCAGCGAGATAACGCTAATCGTAGGGATTTATAACACCTGCTCTGCTGCGAATAATGCCGGCGTACCCCCCGTATGCCAAAACAGCACCGTGTCAGTCGGCAGGAATTCCTGGTGAGCAATCATATCGATCTGTGCGCCCAGTGCTCTCCCCGTATACACCGGATCAACAAGAATGCCTTCCGTCTCTGCCAGGAGACGGATAGCGTTGCGCTCCAGCGCCCCCACGACGCCGTACCCCTCGCCGAGATACTCATCGCGAATGATCACATCGGTCATGTTGAACGTGTTATCGACACCCAGGAATTCCGCAGTCGCGTTTGTCAGGTTCACTAAGTGTTCAACAAAGGGTTCCTCACCGGCCTCCCCCTTATCGATGCCAATGCCGATCAGGTGAAAGGACGGGGCAAAGAGATGCGTGCCGAGGAGCAGGCCAGCATGCGTGCCCCCGGAACTGGAGGGGAAGACCACGTGGGTGATGGACTCTCCCGACGCAGCAAGCTGGACGTCCAATTCCCGCACCGCCTCGACGAACCCCGTGGCGCCGAGGGGATTGGAGCCGCCATAGGGAATGACATACGGTTTGCTGCCGATACAACGGAGCTTCTCAGCAATGACCGGTATGTCTTCGCCTTTACGGAAATCACCACTCCAGTGAATCGTCGCCCCGAAAAGCTGGTCGAGCAGGAGATTGCCCGTCAGTATTGCTGGAGCGTGTCCCCCGAGCACCAGGTGGCACGCCATCCCGCACATCGCCGCGGCGGCGGCTGTCTGCCGGCAATGGTTCGATTGCGCGGCGCCGCCCGTGATCAGCGTATCGCACCCTTGCGCGAGCGCCGCGCCGACGAGAAATTCCAACTTGCGCGTTTTATTCCCACCCATTGCCAGACCTGTCAAGTCGTCGCGCTTCATGAAGAGGCGTGGTCCGTCCAGATGCGCGGATAAACGCCGCAATTCGATAAGCGGCGTAGGGAAGAAACCTAACTGTTGTCTCGGGAATGGGAGACTATCCATTGCTGCGACTCTCACACTACGGAATCATGCCCTGAGTATTATAACAGCTTGCCACATCAATCGCCTGTGCATCATTGTCCTCGATTACACCGCGATTAAGCTCCAGCACCTGAATTTGTTCGGGTGCGAAGAAACGTTGAAGTACAGGTATCGCCAGATTCGGGTCGGTATGCTGGCCACAGGTAAAAATATCCACGGCGATATAGCCGTGCGATGGCCAGGTCTGTACTATGACATGCGACTCGGCCAGAATGGCGACGCCGTGCATGCCAGCGGACGCACTGGGGTAGACGCGTAAATCGAGTAACGTGGCACCGCACGCCGTTATCGTCTTGATGATCGCTTCCTCCACCGTGCCGTGTGAGCACATGGCGGCGGCATCACAGCCCCATAACTCGACAATCAAATGTCGTCCGACTCGTTCCATCAAAATCCTCCGGCAAACCCCATTTTATTGCCTTGCCACGGTTGACGCACCCGGTACGATGGCGAATACCCCCCAGGCATGGCAGCGCTCTTCACCATCGAGCGTGCATAATGCCGCTTCGACGTTGAGGAGCCGCCGGCGATGCGAGACGACCCATCCGGTGATTCGCACGGGTTCACCCGACGCTACATAATGCCGGAAGCGGACGCGCAACTCGCCGGTCAGTGCCTCCAGTCCCAGTGAGACCACGGCTTTCGCCATCGCTTCATCCAACACGGTGGCTAACATGCCGCCATGCACCAGACCTATAAAGCCTTCATAGCGCACGGTTGGTGTCCACAGCGCCGATATCCTTCCGGGAGCCTCTGTCGTAAACGTGATCTGGAACCCGGTGGCATTGTCGACACCGCACACGACGCAGCCCGCATGCTCTTCAACTCGGAGACGATCTTTCGTAGCGATCATCCGTCACTTGTCCTCCGTCATCAGCGAGGGTAGTTCGATTCGAGTGCCCGTTCCCGCCCAGGATACCCCCTCGCCGATCTCTTCGCGCAGAATCTCAAAGGCTCGTGGCCCAGTACAATGGTTGACCCAGAGGTGTCGGAGATGAAATGCCTGTAAATCGGCGGCTAATCCGGCGATAGCCCGTTCCTCCCAGTCATGCAGATGGAGGCCACCAATCACGGCATGGATCTGCGGGATGCCGGTGATTAACTGCGCCGTCAATAGCGTATTGAGTATGCCGGCATGACAACAGCCGGTGATAACCACCAGCCCCTGTGCCGTCACCAGGACCAGGGACTGCTCATCCGGGAAACGGTCAGTATGCCAGTAATCAGCACATTTCCGCTGGAAAAATGGTGATGCCGGCAAGCCGATAAAATTCGGGATACTCCCGGTACTCCATATGCCTGGCGCGAGCGCCCGCGCGACAGTGGCAGGTTGCCAGCGAATGTGCTGGTCATCAAGTAGCCGCTGTGACCACGGAATGCCGATAGCACGTGGTGGCGCATTTTTCGGGCAAGCGAGCCGATCTTCCCATGCATGCGGGTGCACCGTAACCCTGGGCGTGACACCCGTCTCCAGTAATGCCGGTACGCCCCCCGTATGATCATAATGCCCATGCGTTAGAACTAATTGCGTGGAGGTGGCAATATCAATACCCATCGCACAGGCATTCTGGAGAAAGCTGCCGTCCTGACCGGTGTCAATCAATACTTGCTCCTGGCGCGCCTCAAGCCAGAGGCTCAACCCATGCTGCGTACTGAGTACAGGTTCGATGGTGGTATTTTCGATTAAGACCGTAACGGTCGTGCAAGACATGGTGATGCTGACTCTTTCTACTATGGTGTAACTTACACCTATATTCTATCACCTGCTATACTATTGTCAAGGAAGCAGTCGTCAATCACGATGTAGACAGCACCCACTAGTTCATGGATAATATAGATGTAACTCACACCGAGGAGGCGTGCCGTCATGCCACGTGGACAGTGTCGTCATCATGGAGAAGAACGCCCGTGCACCTGTGCGATGGGCAATCTGTATCGCTTTGTCGAACCCGTCGTGCTCTTTCTATTGAAAAAGCATGGCCCATCCTATGGGTATGAACTCGCTAGCGCCTTGACGGAGCATATGCTGACGGATGCGACCATTGAACGGGCCGCCCTGTACCGTACCTTGCAACGGCTGGAGATCAATGGGCATGTGGTGTCTGATTGGGATGTTTCGGGCAGTGGTCCCGCACGTCACAACTACCAGTTGACCGAGCGTGGTGAAGAGCATCTGCGCGAATGGCGCGTGGTGTTGGAGCACCTGGCGCATGCCATGACCCGGTTTGTCGATGAGGTCGGCGAGGTGTGCGGCGAATCGACCGCGGAAGCAGGACACGATGCTCAACCACTGACATAAAACCGGGTCGCGGGCATATCAATACGTCGACATACCCGCAACCCCAGTCATCGCTACAGCGCGTGATTAATGGTCACAAGCATTGGCACCGGTAACCAGCGCCTCTTGCAGGTAGGCGGTTACCAACGCTTCCGGGCTAGCCACCGGGGCGCCAGTCACCACGGTAATACCGTTTTCCGCAAAGATCTGTTGCGCACGCATCCCCATGCCTCCGGCGATGATGGTGGTTGCGCCTTGTTCGTGCAGCCAACGGGGGATGACGCCGGGTTCATGCGGCGGTGGGGTCAGGTATCGCGTACCGGTGATCTGTTTGGATGTCGCATCGACATCCACCAGGGCAAACTGTTCGCAATGCCCAAAGTGCAAACACAACTGGCCTTCGGCCATCGGAATAGCGAATCGCATCATGGGTAACTCCTTCGTTTGTGTCATATCCTGATCTTCGCAGCGTGTGCGAAGTTTCTCGGCAATGGTCGTCAGGCTGGCACCCGCGGGGGTGTCGGCATGGCGATAGACCATGGGGACGCCGGCATCACCGGTCGTGACAACCTGGATTTCCAGCGGGATACGCCCGAGGAACGGCACATTCATCTCGCCGGCCATGGCTTCGCCGCCGCCGGTTTTGAACAGATCGATCTGCTGGCTGCAATGCGGGCAGATGAGACCGCTCATATTCTCGACCACGCCCAACACCGGCACCTGCATGGTGTGACAGAAGGAGATGGACTTGCGCACGTCGGCCAGGGCCACATCCTGCGGGGTTGTCACGATGACGGCGCCGTCAATCTCTCCCAGCGTTTGCACCACCGACAGCGGTTCATCACCGGTCCCCGGCGGGCAATCGACAATCAGATAATCCAGATCACCCCAGACGACCTCTTCCACCAGTTGCTTAATGATGCCGGCTTTCGCGGGCCCTCGCCAGATCACCGCATCATCCGCACGCTCCAGCAGGAAACCGAGGGAGATGACCTTGAGCAGGTCATAACCGGCAGGGATCAATTTGCCGTCCTCGATGTCCAGCTTGGTGCCCGCCAATCCCAACATCGTCGGGACACTCGGGCCATGCAGGTCGACATCGAGCAGCCCCACCTGACGCCCGCTCATCGCCAGTGCCATGGCCAGGTTGACGGCGACGGTGCTTTTCCCGACCCCCCCTTTGCCGGAGAGGACCACAATGGTATGACGGATACGACGCAGCGTCTCTTCGCGGCTCATCCGCGCGAGCGCCTCATCGATGCTTTCTTCTTGGTGCGATCCGCAGCTACAGCCGCCGGAATGACAGGATGACATGGTTACTCCTTTGTGAGTGAAATGGATAGATGGTCCCAGCAGGCGCGCACGGCCTGGCTGACCGGCCCATCGGCGTATTCGATCACGCTGAGCCCGACCAGTTGCGCCTGCGTAAAGACGGGATTATAGGGAATGTGTCCCAACACCTGCGCGTGGTGCGTGCAGGACGTCTGCGCAATCTCTTCCGCGCCGTGCGGGTAGAGATCCGCTTTGTTGATAATGATGCTGGCCGGCATGTGAAAGTGCGCCGTCAGGGTGAGCACGCGTTCCAGGTCATGCAAGCCGGCAATCGTCGGTTCCGTGACAATGACCACGTGATCCGCCCCGGTGAGCGATGAGATGACCGGACACCCAATGCCCGGTGGCCCATCTACCAGCAGTAAATTGGCCTGATAAGCCTCTGCTATTGCCCGCGCTTCACGACGGATGAGCGCCACCAGTTTGCCGGAGTTCTCTGCCGCAATGCCTAACCGCGCATGCACCAGGGGACCGAAACGAGTGGAGGAGCGGAACCAGTGCCCATTACACGTCTCCTCGAAGGCAATCGCCTCGTGTGGACAAAAGTGTGCGCACACTCCGCAACCTTCGCATATCAACGGATCGATCTGATAGCCGGTGGCGGCGTCATGACGTATCGCTGAGAATCGACATACATCTGCGCAGGTGCCACAGGCCTGACACTGCTCGGTGATGATGCGCGCTTGCCGTCCGCCGAAGAACGCATGCGTCTCTTCCACCGTGGGTGAGAGCACGAGGTGCAAGTCGGCGGCATCGACATCGCAATCGACCATGATGGCGGGGGCAGCCAACGCGGCGAACGCTGCCGTGACGCTCGTTTTCCCGGTGCCGCCTTTCCCGCTAATGATGACAATTTCTTTCATAACGCCACTTCCTGGAAGATGGCATTAGCGAGTGCCTGTATTGATGTGGCCATATCGGGCACGGCCTCAACAGCCAGCATACCTCGCGCATAGGCTTCTGCGACGCGGCGATTATGCGGCAAGCGTCCGAGGATCGGGAGACCTTCCGTCGCACAATAGCATTCAACCCGATCATCACCCATATCGGCCCGATTGATGACAATGCCCGTCGGGAGTTGCAGTGCACGCACCATCTCGACGGCCAGCATCAGGTCATGCAATCCAAAAGCGGTCGGTTCCGTCACCAGCAGCACCAAGTCCGCTCCACGCACCGCCGTCAACACGGGGCAGGAGGTGCCGGGTGGCGCATCAATGATCGCTGTCACGGACGAATCGACGCGTTGGAGCACGGCGCGAATGAGCGGCGGACTCATCGTCTCCCCGACGTTCAAACGCCCTTGTATGAAGAGAACACCTCGTGCGGTGCCGTGTTCCACGACGCCGATGGGACGCTCCTCCTCCTGGATGGCCTGCTCCGGGCAGACGCGCAGACAGCCGCCACAGCCGTGACAGAGTTCGGGAAAAACCAGCATGGTGGCACCGAGATTGGCGATGGCATGGTACTGGCACAACTGACTGCAGGCGCCGCAGCGGGTACAGCGGTCCAGATCGATCACCGGCACCGGGATACCAGCCGGCTGTGAGTTGGTGATCTGCGGGTGGAGGAAGAGATGACCGTTCGGCTCCTCTACGTCACAGTCGACATATTGCACTGGGCGTGTGCCATTGAGCACCCGCGCCAAATTCGTCGCGACCGTCGTCTTCCCGGTGCCCCCTTTGCCGCTGGCAATGGCGATCTGTATCAAGCCTGTGCCTCCATGGGTATGGGACGCAAGGCGTCTAACGGCTGATGGCGCAAGGCCCGGTCCTTCACCACCAGTGTCGTCATCGGGCTGGTGGCATGGCGCGCGAACAGCACATCATGCCCCACACACAACCCCAGGACGATATTCAGGTCCGTGTGCTGCGCATTCATGATCGCCGCTTGCGTCACCGGATTGCAAGCGCTCTCACGCCGTTCACACGGGGTGTCGACGCCGAAATCAGCGAGGGAGACCCGACCGACTTTGCAGTTCACCGGGACCACCTGCAACCCCTGGGCATCCAGCAAGTCGCATAAGACGTGGGCTTCCCGGCTAAACATCGAGCAAAAGGCGACGCCAATGGTGGAGAACCCCATCGCCTGGCAGAAGGCAATGGTCTCCGCGACACGGGTGCGCAGTGCTCCATCCTCCTGCCGGGGGAGGGTCGACGCCACCGCCAGCGCCTGGCGCGCGAAGGGGTCAGCGGCGACTGCGGTCACTACCTGCTGGATCACGTCGGATGCCTCGGTCGTCGGACACCCTGCAGGGTACTCGCCCCCGCGGCTACAGGCTTTGACACGGCAATCAGCACAGGGATAGTGTTTGCTCATAATTGACTTCGGTACTCTCATCATGCAACGGGGAAATCCGGTCGAACATCGACCGCCGCCCTCAAGTGAACGCAGCGGGACGGCGGTCAACGTGCCGCATCACACATGACGTCGAAAACGTTACTCGGCAGCAGAGGTGCGCGGTTTGTTAGCCTGGGCCAGCAGTGTTGCTGCGACAGCAGTCACCAGGCCGATGCCGAGGAGCCAACAGGCACCCGCACCGCGTCCATTGCCGCAGCCGTTTCCGCGACCAAATCCTCGGTTCTCGTTTCGTGTGGCACAACGGCCACGTCCTCGCCCGGTCATCGGTCCTTGCCCGCATGGGCCGGTTCCATCACCATTTGGCATGGTAGATTCCTTTCCGTCACTACCGTGACGCCTTACCAATGACCCTCGACATCGGGGCCAACCGCCGGCTTAAGAGCACCGGCGAGTAGTAATTGCACCGCAGCGTCAATCGGCCCGGTCACTTCGGTATAGACCGTAATGCCTGCAGCGTGCAGGGCGCGAAAGGCCTTCGGCCCACAGTGGGTCGTCAACACCGCGTTCACCTGCCGGCGCACCAGGGTTTCTGCCGCCTGAATTCCCGCGCCTTGCACGGCATGCAATACTTGTGCGTTCTCAACGGTCTCCCAGGAACCACTGGTATCATCGAAGACCAGGAAGAATGGCGCACGGGCAAACCGGGCTTCCACCGGCGCCGCCGGTGTCTCACTCGACGCAGGAATCGCGATCTTCATCAGGCTACCTCACAGGTGCGAAATACGACTAGGTGCAATATGCACCTATATTATGGACCTGTTGCATTTGCCTGTCAAGTAGTGCCACGGTGCGGAATACGGCGAACTGACCGATTATGCCAAGTCCGATGAAGACTTGCATCAAGGCTTGGTCATCCTGACGAAAAATTCCACAGAGCAAGGTATGAGGATAGCGAAGAAGACGACCGGGAGCGCGTTATCGTTGGCTCCCGGTCGTTGAATTTGCGTCACTACTTTTGATGATCCAGCAGTTGCAAAGAGAATACCGGACTGTTTTACCGATACCTTGATAATCCACCGGTTGGCTTACTGCACAATACTGATCAGGTCAGTTAGCGGGCTACTGGCGGTGGCATACAGCTTCTTCGGGATACGACCGGCTTCAAACGCCAGACGCCCTCCGGCCACACCATACCGCATGGCGGTCGCCATCTTCACTGGGTCCTGCGCCTGGGCGATAGCGGTCTGCATGAGGACGGCATCCACCCCGAGTTCCATGGCGAAGGCGGCATCGGACGCCGTGCCCACCCCGGCATCCACGAGCACCGGCACCTGCGCATGCTCCACGATAATGCGGATATTATAGGGATTGCGAATCCCCAGCCCGGAGCCAATGGGGGCGGCGAGTGGCATCACCGCGGCGCACCCCAAGTCCTGGAGCTTGCGACAGACAATCGGATCATCGATGCAATACGCCATGACGAGAAAGCCATCAGCGACTAATACTTTCGTCGCTTCGAGCAGTTGCTCATTGTCAGGGAAGAGGGTTTGCTCATCACCGATGACTTCGAGTTTAATCAGGTTGGTCTCCAGGGCTTCGCGCGCCAACTGGGCGGTAAGAATGGCATCCTTCGCGGTATAACACCCGGCGGTGTTCGGCAAAATGGTCAGCCCTTTTTGCTGAATGAACTCGTACATTTGGCTATGCTCTGCCGAACTCGGATTCATGCGACGGATCGCCACCGTGACGATCTCGGCCCCACTCGCTTCAATGGCTTGCGCCATGATGTCGGGGGTCGGGTACTTCGCTGTGCCGACCAACAGGCGTGATGTAAGAACGCGATCTCCAATAGTCCAGGTTGATGCCATACTATGCCCTTTCCACTCACGACCGACATGAATGACCGAGAGTGCTGCTTTATAGGTGTAACTTGCACCCATATGTTATCAGCGATGAGATGGTACGTCAATGATAGAGGGATGCCCTAACGTCCAGCCACCATAACGGCATCGTTGATGGTATACAGCATCTGATCTTCCGCCGCGCCGGTCGCGATTTTCAAAGTACCATATACGCTGACCGGCCAATCAGTTGGATTCAGTTGTTTGCCATTCGCCATATTAATCTGTGCCACTTCGGCAACCCCTGGTGGATTACAGAAGTAACAGCCGCGCGGTTTCTCTGCCATAAAAAACTGCGCGGACACCCCGGCCTGGTGCAGCGGAAGCAGAAAGCCCTTCACGTGCACTAGTTTCCCTGATAAGGTCTGCACGGGTTGGGGAACCACGGGCTTTGTGCCATACTCCCATTGCGCCTGCTGTAGCGCTTTCCAGTCAAGGTCAACATATTGCCCCGCAGGAACCGATGTCGCATAACCAGGGATTTTTGGTCCGGTAATCAACTGCACCAGGTCTTTACCGAAAGTCACGGCGACCAGGACGATGGCAATCAATAGACCGGAGACAATAGCACGTTTACGTCGTTGCTGAAATGTGAGCGCCATACTTTCTACTCCTGCACTAATGTATCAGCTACCGGCAAGCGATAGGCGATGATCGCCGGTAGGAGACCGGCAAGGATGCCCAAGCCCCACACGCTCAAGGCAATCCCCCCCTCGATAGGTTCACAATGCCAGGCATTCAATGCAATGCCAAAACGCGTCATCACCATCGGTGACCCCATGGCGATCAATCCATGTCCGAGCGCCCATCCGCAGCACACACCCAGGCCGGACAATACCGCGGCTTCCAGCGCCACGACACGAAAGATATCGGTACGCGTGGCACCCAACGAACGCATGACGGCAAGATCACGGCGACGTTGATGGATGGAGTGGTATAAACTGATGAGAATGGACAGCGCCGAGACGAGGACGACCAGGTAAGCCACCAGCAGCAAGATACCTTGCAGCGGCGCGATAAAGGTGCGGGCGACTTTGTCAATCTCATCCACCGGGATCACAGCTTGCGCCATATGATGGGCATTGATATCCTGCACCAGGCGGAATCGCGCGCCAGGTTGATGCAGGCGCACGAGGAGCGAGGTGACTTCCTGGGTGGGATCATGACCGGGCTCGGGTTTCTCATCGGCATCGGGGTGCGCGTGGACGATCCACGTGCTGTGATAGTCGGTATAGACCGCACGGTCCAGGTTCGTCCCGGTCGGTGCGAGGATGCCAACCACGGTATAGGGAAACTGGGGATGAAAATCATTACTCTTCCCCCAGCCATGGGCGCCGATGATCTGTTGGCCGAGATGCAGATGATTCATGGCCGCGACTTCCACACCGGCGACTACTTCGAACGGCTTGCGGAAGCACTGCCCCTGGGCAAAGAGCTGTGCACCCTGACTGGGGTGCCGACCCTCAAAGAAGGCTGGTAGCGTCCCGACAATCGGCGAACCGAAATAGTTGTCACCCATCGTCAAGGGTATCACGCGTTCGACCACCGGATCAGTTTGCAGGCGTTTCCACACGGAGATGTTGACGTTGCCGGCAGGAGCATCCAGGTAATACAGGCTATTGAGCACGACTTGTAACGGACTGCCCTTGGACCCGACTACGATATCCCAATTGGCGGTTTCGGTATTCAGCGTGCGTTGTGTCTGGTTTGATAAAATCAGCACGATGGTAGCGAGCGCCAGCCCCAATGCGACCGAGATGACGGTCAAACACGTCATCAACACGCGTGCGCGCAGATAGGAAAGAACCAGTTTGAAACTAGACATGAGCGATCTCCTCCTGCTCCGACGGTTGCATCCATAGGGAGGCGTCGATAATGCGCGTAAATCGTGACGCCACGTTGGTATCGTGACTGACCATCACCAGTGTGACGCCATGCGTTTCACTCAATTGAAACAGCAAATCCAACACGGCGGTGGCATTCCGCCGGTCCAGACTGGCGGTAGGTTCATCAGCCAGTAATACTGGCGGCTCGTTAATCAGTGCGCGCGCAATCGCCACACGTTGTTGCTCGCCAATCGAAAGACGCCGCGGGAAGGCTGTAGCGCGCTGGGTCAATCCCACATCCGCCAGTAAGCGGTTCGCATGTTCACGGGCTTCGGTCGCCGACCATTTCCGCCCGTATTGCGCCGCCAACAGCAAATTATCCATCACCGTAAGGGTGCTCAATAGTTGAAAGGATTGGAAGATCAAGCCGAGATGCTGCCCGCGGAACACGTCGATGTCCGAGATGCCCATCTGATCAATGCGCGCTCCGGCAATGGTAATGCTCCCCTCGTCAGGACGCAGCAACCCTGACAGGAGATTGAGCAAGGTGGTTTTGCCGCACCCGCTCGGACCCGTCACCAGCACCCGCTCACCCTTGGCGATGGAAATCTCCTCGATTCCCCAGTGTAGCTGCTGCTCCTGGGCGACAAAGCGTTTATGAACACCGGAACAATGAATCATCGCGGTGCCCTCCGTATCATGTGGGATATAATCATCTGAAGCGTTCTCCTCTCGCATGGAAACCTCTGCCAACGTCATGGAAGCCTGTTGGGTATCGCCCCTCCAGCTATGATGGCCATCACGGCTGCCCGGATGCCAGGCAGCAAATAGCAGGGGGAAGCAGACATGCCTTCTCCTCAGCTATCACTCAAAACGGCAATGACAGCGGAGGGATTAGCTGAGAGCATGCGGAGGAGCACGCGACGAGGTCGGTGCGGGAAGTGTGCGTAACGTGAGGTGGCTACACGCCATGATGGGCGGTGATACCGTCACCGGCATCGCGTAGGCAGGGATCGTCAGTGAGGTGCAGGCGCTCAAGGCAGCCTGTGCGATACAAATGGGACATTGTTCGGCATCGTGATCCACGTGACCGATATCGAGGTGGCCGGAGAAATCAGTCATCACCCCCGCAATGCCAGCCTGAGGCGTTGCAGATGACAACCCGTGATACCCGTGCTCATGCGGCATATTTCCCATGACCGCAAAGCATAGGTAGGGTAATAAGAGCAACACCAGCCAGGTTGTCGAGAGACGTTGACGCACTGTTATCTATGTTTGTCCGTTCACCGATAACCCTAAACAAGCAACCGGTATACACAGACACAAGCCATAGCTCCACCAATGATCCTACCATACATCACCTTGCCCCGCAAGGCAACATGAGAAATTATTCCATTATGGCAAACCGCCAAACGGAGAGATAGTCAGATTACCTATCCCTATATCCCATGGATAGTCTATATTTTGGCGACTACTCCCTTGACCGACGAGATGGAGAATGATACAGTTTCTCATTATGAGCATCACTACCCCACCGCACCAGCACACGGTCGATGTCGAAGCGCTCTTCCAGCAGCATGGCATTCACTGTACCGCACAGCGGAAAACCATCTGGGATACCTTTGCGCAACAGGCCCAGGGACGCACGGCGAGAGAAACAGTTTGCGCACTCAAGACCCTGGGTATCGGTGCTGCCACGGTCTACCGCACGATTGAATTATTCGAACGACTCGGTCTGCTGACCAGCATACACGATGATGGGGGGAAAACCCGCTATGTCGCCGTGTGTCCCGGTCATTCCCATACACTGATTTGCCGTGGCTGCCACACCGTGGTGGAATTCGACGACTGTGATCTGACGCTGCTGGAAAAGCTGTTGATGGCGAAGACGGGATTCGCCATCCAGGGGCATCACCTGGAGGTATATGGCACATGTCCTGCATGCACAGCACCGTAAAACGACACACACAACGCCTGCTGGCGAGTGTGCGACATTGTCCACCAGCGATCACTCCGAGGATTCCGCATGCATGATGTCATGATGGATGCCGTGAAGGATAGCGTGGGACTGCTTCCGTTCCTGCTGGTCATCTACTTCGGCATTGCCTGGTTAGAATATCGTTTCGGCAACCGCATCCAAATCAACATCCGCAAAGCCGGAAAGGCCGGCCCATTGCTGGGTGCGATCTTCGGGTGTTTGCCACAATGCGGGTTTTCCGTGGTCGGCAGCGCACTGTATACTCGCGGCCTGATTACCACTGGCACATTGTTGGCCGTCTTCATCTCGACCTCCGATGAAGCGGTGCCGATTATCATGGCAGCCCCTTCACGGATGGGGCTAATCATTCCGTTGCTCCTCACTAAGGTGGTGCTGGCGTTGCTGGCGGGTTATCTGATTGATGGCGTCACCAGACCACAGCGGCGAATCAACCAAGGTGTGACGCGTCCCAGAGTTCCGATGTCAACCGGCGCATCGGAACATACCCATATGGATAGCCTGGCTACGCACGACGTCGCTGAGCGGGAAGAGCATCCCATCGAGGTTGACGCCTGTTGTGGTCATCATCTACCGAGCGTCAATAAAACGCGTACCCTACTCCTCCATCCACTGCTGCATACGGCGCAAGTTTTTCTGGTGCTTTTTGTCGTGTCGATTGGTATCAATTTACTGGTCGGCAAGGAAGGGGCACATCTCGGCACGCTCTTAGGGCACGGGACGATTTGGCAGCCGATCATCGCGTCGCTTGTCGGCCTGATTCCCAATTGTGGGGCATCGGTGGCGATTACCGAAATCTATGTAAAGGGTGGGATCAGCTTCGGTGCGGTGATTGCCGGTCTCTCTTCCAGTGCCGGGCTTGGGCTGCTGGTATTGCTAAAAGACAACCACAACCTCAAGGATACGGTGCGAATTCTGGCATTACTCGTCGGCATCAGCATCGCTGCCGGCATACTCATCCAATTTGTTGAACGATCCGTTCCGTTCCCCTGGATACGCTGATACTGAAGAACACCATCTGGCCCAAACGGGCAAATGGCGATATCATAATAAGCATTCCGGTCGTGAGCATGCATTTTTCTCGGTATCATCATTATGGACTCAACGATTCAGCAAGGCTATCATACCGCCTACACCTTGGCCGCGCAGGCATTTGCCCTCGCCGACCCGGCGGTCTGCGCGCGCTTGTGCGGGGCCGAGTATCTCGGTGCGCAGGCCTGCCTGCGCCTGCCGTACCTTCATCAGCCCTATCTGATCCACTGGCCGAGTGCTGCGGTGCGGCACGCCGACACGGGAGAGGAGGCGCCGCTGGCGGTGCAGGTGCTGCTCCTCAATTACGTGCTCCACGCGAATGGGCAACACTCGTCCGGCGAGTTGATCGCGTTTCGTGAGATTCCTGGTGCGGCTACGTATGACGGGCCCTTCAACAAACGCGCCCTGTCTCCCCTGGTGAAAACCTTTGATGGCCAGGGACCCTTGTTGTTGGCTGTCGCCGCGATGCTGGGGGGATCACCGGCATCGGTCGCTGATGTCAGCGTCATGCTTCCCGTCTTGCCATTACTGCCGGTAACCTATGGCATCTGGCACGGCGATGATGAATTTCCCGCGTCGGGCACTATCCTTTTCGACGCGTCAGCCCGGAAGCTACTCACTATCGAGTGCTTGGTGGTCGCGGCCAGTAATGGTGTCTACGCCATGATGAAGGCGGCGCGCCTTGCCGTGCGTTGAGGAGATTATTGAGAAGGCCACCGAGCCGGCTGGTGGTTCCCATATTTGGCCTGAAGCGCGCAACCATGGCATCGCGGGGAAGGCAGGAGTTGACGGGCTTGCTGCCGTACTATTATAGAGTCAATACCGGGCGCCTGCCCCGCATACCGCTTGTTCAGGGATGGCGCTCATGGATGGATGGCCCATGCCCGATTCGCAACTGTCGCTGCACTTGCCGGCGCACCAGAACCGCCAATTATTCTCGGATCACTATCTGAACGAAATCCTGCCCACCCAGGCGGGATGGCGGGCGTTGGCATCGTCGGCAGCGACGGCATTGACGGACATTTCGGGCATCTTCGACCGGTACGTCCCCAGCGAGAATGAGGCGCAGCTCGAAGATACGCTGGTGCGCCCCGTGCTGCGCGCGCTCGGGTATACCTTCGAGGTGCAGGCCCCGCTGAAAACCCCCGATGGCACCAAGGTGCCGGATTACGTGTTCTACCGCGACGACGCGGCGCTGGCCGTACACAAGAACCAGGTGCTCACCGAAGCCGTCGCCGGCGAAGGTGCCTTCGCGGTTGGCGATGCTAAATACTGGAACCGCCCGCTGGATATCGCCGTGCGCACTAAAGGCGCGGATGCGCTGTCCAACAAAAACCCAGCCTACCAGATTTACTTCTACATGCTGCACAGCGGCGTCGCGTGGGGCATCCTCACCAATGGCCGGCTGTGGCGGCTCTATCACCGTGATTCAGCGCACAAGCTGGATGTGTGCTACGAGGTCGACCTGGAGGAACTGGTCCGCAGTGGCGATGTCCAGCGCTTCCTGTATTTCTATGCCTTCTTTCGCCGTGCCGCCTTCGAACCGGGCGCTCTTTGCCTAACCGAGTTATTACGCGCCAGCGTGGAATACGCCCACGGCGTCGGCGCCACGCTGAAAAGCCAGGTGTATGACGCCTTGCGGCATCTGGCGCAGGGCTTTCTCGATTACCCCGCCAACGCGCTGCAGCCCACGCCGGAGGTGTTGAAAGAGACCTACGACAACAGCCTCATCCTCCTCTACCGGCTCATCTTTATCCTTTATGCGGAAGCCCGCGAGCTGTTGCCGGTGCGCGAGAGCGAGCTGTATCGCGAGACCTACAGCCTGCTGGCCATCAAGCAGGCGGTGGCGCGCGGCAGGCACCTGCTGCCCACCAGTGCCCGGCTGTGGCCGCAACTCACCGAGCTCTTCGGCTTCATCAATAAGGGCGAGCCGCCGCTGCACATCGCCACCTTCAATGGCGGGCTGTTTGATCCGGCGAAACATCCCTTCCTGGAGCGCTACACCGTCGGCGATGCCCACCTGCAGCAGGCCATCGACATGCTGGCGCGGGTGAACGGGGAATTCATCGACTACCGCGACCTCACGGTGCGCCACATGGGCACCATCTACGAAGGGTTGCTGGAGTTCAAGCTGGTGCCATGCGTGCCGGCGGGGGGCTGGTCCGTCGATCTCGTCAACGACAAGGGGGAGCGCAAGGCCACCGGCTCCTACTACACGCCGGAATATATCGTGAAGTTCATCGTCGAGCAGACCGTCGGCCCGGTGCTGTGGGAAGCGGTGAGCGGGAAGAGCAGCGACGCCGAGATCGTGCACGCGGTGCTCACCGTCAACGTGCTCGATCCGGCCATGGGCAGCGGGCACTTTCTGGTGGAGGCCACCGAATACATCGCACGCTTCCTGGTGGATTACGGTATCCTGCCCGAGGGCAAAACTGCCGAGGAGGCTGACCTCGCCTACTGGAAGCGCCGGGTGGTGCAGTCCTGCATTTATGGGGTCGATCTCAACCCGCTGGCGGTGGAGCTGGCCAAGCTGTCGCTGTGGCTCATCACTGTGGCGAAGGACCGCCCGCTCTCCTTCCTCGATCACCATCTGCGCCCCGGCAACTCGCTGGTGGGGGCGCGCCTCACTGCCCTGCAGCAGCACAGCGCAACCACGGCGAAGGCGGCGCGCAAGAAGAAAGCCGCGCCGGTGCAGGTCGGGCAAAGCACCCTCTTCGCCGATGCCGACTTCACCCAGCGCATGGCGGTGGCGGTGGGCTCCATGTGGCTCATTGAGGAGAACGAGGCCAACAGCGTGGAGCAGGTGAAGGAACAGGAGCACCTCTACGCCGACCTGCGCCGGCAACTGGTGGAGAAATACGGCAAGCTCGCCGACCTCCTCACCGCGCAGCACTTCGGCGTGGCGGTGCCCGCCGACCAGTGGGCGATGGTGGTCGATCACGTCATGGGCCGCTCCCTCGGCCTCCCGCCCACGCTGCAAACCGTGCTAACCCAGGTGGAAGCCATCGCCACTCGCGAACGCTTCTTCCACTGGGAACTGGAGTTCCCCGAGCTCTACTTCGACCGCTACGGCCGCCCACTCGGCGACGACGGCGGATTCGAAGCGGTCATCGGCAACCCGCCGTATGTGCGCCAGGAGCAGTTGGCGCCGTATAAACCGTATTTCCAACAGGACTATGCCGAGGTGTATCACGGTGTCGCCGACCTCTTCGTCTACTTCTTCGCCCAGGGTTTGCGGAAGGCGCGGCACGGCGGGCGGCTTTCCTACATCAGCAGCAATAGCTGGCTGCGCGCGAATTATGCCACGCCGTTGCGGAAATACCTGCGAGAAGCAACGACGGTAGAAACGCTGGTCGATGTCGGTGACAACCGGGTGTTCGAAGAAGCCCCCGATGTCTATCCTGCCGTGCATGTAGTGCGGAACGATGTGCCACCGGCGGTGCATCAGGCGCAGGCTGCCGTCTTCACCCGCGGCGAAGGAGTTTCACGCTTTGCTGCCCAAGTCGCCAACAAGCTCTTCCCGGTATCTATGCATGATCAAGACGACAGCGGGTGGCAACTCGGTGATGATGCCGGACGGCAGCTCTTCCGCAAGCTGATGGCTGCCGGGAAGCCGCTGGGTGAGGTGGTGGAAGGCCGAATGTACCGTGGCGTGCTGACCGGCCTGAACGAAGCGTTCATCATCGACCGGGAAACCCGCGACCGCCTTGTGGCTGATGACCCGACGTGTGCTGCGATCCTGAAAAAGATGCTCCGTGGTGAAGATTTACGTCCCTAGTATCAGGAAGATGAAGGGCGATGGTTGATTTTTACCCGACGTGGCGTCGATATTAATGCCTATCCTGCTGTGATGAAATACCTCGAACAGTTTCGTGAGCGACTGGAACCCAAACCGGCTGATTGGAATGGGGCATATGATTGGCCTGGCCGTAAACCCGGCAACTATCAGTGGTATGAGATACAAGACTCGGTGGAGTATTACGAGGCGTTTGACCAACCGAAAATATTTTGGCCAGACCTTGGAAAGTTGCCTCGTTTCTCGTGGGACGCTGATGGTAAATTCATCAACAACAAGGGTTACATCATCCCGGATGCTTCGAATTCGCTACTCGGACTGATGCAAAGCCGGACCATCTGGTTCGCTATTAAGCAAACCTGTCTTCCACTCGGTGAACGAGCAGGCATGGAACGCTACCAACTGTTCACGCAATATACAGAAAAGCTCCCCATCCCCGCCATGTCCGACGCCGACCGCACCGCCCTCGGCGCCCTCGCCATGGAGATTACCGATCTCGCCCGTACCCGCTATGCACTGCACGGGCGAGTGCGCCATCGGCTGCAAAGCGATTTCGGCACCCCGGACAAGGCGTTGAATAACAAGCTGACCGCCTGGTGGACGCTGGACTTCCCCGCCCTGCGCACCGAGCTACAAAAGGTCTTCAAACGCGACATCCCCCTGAAGGACCGCGACGAGGCCGAAGCCTGGCTCACCACCCAGCGCGCCGACCACGCCCGCCTCACCGCCGAGATTGTCGAAAGGGAAACCGCCCTCAATGCCCGGGTGTATGCGTTGTTCGATCTGACCGATGATGAGATCACCCTCATTGAGGAGAGTACGAAATATCGGTATGGGGAGGTATAGTGCCGTGAATGAGATCGGACTCCACATGGACATCCATACCTTCACGTACCAGTTATGTGAAGGTGGACATCTCATCTATAGTCATTCAGGAAACTTCTCGGGTTCCCACTGTTCGATCTGCGGTTCAAAGTTTCTTACGAAATGCCCACAGTGCTCTACGCCGGTTGGAGGCTCATTCCGCTCCTCGGTTTACTTTACGACGGGTGAGCCAGCGCACCCGCCGCATATTCCTGGCGCATGCACAAAGTGTGGCACCACGTTCCCATGGACGCGCAATAAAGCGCTTCATGCACACCTTAGCGAGATCGAAGCTGTCGAACTTACCGTTCGGTGTTGTTCCAGGTTCCATCACGTAACTCGGCAACTGCGTGAACGGTACAACGACCGCCAGACCCTCGACATCGCAGACGAATATGATGTGCAAGACCTGCTGCACGCGTTGCTGGTGGTACACTTTGACGATATTCGGCGGGAAGAGTGGACGCCCAGCTACGCAGGTAGTTCCGCCCGTGTGGACTTTTTGCTGAAACCCTACGGCATCGTTGTTGAGGCGAAGATGACGCGGAAAGGGCTGGGAGTGAAACAACTCGGAACACAACTCACCCTCGACATTGCTCACTACAAACAGATGGGAGACTGTCGGACCCTCGTTTGTTTCATCTACGATCCCGAAGACCGCATTACAAATGCTTCTGGGCTGGTGTCTGACTTGGAAGGCTTGGATAAAGATATTTCAGTGCGTGTGGTGATTGCGCCAAACCGATGAGTGGCACGGGGGCTGTGATTGTTCAAAGCTGTCAACTCCACTGACGAATCGGACATAATTATCCTCAATCTAGAGTGGACAGGGCACTGAAACCCTCCGCGCGCTGGACCGTCAGGATACACACATGAGATGATATAGATCGCCTCTTACGCAGCTTACTTGGACGTTATTGAGGTGGAAAAGGAGACAAATGATGGAGTCTGATCCGTTCGCATTCAACGTTGAACCGACACCTATCGGTCCTGTGCCGTTAGATGTCACATGCAGCTTTACGAAAGAACCCTCACATGGCGGCTTTCACACCTTGCACTTCACGGCTTTAGCCCCACGCCGCATCACAGTGCAAGAGGCACATGCTCTACAAAATGCCCAGGGGTACCACCCCGATGGATATGGCTTTGGTGTTTTTGAATGTGGCTGGAGTTCAACACAAAACTGCTATATCGCTACGTGGACTTGTAGCGATTACAATCCTTAACAATGAGCGTAGACCAGGGGAGACGCATGGGCAAACATGATTGGACCGAGGTTTCAAAGGAGCATGTGCTGGCGGCGATCCAGCACTACGTGTCGGACCCGTCCCAGTATACCCGGTCGAAGAGCACCTTCCTCGTCTATGAGGGGGTCAGGTACCCCGCGAAAGCGATACGCGGGATCGCGTTCCAACTTTGCCACGGCGTGGCGATCAGCAGCGACGACTTCGCTGGGGGTACCGAAACAGTGCGCTTTTTCGAGCGGTTGGGCTTCGACGTGGTCCATGAAACCACGTCGGGACCGACAGCACCCCGGCAGACAGGGGAGCGCACACAGCGCACATCTTCACCCTCCCTGGATAAGCGCACACAAAAGCATGCGCTGCAGCGCCTTCTGCAGCGGCGATACGGCGTGGTCATCGCCGAGATGACCTTCGACTGGCTGCGCGTGCCGGCTGCCGATGTAATGGACATGACGTATCAGCATGTGTATGAAGCGTTACGCGCGTACCGGGGGCACGAGAGGTTCAGCGCGCCGGGCCTCAGCCTCGCGGCTGATTTCTACGTGGAAGACCTGGGCATCGTCATCGAATACGACGAAGACCAGCACTTCAGCCTGGCGCGGAAGGCAACGCTGGAGCAGTACCCGCCTGACCTTGGGGTCGGCTTCTCAGTCGCGGCGTGGAGGCAGGCATGTGATACCGTCCGCGCATCAGACCCAACTCCTCCAACACGTGACGAAACACGGGCTTTCTACGACACCGTGCGCGACTTCGAAGTGCCGCGGCACGGGCTGACATTGATCCGGCTTCGGCACGGTGAGGTGGACTGGACGGCCCCGGATGCCGCTGAGAGGCTGGAAGCTCTTATTTCCGCCCACACCGCAGGACAGTCGGCGACACACCCGACATCGGTGTTGAACCCAGCATCCGGTGTGGACTGGCGCGCCTTGGAGATCGAGTTCCAGCGCATCCGTCTGAACTATCTGAAGTGGTTTTTCCATTTCACCCCTCCGCAGACCGGCGATATTCCTGGCTGCGGTGCCGGTGACGGATTCGTCCTCCTACAAGCTGACAACGGACGCGGCTTCACGCTCTTCCCCTGCGGCTTCGGGGCGGTCTACGTCGGCTCGGGACGTGGTAGCGTGGGATTACCCGCGTCCTGCTTCAACGGGCCTGCTCAACTCCAGGCAGAGACACGCGCACTAAAAAGTTCACTGACAGCTCTCGTCCATACTGTGCGTGATCACGCTGAGCATTACCTTGATGCCAGTGACATCGACGGCATGTGGTCCACGTTACTGAATTACTTCTGGCTGAAGGTCGGCGCTCACGAATATGCCCACGATGTCACTTACGCTGTAGGTGGTGTCAGCGACATGCGGGAAAAAGCCGTCCGCGACTACTTGGTCGAAGCCATGCAGTACGCCATACTGCCGCAGGAGATTCCGGCAGGTCGGTTCAGCACACAACAGCTTCAGCATTTCCTGCGGCACGGCTTGGCGTGGAATCGCTTTGCCTGTTGTGCCTTCGACTGCGGCCCGATCATGCTGAGGAAGCCAGGATATGTGCCATACGAAACGGTGGCACAGACGCGATGTGACTTCCTATCGCAGCACCCTCTCCCAAACAATACGCTCCCCGAACGTCGTATATTCGCACGGGCAGCAATCGCCGATCTGTACGACTTCCACGCGCTTTACGATGATGCGCCGTTATCATTGGTGTGGAAATATGCTGGGTTCGTGCTGCACCGATCCGAATTGCGCACCCTGATTGCCGAAGTGCAAGACAGGATCAACGCCTGTATCGCAAGCGAGCACCTTAACCTGACCCCGTTCGGTTATGTGCCAGCGTAGACGGACAGACACGCGACAAAGATGCAACCTCTGGTTGGGAGATTTCAATGGCAAGCAAGCATGCGATTCCGGTTCGACAAATGATCTACGAGGCCATCACTGCGCTGGGTGGGCAGACGACGAATGTGGCCGTGCGTGATTGGATTATTGATCGGTATCCGGGGACGAACCAGAGTACCATTCAGGCACAGATCATCGTCTGCACCGTCAACCATAACTCGCGGGTGCATTACCCTGAGAATAACCGACCGCGGCAGGCGGCAGACGAACGCTACGACTTTCTCTATCGTCCTGCGTCTGGACGGCTGGAGTGGTATGATCCCCAACGACATGGAGTCTGGTACATTGTGCAAGATGTCGCTGGGAAACCCGCAATCAGTCAGCAACCTGGGCAGGCACCGCCACGTGTGCTGGTCACACCGTCACCTCCACCAGTTCGTCCCGCCGCCACGCCAGTACCGGTAACACATGCCCAGATCACGGCCGCCACAGATCTGTATGCGATTCTCACGCAGTGGGCCGATACTGACCGTATCTTCGGGGTGCTGCGTAACCACCTGCCTGGTTTCTCCTACGACGAGGTGGTGGTGAAAGCGGCGACACTCAACCACTTATATTCAACGCGCGTCTTCGCGCTTCTGGCAGTATCCAAACACATCGCCTCTGTCATGGCCGATCCGCCGGACGATCCGACTGAACTCGTCACGGCACTGGCCACTGTACCCGACCGCGCTGCAACGAAAGGACCGCGCCATCACTGGAGCTTCGCCTCCAAGTTTACCCACTTCTTCGTGGACGCGGACCAATTCCCCATTTATGATTCCTACAACGTCATGATGCTGCGGTATCACCTGGGACGGCAGGCCGTAGCGAACACGGTCAACCCCTATGCCGCGTTTCGGACGAACCTGCAGCAATTTCAAACCCTCGGGCACCTGGAGGAGTTCTCATTGCGGGAGTTAGACCGTTACCTCTGGTTGGCTGGCCTGTATCGGGATTGGCTGAAGGGGAACCGCGAAATCAACGTCGAGGTGCAAGCATTATTTGCGGCGCCAGGTGAGGAGGCACGAGGATTGCTCGATATCCTCATCCCGCCGGACAATCACCCCGTTGCCAAGGCTGTAGGAGACTCCCATGCCATATGAACTTATCGACAATGCAATTTTTGATACAGTAGCCGATTTGATCTCCGGTGCGCGACGGGAGATCAAGATCATCTCGCCATTCATGGGAGAGCGCACCTGTCGCATGCTTCATGATGCTATTGCTCCTGCCGTGAAGCTCCGTGTCATCACACGGTTCTATCGTGAAGACTTCATTCAGGGTGTCAGTAGCCTGGACGGGTTGGGTCACTTGCTGAAGAGCGGCGCGGATATCTATGCGCTAAAGCACCTGCACACGAAATTGTATGTCTTTGACGATACGCATGCCATCATCACCTCGGCGAATTTTACCATGGGTGGATTAGTCGGCAATATCGAGTTGGGTGTGTTGTTTCACAACGAAGCCGATATCATCCAGCGGGCACACTTGTATTATGATGACCTGATGGCCCAAATACAGCATTACGATGCAACACATCAGTATATTTCAAAAATCAGTGCCGAAATGATCAGCGCCGAAAAGGATATCGTATTACGCCTCCTCCAGAATAGAACGAACAAAACGATCAATATGAACACGACAAAATATGGTGCGGACCTGAAGCTGGAGCGCACCGACAAGTTAGAATCGGCACTGATGGCACAGGAATCCTATACCGGGCGGGATGGCATCTGGTTGAAGTTCGAAGCGGATAGCAGGCATCGGATCAGTAACACCGTCCGCTATTTCCCGGAAGGTCGCTCGACCAAGCGCGACGACCTGACATTTTTCCCGGTTCGGCCAACGTCGTTGAAGTCAGGTCACAAGCTATTCATTGCCGTCGTTTCCTATGACCGGGCAGGAAACCCGACAGCGATCATCGTCGGGAGAGCAAAAACGAAAGGATTCAACGAAAAGAATATCGCAAAGCCAACCGACCCATTCTATAAGGAATGGATGGAGGATTATCCCTACTACGTTGAGATCTACGATATTGAAGCCTTTGATGCGCCGATCAGCGAAGGCATCTCTATCCTGAGCTTATACCAGCAAGTCAAACATCGTACGTTTCCTACCACCATCAGTAATGGATTCATGCCGATTGAAGAGCTGAAACACTATCATCAGCGGCGAGATAAAATCCGAATTACTGAATACGCCGAGCGATATTTAGATGACGAACTGGATCAGCGGATAAGTAGGTTCGGCAAAGTAGTATTTTAGCTAAAGGTGAAGGGGGTCAACGCCACCGGGGTATCCGACAGACTGCTGACGACCAGCGCATGATTCGCCGGCACTGGCACCGTTTTCGGCATTTTTTAGCTCACCCTGACGCGGGGTAAGATTATTCTGAATTGAACGGGAAAGGTTTGTCTCAGCCATCATCGTTGTCTACATGGGCAGTTCAATAGAGGGTTATCGGGCGACATTCCCCGAGGCGCTGGACCCGGCGCTCCGCACTCTGGCGTGCCCGCGGTGCGGTGCCGGCCCGCTCCGGCGGCACGACTCACGACCGCGCGGGGTATGGGACGGGAGTGACGACCCGCCCACCATCCCCGTGATGCGCGTACGTTGCCCCGGTTGCCGCGCCACACACACCGTGCTCCCCGATTTCCTGACGCCGTACCGGCGCTACCCCACACCCCTGCGAGAGGCAGTTGTCACCGGTAATGAGCCGGCACCGCCGTGCGACGAACGGACCTGCCGGCGCTGGATACGCGTCTTTCAAGTAGTAATCGTGACGGTCGCCAACTGGCTCACGACAAACCTGCGCACGAAACTCGCATCCCATCGGCAAGACGCCAACCTCCTCCTCTCCTGCCCGCACCCGCACGGCTACGCGGAACTCCGCTGGCTACAGGAATCCTACCGCCAATTCGGGCACGCCCCGCCCGCCACCGGGCTCTTCGGTTGGGCCAACACACACTGCACATCCGTACCCGCGCCGCTCTGGATCTGATGCCGCAGACGATTTCCCCCGTTCTGTCCGCCGCAAAGGTCGCCGGCGAATTATGCTTACGGTGGACGCCAAAAGACCTGGCAGGTTGAGATAAAGCCGCCCGCCGGGAAGGTGATTTTTTATTCAGAGAGCCCGGTATGGTCGTATCATTGCCACATTTTGGCATCCAGCGGCGTAACGCTCGCTCTTTACGGAAGGAACGTATCGCATGGCAACGCCGGACGGATCGCCACCGAATACCGCTACATCAGCCGTTAAGCAGCGTGCGGTGGTCTACACGCGCATGTCTACGGACCACCAGCAATATTCTACCGAGAACCAGTGCGACATCATCAACGAGTATGCCGCCCGACACAACTTGGAGATCGTGCGCGTCTACGCCGACGAAGGCAAGAGCGGCCTGCGGATCGAAGGCCGCGACTCACTAAAAAAGCTAATCGACGATGTGCAGCGCCCGCAGCGGGATTTCGATGTGATCCTGGTTTATGACGTGAGTCGATGGGGCCGGTTCCAGGACGCCGACGAGAGTGCCTACTACGAATACATCTGCCGGCGTGCCGGGGTGGATGTGTTCTATTGCGCGGAGCAATTCCTTAACGATGGCAGCCCGGTCTCCACCATCGTCAAAGGCGTCAAGCGTGCGATGGCCGGAGAGTATAGCCGCGAGCTGTCCGCCAAGGTCTTCAAAGGCCAGTGCCGGTTAATTCAGTTAGGTTTTCGGCAAGGCGGGCCCGCCGGCTACGGTCTACGCCGCATATTGGTGGACCAGCATGGCACCGCCAAGGCCGAGTTGGCTCGGGGGGAGCACAAGAGCATCCAGACCGACCGCGTGATCCTCACTCCCGGCCCGCCCGACGAAGTGCAAATCGTCCGCGACATCTACCTGCAATTCGTGCTCGAGCGGAAGACTGAGCGGGAAATCGCCGACCTGCTGAACGCGGAAGGCATCGGGAGCGATATTGGCCGCCCCTGGTCGCCTAGCACCGTGCACCAGGTGCTCACCAATGAAAAATACATCGGCAACAACGTCTACAACCGCGTCAGCTTCAAGCTCAAGAAAAAGCGTGTCAGAAATGCGCCCGACATGTATATCCGTGCCGATAGCGCGTTCGAGCCAGTCGTTGATGTCGGTTTTTTCGCCGACGCACAGCAGATTATCCTGGCGCGTACACGCCGGTACTCAGACGACGAGTTGATCAGCATCCTGGGACGGATACTGCAGCAGCACGGGCGACTCTCCGCATTGATCATCGATGAGTGTGAAGATGGGCCGTCGAGCGCTGTCTATCGCAGCCGTTTCGGCAGTCTGGTCCGGGCATACCGGATGGTCGGCTACACCCCGGAGCGCGACTATGCCTTCATTGAGATCAACCGCCACCTGCGCGACATGCATCCGCAGGTGCTGGAGCACGTTGTTGCCGAGATGCGAAAGGGCGGTGCACTGATAGAGCATAATGCCGTTTCGGACTTGCTCACGGTGAACGGCGAGTTCACCGTCTCGCTGGTCATCGCCCGCTGCCAGGTGACGCCGGGCGGTATTCACCGCTGGGTGATCCGGCTGGAGAATTCACCCAATCCCGATCTGACGGTCGCCGTGCGGATGAACGCGGACAACACCCAACCGCTCGATTACTACCTGATGCCGGCCATTGACATCACCGGCACCCAGGTTCGACTGGCCGAAGCGAACGGCCTGCTGTTCGATGCCTACCGCCATGAGACGCTGGATTTCCTGATCAGCATGGCGCGGCGCGTATTATTGACGGAGGTAGCCTGATGCAATACAACCAGGAACTAGTGATCCAGATGATCCCGGTGGAGCGCGTTCGCGTGCTGAACCCGCGTGAGCGCAACAAGAGGAAGTACAAGCAGATCGTCGGCAACATCGCCGACATCGGCCTCAAGCGCCCGATCACGGTGAGTCCGCGCCCGGACGGAGAGTATGACCTGGTGTGCGGGCAGGGACGGCTGGAGGCATACAAGCAGTTGGGCCAGGAGATGGTGCCTGCCGTGATCCGCGAGGTGTCCCGCGAGGACGCCATGCTGATGAGCCTGGTAGAGAACATCGCCCGCTGCAGGCCGCGGACGATGGACCAGGTGCGGATGTTGGCCGCGCTACGCGAGAAGGGGTACAGCCAGGCTGAGATCGGCGTGAAAGTCGGCATGGCGTCCCCGACGGTCAGCGAGTTGCTGCTCCTGCTGGACAACGGCGAGGAGCGGCTGATCAGCGCCGTTGAGCGCGGGATGCTGCCGTTGTGGGCGGCCATCATCATCGCCCGGAGCGAGGACAAGGAGGCGCAACTGGCGCTGGCGGACGCCTACGAGCAGGGGAAGCTGACAGGCAAAGACCTGCAGCGTGCGCGCGCCATCGCCAACACCCGCAAAGGTTTCGGCAAGACGGCGGCACCCGGCCAGCACAACCATTCCGGCGTCACCAGCGAGAGCGTGGTGCGCGCCTTCCGGCGGGAGCAGGAGCGCCAGCGTGAGGCGATTAAGAAGGCGGAACTGTGCGGGAAGCGCCTGGCGTTCGCCACCGGCGCCCTGAGATACCTTTGCCGTGACGAGCACTTCATCAACCTGCTGCGTGCCGAGGGATTGGACACGCTTCCCCAATACCTGGCAGAGCAGATCAATATAGGAGCCGTCGATGAGCAACACTGAGGTCACACTGGGGTTCCGCATGGAGGGGAAGGCGCTGCCCGTCGCTGCTATCCTCCCCAGCCGCATGGTCGGTAAGGAGCAGAAGCAGGGGGCGAAATACGCCGCGGTGCTGGCGTCGATGCGGGAGGTGGGACTGATCGAGCCGCCGGTGGTGTTTCCCATCGTTGGCGCGTCCGGCGGTCAGTACCTGCTGCTGGACGGGCACCTCCGCATGGAGGCGCTCAAGGAGCTGGGTGCGGAGGAGGTGTTCTGCCTGATCTCCACCGACGACGAGGGCTACACCTACAACCACAAGGTCAACCGGCTAGTGCCGATCCAGGAGCACTTCATGATCAGTCGCGCGCTGGAGCGCGGTGTGACCGAGGAGCGCATTGCCAGCGCGCTCAAGGTGGATGTGCAGAACATCCGCCTCAAGCGGAACATGCTCAACGGCATCTGCCCTGAGGCGGTCGAGTTGCTCAAGGACAAGCCCATCAGTGTCGCACCCCTGGGGCTCCTGCGCCGGGTCAAGCCGGCCCGGCAGATCGAGATTGCCGAGATGCTGAACGTGGTGGGCAACTACGGATGCCCCTACATTCAGGCGCTGATCGCCGCCACACCGCAGGAACTACTCACCGTCCATGTGACGAAGAAGCCGAAGGCCATCCTGTCACCGGAGAGCGTCGTCCAGATGCAGCGGGAGATGGAAGCGCTGCAAGGCGAGCTTCGGCGGCACGAAGATTCCTATGGAGAGAATTTCCTCAACCTGGTCATCGTGCGCGGCTTCCTGGCCAAGTTGGTGGACAACACACGGGTGGAGCGCTACCTGTCGACACATCACGTAGAATATTTATCCGGCTTCCAAAAAGTCATCTCATCAGCCTCGCTCGATGAATAAGCGATTCGCCGCCGCCAACTGCCGCACTCATCGGGTAGCAGTGGCATGACGTGTCATCGTTGTCGATCCTTTCTGAGTGACGCACCGGTATAGTTATTGCCGGTTGCAGATGCGATACCTTGGAACGTAAACGGCACCCGGCGCATGGTCCAGGCTTGTGTATTAATTACCAACCCTTCGCCATGTGCGAGAACGAGCGGTTCCCATCCGGCCTTATCACCCAGGACTCGGTCGAGAATACGGGCTTCCGACGCATAGAGCAGCACGCGGGTGCGCGGCTGGATACGCACATCCAGCGGCATGTTGCCTTTTAGTAGGATGATTTCCTCCGGTCGGGTCGTCGCCATCAGTGCGAGGCTCATGCTGCCCTCTAGCGGGACAATATCGGCGAGGACGGCATCGAGGTCGATCCCCGTGGTACCGGCATGGTGCTGGGCGATGCGGGCCAATAATTCGCTGTCAACCTGCGTTGTGCGAGGAAGGCGCAGTCGCACAGCGTGGCGCTGGTGATCGACGACCGTGCCATTGTGCGTCAGTAAAATGGGGGGCGCGCAACTGAGTGGATGGTTTTCCTCGGCATTCCGCACACTGCCACGTGATGGCCAGCGGGTGTGCCCCATGAGATACGTGACCTGCCGGTCCACGCCAAGGAGCCAATCCAGAAAGGCCCCCGACTGCACGAACTGGCGCGCCGGCAGCGGCTCCTTGGCAACCTGCATGCTCCCGTCGCGCTTGATCCAAGCCACGCCAGTCGCATACGGACCGCGGTGTTCGGAGAGCAGCAGCAGCATGGTGAAGACATCAGTCAGCGTCTCGATGTCTTTCATACGGCGGTTTTTCCGGTGCCCCGCGAGTAAGCCAACGAGACCGCACATCATCGATCTCCTTCGTCAATGGTCACTCCGCTGAATAGTAAGCGGGCGTATTTGCTCCGGTGTCTGCGCACCCAGTCGGCGGTCTCATCGTAGCCCATCATCTCAGCCAATTCGATTACCCGCGGCCTATCGAACATGTTCGTTTCGCCGGACTGTCGGACGGCTTCCAGGCCTTCGTAGACTGCGGCGGGAACTGATACGGGTTGTTTCTCCATGGTGGTCTCCTCTCGTTAGTACGAGGGCTGAAGCATCTCAGCTCCAGCCCCGGTTATCGCTTCGGCTTTCTTCGTGGTTCGCGTGGGACGTTGGCTTTTGCCCCACTTGAAGGCCGAGTCGCCGGGAATCCGACTCAATAGATGCTTGCGGACCGACTTAAAGCGGTCGCCATTCAATCCGAGGGCACTGATAAGCAGCACGCGCATGTCGTAACGACCTGAGGCAGGATCGAAGGTGCGCTTTTTCGCGCTGGCGGCTTTGCTGTTGATGGCTTTTGCCAGCAGCGCCATGCAGAAGATAATCGCGGCGCGCACCTCGCCGGCGTGCAGTGAGCCTTGCCAGCATCGAATCTCGACAGCCGACCTGACAAACCAACCATTTAAATTGATGGCACAATATCTCGTCTTATCGTAGCGTTGGGGATGCTCGGTGTAGCGACCATACCACTGCGTGTTCAATTGCTTAAACGTCCTGGGCGGGTTGGCACAGATGCGTCGGATAAAATCCGGATTGAGCGGTTTGCAGTAACGGGCCTTGCGGGCGTCGCTCACCCCGAGTGCGGCGTAGATGATCTCCTCCTGCTTGTAGATCATTTTGCAAAGGTTCGCGAGCGCTTTCGGGGTCACATGTTCATTCGACACGTGGATGTGTAGCCCGGCGTCTGACCCAGCTTTTGCCCCGGCGCGACGCACCGCCCGGATCACATCCTGGAGCTGCGGAATGTCGTCATAGCCCAGGACAGGGGAAACGATCTCAGCCCGCTTTTCCGGCGGCGCACTTGTCAGGCTGCTGTCCGCTATCACGGTCCATATCAACCCCCGCGCGTCAGTGACCTTATACGGGTCGTAGCACGATGGGGTGCCGATGTATTCGACGATCCCCCCGACGACGGTGCGGATCGCTTCCGCCACCTCGCGCCGGGTGAGCATGGTCGTTTCGATCTCCACGCCGATCTTAATGTCTTCCAGGGTCACCATAGTTGCCTCCGATATTGATCTCGGAACACGCGATTCGTGTTCGCCCCCAATGAATGGCTCTGCCAGGCCGATGCAGTCAAGTGTTTGCGTGTAAATTCTTTGCACTTGACTGACTTGGCCTGACAGAGCGTGAATGAGCATGGGAGGACGCTATGGAACAAACACGAGCATTACCAGACGCTTGGGAGGGATGGCTGGTGGGATTCCAGGAGGTGCAACAGGCACAGGGGAGATCGGAGAAGACACGGATCGCGTATGGTCGGGAGTTACGGTTGCTGATCAGAGTGCTCCTGCAACAGACGCCTAATCTGCAACCTACTAAGATTACCGCCAACCATGTGATGACGGCGCTGGTCGATGGGGCGATTATCAATACCTGTCGCGGCACGCTCCGTTCACCAGCGACGCTGCATCGCCTGAAAGCCGCGACGCAACGTTTCTTCGCCTGGGCCTGTCAGACCGGTCGGCTCAGCGAGAACCCCGCCAAGCAGGTGAAAACCCAACGGCTCCACCGGAAGCCGCCGGCATTCCTGACCGATGCCGAAATCACGCGGTTGCGGAAAGTATTACAGGGGCGCACTGGCGATACCGTCCAACGAGATCGCCTGATATTAGAAGTGTTTCTGGGAACCGGTATCCGCCTACAGGAACTGGTGGATCTGAAGATCGAGGATGTTGATCTGGAGGCAAAGCACCTGCGCATCCGCTCGGCGAAGGGTGGCGTGCCACAGGTCAAATTCCTGCATACACGCCTGCGGGGACTCCTGCGGACCTATCTCAAGTGGCGGGTGCGACAGGGCACGGAGCAATGCTCAGCGCTGTTTATCAGCCAGCGCGGTACGCGGCTCTCCCCACGGCAGGTGGCCTACCGGCTGGATTACTGGTTACGGGAGGCTGGCATCGACAAACCGTTGACACCACACAGCCTGCGCCATACCTTTGCGACGCGACTGTATGCACGGACGAATGATTTGCTGGTGGTGCAACGCGCCCTCGGGCACCGGCAGATTGCCACGACGGAGATCTATACGCACCTGGTGGATGGGACGTTGGAAGAGGCACTGGAGCGGTTATGACCAGGCGTGGACCACGCACAAGGGGGGGTATACTCCCGTGTATAATAATATATATATAGACGGGAGTATACCCCCCCTTGTGCGTGTACCAAATTTGGGTTATGCCGCACTCCTCCCGCATTTTTCATGAACCAACGCCATCTTCTCCGGAAGTGTCAGGGTCCGCCACCAATCGTCAAATGCCTGCTCAGCAAGCCCTTCAGGGGTTGGTTCCTCCTCGACCATCCTCCAGTCATCCTCCTCGATCAAGTTGGCAATATCATGAGGGGTCACCTCGCTCCACGACGCTTCGAGCCGTTCGAGTTCCTGTCGGATGATACCCTCGTGTTCGATCAGCAGTGGCATGGCTGCCGCGTATTCGGCCACGTCCTGTGCAGGTACGATACACCATCCGGCATGGGCATCCTGGAAACGTTCGACCGCCAGCATACGCTGTGCCTCTCTGGCATCGATCCGGTCCCAGCAGTCCACCGCACCAGGATAGCATTGATAGCCCCGTTGGTAGATTCCGTAGAGGGGATATTCGTATTCGTCCGGTAGTTGTGGGAGGAGAAATGGACGTGGCGCCATGATGCCCAACGCCTGGAGCACCTGGGGGTAGTATTTCTGGATGGTCTTCTTGCTGCCGCCGCATTCCCGATGCAGTCCATTGATGGAAACGCGCTTGTTCTCAGCCAGCAGGCGTCGTCCGGCTTCTACAATATATTTCAGCGTGACTTCTGCCCGTTGCTCATTCGCACGAGCGCCGGCATCCTGAAACGTCGTGCGTTTGGCGAGATAGGCCCCATCCGTTTCGTCCGACGCCCACGCTTCCAACGTGGTCAGTGCGTCGATGCGGAGATCGCACGGCGCCTCCCCGGTGAGTAAATAGCAGGGGATCAGAAAGGGACGAGGATTCGCCGGGCGGACGCGTCCGGAACTCTGCGTATGGTGTGTGGTATACCCATTGCGCACCCGGTCACATGCGTCGGCATCGGCGGGATACCGCACCAGGCGGACCCAGGCGCGTCCCTCCGTATCACGGTACCCCAGATACGGGGTGGGAATCTGCACGGTGGCGAAGTGATCATACCCCTCCGGCAGCGGATCACGGTTGCCGGCATAGGCACGCACGGCGACCGTCTGGCGAATCAGCTCGTCATCGCCCCCGCGTGGATGTCCGATGGCGATAAACATGTCGCAGTCGCCATACCGATTACTGCCGGCGCTATCCGCCGCTCCCCAATAGGTGACCAAGGCATGCCGTGGGAGCCGTTCTTGCCAGTGTTCCTTCAGCGCTTTCTCACACACAATCATGGGACGTGCCGCCTCCAAGCACAGTTGATGGATGAGTTGGAGCAGCATCGCCTCACGCTCCGGGTACCGGATGATTTGCTCGGTATGATAGAACAAGTCGGTAAACACCGTGACATAGCAGTGCGTCTGCACCGGGATATGGTAATCACGTAGCCGGTTATGCCACAGGCGTTGCAGCGTCGGCACATGGGCGGTGGCATCGAGAAACACGACGACGCATCGCTGCAGGCTCTGTACTAAATCCTCCCGAATGAGCGTCAGGCGGAGTTTCGCCGCCTCCTGCCCGACCGCGGGCATCACCCAACACTGGGTATCTCGCGCCGTTCCGCGCCGGCACTCGTCCGCGAGCAGGTCAACCAGTGTGCGCAGGATCAGCAATGGTGCTTCCCGGCGTTGCCACACGTCGGTCGTTTCCGCACGGTCAAATTTGGTGGCAATGCTCCAGGGGTCACAGGGAACACGAGACCAGAGACGTTCGATCAACTCGTCAAGGTTTGGTGCGAGGTGACGTAAGAGCGGAATGAGCGGTGTCCCCTCGGAGGCAATCGTCACACCTTCCGCTTTGCCCGTCACCAACGCCTGCTTGAGGAGAGACAGCACCGGTTTTAACACCTCCCAGAGTTCCGGGTCCTTCTCTTGCCGGCCTTCCCACTGTGCGATATCCGCTGCGGTGATGTCGCAGTTGGTGAAAAACATCTCGACGGCTTTTTCATCGACCACCACCAGGTCAAACCCCTCGATGAGATCTCCACCAAGCTGAAAAGATTGCTGGGTGCCCACCACCACGCGAGCCGTGCGGTAGTGTTCACGTTGCGCCAGGTACCGACATGGCACCACCAGGTCGTCGACGGACTGCGCAGCTTGCTCTTCTGGTGGCAGCCGCTGCCAGTCGCGGTTGGCCGCCTTGACGGCATCCGCCTGGCACCGCTCGCAGATGGTTTCTTTGATCGGCTGCCGGCGACCCGCCAGAAATTGCGCGAGGGCGTAGTGACGGCAATACCCCGGATCGTGTTGCTCTGGTGAACGTGCATGGGCTACAGTGACACCCTCGATGACGGCTCGACCATCCGGGGTCATGACGGTGAGATAGGTGTTAACCATCTCCGTGCGGTTTTTCTTGCTGTCCGTCATCCACAGCACCCGGGGAGGCGTCTCCCCGTTGAGTAATCTGCCTTGCGCGATGTCGGCCACCAGGTGCCCTAACGCATGACTTTTCCCGACTCCCGTGCCTGCGCGGATGAGAAAGGCTGCTGGCTGTCGAGTGACGAGTGCTGGGAGGATCTCTTCCTGGACAATTTCACGTACCATCTCGCGCGCGTCGTCCAGGGGGAACGCCGATGGGAGCTCCGGAATGGGCTCCGAAGCAGGCATGACATACCGGTCAGCCGTGCGCCACGTCGATCTGGGACGATGTACAGGCCGTGTGATGCCGGTGATCTCCTCGGCGCGCCGGTACGCCTCCCCGATATTCCGAGCCTGCCCCAACTCGATCATCATATTGAAAATCGACACGCCTTGCTCCCGGCGGTGGCTGTTGAAGACCCCGGAATGGATACAGACCCCGGCGCTGGGGTTCCGGTCGCCAGTGGGCGAGGCCGGGTCACGACAGACCAGCCACAGGTCGCTTTGCTCGCCTGTCAGGTAATCGCCAAAGACGGCGTCGATGAGTCGGCGATCTCCTTGCACACGATTGCGCCACGTATCCATCTCGGGGGATGAACTGCCGGATGATGTTGTGCGCGCGGAACGGGTAGGCGTCGATACCGCACGCGATTGATCGGCAACCATCGTCTCCACCGGCGGGGGTGGCAGTGTTGCGAGCAGATCGGCCACCTGCGTTGGGGTGATCCGCTGAAAGACACCGGCATCCGGCAACTCGATTTCCGCTTCAGTGGCTGGATCGATGAACGCATTGCACCTCGGTGCTGACCGATACCACCAGGGTAAGTGGATGAGAGAGCCATGCTGCCCGGTACGTTCACGGGGATTGATCTCCACACGTGCGCGTTCATCGTCATCGATACGCAGGACATGGTTCAGGATGCGCCGCGCATCGGCGGACGGAAGGGGGTGCTGAAAAAAGAGATAGAGGTGATAGCCCTCTCCACTGTTACTGCGCACGAGATAGGAAGGCCAACCGAGTTCACGGAGATACGCCATGGTCTCGCGTGCCGCTCCGAGTGGATTCTGGAGTGGTTCTCCATGGCCTGTCCCGCCATCAAAGTCAAAGACACCCATGCGCGTGGTCCGCGTGACGGCGTCTTCCGTTTCAATAGCCAACCGTTGGTATTTGGCATAATAATGCTTCAGACGGACGCCGGGATCGCCCTGTGGGCCTTGCACAGAGAAGCTCACGTGTGGCGTGTTATAGACACCGGTGGTAAAGGCATACAGCACGGGGGGGACATCGTCGGCAAGCACAGGAGCGTAATGTCGGTGACCGTCTTTGCCATCGGTCCGTATCTTCACGCGGCCATGCACAAATTCACGCAGCAGGCAGTCAGTACGAAGCAACGCCAACCGATAGTGCGGTTGGCTCAGCAGTCCGATGGTACGGTATGACAAATCGGCGGCAGACTGGTGTGTTGCCGCGCGATCTGGTATAATAGACATCGTTATACGACCTTCCGCCATCGACCATGGCAGACACCGACACCGGTTCCCCCGCCAGGGAGCCGGTGTTGTTCGTTTATCCACATTGCAACGAATAGGCATTCCTTGCAATGCCGCAGGCATATCGCCGGTCATTCACGCGTGTGCATTCGGTATCTCCCCCGCATTCTCTGCAATGTTTTTGCGCTTTTTCATCCTCATCAAGAATTGCCGCTGCCAGGCAAGTTGCTCTTCCGGTCCCCAGTGAGGCGTCGGACCGTCCAGTGTTGGCCGGCGTGGTCGGGTCAGTTTGTTGAGATGGGAGCGAATCGCCCGTCCCGCCCGCTGGATGGCTTTGCCGTGGTCCGCCTGGATCGCGCGAAACAGAAAGAGCCAGTAGATGACCAGCAGGTCGATGCGATCCTCCTCGCCCGGATACTGCGCTCGTAAGCTCACCACGACCTCCTGCCACTCCGCGACCATGACGCGCTCCTCGGCATTCAGGATGCGCGCCGCATAGAGACCATGCGTGATCGATCCCAGGCGATACCATCGCCGTCGTGCCGTTGCTTCTGGTGGGCCGGATTGAGATCGCCGCCAACAGTCCAGCCAGTATTGTTCTTGTCGATTGAGCATCGGTCACCTCGCTGTCGCACATCTGAATAATTAGCTGCGGGGGGAGGGAGGCGTTTCGCCATCCTCACATCGACCCGACTGTGGTGAATCGCCCGTTGTCATTCCGGAATACGGTGTAATACCTTTTGCCTCCTGGAAACGCCGCAGCACACCACACACATGCCGGGGGGTGATATCCAGGATACGGGCGATCTCGCAGTTGCGGAAGCCTTGCTCCTTTAAGGCTCGCACGCGCACGGCGGTGCGTTGCCGTGACTTCGTCTGATCGGTCGGGATGTAGAGCAATCCGGTGGCATACTGCCGGATTTCCTTAATCAGCCGCTCGGGCAACACCTGCTCGGCATGCACATAGTTCCAGCTTCGCATACGCAGTCTCCTCCGCTGCAATGGTGAGAGATGGTATTGTAGCACAATGTAGAGAGCTATGCAAACGCAAGTTTGCTTTAGTGGTATTTCGCCTTGTGCCCTACGGACAATGCGCACGACAGCATGATGGCCGTTGTGCAGATCACCCCCACGATGAGCGGCGAATTCCTGATTGATTCGTGATTCCTCCCCGACGATCTCGTATTTGAGAAGCGCTCGCACCTCGTGATAACACGAGGAAGGCCATTCGTGTATTCGCGGACGGTACAGCGATATTTCATCAAGACTTCGTAATCTTCAACCGCTCACGCGTAAGAGGGAGCATAAGGCACGAGGGATGATCGACATGCCGTGGTGCAATAGACAGAAAAAATGTTGCACCCGGTTTGCGAATCAGCCTCGCTGTCTCGTAAGTGGTAGATAGCAATACGGTGTTCCTGCCGGGTTACTGGATGACAGCGATTGGAGGAGAGATGGCAACCGCCTCAACGTATCACAATGCGAAAGAAGTGCTCCCACCCGGATTGTTGGCGGAAGTGCAACGCCATTTTCACGGTCACCTGTGGGTGCCGGCAGCGGAACCCCTGGCTGTCCGTGCTCGACAGCGGGTCGTGCAACTGCACCAGGCGGGGATTGGGACGCGCGAGATTGCCGAGATGGTGCAGTTGAGCCAGCGACGGGTGCAACAAATTGTGCGGGCGGCAAAGCGGGGAGGCACAGCGCATGCTGAATAACCCCGAACGCGCGGATGCCGTCCAGGAGCACATTCGCCGTGCCGTAGCCACGCTGACCGCCCAGGGGCAGAAGCTCACGAAACGTGCGATAGCTGAAGCAGCGGGCTGCAGTCCGACCACGGTGATGAAGTATCGGGAGCTCTGGCAGGAGGCAGCAATTACGGTTGAGGGTTTGCCGGCGGATGATCCGCTGGCATTGACACCGGAAAACCTCGCGGCATGGCAAGAGCTTGAAGCGCGATTTGCCCCCCTGTCGATTGCAGCGCGGTTGCAGGGGTGTCGCTATGACCAGGTGACACCGGAGATGCTCAAGTTTTGGCAAACGCAATATCTTCGACTGGAAGGGATCGGGAAGCACCAAATGGATGACAACATGCTGTACAAGGTCTTGCGTCTGTATAAGGATCGGCTCGCGTTGTTGGAAGAAGCGGTTTGTCAGCGCTACGGGGAACGCGCGTGTGGCAAGGCCGTGCGGTCTGTGCGGCTCTTTGAGTATCCCTTACCGCGGACACGAACGTTTCTCGGCCTGCCCCTTCCCCGCGGGGCTTACTCGTCGATTGCACGTGAAATGCAACGCCGGCAAGGGGAGGTGTTTATTGACGACCGATATTAAGATGCCGTCGACCAGGCGACAGGCCAAGCAGACGCACCAGCCGCGCCAGACATCCCCGGATGCAACACCTCCCGTCTCGCCCTTTGCCTGGCTTCCGTATTACCTGCCCCAGGAGGAGATGGAAGCTGTCTGGCGCGAGTGGGGATGGCGGGTGTTAGGACGGCAACCGGTCGCCGAGGAAGACCGTGCGGCCTTCGAAATGGTGTGCCGGCAATTGCACACCAATTGGGGGGCGGTCTACCGCCCGGTTGCCATGTTGCCGCCATTGCAGACGCCGGAACATGCGCGCGACGACACGCGCCTGGTCAATCACTGCCTGGCAGCGGGATGGGCACTGAGTCAGCAGGGACAGCCCATCACCTGCGAGAACCTGGCAGAGCACACCGGGGGATGCGCAGCGGACATTGAGCGGCTGCTGCCCCGGATTCGTTCTGTGTTGGATACCGCGAAAGGAACAATCCCATGCAACACATGACCATGGACGAGCACTTTGACCGGGTGCTCGAAGAATTGTGCTGGACCTATTATGCAACCTGTCTGCCCCAAGACCGCACGGATATATTCCCACTGCTCCCGCCGATAGATGCGGTTGACTTTACCATGTCTCCCCTGGTGTCTGTGACGCTGCTGGATCGCTACCCATTCATTCTGGCAGACCGTATACAGGCCATGGCCATCCATAAGCGAGATTTGCAGGAAATCCGTTCCTGGTTGCCAAACACCTGGAAACGTCTATCGCCGGAAGACCGGCGCTGGTACTGTGAAGAGGCGGCGACGTATGAGGCATACTTGCGCGGCCACCGTCGGCGCATGAAGTGCTTATCTGTAACGCCGGCACGCCTACAGCAGCGTCTGGCCATGCAAGGTCCCTGGATATGGCCGTGCATCTCGGCAGCGCACCGTGAGGAATTGCTGCTCGTGGCAGGATGGTGCAAACACACCGGCCGCCTTCAAGAGGAGGTTGCGCCACCACGGGCCATCACCCCGGCCATGGCTGCGGCGCATGCGCTGGCCAGTGACCAATCACGCTTACTGGCAAATAAGAAGCTGCTGCAATTTTCACGTGATGAAAGGCAATGACATGAAATCCGTACCATGAATGATATCGGCTCCCCCTTAATCAACCGATTGGCATCACGCGGCACATCCCAATGCTGAACGGGTGATGTTAACCATACTTGACTGAGGAAAGAGAACGATGACACCGAGAGCCACACCACAATATGACCCACTTGATGAGATCGCCAGCCTGCTGGCACAAGGCTATATACGCCTCAGCGCGAAACGCGCGAGGTTGAACACCAGTGGGCAACAATCTACTGAGACGGGAGACATTTCGCTTGACTCCATCCGCCAGGCAGAGCGTTCATTGGCAGGACACGAATCTCTACTAAAGGAGGATGTCCATGGCGATCTCACGTGATGCCGATGCCAAGCGACCGCAAGTGCTCAGGCAAATCGCCGAACTCCAGCGCCTGCCGATGAATGAACTGGCAGAGCGCTGGCGCGTTCTGATTGGCGGGGAAGCTCCGCTGTACAACAAGGCGTATGTGCTCAAACGCCTGACCTTCCGTATCCAGGAACTCGCGTATGGGGGCCTGACCATGAGCGCCTACCAGCAGATGGAGCAGGCGCTGGTGGATGCCGGCTACGATGACCTTGGCGGGGAACGCCGGGTCGTGCGCGCCAAACCAGAGTCGAAGCGGCGCAAACCGGGGCTGCCCATTATGGGCACACGGTTTGTGCGTGAATGGCAAGGCCAGCGTTACGAAGTGCTGGTGACTCATGACGGCTTTGAATTTGAAGGTCGTCCGTATAAATCACTGACCGCTATCGCCAGAGCCATCACCGGCACGAAATGGAATGGGCCGCAGTTCTTCGGCCTGCGCCGCCGCGGTGGGGAGGATACCCGTGAGTAGACGAGAGACCACCTATCAGGCCAATCCCACTATCCGGTGCGCCATCTATACTCGCAAGTCTACCGAGGAAAACCTCGATACCGACTTCAACAGTCTGGATGCCCAGCGCGAGTCGGCAGAAGCCTATATCCTGAGCCAGCGCGAACAGGGCTGGGTCGCCTTGCCGGTGCGGTATGATGATGCCGCGTTCTCCGGGGGCACACTGGAGCGCCCCGCGTTGCAGCGTATGCTGAAAGATATCGAGGCCGGGAAAATCGACTGCGTGGTCACCTACAAGGTGGATCGCCTGTCCCGCTCCCTGCTGGACTTCGCCAAGCTGGTGGAAATCTTTGACCGGCATGAGGTGACCTTCATCTCGGTTACGCAAGCTTTCAACACGACGACATCCATGGGGCGCCTGACGCTGAACATGCTGCTGTCCTTTGCCCAGTTCGAGCGTGAGGTGATCGGCGAGCGCATCCGTGACAAAGTGGCGGCCAGTAAACAGCGCGGCATGTATATGGGCGGCACCCCGCCACTCGGTTATGATGTGGTCAACAAGAAGCTGGTCATCAATCCCGAGGAAGCAAAACTCGTGCGGGAGATTTTCGCCCGTTTCATTCGCGAAGGGTCCACGACGCTTCTCGCGCAAAAGCTCAATGCCGAAGGGAAAACTACCAAGTCCTGGACGACGAAAGATGGCAAAGTTCGCGCCGGAGGGCCGTGGGATAAATGCCATCTTTATCGCATGACCCACAACCGACTGTATATCGGCGAGATCGAGCACAAAGGCAAAGTCTATCCAGGAGAACATGAAGCCATTATCTCGCGGGAGACGTGGGATTGCGTGCATGACATCCTCAAGGTCAACTGTAAAGTGCGCGCCGGCATGGTGCGCGCGAAAGTGCCCGGCCTCCTAAAGGGTGGTTTGATCCGTTGCGGGCACTGCGACTCGACGATGGGCATCACCTACACAAAGAAAGGCGACACACACTATCGGTATTACCTCTGCATGCATGCCGCTAAAAATGGGCATGGCACCTGCCCGATCAAGACCATCCCCGCCGGGGAGATCGAAGCCGCGGTGGTGGCGCTGATACGGACGACACTCATCACCCCGGAGGTGGTGGCGCGCACGTATCGCGAGGTGAGAGCACTGGCGCCGGATGCTGCGGATGAACAGGCGATCATCGTGCACCTCCAGCAATTCAATGACTTGTGGGATGAGCTGTTCCCCGCGGAGCAGGCGCGCATCGTAAAGCTCCTCGTCGAGCAGGTGACGGTCCATCCCAACCACGTGCAGATCGAGCTCTGCGTAGATGGCCTGTATACCTTGATCGATGAATGGCGCGGCACGCAGGAGGATTTCTAACGATGAATACGTTGCTTACAGATCAAATGACGATCCAGCGGCACGAAGGCCGGATCACCGTCCACATCCCGATGGAGTTGAAAGTGCGCGGGGGGCGCAAGGAGGTGATCCTGCCGGATCACCTGATACCAGAACAGTCACCAGCCCAGAAACCAACGGTACAAGATTCCCTGGTGATCGCACTGGCGCGCGCCCATCGCTGGAAAACGCTGATGGAGAATGGCCGCTTCGGCTCAGTCGAAGAATTGGCGCATGCGTTGAAGATGGACAGCTCCTACGTCGGGCGCATCCTGCGGTTGACGCTGCTGGCGCCGGATATCATCACGGCGATTCTCGAAGGTCGTGAGCCATCGGGATTATCGCTGGGCATGTTGACGAAGACGTTGCCGATGGATTGGGTGGAGCAACGGCGGGCACTTGGATTTGGCAACGCTTAATATTGGGCTGCCAGAGACCGAAAACACAATGGCTACACCCCAGATGGTGTACCATACTTCATGCCGCACACGGGTGTGCCCAATGATGGGCACGCCCGCGGCGATAATGGTTCTACTGCGGCTCATACCGTTTACGTCGGCAACAGAGCGACTGGCTTAGCTGCTGGGCATGGGTCCGATCAGGCAGCAGTGAAGCGATCTCCGATAAGCACCGCACTCCCGGCACCACCAAGTCGACCACTGCTATTTCTACCTGTTCCCTTCTCCCTGCAGTCATTCGCTCTTAGGGGCGGGAAAGAAGCTACGGGCCAAGGTTAACTTATCGGACGGGAGTGAGTTTAAGATCGCCTCGTTATACTTCGGGGGAACGATAAACCAGGTTTCATACCCGCGAGATGAGGGGTTTCCCTTGGGGTTCTTCTCATCGCCGTTCCATCGCATCGCAAGACGCAATTCCCCGTCCCATCGTCCGATTGCTAATGCTCCAGGCTCATCTTTTCCATCGTCCAACACGACAATCAGAGACCAATGCTCTTTCGGGGAGTGAACATCATGCGGTGAGACATAGGTGGTGACCATATCTGCTTACTCCTTTGCTATCTATCGGTGTATTATACACCCGTAGATATGAGTGTAGCTACTGGCATACGTATCTGTCAATACCCGGACTGTTTCGGTCATCTATTTGGCCATTTGGCTACCCAGGATCGAATCGCTGGGGGAGATACTGAAGCTGCCTGTCAGGCAGAAATGCTGATTGGTTTTCAGTGCAGAGAAGACAATCTCCCCTTGCGCCTGCTCCATAATGGATGTACAATGATGATGCATCAGGAGTGTCCCGAGTAATCGGGACTGGCAACCGGCCTGGAGACGGCATCGGTGCCCTGGGAACGCTGTTCCCGATGTGCGGAAACTTACTTTCCGAAACATAGTCTCGTACTGTACTCGTCTCCAACGGCCACCGTGTTGATGCACGGTGGTTTTTGCGTTCCTGGTGCCAAACAATCCTACACTGGCTAAAGGAGGCAACCTATGCGACTCACTGCTGACATCTTCGATGATGTGCGCTCTCCCTTCATCGTCGACCGGCTCCATGAGACCCGTTGGCAGCACCGCAAGTATATCCTGGATTTGCTCCAACTGGCACGCTATGTCGAACGGAATGGTCCCCACTCATTCGCCGAAGCTATAGAGTATAAGCAATTGGTAGCGGCATATCCAATGGAGCACCGTGCGCTAATGCTGGAGTAGCGGGAAGGGCGCCATGTCTCAACTGAGGAATTCCGGCGCATGAAGGATGAAGGCCATCACCAACGCGCTGCCGATGCGGCAGAACAACTACAGAGAGACCAACAAGTCCGCTGGCAGCAGCACCAGGTACTGGTACGGGCGTTTCACAGCTGGCGCCAGGTAGGCGGCCAACCGTAACCTATTACAGCAACCGGACAGCGTGCTAATAGTATTACACGCTGCCCGGTTGCCCCATTTAACATTAATCTGTTTCGTGCATGAGGGATCGCTAAATCGCCAGTAAGCATTCACTCGTATTACGCCTCAAAGGTCGTGCGACAATCTATTGAGTTCATGCTGATATCACCTCTGATCGATAGATACAGGTAGGAAATCGGTTATCCGGCATCGAAAATGTCGGCATGGATGCATTACATAAATCCGTTACACTCCCGAGTGGGCGCAGTGTGCTTATTCGGGTCGTGCCGAAAACGTTACTGCCAGACCCGACTATCCAGTCGATTCGACAATCAATCACAAACTTACTTCTCGTAACACCCATTCCCGATAGGGCGAACGCTGCAGAGGTCTTAGCCGATATTCTTGCAGCCCAATATAGCGCAAGTCAAGATGGCAAAGAGGTTGTCGCCTCACTAATCGGTGCTCTCGCTGAAGTAACCTCTGCTGATTTACAGGTGATGACCGCAGAGGACTTCTTCGCGCTGGTAGAGGCGATTTACCGTGCCAACCCTTTCCTCTTTCAGTCTCCAACGGTCGATTGATGGGAAGGGCTCGTACCCTGAACCAGTTGGTAGGACGTAATAGCCGTTGGCGCCTGCGGGGTCACGGGATACGGAAACGGGCTCTGTGGTGGCTCGGTATACCATTGACCGCATTCTACACAGAGATGCATCTGGCGCTTATCGAGGACAATACCACTGGCCGCCGTTCCCTGTGGTAAAGGCTGTGTGCAGTGCTCACAGCGATTACTCACCTGAAGCCTTTGGCTCTGCTGGTGATACGCCACCGATATTGATGATGACCAATATCGCCTCAATATGACAGCGAGTAGGTCAGCAATCGCAGGATTGGCTGGTAAGCCAGGATGCTCCTCAATGTTAACGGTTAATGTCTCCTTCGCGCACGCTGGGCACGGGCAACCATCGACCGCGTAGAGCGTGAGTGACGCCAACCGACTCGCACACTGTTTACAGCGACCATCGGGCACCATAGCCGTCGTAACGTGCTGGAATCGTGTCAGCCGTTCACGATATCGTGCCTGTAATTGACGCACCGATGGGCAGAGTGGTGGCGTCATCCATATTTCCGTCGCGGGAAGTCTGTGCGACAACTCGCGCAGCATCTCCCATGTCGGGTGGATGCATAATACTGGTCTGCACCAGCGCTCAGTATAGAACGTTAACGCCGCTTCATCGATGGTGTGGGTCACGATCACTTCGATGACGCCACATGGCTCGTTTTGGGCATTCAATAGAGACAGGTCGGGAATCACCTCACCGAGCTGCCGCTCAAGCACGACAGACCGGACGTGTTTGAGAAGATCGAAACGATGCGGTTGATGGCAATAGGGACACTGATACGCCACCAGATAGGGACTGCGCTCGGTGCCTTGACCTATCCGTGCGGTGATGATGGATGCCAGCAACTGTTTTGTCGCCTTGTGTAACGCACTCTCGGACGAGCAGGTGTGATTTCCTTTGTGGGCAAAATGCCAAGTATTCCGTGGCCCACACCGCGCGACCATCGGCTGCGCACACCCGATGCAGGTGAAGTGCTTCCGGTCTCGTGCCTGATCGATGACCACCAGAGTGCCCTCGGCATCATATGCGGCTGTGTATTGCACGTCACCCATCGTATGCCTCTACCAGGTATCCACTTTCAATCCATGCGCTTTGCGCTGGTGTGCCACTTCGCGGTGGACGGCAGACCACTGTTGATGCAGGGAATCGAGCTCTGGTGATCGCAGCCGCAAGATCCGCTCACCCAAGTAGCCCACCATGTGATAAGTAATTCTCGGCATCCGATCATCAGCCCAGTGCCGGCGTACATAATCGAGTAGCCCATGACGGTTCGCTTGATGGGCGAGATACTCGGTCTCACGATCAGTCCACTGCTGAGGTGGCTGCGACAGCAGTCGAGAGAATGCCGTCTGACCTCGTAACGCTTCACGCACCAGCTTGTCGGTCAGAAAAGGGGAATCGTTGCGTGTTTTCACAGCATAGAGGTGCAGCTCCTCTTGGGTCCGTGTGAGTGCGACATAGAGCAGCCGGCGTTCTTCTTCGATATCGGCCGCATCGCCACCTAACGGAAAAATGCCGTCATTGCAATCAGGAATGATCACGACGGGAAACTCACGCCCCTTGGCTTTATGGATTGTTGTAATAGTGACCGCATCACGCGTATCCGTCGACTGCAGTTGCTGATCAACAGCGTTTAACCAATGGAGCACTTCCTGTACCGTTCCATGCTTTCCAACATAATGGAGGAACGACTTGATCGATTCAACTTTAACCTCACCTGGGTCTTTTCGCGTGCCTTTCTTTTCCCAATATGTACAATAGCCGAGGGTGCCATCGAGCTGGTGAAGCACCTCACTCGCAGGCAGACTGTCGATAACATCAGCGAGCCAGTGGCACAGTGCCATGATCTGTTCAGCCCCTGCCTGTAGATGGTCGGCAAGCGGTTGTTGGCACATATGCTGCAGACTCTGCGATAAGCAGAGCTGCTTTTGGATAATCGTCTCACTGACCGCTTTTGCGAACGTTCTGGTGAGGTAGCGCACCGGGTGCTGGTAACAGTTCAACCAAGCATGCGCTATGAGCCTGGCGTCATCAGCCGTTAATGCGGTTTGATGTTCAAAATGGCCAATCTGAAGGTAAGCACGTAACGGTGCGATCTCCGGTCGATGAAAGAATGCTGGACGTCCGTCAAGGCGTATCGGAATCTCGTGATCGAGCAAGGTCTGCTCAATGATTGGGCTTTGTACGTTCAGTCGAAGCAGCAATGCATAATCCGCATACTGGCGGTGTTGCTCACGAATACCGCGGGCAATTTCCATGGCGATGCCTGTCGCCATCTTCAGCGAGGACTCGTAGCGATACAGCCGGGTGACGCCATCATACCCATGGGTCGGACGCATCTGTTTCGGTTCACGTTGCTGATTTTGGCGGATCAGCATATTGGCGATGACGATGTGGTTGCCTCGACAGCGGAAGTTATCTTGCATCACATATTTAGTGGCCCCGTATCGTTCCTGAAATTGGAGGATGAAGTATTGGGATGCCCCCCGCCATGTATAAATGGTCTGGTCATCATCACCGATGGCCATATAATTCCAGTATGGCTGTGTGAGGATATCTAGTAAGGCATGCTGAGCATGGTTGACATCCTGATACTCATCGACCAGAACACACTGATACTTTGACTGCATCAATGCTTGGAGTTCAGGAATACTGCTCAACAGTTCCCAACCCATTACGACTTGGTCATCAAAGGTAATCTCTGCACGGCTGGAGCGGATCTCTTCGTACAGACCGTAGAGGGGTAAATACCAGGGTTTTTCCTTGGGAGCGGTGGCGATCTCTACTGACGATGCCAGCTCAGGAAGATTGGCCGGTGATGTCACATATCGCAGATTACTCTTGCAGATACTGACAAAGTCGAGAAAATCATCGGCATCCAGGTCGTCGAGTTCATCGCGAAAGCTGTCCCAAGTTTTCCGTGCCTGTATGCGTGCGTGTTCAAGTAGCTGGCGTTGGAGTGTTGCGAGTTCTGACGAATGGGTTTTCCACCTCGCTGGCACCCAGGCATGCTCTCGTGCAATACGGATAATCTGTAGCCCAAGCTGGTGGAGTGTCGATACCTGCACAAGGCGGCACTGTGGCCATTGCTGCAGGCGAGTGTGTAATTGCTGTGCCGCTGCCCGATTATAGGCAAGTGCGAGGATGTGCTCTGGTTCGAAGATTCGGTCCTGTACGAGGCGTGCAATACGATGCACCATCGCTGTCGTTTTCCCTGACCCAGCGACAGCAAAGACGAGGGCTGGTCCGGTATTATGCTGCACGATGGCAAGCTGCTCATCAGTTAACTGCAATGGCATGAGGAATGTATCTTCCATGTAAGTATCCGCATATCGGTGTTTATGATGGCAATGAATACGTCGCGACACATTTCTCCCCTCCGCTCGCCGTCAAATGGTTGACTGAGCCTTGCTGGGGTTCACCACGGTGTCGTGGCCGCCGCCTGTGCAGCCAGTATTAAGGCGTATTGGAAAGCGGTGTTTCCGTAGATATTGGCAAGCGGTAATCCTTGCCCCTCACACCGAAGCCGTGCCTCGCCATACGTGAGAATCTCCCGTTGTGCGAGCCGAAGGCATTGAAGATATACCGTAGAGGAATACTTGGGTGCGCCGGCTCGATAGATGGAGATGCGTGCATACGGATCTGGGTGGTGATGGAACGCTGTGGCGATATGGCCGTCGAGAATGAGGAACAGCTCGGGGTTGAGCCAGTGCAGAATTTTTGACGCGCCTACGTAAAAGTGCTTCTTCCCGGTTACATGTAAACCCTCAGGTCCCTTGGCGGCTAATGTCTCATACGCTTTAGATATCGCGATTTCACAGGCATCAATATCCACCGTCGTCAGCGAGAGCGTCAGAAGCGGGGTGAGCACTGGACGCAGGGAATCCAAGCAGTGCTGCAGTCGCGTAGCAAACTGACGATATGGTGCTGTGCCCAACTGGCGTGCCATGTCATACGCAATTAGACCGGCAATAATATAGGGGCAATAAGCGGGTGACAATACATCGCTACTTACTGCGCGGGCAGCATAGATGCCAGTCGCCGCGAGATGGTAATGCATGCCATCGTGCTCGTATGCCTGTAACCGTTCTACCACGTTCGTTAACAGCATAAGCAGATTTCCACTTCAGTACACCACTTCCCGATATCCTGGCGCTACGAGCATCAGTTCATCGCCAGTCCATTCCCAGAGAGCGCCCCAGAGACTGCCCACGATATGCCAGCGGGCACAAGCCTGGCCGATGCCATTGATACCGTCCATGACAAGGTGAGACCAATCCTCATCGGTTACCGCGTGAAACGCGCTCCAGTAATCGATATGCCAGGAGCAACTCGCATCCTGGCGTCTACCATCCCACCGGTCGTATTCTTCGGGCAGCAGAAAGACGATTTCATTAGACGCGCCGATAATTTCGTCTGCAGCCACCAGCCCTGCTATCTCGGTGGCGATGACGATCAGCGGGAGCGGATCATCGTGTTGACGAAGACGCAGTGCCTGTTGTTGACGCATGATCTGCGGGAATTCCTCCTGGAGCCAGCTTATCAGCGAACCGCCGAGGATCTGACAGCGTGCCTCTTCTTCAGTCGATAATGCATCGCGCGAAGGTAGTGGTCGCACAGAACGACACGTCTCTGTATAGTGCAGCAGCACGGTGCACCAAGGTGCCTGCGACATGTCCATGGTCACCCACCTTTCGTTAACTTGATGGTAATTTTAGCACTTGTTTTGATCCTAAAAGTGATCTTTGAGAATGAAGGTCTGTTCCCGTCCATCCTGATCCTGTAGGCATCGCAATACATAGTGACCAGGTTTTTAGACCACCTCTTCCACCACCAGGCAATACCCCTAGTTTCGCGTTCACGACTAATTCGCCCGGTTTCGCTTTCTGAATGGGGTACCGGCGGCAGCAAATCACTGCCGCATGGCGCGGCGTTCAACACAAGCACTGATCCGCCTACCTGGCGCCTGACGATTATAGCATGTCACTACGGTCTGGTCATTGCTGTGTAGTGTCCGGTGGAATGCAAAGTGGTTCGATATCTGATAGTCCTGCGTGCGGCATGTATATTTCAAATCACTGTTTCTGTATCATGGCTTCGGATGAGTATAAGCACGTAGTTTTTCGACTCACGCTCGGACAAGGGAAAACATGGCCTGATCATACAGCAAGGCATCACCACCTCAATCCACGCTCAAAACGCCCCCAGCATCGTCTTTCTATCTCCGGCTCTCGAACCGCACTCCGGACATGCAGGGTACCTGCGGACTTAACCTGCGGATTCAGTCAGACGCGTCCGAAGAAAACGGAGAAACGGAGAGAGAATTTGGCGATTTGGGGCGTAGAGTGTACTGGCGTGTGAAAATCGCGTCCGCAGGTTGGCGGGCAGAAAAGTGTTCGGGAAGGCCGATGTGTGCGTAGAACGCGGCGTGTTGGGCGGCGGTCGCGCTAAGCCCAAAACCGCCCGGAGGCGGTTTGAGAAAGAGAATATGGTGGAGGAAGAATACCTGAAATCGAACGGTCATAGGGAGATACGGTTCGAGTGCCTACCAGGTGCATAGGCAAAGTGATTCTCAGTGCAGAGAATACCCTTCGATGTTGCATTGGGGAGCACCGAAATCTCATCCAGCATCCCACCTTACGATTACGACACAGGCTCTGCCATCTGCGACCAGGCTGCATCGAGGTGTTGCAGCAATTGGTCTTCCACACGCGCCAGCGCATCATCAATGGAAAAATCGACCCCATTCCGCAGTAGTGGAGCGATATCAGCACCAAACCGAGGATCAGCCACCTTCTCCTTCAGGTTGGCTCGGTATTGCCGGGCGGTGATGCGCGCCCCCTGTTGCTGCATATAATGGGTGAATGCGGTGAGCACTCGCTGGCAATCCAGGTTCCCATGGCGCAAGGCAAAATCAATATCAAAAAGGTCACGCCCCTTCTTGCGTTGGTACAGCGCACGAAACTTGGTGCCCATCAATTCGTCGATGGCGTACGTGGGAATCGTGACAGTGCCCTCGACCCAGCGTGACTGGACCGAAAAAGGCATGTCTACCATGCCAAATGCCGGGGTATGTTCCCGCGTATTGATCTCAATCTTGAGCCGCTGCTGTAGCTCCGGCGTGGTTTCTGCGGCAAAGCGATACAGCAGCTTGGCGGATTGCGCGGTTGCCGTATAGCTCGGTTGTCCCAACCAGGGGTCTAATGCCGTTTGCAGGTGAACCACGGTCTCGCGGATCGGCTCGGCGTTGATCTGCACCAGGTCAATATCTTCGGAATAGCGCGCTGGTGGCACAAGGTACAGCTTGTAGAGCGCGGTGCCCCCGCGAAAGGCCAGGCGCTCCCGGAGATATTCATCCGTATAGAGATTTACCAGCGCACGGCTGATGACCAGGTCCTGTTCGACCATCGCCAGTTGCTGCCATGGGGCACTGGTGGCCCGCCATTCGGCCAGAAAAGCTTGGGGAATCATATCTCGACCTCAATCGTTTCATTGGCGATAATGCGCCAGCGTGGATCACGTGGGCCTTCGGCGGGCAGATCCGGACGAAGCGGTTGCCAGGTGTGGCGATGTGTATTGAGCGCGTCAGCCAGCTTGTTGGTCTTCTCCGACCACCCGACCGCGTCCAACATCCACCCGAGGCGTTGCAACGTCACGATCTCTGCCCCTTGATCCGACAACGCGGCCAGGCGGTCGGCCTGGATCACCTCGCCCAGCTCCGCGAGGATCGTAGCGGCCATATCACGTGTCGGGCACGCCTTGGGATAGCGCAGGAGATCATAGGCGGTCATTTCCGGGGTGCTGATCCGATAATATCCGGCGGGGGATTTGCGTGTCTCCCAAGCGGAATCCGCGATATGCTTCTTGTAAAAGAAGCGAATGTAATATGGCCCTCGCACCAGCGGACGGAGTTGCCGGTCGACAATCACCTGAAATTGCTGGGGCTTTTGGTGGGCCGCCCCATGCAACATCGCTGCGGTGAGTAGACCAACGTAATACTGTGTATTGAGATGACGTGCCCAATCATCCAGGAACCATTCGACGGGTAATCCCGTCACTTGATGCAAGGGGTCCTGGATGACATAGAAACACTGACTGGGCGATACGAGCCATCCCTGGGTCTCAAGGCGATGGAGCGCCTTCATCGTAGCGCGCGGGCTCCCCAGTGTGGCTTCCGCTTCCGTGCGGGTGAAGGTATACCGGCCACGCTGCAGGAGTATACGGAGATATTCACTGGCGCTTGACACTTTCATACGCGAATAATCCACTTAAACGGGTACTTTTGCGTATGATTTTGCCACAATGGGCGTAGGCTGTCAAGCCGCACCGGGAAGCATTGAACTCGTGTGTTACTACAGAACACCGAGCGCGCAGGCAACTGCGCAAAGGTCTCATAATGCTTTGTTGAAGGCCAAGGGAGTGAGATAGACCGCCAGCACTATACCCCCTGACCAAAGAGAGGGTAACCTATCAGAATGGAAAACGCCGGTGTATGATGACCTTTGTTGTCCTATTTGTTGGCGCGTTCGTTGCAGCGGCCGTTTCGGGCGCGGCAGGATTTGGCGGGGCACTGCTCTTATTGCCCCTCCTGGTCTATGCCGTGGGACCAGTGCTGGCCGTCCCGCTTCTCACTATCGCCCAACTGGTCGGCAATGTGTCACGCGTGGGGTTCGGTTTTCGGCAGATCCGCTGGCGTCCGGTCGGACTCTTCTTGCTCGGTGCAATTCCCCTCTCGGTGGTGGGCGCCTTCTCGTTTCTGGCATTGTCGCCCCCTCTCGTGAAGCGCGTGATCGGTGTTATGATCCTGCTCTACGCCGTACTGGCCTACATGAAGGTTCTCACCTTCACACCCGGCTCGCGTGCGCTGATTCTTGGCGGCGGCCTGGTGGGGTTCCTTTCGGGATTAGTGGGGAGTGCCGGCCCGCTGGGTGCGGCGATTTTTCTCTCACTCAAATTACACCCGGTAGCGTATATCGCCAGTGAAGCGACCACAGCCCTCGTGATGCATGGCGTGAAAACCCTTATCTATCAACGGTCGCTTCATCTTGACGCGCGTTTCTGGGAACTCGCATTTGTGCTCGGTCTCGCGATGATTGCCGGTACCTGGATTGGAAAGCGCTTCATTGAGCGGATGACGCCCGAACGATTCCAACGGTTTGTGTTGGGATTGTTGGTGACGATCGCGCTCTATATGGTCATTGCCGGATAAAGGATAAACGGGGTAGACCAGTCAATAACATAAAGACGGAGTGGGACCGACGAAGCCGAAATGGGATGTCACACTTGACTACCCGCGTGGCCAAGACATGATTATGGCGACGCCGAGGAGGGCAAGAGTACCACCGATGATTTCGAACCGATCAGGAATCGCTTTGTCGAAGTACCATCTGGCTTCTGATGCGTCGCCCCCGACGTCAATACAGGGTGCATGGCAACGATGTACGAATCCTTGCATGTTCGATAGCGCCCTTACCTCGTATACTAACAGCTGCACCCGAGATCACACTGGGGTGACGTTTGATCTGTAGTCGCCATGGTGCATTCATGAGTACGCCCGATGACGAGCATCCCGAAATATCGCACGCGGAGGATCAGCACCCCCAGGAAACCCTCGCGGAGCAAGGCGCAGCCACGGCGCGGGCGCAAGCCCAGGAAGTGATGCTAGCCGACATCTTTCAGCAGGCTCCCGTCGGATTCGTGTTGTGCGATGAGACGATGATCGCCCGGCAAACGAATACCCAGGCGACTCAGTTATTGGAATTGTCCTCGCAACAACTGCTTGGCCAATCATTAGAGACAATCCTCATCAATTACATCGGCATCGATCGTGCTCACGAGATGTTGGAACGCTTCCGCGTTTCCCCGGATCAACGTCCGCGCATTGCCTTCCACGCGGTCAGAATTCCACGCGATGGCATCGAAAAACCTCGCTATGCCGATGTTGAGATTCGTTGTCTGACAGGAGCAACCGCAACGACAACAGGGGTATTGTTCACGCTCGTCGATGTCAGCGACTACGTGCAGACCCTCGACGATCTTGATTTTGAACGCGCGCGATGGCGCGCAACACTGGCGACTCTCCCCGTACCACTCATTGTCGTCGATACGGAGGGGGTGGTGCAGCTCGCGAACGCCATCGCGGAACAGATATGGCAGCGCCCCCTCGCGGGGATGCCGTTAACCAGTATCCTGACAAGTGTGAACCTGTATACTGCTCATACCCACGCGTTGATCCCTCCTGATGAACGCCCGCTTGCTCGGGCACTACATGGCGAAGCGGTGTGCGATGTCGAAGTGGAACTGGAGCGTCCTGATGGGACGCGAGTGCCCCTGCTGTTGTCAGCCACCCCCATCGCTACAGATCATACCATGATCGCCGCCGTCCAGATTGGCTTGGACTTAACAAAGCAATATGAGGCCAACCGTGCAAAAGACGCCTTCCTCGCCATGGTCACCCATGATTTGAAAGCCCCGCTGGCCGCCATCAAAGGGTGGGCGGAACTCGCCAGGGAAGCGAAACCCGACGAGCGGGATCTGCTCAATCAGGCGCTCGATATTATTGTGAAGAATGCCACGCTCCAACAACACCTGGTCAGTGATCTGCTGGATGCCACGGCCCTCACCACCGGGACGTTGAAAATCTCCCCCACGGAACAGGACTTACGTCCCCTCGTGCGCGATATCGTCTTGGGTGAACAGGCGGTCGCCGCAGAAAAATCCATCACGTTAACCTTCGAGATCCCGGATACAGCGACCTCTGCCTGCGTGGATACGCTGCGATTCCGGCAGATGCTGGGCAACCTGCTGGAGAACGCGATAAAATATACACCTCCAGGTGGACGGATCACGGTGCGCCTCTCACGGCAGGATCGCTGGGCGGTGGTCGCGGTGCAGGATACCGGCAAAGGGATTGCCCCCGCCGTGCTCCCGCATATCTTTGAGCGCTTTTACCGCGTCCCCGAGGAGCAGGGGACGGACGCGCACAGTTTGGGACTCGGTCTCTCTATCGTCAAAATGCTCGTCGCGTTGCATGGCGGAGAGATTACGGCGGACAGTCCGGGGTTGGAGCAGGGGAGCACTTTTACCATGCGACTCCCGGGACGATGCCCGCAGTCGTAACGAACGACGGGAGAGTGCGGTTCGTCGGTGTGCGCCCGGTCGGATTTCACGGGGTAGGCTTCTCCATCGCCGCACCACAGTCCATCGCCAACACCCTGGACGTACGACAGCTGCACCCCTTCACCCGGCATGACGATTGCATTCGGTGAGAATTCGTGAGGCTTCGCAATGGACACCTGTTGGGACTCGTCGTCTGGCGTGCTGTGTGCTCGTGCATCCCCCACTTCATCGTTTCCCTCCCGTCACAGTCTCAATGTCATCGTGCCCACGTGCTTCGCCAGAATTCTAAACATGGGCATGATACCGTATAGACACAAACCGGGTATGAGAAGACACAGGGATGGGGTGCGACCTGCACGCAGAGGCGGCCGGTGTCATCCGCGGTATCCCAGGGAGGTGCTCGGTGGTCGTACTCATACTGCAAGGCATCGCCTTGCTACTCCAAATCATCGCGGTGATCCTGGTATTCCGTCTGATCCGCGTCACCGGCAAGTCGACCGTGTGGATGTTCCTGGCCACGGCGTTCGTCCTTGTTGCGGTGCGCCGGGCTATCATATTCGCGCAATTCTTGTCCATGGAGCCTGCGGTCCTGCAAACGCTGCAACTGTTTGATTCGCTCCTCCTGTTGGTGATCTCGATTTGCCAGATCGTCGGCGTCTACCTGATCAGCCCGGTCTTCCAGGCCATCAAACACTCCGAGCGCCACATCAGTGATCTGAATGCGATCTTGCGCCAGGGCAATCGGGCGCTCTCAATGCTTTCGCAGGTCAACCAGATCCTCGTCCGGGCCACGGAGGAATCACGCCTGCTTCAGGACGTCTGCCACGCCATCACCGAGCTTGGCGGGTACCGGCTGGTCTGGATCGGAATACCCGTGCAGGATGCGGTCAAGACGGTCTGTCCGGTCTGTGCTGCCGGCGAGGACGACGGGTATTTGACAACGGCTCAGTTTAGCTGGGCGAGCGACAATCCTTGGGGGCAAGGTCCGGAAGGCGTTGCCATTCGCAGGGGCCAGCCGGCGATCATTCAGGACATCCGAATCGATCCGACCTTCGCACCCTGGCGTGAGGAGGCCTTGAAGCGGGGATACGCCTCCGTCGCGTGCTTGCCATTGCTGGCTGAAGGGCAAAGAGTGGGGGTGCTCTGTCTCTATGCCGGAACGCCGAATGCTTTTACCGCCGAGGAAATCACACTCCTTACCGAAATGGCCGGAGACCTGGCCTACGGAATACAGGCCTTACGCACGCGTGAGGCACACCGGAGAGCCGAAGAAGCCCTGCGCGAACAGCGGGAGTTTCTACGTACGGTTATCGACACCGTCCCTAATTTTATCGGCGTGAAGGATGCGGAGAGTCGATTCGTGCTGGTCAACCGAGCGTTGGCTGATGCGTACGGTACCACCCCGGAGGCGATCATCGGGAAAAGCGATGCCGACTTCACCCCGAATCCCGACGAAGTGGCTAGGTTTCAGCGGGATGACCGGGAGGTGCTTCGCACCGGTCAGCCCAAGTATATCCCGGAAGAACAGGTGACCGATAACACGGGACGCGTGCGCTGGCTCACCACATATAAGGTGCCGTTGATCGACAAGGACGGTACGTGTACAAAGCTCCTGTTGGCCACCCATGATATTACCGAGCGCAAACGCGCTGAAGAGGCTCTCAAACGCGAACAGGCCTTTCTGGCATCAGCCATCGAGTTACTGCCGTTTCCGATTTTCTTCCTCGCGGCAAATCGCGAGGTCATCCGGCAAAATCGCGCGAGTCTCCGCCTATTTTCGCATGCCGACAGTCACCTCTGGTGGGGCATCCAACTGAAACACCCACAGACGCATCAGCCCATTGCGCCAGAGGACTAGCCGCTGCTGAACGTCCTTCGGGGAGACACCCTCCCCGCCACGGAACTACTGCTGGCGTTGCCGGATGGCCAAGAAGTTCCTATCTTGCTGCAGGGCGCGCCGATCTCTGTGGACCATGACTTCGTCGCCGCCGTGGTCGCGGTCCAGGATATCTCGGCGCTCAAAGCTGCGGATGACGCGAAGAATCAATTTCTCATGGTGCTCTCGCATGAACTCAAAACTCCCCTGACGAGTATCATCGGCTGGGCGCAATGTGCGGAGGGAGCGCCGGATCTGGCGCCGGAGGCTTTGCAGACCATTCTGCGTAATGCGCAGGAAGAGAAGGTCATGCTGGAGCGTCTGCTGATCCTTTCGCGCATCCTGACCGGACGGCTTGACCTCCGTCCACAGCGGATGGAGCTCTGGCAGGCGGCGACGGCGGTCATCGACGCCGTGCGCGCTGTGGCCGATGCCCATGGCGTCACAGTAGGCATGTCGCCCCCGACCGAGCCCCTGCCGGTTGACGCCGATCCGGCCTTGATCCGCCGGGCCATCGGCGAAGTGCTGGAGAACGCAGTGAAATTCACCGGGACTGGCGGGACGGTGGCCGTGGCCGGCATACGGCAGGGGTCGAACGCGGTACTGGAGATTCGGGATAGCGGGCGTGGGTTTGCCCCCGAGGAGCAGGCGTTATTGATGCATCCCTTCCAGCAACTTCACCGGCTGGAGGAATATGGCGGCATTGGCATCGGACTGGCGTTGGTGAAAGGCATCGTGGAGGGGCACGGGGGGCAGGTCCACATTACGAGTCCGGGCGTAGGCCAGGGCACGACCGTCACCCTGACGCTCCCGCTGCCCGACAGCGAAGGTGAGCGTACCGATCACTGAATACTGGGCGATCCTACGCCTGCGCATAGACGGCACCTTGGTTGGTTTTGTATGTCCATTCATTCACACGGCATATTTGCGCCCAGTATGGGAGGGGGGAGGAGACAGCACTCCTCTCGAGATGGACCGATATGACGAACTTCGGTGAAGCTGAAAAATGACATCGATACTTGAGTGCCGAGGGTTGTCGCGATTTCGGTGTAAGGTCGGTGCGGTCAGGTGCCGTACAATGTCTTCCGATCAGCAGAGGTTTCTGGTCGTCAGTGATGTTTCAGTGAAAGGGAGGGATGCACAGCATGGCGTACATCGATACCGACATCAAACGTGATGTCGAACGCGAACTGGAATGGGAACCATCCCTTGATCCAGCGGATATCGGGGTAACGGTGGACAAAGGCGTTGTCACCCTGCACGGCACGGTGAAAACCTATCGTGAAAAGGATGCCGCCGTCCGCACTGCCAAACGCGTGGCGGGAGTGCGTGCGGTGGTCGATGAGGTGACCGTGGCGTTGCCGGGCATTTTGCATCGTACCGACGAAGATATCGCCAAGGATGTCGTCGAGGCGCTTAAGCGGAACACCTGGGTGCCAGCCGAGAAAATTACGGCTACCGTGCGGAGTGGCGTCGTGACGCTGGAGGGCACCGTCACCTGGCAGTATGAGAAGATGGCGGCGTATAATGCCATCCGCAATATCAGGGGAGTCACCATGGTGACCAACCTTATCACTATCAAACCCCAAGTCTCCCCGATGGAGTTAAAACAGAAAATCGAGCACGCCTTCACTCGCAGCGCGGAACTTGACGCCAAACGCATTACCCTCCAAACCGACGGCGGGCGGGTGACGTTGCGCGGGACCGTTCGGTCGGTTGCCGAGCGTGAGGAAGCGGAACGGACCGCGTGGTCCGCCCCCGGCGTCAGCGAAGTCATCAACCAGATCACCGTCGATCCGGAGCTGTGGTATGCCGAGCGTGCCGCATGATCGCCGTTAGCGGGGAGCACACAGGACAAAAGGCCTCGCTGGCTGTCACGTCGGCGGCGTCGGATGGCGGCGAGGCGATGCTGTAGAGAAAAGAGGAGGACGCGATGGGACCGTTAGTCCGTTGGGAACCGACCCGCGCAATGTCGCGCTTGCGGGAAGACATGAACCGCCTGATGGAAGACTTTTTCGGCGAGACGCTGGAAACGCCGGCGCTCACCGAAGGGCTGCTGATGCCGACCGTGGACGTCATCGACCGCCCGCATGAAATTCTCGTGCGCGCCGAGATTCCCGGGGTGGAAAAGGACCACCTGAAAGTCAACGCCGCCCCGGAATCCGTGACGCTCGACGCGACGATTCGCAAAGAGCATGAAGAAAAGGGGGAGTCCTTCGTCCGCCGGGAGCGCCGATTCGGCTCGTTTCACCGGGTGATCCCCCTGCCGGCAGAGATCAAGCCCAGCGAGGTGAACGCCACGTATCGTGACGGCGTGCTGGAAGTCACTTTGCCGAAAACGGAAACGGCCAAGACGCAGGCCGTGCAAGTCCATATCGAATAAGCATGGCGTGGACGCCGCAGGGGCGACTCGTTTGCTGAGTCGCCCCTGCGTGTCGGTTACACGGTGGTCAAAGCCGTCTCAACTTGGACGGGAATTTGCTTGGGTTTCACTTCTTCAGCTTTGGGAAGCGTGATCTCCAGGATGCCGTCACGGTATCGCGCCGTCACCTCGTCCTGCTTAATGGGCACTCCGAGGGTAAACGAACGCTGGAAGGCGCCATAGGAGCGCTCAATGCGCACAAAGCGTTTACCGGAGTCGTCTTTCTGAGCGCGGCGTTCCCCACGGATCGTCAAGGTGTCGCCTTCCATCTGAATGCCGATCTCATCGGCGTTCACTCCGGAAAGGTCTGCGAAGATCATCATCGCATCCGCCGTTTCCGCAATATCGACCGCCGGAGCCCATGTGCGCATCGACGCCGGCTCACGTCCACTCGCGGTCAAGCTTTGCTCAAACAGGCGATTGACTTGGTCCCTTAGCTGAGCCATATCAGCGAAGGGATCCCAACGAACGAGACTCATGGTTGGACCTCCTTAACATGATATGGACTCGTTGGCAGCGTACCCTGCAACGAGACAGAGGGTGAGCCCCCTGCAGCATGATTTTCGCATATTGAGTCAGTTGTTGTCAAGAGGGTTTAGTCTGTATCTACTCTGTTGAGCGGCAGCTCCTCCGGTATCGCGTCGAGTAATGCCCCCCCTATTCGATGCAACTTGGCCTACTTCGTCTCTGTGCGACCAAACTCTAACGATTTGCCTGCCTCGATCTTCTTTCGCAGCTGTTGCTGCCGATCCACCAACGCCTTCAACCGATCCGACAGTTGCTGGACCGCGAGAGCATATTGCTGAGTATTGGCCTCCAGCGTCGTCAGGTTCTTCCATGTCAAATGGAGTTCCGTCAAGTTGTAGGCCGTGTCGACCGACAGAATGCCATACTTCCACCATTTGCCTGGAATCGATTCGTCAAGACTCAGCAGCCCGGACAGTTGGTTGACGCCATCGCGCAATGTCTCCCAGAGTTCAGCTTCGGTGGTGTGCTCTCTCGCCGCCAACCCAGCCACATCATTGACGGCTTTCGCTTCCTTGAGCCGTTGGGTTAACGACGCCGCGTATCGATATTTCTCGATCACGTCGTCCGGCTTACCTGGCAGTTTCCTGGCAAGTTTGTACAACTCAGCCCGCCGTTCCACCAGGCCACTTATCCCAAAATCCAGCGCGATATCGCCGATCATACTCACACAGCGATCAAAGGCTTCCGATGCCGAATTCTCCCATTCCTCAAACAACTGCCGGTTAGCCAATATTGTCGCGTTGAGCTTGAGGAGCGCTTCTCGCGTGACCGCGATCTGCTTGTTCACCTCATCCAGTTCATGAACCAACACGTACCAATCCTCAGGCTTTGTCGTCGGTGTCGACCACCCCGCGTCGGTTGAGTCTTGACCAACGGTTGCACCGGATGACGAGGATGTGCTACTTCCGACCGGCTTGACCACAGCCGAAGTATTGTGCAGCGCGACGAGCGCCTCATCGGCGCGGGACGGATCGGACCTATAGTGTGCAACCTGATCCAGAATGCGCTTCAGCCGTGCTTGAGCTTCGTCCCGTGTCCGCAACGCCTGCTGCCGCAGGATATTGGCGTCGTCAGGCGACGTTGCCATAAGCTGCTGGGCGCGCTCGATGTCGTTCGCGGCACTGTTGAGCGTGTCCAAGCATGCGGATGCTTCGCCAATCGCCGCTCGTGTCGCAGCGCCGTATGCTGCCGGATTGCTCGGTATGGGGAGAGCATCCAATCCGGGAAGTCTGCTCAGATCAATTTCACCAGTCATCGCCTGGGCGCTCTTCTCGGCCAGTGCTCGTGCGGATTCCAGATCATTGGACAAGGCAGCTCCTACCGCTTGCTCGGCAAAGATTGCGCTGGCGGCTAACTGTTTCGATACGTCGGCAGTAATGGTTGCATCCTGTTGGAGTTGTAGCCAACGTTCGCCCTCGTCTTTGGCGAAGCTCGCACCGCCTTCGGCAATGAAGTTCAAGTATTGGCTGTCCTCGCCGACCTCGAACACCGCACTCCAGAACCCGTTGACTTGTGCCGGAAGCTTGACCATCGCCTTGGGTTCCCCGGTCACGTTCAATGTATAGCCGTTCTGGGTTGCCCATCGCGCAAAAGCGATAATTTTGGCAGCCTCGGTCAATTTATGCCATTCAGGATACACCCGGGCATATGCGTCGTAGTGTTCCGTCAAAAAATCAGCGTATTTGGTGAGCGCCGTGCTAATAAACGCGGTCGTCTCCTTGTCAACCTGCCCCTGCAGATCGATGATCCAGCCCACGACCTGTATTTTCGACGCTCCGAATGCAACGAGATCTCCTGTGGGTGATACCCGCATTTTCACCTCACCAGGCACCAACCTATTGCCTGCACGGAGATTGACACGGCATAGCTTCTGATTCATGGCCGTGGTCGCGTAGTGCTGCATAAATTCCTGTTGGGTCAGGTGCGCCGGAACTTTCGTCTTGACATCAGGAAATGTACACACGCTCTTCAGTCGATAATCGGATTGAAAGAAAACCTCTCCCAGTAACGAATCCGACGGCAGGTCTGTGAAGACCACGTCCGCCTTGGGCAGCGGCAGGTCATACAGCTTCGCAATGACTTCAGGTCCCAGCACCAATCCGTTAATCATCCGTCGCCCCGACTTATTGCTGATATACTCATTCAGCTTTTTGCCCATGTAGTCGATGATCAGGTTTGCCGACTCGCCGGAACGAATGGCGGTAATTTTACGTTGGATCTCGTTCTCCGGGGCGTCGAAATGCCGACATAATTCCGAGATGCACAGGATAATTGCTTCTTTCCGAAACTCTTCAGGCGGCAGTCCCCGCATGGCCAAGGCTTTATACTGGTCGGAAAGCCCCAGCTTCTCCGCCATCTCGGAAAGCAGTTCTTCTGGTGTACCTCCTGCGGCCAATACCCCCAGTGCGTCCCCGGCCTTGGTCAGTCCAATTCCCCGCACCATCTTTGCCGCCAGCCCCATAAATTCCGTCGCGGGGATATCATGCTTGCCGGTGGCGGCATCATACATGCGTGTAAAATCGTCCCTAGACATCTGCAATGCGCTGGCGCAGTTTTGGAAAAGACGGTTTCGATCAGCTTGGAGCGATGCCTCATAAATGAGGAGGTTGGCGACTCTCTGCGCCCACCGGGCGCCATAGTCCGGATTCTCCATGCGAACCATGTCTGCGTCGATGATCTGCTGTGCTTTCTTCAGCGATGTCAGCGTATCTCTAGATGGGTCAAGGGAAAGGGACGGGTACGGATGCCGCAAAGCAACACGCAAGTACTCCTCATACGGGATCGGTCCGGTGCCGTAGTTCGGATCATAGTTGCCAACAAACGTGACAGTGCGAGTGTTTGCATCGATCAGCGCATACTTGAGAACGTTAATATCCAACAGTCCTGTTCGCGGCGCTGGTGTGCCGGAAACATCATCAACACTCGTGGAGACAGCCGTCTCAAACCGACTCGTTGGGCGAGGCGTTGGTCGGAAAGTCCATTGTTTCGCGACGCCGTCACGCCATCCCCGGATCGGGTAGTCGTTCCCGATCGTGAGTGTCGAGACAATCCGCGCGAGTTCCTGAGCGTTTGCGACGCGCTGCCCAGCAATCTGTGTGATGACATCGCCCTTCAGCAATCCCGCTTGTGCGGCCGGAGAGTTTTCGACAACGGACTCCACTCGCGCTCCGGGCGCGGTATTCGCGCCGTTCTTTGCATCCTGTACGAAGGCGCCTAACCAAGGTTGCGCAGCGCTCTCTCGTGCGCGGAATCGCATGTCACGAAGGGTCGTTGCTTCGGAAGCGCCTTGTGTCGTGGTGTTGGTCGCTCCTCCGCTTTGGGCAGCGCACAGGCTGCAGCACCACCCGAGGAAAAGACCGATAATGATCGTAAGCTTCAGCCGGCTTGTCCATTGGTGGATACTCATCATAATCAACCTCCGGGAGACGAATATATGGACGCCAATATTATAGCACGTGATAGGGGCGGTGACACCGGTCTCAATAATCTGAGTAATAGACGCCTTTTGAGGAAAAAATCATTACGCTCATCAGGTGGGAACACTTCAGGGGAAGGCATGCATTGTATTGGGTGAGCGAACGATAGGTGCGAGAAAGAGCTACTGTAGTCGATAGATACACGGCGTATCTTGAGCTGATTCAGGATGTCTTCCTCCCACCCTGATGACGTATTGACCTCGCACGACACTCACATTTATTACGTGCTTTCAGCTCGAGTATACGGTAACTGCCAGGATGTAACTCCGTACCACGATAACGTCATTTCACCAGGAGGATAAATCCACAGGAGCGTTCGCCGCAATATCTCCGCCATGTCTCTCGGTGGACCAAAACGTTGCCACGGATTTTTCCTCCTCAGGTCTTGACACAGATGACGCTCACGCTATAATTTACCGTTTAGTTGGCACTCGTCCCACGCGACTGCTAACAGGGCTTGGCCTCACAGTCGTGCCCTTCCTCGGCACGCTGTTCATCAAGCCCCACATTCTTTTGCTCTGTGGAGGTGTAACAGATGCTCAAACCCATCGGTAGTAAGATTCTCGTCCAACCCAAGCCGAAGGACGAGAAAACTGCGGGCGGCCTGTATATGCCAGACTCTGCCCAGAAGAAATCCACTGAAGGCACCGTCATGGCGGTCGGTCGCGGTAAGTACGAGCAGGATACGCTCGTGCCTCTTGAGGTGAAGGTCGGCGACACGGTGATCTACACCAAATATGGTGGCACCGAAGTGACGGTTGACTCTACCGACTACGTCATCCTCAACGAAGATGACATCCTCGCAATCCGCGAATAGCGGCAGACCACATGGCGTGAGAAAGGAGTAACACCGAATGCCAAAGATGTTGATGTTTGATGAAGCGGCACGCCAAGCTCTCGAACATGGTGTGGATACCGTCGCCCAGGCGGTCAAGACGACGCTCGGACCTCGCGGCCGCAATGTCGTCCTGGGAAAAAAGTGGGGCAGTCCGACCATCACCAAAGATGGCGTGACCGTCGCCAAGGAAATCGAACTGGAAGACCCCTATGCAAATATGGGCGCGCAACTGGTCAAGGAAGTGGCCTCAAAGACCAATGACGTCGCCGGTGATGGGACGACCACTGCGACGGTACTGGCGCAAGCGATCCTGAAAGAAGGCCTTCGCACCATTGCAGCCGGCGCCAATCCGCTCGGTGTCAAGCGCGGCATTGAGAAAGCGGTTGCCGCCTCGGTCGCGCGTATTCGCGAGTTGGCGCACCCGATTGCAGGACATGACGATATTGAAAACGTCGCCTCCATCTCCGGGAACGACCCCGAACTCGGCCGCTATATTGCCGACGCGATGGACAAGGTGGGCAAGGATGGCGTCATCACCATTGAGGAATCGAAAGGCACCGAGACCACGGTCACGGTGGTCGAAGGGATGCAGTTCGATAAAGGCTACATCAGCCCGTACTTCGTCACGGACGCTGAGCGCATGGAGGCGGTGCTGGAGAATCCGTATATCCTCTTGTATGAGAAAAAGATCAGCAACATCCAGGATCTGCTGCCGGTGCTGGAAAAAGTTGCCGGTGCACACGCCCCCTTCCTCGTGATCGCCGAAGATATCGAGGGGGATGCCTTGGCCACACTGGTGTTGAATAAGATGCGCGGAGTGTTGCAGGTCGCGGCAGTGAAAGCTCCCGGGTTCGGGGATCGTCGCAAAGCCATGATGGGCGACATCGCCATACTGACGGGAGGAACATTCCTGACGGAAGATCTCGGCATGAAACTGGACAATGTGACCCTCGACATGCTGGGGCGTGCCCGGAAAGTGACGGTGACGAAAGATCACACGACCATCGTCGAAGGGACCGGAAGCGCCGAGGCGGTCAAAGGGCGCATTGAGCAGATTCGCCGAGAGATCGAGACCACCAAATCCTCTTATGATAAGGAAAAGTTACAAGAGCGGTTGGCGAAACTCTCCGGCGGCGTTGCGGAGATCAAAGTGGGCGCGGCGACCGAGACCGAGTTGAAAGAGAAGAAGCATCGCTTTGAAGATGCCCTGTCTGCGACGAGAGCAGCCGTGGAGGAAGGCATCGTGGCTGGCGGTGGCGTGACGTTGGTCAATACCATTTCCGCGCTCGAAGCCACGTTAACAGAAATTGGCCACCTCCCAAGCGAGATTGCCGCTGACGAGCGCATGGGGGTACAGATCATTAAACGTGCGCTGGAAGAACCACTCCGTCAGATCGCGCAGAATGCCGGGGTGGAAGGCAGCGTCGTTGTCGAGAAGGTCAAAACGTCCGAAGCTTCCGGGTGGGGCTTCAATGCGCTCACCGAGCAATATGGTGATATGCTGGCTATGAAGATTGTCAATCCGGCAAAAGTCGAGCGCAGCGCACTCCAGAATGCCGCATCCATCGCCTCCTTGGTACTCACGACAGAAGCGATCATCGCTGATAAGCCTGAGGAGAAAAAAGCCGCACCAGCGATGCCGCCTGGCGGATACGATGGCATGTAATGCGCACCGTGACTGCGTCATCGCGCATTCGGTCGTATAACTTCGTCTCAACGGAGGTTCGTATGGGAGATAAAGCGCCTCATAAATGCCTGAAGAAGCCGAAAAAGGCAAAAGGTATGAAGGAGCCAACGAGCAACACATCAGCGAAGGCGCCATCCGCTTCCTAGTCACGGATGAGCGCACTCGCTCTACCTCCGGAGATACGCTTGATGCAACTACAGGAACCAATGAGGACTCTCAAGCGTATCTCCGGTATATGTGTATTGGGCTCATTACTCTCGCGTTGAAAAGGACGCTTTCTTCAGCCACCGTTGGCTGTTGTGTATAGATGCTGCACGCTGGGTGCGGATGGTCTACCTGCATGGTGATCCAGGACTATCCAACCGTGGAAGTACGAGTAATATCAAGCCGCCATAGTGACCTCTCGCTTAATGCCTGACTAACTATTTTTTACCTGCTACGGACAGCTTCACTCAAACCATTCGCTACCGCTTTCGCCGACTTATGGGAAGCAAGAAGGTGCGCGTCAGGGGAGTATACGACGGATGTCAGTTCCCTGTAGTCAAGCCTTCCGCTTAGTGTGGGTAGCATCCTCCAATACCTTCGCCACACAGGCCAGAAGATGCAGCGGCGGTTCTCCTTTTCGATAATAACCATCAGCGCCGCACTCAGCGGCCAATTGCGCTATATTTGGATGGCCACTCGCCAATATCGACTTTACGGGGAGGCATTGCGCGCGGATTGTAGTAATCAGTTGATCGCCGCGCATCCCCGGCATCTCGTAATCGGTGAGCACCACATCAACTGGTGTAGTCGTGAGCACGGATAAAGCCGTGTCGCCGGATGGCGCGGTGATAGCCGTGTAGCCAGCATGCTTCAGCATCAGCGCGAACAAGGCGCGAATATCCTCCTCGTTATCGACCACCAATATTGTGGCAGTGGAACATCTTGCAGTGGGATAATCCATGTAAAGGCACCTCGTGACGGGAATTTCATCTTCCGGGAACCTAGCCCGGGTTTGTTCACCGTCATGAAGCACCTCCGAGGCGTGTCCAAGGCCAGATTCCAGGCCAAGAAACACCATGTATCCTCAACGATACACCGAATCTGCATCGATTGCCTAGCGCGCACGAACACAATCCTCGCTATTGGTATATGATCTGCCCAACGCCTTGACTTGCTGCATGCCTTCACGGTAGTCTAGCTTCCAATAAGATGAAAGTAATGGAAGTTATCGAATACGCCTCGGGCAGTGGGGAATCCCCCCTGATGCCTGACCTGATGCGCGATGACGCGGGTGGGATGAACGGGCTTGATCCGCAACTCGCCGCACTCCTCGAACAGGCGCGAGGGTACTGCACCCGTGGGAAAGCGCAGGCGACGCGAGACGCCTACCAAACCGACTGGGAAGATTTTTCGGCCTGGTGTACCGAGCATCACCTGCCTGCGCTCCCGGCGGTCCCTGGGACAGTGGCACTCTACCTGACCGCACTGATTGAACGCGGCCAGAAAATCAATACGTTGTCCCGGCGCCTGGCGGCCATCAGTCAGGCGCACCAGGTGATGGGGTATCCCACGCCAACTACCTCTAGTCTGGTGCGGGCGGTGTTCACCGGCATCCGCCGGACGCATGGCAGTGCGCCACGCGGTGCCGGTGCCTTGATGACAGAAGATATTAAGCGTGTGCTGGCGACGTTGCCCGACACGCCGTTGGGCGTGCGCGACAAAGCCCTCATCCTCCTGGGATTCGCCGGCGCCTTTCGTCGCTCAGAACTCATCGCCATGAATGTCGAGGATCTCCAGGAGCGGCACGAGGGATTGATCGTCCTCTTGCGTCGTTCAAAAACCGACCAGGAAGGCCGTGGGCGCCATGTCGGAATTCCTTACGGCGCGCATGCGGAGACTTGCCCGGTGCTCGCTCTGCAGGCTTGGCTCTCACGATCGGGCATTACTGAAGGCGCCATCTTCCGCGGGCTCAACCGGCACGGGAAGATCGTCTCCTCCCGCCTTTCCCTGCGCGCCGTCGGTCTCATTATCAAGCGGAGCGTGACGGCTGCCGGCCTTGACCCGACACGGTTCAGCAGCCACTCCTTACGCGTCGGCCATTGCACCACCGCCGCACGCGCCGGCGTGAGTGAACGGGTCATCATGGCGCAAAGTGGTCATACGACCGAACGCATGGTGCGGAGATACGTTCGCGACGGCGGTATCTTCATTGAGAACTCGGCATCGAGTTTGGGATTGTAGCCACCAGTATGGTTATTCTCCTTCCTTCATAGCGCGTGCCCAGCGCAACTGGGGACGGTCTTCCCCCCGAGCGCGCCGGCACGGCTGTCCAATGGGCTGCCGGTATGGTGTGCGAGGCTTTCGCGCCTGTTCAGCGATCTCGTTCAACTTCTGCAGTTCCTCTGGGGTCAAATGCGCTCCCTCACCAGCGCTCACCAGTTCATCCAACCGTTCGCGCGCCGCCGCTGTCGTTGGACACTGCAGGAGTTGGCTGAGTTCATGCATGGTGGGCACATAGCCCGTCTCCCGCTGAACGTGTGCCAACAAGGCGAGTGTATACGTATCCTGGTGCGCGAATCGTAATGTGGACTTTGCCATCGCTCTTCCTTTCGGGATGTAATCACTGAGGGGTTCCTGGGAATCGTGCCCGTTGCATCTCGGTCTGGAAATACGCGCCGTGCACGACCCGGAAGTTCGCCGTGTAGATGCCCCCGCGTTTCCCGACGATGGGCGCCATCTCCGCGTCGATGCCGTGCACCACCGCATTCAACCGCTGGTTGATCAGTTTCACCCAGCCCTTCACGCCGGTGACATCCGATGGCCGCCCATCCGCCCAGGCCTGTTTCGAGACCAGCTCGGACGGCAGGTAGAGAAACGCGAAGCGCAAGAAGCGCGGCCAGTACTTATCCTGGACGAACCGGTCTGCCGCCGGATCGCTGCTCCGGTCATCCCAGAAGCCCAACTCATCATAGGTCAACGTCTCCCCATGCGGTAGGCCGGGCCCCTGGATGGTGATCGCGTCGGTGTTCTCGAAGGTGATGACCATCTGCTCCCACGTGGTCCCCGCCGGCACATCCAGCCATTTCCTCGCCTTGGGTTTAGCTCCGCTGGGACGTTGCGCGCGGGCGACAACCTCACGGGCCAGCGCTTCAAGTGCCTCTGGCGCAAAACGCACTTCATCGTGCGCAACACGCAATAGCGGCGCGAATGGCCACAGGATCACCGACCCGCCCAGCAGATCGGCGGGGGGCGCGAGCGTGGGCGTCAACACCACCGCCTGTGGCGCTTCGAGGAGCGCATGCGCCTTGCGGAAGACCGTCCGCGCATCAATGCGCGTGGTGCCCGCGGCGACGAACCAGGCGACCGGCACGCCGGCGAAGATCGACCCTCCCAGGGACCAGAGTCGCTGGGGGATGATGGTTGTTGCGGCCTGCGCCACCCCCAGCAGTCGCGCCAACGCATCCGCGGTGCTGTGCGCCGAATACTGCCAGGAGGCGAGCGCCTGGTCATCCGTCATGATGACATCGCCGCGTTGACACAGAACATGATAGACCGCCGTGCCGTCCTCACGCTCGCCCACCGGCATCACCGGACAGCTTCCCTCATCGCACTCCGAGCAGGCATACCGGGCATCGATACCGGCGAAAGCCAGGAAGCCGGACGCCTCCAGTGCCTCCCGCAACGCCGGGTCGATCTCCGAGGCGCGCACGCAGCAGCGGCGGTGGGTTTCAATGCCCGAAAACAGGCGCGGCAACGGTATGGGCCACATCGAGCTGCCACCTCCGTAAGAGCGTTCGGATGGTCGGATAATACTTATCATTGCGCCCCAGCCGCAGCACATCCGGCATCGCCAACGTCACCGTGCGTGAGATCGGCTGGGTCGTCGGCGTCTTCCCGCGGAAATAGAACCGCAGGTGCGCTTCCTCGACGTCCATGTCATGCACGGTCGCCTGGGCGAGACACAGCTTTTCATCCATGAAGTCGTACAGTGCCTCCTCATCGATGGCGTTGCCCGACTCGACGGTGATGCGATTTTTCTCCGGATCACGACGATCCGTCAGCCGCAGTCGCACCACGCGCACGGACAGGAGGTCGTCATCCCGCTGGGCGGGGAACGGGTACCCCCGAAACTTCAAGGCGTCCAATTGGAACACCGGGACGCGCGGCACGTCAGGAAAAAAATCGACGTCCAGCATGATGCGGCCATACCGCTGCAGCGCGGCTTTGCGGTCGCCCTGCGGGCAGGTGGCGAAGCAGTCGACGGTCTGTGTCTCCTGGTGAAAGACGAAGATGATTTCAAAGGCGGGATGGAGGGTGTCCACGGTGAGCGTATGCGCCTGGTCGAACACCAGGCAGCGCCGGGCATAATCTTCCGGGTAGACGAAGGTGTAGAGATCCTCCCCACGCTCTTCAACGGTGACTTCACAGCCGCGACCACGCCCTTGCTGGCAGAAGTAGTGGCTGATGGCCTCACGTAGGTGCTCCTGCGCATGGTCGCCGAAGTTGGGACGCACGCCGTCGATCCGCCCGGTGCGATACCAGCGGTGGGCGGCAATGCCGTGCACCCGATGATACGTCACCGCCCGGCGAAAGATGTCCGGCCATTCCAGCCGCACGAAAAGCGCTTTCGCGTGATTGCCGTCATACAGCGGCAGGTGGTCGGTCAAATCCACCGGCGACGGCGCGAATTTGCCCGTCGCGACCAATTGCGCGATGCCCTGATCGGTGGCCAGTGTATCTACGTCGACGAAATCCTGCAGCACCTGTTCCCGCAAGGGGGAGGGCGCGTTGACGATGGCTTGCCTGAGCAACGCCAGGCTGCGGCGATCCAACGGCAAGCTCTTCATCGTGTCCCACGGGATGCAACTGCCCCATCCCTCATTACAGATCCCCATCTCCGTCAAATACTCCTCCAACAAGTCGAGTGGGACTTTCCCACAAAACGTCAATAACGAAAACTGGTTTTTCATCCTCTCCTCCGTCTCGGGGGCAACGGAGAGTCCTGCTGCGATACAGACTGCGATTGGTGCGATGTGCCCGAATACGCTGTGATGCGATGGACCCCGGGGTGCCTGGCGCCCCTGCCGTCCGTAATAGTCACCGCTCGGCGCTGTTGCGCTTACTCGGTTGGCGTGGTATAGTATATCTGTTCCTGCTGCGGACTGCAATAGCTAAAACAGACCGCATTGCGGACTTTTTTCAGGGGAGGCAATCACCATGTCAACGGAAGCACGCCACGCGCGAAAAGTCCTGTTTGCGCAACGGGTGAAGGCCGCGCGGCAGCAGAAAGGCATCAGCCAGTCCGAACTGGCTGCCCTCCTCGGTACCGGCATCACCCGCTCCGGGGTGGCGAAATGGGAAGTGGACTCCGAAACGGCGGAACCGGATTTCGAGACGCTGGTGCAACTGGCCGACACACTCGGCGTCACCGTCAACTATCTGTTGGGGCTGACCGAGCGGATGGAACCGGAACGCACCATCGCCAATCTCATCCCGGTGGAGGCGATGTGCCAGGTGCCGGTGCTGGGCACCATTGCCGCCGGACAGCCGATACTGGCGGTTGAGGAAGCCGGGGAAACCATCGCACTACCGGCGGACATGCTCCCCTCCAACGAGGTGTTCGCGTTGCGGGTACGGGGTGACAGCATGATCGAGGAGCAGATCTATGATGGCGACCTGGCGCTGATCGAGCAGGTGCCGGCTGTGGCGGACAAAACCATTGCCGCGGTGCTGGTTGGGGACGAGGCGACGTTAAAGACCGTGCGTTATCTGGACGACCACATCGTGCTGATGCCGGCGAACCCGGATTACCGCCCGATGATATATCCCCCAGGGGAGGTGCGGATACTGGGGAAACTCAGGATGGTGGTGCAGCAGCGGGGGTAATGTCGGTGAGCGCAGTCATGACACGCGCCACAAATATCATCTGGCAGGCTCATGATCGCTTGCCATTTTTTCCCGGCATTCTTCGGAGAGCTGGCGCGCCTCGTGAAACTGCGGGTATTCAGCAAGCAGGGCTGATAGGATCGCATACGCTTCCGGGTATTCCTCGCGGCACACGAACGTCAAGGCACTGTTATAGCGGGTGTCACGGATCGTCTGGCCTTCATGGAGCAATGTCGCCAGGCGCGTGACCAGTGACTCCAGGCTGAAGATGGTGTCGTTCGGGGTGAAGGCCCGCGTGTTACCCGCAAATGCCCGAGGCGGCGTCACCAGGTCAGTGAGTGAGAGTCGCCGTCCAACATACTGTTCGGTCCAGCGAGAAAACTCGTCCATTTCCTCCACATAGGCCCGTTCGAGATACGGGATACCATACTCCAATACCCAGGGAAACGAGATGTTCTCGCTCTCCGATTCACGGTGTTCGCCCGGCGGAAACAATTCGTTCCCGAATGCCTGAAGTTGCATTCGATCAACATGGTGCGCCACTTCATGCAGGAAGACCGTCAGCATGCGAAAGCGAAGGAACAATTCCCACATCGCGCGGTTCGGGAGGGCTGCCGCATCATAATGATAGGCATATAGCCGGATTATTCCGAACGGCGCCTCGTAGGTACCAGCGCACTGCGAGTTGATGAATACACCAGGGAGCACTTCGAAGCCATTCCGGTTGCGCTTATCCCGTTGACGCGCCGGTTGCCCATCGGTTTCGGGATCAGCCTGGAAGATGACTCCACGCAGATTATTATCGAACACCTCCTGCGGCATCATCCGCGCGACGGCTCGTATATCATCCGGTGAGAGCGGAAAGTGCGTATGAGCATCGATCGGCGGCATGATAACGGCGGTGCCCCTGGCGGTCAGAAACCCTTGTGAGACATTGACGGTGGCCAACGACTGACTCCTTCGAGATCAATATGCCACCGATTAGCGTCTTTCACTGTGGCATGTAACCAGAGTATACCCCAAAATGCCCCGTTGATTTCGGAAAGGTTGCTGTCGTATAGCTGGAAGACGATGTAAGGTTGACGACAGATCATTTCCAGGATAAGCCTGCTCCGCGAACCCGGGGTACCAATGACCTATCGCTCGGATGATGTGCGCATACGGGGGAAGCATGACTCCGTCTGCAAAGCGTCGTGCGACATTATCCAATATCCCACCCTCTCCGCTTGCATTCTTCGGTAATTTCGGTGATCATCCCGATATCGTCGATTCGCGGTTTTCGGGACATCAGGCTAACCGCCAGCTTCTCCTGGTCTGCGGTGAGGAAATGCTCCGCACTATTCTTCTGGAGTACGATATACCATGCAGTCCGATCAATCCGTCGCACCCGTTCCAGGATTTCTGCCTCTTCCTCAGTTAACTTACGCTTTCCGTTGGCTTTTACGCGAGTACCTTCGTGCAGTGACTCAACGGATACAAGTTGCTCATAAAACGTCTCCGGGAGAGCGACTTCAATCTCACGGATGGTCTTCCAGCATGCTTCACGCTTACACCATTCCGTCACATTCGCGTTGCCCGGTGGGTGGGTGATGGACTCGAAGACATGATGTGATACCGTGATGATCGCCTGTTCCAACTCCGGGGAGAGACGTTGACTCTGCCAGATACGCTGGAGATCGATCTGCTTCTCGCGTTTCGCCGCCTCCATGCATAGCCAGGCGAGAGAATACGTGACGATATTGGCCCGGTACCCCCCGAACTTCTGCGCACTCACCAGTTTCTCTGTCTGTTTGAAGAGGATTGCTTTGGCGACCAGTTCCTCAAAATACTGCTGCCCCGGGTCGAGCGGGGCTTCTTTCAATCGTGACATGAAGCGCGCAAAATTCTTTTGCGCTCCTTCGCTGACGTATTGCGGGAGCTGCTGCCAGGTATGCTCATACTTGGCCAGATCAATCTTGGTGAATTTCTGCTGTGGTGGGTGCTGGATTTCAAACTCCCTGCGCTTTGCTGGTGTCCCTGCACGCGCACGAGCGTCAGCATATTGTCCCCGTGCCCGTTCGTAAAACCAGCGGGTCTGTTTTTCAGTGCCCGTGGCAGACGGAGCCCAGACGGTACGGGACAATTCCTCCAGTAAACGATGAAACGGATGGTTGGCCGAGAAATCCGCCATCTGCACCTTATTCTGGGTATTTGCTGACTCGGATATCTTCGGCACGATGTCGTCCATGCGCTCGGGGTCTTTCAACACCGTAAGTTTCATCTGGACATACAGCCCATCGATGGCAGCACGATCACGATTGACCGCATGGTATATCGATGCAGTCGTCTGACCGCCATTGACGATTTGAAAATCGGAAATGGCCGCGATACCAAAACCACCACCAAGCAGTTGCACCATCTGGACTTCCTCGGCGGTGGCCGAGATTCCATTGTTGTATGCCAGGAACATGCGCGGCGTTTCACGAATTGTCCGCCTGATCGCCTGGTTGACGTTCCCCTTTGCCTGCAGGAAAGACCTGACATTGCGTTCAAGCAGCCGTGGACCATATATATCGTAAATGCGATAGAGCATGCTGCCAGGGAACAGCGCCAGGAATGTGTTGTACTCGACCGCGTCATCATCAGGCATCGCCAGGCAGGGCAAGGCTTCCTGGAACAGCTCAAGGAAGTCGACTTTGATGGATTCGCGCCGTCGCCCGGAACTCCAACTTCGGTACAGGCGTTCAATATCCCACACCTGGGCAGAGATGGGGATTTTCACCCCATTGAGCGAAATACCCTCCACATCCTCAAGCACATTCATCTTCGTCAAGCAATCCGTAAGAAGAAACAGACGGACGCGTTCGAGGGATTTGTCTTTCGCCAGTTCGTGGATACGAAGCGCGAGGTCGAAAACGGGGGAAGATTCGGGAAGCGATTGATAAAAATCGGCGCTGATCGACTGCCCGAAGAACGTGACCAGGCGTTTCATGCTCCGTTGGACTTCGGTTTTCGTCATGGATTCCGGTGGAACCGATCCTGCATAATGGGAGATCAGCAAATCAAGGCATTCTTCGTCCATGCTCAGACCGTAACCGCTGACTTTCCATCCATGGCCACGCTGTGAACAGACCTGGCCATCATCGAGTTCCCCGTTCTCACAGAGATACTCGATCATGAGATCGGTGAAGGCATCCTCGCGGAAATTCTCATCGTCTTCACTCTCTGCCCGCGCCAGCACATCCTGATGGAAGTCAGTAGCAAATTGCTCCAGTTCCATATCTACTCCTCGCGTATTCCGCTGATGAATGCATCTATCCCGATGGCATAATGCTTACACTCGGCCACGCTGATGGCGTAGTGAACATCGCCAACACCTGACCGCAGGTCCGATTCGATAATGCGCGGGAAAGCGGCCCGCACGTGAAAGACGTTTTGCTCCCGGATATGGTAGCGATGCTGTTGATACCGTTCAGCGTGAGTATCCAGGTATCCTGCAGCAAGTAAAGCGAGTTCGAACATCTGGAAACTCAAGGGATCGGCGGTCAAGCGCTGCCGCATGACATTGACCATATCGGGAAGCGATTCACCGTCCGTTTGTGACACATCAAGTGAGAGGTGGAAAAGCCAGAGGCGAGGCAGGTGGGTCTCATCCAATTGTCGCTCATTGCTGACCCTGATCTGCTGCAACTGCTTGGTCGCAGTGGTTTTTACCTCGATGGCCCCATGTGATAATTGGAAGTCATGGGGAGCACCGGAAGGTCCGGTCCACGCCTGAACGGCTCTCTGCTCACCCACCGCTTCGATCAGCAGGTGGTAGAGAAACCAGAGTTCGCCATATAACCCTTGCTGCGCCTCTTTTCCCAGTCCTTCCGGCCCCTGTGCCGCGAGAAAACGCTGCCAGGCCAATAATCGCGACAGCAGGATATTCAACATCCGCGATTCATCCGGCGCCAGAGTTACCGCTGCCACCACGTCTTCCACCAGCACGGTGAAGATATCTCGATACCGCTGATCTGCCAGACGAAGCATCAGTGTAACACAGTTGCCATCATCGGGCAGTGCCACCGGTGTGAGCACAAATCCTTCCGCTTCGGGGAGACGGTCACGTGGGGGCATGGCATCAGCCGGTATCCTGAGCAACAACATCCGGTTGTCGTCAGGGCGCTCCAGCGCCAAAAACAAATCCTGACGGCTCTCGGGATGAATCCTTCGGCGGATGATGCCGGCAGACAAACGTTGCTGGTCGGTTTCGGCCTTCAGTTCCTGCCATAGCGCTTCAATCATTGGTCATCCTCATCACCGAAGAGTTGCTGGTAGAACGAACTCACGTCGTATTCGATGGGGATGGCCCGTTCGATGCATGGAAAGCTGAGTGCGATACCCATCACCGGTGTCTGGAGCGGGGGGATCGTATCCACTTTAGCGGGATTCAGTGGATAGATGAGCAGCAAGCCCTGCTCTTCAGCACGTACCTGACGGAGTGCCTTCGGTGAGGGAAAATCAGCATCTCCGGGTAGATTGTTGTTGATGCGCTGCTGATTGGTTTCTTGAAGTGCACGGTCAAATTGTTGCTGCGACAGATCCAGTGCCTCATCCGTCCGACTGATGATGTGATTCTTGCTGACCGCGTATTTTTCTCCGTCAGGCGAAATGTCGCTGCGGTCGGTCATCCCAATTTTCAGATTCGCAATCTCGTGAGATGCGCCTCCCTGGTTCGAGATAAGAGCCACCGTCCATGAGGTTAATTTGCCATTCTCGATCTGCCGGTTGATAAACGGCGTCAGCAATCCCGATGCGGCTTTGCGCACATGGGGATGAAAGACCAATCCATCCAGCAGTTCGGCGATACGATGGCCAGCTACCCCTCTCCAGAGGTAGTTGTTTTGTTTCATCCCGCTATGTTGCCCGAGGGTCGTGAGCCACCCTTCAACAGTATGATAATTATTCAACACGATATCCGGGTTCTTATGGAACGCGAACGTCTCCACGATATCATTATCGAATGTCACCTGAAGGCGCTGGCTGTTGCGCAGTTTATTGGCCGCAGTAATCTGCAATCCGGCTGGATGTGACCTGACCTTCAGCCGGTAATCCAGTGGCGTACCGCCGCGACTGACCATTTCATCAAATTCCCGACGCAGCTCCTCATAGGCAAGCGTGATATAGCGATACCAATCAAGCAATTCCCCGCTGGTATACAGACGACACCCATCCAGATAGCCATGGCGATACCCGAACCAGCGTCCCATCTGGAGCAGCGTATCATACATACTGGAGGCGCGCAGATAATAACTGACCGATAATCCTTCCAGCGTCAAACCGCGCGAGAGCTTATCGCCTCCAACAGCAATGACCGTCATGCCATTCGGATGGTCATAATAATCCAGTGCGTCTTTTGCGCTCCCGTTCACCAGCTTGAACTCAATCGCTTCGACCACCGGTAACAGGTGCGACTCGATCTCATCCCAGGTAAGCGGAATTATCGCCGGGTCATCAATACGTTCGATAATCCGAGTCGTATTCGGAACGAAGTCCTGTTCCCACAGCGCACGCAATTCGTCCATGATGGTGACCGGGAGGTTGCCATCACCATAACGGATACGGCGACGCAACGCATGAATTTCATCCTTGACCAGACTCATGACCTGGTGCTGCACGGCGGTGAAACGTGTAACATGGATCAGCATGGAGTTATGCACGCCGGTCTGTCCCCGCGCACGTCGCATCGCACAGGACAGCAGGAAGGCTTTGATCGCTTCTTGCAATGATGGCGGTAATCCCGGAACGTCCCATTCCTTTTTATGTCCCGGCGGAATCATCGCTGCGTAATCATCAACCACACGAACGATGGGCAATCCTTCCTGTGCAGAAATACCAGATCGCACATCGTCGTCCAGGCCGAACACCTGCACGGGGCCGGTGTAATCCGACGATGGCGGCAGGTTGATAATGAAACTCTCCGGGAACAGGTCGCCGCCGAACTCATCGTCGATGGCAAAATTGTCCGTGGGATAGATAAACAGATTGGCAAACGGCGTGGCGGTATATCCGACATACGCCCGCTTCTCAAAACAACAGAGGATCTGGCGAATCAATCCGTTAATCCGTGAGGGCGTATTATCCTCGAGTGGATTCCCCTGAGCGTCGCGCTGGGCGGCATTGGTATTGGCGGATGCGTTATCCGCCTCATCATCGATGAGCAACAACGGGATATCGTTCAGGATGCGATGATGCCGATTGCCCTCCATCGGTGTGCCGTAGGACCGAATCCAGCGCAGGATGTGTCGAAGCACGGAGACGTTCTTCTTCACCACCAGCACCACAGGGTCGCCACCCGGTGTGAAATTCACGTTCGCTCGCGCACGGTTGAAATCGCCTTGCTCTGTGCTGTCTGTCAAGGAATGCGCGATACACCGGCGGTCAATCGTGCCGACGCCGATACCTGGGAGAATCTCATCACCGACGCGGGTCTTTTGCGAATCATATCCGATGACATCGTGGTCCAGACGGAGCTGCGTCTGGCTTCGCAGGCTATTATGCATACCGGCAAGCACAATGATGACCTTATAGCCAGCATCGATAGCCTTATTGATGACGCCGGCATAGTTGGCCGTCTTCCCTGATTGGACATTCCCGACAACCAGACCGCGTCGGTCCCAGGTACCCTGCCGCTTGGGGTCTTCAAGCAAGCCCAGGATAATATCCGTGAACTCATCAATACCGCGGATAGCCGATTCCGGCATACGTTTCACCTGGAGCCAGCGCTCATACCGTTTCCAGAACCGCCATTCGATGGCACTGCGCTTTTCCGGGAGCCAGGCGATATGGCGGCGATCCTGTAATATTTGAATATCACCGATGTAGGTGACCGAGAATCGGCTCTCCAGCTCGCGGACGATCATGGCGGTATCAATATCAGGATAAGCCGCCGCAAACTGCTGCACCGCTTGCCCGATGGTTTCCGGGGTCCGTGGGAGTTGCGGTTGATGGAGCAGCAGGGTAAATGCCAGATCCATGACCAGTTGTTCGTTGGTTGTCATGAACTATACGACTCCTTCCTCATCATGGAGTGCCGCAAGGATTTCCGGGAACTGATTGAACGGAGACATGGTTGCCATGATCTGAATGGTCTCATCCGGTGTCTTCCCCCCTACACGAAGCGACTGGTAGAACACACAACTGGTATCCATCAACTGGGCTGCCGATCCCCCGAATCCGGTTGTCACCGGTGACACGCCCCCGTCGGTTTCATCAGCACAACTGACCGGCAGCGTCTCTTCGATCAGGCGCAGCAGAGCTTCAAAGCAATCACTTCCCCGGTTATCACAGCACTGTTTCACCATCAAGACAGCGGGATGCATGCGATTCACCACGAACCGATTCTTTCCATGTCGTCGCAAGCTTTGCCAGAGAAAGGCCACCTCATCGTCTCGCGACTTGATGAGCACTTTTCCTCGAGAGCGGTATACCTCTATGGCCTTGGCGCGTGTCAATCGGGCAATACGCCGTAAATCTTCACGGATTGCGGAAGGTGGACGGGCGCGTGATTTCTTGACATCAATCTGCCAGTCCATGTCCATGGCGGACGTGATATTCACTTCGATTCTCGCCAGCTTGCAATGTTCTTCCTTCTGGAATCCTAAACCAAGCCAGTCCCCGGCTACCAGCATACGCCCGTTCCGATAGACGTAAAATCCCTGCATATCATTCCACCCGCGCGAACTGGCGGCACGCTGGAACACCTCCGGCTTCAGTCGCGAATGATGCGGGAGGATAAAGGGAGCGACATCGACCGTGGCGTGACCGACGTGCAGGTGCTCTTCCGGCAACCACTGTGTGGCATCCTCGCGCGGCAGAAATGGGTTCCAGGGTACCACCTTCTGACCATTCACCCAGCAGGTCAGACGGCCATTGGGCGGTTCGAGGAACTTGTGGAACACCATGCTGATGTGCTCGACCACCTGATCGAGCCGCTGATAAAAATGGTCCTGCTGGGTCCGATTTTCAGTATGGTTACCCGCAACCAGACGATCCAGCATTTCCCAGAGGACAATGGTGCCCTGCGCCTGGTCGTTGAATTCACTCAGGTGCGATTCGGAGTCAGGTCCAATGACCTTCAACAATCGCCATTCTCGGGATTGCGTCACATAATCCAGATCCCAGCACCGGGTGCAGGCGGGGGACAACGTCTCTCTGGTGCGAACGATCAGGCGTTTACATTGTGAGAAGGAGGCAGTTTTCAACCCCAGGCCGAACCGTCCGAGGTCACGGGTGTTACGAGGTGCCAGCGGGTTCATGCTCCCGAGGCGCATCGCATTCACGAGTGTTTCTTCCGGCATCCCGGAGCCGTCATCCCGAATCGTAATATAGGAATGCTCACCATCCCAGAAGAAGGTTATCCAGATATTACTGGCACCTGCGGAAATGCTGTTGTCCATGACATCCGCGATGGCTGTGGGCAGGTCATACCCGTAGGCACGCGAGGACTGCATCATCGAATCGGCAGGCGGTTCGGCGATCTCATATTCCTGTACGGTTTCCAGGTCCACGATAGCCATCAGCTTGTGTCTCCAACTACAGGTAGAGGCTTGCTTTCAGTATCGAGCATTTGCCGGTATGCATGACATATCACCGCTAAAGGGCACCCGGCACACAGCGGGCTTCGGGACGTACAGACCTTCGCAGCAAAATCCAGCAAAGCGTATTGATAGTTTGCCGGTTCATTCCGATCCAGTGCCTCTGCTGCAAGCAGACGCATTTCCCGCCGTCTTCTGGCTTCCCCATGTAGATCAGCGCCGAAGACGCGCCCGAGGACGCGCACCACATTGGTATCGATAATCGTGACAGGCTGACCACCGGCAAAACATGCTACCGCACCGGCTACATAATCACCTACGCCGGGCAGGGTACACAGTTCCCGCATATCCATCGGGAGAGCATCACCAAAGCGCTCACTCGCCTGACGAAGAAGTTCGATGATATTATCTATACGCCAGGATAATCCAAGCGGATACAGCACGCCACGCAACACATCAGGATCGGCCTGTGCAGCCAGTGTCAGCATCGGATAGGTTTCAATGAATCGTTCAAAGACCGGCACCACCTGATCCGCGCGGGTTCGACGCAACATCATCTCCGCGACCAGTGTCCTGTAAGGCGTCCGATCACATCGCCATGGAAAGATACGAGCATGCGTGAGCCACCATTGATGCAACCCTTGCTGAAAACTGATAATGCGATCCTGATGTTTCTCTCTCATGTGCTGTGATTGTCAGGCGGCACCATCGTGCCATCCTCGTAAAGGAGCGAGTTCTCCCGTACCGATGTATAGATGGCTCCGGCTATCGCTCGTGCCAGCAACGGCGGTACGGCATTGCCAATCTGTCGATACCGACTCTTCATGGCTCCGGCGAACAGGTATTCATCCGGAAAACTCTGCACGCGAGCAGCTTCTCGGACAGTGAATGTCCGCGCCTGGTCTTTATCCGGGTGAATGAATCGATTCCCATCACGCTCCAGATGGGCGAAAATTGTGGTGCCGGGGCGTGTCCACTGTTGCTTCCGGTATTTGTCCTTAAAACTCTCCATATCGTAACGAATTAACGCTTTGAGTGCCTGTAAGCCTTCTTTTTCACCTTCAAAGATGTCTTTCGCTGTGGCGCCCGCCGGCATCTTCTCAAAAAGTTGAATATCGGACGCCTGCTGGCAGCGAGCCTTATGGTACCGCAATAGCGGTCCATGTAATCCAGCGACAAAATCAAGAAAGGCTTTCCCGGACAGATCAAGGCGCTCATAATGCCGCTGGAATTCAGCAGTATGGTACGCGCACTCGTCAGCCCCGTTCTTTCGCCGAGTATTTTCTTCCTGCAGTTCCTGCCATCGCGTCAGCGACACATTGCTGCCCGTATAATGCGCCAGCACCTTCGGGAGGTCACCGATTGCATCGTGAAGCGTGATCCATCGCTGTCTTCCCGCGGGGAGTTGTCCATCGGGATATGCATCTGGATCACCATGGGTCGGCATGGGAGAGTGCATCACAAATCCAGGAATTCGCGAACCGACAAGAAATATCCTGTGCCGTACCTGCGGAACACCATAATCTGCGGCATTCAGGCGAAGGAACTTCTCCGTGTGATCGTCAATGGTAAAATGATACCCTTTTCCTTCGAGTTCACCAATGATACGCGATAAATAGGTGCGACCAAGTTCATCGCGTTTACTGCGAATACCGTCGACGTTCTCCAGGACGATAAACAGCGGCTGTAGCTGCTCAACCAGCCGGACATACTCTTCAAAGAGCAAATCACGATGGTCTTCTTTACAGCGACCTTCTTCATCGACCCAACGACCACTTCGGGTGCCGATCATCGAAAACGATTGGCAGGGAGGACCACCAACGATAATGTCAACCCCGATACCACCAATGCGCTCGATTACTTTCTTGTGGATGTCATCCTGGGTGATATCTCCCTCAATAATCCGTGTTGTATCATCATCACCAACAAGCTCTGGATGATTCAGACGCAGGGTATTGCAGGCATCTTTATCCATTTCCACGGCGCCAACAAATTTAAAGACCTGTTGGCTGGCAATCGCGTTATATCGCTCAAATCCAAGCGACAGGCCACCTGCTCCTGCAAACAGATCAAGGATGCGCAGGGGTAATTCGCATTCCTGATTTTTAACTCGTAATGTCAGCACCTCATCTCCTGTTACCACCTTCAAACCGCACGCACTGGGCACGTGACAGCAGGAATCAACCCGGTAAACCGAGTATGCTGTTCGACGCCTGGCGCCTGTTTTCCTGCGAAAAGTGCGCCCAATCATTGTCATCTCGATGGCTCTACGTCAACTCCCGGCAACGGTGCTTCGCATATAGCGCGCGAAAAGCCCGTCATGCTGTCTCTACTGTACCAGACTTGTCCCGGATTTGTCCCGAATTCCTATCCGCTCTTCTGTAGCACGGTCGCCACCAGATCAAGAAGCCGGGAAATCGGGGAGCCTTTTTGAAAGCATTCATTCGCACCGCAGGATGCCGCCACTGCTGCAATACCTCGCTGCCCGCTGGCCAGGATGATCGGCAGACGAGGATGCGATGCCCGGACGCCGGCTATTAACGCAGCGCCGTTCATCTCCGGCATGTGAAAGTCCGTAATCAGCAGGTCTACCTGGCGCGTGGCCAGGATGTCCAATACCTCATGCGCATGAGCCACGGCAATCACGGCATAGCCTTCTGATTCGAGCACCAGCGCCAGCAATTCCCGGATATCTCGTTCATCATCGACCACGACAATCGTCTGTTCTCCTGCCATCATTTCGCCTCCCATCAATACGTCAATCCCGCGAGTTTGCCAGTGTCCGTGATGCGCAGTCGCGAAAAGTACCCGCTACGCAGGCCCACCCATCCCGCCGAGCCCGCTGTTGCCTCCAGGCGCACGGCGACTTTCGACAGCTTGATGCGCCGGTCGCCTTTGTGGTAATGGCCCCACTGATCCTTTGTCCAGCCGTGAGCCGTCGCCCACGCTTCGAATTCCTGACGTGTCATCGTTGTCGCTCCTTGTTCGTGATCGCGCTGGTGTATGAGGCGCCGGCGATAGTATTGAGTCCCTGGAAGGTAAACGGCACACGTCGATGCGTCCAGGTCTGGGTATCGACGACCAACCCTTCCCCGTATGCCAGCGGCAATGCCTCCCATCCCGATTCACCGGTGAGTGCGCGGTCGAGGATGCGGTCTTCGGAGGCATAGACCAGCACGCGGGTTCGTGGCTGGATGCGCACCTCCAGCGGCATGTTGCCTTTGAGGAGGATGATCTCCTCCGGACGAGTGGTGGCCACCAGCGAGAGACTCATACTGCCGTCCAGCGGAGACAGTGCAGTCAAAACCGCGTCGAGATCGATGCCCGCGGCCCCAGTATAGCGTTGTGCAATACGCGCCAGCAGTTCGCTGTCGACCTGGGTCGTGCGGGGGAGCTGCAGCCGGGAAAAATAGCGTTCCCAGGCGCGGAGTGACCCATTATGGGTCAGTGCCAGCGACCCCATCGCGGTGTGCGATTGATCAATGGCCTGGAGTGCGGGCCTGGTTTGGTCCAACGTCGGCACGGTGGTGACTAACGGATGGTTGTTCGCCGGATTCAGCACGCTGCCATGCGACGGCCAGCGGGTGTGCCCCATGAGATAGGTGATCTCCCGATCTACCCCCAGCAGCCAGTCGAGGTAGGCGCCGGACTGCACGAACTGGCGTGCCGGCAGCGGTTCCTTGGCGACCTGCATGCTCCCATTCCGTTTGACCCAAGCCACGCCGGTGGCATGCGGGCCGCGATGTTCGGAGAGCAGCAGCAGTGATGTGAAGACGTCTGTCAGCGCTTCTATGTCTTTCAGGCGGCGTTTCGGTTGACGCCCTGCGAGTAATCCCACGAGACCACACATCATTTATCTCCTTTCTCGACGGTCACTCCGGCGAACAATAAGTGCGCGTATTCGCTCCGGTGATCGCACACCCACTCGGCGGTCTCGTCATAGCCCATCATCTCGGCCAATTCAATAACGCGGGGCCTGTCGAACATGTTCGTGTAACCACTTTGTCGCACGGCTTCCAGGCCTTCATACACAGCGGCGGTAACTGGTACGGGGTGTTTCTCCATAGTGATCTCCTCTCGTTATCGTTAACAGGAGGGCTGGAGCGTCTCGGCTCCAGCCCCGGTGGTCGCTTCGGCTTTCTTCACACTGGTGCGAAGTGGCCGGCGTTCTTTGTACTTGAAGGCGGCGTCGCCGGGCATGCGCTCCATCAAGTGCCGACGCGTGTGGCGATGCTCGGGGCCTGAGAGCTTCAAGGCCAAGATCAACGCCACGCGGAAGTCATAGCGCGCGCTGCGGGGATCATACGTCTTCTTCTTCGCCGAGGCGGCGCGGCTGTTCAAGGCGCGAGCGCAGAGCGCCAGGCTGAAGACGATGGCCGCTTTGATTTTGCCGGCATGCAGGCCTTCCGGCGTGTATGCGCGAAACTCGATGGTATTTCTCTCCAGCGCCGCCGAGTTCAGGTTCAGCAGATGATAGCGGCTGGCATGATAGCGAGTGGGCGCATAATGCTTCGCGTTATACCAGCACTGGAAGAACGCCTCCCGCGTGACCGGCTTGCGGCGCTGCAGCCGCTGGATGAAGGCGGGGTCCAGCGGCTTCGTATAGCGGGCTTTGCGCTCCTCGCTCACTCCAAAGGCGTGAAAGATGAGTTCTTCGTTGGCGTAGACTTGCTTGGCGAGGATGGCGAGGGTTTTGCCGGTGAAAAGGCTTCCGTCAATGTGGACGTGCAGCCCGGCCTGGCCGTTCACCGAGCATTTCGCCCGACGGAGCGCCCGCACAATCTCCTGCACCGTACTCAGGTCGGACCACGTCAGGATGGGGGTCACGACCTCGGCGCGCTTGTCTGGATCGTAGGCCGAGAGTGAGCTATCCGCCACCACGCGCCATTCCCGGCCATCCGGCGCGGTCACGGCCCAGGGGTCATAGGGCGGGCCACCGATATGCCGCACCGTCCCTCCCACCACCGACTGCACCGCGCGCGCGACGGTCTCGCGGGTCTGGGAACCAACCTCGATCTCCACGCCAAACTTCAGCGATTCCAGCGTCACCATATGCGCTGTCTCCTTCTGCGTATTGAGAACACGTGTTTCGTGTTCGCGCCCCCAATGAATCACTCAACTTGACGAACCTTGCAAGTGGTTTGGGCGCAAATCGCGAAGAATCTTCGAAGAAGGTGAAGACCCCACCCGAGAGCGGATGGGGTCGGCAGCACGACATCCCATGCGGAGGCACTTAATCCCAGGTGCCGGGATTCGTGCGTGCCGTCGAGGTGGTGCGGTTGGTTTGTTGCACCGTGGGATTCCACTCATCAGAGTCGAGGGTTAAGTCGGCGTTCACCCCACCGGCATAAAGATCATTCGCCACGCAAAACGCGCCCCCGCCGACATACAGGCCTTTCGAGGTGGTCTGGGTCGTACCGGCATTCACGCCTTCATACGCCTGCACCAGATTGAACCAGCCTTCGCCAATCCCCCCGGTTTCCGTAAAATCATCACGGATGATGTTGAAGGCGACCAGGCCGCGCCCCGAGACATAGATGTTATAGTGATCGGCGCCGCCGACCTGCCCGTTCAGGAACGCACGATTGTTACACACGTCGAGGTCGACGCCGATGGCATACAGGCCTTCGAAGCGGTTGCCAGCGACGAGATTCCCGCGGAGTTGTCCCCCGGATGACGATTGATTCTCGATCCCGTATTCCTCGTTGCGGTACGCCCGGTTGTTCCAGACCTGGGTGAAGTCGCTCCATTGGAGGGTGATGCCGGTCAGCGTGCAATGCTCGACATGACATCCTTCGATACGATTGAAGGCGCCGCTCTCCAGGAAGATGCCTTCGCCATAGATTTGCTTCACGAAACAGCGCTCCACCGCTGACCGGTAAACATTCTTCAGTCGGATGCCGTCCTTCCAGCCCGTCGGGGATTGCGCGGCGCGATTGCCATCGAGGGTGAGATCGCGGATCACGATGCCATAGTCCTTGCCGGTCTCGGCCTGCTGGTTGGTCACGAGCGAGCACCCGGTGGCCACGGCATCTGTGAGACGCAGCACGGTCGCCTCACCCTGGCCGGCCAGCACGACGGAGGAGGGCACGATGATCGCGCCGGTCAGGGAAAAGGTGCCTTCCGTAAGCATGACCAGGCCCCCGGCGGTGAGTGTGGCCAGCGCGGTATTGATCGCCACCTCATCGGCGACGCCCGAACACACCACATCCGCCATCTGTCGTGACGCCGGCATCGCGTTGGCGGCCGCGATGGTGAGGGTTGCCGCGCGCCGCGCCACCGTCGCGCCCGACGCCACGGTATCCAGCTTGGCTTTATCCGCCGGACTCATGAACCCGGCCAGCGCGCCGGTGGCGACCGGATGCACCGCCCCGCCGGCGTTGAGATGGGCATCCAGCCGCACCTTGTCTTGCGCCGAGAGCATGGCGGACACGGTGGGCGTGATGGCGCCCGTGGCCCGGTCAAACGCATACAGCGCCACCGTGGTTCGCCCGGTCGCCTGGGGCGGCAGGGGATCGTCCGCCGTATTCGCCGCCGTCAGGGTGGCCAGCCACTGTTCCCGTTCCGCCGTCGGTTCCCCGGTGGCCGGGTTGACCAGCGTCGCGTCCTGCGCGGCATCGATGGTGAGGCGCAGCACTTCCAGCCAGACGTAATCGACTCCCGTGTTCTTCGCCGGATCATAGTCGAGGACGGTGTCGGCGACCGGCACCAGCACGCCATCGCAGTAGATGTGACCGGCGTTCACGGTGACCTGCGCCCCGGCGACGGTTGGCGTCACCCCCTGGGCGATGGCCCCCTGCGGCGCCAGCACATCGAAGAGCTGCCGCTGTTCATACCGGGCGCTCTCCTGCAACTCATTTAATTCGGAATCGAGGAGATCGCGCCGCTGGTGGAAGCGAAGACGCTTATACTGCTTACTCGGATCAAAGGTCTCACGTGAGATACTCATGGCATCCTCCCTCAATAGGCGCCGACGCGATTGCCGGCGGCGGTCACGGTGGTCGCGGAATTGTTGATGAGCGGGGTGACGCCGCCGTTGAGCAGGTCGTTATTGGTCACCAGGTTCTTCAGCGTGTTCGCCCCGTTGGTGATTTCGATGCCCGCCTTCGGACGGATGGCGGTATCGTGATAGCGGCAGGTATTCCCCTGGATATGGCACCAGGCGATGTCGAAGCCGACGTAAATATTGGAATAGCTGTTGTCCGCGGCCTGCCCGTTGTTCCAGCACAGGTTATTCAGGATGGCGCAGTCGGACGCGATGGCCAGCGAGATGCCGTGGATGCCGTTACGATAGAAGACGTTGCCCTCCACCAGGCAATGCCGGCAGGAGCTATGCAGCATGATGCCGCAGCCATCGTTATCGTGCGACCGGCAATTCCGCACGACGACATTGGTATTGCCCGCCAGGTAGATCGCCGATCCCGCGTATTGGCAATGGGCGACGTCCAGGTTCTCCAGCAGCCCGCCGTCAACGCCCCCGAAATGGATGGCGAACGACCCATTGCTGTTGGCCGGCAACGCCGGGCGACTGCCATCGAAGGCCAGGTCGCGGACGGTCACATTCTTCGGTGACGGGTCGACGCTGTCACTGGGGGTCAGCATCCCTCCGGTCAGGTTTTGCGGCACGGCAGCCTTCAGCAGCGTGGCCTGCCCTTGCCCGGCGATCAGCAAGTTCGAGCAAAGCTTCACCCCGCCGCTCATCGTGAAGGTGCCTTCCGTCAACAGCAGCGTCCCGCCGCCTATCGCCTGCAGCGCGGCACGGGCCGCATTCAATTCCACCTGATCGTCGATGCCATCACAGACGTAATCGGCGGTCGCTTTCGCGGCGGCGCCGGCATTGACCGCGGCGACCACCAGCGTCGCCGACCGTATCCCCGCTTTGGCGCCAGACTGCACCCCATCCAGCTTGGCTTTATCCGCCGGTGACAGGAATCCCGCCGTCTCCGCGGTGGCCACCGGATGCTGCGCACCGCCCCCGCCGATATGGGCGCCCAGCGCCACTTTATCCGCCGCGCTCATGAAGCCGTCCTGGTTGGCGGTCGCCACCGGGTGCTGGCTGGCCCCGCCATGCCCGATGTGGGCATTCAACCGGGTGGTGTCATCGTGGCCGAGGGAACCGGTGACGAAAGGCGTCAGGGTGCCCGCGGTGAAGTCGACGGTATAGATCGGCGCCGTGGTGCGTCCAATCGCATTGGGTGGCAGCGGATCAGCGCCGGTATCCCGTGGCTGCAGCGCCACCGTCCACTGTTCGCGTTCCGCCGCCGGCTCCCCGGTAAGCGGATTGATCAGTTCCGGGTCGAGACTGACATCCACGGTCGTGCGCAAGATTTCCACCCAGACCATCGCCGTGCCGGTCGGCAGGGGATCGTAGGTGAGGATAGCGCCGGCGACCGCTTCGAGCGCGCCGTCGAGATAGACGTGCCCGTCCGTGAGTGTCACCGTCTCGCCCTCGACACTGGCGGCCAGGCCATCGATGATCGCCCCCTGGGCGAACACCACGTCGAATAACTGGCGCTGCTCGTGGGCCGCGATGTCCTGCAGTTCGTTCAGTTCGGCATCGAGCAGGTCACGGTCTTCATGGAAGCGCACTCGCTTATAGCGTTTGGCGGGATCGAAGGTCTCGCGTGAGATGGTCATGGGTTCTCCTTACAGGCCGATGATGCCGACCAGTTGCAGTTGCATGGCGTCGGTCTTGATCAGGTCAGGAATCGTCCACACTTCATAGAGATAGCCAGCGGTCAGCACCTGCCCCTGCGGATTGGCGACGGCATCGTAGACGCCTTCGACCGCCACCGGGCCGCTGGCGCCGGCGACGTAACTCACCCCACCGCCGAAGAAGCCATACTCCTTGATGGGAAATCCATTGGCTTCCCCCTCCTCGAAGTGAAAGAACACGCCGAGGAGGGGCGACGGCTCCGTCGTTTCCCGATAGGCCACGCCATCGACCACCAGAGCGCCGACGGGATCGTCCACCAGATAGGCGTGCCGGTCGGCGGCTTTCCGCACGCGTTCGCGGCATAGCCCCACCTGCTCCACCGACGGCAGCGGGGGATGCAGGGGGTCGACGAAACTGGCATCACCGTCCCCTAACGCGCAGTGGGTCAGGCCGGCCAGCAGATCGCCATGCAACAGTCGTGTCAGCAGGATGCGCCCCTGCCGGGTGATAATGCCATCAGCCATGTGCTCTTCCTTTCATGAAACGGCTATGGTTCCCGCATCTCGGCTGGATCGCGTCAATGGATCGTCGCCATTCAAGGCGCTGCCGTTCAACGCGAATTGCCGGTGCGCAGCCGTCCGCACCTGCACGATCAGCGTAAGGGCTGTCGCGCCGGCGGGGAGATACGTGCCGGTTGCCAGCAAGGCGTGCGCCTGGCGAATCCAGCCCCGCGTGCCGGCGGGTTGATGCCGGGCGACGATGTCGGCAATGCCGGTGACCAACGTCAGGCAATCCACCAGAAAGACGCCCAGGTTATAATGCGGGCCGGGCAGACGTTGGTGATTCAGCCGGCTGCGTCGATTGAGACGCAGCACCTGCCGGTGGGTTTCGAAGATCTCGCCCTGCCAGCCCGCGGCCTGCAACTCGCGCAGCAGTGCGGTCAGCGTCCCCTGGCGCCGGTAGTGCTCCAGCGCTTCGCTGATCCCGAGGCGCTGCCGGTCGGGGTCCGAAAACGGATCGTAGCTATAGCCGACCAGCGCTGCCAGAAACGGCAGGAAGTCCGGGGGACACCCCCCGGCAGTAGCCAGCACCGGCAGGTCTGCGATGGTCTGTTGCAGTTCGTCTCCGGTGGCGCCCACGATCTGCAGGAGCGCCCATAGGTCATTGGTGGCATCCTCCAGCAGATACAGCTCCGGCAGGAGCGCGCGCAGGCGTTCAGCAACGGTCGGCATTACTGCACTCCTCGAATATTCAACGTCACGGCGCCCAGTGTGGCGAGTTCACGGGCACCGAGCAGCACATCGGCAGCCGGCTGGCGCAGGGTGACGTGACTGACCCCCGGCACGCCGTCCAGCACCACGATGAGATCGGAGAGATAGACCGCCTGGCCGAAGGTTTGCGCGTCGAACGCGAAATAATCGGCCAGCGCCTGCTCGGCCCGTTGGCGCACATCCTCCGCGTGTTCCCCCGGATAGGTGTAGAGGTCGGCCTGCACCGCAATCGCCCGGTAGACGGGGTCATCCAACGTGACTTCGACGGTCACCATGCGCCGGGCTTCCAGGAAGGCGAGCAACGCCGCCTGCAACGCGGGCGACGCCAGCCCGCCGCCTTCCGGGGCGATGATAATGCACACCGTATACACCCGCAGCGCGGGGTCGTCGTTCAGATCGAGGATTTGCGCCTTGGCGACGCCGGGAAACGCCAGGCACAGCGCCAGGTAATCCGCCTTCGTCACCGCTTTCCAGGTCGAGCGCACGGTCGGCGGCGCCACCAATCGGGCATGCTCCATCGTCTCGGCCTCCGCCCCACCGGTAGCGGGGATCGGATTGGTGACCGTGACCGCCTGCGCCTGCCCGTTGACGACGAGAGGCGACGGCAGCTCCGTGATGCGCTCCGGCGCCAGATTCCCCGCCGGCCCGCCTGTCACCAGGTAGCTGACCGTGATGGTCTGCCCCGCCCCGGGCATCGCCCCCGCTTTACCATCGCCGAAGCGCAGGATCGTCTGCTCCAGCCCATCGCGTTCCAGGCGCACATGGCGATCCGTGGGGCCGCTGTCGGCAAAATGATCGACCGTCTGCCAGGCCACACCATCGATACTCACCGTGACCGATCCCTGGGCGACATCCGCCGAGGTGAGGGTGAGGCGTTGTCCAGCGTCTCCGGTGGCCTGCACAATCTCCTGTTCGCGCGTGCCCTGCCAGGCATCCGCGTCCGCACAGGTCTGCCCGGCGGCGATGGTGACCTCGGCCATCGTTTCGAACGGTATGGCTTCGCTCTCCCCCTCCGCGGGCACGCGGCACACGGTGCCGGCAGGGATGGTGACGAGAGTGACCGCCGCCTGTGCGAGCGTAAACCGTAGGCGCGTGGTCGCCGCCACCGGCCCGTGCAGGCGGTAATCGATCAAGGCGCAGAGATCGATGATGGATTGCCGACGGCGCGCGGTGGGCAAGTAACATTCCGCGGCCTGGGCGTCGAGGTAATAGGCCAGCATATCGCCGACGCCTGCGAAGAGTTCCAGCAGCACGATCCCGAGGTCGGATGCGTTGAAATCCGTCCAGCGGTCGGTGAGCTGCGGAATGCGCGCCAGCAGTTCCTGGCGGATGGCGTCGTAATCCTTATTAATATAGGGCAAGCGTGCACGCCCGGTACTCATACGGACTCCCGGTAGAAGGGATAGACATAATTGCCCGGCACCTGCGAGGCGATCAAACGATATTGAATGGTCGCCAGCACCAGGTGCGCATCGGAGGTGACCTGCACCTCCTCCACGACGATGCGCGGCTCCCACCGCGCCAACACATCGCCCACCTCGTGACGCACCAGCCCCCGGAGGATGGCGTCATTGCCTTCGAAGAGCAACTCGTGCAGGCGGCTGCCGAACTCCGGCAGCAGGAAGCGCGATCCGCGCGGCGTGCCGAGGATTTGCCGGATGCTCTCGTGAATATGTTGCTGATCGCGCGAGGTGGCGGTGGAGATCACCGTCGCCCCGGTCAGCTTGCCGAATTGGAAGGGGAATTTACATCCCTGGCCGAGAATATCGTTCATCGCTGTTTATCCCGCCTGCACCGTGTCGGCGCCCCCGGTGATCGTCGCCCCGCAGGACACCGCATCCCCGATGCGCGCCACGGGTTTGCCCTCAATCATGACTGTTGATGATCCCCCGGTGATCGTCTGCATCCCATGTTGGGCGCAACTGACCGGATCGCCCTGCCGCGCGGCGGGTTGCCCCTCGACAAGGGTGCGCGCCGCGCCCCCGGTAATCGATCCACCGTGGGAGATGGCATCCCCCACGCGGGCGATAACCGGCATTAGTGCCGCACCAGCAGGTTCAACAGAAACGAGACGATCCCGGCGATGACGCCCCCGAGCGAGAGCACCAGCGCCGCCACCTTCCACATCGTCTCCGCGCTGACTTTGGTATTCAGCCCCACGTAGAGGCTGCGAATATCCTCGGCGTGCCGGCGCAAATCCTCCCGCACGCCGGAGACCATCAGCGTCACGGTGTCCTTGTCGCTTTTCCGGTCCAGTTCTTTCTCGATCCGTTCCAGCCGCGTCTGGATATCCCGCCGGTGTTCTTCCAGCAAGGCGCGGAATTCCGCGTGCCAGTGTTCAAAGGTCTGGGCGAGCAGCGTGGGCTCGCTCGTCGGCATCTGGTCAGCCATCCATCTATCCTCACGTATTGATCAGCACCTGTCCGGCGGCCTGGAGGTGGATATTCCCGCCGGACAACCGAATCGTGCTGCCTGACCCATCGGTTAGCAGCAGATCGCCGGCACTCACCAGCGTCACTCGCAGACCATCCGGCGCATCCTCGAACAATAAGGTATGGCCGGCAGCCGTCTTCAGCACCTTGCAGGTGGTGGGGTTGGCGGCCGCCTCTGCCGGCATTTCACCGGGATTCGACCCCGCCAGCCACACCCCGCTCCAGATCGGCGCCTGCGGATCACCGGCTTCGAACTCGGCCCACACCGAGGCGCCGAGCTCCGGCAGCAGATACAGCCCGCAGTCGGGATTCCCGCCGTAGGGGAAGCACGGGCTGGCCCACTCCGACCAGGCGTCCGGGCCGGTGCCCAACACGGCGGGAATCTCCAGGCGCAGCCGTCCCAGGCGTTCCGGGTCACGATTGTCCCGCACGAAGGCGCGGTACTTGCCGTACCATCGCCCCCGGTCGCCCGGTTCGTCCTCGTGACGGAAGAGGTCGTCCATCCCTTACCCCTTGAACAGCTTCAGGATAGCCGGCAAGTCTTTGGGGAATTGCCATTTGCGCGGATCGCTGGGCAGATCACGCTGGGCCGGCACGTCACCGACGATGCTGGTCACCTCGTCCAGTACCGTGGGGTGATCCCCCAACGTCACGGTGGTCGGGGTGCCCGGAAGTGCCGGCGTGGTGATGGCCTGTGTCAGGTCGACCGCCCCCTGCACGCCGAGATAGCCCAGCACGAGCAGGAGCAGTTGATGGATGGCGTCGGGCCAGCCTACCTGCCCGGCCAGCGCGGAGGCAATGATCGCCAGCACGCCGGCGACGGCGATCCAGAGTTTACGCGAGAGCAATTTCTGCATGACTTACACTCCTTTTACATTGAAGGCATCGAGGATGCCATCGGCAATGGCTTGCGCGAACTGCTCGCGCACGGTCGGCTGGCGCAGCCAGCCTTCTTCCTGCGGATTGGAGATGAAGGCCATCTCCACCAGGATGGCGGGCATGTGGGTGTTGCGCAGCACGGCGAACGTCCCGCGCTTCACGCCCCGGCTGGTCAGCGGTAACGCATGGTGGTTGAGCCAGCCTCCGTTGCCGCCGGGGAATTCCGCCATGAGGCGCGCCAGCACCGCGCCGGCCACGTTCTCGGCGGCGGTGCTGCCGCCGTGCCAGACTTCCACGCCGTGCGCGGTGGGCGTCGTCGCCGAGTTGCAGTGCAACGAAATGAACACATCGACCTTGGCGGCATTGGCGGCCTTCACCGCCTCGTTCAGGTTCTCGTCATCCCGGCTGGCGGTCAGGGTGGCGCCCAGCGTCTCCACGCCCTTCGCCCGCAGCAGATGCCCGAGGCGTTTGGCGACATCGAAGGTCACCTCATTCTCTTTCAGCCCGGTGGGGCCAACCGCCCCCGGATCGTACTGGCCGGTGACCCCTTCGCCATGTCCAGGGTCGAGATAGACGCGCAGACTCATCAGTGGACTCCTTTCGCGGCCTTGCCCAGGATGCGGGCGAGTTTCGTGCCGCAGGTCGGGCACACTCCCTTCACGGTGAGCGTGCCGTTTTTCAGCGTTTCGTAGCGAGGATCAGCCACCTTACGAGTACATTTACACTTCAGGCAATAGGCTGTCGCCATTACGTCCTCCTACATCAACTCTTTGAAATCGCCGCCGGTGGCGGTGAGAATGAAGTTCAGTTCGACGAACTCGGCGGTCTTCGTCGGTTTCACGAAGACGCGGCAGACCAGCTCGTTGCGGTCGATCACCGCCGCGGTGTTCGATTCCTCGTCACACTGCACGGCGAAATCGTAGAGTCCGCCCTTGTCCTTGATATCCTGCAGGAAGGGGGTGACCAGGCGAATGAGCGCCCGCCAGGTGATGGGCAGATTCGGTTCGAACACCACGAACTGCGAGGACTTCGCCACCGCCTTTTCAATGTGCATCATCAAGCGGCGCACATTCACGCGATCCGTCGCCGATGAGAGTCCCTGCAGTGTTTTCTGACCCCACAGGCAGATGCCGGCATCGGGCAGCGAGGCGATGCAGTTGATGTTCTCCGGGTAGAGCACGTCACGCTCAGCCCGGTTGGTGACATAGCCCAACCCCAATACGTTCCGCACCCGTCCCCGGTCGATCCCTGCCGGCGCCGCCCACACCGCCGCTTTCTGGTCGGAGCGCGCGATGCACCCGGCGACTGCGCCGGTCGGCGGAATGTATTTCACGGCATTGGTCAGCGGATCGCTGATGCGCAGCCACGGGTAGTACAGCGCGCCGTACGACGAATCGAAGGCAGTGTGACTGTAGTCTCCCGCGCCTTTGCGGAAATCCAGCACTTCCTGCGGGGTGATGCCGAACGGGGCATCCACCAGGAAGAGCACGTCTTTCCGGTTCTCCGCATAGGCCAGTCCCGCGATGATGACGGTGGGCGTGGTGACCCCCGGCACACAGAGCAGGTTCAACGCCTCGACGGAATCGAACGCATAGAGTCCGGTATGCACGCTGGGGTCGCCGATATAATCCTGATCGGTCAGTCCGGTCAGCCCATCATCACCCCCGGTGAGGGCGAAAGTGCCGACCGCCGGGCGATGGTTCGGGGCTGCGGTGGCGCTGTGCAGGTCCTCGACGGCAATGCGGCCCGAGTTCCCGTTGATCACCAGCTCCGCATAATTCGCCGTGGTTTCGTCCAGCGACAGGTCGGCGAAGACTTCGACGATGGTATCGTTCTCCTTCACCAACAGCGTGAATTCGGTCGCCGGATTGCGCGCGCTGTCCTGCACGGTCACCGAGACCTTCCGCCCCCAGGCGCCGGGCGAGGCGGCCGTGATGGTCAGCGTGTCCACCGGCGCGCCGGCGCGATCTTTCAATGTGACGGATGCCGGGGTCGCCAACACTGTCGCCGGATCAGTGGGATCGGTGGCATGGGCGATGCGCGTCACCCAGAGCACCGCACCGCCGTTATCGAAAAAGGCGCGCGCCGCATACGCCAGGTAGCCCGCCGCAAGATAACCGCCGAAGACCGTCAGGAACTGCTCCCAACTCGTCACCAGCGTCGGTTCGTTGATCGGCCCGCGTTCGGCGATGCCCACCATCGCGCAGGCGCTGGTGGAGATCTGCTTCACGTAAAAGGAAAAGTCGATTTCGCGGGGGTAGATGCCCGGCGACAGATAACTCGGCATGGATCAGCCCTCCTTCTTGCCGGTGGCGGCGCTCTTCGTCTTCGCGAGCGGCTCGGCGGTCGGCATATCGACCGCCTGTAGCACGACGAATCCCCGGGTCGCCGCGCGACGCAGTTCCTCGGAAATCTCGCTGTCCGGCACCTCGATGCGCCCGCGCGGGGGCAGGTGCAACCCGGCGCCACTCGCCGTCTGATAGGCCAGCGGCTGAAACAACTTGTTGATGACTACGGTCATATCCGTCCTCCCACATCCACCGAAATACTGGGCGTGCCGATCAGGCGTCCCGTTTCCGTCGGCACGGTGTCCGCATCGCCGACCGGACAATCTTCAATGCGCAGGCGACCCGACGCCTGGCGCAGATTCGATAAGTTCACCCGTCGCCAGCCGCCAAGCGGCGTGATCTCCGTGAGCGGTAGGTCGCCCACCTCGGGCACCGGCAACACCGGCAGGCGCTGGTACAACGCCGCCACCGCGCCGACCAGCGTGAGCAGGCCCCGTTCATCCCCCGCGGATGCCACCAGGTCGAACTCCAGGTGATAGAGCCGGGGATAGCGCCCACGGCGACAGGTCATGGTTGCCTGATCCCGCTCCGTCCACTGCGCCAGCGTGCGCCGCCGCGCATCCTCCACCGGCGTCGGCCCCTGCAGCAGGAGCGCCGGCACCTCGGCGGCTTCGTACACGTCATCGGCGGCGACCAGCAGCGTGTGCGGATCGACCTCCGCTTGAAAGAGCCGAATCAACCCCTCAGTCGCCAGCCGGATGGTGTCCATCGCCCGCTCCTTCCCAGACGGCGACGATGCGCCGTCCGAGCCACTCCATCACGTTCACACAGACGGCGTTGCCCAACTGGTGATAGCGTTTGGCGTCCGACTGTCCCTCCGTCCAGCCATCCGGGAATCCCTGCAGCCGTTCGCATTCCGGCGGGGTGAGACGACGCACGATAAATCCGGCGGAATCCGCTTCGGCAATGGCCACCTGCCCGCCGCCGTTGGCATGGCCTTCGGCATGGTTCATCGCCCGCAACGTCGGCGCCAGTGCATCGACATCCCGACCATCGTCTTTGCCGCTGAAGGCGAGCAAGACCGGCGCGGCATCACCCTTGCCCGTCTCCCCGGCCTGCGCCGTCAGGCAGGGCACGATAGCGTCAGGCTCTCCTCGCCCATTGCGGGCAAAGCGCGGTTGAAAGACCAGCGGCAACCCGCGACCGGAGCCGTCCTCACTGGAATCATGGCGGGCGGTCAAGGCGTGTGTGACAACGATATTCTGGCACTCGTCCCCACTCGGTCCGCCGGTGCCCTTCGCCCATTTCGCGCAGACCGTGCCGGCCACTGTCTCCGGTTCGCAAATGACCGGCTGGTAATTGAGCGACCAGCCGCCCGACGGTTTCGCCTGTAGGGTCTGGACCACGTCGCCGGTTTCACTCAGGTTGCGCGCGTCGAACGCAACCAGGTGCCCGGCCTGCGCTTTGTTGTCGTCGGGGCGGGCGACGCCGGTCGTCAAGGCGCCGCAGACGAGGAACTCGGCTTCGGTGCGTGCGTTGCCTGTGCGACCGACGCCAGCGCCGCGTGCAATACGGGCGGGAGTGACCGGCCCCGCTTCTCCGCACGCCGCAGGATGCCAGCGCACGCCTTCGGGGTCAAAGAGTATTTCGCCGGCGCGTTCGGCTCCAAAATCTGCGACAGTGAACACTCGACGCCGTCGTTGCGCCACTCCAAAGTACTGAGCGTTAAGCACCGTCCATCCGAGGTCACGCGCCCCGAGCTCTTCCAGCGCCATGAGGGCCGTGTGGAAATCTCGGCCAGCGTTGCTGCTGAGGGCTCCGGGGACGTTTTCCCAAACGCCGAGAGCCGGGCGTAGTTCGTCGAGTACTCGGATAGCTTCGAAGAAGAGACCGCTGCGGGCATCCGCAAATCCTTTCTGTTTTCCGGCGAGGCTCAACCCCTGGCAGGGGGAACCGAAAAAGATGACATCGACGGGCGCCAGATTGTGGGCGCCGACCTTGCGCACATCCGCATGGAGCGGGAGACCGGGAAAGTGCCGCGCCAGCACCTGCCGGCAGGCCGGGTCGATCTCGACCGCCCAGCGGCAGGTCATCCCCGCGCGCTGCAGGCCGAGGACACCCCCGCCGATACCGCTGAATAAATCACCGAATGTCAACATGCGTTACTCCAACAAGGCCGATTTCAACGCCTCGCGATACAGGTCGAGAATCGCATCCTTGTGCTGTGCCATGACCGGATGCAGAAAGGGACGGGCCGGAATGATGATCGTCGTCCCGTTGGGCATGGGGATGGTCGCGCCATACTCCATGACCGCCCCGATATTGGCCACCGATTCCCCATCGCGATACACGGTCGTCTTCAGCAGCCCGACGAAGGCCTGATCCTTCAGGATGCGATGCGTGATTGAGTTAATCAGGAAGCCGGTATCAATGAGCGCCTTGCTCGAATGCTTCCGGTCGATGGTCGATTGCGCCAATTGCACGAAGGGCTGTCCTCCCGGCGCCTGGCTGCGAATGCCCCGCTGGATTTCCCGCACCAGCAGGATGGCGGCTTTCACCGTGGCCTGCCGGATCGCCAGCGCCAGGCGCACGCCGGGTTGCTCTTCCAGCAGATGCCGCACCCGCTCCCAATCGCCGAACAACTCCACGCCCATCGCTCAACACCCCACGCTCATCGCGATGACGGATGCACGCGCACCAGCGAGACGACTTTGTGGGTCACCACGCCGAACCAGCGCTCCTCACGCACGGTCTGCACGCGATACGGCAGGCCCCCAATCGTCAGGTGATCCTTCGTCTGCACATCCGCCTCCGGCAACACGTTGGCGGTGCCGTCGATCTTCTGCGCCAACTCCTCCGGCGGGGTCGGGACGCATTCCACGGGAATCGTGCCGACCGTTGAAAACTCGGCTTCATCCGACCCATAGAGGCGTTCACCGGCTACCGCCCGCATGATCACGGCCTGCTGCCCGGCGGCCAGGATGATCGCCCGCACGTCGGCAATCGCCTGTCGCTGTTCCGCTTCACTCACACAGCTCATACTCGATGACCTCAGAACCCTGCTCATACATCACCGGGCGGAGCGGAGGCGGGGTAATAAAGAACTCGCCGCCCGCCATCTCGGTGATGCGCTGCCGGTAGCGCGCCAGCAGATCGGCTTCCAGGTCAGCCCAGTGCTTGGCCTGGGTACTGCGATCCACCCGCTTGTCACCGGAACTGATGCTCACACCGTTGGCCGTTTTGCCCCGCATAATCCCGCAGGCATAACTCTCGGCCAGCAGCAATACCACCTCGGCAAACGCGTTCTCGGGTTGCGGGGCAATCTCCCCGTCGACCATCCGCAGGGATTGCCCTGTATCCTGGCCCACGGGGTAGATCGCCCGGATCACGCAGCGCGTCAGCGCCGTATCGGCGAAGAGTGCTCCGTCCTCATCCCCGAGGTCGGTGCGCATGGCCTGCACCAGCTCATTGAGCGTCATCGGCGGTCTCCGGCACAGCCGTCGTGCCGGTCTTCCGGGTCTTCTTCCCCGGAGCGACCGGCGTTGTTAAGGGTGAGACATCCGACTCCCCGGAAGCCGCATCGTTCGACGCCGATCCCTCCGTCTCTACGGTCGCCTCCGCGGGAACCGGTTCCTCCTCCACCGACGGGGGCGCCACCGGCGGATCGGGATCACTGGAGATGGCCTCCAGCGCCCGATTCGCCAGCAGTTCCTCCATCTGTGGAGAGAGCGTCTCCACCACCGCCGTCTGCCCGGAGTCGAGCCGCAGCCCGGCATCCGGCAGATGGAGGATCGAGGGACGGATGTTGCGAATGACATAGCTCATCTCATCCCTCCTTAGCCGGCGGTGACGGTGACCGTTTTCGTCGCGGTGGCCGTCTCGCCGGCCTTGTCGGTGGCCACCAGCGTGATGCGGTACGTCCCCGCGCCGGCATAGGTGTGCTCGTAGGTCTGCCCGCTGGTGACCGCATCGGTCTGGTCGTCGTCGCCCCACAGGATGAGCAACGACGCCAGGCCGGTGTCGCCATCGGCGGCGGTCGGAATCACGGAGACCAGCAGGTTGGCGGTCGACGGCGTGCTCAACGCCACGGTGGGCGGATTATTGACCCCGAGCAGCTTGATCTTCACCAGGATGTCGGGACGCAGGATGCCCTGACCGAGTTCCGACCAGACCAGCCAGCCGGTCTTGAAGCGCTCCTTGCGGTCGATGGCCTCGGTCTTCAACGTCTCGCGAATCGGCATCTTGCCGACTTCCTCTTCCGGGAGAATGAGCACTTCATTCAATGCCGCGGAGGCGGTGAGCAGGATGCTGCCGGTGCCGTAGTTTTTGATCACGCCTTTGGTGCGCAATTCCAGTTGCGTCTGCGGGTCCATATCCCAGCCGCGCAGGTCGTTGAAGCGCCGTCCGCGCATGACGATGTACTTGGCCGACAGTTCCAGGTCTTCCAGCAGCGAGATCGCCTCGTTCAACGCCGCCTCGGTGATGGTGTCGCCCGCCACCTCGATGGTGTTGACGCTGGGCACCGCCGCGGACACCACGTTGATGGTGCGCTTGTCGATCTCCTTGCGGATTTCGTCGGCGGCCGCCTGCTGGATATCCATCAGCGTGCCGATGTTGCCGTTCTTCAGCACACTCACATCCACCATCGGATTGGAATGGATGCGATTGGTGGACAGCTCCACCTCATCCTGGCCGAGTTGCTGCTCGCGGATTTCACCCTCGGTGGAAATCCAGTACGCCTTCACGCGCGGCTTCTTCTGATAGAGCGGGCGCTCCCCCTTCGGCAGCGTATGTTGGGTGAGGAGCAGCGAGGAGATTTCCTTGCGGGCGATCTCCTGCTCGATGGGCGCGGCAATCGCAGCCGCCAGCGCGCGCATCCCTTCCGGGGACTCCAGCGCCTGGCTCATCAACAGCGCCATGCGCGCCATATACGCTTGATTCATGGTCGTTTTCATCGGGGTGTCGTGCTCCTTTACACCAACAGCCGGAACTTGAGCAGGCCGCCTTCGATGGCGATGGCGCGGGCGATGACCTGTTCGCCTTGCTGCACGCCGGCGGTGAGCTTGCCGTTCGTCGACACTTTCAGGTCGTCGCCGGCCTGGATAGTGCCGTCGAACACGTCGGTCTCGTAAACACCGCCGTTGCAGTAGACGCCCGGCATGTCGCCGTCCTTGTAGTCCTTGGCGAGGATGCCGAAGCTGGTCAGCGCGGGATCGGTGTTGACGGCGAAGCGGTCGTTGCCGACCAGCCGCACCACTTGCCCCAGCGCGCCCGCGCCTTGCAGCGTGCCGTCGCCGTAACTCAATCCCTGATGGACAGGGGTAATGTAAGACATGGATCGATCTCCTCTCGTACTTAGCCTTGCACGCGGGCCAGGCGCTCGTCATATGCTTGCTGGAAACCGCGCTTGAGCTGCTCTTCCAGCGAGTCGTTGCGGTCATCGACGTCCAACGGGCGCACTCCCGCATCCGTTTTCAACGGCGGGGTGGTCTGCTCGGCGGCTTTCGTCTTCTCGCCGCCATCAGCTTTGCCGGTCTGACCGGCCTTGTCGCCGGCATCCGCTTTGGCGGGCAGCACCTGCGCCATGCGGCCATAGGTGGCTTCACTGGCGGCGAAGGCCTCATCGGAGAGACCGGCCAGCCGTCCGATCTCGGCGTCCCTCTCCTCGTCGGTGCCGAACTTCAGCCCCTGGCGCTCCAGCTTGCGCACCAGCGCCTGCGCTTTCGCGCGATTAGCCGCGGCTTTCTGCGCGGCGAGCAGTTCGTCGACTTGCTTTTGCAGGTCGAGCACCTGTTGTTTCAGTTGCTTGTTCTCCTGTTCCAGCGCCTTCAGTTGCGCCGCCGGGTCTGCCGGCGGGGCGCCGCCGCCTGCGGGCGGCGTGTTTTTCTTGGCGGCGTCAGCATCAGCCGCGTCGCGGATCGGTTCGTCCATTGGTGCTCCTTCCGAAGTCGCGGCCTCCTGGGAGGCCACCTGGGTAATGCGGGCATTTTCATCGGCCCCTTTGCGGTCGAGCAGCCCGAGGCCGGTGAAGGTGATGCCATGTAAAATTTCGTAGACGGGCTGGCCCTGAAACTCGCCGCCCTTGTACTTGCGCAGGTGCAGGCAGTAATCGTTCTTCGATTGGGCGCGCTTGCCGCAGATGGAGCACTCGCCCTCGGCATAGTCGCACTCCATCGACACCTGCGTGATGATACCGGCCTTCATTAGCCGGTAGGCGAGTTGCGCATTGGGCGCATCCGGTACGAACAACTCGCCGACGCACTCCACCCGCCCGCCGGATTCGTCCTCGATGTAATCGGAGCCGACAATGCCGCCCACGATATCGGTGACGTCCTGCGAGTGCTGCAGATCGACTTTCTTGTTCACCGCCGTCACGTAGCGGGAGGCCAGCTCCTCGGCGGTGAAGTGGTCGCCGTTCTTGTTCGTGCCCACCCGGCAGAGGATGCAGGTGAAGCGTGGATCGCCGGTGCCGGGTGCCGTCACTTCAGCCTCAGCGGTGAGACGCACCTCGACCGGCAGGCTGGTATGGCAGTTGGCCGGGCGATGATCGGCCTGCGTCGTCTTCGCCGTCTGACGGGGCTTCGAAGAGACGAAGAGCAGCTCTTTCGCGAATTGCCCCCCGGCGCCATAGCTGCGCGCCATGTTGTACTCGACGTCCATCGCCTTCCGGCGCACCAGCCCATAATGCTCGGCGAAGATGCGCTGGATGTCCGCTTCAGCGGGATAGGCTTTATCCCGGTAGGAGAGCAGCACCGTGTCATACTTGCCGCGGGATTCGCGGGCGAGCGACGCCATCAGTTCCTGCATCGATTCCTTCGTATAGGTGGTGCGCGAGGGATAACTCCGGCGCCCGTTATCGATAATCTCCTTGTCAGCCCAGCGCGTCATCAGCCCTTCGACGAAGTGGAGATCATTCTCGTAATCGTTCCGGTTGAACGACGTGATATACGGCGGATCGAGATAGAGCACGTCGGCGCCGAGCTTCTGCACCGCCTCCACCGCGTCGAGATTGGTCGCCTTACACTCCTGCCCGTTATCGAAGACCAGGCCATTCAGCCGTTTCGCCGTTGCCTTGAAGGTCGCCACGAACTCGGAGACCGGCACATTGGTCAGTTGCGAATTGCTCAATCCGGCATCGGCTTCCAGGGCGGCTTTGCTGTTCTTCTTCGACCGGTTGAACTGCCCGAAGGCCGACTTCGCCTTCACCGTGGTGCCGAGGGTAGCCAGCGCCAGGTCTTTCTTGTAGCCGGGCAGCTTCTGGATGTTCGCCCACACCTGATCGAGCCACGCCAGCACCGGCTTCGAATAGTAGTAACCGTGGAACGTGCGCACGATGAAATCCCCGGCATCGGCATTCGATGCGAGAATGCGCTCGATGTCCTCATCGGTCAGCGTCTCGTGGCTGTTCTCGACTACCGCGCGCGCCAGGTGATAGGGATAGCGCAGCAGGTCGTTGGCGACCACTTTCAGTCCCTGGCGTTTGAAGTGATAGGCGACGTTCGCCCCGCCACTGAAGGCATCGAGGATGGACTTCGCCTCTTTCGGCACCTGCCGGGCGATCCAGCCGAGCATGACGTATTTCGATCCCATGTAGCCGGTTACGCGCACCGGGGCGTCGTCGGCTTTACCGGCTATGCAGGACAGCAATTCCAAATCATCCAACTCGCCGAAAGCGTCCAATTCCTCTTCATCCTCATCAGCCTTGGCTTTGGTGCTGGCACCATGGGCGCAGATGAACAGATACTCCTTGGCATCGGACGCATCGCCGTGCTTCGAGGAAATAGAATAATGATGATCATGCGAGCGCAGGCTGACACCCTTGCCGGTCTCGGCGATGATCCGGCGCATCTCCGTCTCGTTCGGATAGGCATGATCCCGATAGGAGATCAACCAATGCGGAATATGCGTCGCGTTGCCGAGGAACCCGGCGAAGAAATCATTGGCGTTCGCTTTCGTCACCGTCTGATGGTCAGTGCGGTAGGCGTGCGTCTTCGTATCGGCATTGATCTCCAGCCCATCCCAATAGGTCATCAGCCCTTCGACGAAGTGGTAGGACTTTTCGTAATTGGTGGTGCTGAACTCGGTCGCATACGGCGGATCGAAGTAGGCCAGATCGACCTTCACCTCGGACAGCAAGGCATTGATGTCTTTCTGGAAGGCCTTGCACTCCTTGCCGTTGTCGAAGACCAGCGCATTGATGCGCGCCACGTTTTTGGCGAACCGCTGCTTGAACTCATCCGGCGTATCCTGTCGCTTGCCGTAATCGGTAGTGCTGGAAAAGTGCCCGAAGCCCCCCTTACCGCTCATGCAGGTCTTACCGAGGGCAAAGAGGGCGATATCCTTCTTATAGCCGGACAGCGCGTCGATATTGGCGCGGAGTTGGTCGATGATGGCATGCACGCCGTTGGCGAAGAACAGCCCTTTGAAGTTGTCCTGCACGAAGGTCTTTGCCTTCGCATTGGGCTGCAGCAGGGTGTTCAGCTCCTCGCTGCTGATGCGGGTGCCATCATTCTCGACGATGGCCCGCGCGGCATGGTAAGCATAGCGCAGCCGGTCATTGGCCACCACGCGCAGACCTTTCGCCTTATACATGTAGGCGACCACGCCCGACCCACTGAAGCCATCGAGCACCGAAGCGACGCCATCCGGCGTGTGCTTCCAGATCCAGTCGACGAGTTTCTGCTTGCTCCCGATGTAATTGGTGATATACTTCGGGCGCTCGCCCTCGGGTAGTTCCTCGGTGCTGACGTCGACCGGCGCCTCCTGCGCGGCACCCTCGGCGGTGAGGCCAAGGAAGCCCTGCAGGTCGGCGTCGGCTTCCAGCAGGAAGGCGATGCGCTCGTTGTCGGTGGCGAAGAGGTGCATTCCACATCCATCCGCGCACCGGTCTGTCGGCGCGCTCTATATGCCACTTACGAGCCAGCACGCCGGATTCGCAAACCTTCGGCACATTTTTTCGAATTTTCCTGATTCAGGCCTGGCGGAAGGCCACCAAGGCGATAACACCGCTCCCATGGGAATCAGGAGCGGTGTTACACAGCAGCAAGGATCGCGAGTCAGGATTGCGACAGCGGTAATGGCGGATCAGCCAGCGGCTTCCCAGCGGCGATCAAAGCCAGCACCTGCGTGCTCACACCGTCGGCACTGTTCCCCTCGGTGGCATAGATCGGTGACCGATCCCCGCGATAGAGCGGAAGAGCCGACTGCTGCTGGTCCAGGAAATCTATGGGTAGCGTGCGCACTCCGCGCTCGATGATATCATTCATGATGTGTTCCGCTGCCGCCTGGGCTGCCTCATATCCTGGGAGGTAGGCCATGGCGATATCCATGCCCAGACCCGGCCCATGCGCCCACACGCCGATAGGCGTGAAGTACCACCGACCATCCGGTCCTTGTTGCAGCGCCGACTCGATGAAATAGCGAATCGTCATGTCACTCCTCCGGCCACGAGTCGGCGATGTGCCGGTGTTCCGCCCGCAGGTTCTCGTCGATCTCGGTGAAACGTGTCACCTCCTGCACATGGTATTGCTGCCACGCCTGCCAGGTGGCGGCTTCCTCGGGCTCCGTGCCCGGCTCGATGGCTTCCAGATGGAACTGGCGTCCCCGATCATCGACCAGGTCGAGTTCATGTGGGGGATCGTCCGACGACCAGCGGACGACTTTGATGGTATGAACATACTGCCAGCCGGCATCGTAGCCGACGCTCCACAGGGTGGCCCAGAGCGCCTGCCCATCGGGCGCGACACGGGTGATCTCGATGCGCGCCTGCACGCCGATGCGGGTATAGTCGCCATCCGGCCAGAAAATGCCCAGCCAGCTTCCCTGTGTGTTCAGGTGTACGCATATTTCTTCCATCTGCGCGTATGTCATGGGCTGTCTCCTCACTGCACCAGGATGATCTGTTCGACGGTGCGACCATCCGGCAACTTGCTGATGCCGTATTTTCGAAAGACGGCCAGGAGCTGCTGCTGCTTCTGGGCGCTGTGCACCACGATCACATCGACGTTATCGAGCAAGGTGACCGAGTTTTTGAAAATCGTCTCGTTGCCGCCGCGACTGTGGATGCGCTTCCAGTCCTCCACCGTGCTGTGGCGGTGCTCTTCCACGTAATTGCCGATGACTTTGCCGAAGGCATCATGGTCATAACTGATGGCATCCATGCGCCGCAGCATATCGATTTTGAAGTAGAACCCCTCCGACCCGCGCTCTTTCGCCGGGTGTTTCGCCAGGCGGGTGAAGAAGTAACTGGCGCCCCCGGTTTCCATATCCTCGACCGGCGACATGCCGCCCACCGGCACGCCGACGCGCATCTTCTCCACCGTACTGACGAACGCGCCGTTGCCGCCGAGCATGGTGTCGACCAGGCCCACGATGTCGTTGCCGCCGGTCACGCTGTGCTTCAGTGCGTAGCCGTTCATCTTCTTGCGAATGTCCGCTTCGGAGAGATCGAAGCGGAGCTGGTGGCGATAGCCGGCGCGCATCGACCGGTCGAGATAACCCATCTGATAGACACCCTGCGGATCATACCCCGGCAGTTTGGTGACATCCGCCACCCCGAGCTTCTGGCCCCAGTATTCACGCAGCGCAGCCACCCGTGTCGGGGTATCGGCCCCGCGGGCATCGAGGTCGGCCACCAATTGCCGGTAGGCCGGTTGTTTCTGCTCCAGTGTCAGATAGGCTTGCTTGTGGAGATAGAGGAGTTCCGTCTCCTCGGGCGAGGCCAATCGCGCAGGGATGCCCAATTGCTCCATCATCGCCATCGCCTGGTCGATGGCTTTTCCCTCCGGTTTATCCGGCAAGCGTAATTCGAACTCACCCCGTTGGGCGAAGACGTTCTCGCCAGTCCATGGGCGATAAATCGCCGTCATGCCATCCCCGAAGTCGATCTCGTATTGCACACCAGCCTTCGCTGACCGGGTACGCAGCAAATCGCCCAGCGACGCGCTATCCTGCACCACGGTAAGTTCGCCGGCGGCAATCTGCTTCTTCGGCATCCGCACGGCGGTTTTGGTCACGGTGAATGGGGGACGCTCCCCGGCCTGCCGGACCCGCGAGGCGACGAACTGCTGGAAGAGCGGCATACGCTCGGTACGCCCATTGGCCACGGCGTGCTCGACGAGATCGAGGGTGTCGAGATACTGGCGGGCCATCGCCTGCACATCCGCGTCCCTGGACTTCACCAGCTTCTCCAGTTCCTTCCGCATCGCGCGGGCAGCCGACAGCTTGCCGGTGTTGTAATGCTGGTCCGTCAGATGGGTATTGACCGTTTTTACCGCATGCAGGATGGCGTCGTAGAATCCATCTTCGGGCAGCGGAGAGCCGACTTGCACCGATCCACCGGCAGACAACGCCTGCTGGATGGCCTTCAGCAGCGGGCGCTCCTGCTCCGGGCGCACCTTCATGCGCATCACCGTGCGCGTGTTCATCGCCCCCCGGCTACCTTTCATCCACTCCAGGTAGACGAGCAGGTTCTGGTCTTCCACCATATCCGAATCGAACGGAATCGCCTTCCCCTGATAGCCCAGCTTCGGAATGTCGCGCACCAACTCGTCCACCATGTCCTGGGGCAAGCGTCCGAAGTCTTTCTTGCTCAGTGCATCGAAGGTGAATGTCGGATCACCCAACACCTCCCGGTAGAACCCTTCGAAATCCTGCCGCAGGGCATGCTTACGCGCGAGTGCCGCGTCATAGAATCCCTGCAGGCCGCGCGCATCACGGGCGAAGCGCCGCTCGGCATAGGATGTGAGCAGTGCCAGATAATCGGCGTCCGACAGGGCTTCCACCCGTTCGATGGCCGCCAGCGTGTGCGCCGGATCGACCGACATCTGCCCGGCTTTCACAGCCCGGAAGATCTCGTTATACAATGTGCGCGGATGTTGGCCGGTGGCATTCGGGTTGTAAGTAATGTCCAGCTTGTCGCGCCCGAAGTATTTGAAGGCTTGCGCCCGGTCGATGCCCACGAGACGACCGTTCTCCAGCCGCAGGAAGTTTTCCGCATGGGCATCATGGTTGGAGAGCAGCCAGTCGAGCACGTGCTGTTGCTGGAGCTGGGCCAGATCACCGGCGGCAATCTGCTCGACAGCCACCCCTTCGAAATTCGCCTGCGCCGCCAGCACCGTTTTCATGCGCTGGATGGTGCCGACCTGCCCGTTGAGGGTGATTGCCCGCACCTCGACCGCCTCGGGGTCGAAGAGCCGGGTCACGCGATAGGTCATCTCATCGCCATGCGCCAGGAATTCCTCGCCCATCGGTTTAAAGAGCCACTGCCCACCATCGGGATCGTGATAAATCTGCTTCGGATGCACGCCGCCCAGATCGCGGGCATCTTTTACGAAGGTGAAGTGTCGGGTCGGCGCCTGCGCAATAGCACGCCATTCGGTATCGACGGCGGTAAAATCCGGGCCGGTGACCACCGGCGAGGGCGGCGGGGGAGCGACCGGCGCCGCGGCTTTCACTTTGGCGGTCTGCTGAGCGCCTTTCCCGTAGCCGGCAACCTTGGCGGCCAGCGCGTTGGCCACTTCATCGACCGTGGTCGGATCGGTCTCCGACATCAACGTGATCAGGTCATCTTTGGTGGCAAATGCCCAGTTTTTCAGCTTCTTCGTTTTCGCGATAGCTTTCAACTCGGTGAGCTTCATCCCCGCCAACTGCTGTTGAAAGGCGGTTTTTTGCTGGGTGAGTTTCGCCTGCACCTTCGCGACCTGTTCGGGGGTGAGATGCCCGGCCTGCGCGAGGAACGTATTGTGGGCATGCGTATACGCCGTGAGGAAGCTTTCATAGTCCTCGGGCTGCATGGCGCCGGGTATGGCATTGACGGCCGCTTTAACCGCTTCGGCGGCATGCTGTTTCGCCGCGTCCGCGGCCTGCTTCGCCGCTGCCTCCTGCGCCGCCTTCTTCGCGGCGCCGCCCGCGGCTTGCCCGGCTTTCCACGCCTGCCATTTCGCCTCAATCGCATCTTTCGCCGCTTGCACGGCTCCCGAATCGGTCTGCGACATGAGGGTGACGAGGTCGTCTTTAGTGGCCCATTGCCAGTGCGTGACCTTCGTTTCCTTCGCCAGCACTTTCAGATCGTTGGCCGTCATCGAGGACAGTTGCTGCTGGAAGACCTGGTGCTTGATCGCCAGTTCTTGGGCGACCTTCTCGAGGCTCGCTTGCGGCAATCCCGAACTGGCAGCCAGTTGCTGCTCGGCCTGTTGAAGCGCCGCAAGGAAATCCGGGTAACCATGCGGGGATGCCGGGAGCACCACCTTGCCGGCAGCGTCGTCCAACGCCTGTTGGGCGGCTTTCATCGCGGATTGCTGGGCGGCATCGATGGCCGCCTGCTTTGCCGCGTCTCCCAACTCCTGCCCGGCGATTTTTTCGATGGCGGCGATGAGCTGCCCCTTGTTCTTCAGCGGGCCGATGTGAAACGACTTCTTCGCGGCAATAAGCGCCTGCCCGGCCAATCCGCTGTGATTGACGCCCGGCTCCAACTGGTCGAGCAAGGCGATCACATCCGCCTTGGTCATGTTGAGGGAGATGCCCTTATTGATCGCCAGGTCCTGGAGTTCCTTGACGGTCATCGCCTCCAGCCCGCTGGCCGACTGCGCCGCCTCCTTCAGCAGTTGCGCTTGCAGTTGGGCCTGGAGAAACGCCGCCTGCTTTTGTACCAGCAGCGCGACCAGTTCGTCCTTGCTGCGCAGCGCACCGATACCGTATTGCTTGAGCATCGCCTCCAGCGATTTCCCGGACAATCCGCTGCCATCCACGCCTTTGTCCGCCAGTAGTTTGAGGAAGTCGGCCTTGGTGCGCGCGATGGCGATGCCTTGCTGCTTGGCCAGCGCCTGCACCTGTTTCATGGTGAGCGCGCCGAGTTTCCCCGAATCGCCTCCTTCGAAGGCCGCCTTGAGCGTTTTCTGTTCATAGGCCTGGGCTGCGGCCATGCCGTCGATGCTCTGCGGAGGCAGGATACAGGCGTCGCCGGCACTCGGGGCGGCGCTGGCAGCGAGGATACCCTGCCCGCAGATGACCAGCGGCCACGCCGGATTGTGCCCGCACCGGCATTGCGGATGGGCCGGCTGGGCGGGGAACTGGTCGATGGGATACTCCTTGCCATCCAGCGGGCCGCACACCGGGCAGACACGCTCATCGTCCATCGTGAACCATTCCAGTCGCTGGATGCCGACCGCCTGGTGAAATTTGAGCTTGCCCAGGTTGTGCGCCCGCAGCACCTCGGTGCGGGCAATCACTTCCATGCGGTACTGCGCCTTGCTGAATACCTTTGTCCCGGCATGGCGGAAGGAGTCTTTGTCCTTCACCACCTCGCCGAGATCGCGCACGATGTCATCCACGCCTTTGCCGGTGGCAATCGCCCCACGAATCGTCCGCATGATGCCATCGGTCGTTTCGCGGTTGACATCGCCGGCCAGCGTGGTGGTGTAGTTGGCCAGGAAGTCGAGCGCATCGGTATCGACGATCTGGAAGGCTTTCGTCGTGAGCTTGTCCAGCCCATCGGGTGTGAGATCACGGTACACCGGCAGTTGCGCGGTGGCGAATTCCTCGATCCCGTGGTAAATGCCCAGCCGGAAGGCGGCTTTCGCTTCCGTGCGACAGCGGACGGTATGCGACCGTTTGAGCTGGGTCATGATGCCTTTGATGTCGGCATCCAGCCGCTCCAATCCCTTCAGCCCCGCCAGCTTGTTGTCCGGCAGCGAGCCGAGGGATTTGTAGCGCAAGATCGCCGCAGCGACCTGTTCGCGCGCAGAGGCCAGGTCGTCGGTGAGATCGTTCACCACCTGCTCGACATACCGATTGCGCGCGTGCAGGCTCTGCTCGACCGCCTGGCGGATCAGGTCGTGTTGTGAGGGGGCGCCGACCGGCATACGGACTCCTTACTTCCGGTCGAAAAACCGGCAGGCGCGTGTCTCGAAGGTGGTCTCCTGGCGCTGCACCGCACAGCGATTCTCCGCATCCTCGAAATGCCGGCACTCGTCGCAGATGGCGTCATCGGCACGTGCGCTGGCTGTCGCTACCTCAGGCGCCGCGGGTTTCGGGCCTAACCCCAAGATGGCACGCGCCTCATCGATGTCGAGCACGCCGAGGGTGACCATATCGACGATGGGTTTGGCCTGCTTCTCGTCCAACACATCGATGCCTGTCTTCTCCTGCGCGCGGTTGGCCGCTTCGACATCCGGGTCCAATTCCATCTTTACCTGCAGGCTGGAGCGGGAGATGAGCTTCCGGTCATAGAGGTCGAGCAGCAGCTTTTTCAGATCGACGGCATCATTCGGATCAAGGTCGTTGAACAGGTACTGGACGGTGGCATCCTCGTGCCCGCTCAAGGTGAGCCAGTCATCCACCACCCAGTCGAGGAGTTGCCGGGCGATTTGCTTGATCTCGCGGATCATCACCAGCATCTTCTGCATGGAGACGGAGGCCGTGGCAAAGTTCGGGCCGTCGCCGGTGACCAATGAGCGGGAGAGGCCCAGCGCCACGATGATGTCTTCCTTGACTTCCTTCACCTTCTCCTCGACGTTGAGCACACTGCCTTCCGCGCCATGCGTCTCCACCCCGACGTAGAACGGCACCACCAGCCCGGACTTCATATCCATCTTGTTGACCATGTCGCGGATGTCTTGCAGCATCTTCTGGTCGGGGGTGATGATGCGCTGGTTGTACGCCCCGCCCACCTTGATCATGCGAAACGGCGTCGCCCAGCGTTTGGCGATGGCCTGCTCAGCTTTGCGGTAATCGCGCAGCAGCTCGATGGACTGGAAGGCCGGCAGCACCAGGCTGTTGCCGCGCGGCGAGAACGGCGGTGCATCCCAGCGGAGGTGAATCACCTGTTCGACGGGCAGCGCGAGGCCATCCCCGGCAGCGGGGGCATCTTCGGGATACTGCTGCATCTCCATCAGCGTGCCTTGCGCATACTTCACTTTCACCGACGTGGGGTTGACGCAGGTAATCTCCTCGATGTCATGCCCATCCTGACTGTAGCGTTTGAAGCCGACCGCATCCCCTTTGACCAGGAGCTGCAGCAGCATATCCTTGACGAAGGTGGAGAGCGCCAGCCGGTCATGCAGCTCGGTCACCGCCTCCTTAACGGCCTCATCGTCACTGGCCAGCTTGATTTCATCGCCCACGGCAAAGCAGCGCCAGGAGTTGACGCAGTTCTTCACCAGCGGCTCTTCGATGTAATACGTCCACGCCCGCCGTGCGCGCTCCTCCCAGGTGAGCGGGATCGGGTCGGTGGGCGTAACGCTGATGAAGGCCGAGCCATCGATGACGGCGGCGCTCGCCTGGGGCACCGGCTGCGCCAGCGCGCCGGTCGCCTGCTGTGGTGTGCGGTATCGTGATTTCGCCATGAGCAGTCCTCGCTAAAAGAAGATCGGCGCCGTCAGCAAGGGTGCGACACAGACCGATTGCGTTTCACCCAGGTTGAGCCGTCCCAACTCGCGCACCAGGACGGCGCAGCGCACGGCGTCGATGATGTGATCGTTGCCCTTCGAGTAGACGACCGCGTTGTTGGTCATGGTGTAGGTGTGCGTGGTGAACTGATCCTGCAGCTCCAGGTCGCCGTGCGGGAAGCGTATTTCCCGGCGCTGGAGCATGCCGTTGATGAGGGAGGTCATCAGTTCCTTCGTGCGTTTGCGCACCTCCCCACCGTCCGGCGTGGGCAGCGTGGTGACGCCGCCGAAGTCCACTCCGCGTAGCCGCCCACTGAGATTGAGCGGGCGGTAGGCGTCAAGCGTCAGCAGTTCCTGCACCACCGCGCCCCCGTTGCCCCCGTTGTCGATGCCGATGCCCGCCGGGGTGAAATAGCGTTCCAGCAGCGCGACGAGCATGGAGAGGATCGGATACGCCACGCGCTCGCAATGGATGCGGAGCACCAGGCTGGCCACCGGCTTCTCCCCGGAGGCGTCCTGAAACACGACGATCTCGGTGGGATCGTTCGTATACCCCAGATCGGCGCCAATCCAGAACACCCCCGCCTGGGGAGTCAGGTCGAGCATGGCTTCCAGCAGATCGAAGAGCTGCTCGTTTTCCACGCAGCCGGACAGGTCATCGCCGGTGATGCGCACGGTGCGGTATTCGAGAATCTCCTGACAGGCGGCGTCGAACTGCTCCTGGTTGAAGGCGCCATAACTCGGTTTGCCGTGTTCGCCGGCCACCTCGTGCTGCCAGCCGTCGGTATCCTTCCCGCCGTAGAATTCCACCAGTTCTCGTTCACGCTCCGTCGTCCAATGCGGATTGAGCCAGGAGGGCCAGCGGAACTGGGAGAACTGCTCGGAGAAGGTCAGCCGGTAATAGGTGCTGGTGCGGATGCCGTTCGGCGTCGAGTAGATGCGCATGCGCCCCCCGGCCTTCAGGCATTGCCGGAGCGCTTTCCACGCCGACTCGGTCAGCCACGCCCCCTCATCGACCCATACGCGCTCCACGTGCAGCGAACGAAAGGCTTCCCCGTAGTTGCCCGCCGGACGGAAGTACAGGATCGAGCCGTTCTTGAACTCCACGCGGAAATACGGCTTGCGCTGAATCTTCGGCTTGCCGAAGGCGTTGACGGCAAGATGGGTGCGCAGCAACGGACTGGCATCGAGCTGGTACTCGACTTCCTCGATGATGGTGTCGAGGTGTCCCTGGTGCGGGGCAGCCACCAGCCCGGAGACGCCGCCGGTCGTGGTGGCGAAATACAGCGCATCGGTGGAGAGGACTATCGTCTTTCCCACGTCACGGCCATCGAGGTGGATGATGTTGCGGGCGATGCAGCGCAAATCGTCGATCTGGTGCATCCAGTAGCGCCGGGGCGACCCGTCGCGATTGAGTAGCACGGTCTCTCCCCAGACCACGGGATCGGCAAAGACCGTTTCCAGCAACCGCCGGTCCGCTTCCGGCATCTGCGCCGCCGCGGTGCGAACGTCATCCGTCATGCACGCCCTCCCCGGTCAGACGCTCGCGCGCCAATGCGCAGTAGTCGGCGTTCAACTCGATGCCGAGGAAACGGCGACCGTGTGACAGGGCGACCAGTCCGGTGGTGCCCGCGCCGGCGAAGGGATCGAGCACCGTCGCCGGCGCGGTTTCCGTCATGCCGCACGCGCAGGTAGGCTGCCAGCCGACCGTCACCCGGCGCGTGACATATTCCTCTCCCTGCGCGCGGGCGGCCTGGCGCAGCAAGGCCATGCGGTTCGCCCGGCTGCCCGTGGCATACCCGCTGTCCGTCTCGCCGTCATGCGCGGTGACGCTCTGCCGTTCAACGAGGCGCGCCCACGGCGCCCCACACGCCGGGCAGACGCCGTGCGCCGAGGTGGCGGCCAGTAAACATGGCTCCACCAGCCGTGGCGGGAAGACGGCGAAGTGCGCGCCACGGAACGGCTTGGTGGGGATGCGCCAGACGGTGCGCCGGTTGCGCCCGGCGGCATTCATATAGTCACCCATGCACTCGGCCTGCGCCATATTGTGCGAATGCTTGCCGCCATAGTCTTCGGCATCGCCATAGGCGCTGTGCAACCCGGAGGTATATCGGCGCAAGGATTCCGGCATGAGCGGTTCCATGATGGCATCGGCGTCGTAAAAGTATCGGCGCTGCTTGGTGAGCAGGAACAAGAATTCATGGCTGCGGGTGGGCCGATCCTTCACGCTTTCCGGGAGGCAGTTCGGCTTTTCCCAGACGATATCAGTGCGGAGATACCAGCCGTCTTCCTGCAGGGCGAACGCCACCCGCCAGGGTAGGCCCAGCAAATCCTTCGGCTTGATGGCGCTGGCATGGAACGGAAAGCTGGGCTTGTTGGGCGGCGTGCTGGCATCCGCCGTTCGATTCGCGCCGAAAGGTTTGTGCGCATACTTCGCACCCCAGTAGCCGGCATAGCAGTCGCCGAGGTTGAGCCACAGGGTGCCGTCGTCGCGCAACACGCGCCGCACGTCGCCGAAGATGCGCACCAGTGCGGCAATGTAGCCATCCGGTGTCGTCTCGCGCCCCACTTGGCCGGCGACGCCATAGTCGCGCAGCCCCCAATACGGTGGGGAGGTGATGCAGCAATGCACACTGCCTGCCGGCAGCGTTGGCAGCACCTCACGGCAATCTCCACACAGCAATTCGTATCCCGACATGCGACTTGACTTCCTTTCTCCTTCCTGCCCCAATTGCACAGAAGGAGGACTTCACCGATGACCCTCGACCAGGCGCTCGACGCCTTTTGCACACACCAGCGGGCGCAGGGACGCTCGGAGAAAACCGTCGCCATCTACGCCCATGATCTCCGGCAGGTGTTCACCCGGCTGGATGTCCGGCAGATCGCCGACATCACCCCGGCGCACCTCACCACCGTCCTGTCCGATCCCACCCTCATCACCGGCCCGGCGGGAACACCGAAGGCGCCGGCGACGCTCAATCGTGGCCGCGCCGCCATCCGTGCGTTCTTCGCCTGGGCGCTCGACGCGGGACACCTCACCGACAATCCGGCGCTCGGTATCCACCTGCAGCGGGCGCCACGGACGCCGCCGGCATTCCTGAGCGATACCGAGGTGCGCCGCCTGCTCAAAGCCTTGACCGGACGCACCAGCCCGCTGGCGAAGCGTGACCGGACGCTCATCGAAACCTTCCTCGCCACCGGCATTCGCCTGCAGGAACTGGTGGCGCTCGATATCGCGGATGTCGATCTCGATGCCAAGCACCTGCATGTCCGCCGTGCGAAAGGGGGGCAGCCCCAGGTCAAGTTCCTGAACACGCAACTCCGTGGCGTCCTCCGCGGCTATCTCCAGTGGCGGAAAAAACAGGGGGAATCCTGTCCGGCCCTGTTCATCAGCCAGCGGGGGACACGCCTGTCGCCCCGGCAGGTCGGCTATCGCTTTGAGCACTGGCTCCGAGAAGCTGGCATCGACAAAGCCATCACCCCGCATGGCCTGCGCCACACCTTCGCCACGCGGCTCTACAGCCGCACCGGTGACCTGCTGGTCGTCCAGCGCGCCCTCGGCCATCGCCACATCGCCACCACCGAGATTTACACCCACCTGGTGGACGGCGCCCTGGAAGAGGCGCTGGAGCGATTGTGAGTGACCGGTCATGACAGTACGCGACACCCTCACGACACCCTGCGAACCATGGGAGGAACTACGCGGAAGAACACATCCCGCCCATGACATGCGAGACAGGCATTGTCGCCAGATGGAGAGGAACGTGGGAATCGGCCTCACCACACTGCAGAGAACAGTGCTTCTCTGCAATGCCGACTCGCTCAACACGCTGTTTCACGCGTGCGCCTTGCCGGTCTTTTCCGGTGTTCTCTGCAATGTTTCCGGCGTTTTCTCCGACGCCTCATCCCTGCCGGCCAGTTCTTCTTGCCGCTGCCGTGCCCGCTCGACCAATTGCATGGCGTAATCCAACGGGCTGGGCACCCCATCCGCCGGCCCATCGCCCTCGCGCATCTTCTTTGTCAGCTTCAAATCCATCATATGCGAGCGGATCATCCGGTCGAGCCGTTCCACCGCATCCCACTGTTCGGCCATCAACGCGCGGGTGATCTTCAGGCAGTAGATGGCAAACAACTCCAACTGCACCATATCGCCGCTGCCGTTGAACGCCGTCTCCTCCCGGAAGATGTCGATCATCGCCGTGAACAGCGCCATCTCTTCGGCGCCGAAGATGCGGTTGGCAAAGATGCCGTGTTGCAATTTGGCGCGATACGGATGCGGGGCATTCGTCTTGTCGCCGGGCTTCCGACCCGTGGCACGCTGCAAAGTGCGGACATAGGCCGTCTCATCTGCCGGCAAGGTCTCGATAGTCTTCGGTTTTGGCGGTGTCTTACGCGTCATTTCCCCTCCTGACTTTCGAGGAAGGCTGTCCGGCGGGAGGGAGGCGTTTCGCCTGACTCACGATGGCAGCTATCCTCCCCCTCGACGCAGGCGTCTCCCTGGTAAATCATGTTTACAACGGTTAACGCCCTTTGACGATCTCGCTGAAGAATCTTGCAGACGCCTTGACGGGTGAGTCCGGTGCGAAAGGCGATCTGGTTCAGGGAGTAACCCTGCATCCGCAAGTCCAACACTTTCAGCCGGTTGAAGTCGCGCCGGGTGACTGGATACGGGATATACAGCACCTTGCCGGCTGCCAACCGCTGCACTTCCTGCAGCAGTGGCTTGGGTAGTATTTTCAACGCATTCTGATAGCGTTTCACGGATCGGCCCATCATCATCCCTCCTGCACCGTCCGGTGCGGTCGATGGAAGGTCAGCACGGCCCCTCCCGGTTTTTCCGAGGCCAGGGCGACGCCATCCGCGGTCACCTCCCCGATACGCCGACCGCTTAGGAAACAGACCAGACCGTAGTCCTGCCCGCAGGGGAATTTGTACCGCCCGCTGGTCTGGAAGAGGTCGGCATCCGTCCAGCCCACAGCATGGGCGCGTTCGCGGATGTCATTCACCTTCAGGAAATCATCAAATGATGGCGATTCCTCAAATAGCCACTCACCAGGCATGGGAAATGCGAGAATCGGCAGCGACGCCTCCAGATCATCGAAATCTTCGGGCTTCTCCTCGCGCGCCAGCGCGAACGCTCGCTGTTCATACATGGTGTAGTGCGGGTTGGGGATGAGTGGCGTTCCGTACGCATCCATCAGGTAGCGCAAGTCAGCTTGTCCGGGTTGCTGGTCATCGGTCATGATGTCCGCCCAGCCGTCGGGGAACCATTCATCCGCCGGGTAGGAGCGCACGATCCAGCCTTGCCAGGCTCCCGAGCGCATGCGGACACGACGACCCGCCAATGCATCTTGTGAGGCACAGGAGTCGTCGGTGTGCTCGCTTGCGCTGACGGCATCCTGCAGCAGCACATCGATCCCCATTGACCTTCGCACACTCGGCACCGGATAGGTCATCGGCGAAAATGTGCTGATCGTCTGGAGCAAGGTGTCTTCGCTGAACAATGCCACCGCGCGATCATGCATGGTATTGAAGCGCTGCCGGAGGATGTCGTACTGAGCATCCGGGAGGATGCCGACGTCATGCTGGTGGCGCGCGCGTTCCATCTGGGCACGCAGCCAGGCGTAATAGTCAGGGGAGAGACGACGGAAGCACTTTCCCTCGATGACGAGATCGTCCGATGCCGGCGAAAGGTTCTCTCGGCAGTCGAGATCGGTTGCCACAAAGGGGAGTGAAATATGGGTGCTCGGTCGCGTCGCCGTAGTGGTCATCTATCAACCACTTACGAGTCACGACGCCGAATTCGCAAAAATGACGGGGATTATTTTCCAGGGTGTCCATGCGGAGTGTCGCTGAGCGGTCGGTGTTCCCATACCGCAGGGGTGAGCAGACGTGCTGAGCGGTCGGTGTTCCCATACGGCGGGAGAGCGCCGTCTCGCTTGGGCGAGCACAAATGCGGTGCTGTTGTGCGTGTGAACGACCGTATGTCGGACGGTTGGACGGTCGGTGTTCCCATGTTCCCATGATTCGGGATATAGAAGCCGGCTGGCTGGTGCTGTGAAAAAAAATATGAAAGCCTCGTATAAGAGACAGACCTTATCTTATATATTGGTTTCTTCTTTTCTTCTTTTTTGACTTCTCACCCGCGAAAACACCCCCTTACGTAGATAAGTAATAAGGTATCCGTCTCCGTAGAGGGCGCTTTCTATTTTTTTTCACCGATGAGCCGGGCGACCTATATATCCAGAATCATGAGAACATGGGAACACACCCCCCAGACAGACGCCGCGCGAGAGCGCGATTGAGCGTGATGCGCACACTTTCGTGCCGATTCGAGCCGCGCTATCGTCTGCTGATCATTGGGAACACCGCCACGCCATGAGCACACGGTTCTCCTGGGAACACCGTCGCGTCGTCACCCCCTCCGGTGAAATTTCACCGGCCCACCGAAAAAAGTTCCGAAGAATTTTTCACGCTCACATTCTCCCGATTTCCCCCTGTTTTGCCCCCCGGATGGTGCCTCTTCAGTGAAATTTCACCAGGGAAGGCTGAGGCTTCGGCATCAGCCGCACAGGCGCCGTCCTGCATCCCGGTCACGCCCAGGCCTCCATTTCACACCCAAGGAGGCCATCATGGCACCGCACTTCACTTCGTGTTCCCATCCCTGTGAGCTGGACGTCGTCATCGAGCGCGTCATCACCCACTATGCCCGTCGCCTGCGCCAACTGCTCGATCTCTCGCCCGAGGATCTGGCGGATGTTCGCCAGGACTTGACCGTCGCCGTGTTGAGCGCGCTCCCCAAATTTGATCGTTCGCTCGCCTGTCTGCAAACCTTCCTGGATCGCGTGCTGCGCAACGTCGCCACCGATATCCTGCGACGCACCCTGCAGGATCGGGCGCGGTTGTGCGCCATGCCCGGTCTGACCGACGATGACGATGCCGAGAGCGACCCGCGCGTCTGTGACATCACCGGCACGGGAGAAGGCGCCGATCACCGCACGCTGACGTTGGCGGCCACGGAGGTGATCGACACCTCGCTGGAGCTGGACGCGTTTCAGCGCACGTTGCCCCTCGAACTGCTGGTGATCTTCCGCGGTTTGATGCTGGGGCTGAACGGATGCCAGATCGCCCGGCAACTCGGCATCGGCGAATCACTGGTGCGCTACCGGATCAAAAAGCTGCGCACGCATTTCCTCGCCTTTTCTCAACCGATCAGCCTGCCGGCGGATGCTGACTCGCCCATGCAGTAACACCCAGTCCCATGACGAGACCGGCGGAACGTGCCTCGAAAAAAATCGTCCCCGAGTTTGCGAATTCGCCGGTCTTGTCCCGTAAGTGGCATCTGAGCCACGTAAAAGGAGGCAGACATGCCACCCCTGGTGACCACCTATTCATTCTGGAATAGCTATCGGAATTGTCCACGCGCCTGCGGCTGGCGCTATCTCGAAGAACTGGCGCCCATCGAGCGCAATGTCAACCTGCGCTTTGGCTCCCTGATCCATCAGTGTCTCGAACGCTGGCACCAACGTCATGACCTGGTTGAGACGCTGGAAACCATCGAGCGGGCCTGCGCCGGCAGACGTTATGAGCCGGACGTCAACGCCGCCTGGCATCTGGCCACCGCGATGATGCTGGGCTATGCGCTGCGCTACCCGGAGGAAACGTTCACCGTCGTGGCGCTGGAGCAAACCTTCGCCGGCCCGTTGTATAACCCGGAGACCGGCAGACCGTCGCGCTCCTTCACGCTGGCGGGCAAGGTCGATGGGCTCGTCGAGCAGGATGGCGAGCTTTTCCTGCTGGAGCACAAAACGGCGTCGACCATCGACAGCGAGTACCTGGAGAAGCTCTGGATGGATTTCCAGATCTTGCTGTATGCCTACGTGTTGGAAAAGTACCGCGGCCTGCGCATTGCCGGCGTGATCTACAACATCCTGGTGAAGGCCAAATTGCGCCAGGGACAGGGTGAGACCGACGCGGAATTCCGCCAGCGCGCCGCGGAGCTGGCCGCCAAGAACAAAAACGGTAAAACAACCGCCACGCGCAAGCTCCCGGAAGCGGATGCCGATTTCCAGGGGCGCCTGCGGGCCAAGTATGCCGAACCGGGCATGTTTCACCGCGAGGTGCTGTATTTCTCGCGAGAGCAAATCGCCGAAGTCGAGTGGGAACTCTGGCAGCTCGCCCAGCAGTTCCTGTGGGCCCGGCGTCACGGCGGGCTGCTCCGCAACACCGGCTACTGCTTCCACTACGGTGCGCCGTGCGCCTACTACCCGCTGTGCCGGGCCAACGGCGCCGACCATGTCATCGCCAACCTGTATGAGCGCCGTCCCCCGCATGAAGAATTGCTCACAACGCCGGACGACGCCCCCGTATTCTGACCGATACAAAGGAGACCGATTCAATGTTACCAACCGCGAAGACCCCTGCGAAGGAAAACCTGGCCGACCTGTCCATGCTGGTCTATGGCCGGCCCAAGTCCGGGAAATCGAGCTTCTGCGCGCAGGCCGACGGCGCGCTGTTTCTGGCGACCGAGGCCGGGCTGAACCACCTTGATACCTATCAGGTGCCCATCAGCTCCTGGGACGAACTGCTCGACGCCTGCGCGGAAATCGCCACCGGCGACCATCCCTTCCGCACCGTCATTCTCGATACCGTCGATAACGCGTACCGCTTCTGTTCGGACTACGTCTGCCGGAAGCATCACGTGGATCATGAGAGCGACCTGTCTTATGGCAAAGGCTACAGCCTCGTGAGCAATGAGTTCACCCGCGTGCTCACCAAACTGTCGCTGTTACCGTATGGCTTCTACCTGGTCTCCCACGCGCAGGACATCGAGATCGAGACACGCTCCGGGAAGCACCTGCGCACCGTGCCGACGCTGCCGGAGAAAGCGCGCAAGGTGGTGCTGGGCCTGGTCGACATGATCCTCTTCGTCGATTTCGAGCCGTATCAGGATGAGCAGGGCGAGACGCAGTATCGCCGCGTCATTCGCACCAAACCCACCAACACCTACGAGGCGGGAGATCGCACCGGACGACTGCCCGATACCCTGCCGCTGGACTATCCGGCCTTTCTCGAGGCCTTCGACACCAATCCGTTCCGTGATCAATAACCCGATCTGACCGACACAAGGAGACCACCATGAGTAACACCGAGTATGTCACCGACCTGGCCCGTTTGGATGAGGCCTACGTCGACTGCGAACCCGCCGAGCGCAAAGCGTTCGAGGAGGTGCCGCCCGGACGCTACCAGGCGCTCATCGACCGCCTGTACCTGGATCGTGCCAAATCCAGCAAACGCCTCCTGCTGAAGTGGGAATTGCTCATCGCCACCGGCCCGCAGAAAGGCCGTCGCCTCTTCCGCAACAACACGGTGGAGACGCCGGACAACCTGCGCTGGCTGAAGGCCGACCTGCAGACGGCGGGGCTGACCATCACCCGGCTTTCCGAGCTGCCGGAATACCTGGACGCAAAAACACTCATCGGCGTCATGCTGGACGTTACCGTCGCCTCGAAAGGGTCGGGCGACCAGGCACGCACGAACATCTACCTGAACAAACGGATCGACCGGGACGGCGACACCCCGGCGTCCGCTGCCGCGCCGGCGGCAAAAGGAGGCAGCCGTGGCCTCTCGCGCTTCTAAGCCGATCCTGGTGATCGATACGCGGGAGCAGCGCGGCTACACCTTCCAAAGCGACCGGATTGGGGGCGTCGTGCATGCGGCGCTCCCCGCCGGCGACTACACCGTGCAGGGGAGTGAGATGCAGATCGCCGTCGAGCGGAAATCGCTGGCGGATTATATCAGCACGGTGGTCCACGCCCAGGAGCGGTTTGGGCGGGAACTGGCGCTGCTGAAAACCTACCCGCGCGCCTGGATCGTCGTGGAAGGGTCGCTCGATGACGTGCTGCAGGGGCGATACGACTCGCGCGTCACCCCGCAGTCGCTGCTCGCGATGACTGCGTCACTGATGACGCGCTACGGTATCCCGGTGCTCTTTGCCGGAGATCGTCCCAGCGCCCGCGCGCTGGTCGAGGAATTGCTGGTGCAGTGGCATGCGCACCAGGCGGAAAGGAGGGGCGCATGAGCGCTGTAGCCACGCCGGTACCTGAAGAAGTCACCGTCCGCGGACGCGTGGTGCATCTCTTTTATCAGGCGCCGCATTTCACCGCGGGGGTGCTGAAATCGCCGCAGGACGGGAAGGTGAAGTTCTCCGGCAAGTTCATGGTCTCCGACGGCGATGATGTCTGCCTGATCGGGCACTGGGAGCAGCACCCGCAATATGGTCGCCAGTTCACCGCCGTGGGGGTAAAACAGGAGTTGCCGCTCGATGCGGACGGCCTGGCGCAGTATCTGGCGCACGATCCCGCCTTCCATGGCATCGGCCCGGAGCGCGCGCGCAAAATCGCCGAGGCCTTTGGCGACCGGTTCGATACCGTCATTCGGGCAGAGCCGTGGCGGGTGGCGCAGGTGGCCCAGCTCAAACCCGACGTGCTGGAAACCTTGCAGCGGGAATGGATACAGCGCTCGGAAGTCAATGCGTTGAGCGCCTGGCTCAGCGCCTATGGGCTGACCCATCGCCAGATGACGAAACTGGTTGAGTATCTGGGGCAGAACGCGAAAGCGCTGTTGCAGGACAACCCGTATGAACTGAGTCGTCTGCTGCCCGGCTTCGGCTTTGCCCGCGTGGACGAGATGGCGCAAAAGATGGGGGTGGCCAAGGAACACCCGGCCCGCATCGCCGCCGCCTTCCGTCACTTGCTCAGCAAAGCCGAGCAGGACGGGCATTGCTGGCTGGAGGAGAACGTGTTGCTGCACGAGGCCTTCAAAGCGCTGTGCCTGGACACCCTCGATGCGCAGCGCCTTATTCAGACACAATTGGATGCCGAAGTGGACGCAGGCCGTCTCTACCGCACGGATGGCGGTGGGCGCCAGGTCGTCGCGTTGCCGCTCCTTGCCGAGCGGGAACTGACGATCATCCGCACCCTGGTGCGGGAATGCGCAGTTCTCGATGATGGGGCGATGGAGTGGGAGGCGTTGCTCGACGAGGTCGCACCGGGTCTGCACGCGAGCCAACGGGTGGCGGTGCTCACGGCCTGCCGGCATCGACTCTCGCTCATCGCCGGCGCGGCGGGATCGGGCAAGTCCTTCACGGTGGCGGCGATTTATCGGCTGTTTGCGCAGATCTGGGACGACGTGGTGCTGGCGGCGCCGACCGGCAAGGCGGCCAAACGACTGGAGCAACTCTGTGAGACGGAGGCGAAGACGATTCATCGCCTGTTGGAATATAACACCGTCTCATGGGGGCGCCACCGGGAGAATCCACTGGAGGCGGACGTCGTCATCATCGACGAGGTGAGCATGTGCGACATCCATCTGGTGTGGCGCCTGCTCGAGGCCATCGACTTCACCCGCACCCGGCTGATCCTCGTCGGCGATCCCAACCAGTTGCCGCCGGTCGGCCCGGGCAATGTGTTGCGTGATCTGCTGGCCCGCCGGGTGATCCCCACCACGGTGCTCGATCAGGTGGTGCGCCAGGCCGGCGTGTTGAAGGAAAACTGCACCGCGATCCTGCACGGCGAACTGCGCGAGACGGCGGATGGCGTCACCGGGCACTTGCGCCCGTGGTACTGCCTCGACGATTGCCGCGATGACGCGCTCGTCTGCGAGACGCTGGAGCAGATCATGCGCGAGGTGGTGCCGCGCCTGGGCCTGGACCCGGTGCGCGACGTACAGGTGCTCACCCCCACCAATAAGGGGCCACTCGGCACCCGCGCACTGAATCTCCTGTTGCAGCGACTGATGCAGGAGCAATATTACGGCATTCAGGTGCCACCGGTCCCGGAGCATCGCCGCCCGGAGTTCTACCGCGGCGACAAAGTGATGCAGACGAAGAACAACTATGATCTCGAGCTGATGAACGGCGCCATCGGCGTGGTGCGCGACATCGTCAGCGAGGAGACGAAGCCCGGCCAGTACGTCGAGCAGTACGTGCTGGATTTCGACGGACGGGAGATTCGCATCCCGCGCTGTTCGGAAGACGCGGACGATCTGATGCTCGCCTATGCCTCGACGGTGCACAAAGCGCAGGGGTCGGAGTTCCCGGTGGTGATTGCCATCGTGCATCGGGCGCAAGCGTTCATGTTGAATCGGAATCTCCTGTATACCGCTGTCACGCGGGCGCGCCAGTCCGCCATTGTGCTGGGCGACAGCGCCGGCATGCGGCAGGCGGTCAACAAGCGGGATGTCGACCGCCGCAAGACCTTTCTGGCACTGGTCGATCTGGAAGAAATCGCAAAAGGAGCCTTGGGTGAATGAACTGTATTACGTAGCGTTTATCGTCGACCACGACCTGTGCGTGAACACGACCGTCATCGTCGACGCCGGCATCGATTTGCTGGCCGGCCCGTTTCTGACGCCGGAGATCGCCCGGCGTGCCATCCGGTTGGCCTGTCAGCGCCATCCGCGGCTGGCGGCGTTCGCGGGGCTGGCGCATTTTCTGGTGACGAGCCAGCACACGGCGCCCGCACGCCTGGACATCGTTTCGGTGCGCCCGGAGCAAGTGCGCGACTATAACCGGCGCCATGACACGGCGCTCCCCTGGCCACCGGCGTTGTTGCCATTGCCTGAACATCGAACGGTCGCATGTGAGCGCGTAGGCGAGGCTGGTCGAGACAGATGACGAACGCAGGGAGATTGCAATGACTCTATATAAACATCGGATTATTGGCAAAATGCTGCAACTCACACTCTATGCATTTGATCCCTGGGGCATCAATAGTGACGAAGATGCAGTGGCGCGGTGGACGAGGGTGTTGCCGCTCCCACACCGGGATGAGGATGCATTTGATGCCTGTTGCGACCGTGCGCGGGAACTCGTCGGGCTGGGGCATTCGCAAGCCGAGATCTTTTGGGTGCTCGATATCTACAATCGGATCGCGTGTCAAGGCGCCTTGCCCATCGCCACGGTGTGCTACATTGCGGCGCGGTGCAAAGAGCATGACGATATCCCCGGCTTTCAACATCTGCTGTATCTGCTGTGCGACGGCATCATTACCGAGCACATTGAACTTGGCCAACCCATCACAGATGATGCATGGCACAAGTTAACGGCGTTGGCTTCTGATGGAGATGCATGGCATGACCACCCAGCCGCGCGATGATGTGCGCGCTTATTATGCGGACCTTCGCGCGGCGTCGGAGATCGGGGCCATCGCCCGCATCCTCCTCGGTGATCGCATCACCGAGGAGTCCGCGCGGCTGCTGAAGGCCAATTGCCTCAATCATGCCTCCGTCAGCGGCACCTCGCTGCATATCGAACTCGACACACAACTCTGGCGGTGCTGGGGGTGTGGCGTCAGCGGGGATGTCCTGCAACTCGTCGAGTTTGTGCAGTCTGGCAAAGTGACCATCGGCGTCACCGGCGAGATGACGGAGAGCCACCGGGCCGCACGGGATTGGCTGGCCGACCACGTGGGCATGCCGAAACTGTCGCACCTGGGACTGTCTCCCGAGGAGATCACGGGGATCGAACGGCGGGAATGCTCGTTGCGCCGGGCACGGCAGGTGCTCACGACCGCCGCCGCGTGGTATCACGAGCGCTTGCTGGCCAATGTCGAGGTGATGGCCTGGGTGCAGGCGCAATATGGGTTTACCGAAGCGATCATCCGCCAATTCCAGATCGGCTACGCCGACCTCAACGGGTTGCGCGCGCATCTCTATGCTCAGCAGTTCACGACCGAGGAGCTGGTGGGCAGCGGGTTATTTCTGCCCAATGACGCGGGGCATGAAGAGCAGGTCTTGCCGTTTTTTGCCCAGCGACTGATCTTTCCGTACCACAGTCATGGGCAGGTCGTCTATTTTATCGGACGCCAAACACCCTGGACGGAGAACAGTAAGTATGAAGACAAGCGGAAATATAAAAAGTTACTCACGCACGATCCGGGCAAATATTCCTGGATCGTCGAGGGCATTGCCAATGATCACCTCTATAACGAAGACCTGCTGAGCACCCGTCCGCGCACCGTCGTCATCACCGAAGGCATCACGGACTGTATTGCGCTGCTCGCGCAGGGCTTTCCCGCCATCAGTCCGGTGACCGTAAAGTTCCGGCGTGAGGACACGCCTCGCCTGATTACACGGTTGCGTGGTGTCGATGAGGTGGTGATCTGCCAGGACAATGAAATCTCCCAGGCGGGCTGGCAGGGGGCGCTCGACACCGCACAGGACTTACAGGAGGCCGGCATTCCCTGTCGGATCGCCGTGCTGCCGCTTGGTGAGACACAGGAACAAGCGCGTGCCGAATTGCAGGCGCGATTCAACCTCGAGCAGCCGGACGGCAATCAGTCCGTGGAGACGCGCCTGAAGAAGTACGCTGAGGCAGAGCGCCAGGACGCCCACCGCTTGCTGGCGCAGGCGAAAATCGATGTCTGCCAGTTCTTCCGCGACGGCGGCACGGCGGACGCGTTTCGCGCGGTGATGCAGGCGGCGCAATCGCCCCTTGATCTGACCATCGCCACCCTGTCGGCGACGACGCCGCTGCGCGATCAACAGACGACGGTGGAGAGCATCCTGCGCCAGATCGCCCGGCAACCGATGCTGCTCCACAGCGACTTGTTGAAAGCGGTGCGTGCGCGCCTGGGGAACGCCATCGGCATGACGGAATTGCGGCGGATGCTCAAAGCCGCGGAACAGGGGACACAGGTCGAACAGCGCGAGCAGCAGCGCCGGCAGGCCGCCACGCCGACCGGGGCGGGCGAACTGGTCTGCGATGATGGGCAGCGGCGGCTCTCCCTCGTGAATAACGGCATCCTCCGCGAGACCGTGCGGGAGACGGCCCAGGGGCCGGTCGTCACGCGCACCACGATCAGCAATTGCCACGTGCGGCTGACCCGCGATGTCGTGACCGTGGAGCCCGCGGACGTGCAGGACGGCACGTCGTTCACCAAGCGAGAGTTTTTCGGGCAACTGGTGGGCGATACCTGGGAGAAGCCATTTACCATCGATGCGATGCGCTGGCCGTTGAATGCGGATCTGGCGTCCCACATCGCCAAGGCGGGCGGGGTCAAAGTGCTCCTGGAGACCGGTTTTTCGCTGGACGATATCCGGCGGGTGGCCTTCCATCTCTCCACGGACATCGAGCACAGTACGGTCTATCGCATGTTCGGCTATCATCCCACCGAAGGCTTCATCAGCCCGACGTTGACCATTCGTGACGGCGAGATTGTTCCGACCGCCTCCCAGCATATCATCGTGGATGTCGGCGCCAAATATAACAAAGCGCAAAACCTGGACCTGGCGCCCGCCACCGTGGACGAGGTGCGCGAGGTGATCCGCCACTTGCTGACCGACTACCTGCGCATCCGTCCCTATCAGGTGACGTTGCCGGTCTTCGCCCACGCCTTCACCGGCCCGGTGCTCTTCGGCAGTCCGCTGATCGAGGTGGGCTACACGCCCTATATCCTCTTCATCGGCGGCTCCTCAGGCAAGGGAAAAACCGAAACCGCGCGACTGGCGCAATGCCTGTGGGGCGATTTTCCCACCAAGGAGCGGATGGCCGGCTTCGGCAGCACCACCACGGTGAATCGGCAAGAAGCCGCGCGCTGCATCGGCGGCTTGTGGACCATCGATGACTATAAACGGCAAAAGGTCGTCAACGAAGCGCAGATGGCCGCGGAGAACATGTTCACCGATTATGCGGACATGCAGTCGCGCAAGAAAGGGACGCCGGGCGCGAAAGTGATCTCCAGTCTGCCCATCAAATGCATGCTGCTGGTGACGGCGGAAGATGCCGCGCTGTCACAGACGGCCGCGCTGGCGCGCTCCCTGCAGGTCGATTTCTGCAAGGACGGCGACACCACGGCGATCTACCAGCGCTGCCAGGCGATGTCGTCCCGCTACCGCACGGTGATGGCGCTGTTTATCGCCTGGTGGCAACGCCAGGAGTATGCCATCTGGCTGAGCCGGGCCACGGACATCCGCGAGACCTTCCTGGCGAAGCTGCAGGAGCAGGAGATCAGTGGCGATAACACCATGCGCCTGGTGGGCAATGCCACCCTGTCCTTGCTGGCGCTGGAGGCGTTTCAGGCCTTTTGTTACAGCCTGGAGATCAATCCGCAGGACCTGACGGGGTTCGATCTCTCCGTCGAGTATTCCGCCATCCTGGATGAGATGCTGGTGAAGATGCACCGGCTGGTCGGCAGTGCCAAACCCGGCCAGGTCTTTGTACACATCCTGGCGCAGTTGCTGCTGTCAGGGCGCGTGTATCTCCTCGACGGCACCATGAGCGCCGATCCGCTGCCCGGCGCCCGACGCATCGGCCAATACCGCTGGCAGGAGGGGGCCATCGATATCTTCTCCTCCGTGGTGATGAGCGAAGTGCGGGATATGTATCGCCGGAGTGAGGAGCACAACCTCATTTGGTCCACTCAGGCCATTGGTAAGCAGTTGGCGGAAGAGGGGTACCTGTGCGACGGCGCCGATGAGAACCGCGGCTTTCAGAAACGCGCGCGGGTGCAGGGCGAAGGCCGGGACGGCAAGCCGGTCTATGTCTGGCGCATCCGTAAGGATCGCTTTGACGAGGTGCTGGCCGAGTTTCAGGGTGACGGCTAATCCGAAAAAAGGCGCCGAGACTTTGCGAATTCGTCCGGCTGTCCCGTAAGTGGTTAATAGATGACGACGACGCCCGCACCCATCGTGCTCCTCGAAATAGACGGCACTCGCCTCTCCCTCGACCTGACGGGAGACCTGGTGTCGTTCAGCTACGAGGATCATGAAAAGGAGATGGACCTGCTGGAGGTGACGTTGGCCGATCCCACGCTGGCCCTGGTCGATCACCCGCTGCTGCAGGAAGGCAAGGAGATGCGCGTGCGCTTCGGCTATGCGGACAACCTGTCGCCGACTAAAGTGGCGGTGATCAAGGAGATCGGCTATGACTTCCCGGAAGCGGGGGCGCCGACGATCACCATCAAGGCCTATGACAAGGCCTGCAAGTTGTCTTCCGAGCAGGTGCAGCGGGTATGGGAGCAGCCGGGCGGGATTCGGGCGAGTGACATTGCGACCATCATCGGCAACGAACATGGCCTGACGCCGGTGGTCACACCGAGCATCGACTGGTTTGCCCGGCTGCATCAGAGCAAGCAGTCGGATGCGCAGTGGTTGTCCCATCTGGCGACGACCGCACGGGCCTCGGACGGGAAAGGCACGACCGGCTATGTGTTCTACGTCGAGGGGGAGGAATTGCATTTCCATCCCCGTGGGCTGGAGAAGCCGCCGGCGATGGTGCTGGAGTATTTCACCAGCCGGCAAGGCGTCCTGCGGTCGTTTCGTCCACAGACGAATACCCAGGGGACGGCGACGGGTGGGCAATCCGCAAAAGCGGTCGGCGTCGATCCGAAAACGAAAGCGCCAGCGACCAGCACGGCGGATAATGCCTCGACCCCGGATCGTCCGGTGCTCGGGGACAAGTCCGCCCTCACGCAGGGGCCACCGGCACGTCCGGTGGTGATCGATGCGAATTCCGGCAAGCGCCGGTAAGGAAAGGTGACCATGGGGAAACCGGGAGGACAGCGTGCAGGGAAAATCACCCTCGCGGCGGGCACGGCAAAGACCCAGCCGGCTGCCGAGCACGCGTTCGTCGCCGGGGAACTCGGCCAGGTCACCGCGGAGGCGACGACCATTGGCTTACCGACCATGCGAGCCAAGCAGAACTGTGAAGTGCGCGGGGTGGGACGGAAATTCTCCGGCGTCTATTACGTCGAAGCCGTCCGCCACCGCATCGACAGCGGCGGGTATAGCTGCGAATTGACGCTCCGTCGCAATGCGCTGGGGAAAGGCGCGGGCCACACGGCATCCGATACGCTCGGTAAGCGTAACACGCAACATGCGTCCCAGGCCGCGTCACCGTCCACGCCTTCCCCGGCGCATCCCCAACCAGCCGTCACCATTGACGCCAATACGGGCCGACGGGTCCGATAGGAGGAGACACCATGCCGTTACAAGTCGCGACCACGCCGCACACCCTGTATCAGAACTGGCAGTTCGCCATCGAGATCAATGGGTTCGACGTGGCGCTCTTTCAAAAATGCTCGCTCCCGAAAACAGAATTCGAGGAAGTGACCTTTGCCCCCGCCGGCTCGCTCTTCGACGAGAAGGTCGCCGGGCGGATGAAGTTCGACGACCTCAACCTGGAGAAGGGCACGCTCGCCGACGGCTCCGAGGATGCCGCCCGGCAATGGCTCTTGCAGGTGGGTAATCCCACGCTGGGAGTCGGCGGCACGCCCGCTTTGTATCTGCGTGATCTCGACATCGTGCAGTATGACCGGACGGGGGTGGAAACCCGGCGCTGGCATATTCACGGCGCCTGGATCAAGTCGCTGGACTATGACGATCTCGAGGGCGGCAAGACCGACAACAATATCGAGAAGCTGGGCCTCGCCTACCAATACTGGGATTGAGGAGGACACATGTATCCCTTTACCTTACCGAGCGGCGCCCCCTGCGTCCTGCGGGAACTGACCGGCGCCGAGGAGGAATTGCTCACCAATGCCAAACTGCTGCGCAGCGGCGAAGCAATCAATCAGGTGCTACGCAACTGCCTGGTGCAGTTGGGCGAGCAGACCGAGGTGACCACCACCGCTGTGCTCGATCTGCTGGCAGGCGACCGCCTCTTCATCCTGGTGAAGCTCCGGCAGATTTCGCTGGGCGACGAGATGACGCTCACGCTGACTTGCCCGAACACGAATTGCCAGGGCGCCAACCAGGTGCCCATCAATCTGGAAGACCTGCCGGTCACGCCGTATCCCACCGAGCGGGAATTCACCTGCACGCTGCCCGGCTCCGGGCAGGTGGTGCGCTTCGGCTATCTCGATGGCCACAAGGAGAAGCGGCTGGCGGCGTTGCCCGAGGCGACCATCTCGCAGGGCATGCTCATCCGCATCCTGGACATCGACGGCACGGCGCCCAACAAGAAGACCGTGACCGAGATGTCGTTGAAGGATCGCCAGGCGCTCCGGCAGGCGATGCTGGCGGTCGACGGCGGGGTCGAGACCACGGTGGACACCACCTGCCGGCACTGCGGGCAACCAATCCGCGCTCGCGTGGAAGCCGACGCCGGTTTTTTCTTCCCCAACGGTCGCTGATGCAGGATGCTTTTTTCCTGGCCTATGGCGGCCTGCACTGGGGCTTCGAGGAGATTCGCCGGTTGCCGTTGCGCCGGCGCGCGGAATTTGTCGAGGCGCTCGACCGCCAACTGGCGTATGAGCGCGAGCATCTGAAAGGATAATCGTATGGCCTGGTCGCACGACTATGGCACTGTCGCCAACACCAATGAACTGCTGGGCAAAATCCGCGACTTCCTCGTCGGGCGCGGCTGGACCGTCGCGGATGACTACTCGCTGCTCACGGTGCCGTTTATCGCCATGCGCTCCACCGGGGAAAGCGGTGATAAAAAGTTCGGCATCATGATCGACCGCGTGCCGGGCTATGAAGGCTTCAATACCTGCGTCTTCCGCACCTGGCAGACGGTGGCGCCCTACTGGACGCCGAATCCGGGCACACTGAAGTGTTACAACCCCAGCGGCAGCACCGCCTATTTCGACGCCCAGTCCGGTGCTCCCAGTTTCCTCGGCAGTTTCGCGGTGGGCGATACACTGTGGGGCTTCAACCCCACCACCGGCACCAGTCGCTATCGTGCCGCGGTGGGCCGCATGCGCGTCGCAGCGGTCACCGATACGCGCCTGACGCTACAGACCGGATCGGGCACCGTGCTGCCGGGCTATTGGGACGCCACCGCCGATCCCACGTACATTCTCACGAAGGGTGGGCCGTTTCTCATCGGGCGCTGGACGGAGACAGCCTTCGATGGGTTGGAACCGACCATCCCCGGATCGGCCAGTTCCTTCGCCTATTTCCTCTTCGGCGACAAAGACACGCTGATCGTGGTCACACGCATCGGCACCAGCTATTACGGCACGTATGTGGGGTACGTCACCCCCTACCACGACCCGCGCACCACGACCACGTTGACCGAAGTGACCGCCGGCGTGAGCACCACCGTGCAGGTCGCCGATCCGAGTCTGTTCACCGTCGGCGGACGTTACCAACTCATCAACGACGTGACCGGCCATATCTTCCGCGTGGCAAGCATCGCCGGCAACACGCTCACCTTCGCCGCCGGGCTGGAGGGTGGGCTGGCCACCGGCGTCACCTATCCGGTCGGCACGCTCTGTGGTGAAGACCTGTTTCCGGTGTGCCGGGCGACCTTGCGTAACTACAGCAGCGACAACGCCGCGACCTTTCCCGGCGATTGGGGCACCGTCAACTGCGGGGATATCGGTTTCCATTCCTATTCCGGGCAGGGGATTCAGCACCGGCGCAATGCCGCAATCAAGGATGCCTTCGGCGATTACTTCTGGCCCGACATGCGGCGCACGCAGGATGGCTTCCTGCCGCTGTATGTCGGGAAGACGGGCGACTGCCGCGGCACGCTGCGCAACGCCTTCCAGCTCAAGGACAGCCCCGGCAACTCGGAGGACATCATGCGGCTCGGGGGCACCGGCGGGCCGACATATAAAATCTTCTGCCTGTATACCGGGAGTTCCAGCTATGACTACTGGCACGTGATCAAGGAGTAAGCGATGGCCGAAGTCACCACGCCCGGCGGCATTGTGAGCGTCTCCGGCAACGCGCTTCCTCGTGAAAGTGGCATCAGCGAAGTGTTCGCCGCCTACATCTTTCCGGTGGTGGTCGCCGGTGTGGGGGGCAGCGCGCTGCTGCCCATCAATCAGGCCGTCGCGTCCTTCGGCCCGCATACCGTGTTTCCCGGCGTGCGCCAGGGCGTGCTGACCGAGACGCCGGGCGGATTGGTCGATTTCACCGACTGGGTGTGGAAGATACGCTTTCTCCCCTGGTGCGGCATCGATCCCCCGGTTGTGCGGGGTTTGACCGTGCGCGTGACCCCGTATAGCAATGACCCGACCGGACGGGAGATCACGCTCAGCATCGCGTGGGGGGATGGGATGACGACGCCGGCCTGCCCGGCGGGACTCCCGTCATCCCATACCTATGCCACTTCCGGGCGCTATACCCTCACGGTGCGCGCGACGAATCATCTGGGCGACAGCGCCGGGCTGTCCCGCGATGTGGTGGTGGTCGACTACCCGGTCCCGGCAAAGGGCTGGCGCCCGGGGCAATCCCCCGGCTCGTTATCGACCGAAGTGGAACCCGACCTGTAACGGGTAAAGGAGCAGGCATCATGGCCTTTCTTGTCACCGTCTCCGTGACGGCCCATGACGAAGACGGCGTCATCAGCACCGGCGTCGTGCAATGGGGCGATACCCAGGAAACCGTCCTGTCGCCCGCCCAGGTGACGACGCTGAATGCCGGCGACAGCGTGTCGCTGGAGCACACCTACGCCGATCCGGGCGATTATAACGTCGTCTTCCAGGTCACCGATGATGCTGGCGCCACCGGCATGAACGGCGCGCTGGTGCATACCGACAACGATCCGCCCATTGTCGCGCTGTCGCTGGCGAGCAATACGCCGGGCACCGGGCAGGTCGCGGTCATCCCGACGGCCACCGACGACGGCAGCGGGCCGATCAGCCTGGTGATCCACTGGGGAGACGGCACCTCGACCGACAACTGCGTCTCCGGGCAGACGTATACGCACACCTACACCTATACGAATCATTTCCCGGTGATGGCGGAAGCGACGGATTCACTGGGCGCCACCGGCATGGCGACACTCGATGTTTACGCGAGCATCACGCCGGTGCTCGATATCCAACAGGTGGCGGTGACAGGCCGGCACCTGGACATCACCATCAATTACAACACCTTCGGCGCCTGGCCCGATCTCGCGGAATTGACCGTGACCCGCGCGCATGCGCCTTTCACGAAGTATTGGGTGATGCTCCCCAATGTCTACGGCAACGGGGTGGAAACGCTGCCCTTCGATGTGCCCAACGAATGGGAAGACAGCTACGTCGTGACGCTGACCGCGCACTTCACCGACAACCCGGCGGTCCCGGGGGGCACGCTGTCCGATACGGAGAATGTGACCATGACCTATCCCGGCACCAATGCGGTCACCATCGACCGGTTGACCAATCCGTCCCAATTCGACGCCCAGTTGAATTACACCGCCACCGATTATCGCGCGTCACTTGCGACGGTCACCGTGGATTGGGGGGATGGGCAGACGGACACGATGTCGCTCATGTCGCCGAACATGGCGTATCACACCTATGCGGCCCAGGGCACCTTCACCGTGACGGTCACCACCACCTACTCGGATGGAGAAGGATCGCACAGTGCCAGTCAGGCGGTCACCATCAACGTCGATCCCGAAGTCTACGTGAGTGCCTCCCAGCAGGGGTACGGCCGCACGGTGGACATCTGGTATACGGCCACTAATCCGGACAACGATTTCGTGGGCGGCACGCTCACGGCCCAAGCCGCGGGGGGCCAGCAATTCCAACTCGGTACCATCACCGCCGGTTACCAGATGGTGACGGTCACCATCCCCGACGAGTGGGGCAAAACCGACTACACCATTACGCTGCGCGCCGACTACACCCAGCATGGGCAACTGACCGCACAGACCACAGTGGTCGTCTCGCCCCCGGCGTCCAACATGGTCTACGTCTACGGCGACGCCATGGGGCTGAATGCCACCATGACGGTGGGCGTGAGTGACTTGCGGAACACCTTGAGCAAAGTCGAGTACCGCTGGCTCGACAGCGGTGACTGGACCACGTTGGCCACGCAGACAGCGGAACAGACGGTGACACGCCGCCTGCCGGCGTCCGGCACCTACACCCTCGAAGCCCGCGCGACCTACAGCGACGGGGAAGTGGCGTCGATGCAGTATCCCATTGCGGTGATGAACTGGATGCCCTATTGCATGGTCACCGTGGTATCGATCACCCGGCAGTAAGGAGGCCGCCATGTTGTGGGGCGCACGGCGCGTGACCATCCAGGTCTCCCTGCTCGCGCCCGTGCCCCTCGATACGGCACGGGTGGCGTGGGGGGATGGCGACCGGCTGGACTTGCCGCGCGACCAGATGGCGTTGCTGCAGGCCGGCACCGCCGTGCTGCTCTCTCATGTCTATGCGCTCGCGCCAACCCCGTATCCGTTCCAGATCACGCTGGTGGATACGGAGGGACAGCAGGCCACGGGCAGCGCCGCCATCCTGGTGGTGAACCATCCGCCGTCGCTGGCATTGGCCGTCGACGTGGTCGCCCAGATGGTGACCGTCATCCCCACCGCCGGCGACGCGGATGGCGAGGTCGTGGACATCACGCTCTACTGGGGCGGGCGGGAAGGCATGGCGCCCGGTCTCGCAACGGGCCAGCCGGTCACGCACCGGTATCCGGCGCATGGCGGCGTGTGGGATCTCCTGGCGACGGCCACCGATGATGAAGACGCCAGCACTGCCGTGCGGCAGTATGTGGCCTTGGTCTCGGAAGACGAAGCGGCAGCGTATCGCGGCAATTCACCCGGTGCACGCAGCCGGGAACGGACAGATAAGCGATGATGGAAGATCTCGGACTCGGCATATTGGTCTCGATGAAGGACGCCTTCTCGCAAAACGCGGGGCGGGTGCAGTCGTCCATGCAATCGCTGGACGCCACCATCGCCGCGTCGAGCCAGCGCATCTCGCACAACATGGAGTTGATTCAGCAGGGCGCCACCGTCATGGGGGCCGGGCTGGCGCTGATGGCCGCCCCGGCGGGGCTGGTCGCCTCCACCATTGGCGTCCAGAAAGCCCTCGGCGAGATGGCCTCCCTGGGCTACCAGGATTTCCAAAAGCTCGATGAAGCGGCGGAAGCCTTCACGAATCGGTATGCCGGGTTCACCAAGGAAGCCATCATCGGCGCCAGCTACGATATCAAATCGGCGCTGTCGACGCTCTCCGATGATGCGGTCGGCACCTTTGCGCAGATGGCGGCGCTCACCGCCAAAGCCACCAAAGCCTCGGTGGAGGAGATGGTCGGCACCTTCACCGTCGGCTACGGCATCTTCAAACCGTTGATGGCCGACATGACGGATATGGACTGGGCGCGCGCCTTCTCCGGGGCCATGGCGCAGACCGTACAGAGCTTCAAAACCACCGGAGCACAAATGTCCGAGGCCATCAAGAATATCGGTGCGATGGCCGCCTCCGCCAACGTGCCGTTGGACGAGCAGTTGGCGATCCTTGGGCAGTTGCAAACCACCATGCCGGGGGCGGAAGCCGGCACGCTGTACAAAGCCTTCATCCAGAAGGTGGGGCAGGCCGGGCAGGCGTTGGGATTGACCTTTACCGATGCCCAGGGGCACATGTTGGGGATCGTGCCGATTCTCCAGGCATTGAAGCAGAAGTTTCCCGATCTCGCCAGCGTCGCCGCGCAGATGCAACTGCAAAAGGCCTTCGGTACGGATGAGGCGGTAAAATTTCTCCTGCAGATGTCCGCCGGCGTCGATACGCTGGCCGGCAATATCCAGCGGATTCACCAGGCGATGCAGGGTGGCACCGCCGTCACGGAACAGATGGCAATGGCGATGAACCGGGATTTGGGCGCGCAGCTGCAACTCGTCGGTCAGCAGACGAAAAATCTGACGCAAATTCTCGGCGGCACGCTGCTGCCGCTCACCACACCGTTGCTGCAAGGGGTGCAGTTCGTGGTGTTGCGCCTGCAGGACTGGGCGCGGGCGCATCCCGGCCTGGTGCGCGGCATCCTGGCGACGGCGTTGGGACTCGGCGCCTTGCTGGTGGTGGTCGGGGGAGGCATCACCCTGATCGGCTCGCTGGGCTTGTTGATCCCGGCGCTCCAGACTGGCCTGGCGACCATCGGGCCGATCCTCATGGGTGCCATGGGGTCGGTGGGCGCCGTGCTGCTGCCGGCGATCCTCATCATCGCCGGGGTGATCGCCGCCGTCTGGCTGTTGCGGCAGGCGTGGGGAACGAACTTTGCCGGCATCCGCGATGTGCTGACGAATGCCTGGACGAACATCAAGGCGGTGTTCACCGGCATCGTCCAGCTCATCTCCAGTTTCAATGGCGAGACCGGCGCCCTGAGTGCGAGCGTTGCGGCGCAACTGGACAAGGCCGGATTACTCAATTTCGTGGTCACCGTTTTCCAGGTCTATGCCCGCGTGCGGTCGTTCCTGGAAGGGCTGTGGGCCGGCTTTTCGTCCTTCTTTGGCAATATCCGCGCGGCCATCGAGCCGTCCGTGTCGGCGCTGGTGCAGGCCTTCGCTGGTCTCTTTACCGCGCTGGGGCGGGTCTTCGGCATCGTGCAATCGGTGAAAGTCGAAGTCGCGGGCACTACGGGGAGCTGGCGCACCCTCGGTCAGGCGATTGGCGAAGTGTTGGGGTTTATCGGGCAGGTGGTGGCCACCGTCTTCGCCGGCGTGGTGTGGGTCATCACCGGCGTCGTGCAGGTGATTCGCGGTATCGTTACGGCGCTGGGTTGGCTGCGCGAAGGGATGACGGTGGTGGGGAACTTCTTCGTCAACCACTGGAATACCATTGCTGGCGTGGTGAAGTGGGCAGCGATAGTGTTGGGAACCATCTTCGGCCCGGCGCTCATTCAGACCGGCATCCAGGCGACGATTGCCGGGGCACAGATTGTCGGCAACTACCTGGCAGGCTTGCAGATGGCCAGTTCCATCAGCCTGGTGCGTACCATCACCCAGTTACGGACCATCGCCTCGATGTCCTGGTCGTCGTTCACCGGCGGCATTCAGGGCACCGTGGCTGCCCTGCGCGCGGCGGGCGTTGCGACGATCCAGTATGCCGTCGCCGGCTGGCGGGCCGTGGGTGCGCTGGCGGCACAGGCCGGGCAATGGGTGGTGTTGCGCGCGCGAACGCTGGCGGGCATTGCGGCAACCCTCGCCTCACGAGTGGCGCAGATCGCCTCCTCGGTGGCCACCGGCATTGCGACGGTGGCGACGTGGGCGTTCAACGCGGCACTGTGGGCGAACCCCATCACCTGGATCGTGGTGGCCATCGTCGGCCTGATTGCCGTGGTGATTCTCCTCTGGCGGAACTGGAGCACGGTGACCACCTGGTTGACCGGCGCCTGGCAGGCCATCAAGGGAGCTGCGGTTGCGATCTTCGACTGGCTGGCCGGTTTCTTCCGCAAGTGGGGGCTGACCATCCTGGCGGTCGTCACCGGCCCTATCGGCTTGATCGCGTTGGCGATCTATAAGAATTGGGATGCGATCAAAGGCTTCCTCGGCAACATCTGGGGCTGGATGAAACGGACGGGCAGCGCCATCTGGGATGGCGTCAAGGCGGGAGCCACGACGATTGGGAGTTGGTGCAGCAACGCCTGGAACAGCATCAAAGTCGGGGCCAGCCAGGCCTGGGAGGGCATCAAGGCTGGGGTGTCCTTGTATGTCAATTTTCAGCGCGGCAACCTGGAGCTGGCAAAGAATATTGCCACCGGCGCCTGGAATGCCATCGCCAACGGGCATGGGTCACTGTGGGATCGCTGCAAAGCCGCCACGGCGGTGGCGGTGAGTGAGATCAGTGCGAAGTATCCGTGGCTGGGCCAGGCGATGCAGGCGGTGGGTGCCACCATCAACGGCATCTGGCAACGCATCAGCAGTGCAGCGGCATCGGCCTGGGCCTCGATCAAAGGTTGGGCGGTTTCGGCCTGGGACGGCGTGAAGAGTGCGGCGACCGGCGCGTTCCAGCATCTCCTGTCGGGATTCACCAATCTCCTGCCCACGGCGCTCGATGCCGGCAAAAAGTTGATGACCAGCCTGGCGGATGGCATCACATCGGCGGTGAGCGCGCCGTTCGAGGCGTTGAAAGCCGGACTCGGTAAACTGGGCAAGTTGCTGCCGCACTCCGATGCGGAGATCGGCCCGCTCTCCACGTTGACGCAATCCGGCTTTGCGATGCTTGACACGATGAGCCGGGGCATGGCGAATGCGGCCCACCTGCCGGCGCTGGCGATGGAGCAGGCCTTCGCCTTCGGCAACAACCTGCCGGCCATCATGCCCCCGACGTTGGCGCCGGTGGTCGCGGGCGATGCGCCCCCTGTGCGACCGTTTACGCCTGTGCCCATGCGTCCATCGGCATCGACGGGCGAGAGTCGTGCTGAGGCGCATGCGCATGACGGGCCGGTGCAGGAACTGCTGCAGGCCATTCTCGCGGAACTGCGGGTTCAGGGGCGGCAGGACAGTGGCGACACCGTCGTGCAGATAGATGGGCGGGAGATCGCGCGAGCGGTCTATCGCAACATGCAGGAACGCCGTATCCGCAATTACGACAATCGGTAAGGAGGTGACGGATGGCACAGTCGAAAGCCTTGACCGCCTATCTGGTGGACGCCGTCACCCGGGAGCGGATGGCGTTTCAATACAATCCGAACGAGATCGTGGACAGCAAATCAACGAGTTATGCCACGCTGGTGGTGCCGGGGATGAGTCATCCGCGCTACCAGTTCGTGGCCGGCGATGCGCGGAAGATCAGCTTTACCGTGACCATCTACCAGGGTGATGTCAATAGCCAGGTCGCCTGGCTGCAGGCGCTGCTCTATCCGACGCATGGCGCGGGTCGGCTGCAACAGGCGCCGCACCAGGTGCTGTTCTTCTTCGGGGAGTTGTATCCCGGCACCCCGTGTCTCGTGCGGGAGGTGCGCGCCCATTACGGCTATCTCTTCGATCCGGCGACGCTCTTGCCGCAGCGCGCCGATGTCGAGGTGACGCTGGAAGAGGTGGTCGCGCAGTCCGTGAACGCCAGTGAGGTGCGCCGATGAGCAATGACCGCTCCCGCTATCGCGAATGCGTCGTCTACCAGGACGGCGACACCCAATTCCTGGGGCGGCGGCCGCAGGTCGACACCACGCCGCAGCCGGACGACCGGTTCCATGTCGTGACGGAGGGCGACCGGATCGACCTGCTGGCCTATCACTATCTGGGTGATCCCACGCTCTGGTGGGTGATCTGCGACTGGAACGATTTGAGTTTTCCGCTCGACCTGCCGGTGGGCGCCACGCTGCGCATCCCATCGCTGGAGCGGATCATGCTGACAATACTCGATTGAGGGACAGGATCAATGGGACAGAGAAACATGGGACAAACTGGTCATTTAGATGAGATCGCCGGCTTGCTGGCGCAGGGGTATGTGCGCCTGCGTCGCAAGCGTGCGAAGACGAACACGCATGGGCAACAATCTCTGGACGAGAGAGACATTTCGCTTGACTCCATCCGCCAAGCAGAGCCATTCATTGGCACGGAACGAATCTCGACCACGGGAGGATGATGATGGCACTGTTGCATGATTCCGATGCCAAGCGCCCACAAGTACTCCGGCAAATTGCCGAGTTGCACCGCTTGCCCATGCCGGAACTGACCGAGCGCTGGCGTGTGCTGATGGGGGGCGACGCACCGCCGTATAATAAGGCATTCCTGGTGAAACGGCTGACCTGCCGCATCCAGGAACTGGCGTATGGCGGATTGCCGTTATCCGCGCACCAGGAGATGGAGCGGGCACTGGACGCTGCCGGCTATGACGCCGTGGGCGGGGAGCGTGATACCACACGCGCGTCGACGACCACGACGCGACACCGTCCCGGCCTACCGATGATCGGTACGCGCCTGGTGCGAGACTGGCAAGGTCAGCGGTATGAAGTGCTGGTGGCGCATGACGGATTCGAATTCGAAGGCCGTCCGTATAAATCGCTGACGGCTATTGCCAAAGCCATCACCGGCACGCATTGGAATGGGCCGAACTTCTTTGGTTTGCGGCGGAAAAACGGAGGGGCTGACGAATGAACAGGCGGACGACAACAGCACAGAGTGCTCCCATCATCCGATGTGCCATCTACACGCGGAAGTCGACCGATGAGAATCTCGACACGGACTTCAATAGTCTGGATGCCCAGCGCGAGGCGGCGGAATCGTATATCGCCAGTCAGCGGGAAGCGGGCTGGGTCGTGCTGTCGGAGCGGTATGATGATGCCGCATTCTCCGGTGGCACGTTGGAGCGTCCGGCACTGCAGCGTCTGCTTGCGGATATCGAGGCGGGGAAAATCGACTGCGTGGTCACCTACAAGGTCGACCGTCTTTCACGCTCACTGCTGGATTTCGCCAAGCTGGTCGAGGTATTTGATCGGCAGGACGTGACCTTCATCTCCGTGACGCAATCCTTCAATACGACGACCTCGATGGGCAGACTCACCCTCAATATGCTGCTCTCCTTCGCGCAGTTCGAACGTGAAGTCATCGGCGAGCGCATCCGCGATAAAGTGGCCGCCAGCAAACAGCGCGGCATGTATATGGGCGGCACGCCGCCGCTGGGTTATGATGTCGTCAACAAGAAGCTGGTGGTGAATCCCGTGGAAGCGAAACAGGTGCGGGACATATTCGACCGCTTCATCCGCGAAGGCTCGACGACCCTCCTGGCGCAAAAGCTCAATGCCGAAGGGCAGACCACCAAAGCCTGGACCACACGTGAGGGAAAACACCGTGCAGGCTCCCCCTGGAATAAAAGCCATCTCTACCGCATGCTCCACAACCACCTGTATATCGGGGAGATCGAGCACAAAGGGAATTATTATCCGGGAGAGCACGATGCGATCATTGCGCGGGCGACCTGGGATCGGGCGCATGCCATCCTCGATGAGAATTGTCGGACACGGGCAGGGCGCACACGGGCAAAAGTACCCGGTCTTCTGAAAGGGATCATTCGCTGCGGCCACTGCGACGCGGCCATGGGGATTACCTACACGAAGAAAAAAGGCACGGACACCCACTATCGGTATTACCTGTGCGTCCATGCCGCCAAGGCAGGATATGGCACGTGTCCTGTGCGCACCGTCTCTGCCGGGGAGATCGAAGCCTCGGTCATCGCGCTGGTGCGGAAAAGTCTGACCACCCCGGAAGTCGCCGCGCGGACGTATCGCGAAGCCCGCGGATTGGCGCCAGATGTCGCCGACGAGCAGGACATCATGACCCACCTGCGCCAGTTCAACGAACTCTGGGACGAGTTATTCCCCGCGGAACAGGCGCGCATTGTTCGCCTGTTGATTGACCGTGTGACCGTCCAGACTGACGGCGTACAAATTGATCTCCGTGCCGATGGATTGCATGCCCTGCTGGATGAATGGCGCGGAGCCAGAGAGGAGTGTTAATCGATGACCACATTACTGGTCGACCAGATGACTGTCCGCCGCGACGGCGAACGTATTACGGTGCATATCCCCATGAAGATGAAGGTGCGCGGCGGGCGGAAAGAGATTATCCTGCCAGAGGAATTCCTGCCTGACCACTCGCCTGCGAAGAAGCCGGCTATCCAGGAATCCCTGGTGATTGCGCTGGCGCGGGCACATCGGTGGAAGGCATTACTGGAGAGTGGAAGGTTTGGTTCGATTGCGGAATTGGCACGGGCGATCAACATGGATAACTCCTATGTCGCGCGCCTGCTGAATCTCACCTTGCTTGCGCCGGATATTATCTTGGCGATTCTCAATGGCACTGAACCGTCGGGGGTGTCGCTGGAGAAATTGACGAAGAACTTGCCATTAGACTGGGAAGCACAGCGAAGGCAATTGGGCTGTTGATATGAGCATTTCTCTCGTGTATAATCATATAGTCATGTCAAAAACGAACAAGGAATCCAGGCCGTATGACCCCAATTGATGGTTCTCATAATACACAGCAGGCGTCACGCTGCCCATCGTGTGGCGAACAAGGTCGGGGAGTACATCCCATTACCTTGCAGCGCCTGCTTGTCCCAGAAGCACTTGACCGCCTGACGACCCTCGAGGGATTCCGGTTCTGTGCGAACACGCAGTGCGAGGTTGTCTATTACCATCCTGAGCACGGGCAACGTCTGGGACAACCAGACGTCCGCGTGCCAGTATGGCAAAAAGGCACAAACCCCGCACGCTTGGTCTGCTATTGCTTCCAGCATACGGTGGCAGAGATCGAGCATGAAGTCACCGAGACGGGAGCCTCACCCACCTGCGACGCCATTATCCAGCATTGCCAGCAGGGCCTGTCACGGTGCGAGGAGACGAATCCCCAGGGCGCGTGTTGCGTGGGGAATGTGCGGCACATCATCCAGAAAACGCAAGCGACACGGGCCATGCCCTCCGAGCATCGACACCGGTGTTCGTGCTGCGCCGACGAGAGCGACGCCGCTGCTGATGTCCCCTGATCCGTCCCCGCCTTGATGCCGGCAGCAGCTATACTGTATCTGTCGTAGGGGGAAGTGATGGCTGATCAGTATGACTTGGTGATTCTCGGGTCCGGTTCCACCGCTTTCGCCGCTGCGCTTCGCGTGCGAGAGTTCGGCAAGACGGTGGTGATGACGGAAGAGCGCACGCTGGGCGGCACCTGTGTGAATCGGGGTTGCCTGCCGTCCAAAAACCTGATCGAAGCCGCTCGCATCGTGTATGAAGCGGGCCATCCGCGCTATCCGGGTCTCACCCCGTGCGCGATCCCGTTTGACTTTGCAACCCTCGTGCGACAGAAAGACACGGTTGTCCACGCCTATCGCGACCAGAAATACACCCGCGCCCTTGGCGGTGAAATCCAGGTGGAATATGGCCATGCCCAATTCGTCGATCCGCACACCGTGACGGTTGACGGTCGCTTGCTGCAGGGCAAGGCGATCCTGATCGCCACGGGGTCTCGTCCGGTCATACCGCCGATTGACGGTCTCCACCAGGTGCCCTACCTGACGAGCGATCTGCTCACCAGCGATGAAGGGATGGAACTCACCGTCCTGCCATCGTCATTGGTCATCATCGGCGGAGGCTACATCGCCCTGGAGTTGGGACAACTCTTCCGCCGATTCGGGACCGAGGTGACCATCATAGAACGGAGCGGACAACTGCTCACCCATGGGTATGAGCCGGAGATCGGCCAGTATATTGCATCGGTGTTGACCGATGAGGGCATCCACGTCGTCACACAGGCCGATGTCCGCCAGGTCGCACCGGACGCGGGTGGCGTCATCGTTCATGTGGATGTGGCAGACCATCTCCAACACTTCCGCGCGGAACGCCTGCTGGTAGCAACAGGACGGCGCCCCAACACGGAGGCTATCGCCATTGCGCAGTCCGGGGTGGTCCTCGATGACACCGGGGCCGTCCGGGTGAACGAATTTCTTCAGACGAATGTCCCGCACATCTTTGCCGCCGGCGATGTCATCGGACGCGAAATACACAGCCAGATGGCCACGCCTGTGGGCAGCCAGGATGGTGGCATTGCCGCCCACAATGCGCTGTCGGGCGAGGCAATGCGGTCGGTTTCGCATCGGGTCATCCCGCGCACCATCTTTACCGACCCGCAAATTGCATTGGTGGGTATGACCGAGCAACAGGCCATTGCCGCCGGCCATTGCTGCTGGTGCAATACGCTACCGATGTCGCTGGTGCCACGCGCTCAAGCCATCCATGATACGCGAGGGCTGATTAAAATGGTGGCGGATGCGGAGAGTGACGAAGTTCTCGGCGTCTCGATGATCGGGGCCAATGCCGGTGAGGTGATCCACGAGGCGGCGATGGCCTTGCACTTCCACGCGACACTACACGATTTCATCGATCTCCTGCACGTATTCCCTACCATAGCCGAAGCGTTGAAGATAGTGGCGATCTCGCGGTTCAAAGATCCAACCAAGCTCACCTGCTGTGCTGAATAGTGGAAGCATAGATGATAAGACGACTCGATCCCAGATACGGGTTCCAGGCTGACAGCGCAGTGGAAAAGGCTGACTGAGAATTGCCTGCTGAGAGAACAAAATCTCTCATTTTTCGACTCCAGCACGGAGTAGATGAAATGGGGGATTTGTCATGGCTGGGCGATCTGACGCCGAAGTTACGCTCAAAATCCCTATCTCCGGGCGGTGGATTCTTTGCCGCGCAAACTTTCTCAGTACCTCTGGACGAGAACCTATGGACGGGCGTGGGGCAGTCCACAGGTTTCAGAGAAAGAGAGAGAAAAATGGCCGGTTTTGGGCTTTTGGGGGGTCAGAGTGTCCGAACCTCGTCCACAGGTTTCCAGGCGAAAAAGGCCGATTCGTGCGCGTAAATCGTTGGATTCATACTTGCCGTTAGGCATTGAGAGACGCCTCCCGGAGAGGGAGGTGGTGGAGGCGGGGGGAGTCGAACCCCCGTCCGAAGATGAGGCCACGCTGGCATCTACGAGTGTAGTCGGGGAATTATGTCGTGGGCGGCGGCTCCCCGACGGTCACCTGCCCACCAACCCTGATTGGTTTCATCCGGCGCACCGCAAGGCGGAGGCGGCCGGCTTAGCTGGATTTGTTTTACGCCTCGCCGTTCCCTACCAGCGCGAGAACGGACGGAGACGCCCGACGAATCGGGTTCGTATGGTCACTGCCTAATTAGGCAGCGAGAGCATACTGTGTGTTGTTATTGGCATTTATAGTTTGTGCCCATTTTAACGAGGCTAGGCGCCTCGACTCGCTTCCAACGCCACCCACAACCCCCGTCGAAACCAAGTACGCCCCCACGAAGTGTGTTTGTGACACGCGTATTATACCATAATTTGGTGCGGTGTGTGTCGCGGATGCGGGATGCAGCTTCATTTTCACCTACCAGCGGAAAAGTAGCAAATCTTTATATTGATCCGCATCCTGGTGAGTAGCTTCATAGACCAACGTATGACCATCCGGGGATAGAACGTCATTAAAAAAACAAATGTCGTATGATTGCCCATTTTGGGTAGTATAGCCCGGCGTCCATCCATAGACAGTATTCGTCGAGTTCACCACTGGCAAGAAGGCACAGACTCGACCGGAACGTGATAGCACGGCAAAGTAATGAGCGTATTGTTCGGTGACGCGGAGTTCCCGGCATCTTGCTCCGACCAAGGGAATGTTCTCCCCAAGCATCAGAAAAGTCGCCTTCATTTTAGGGATACCCGGTTGCCATCCACAGAGTATCATCTGTTCGGTCGAGATATCGTAGATCTGAAATCCTTTGCGAAAAGGCAATCCCCAATGAGCATCATTAGCCGCGGAAAATAGTTGATAGCCTTTTTTCAAGAATATCGCGAAAGTCGAATGACCAAAGAGATCATATGACTCATTTTCATTATTTGAAGGTACAGCGATGAGTCCCCTCGGCCCATATACTTTTCCGGTAGTGGTTAATACAGCCCCATCGACTGCTAGAGTGTTCACCGGGTCAGGGCAATGATATTTGCATTCGGCGTGTATTTCGTTACCAATTGATAACGCAAGGTAATCGAAGCCTCCCCTGTTTGACAGTACCATCGTATTACCATCTGCGAAAAAGCCTCCGATTGAGAAGCGCATCAACCGAGATGAATGCTGGTCATTCAACGTGATATTAGCCCGATACTCGCCTTTGGCGAGCATTTTACCACCTGAGATAGCGTAGAGATTATAACGAGTCATGTGCGGCACTATGCACAACATTCGCCCGTGATTATCAACGTGGAGTTGCACCGGGCAAAAGTGGTTGTAGCTGTCTTGGGTGTAGCTGTATAGTGTATCGTCTACCGGCAGCATATAATCCGAGTCCAGCATCCCATCGTGCCAGACCTGCAACTGAAGGAGCAACTTTTGTGGAGAGGCGATTGCGAAATAATGGCCATTGGCGGATACCGCTTGCGCCCCAGGAGACCAGTAGATTGCACGCTCTGTTCGCTGTTCATCATCTTTGCCGGGGAAATGTACTTCCGGGAGGTTCACCTGCCAGAGCGCCTTACCGTGCCAATCGCGGAAGGTGAGGATATCTTTCCCATCCGGAAACACTTCGGTAAGGAAACCGTGGACGTTGGGAAAGGGAGTATGGCTCAGTGATTCCCCGGGAAATTGCGCGACCAACCGCATCTGCCGCGGCCGCTGCCACCACCACCAGCCGGCAACGGCCAGCAGTGCGATGAGCACGAAGAGCAACCAGCGGCGTTTATGCGGTCGATGGGGCATCCCGGTATCCCTTCCGTTGGGTGGTTTGTAGTGCTATCATACCAGGCAGCGGTGTTGTCGCCAATCTCTGACAGCTTCAGGCTGTGCTGTGGATGGCTCGACATGGATAATTTAAGCATCGACTTTCATGCTCTTACTTATGCTCTCACCCTTACTCTGAATAAAATTTTTGAGTAAGAGTAAGAGTAAGAGTAAGAGTAAGAGTAAGAGGCGGGGATATGTCCCTCGACAACCTGTACAAGCACTCATTAGCTCTCCTCACCGACCTCTACGAGCTCACCATGGCTTATGGCTACTGGAAGCTGGGGGTGCTGGAGAAGGAGGCGGTGTTTACGCTGGATTACCGGCACAACCCGTTCAAAGGGGGGTATGCGGTCGCGTGCGGGTTGGCGGAGGTGGTGGAGTTTCTGTGTAGGCTGCGCTTCACGCCGGAGGACCTGGCTTACCTGGGGCAACAGGTGGGGAACGATGGGAAGCCGTTGTTCGAGCCGGCGTTTCTCGACTACCTGGGGGCGATGGAGTTTCAGTGCGACGTGGATGCCATCCCGGAGGGCACGGTGGTCTTCCCGCATGAGCCGCTGGTGCGGGTGAAGGGGCCGATCCTGCAGGCGCAGATCCTGGAGACGGCGCTGTTGAATATCCTCAATTTCCAGACGCTCATCGCCACCAAGGCAGCGCGGGTGTGCGAGTCGGCGCGCGGGGAGCCGGTGATCGAGTTCGGGCTGCGCCGCGCGCAGGGGATCGACGGCGGCATTGCCGCCACCCGTGCCTCCTATGTCGGCGGCTGCACCTCCACCTCGGACGTGCTGGCCGGGCGGCTCTTCGGTATCCCGGTGAAGGGCACGCACGCGCATAGCTGGGTGATGGCCTTCGACAGCGAGCTGGAATCCTTTCGCGCCTACGCACAGGCCATGCCGAACAACTGCATCTTCCTCGTCGACACCTATGACACGCTGGAGGGCGTGCGCCATGCGGTGACGGTGGGGCGCGAGCTGCGCCAGCGCGGCCACGAGATGGTGGGCATCCGGCTGGACTCCGGCGACCTGGCGTACCTCAGCATCGAAGCGCGCAAGATCCTCGACGGGGGGGGCTTTCCCGACGCCGTCATCATCGGCAGCAGCGACCTGGACGAGTATATCATCGACAGCCTGAAGGAGCAGGGAGCGCGCATCAACGTGTGGGGGGTGGGCACGCGGCTGGTGACGGGCTACGACCAGCCGGCGCTGGGCGGCGTCTACAAACTCACCGCCATCCGCCCGCCGGGAGGCGACTGGCGCCACACGATCAAGGTGTCCGAGGCGGTGGTGAAGATCAACGTGCCCGGCATCCTGCAGGTGCGCCGGTACTCCGACGACAACGGCTTCATCGCGGATATGATCTACGATGAACTCCTTGGCGTCGGGAGCGATGTCATCGTCGACCCCGCCGACCCCGTCCGCCGCAAACAGATCCCCGCCGATACGCCGTACGAGTTCCTGCTCGCCCCCATCTTCCGCGCCGGAAAGCTGGTCTACGAGATCCCCGCACTGGACGCCACCCGCCGCCGCACCCAGGAGCAACTCGCCCACCTGCACCCCGGCATCAAACGCCTGGTGAACCCGCACGAATATCCTGCCGGCCTGGAGAACGGGCTGGATGAGCTGCGGATGCGGTTGATTATGGAAGTGCGCGGGTTCGCGTAGGAATACAGAAGGACTCGCTCATCGGAAGAACGAACATAAAACGGCACGAACTACTGGTAAGGACACCGTCATGAACACAGGAATGCAACGTCGTCGTCTGGTGCTCGGACTGCTGCTCCTCATAGGTGCGGCTATGCTGCTGGTATGGTGGTTGCTGCGGGCGGTGCCTTCGCTGCAGCCGGCGATGGCGCGACACTTCGGGGTGCGGCCCGCGCCGCGCACTTTTTACGACAAGCTGGCGTATGCGGCGGAAGATATCGTTGATCCGACCATCGTGTATGATCCCGCCTACACGCGGATTCCCTATCCCGGCGGGGATGTCTCGCCGCAGCGTGGGGTGTGTGCAGATGTGGTGATCCGCGCCTACCGGAAGCTGGGCATCGACCTGCAAGTGCGGGTACACGAGGATATGCAGCGGCACTTTTCCGCCTATCCGAGGATGTGGCACCTCTCCCGTCCCGACCCGAGCATCGACCATCGCCGGGTGTTCAACCTGGCCACCTACTTCAAGCGCCACGGTAAAACTCTCGCCTGCACCACGCGCAGCGCCGACTACCATCCCGGCGATATCGTGGTGTGGCGGGTGGCGAACCAGGGGCACATCGGCATCGTCTCCAGCCTGCGTAATGATGCGGACACCCGCTACCTCATCGTGCACAATATCGGCGCCGGCCAGGTGCTGGAAGACGTCCTCTTCGCGTTCCCCATCATCGGGCATTATCGCTATGCCCCACGGTAGCTGGGAGCGCCGCCATCCTGGCGGCGAGTGGGGTGTGCTCACTCGCCGCCGAGACGGCGGCGCTCCCAGGGGTTACTTCCGTGTGGTGACTGCCTTCACCACATCCTGATTGGTCGCATCGTTCACGGAAGTGGCGGTGACGGTGACGGTGGCGGCGCTGTTGAGCTTCACGTAGGCATTGGGATTCACCACCACCAGCAGGCTCACCATCCCCTGTGACGCCTGACTGTCGGAGGTCCACCCGGCGGCGCTGGTGATCTTCGCCGTGATGTCGGTGTTGGTGGGCTGCAGCAGGTAGCGCACTTTCCAGCCGGCGGCGACCGCCGGGGCCTTCAGCGTGACGCGGTCCGCCGTTACGTCCATGTTATACGCCCGCACAATGTAGGTGGTGGTGGCACCCGTCAGGTTCACCGCGCTGGTCTGCCCCAGGCCGGTGAGGTTGAAGATCCCCGTGCCGAGATAGCCGAGATCCGGCGCCCCATGGACGCGCATATCCGGCCCACGGCGCAGGCTGGTGATCGCCTTGCCCACGTCCACCTTCGCCGGATTGGCCCCGGAGGCCGCGGTGAGCGTCAGCGCACCGGTGGTCGGGGCGCCTGCTGGGCCGGCCCACGCCACCTCCACCTTCACATAGCATGTCTGGCCAGGGAGGAGGGTCCCTGTCGCCCAGCCGCCTGTCAGGCTGATCGGGGCCAGCACATTCCCCAGGGCATCGACGGTGCTGGCGGTGATGGCCCAGCCGGTGGTGTCGCCACTCGGCGTCAGGGTGAGGGTGTCATTACCGTCGCCGGCATTGCGCAAGGCGAGGTAGTAGACCGCCTTGTCGGTGCTGAGCACGAGCTGCGTCTTCGTCTGCCCGCTGCTGTCCGAGGAAGTGCTGCCCAGGCCGGTGAAGCTGCTCTCGCTCGCGGTGCGGATGCCCAGGTCGGGCTGGTGGCGCACCACGGTGATGGTGAAGGAGCGCGTGGTGGTGTCCACCCCGCCGTTCAGCGTGCCACCGTTGTCCTTCGCGGTGACGGTGATGGTCACCGTGCCGTTCTGCCCGCCGACCGGGCGGTAGCTCAACGTGCGCGTAGCGCCGCTGCCGCTGACCGTCGGATTGGCGATGAGTGCCGGGTTGCTGGAAGTCGCCGTCACGGTGACGAGTTGTCCGCTCTCCTCGCCGGCGCCGCCCGGGCCGATGCCGGTAAGCGTCAGCGTCTGCAAGCCGGCGTCGGTATCCACCGTCTGGTCGGCGATGGGGTCCAGCGTCGGGGCGTGGTTGACCAGGTTGACGGTCACCGTGCAGGTGCGCGTGACGGTATCCACCCCGCCGTTGGCCGTGCCGCCGTTGTCCTGCACGGTGACAGTCAATGTCGCCATCCCGTATTGATTGGCGACCGGCGTGAAGGTCAGCGTGCCGGTGGCGTTGGGACTGGTGTACGTCACCGTCGGGGTCGGGATAAGCCCGGTGTTGCTGGAGGTCGCGGTGACGGTGAGCGTCTGCCCGGCGTCATCCGCATCGCCGGCGCTGATGCCGGTGAGATTCACTGTCTGCAGGCCGGCGTTCTCGTTCATGGTCAGATTCGCCAGCGGATTGAGGGTGGGCGCGGTGTTGACAAAGCGCACGGTGACGGTGAAGGTCACCGCGGTGGTGTCCACCCCGCCGTCTGCCGTGCCGCCGTCGTCCTGCACCAGCACGGTGAGGTGTGCTGTGCCGGAGGTGTTGGGTGCCGGGGTATAGGTGAGCGTGCCCGTCGTGTCGGGACTGGTGTAGTCCACCGTTGGCGCCGGGATGAGCGCTGGGGTGTCAGAGGTGGCGGTCACGGTCACCGTCTGCCAGTCCTCCTCGCCGATGCCGCCGGGACCGATGCCGGTGAGATGTATGGTCTGCAGGCCGGCGTTTTCGTTGATGGCCTGGTTGGGCAGGGCATCGAGGGTCGGAGCATCGTTCACATAATTCACTGTCACGGCGAACGCCATGGTGGTGGTATCCACCCCGCCGTTGGCCGTCCCGCCGTTGTCCCGCACGGTGACGGTGATCGTCGCCGCACCGTAGGTATGCGGTTGGGGCTGCACGATGAGCGTCGCCGTCGCGTGCGGGCTGGTGTATTGCACGACCGGGTCTGGCACGATGGCCGGGGTGTCCGACACGGCGGTAACGGTGAGCGTCTGCCCCGGCTCCCCGCCGGCGGTGATGCCGGTGAGAGTGAGGACCGTCGGGCCGGCATTCTCCAGCACCGTCTGGTCAGGCAGTTGATCGATGGTGGGCGCATGATTGACGTTGTTCACGGCCACTGTGAAGGTGCGGGTGGTGGTATCCACGCCGCCATTGGCCGTGCCGCCGTTGTCCTTCACCGTCACCGTAATGGTCGCGGTGCCGGATTGATTGGCGACCGGCGTGAAGGTTAGCGAGCCCGTCGAATTCGGGCTGGTGTAGGTGACCGTCGGGGTCGGGATCAGCGCCGTGTTGCTGGAGGTGGCCGTGACGGTGAGCGTCTGCCCGGTATCCCCGGCGCTGATGCCGGTGAGCGGCACCGTCTGCAGGCCGGCATTCTCGTTAATGGTCAAGTTCGCGAGCGGGTCGAGGGTCGGCGCGTTGTTGATAGGCCCGGTCACCGTGAAGGAGGCCGCGTTGCTCACCGCCGGCAAGCCGACCTGATCACAGGCGATGCTCGCAGTGTTGGAAATGACACTACCTGTCTGGGCATCGGAATCCACAGTGACCTGGAATGTCACCTGGCCTGTCGGGTTGTTCAATACGCCCCAGCGCCAGGTGAGTATGCGAGTGGCGGCATTATAGCTACCATTATTTGAAGCACTACCTGCGACGTAGGTCACGTGTGAGGGTATTGTGTCGGTCAACGCGGCATTGAATGCTGACCCGATACCAGTGTAGGCGTAGGTGAGCGTATATGTCACCGTGGTGCCGGGGGCTGCGCTGGTGAGGCTGGCGGATTTCGTCAGCGTCAGCATCGGGGAAGCGGGGGTGTTTAAAGCAAGTAGAGTACCCGTGTTAGAGTTAATAAACAGGGTGCCATCTGCCCCGATAACCGGATTCGACTCTGTACCGAACGAGCCTAATTTCCACTTTAACGAGCCATCCGGATTGAGGGCAAACAACTGACTCGGCGTATTTACATAGAGTACGCCGTCTGCACCCAGCACCGGGGAACCAATAGCAGCATTTGAATACGGATACTCCCATCGTTTGCTTCCATCAGGATTAATCGCGAATGCACTGGTGTTTGCGATATAGATAACGCCATTTGCATCAATCGCCATTCCGTGTTGAATACTGCTTATTGCATTGAACGTCCATTTGAGCGTTCCATTTGCATCAAGAGCACACAGTATGCCATTCTGTGTCCCCACATAAATTGTGCCATCCGGACCAATTGATGGAGACGCCTGACTCCCTTGGTAGTTTGTCAGATCGTATGTCCACCTCTGTGTCCCATCTGGATTGAATGCCAGCAATAAGGTATTCGCTGTGGATTCAGGTGTACCAGTGACATAGATGACACCATTTTGTCCGACAGCCGGGCATATGCTAACCATAAGATGGGGAACGCTCCATTTCTTCGTACCATCTGAATTTACTGCATAGAAATTTCTGTCTGATGCACCGAAATAGATCGTGCCATCTGTACCGATTGCGGGTGATCCTGTCAAAGAGAACGACGGCACTTGGCTGAACCGCCATTTCTGCGTGCCATCGGGGTTAATCGCATATAAATCCAAGACGTTTCCACTTGAGTAAATGGTCCCATCTAATCCAATGGCTGGAGTGAGATCACTACTGTTAGTCGAAAAGCTCCACTTCTTATTCCCATTCGAGCCAATAGCATATAAAAGCCCCGCTTCCATATAGATCGAACCATCCCCTGCGATGACCGGACTGGCATCCCGGCTAGTTCCCGTGGGGCATTTCCATATCAGCGATGGGTTGCTTGGACCGATATAGGCACTGCGCCCGGTATGCTGTGCATCATGCCCATACATCCACCAGTCACCGCGTTTCGAGGTGCTAACGGTGACGGTGGCCGCATTGCTCACCACCGGGGTGGTCACCTCGGTGCAGGTGACGCTGGCGGTGTTGGTGATGGTGCTGCCCACTGTGGCGTCCGCATCGATCGTCACATGGAATTTCACCTGGTTCGTGGCAGAGGTATCCAATGCCTTCGGCCCCCAGGTGAGGGTGCGCGTGGCGGCATTATATACGCCGCCGTCGGAGGCGCTGCCGGTCACGTAGGTGACATGATTGGGAAGCGTGTCGGTGATGGCGATGCCGGTTGCTTTTGCACTGCCGGTATTCCCGTAGGTCAGCGTACAGGTGATGTCGGCGCCGGGGCTGGCGCTGGTCGGTGCGGCAGCGCTGGTCAGCGTGAGCGCCGGGAGACAGACGGCGCCGATGGCGTAGAGATTGTGGTCGTTAGAGCCGACATAGATAGTACCGTCCGGGCTGATAGCCGGCGAGGAGATGACCATATCCCCGGTGGGGAAGCTCCACAACGGTGTGCCATCCGGATTGATCGCGTAGAGATTCTTGTCCTCTGAGCCGATATAGATGGTGCCGTCCGCCCCGATGGCCGGTGAGGAATTGATGGCGGCCCCGGTGTGGAAGACCCACTTCCGGGAGCCATCCGGGTTGGTGGCGTATACATTCCCATCAAACGCCCCATAGTAGATGGTGCCATCGTTCGCGATAGCCGGGGTTGAGGTGAGATGGTAGGTGCTCCCGTAGAACATAGATCCGGCGGTGGAGTTGGCAGCGCATACCCATTTCAGACTTCCATCCGCTTTCAACGCCATCAGATCGATATCGTTGGTCACGAAATAGAGCGTCCCATCGGGACCAACGGTTAGCGACGACCAATTGTTGACTTGGTTGGCGACCCATTTCTGCGTACCGTTCGGATTGAGGGCATAGATTTGGCTACCGCCATTGAGGTAAATCGTGCCATCCGGGGCGAGTGTTGGAGAGTAGCCGGAGCCTCCGGTAAATGTCCAGCGTTGTGTCCCATCCGGATTTACGGCATACAGGGTCGCCGAAGAGCTACAAACATAAATGGTGCCATCCACGGCGATCACCGGGGAGGAGAAAATGGCGCTATCGGTGGTGAGGGTCCACTTCTGCGTCCCATCCGGATTCACCGCATAGAGCTTTTTGTCGATCGAGCCGATATAGATGGTGCCATCTCCCCCAATGGCCGGGCTGGAGTTGGTAGCATTGTTAGACTCATACGCATCGGTGACCGTCGAATACAGGAAAGCCCACTTCTGCGTGCCGTCTCGATTGATGGCATAGAGTTTATGGTCATCTGATCCGACATAGATGGTGCCATCCGCCGCGAATGCCGGTGATGCAATAACATGGTTGCCGGTGGTAAAAGCCCATTGCTGTTGCGGTGTGCGTACGCCGGTGGCACTGCTCTGGCCGGTGTGCCGCAGGTCGCGATGGAACATCCACCAGTCACTGCGTTTGCTCGATACCACATTGAACACTGCGGTGTTGCTGACCACCGGCATGGTGATCTCGCTGCTGCTGAGGCTGGCCGTGTTGCTGATGGTGCTGCCGGCAGCCACATTGGCGTTGACGACCGCCTTGAAGGTCACCTGCCCCAATGTGCCGGCGGCGAGCGAACTTAACGACCAGGTGAGCGTGCGCGTGCCGACATCATAGCTGCCGGTGCCGGCGCTCCCGGCCACGTAGGTCAGCGAGGCGGGCAATGTATCGGTCAACATGGTGGAGTGCGCCGTCCCGGTGCCGGTGTTGCCATAGGCCAGGGTGTAGGTGACGGCTTCGCCGGGCGTTACGGTGAGCTGGCTGACGGACTTCGCCAGCGTGAGCACCGGCAGTTGCAGCGATGGGTCCTCGGAAATGGCATAGAACTTATGGTCGGAAGACCCGACGTAGATGGACCCGTCAGCAGCGATGACCGGGGTGGCGATGATGCCGCCCCCGGTGGGGATGGCCCACTTCCGTGTGCCATTCGGATTATAGGCGTAGAGATTGCCGTCCATGGAGCCGAAATAGATCGTGCCGTCGTTCCCGATGGCCGGCGCCGCAGCGAGCGCGTAATAGCCCGGGTCGGTATACGTACCTGGAACTGTGGCAATCCACTTCACCGTTCCATCCGGATTGATGGCCGTCAGGCTGCTCGCGCCGCCCACCACCGTTTTGTTGGACAGGACATAGAGGGTGCCGTCATCGCCCAGTGCCAGGCCGGCTTTATCTGTATTGGGAATTGGCGTACTCCACTTATACTGGTCATCGGCGGTGTAGGCATACGCACGGCCATTTCCAGCGGTATAAATGGTACCATCCGGTGCGACGACTAATGCGGTGGTGGATATCGTAGCGATTGGATAGGTAAAGCATTGCTGCTTCAGTGTCCCATCGGGGTTGATGGCATACAGCTTGCTGTCCACCCCATAATAGATGGTGCCGTCCGCCCCAAGTGCCGGGGGACACAACGCGCGCGTATATATGCCTTGCGTTCCTTTATTGATGGACCACAGAAGCTGGCCGGTCGCGCTGATTGCGCATAATGTCCCATCCAGGGAGGTGGTATACACGGTGCCGTTGGCCCCGATGACCGGCGAGTAAATGGTGCTGGTGCCGGCGTAGACTTTCCATTTGAACGTCCCGGTCGCCGTGAACGCATAGAGATAGCCGTCATCCGCACCGGCATAAATGGTGCCGTCCGTCGCAATGGCGGGGGAAGATTCGATCGCTCCGCCCACGTGTGCTGCCCACTTGACGGTACCGTTGGGGATGAATGCGTAGAGCCCCCCGTCATTGCTGCCGACATAGACCGTGCCGTCCGCGGCGATGGCCGCCGAGGAATAGATGACGTCGTTTGCAGTGAATGTCCATTTCTGCTTCGGCACGCGTGGGCCGTTATACGCGCTGCGCCCGGTGTGCTGGGCATCGTGGCCATACATCCCCCAGTCACCGCGCTGGCTGGCGCCGGCAATGGTGACGGTGATGGGATTGCTGCGAACCAGGCTGTTGAACTCCGCCCCCTGGATCACCGCGCGATTGGTGATGAGCTGATCCCAGGTGTTGGCATTGATGGTGACTTTGAAGGTGGTCTGGCCTTGCTGATCGGGGGCCAGCGTTCCCAGTATCCAGGTGAGGGTGCCGGTGGCGGCATCATAACTGCCGCCATTGCTCGCGCTCCCCGTCACATACGTGACCGAGGGCGGGAGGGTATCAGTGATGATGACATTCGTGGCTGCCGCCAGGCCGGTATTGGCATAGGTAAGGGTATAGGTCTGCGTGTCGCCGGGATACAGGCGGTTCTGTGCTTGCGTATTGCTCAGGGTGAGCGTCGGGATAGCCGCACCCAGGGCAATGAGCCCACCGGATGCACTTGGCACATAGGCGTATAGGGTGCCGGTGGTATCCATGGCCGTGATATAGATCTCCCTGTCTGCCGTATACGTCCAGCGCAGCGTGCCATCAGGATTCAACACATACAGGTGGTGATCCTGGGAACCGGCGTAAATGGTGCCGTCCGCCCCGACGATGGGCGGAGCAGCGAGGGTATCCTGCATGGCAAAGGCCCACTTCGGCGTGCCGTTCGGGTTGAGCGCATACAGGTGATAATCTTGTGAACCGATGTAAATGGTGCCGTCCGGTCCGATGGCCATATTGGTAACGGGGAGCGGGGTGCCGATGGTGAACGTCCACTCCTGTACGCCGTTGGCCGTGAAGGCATAGAGCTTTCCGTCCGCGCAGATGATATAGATCGAACCATCCGGTCCCACGCTCGGTGTCACTGTAATGGGACTCCCGTACAGCACTGACCCGGCCAGTACCGACCACTTTTTCGTTCCATCCGGATTGATGGCGTAGAGCCGATGATCGGCCGCTCCGCAATAGATGGTGCCGTCTATCCCGAGCGACGGGGTGGTGATGATCCTCCCGCCATCGGCAAATGTCCAGCGGCTGACACCGGCCGGCGTAATCGCATAGAGTTTATCCGATCCCGCGTAAATGGTGCCGTCTGTCCCGATGGACGGATACGTACATATATTATTGAGCGAATCATATACCAGGGGGAACGCCCATTGCTGAGTACCATTCGGATTAAACGCATACAGCTTTCTTGCGGTATTGACGTAGGCTATGCCGTTCGTCCCGATCGCCGGTGCAAGCCAGGTGCTCCCATCTGCGGGGGCGAAGGTCCAGAGAATCGTGCCATCCGGTCGGGCCGCAGTCAGAGTCGTCCCTAAGGGCGTTAACACGCTATTCAGATACAGGGTTCCATTGGTATCAATAGCCCGGACAGCATCCCAGAAGCGTTGTGACCATTGACTCACCAGGATCCCCGGGCCGTTGACGGCACTGCGCCCGGTATGCTGCATATCATGCTGTTGCGTCGCCCACCCCTGCTGCGAGGGGCTGGCTACCACCACCGTGGCCGTGCTGGTCATGGGCGCAGGCGCCTCACTGCACAGCAGGCTTGCGGTGTTGGCAAGGGTGCTGCCGGTGGCGGCGTTGGCATCCACCTTCGCCTGGAAGGTGACCAACAGCGTCTGGTCCGGCATGAGCGTGCCCAACTCCCAACTCAGCGTGCGGGTGGCCGCTTGATAGACGCCGCCGTCGGTGGCGCTTCCCGCCACATAGGACACCTGCGCCGGCAGCGTATCCGTGATCGTTACGTCGTTCGCCGCGGCATTGCCGGTATTCGCCACGCCCAGCGTGTAGACGATCGTGCCGCCGGCCGGGGTACTGGGTTGCGCGGCAGTGTTGCTGAAGGTGAGCACGGGCTGGGGGAGGCCGCTGTAGAAAGCGTAGAGCAGCCCGTCATTTCCAGTGACATACAGCGTATCATCGGCCCCTACCACCGGGGTGGAGGAGAACCCTTGCAGCGATCGATAATGCCATTTCTCTGTGCCATCCGGGTTCAATGCACAGATGATGTTCGTCGTTTTATTGGTAGGAGTACCGTCCCTGCCGAAATTATAAAGCGTTCCGTCTGCACCGATCGTCGGGGCACCGGATAATGTCACTGCATAACTGTTATATTTCAGTTGCGCGCCCCACTTGATCGTTCCATTGGGGAAGTATGCCATCTGACTTCCGCCGTTGATCGTGCAATAGAGGAAGCCTTTGTGGTCGAGCGCCACAGCGGAGGCCCAACGGTTGGGGATGCTCCATTGCACGGTGCCGTTCGGGTTTATCGCATAGAGGCTGCCATAATCCGCACCGATGTAGATGGTGCCGTCCGGGGCAACCGTCGGGGCGTTCGCGATAGTGTTGTCCGCGGTGAAATCCCATTGCTTGCTGCCGGCAGGGGTGAGGGCATAGAGTTTATGGTCCATGCTGCCCACATATATGTTGCCGTTTGTCCCGATAGCCGGAGAAGAGGTGATCGCCGCGCCCGTCGTGTACGCCCACTTCAGCGTGCCGTTGGGGTTGATGGCGTAGAGCTTGCCGTCCTTTGACCCGACATAGATAATGCCGTCCGTGCCGATGGCCGGCGAGGAATCGATAGCATCTCCGGTGGTATACGCCCAGAGTTGTTGACCATTCGGATTCACCGCATAGAGCTTATGGTCTTCCGAGCCGACATAGATGTTGCCGGAAGCGTCCAGGGCCGGTGCGGTGGTGACAGCCTCGCCGGTAGTGAACGTCCACTTCGTTGCACCGCCGGAGGAGATGGCGTAGAGATGCGCATCCTTCGAGCCGACGTAGAGGGTGCCATCCAGCGCAATGGCCGGCATGGCGCCAATGCCGACGGACGCCGTCCATTTCACCACCGGTTTGCGCGGCCCGGTGAGTGCGCTCTGCCCGGTATGCTGCGGGTCATGCTGGAACATCCACCAGTCGCCGCGACCAGTCGCAGTCACAGTGAGCACGGCCGGGGCGCTGGTGATGGTGTTCATGCTGGCGGCGGCAATGGTGGCCGTGTTGCTGATGGTGCCGGTGGCGGTGGCATCCACGGTAGTCTGGAAGGTCAGCGGTGTCGGAGTGCCGACCGCGACCGAGGGCAGGCTCCAGGAGAGCGTGCGCGTGCTGCTGTTGTAATTGACGCCAGTCCCGGAGGCGCTGCCCGGCACATAGGTGATGCCGGTCGGCAGTTGATCGCTGATGAAGACATCCGTCGCTTCAGCAGAGCCAGTGTTGGCGTAGGTAAGCGTATAGGTCACCGTGGCCTTAGGCGCGGCGGAGGTGGGGGAAACGGATTTGGTGAGGGTGAGGTTGGGGGCAGGGGCGTCGCCGATGGCATAGAAATGGCCATCGGTGGAGCCGATGTAGAGGGTACCATCTGCACCGAGTACCGGTGCAGCAGCCGATGAAGAAACCGTCGCGACTCCGATGGGGAATCGCCATTTTACGGCGCCGTTTGCCGGATTGTACGCCGCTACATCGCCAATGTCCGTTGCCAAATACACGGTGCCATCCGCGCCGATGAGCGGTGAACTCAACAACGACGGTTCACTGGTGGACCATTTTTTCACACCATTTCCGTCCAGGGCAATAAGTGATTTTTGTGAGTGAATGTAGATCGTACCGTCTGTCGCGATGGCTGGTGTCGAGTCGATCCTGTCGTCCGCGGTGTACGTCCATTTCTGTGAGCCGTTTGGAGTAATGGCATACAACGTATTAATTTGCGACCCGATGTAGATGGTACCATCCGCCCCAATCGCCGGAGAACCGAGAAGCACATCTCCGGTGGCGAGTATCCATTTCAACGTTCCGTCCGGGTTAATGGCATAGAGCTTTTTGTCCCCACAGCCGACATAAATCGTGCCGTCAGCGGCGATCGCCGGTGAAGAATCAGCGTTGTTACCTGTGGGGCAATTCCACTTGACCGTGCCATTCACGTCAAAGGCATATACAGCATGGTCCGAAGCGGCGTAAATGGTTCCATCCACTCCGATGGCCGGGCTGCACATTCTGTTCGTGCCAACGAGATATTTAGTGCTCCATTTTTGCGTCCCATCCGGATTCAGCGCGAACAAAACTTCCGCCTGAAAGTAAATAGTACCGTCTGTCCCAATTGCCGGCGCACCATATGACGTTAAATTGGGGTAAGGCATGAGGAACATCCACTTCAGTGCACCACTCGCGGTCAGCGCAACAAAGTATTTATTGCTATTGGCTCGCGAGAAAATAGTGGCATAAATGGTCCCATCCGCTGCGATCGCTGCAGGAGTAGTCCACTCATAGCCGGTAGCCGCCAAATAGCTCCACTTCTGCGTCGGCGAACTCGGCCCGGTGAACGGGCTGCGCCCGGTATGCTGCGGGTCATGCTGGAACATCCACCAGTCGCCGCGCTGGGAGGCGGCGACGCTGACGATTAGCGTATTGCTCGCCACCGCCGTGGTCACCTCGGTGCAGGCGATGGTGGCGGTATTGCTGATCTGGCTGCCCATGGTGGCATTCGCGTTGATGGTGACTTGGAAGGCCACCTGTCCGCGCTGGTTGGGCGCCAACGTGCCCAGGTTGAAGGTGAGGGCCGTATTGCCGTTGGACACCACGACCGGCGCGGAGGCGCTGCCGGGGATATACGTAACGTTGCTCGGGAGTGGATCGGTAAGCGTGACATTGGTGGCCGTTACGCTGCCGATGTTGCTGTAGGCAAGGGTGTAGGTGAATGTAGTGCCTTGCCTGGCGCTGGTAACGGAGGCGTATTTGGTAAGGGTGAGGGTGGGGGTTGGGCCCGTAACCTTCAGGGTTGCCGTATTACTGGTCACCGGCGATACTTCGGTGCAGGACAGACTGGCTGTGTTCGCGATGGTGCTGCCTGGCGGAGTGTTGGCATCCACGGTGGCCTGGAAGGTCAGCGGGGTTGAGGCGCCGGCGGCGACCGAGGGCAGGCTCCAGGAGAGTGTGCGCGTGCTGCTGTTGTAATTGACGCCGGTCCCGGAGGCGCTGCCCGGCACATAGGTGATGCCGGTCGGCAATTGATCGCTGATGACGACATTCGTCGCCGCGGCGTTGCCGTTGTTGGCGTAGGTGATGGAATACGTCACCGTAGTGCCGAAGGCGGTGGAGGTGGGGGAGACGGATTTGCTGATGGTGGGGCTGGGAGTGGGGCTGCCGCCGATGGCGTAGAAATGGCCATCGGAGGAGCCGATGTAGAGGGTGCCGTCTGCACCGAGTGCCGGTGAAGCATTCGTCGTGACTCCGGAGAGGGGGAATCGCCATTCTTCGGCGCCGTTTGCCGGATTGTACGCCGCTACATAGCCAGTGCGCGTTCCACAATACACGGTGCCATCCGCGCCGATGAGCGGTGAAGCAATGTAATTCGACGGGGCAATGGTCGACCATTTTTTCACGCCATTTCCGCCCAGGGCAATAAGTGACTGATCTGAGACGATATAGATCGTACCATCTGCCGCGATGGCTGGTGTCGACTGGATATAGTTGTCGTCTATGGTGTATGTCCATTTCTGTGAGCCGTTTGGATTAATGGCATACACCATCTTATAGAGACATATCCCGATGTAGATGGTACCATCCGCCCCAATCGCCGGAGAACCGTTAAGCCCATCTTCGGTGGCGAATGTCCATTTCAACGTTCCGTCCGGGTTAATGGCATAGAGCCTTTTGTCCGTACTGCCGACATAAATCGTGCCGTCAGTGCCGATCGCCGGTGAAGAGGAAGTGCCGTAACCGGTGGGGTAATGCCATTTGACCGTGCCATCCGTGTTGAAGGCATATAAACCATTAAAATCGGTAATGGCGTAAATGGTTCCATCCGCTCCGATAGCCGGGCTGGACGATCTATGTGTACTGACGGTGGATTCAGTGTTCCATTTTTGTGTCCCATCCGGATTCAGCGCGTACAACGCTTCCGCCACAAAGTAAATAGTGCCGTCTGTTGCAATGGCCGGCGCACCATAGGACTCAAGGTGTGGGTAAGGCAAGAGGAACGCCCACTTCAGCGTTCCACTCGTGGTCAGCGCAACCAATCGGTTATGGCTATTAGCGTCATTGGTTTGCGAGAAAATAGTAGCATAAATGGTCCCATCCGCTGCGATCACGGCAGGAGAGGTATATTCATCGTTTGGAGACACCGAATAGTCCCACTTCTGCACCGGCGAACTCGGCCCGGTGAACGGGCTGCGCCCGGTATGCTGCGGGTCATGCTGGAACATCCACCAGTCGCCGCGACCGGCGGCGTGGCCTGCCGTGCCGCACAGCGCAAATAGCGCCAGCACGGCAATGAGTAGTATCCCTGCCCGAGAAAGGGCATGAGAAGTGATGCGAACAGACATAAGACACCTCCTGCTGAGCGAAAATGTGGGACCTTATCAATTGATCCTTTACCTCAGTAGTCGAGTGCCAGGCGGCAAATATAACGGCCTGATGTGGTGGTGCTGCATTATTTTGCCACAGCCAGGTCTTTTGCTCCCCCGCGCATCGGGGAGAGAGGCCGGGGGAGAAGAGGGTGCCAACCTGGCAAAAATGGACAGAGATCGATGAAGATATGAGCAAATACTGACAACACTGCACAATAGCGTGCATACCGAGGTGGGAATCATCCGAGTATGGCTAAGAAAATAAAAGGATTTCTGGCAGGCACGAGCTATGCGCCGACTGTCAGTACGGATGAGGCGTTGCTGCGTCGCGGGTGTGAGGCTATCCAGCAGGCCGGGATCAGCAGCGCCATTGTGGTGTTGGAGGATGGCTCCGCCTGGGTGGCCCATCCGGCCTTTCGACTTGATAAGGCGTCGCCGGAACTGCTCATGCGCATCATCCGCGAGCACATGGCGCAGGACGACTTCGCTGACCGTACCGTGCGTTCCGATATCCGCATGACCCTGAAGAACATCCAGGACAAGAGCCCGCGGGAGCAACTGGCGGAACTGGGCCGGCTGCTGAAGGAACATGCCCAACACTTCCTGAAGGAAGCCGGCACCGATATGGATGAGGCGGCGAAACAGCGGGAAGCGGAACTCGACGCACGATGCGAGCGAGAAGCCGCCTGAACGAATCTCCACTCGCCGTTGGTAGTCAGCGACGCAGCGTAAGCGGAGTCGCGTCGACGATGGGCCAGCCTGTCGACGACGGCACTCCGCTTACGCTGCGTGCCTGACTACGTACGGCGGGAGCTATGTTGCGAACGCCGGGGTCTGGTCTCCCTTGCGTTCCAGATAACTCTTACACTGCTGCACGAAGGCTTCCAGCCGGATAGGCAGATTACCGGCGGCCTGGCCGTCGAAGGCCAGGTTGAGGAACGGCATGCCGTGGTAGTCGCGCTGGAAACGGCGGGTGAAGCTGCCGGTGATGGTGCCGGGCATGCAGGTGAAGGGCATGACGTTGATAACCCCGGCCAGGCCCAGGTGATAGAAATCCGCCGCCTTGCCCAGGCTGAGGATCGCCTCGCCGCGGAAGGACGGATCGATGTACCGGCTGCCGTAGTCGATGGTGTGGTCGGGCGGATTCTCGTGCAGGTTAGGCAGGAAGCCGCGCCAGGGGGCGGCAAGCACGTGCTCGTCGTGCTTCATCACGCGGTCCACCAGCGTGGTGAGCAGCAGGTCGCTCCAGCGGCGCTCCTGCCAGGCATCTTCCTTCTCTCGCCCGTTGACGTAGAAGATCCACTCGCTGAACGGCGCCATCCACACATGCACGCCCAACTCTTCCAGCCGCTCGATGAGATACTGGTTGCTGTAATCGTGCATGCGCACGAAGACCTCGCCGATGATGCCCACCCACGGGCGCGCGTCGGTATAGGCGGGGATGGCCTCGAAGGCAGCGCGCGCCTCGCGCATCACCGGCGCCAGCGCCTGCCCGGCCTCTATGGTTTTGCATACCGCATCGAGATAGCGCTGGTAGACCTGCGCGGTGGCGCCGTGTGCCTGCTCGCGCGGACCGACCCAGCGGCGTGCCTTGCCGAGGAGTTCCACGGCGATGATGCCGCGCCAGGCGAGGTGCACGAAGCGGTTGCCGCCGCCCTGGCTCAACTGCGCATAGTAGCTGTGGCTCTGGTTAGGCACAAAGAGCGGCACATTCTGGTAGCCCTGCTGGTCGAGCACCTGCCGCTGCAGGATGTTGTAGTAGCCGATGCGGCAGCCGCCGCCGGCGCTGGGCATGAGGAAGGCGGTCTCCTCCGGCTTCACCCCGGGCTGCGCCAACTGGCGCAGCATGTCTCCGGTGGTCACCAGACAGGGGAAGCATTCCTTGCCGCTGATGCACTTCTTCGCCAGCGCCACGGAGTCGGCGTCCGACGGGGGCATCACCTCGGCGGAGACGCCCACCGCGCGAAAGGCGGCGGCCAGCGCATACCCTTCGTCGCACATGTTCGGAATGTAGAGCTTGCGCTGCTTCCCCAGGTCAAAGTTCACGGTGCGGAACTTTCGCTCCTCTCCCTGGTTCTCCTTGATCTTATGCAGGCTGTCGAGGAAGGCTTCGCAGCGCGTGAGCGCGCCCACGTCGCTGGCATGCTCGTCGATCTCGATGGTGAGGTAGACCTTGCCGCCCATGCGATGGCGGAAGAACTGCGTGAGGAAGGAGTCCGGCCCGCAGCCGAAGTTGGTGATGTAGGTGGCGGCGAGACGCGGGTCGCGGCGGATGATGTCCGCTGCGGCGAGGATCTTCTGCCCGTAGCGCCAGGTGAGATCGGGGAACTCGCGCGAGAGGTCGACCTGCTCCACCGGCAGCATGTCCAGCGGGATGGGCAGCGTGCCCAGCTCGCGGAAACGCTTGGGCAATTCCAGGTTGATGCCGTTGTCGCAGCCGTTATATGGGCGGCTGACGATGACCACCGCGTGCTCATCCGGCTTCAGTGCCGCCAGCGCCTCCGCGCCGAGGCGCGTGCAATGGGCGGAGAAGTCGCGCTGCGCGGCATGCGCGCTGCTCCACGCCGCGGTGATCGCCTGGCGGGTGACGCCGAAGGAGCGCAGGGATTTGTAGAGCTCGGCGATGCTGCGGGCGGCGGTGGTACCGATATTCACGATGGGCGTGAGCATCTGAACGTCATGCGCCTCCGGCTCCAGCGCGGCGCGCAGGGTGAAGGGCAAGCTCTGCACATAGGGGCAGGAGACGCTCTCCTTGTAGCCCTCGTGCAGGCGCGGCAACTGCGCCACGCTGGGCAGGAAAAGGTGGGTGATGCCGGACTCGATGAGCTCCTGCGCGTGCCCGTGCGCTACCTTCACCGGGAAACAGAACTCGGCCATCGTCGCCTCGGTGCCCAGGTTGATGATACGCTTGCTGGTGGGGCTGGAGAGGCGCACCGGCAGGTCGAGGGCGTTGAAGAAGGCCAGCCAGAAGGGCAGGTATTCGGCAAAGTGCAGTGCGCGCGGGATGCCGATGAGCGGCTTGCCCGGCACCGGCTGCGCTTCGCGATATTGCGCCAGCAGCAACTGCTCGCGCTCGGCGAAGAGATCGCGCACCTCCGCCTTGCTGCTGCGCCGCTTCTCATATTTCTCGCAGCGCCCGCCGTAGAAGAGCGGTTCCTCACCGGCGATGCGCACGCGGTTGATCTGGCAGCGGTTGGCGCAGGCCTTGCACTCGAAAGAGTCCTGCTGATACTCGCGCCGGGAAAGGTCCCACCCCTTGAAGCGACTGGGCACGCCCTCCTGCGCCGCCTCGCGTGCCATCAGCGCGCAGCCGATGGCGCCGGTGACTTCGTGGTGCTCCGGCACTGTGACCGGCTTGCCGGTCACCTGGCGGAAGGCCGCCACCACCGCGCGGTTGAAGGCCGTGCCGCCCTGGAAGAAGATGTGGTTGCCGATCTTGCGCTCGCCCACCACCCGGTTGAGATAGTTGTGTACGATGGAGTAGGCCAGCCCCGCGGCCAGGTCGCCGGTGCTCGCCCCACGCGCCTGGAAGCCCACCAGATCGGTCTCCATGAAGACGGTGCAGCGTTCGCCCAGCCGCACCGGGGTCTTCGCCTCCAGCGCCAGTTTCGCGAACTCGCCTTTGATGCTGATGCCCAGCCGTTCGGCCTGCTCCTCCAGGAAGCTGCCGGTGCCGGCGGCGCACGCCTTGTTCATCTCGAAGTCGATGATGGCGCCGCCCTCCAGGCTGATATACTTGGAATCCTGCCCGCCGATTTCGAAAATGGTGTCCACCTGCGGGTCGATCTCCGCGGCGGCGCGCGCCTGCGCGGTGATCTCGTTCTTCACCACATCCGCGCCGAGGAAGTCGCCGATGAGGTAGCGCCCGGAACCGGTGGTGCACACGCCGCGCACGTTGACGCGGTCCGCCCATGTGGCCCCGACTTCGGTGAGCCCCTGCCGCACCGCCTCGATGGGCCGGCCCGCGGTCATCAGGTAGCTCTTGGCCAGCACGCGCTTGTCAGCGTCGATGAGCACCACGTTGGTGCTGATGGAGCCGATGTCCACGCCCAGGTAGGCGTCGACGCGCTCGCCCTCCGGCACGTCGGCCAGGTGGCTGCCCGGCGGGGGGCCGGGGTCCGGCAGCGGCGGGTGGGCATCGCCCTTGTCCTGTGGGGCGGCCAGGTAGGCCTTCAGCGCGTCCAGCGAGATCGCCGTAGCGCGCACCCCTTGCTGGCGGGCCTGCAGCGCCGCGCCCACCGCGCCGGCGGTGGCGGCGTGCTCGGGCACCAGGAACTGCTCCGGTTTCAGCTCCAGCAGCTCGCGGAAGGCGCGCACCATCCCCTGGTTGTAGGCGACGCCGCCATGGAAGGCGACCGGCGGGATGATCTCCTTGCCGTGTGCCACCACGGAGACGAAGTTGCGCGCAAAGGCGAAACACAGCCCGGCGACGATGTCGCTCAGCGGGGTGGCCTGTTGCTGCAGGTGGATCATGTCCGTCTTGGCGAAGACGCTGCAGCGCCCGGCTACGCGCGCCGGCTTCTCCGAGGCCAGCGCCTGCGCGCCGAATTCTTCTTCGATCTTCAGCCCCAGCCGGCTCGCCTGCTGGTCGAGGAACGACCCGCAGCCCGCCGCACAGAGGCTGTTCATGGCGAAGTCGCGGATGCGCACCCCATCGCCCTCATCCAGCAGGATGAGCCGCGAATCTTCCCCGCCGACTTCGATGAGCGTGCGCACCTCCGGCGTGAGATGCGCCGCCGCCCGCGCATGCGCGGTGATTTCGTTATCGAACGGCGCCCCAAACAGCTCCGCGAGCCGGGCGCCGCTGGAACCGGTAAACCCGAGATTGCCCACCTCGGGATGCTCTGCCAGTGTTTCTTCGAGGACCCGGCACGCCACCTCATGCGGGCGTCCGTAATGGCGGTAATAGTGATGGGAGATCAACGCCCCCTCGGCCGAGACCAGCGCCGTCTTCACGCTGATCGAGCCGACATCCATTCCCAGATACATCATAGACAGCCTTTATTACCCCTGCTTCGTCAGATAGTATTGGTTATTCGTTGGCGGAGAGGGAGATTCCTCTTGATGGATGTGATGGCGGTTGCACGGAGATACAATAGATTACCACTCCATCATCGAGTAGATGTATACATCGATTGTTATGATGATCCCCTTATTTAGCCCTTGTATAAAACGCCGGTTTGTGCTACAGTACAAACGTTAGTATCCTAACGCTCGTTTGTAGTTAGGGGCAGTTCCCAAGTGCGGTTTATGCTCGGATTTGGGAGATATGGGACGAATGGGAGTTATGGGAATGATGTGCTGAAATCCCATAACTCCCAGATTTCCCATTCTTCCCATCCAAGCGTAAATCACGGTTGGGGATGCCCTCCAGTCAGGGTGCTAGAGCGAGTAGTGTATTTGGGAAAGGAGGAAGTGATGGAACGTGATGATCTGGGGTTTGCGGCGTATGCGCAGCGGTGTTTGATGATTCGGACCAAGGCGGGGACGGTGGAGCCGTTTGGCTTGAATACGGCCCAGCAGTATCTGCATGAGCGGCTGGAGGCACAGTTGCAGGAGACGGGGCGGGTGCGGGCGTTGATCCTCAAGGGGCGGCAGCAGGGGTGCAGCACCTATGTGGCGGGACGGTTTTTCTCGAATGTGATGCAGCACACGGGCACACGGGCGTTCATCCTGGCGCACCAGGAGGATGCCTCGCAGGCGATCTTCGAGATTGCCCAGCGCTTTTACGACCAGTATCCGGAGGCGGAGCGGCCCGAGGTGGCGAAACAGAACGCGCGGGTGCTGCGCTTCAAGGCGCTGGACAGCGGCTATGAGGTGGGCACGGCGGGCAGCCGCGGGGTGGGGCGCGGCAAGACGCTGCAGTATTTCCACGGCTCGGAGGTCGCCTACTGGCCGCACGCGGAGACGCACCTCTCCGGGGCGCTGCAGGCGGTGCCGAACGTGGAAGGCACGGAATGTATACTGGAGAGCACCTCCGACGGCCCGCACGGGGTCTTTCACGCCATGTGCCTGGCGGCGCAGGCGGGGCTGAACGACTACCAGCTCATCTTCATCCCGTGGTTCTGGCAGGCGGAGTATCGCATGGAGGTGGAGCTCACCCTCACCGAGGAGGAGCGCGCCTACGCCGAGCGCTTTGAATTGGACCTGGCGCAAATGGCCTTGCGGCGGCGGAAGATCGCCGAGTTGGGCGGGCCGGCGGAGTTCCGGCGTGAGTACCCGTCGGACGTGGAGGAAGCCTTCACCGCCGATGCGCGCGGAGCGTTGTGGGAGCGGGAGACGCTGCGCAAAACCCGCGTGGGCACCCCGCCGCCGCTGCGCCGCGTGGTGGTAGGGGTGGACCCGGCGACCACCTCCGGCAAGGACAGCGACGAGACAGGCATCGTGGTGGTGGGGCTGGGCACCGATGGCCATGGCTACGTGCTCGCCGACGGCACCCTCAGCGGCCCGCCGCTCGCCTGGGCGTCGGCGGCGGTGGCGGCCTACCATGCCCACCGGGCGGACCTGCTGGTGGCGGAGGCCAACAACGGCGGCGAGCTGGTGGAATATACCCTGCGCACCATCGACCCGCGCCTGCCGGTGAAGCTGGTGAGCGCCAGCCGCGGCAAACAGGCCCGCGCACACCCGCTGGCCGCCCTCTACGCGCAGGGTCGCATCCACCACGTCGGCACGCTGCCCGCGCTGGAAGACCAGCTCTGCACCTGGGTCCCCGGCGCCGCCTGGTCCCCCGACCGCCTGGACGCGCTGGTGTGGGCGCTCACGCATCTCTTCGACCTCTGCCCCGGCGAGCGCCTGCCAAAGGTGGCCACTGCACCGGTGGCGGTGTTTTAGGTTGGGGACTGCCCCCGCGGCAGAGCTTGGTGGAGTATATAGAAAAGGTCGCGATTGGCACACCGGTTTGATCGAAAACGCCCAGTCAGGGCTGTCCCCGCGTTAAAGCAACCGTATACAAATACGCGGGGACAGCCCGGACCGGGCGCTGGTTACAGCACGGCTACCATTCTGCGACGTATTATTGTGATAAGAACGGGCTTCTCCGCGAGGGCAGTCCCCAACGCTCTACGTTCTTAACGCCTTCCGATACGCCGCCGGGGAGGTGCCGGCGTGACGGGTGAAGATGCGGGTGAAGTAGGCGCGGGTGCCGAAGCCGGTGGCGGCGGCGATGGCCTCGATGGAGTGGTCGGTGAAGGCGAGATGGCGCATGGCCATCTTCACCCGCGTCTCCTGCAGGTAGCGGATGGGAGTCATGCCGGTGCAGTGCTGAAAGCGGCGGCCAAAGTAGACGGGGGTGAGGTTGCACTGCTCGGCGAGCTGTTCCAGTGTGATCGGCTCGGTGTAATGCGCCTCGATGTAGCCCAGCGCCGGGAGCACCGGCTGCAGGTGGGCGCTGGTGTGCGCGTAGCGCGCCAGGCGCTCCGGGGAGGCCGCCATCAGCGCCTGCGCCATGGCGGCGAAGATCAGCGCGTTCACCCGGCACTCCTCCGCCGGGCCGAACGGCGCGTCCGTAGCGGCTGCCGCCGCCAGTTCCGCCGCGGTCTCGTCGATCCACGGGCACCCCGGCACGGCGGTCACCGGGTCGAAGAGGTCGCGCATGGTGAAAGCGGGCAGCCCCAGCACGGTGAAGTGACAGTAGAATTGCCCCACCCCGTCCGCAGTTGCGGCGCGGCCTGCGGTATCGGCGGGGATGAGATAGACCCGGCGCGCACGGAGCGGATGCGGCACTCCCGCGACATCCAGCATGGCGCCGTCCCGGTCATGCCAGTACAGCCGCCAGTGCGGGGCGCGCAGATTGAACCGCCACCACTCCTGCGTCAGCACCGCCCAGTTCACCGTGAGCAGGATGACATGCCAGTGAAAGAAATCGGATACACCCGCATTGAGCTTTTGCAAACGATACCTCGGTAAACACGTTGAAATCGGACACAACATCCGCGAGATTGAGTATAGCAGAATTGGGGGGAGAGGGGTAAGATGAGGATCGGGTATCGGGGTTCGGGTGTCGGGTATCGGGATTTTGGTATGTATTGACACCCGAGACCCGAACCCCGATACCCGACACCCAATCCCAAAGGAGACACCATGGTTCACGCGGAGACGCTGGCACAGATGCACGGGGATACCTCCTGGTTCGTGCGCGATCGGTTCGGGCTGTTCATCCACTGGGGCCTCTACGCCCTGCCGGCGCGGCACGAGTGGATAAAGCATCTCGAGGAGATGCCCGAAGAGATGTACGAGCAATATTTCAAGCATTTCGACCCCGACCTCTATGACCCCGAGCTGTGGGCGCAGGCGGCGTCCGGCGCGGGGATGAAATACTTCGTGATCACTACCAAGCACCACGAGGGCTTCTGCCTGTGGGACACGCAGCTTACCGACTACAAGGCGCCGAACACCGCGGCAGGGCGCGACTTGCTGCGCCCGATGGTGGAGGCCTTCCGCCGACAGAATATGCGCGTGGGCTTTTACCACTCGCTCATCGACTGGCATCACCCGCAGTATATCGTCGATCCGCATCTCGGCCCGCGGCGCAATGCCCCCAACCGTGACGAGCTCAACGCCGGGCGCGACCAGGCGCGCTATGCGGAATACCTGCACGGCCAGGTGCGCGAGCTGCTCACCAGCTACGGTCAGTTGGACATCCTCTGGTTCGACTTCAGCTATCCGAAACCGGACGGCAGCGGCAAGGGGCGGGCAGACTGGAAGAGCGAAGAGCTGCTGGCGCTGGTGCGCGAGCTGCAGCCGCAGGTGATCCTCGACGACCGGCTGGACCTGGACTACGGCTGGGACATCAAAACCCCCGAGCAGTTCCAGCCGCGCGAGTGGGTGACGGTGAACGGCCAGCCGGTGGTGTGGGAAGCCTGCCAGACCTTCTCCGGCTCCTGGGGCTACCACCGCGATGAAGCGAGCTGGAAGAGCCTCGACCAACTGGTGCAGATGCTCATCGACACGGTGAGCAAAGGCGGCAACCTGCTGCTCAACGTCGGCCCCACCGGGCGCGGCGAGTTCGATGCCCGCGCGCTGGACCGCCTGGCCGGCATGGGCGAATGGATGAAGCGCCACAGCCGCGCTATCTACGGCTGCACGCAGGCGCCCGCCGGCTTCACCGCCCCGCAGGACTGCCGGCTCACCTACAATCCGCAGACCAACCGCATGTACGTCCACATCTTCGCCTGGCCCTTTGTCGAGCTGCACCTGGACGGCTTCGCCGACAAGGTCGAATACGCCCAACTCCTCAACGACGCCTCCGAAGTGCTCATGCAGAAGCGCCCGGACTGGCAGCAAGGCTACGGCGACCAGGACCGCCAAACCCTCACCCTGCGCCTGCCGGTGCAAAAACCGAACGTCACGGTGCCGGTCATCGAGCTGTTCATGAAATAAACCTGGGAGCGCCGCCGTCCCGGCGGCGAGTAAGTTCATAAGTATAATGAATAACACGCGCCGCCGAGACGGCAGCGCTCCCAGGCACTTTTCAACACCCGCTCAACCGGCTACAATAACTCCACAATCCGCATTTGCACCGGGGAGTCGGCCTATTACACTCGAGGTTATCGCCAATACCATCATCTGGCTGCCGCTGACGGCCGCCGTGATGCTCATGTGCTATCCGCTGGTGCTGCGCCTGCTGCGCGCGCTGCCGGAGCATGAGTATACACAGGCGGAGCGCGCGCCTGCCTGGCTGACGGTGGTCATTGGCGGGGCCATTGTGCTGTGCTCCAAGCTGGCGCTGGGGCTGATTCCTGCCCAGGGCGAGCAGGTGCTCATCGGCTTCCGCGCCTCCGCCTCGTCGCTGCTCACCATCGACGCCTACACGCTGTGGGGCAGTATGCTGCTCGGGGCGGTGCTGGCGGTGTCCGCCTGGGTGCCCGCGGCCCGGCGCAGCCTGGTGCCGCGCAGCGGGGGGCCATTCATTATTATCTTGCTGCTCACCTGGGCGGCGCTGCTCATGCTCTTCGGCGTGCAGTTCCATGTGGTGCTCGTCGGCTGGCTGGCGCTGCTCAGCGGGGTTATCGGCCTGTGGTGGTTCCTCTTCCGCCCGCAGCGGCAGTGGTATCACCTGGAGCTGGCACTGGTGCTGCTGCTGGCCGGGGTGCTGGGCGGCTGGGGATTGCTCTGGCTGACGCAACTGGCGCACGGGGCCATCCTCACCAACGTGTGGACAATGCTGCTCAGGGTGAACTCGCCAAGCACCACCAATGCCGTGGTGCTGCTGCTCGCGCTGGGCTGGCTGGGGCCGGCGGCGTATCTCCCCTGGTGGCTGTGGACGCGCCGGGGGGAGCAGGCGATGGTCTTTCTCCCCGCCGCGCTGTTGCTGGCCACGGCCGGGCACCTGGTGCTGGTCCACGTGCTCTTCCTCGCCTTCCCGGTGGAGGCGCGGCAGTTCACGCAGGTGTTTCCCATCAAGAATCTCTTCCTCATCCGGCAGGTCCTCGGGTGGATGCTGGCCTGGGGGCTGCTCGCCCTGCTGGCCGGCGCGGGCCTGCTCACCTATGCGGTGGTGATGCGGCAGCAGGTGCAGCAAGGCACCTTGCGCGCGCTCACGCTGGTGGCCACCGGCCTGTTGGTGCTCGGTATCGCCGGCGGCGTGCTCACCCAGCAGGAGCGCGGAGTGGCCGGCCTGCTCTGGCTGCAGCTCACCTGGGTCGGCGTCATTGTGGTCTGGCTGGCGGCCGGCGGCCTGTTGCCGGTGCTCACCCGGGCGGAACGTCCGGAGCGGATGACCGTGCTCATCGCCTGCTGGCTGGCCCTTGCCGCGCTGGTCGCCCTCCCTCCACTGCCTGGCTTCCATGGTCTGACGGCGCTGTGGCCCGTTTGGCAGCAGGCGGGCATCCCCCCCGCGCTGGTGCTCTTCACCCTGGTGCTCACCACCCTCGCCACCGCCTACCTCCTGCCCCGCGTCGCCGCCGTGCAGGCCGCGGACACCCCGCGTCCCGGCGTCGGCTGGGGCATCATCGGCCCCTTCCTCCTTGCCCTCGGCCTGCTGCTCAGTGGGCTGCTCGCCTCCCAACTCACCCCCTACGCCAAACTCATCTTCCAGAGCCTGTCCCCAACGTTCCATTAAGCGCGATCCAGGACGGTTTCGACAACGCCGTCGGGCGTCGACTTTCCGCTGCTCCTCCTGTGCCTTTTACCTTTGTTCTTCCTCCCCCTTCCCTGGTATGCTGGAGGAAAAACACCCTGCCATTGATCCCTCAACCATTCCTACGGGTAGTTGTATAATCGTTCACGTTCTGCTACAATCAAAAAGTGTCATTGTGACGATCCTGGAACGCAACGGTGGGTTGCTAGGTAAGCGACCGCGTATCCCCGCACCGTGCGCACATGCTGGAGGTGTTTGATGTTCTCCCGTTTTTGCTGCCATTCCCTTCGCCTGGTCGTGATGCCGCTCATCGGCCTGCTGGCCCTGCTCACGCTGGCCTGGGGGGTATCGCCCTCGCCCTCGCCCAGGGCGCGCGTGGCGCACGTCAGCGGGCAGCCGGTGAACGCTGATCCGCCCCCGCCGATCACCCTCACCAAATCGGTGTCCCCCACCACGGCCGCGCCCGGTTCCACCGTCACCTATACCATCAGCTATACTAATGCCACGACGGGCACCATTACCGGAATATCCCTGTACGATGTGTTGCCCGCCCATATCAGCTTTGCTACCGGCAGCATCACCGGCGGCGGCAGTTATAATGCGACAAATAACACCATCACCTGGGGGGTTGGCGCGCTGGCAGCGAACCAGTCCGGGCAGGTGACGTTCAAGGCAGTCGTCAATGCGGATGTCACGAATGGCATGACGATTGATAATACGGCCAATATCATGGCGCCGCCAATGATCACGACCGCCTTGTCCAGTAATAAAGCCACCATCACCATCTCCGGCAGTGCGGCCACCCCAACGCTCACACTCGCGAAAAGCGTGTCACCGGGCAGTGCCCCGGCCGGTGCGACACTCACCTATACCCTGGCGTATGCCAACACCGGCACCGGGGGCGCGACTAACACCACGCTGACGGATATCCTGCCGGCCAATCTCACCTACGTGGCGGGCAGCGCCTCCGGTGGCGGAAGTTATAATACAGGGAATCGCACCCTCACCTGGTCGCTGGGCGCCATTGCCGCCAGCACCAATGGCCAGGTGACCTTCCAGGCTACCATCGATGCCGCCGCCACGGTGGGCAGCACCATCAGCAACACCGGCAGCATTGCCAGCACGGAGGTCACCACGCCGGTGACCAGTGCACCGGCTACCGTGACTGTGAGCAACAAACCGACGCTCACGCTGAGCAAGTCCGCCTCGCCGACCAGCGCCTCCCCGGGGGGAACGGTCACCTACACGCTGGCCTACGGCAATACCGGCGCCGGCGCGGCGACCAACACCGTCATCACCGATGTGCTGCCGGCGAATATCACCTACGTGACCGGCAGCGCGTCCAATGGCGGCAGCTATAATGCCACCAGCCGCACCCTCACCTGGACGCCCGGCACCGTGAATCCCAACGCGACAGCACAGGTGACCTTCCAGGTGACGGTGGATAACACCGCCACCGTCGGCAGTACCATTAATAATACGGCAAGCATTGCCAGCACGGAAGTCACGACGCCGGTGACCAGTAATACGGCGTCTGTCACCGTCAGTTCCACCCCCAAACCGACGCTCACGCTGAGCAAGACCGCGGCGCCCACCAGCGCCGCCCCGGGGGCGACGGTGACCTACACGCTGAACTACGGCAATACCGGCAGCGCGGGAGCGACCAACACGACACTCACCGATGTCCTGCCGGCAAATATCACCTATGTCACCGGCAGTGCAAGCAACAGCGGGAGCTATAATGCATCGACTCGCACCCTCACCTGGGCCCTCGGTGCGCTCGTTTCTAACGCAAATGGACAGGTGACTTTCCAGGCCACGGTGAATGCCGGCGCCACCGTCGGCAGTACCATTAATAATACGGCAAGCATCGCCAGCACCGAAGTCACGACGCCGGTGGTCAGCAACACGGCGACGGTGACGGTGGCGGCCAGCGGCGGGCACGGCGACTGGTGGATGTTTCAGCATGATCCGCAGCATACCGGGCGCAGTGCGTTCAACGGGCCGGCCAATCCGGTGAGAAAGTGGAAGTATCAGGCGGCGAAAGATGTCACCACGGCACCGGCTTTTGCGGCGGATGGCACCCTCTATGTTGGCGCCACCGATACCAACGGAAATGCCATGCTGGTTGCCGTCAATCCGGATGGCACGCAGAAGTGGACAGCTCCGGTAGCTACCGAGTTTTATGGCGACCCGGCCGTCGGCTCAGATGGCACGATCTATTGCGCGGCCAACTATCTCTACGCCTTCACCCCGAGCGGAACACAAAAATGGGCCGTGAGCCACGGGGGGAATGGCGCATCGCCGATGATTGGCCCGGATGGAACGATCTATACCGGTGGCGGATCGATATCGGCGGTGTACCCCAATGGCACCGTCAAGTGGACCTACAATAACAACTGGGGCATGTCGTCCCCGGCCATCGCGGCAGACGGCACGGTGTATGTGGGATGCTTTAATAATAATGTCTATGCCTTCAATTCGAATGGGACACAGAAGTGGGCCTTCCCGACCGGTGATCGGGTGGCCAGTTCCCCGGCCATCGGGACAGACGGCACCATCTACATCGGCTCGCTGGACAACAAGTGTTATGCGCTGAATCCGGATGGCACGCAGAAATGGTCGTATACCACCGGCGGTGTGGTGCAACCCACCCCAGCCCTCGGGAGTGATGGAACGGTCTATTTCGCATCGGCTGACGACCTGGTTTACGCCTTTACCCCTGCCGGCACGAAAAAATGGACGTTCACCGCTACGAATGGCATCATTAATGTGCTGATCGGGGCCGATGGGACGATTTATTCGAAGGGGTATAATCTGTATGCGCTGAATGCGGATGGGACGGAAAAATGGATGATTCCCTCGATGAATAGTATCTGTCCGGCCGTGCTCGGGGCGGATGGCACGATTTATGCCTCCGGTTATGAGAACGGCAAAGTTTGCCTCTATGCCCTCGGCAATACCCCCCTCAATCTCACCTTCACCAAATCCGCCGCACCCACCAGCGCGGCCCCCGGCGCAACGGTGACCTACACGCTGGCCTATGGCAACACCGGCAGCACTTCACTAAACGGCGTCACCATCACCGATGTCTTGCCGGCAAATCTCACCTATGTCACCGGCAGCGCTTCCAACAGCGGCAGCTATAATGCCGGCATCCGCACATTGAACTGGTCCCTTGGCACACTGAATGCCGGTACGAATGGGCAGGTCACCTTCCAGGCGACCATCGATGCCGGCGCCACCGTCGGCAGCACCATCAGCAACATCGCGAGCATCGCCTGTTCGGAAGTGTATGCGACGATCATGAGCAACACGGCGGCGGTCACCGTCACCGCCGCGAAGCGCGGCGACTGGTGGATGTTCCAGCATGACCCACAGCATACCGGACGCAGCGCGTACAACGGGCCGAGTTCGCCAGTGCAGAAATGGGCGTATTCCCTGGGGTCACAATATGCCATCGCGGCCCCCGCCGTCATCGCGGCCGACGGCACCACGTATGTCTCCACCTATAAAACCGATACCACGGATAATGAACTGCTTGCGCTGAACCCCGATGGCACGAAGAAATGGATGTTCAAGCTCCCGACAACAGCATTCTGTGCGCCCGCCATCGGTGTGGATGGCACCCTGTATATGTCCGCCCATCAATTGATCGCGATTAACCCGGATGGCACGCAGAAATGGGTGAACAACGAGCCGATGGTGAATCAACTGTCACCGACCATCGGGGCGGATGGCACGATTTACATCGCGGGATCGTATAAACTCTACGCTTTCAATCCGGATGGGACGGTCAAATGGTCTGTCAGCAAAGATGGGTTCTGGGTGTGTCCGGCGCTAGGCAAAGATGGCACGTTGTATACAGTCAATTATCTTGAGAACAATCTCTATGCCTATACTCCTGATGGGCAACAGAAATGGGTCGTCCCGATTGGCACCAATATCCTGGGTTCACCCGCCGTCGGGGCAGATGGTACGGTCTATATCGGGTGCGGCGATAAAAAACTGTATGCGATCGATGCCAGTGGGCAGCAGAAGTGGACGTTCACCGCGTCCGGGGAGATCTGGGTAACTCCGGCGCTCGCTGCAGATGGCACCATTTATTTTGGTACATATGATGGCAAATTCTACGCGGTCGATGCCACTGGCAACCAGAAGTGGATTACTAATTACACGTTAGGTCAAAGAGATACGCTGCTTATTGATGCCAATGGCACGATCTATTTGGGTACAGGGGCGAATGCAACGCTTGTGGCGCTCAATCCGGACGGCACACAGAAATGGCAGCTCCCATTTAGCACAAACTCAACGAGATGCCCGCCTGCCCTTGCCTCGGATGGCACGCTGTACATTGGGTGTTACGATGGCAATCTATATGCCATCGGCAGCGCCGCGCCCAATCTCACCCTGACCAAATCGGCCTCCCCCGCCAGCGCCGTCCCCGGTGCAGTGGTGACCTACACGCTGGCCTACGCCAATACCGGCGTCGCCCAGGCGACGAATGTGTTGCTCACTGATGTGCTGCCGGCCAATGTCAGCATCGTCTCGGGCAGCATCAGCGGCGGCGGCACCTATAACCCCACCACCAACACCGTCTCGTGGACACTGGGCACGCTCAGCGCTGGTGGCAGTGGCGGGGGCACCTCCAGCGGCCAGGTCACCTTCCAGGTGACGGTGGCGGCCAACGCCACAGTGGGCAGCGCCATCACCAACACCGCCGCCATCTCCAGCACCGAGGTGCCGAACGCGGTGGCGAGCAATCCGGCGACGGTAAATATCATCGCATCGCAGCGCGGCGACTGGTGGATGTTCCACCATGACCTGCAGCACACCGGGCGGAGTTCGTTCAGTGGCCCGAGTAGTCCAACGCTCAAGTGGGGATATGCCACGGGCGGAAATGGCGTCTGCTCCTCCGCGGCAATTGGCACGGATGGCATGCTTTATGTCGATTCGAACGACGGCAGCTTGTACGCCATCAACCCAGATGGATCGTTGAAGTGGAAAAAATCCCATGACACTGTCTCCAGTGGCGCCCATTGGTCCTCTCCGGCGCTTGCAACAGACGGTACGCTTTATATCGGCTCGGCGGATGCCAAACTGTATGCATACAACTCGCAAGACGGTTCGTTGAAATGGACATATCCGTTCATCAGCCCGCTGGTTGCTTCTCCCACGGTGGGCGCAGATGGGACCATCTACATCGGTGCTGACACCTTCTGCGCGCTGAACCCGAATGGCACGCTCAAATGGCAATATTCGACGGGTACAACGTTTTCCTCAGCGGCGCTCAGCGCGGACGGGGCCACGGTCTATGTCGGCTCATATGCAGGGAATCTGTACGCGCTCGACACGGCGACGGGTAGCCTGAACTGGAAATACTCCATCGCCAGCACGAATATCGATTCCTCTCCGGCAGTCGGTGCGGACGGGTCGATCTATTTTGGGGCCGAAGATGGTTCGGTCTACGCGCTCTATCCGAGTGGCATGCTGAAGTGGAAATATCAGACCGGAGGCACTAGCATCTGGGCCTCCCCGGCACTCGGTACAAATGGCAACGTGTATATCGGGTCAGGGGATGGCAATCTTTATGCACTCAGCCAGGCTCTCGGCGCGTTGAAATGGACATTCCCGGTAGGCGCTCATGTGGGCGGCACTATTTGGGCGTCTCCGGTGATCGACGCGAATGATACCGTGTATATCGGCGGTGACAAGCTCTACGCGCTGGATCCGACGAACGGCACGCAGAAGTGGCAACTCGCCAAAAACTGCGGTTACGCTACGCCGGCCATTGGCGCGGATGGAACAATTTACGTCGGCGCAGGAGACGGCAGTTTCAACGCCATCGGCGACAACATCGCCCCCGCCCTCACCCTCACCAAGTCCGTCACCCCGTCGTCGGCGGCGGCCGGGACGACGATGACTTATACGCTGACCTTCGGCAATACCGGCAATGGGGCGGCGAGCAATGCGATGATCACCGACGCCCTGCCGGTCGGCATCACCTATGTGCAGGGGAGTGCCACCGGCGCGGTGGCGTATAACGGCGCGACGCGCACCCTCACCTGGTCGATCGGCACCGTAGCGGTCAATGCCTCGATCTCGGTGACCTTCCAGGCCACCGTCGATGCCGGCACGCCACTCGGCAGCATCGATAACACGGCGACGATCACCGCCACCGGGCAGAGCGCCGTCACCAGCAACCATGCCGCCTTTACCGTGGTCGACAGCAATTCGCGCGGGGACTGGTGGATGGACCATCATGACGCCCAGCACACCGGGCGCAGCAATTTCAATGGGCCGGCCTCGCCCACGCAGAAATGGGTCTTTGACTGCGGCGTAGATATCTGGTCGCATCCGGCCATGGCGGCGGACGGCACGATCTACTTCGGGAATAGAGCCAAATCGCTCGCGGCGCTCAAACCGGACGGCACGCGCAAGTGGAATTTCAACACCAGCAATGGACCGGTAGATTCGTCTCCTGCGGTCGGCAAGGACGGCACCATTTACGTCGCCGGCACCGATTCGTATTTCTACGCCGTCAATCCGGATGGCACGCTGAAGTGGAAAAATCTCATGGAATACGGTACCGGGTCCTCGCCAAGTATTGCGGCGGATGACACGGTGTATATCTGCGCCGGCTTCAGCCTCTATGCCTATAAGCCGGATGGCACGCAGAAATGGCAGCCGCACACGTTTGCCAATGCCATTACCTGGTCTACCGACCAGGGCCCTGACGGCACGATCTACGTACTGCCGACGGATAACCGGCTCCACGCCATCGATCCGACGGACGGCCATGAGAAATGGGTGTCCTTCTCAGGCGGCAGCTTCAATTCCCCGCAGACGATTGCGCCGGACGGCACGATCTATATCGGTGGAAAGTCGGATAACAAGCTCTATGCCCTTAACCCTGCTGACGGCACCATGAAATGGAGCTATCCCACCGCCGGTACCGTCAGTTATTCCCCGGGCCTGGGGGCCGACGGCACCATTTATACCGGCGTGAGCGGAGCGCCGATGGTGTATGCCATCAAACCGGATGGAACGTTGAAATGGTCATATGATACGTCATCGGTCAACGTTTCCGTCTCCTTCTCCCCCTCCATCGGCGCCGACGGTACTATTTATATCGGTTCGAATTCGAGCAATATGATGGCCCTCACCCCGGATGGCAAGATGAAGTGGACGTTGACCACCAATGGCAACATCACGAGCCCGCCCACCATCGGCGGCGATAACGTGATGTACCTGGCCTCGGGCAGCAAAATATATGCCATCGGCACCGGGTCGGCGTCTTCCGGCTTCACGCTGAGCAAAACCGTGGCGCCGTCCAATCCCGCGTTCGGTGGGACGGTAACCTATACGCTGGCGTACAAGCTGGCCGGCACCACTGATGCCACCAACACGGTGTTGACTGATACCCTGCCCGCCGGACTCAACTATGTCGCCGGCAGCGCCAGTAACAACGGATTTTACAATGCCTCCACCAGAACGCTCACCTGGTCGTTGAATACGGTCACCGCCGGCGCTAACAGCCAGGTGACCTTCCAGGCCACCCTCGACGCGAACGCGCCGTCGGGCAGTAAAATTGACAACGTGGCGGGCATCTCCGCCACCTGGTTCTCCACCGTATTGAGCAACGCGGCCAGCATCTACACCCCGGGCGTGCAGCCGAATGATGCGCCGACTATCGTCCAGCTTGACGACCAGACGGTGCTGGAAGACGCCCCGGCGACGACGGTCACCCTCACCGGGATCACGCCGGGCGATGCCGATGATGCCGGGCAGACGCTCACTATCACCGCCGTCTCCGACACCCCGGAGGTGTTGCCGAATCCGACGGTGCAGTATACTAGTCCGAACACCACCGCGCAGCTCATCCTGCAGCCTGTGCCCAATATCTACGGTTCGGCGGTTGTCACCGTCACCGTGAAGGACAACGGCGGCACGGCGAATGGCGGGAAGGACACCACCACAATGACATTCAATGTCAGCGTGGAGTATGTCAATGATGCGCCGGCCATTGACCCGATCGCTGATCAGACCATCTTCTCGAATGCGGGCATCCAGACGCTGACGCTTACCGGCCTGGGCCCGGGCGGCACCGGGGAGGAGAACTGGCAAAATCTGACGGTGACCGTGAGTTCCGATAATCCGGCGTTGCTCTCCACACTGATGGTGGACTATACCAATCCGGACACCACCGCCACGCTCACCTATGCGCCGGTGAATGGGAAAGCCGGCACGGCGCACGTCACCATCACAGTGCAGGACGATGGCGGCACGGACTTCGGTGGGGTGGATACCACCACCAGGACCTTCGCCCTCGTCGTGAAGAACATCAACGATGCGCCGACACTTAATACGATTGCAAATGTCACCTGCAATGAGAATGCCGGCCTGCAGACGGTGAACCTGACCGGCATCAGCGCCGGCGACGATGATGACGCGGGGCAGGCGATTACCGTCACCGCGATATCGGATAACACGGCAGTCGTCCCGAACCCGAACATCACCTACACCAGCCCGAACGCGACCGGCATGCTCACCTTCACCCCGGTGCCCGATAAATGGGGCACCGCCAAGATCACCGTGCGCGTGAAGGATGATGGCGGCACGAGTTACGGCGGCGTAGATACCGTTGAGCGGTTCTTCTACGTCACCGTGAATCTGGTCAACGATGCGCCGACCATCGATCCCATTGCCGATCAACTCATCGAAGCCGACTCCGGCCTGCATAGCCTGACGCTGACCGGCATCGGGCCGGGCGGCAGCGGGGAGGAAAGTACCCAGACGCTGACGGTGACCGCGGCCTCCAGCAACCCGGCGCTGATCGCCACCCCGACCATCACCGGCTCCGGCGCGACGCGCACCTTGAGCTATCAACCCGCTGCCGGGCAATACGGGACGCTGACCATCACCGTGACGGTGAAGGATAACGGCGGCACCGCGTATGGCGGCGTGGATACCACCACACGGAGTTTCACCGTTGTCATAGCGCATCGCCAGCCGGATCTCTGGGTGCGGAACGCGGCGGAGGTGTCCTTTGCCGGTGTCGGCGTATACACCGCAGATGGCAGTGGACAGCTCCGGTCGCAGACCGTGCAGACCACGGATATCGCCACCTATTACCTCGCGGTCCGCAACGATGGCACGATCAATGATACCTTCACGCTGAAGAGCACCGGCGACCTGACCGGCTGGACGGTCACCTATAGCACCGTTGACGCGCAGTTGAATATCACTGGGCGGATTACCGGCGCCATGACAGGCAGCGGCTGGTCGACCGGCGTGTTGGCGCCCGGCCAGGTGTGCTATCTGCGGGCGGATGTCGCGTGGGCCGGTCCGGCCACCGCGCAGAAGACCTGCACGCTGACGATCACCGCCACCTCCACCGCCAACGCCGCGCAACTGGACGTGGCGAAGATCGCCACCTCCCTGCGTCGCGGGCCGGACCTGCGCATCCACAGTTCCGCGGACAGCGGCTACCTGGGCACCGGCATCTTCAACCTTACCGGGGATGGGCAAACCAGCGTTGTGAACTTGACCGGCGTTTCGACCACCTATGTGGTGCGTGTGGTGAATATCGACACGGTAGCCGATACGTTCACCCTGAAAGCCGTGCCGCTGGCCGCCGGGTGGAAGGCCCGCTACATGTTGCAGAGCAACGGTCTCGATATCACGAGCAAGATCAACAGCACCACGGGCTGGACCTCTTCCTCCGTCGCCTCCCAGGGGGTGGTGAATGTGTTGATGGTGATCAACCCGAACGGCTATGTGAAAGCGGGCAGCTATTCCATCGGCACCGTCACTGCCATCTCAACGGCCGATTCCTCGAATCAGGATGTGGTGAAAGGGAAGACGACCCGCCAATAAGCGCTGTCTCCTGGTCCCTGCACCATATCCGGCGCAGGGGCCAGGAAAGACTTGGTTGGGGCATCACCACAAGAGTCGATGTGTGCACGCCTGGCTGTGCACCAACAGCCACTTATTCGAAATCTACCCCTGCGGGGGCAGCTCTTGCTAACCGGATTGAGAACAGGCCCTATTTACGTAACATCGACATCACAAGCGTATTGTTTTTGCAGCATTGCAGGATGTCAGTTAGAGAGCGGCGAATAACTTTTTCTTGGAGAGGAGATATGCGATGAGAACCCTTCAGCTTATTATGGCCTTCTGTGTGGCTAGTCTGTGCGTACTGTGCTGCACCTGTGCGAGGGCGCAGACGAGCAGTAATGTGTATGCAGTCAATGCCACCATTCTGCCCGGGCAAAATGGCACGGTGAGTATTAACCTTGCCGCGCAAGGCAATGAGAATTGCGTGGGCTTTAGCTTGAACTACGACCCAACAGTGCTCACGTATGTCTCTGCCGTGCTGGGCAGCGATGTCCCCGGCAGTGCGCTGCCGGTGGTCAACGACCTGCAGGCGGCCAATGGTCATATCGGCCTCGGTCTGGCGTTGCAACCAGGCGAAGTCCTTGCCGCCGGCACACACGAGATTTTCAAGGTGACGTTCGCCGCCGCCGCCAATGCCGCGGCAACCGTGCCTTCGATCACCAGATCGCTGCAGTTCGGCGACACCCCGATTGCCCGGGAAGTGGTCGATAAGCAGGCCAACGATCTCACCGCGCAATTCATCGACGGCACCATCACCATCCCGCATATCAATACCGCTCCGACCATCGCATCCCAGAGCGATGTGACAGTACTCGAGAACGCGGCAGCCTCCATGCTGACGCTGACCGGCATCAGCACCGGGGGGGAGAACTGGCAGCACCTGACCGTTACGGCGCAGTCCGATAACACCACCGTTGTTCCGGACCCCACCATCAGCTACACCAGCCCGAACGCTACCGGCACGCTGACCTTTAAGCCGGCCACCGATCAATACGGCGCGGCGAATATCACCGTGACCGTGAAGGATGATGGCGGCAGCGCCTACGGCGGCAGCGACACGACCACCATGATGTTCACCGTCAACGTGACCTACGTGAACGATAAACCAACCATCCTCCCCATTTCGGCGCAGAATATTCTGGAAAACGCCGGCACGCAGACGGTGAATCTCACCGGCATTGGCCCCGGCGGCACCGGGGAAGAAAGCTGGCAGACGGTGACCGTCAGCGCCACCTCGAACAACACCGCCCTCATCCCGAACCCGATGGTGAACTATACCAACCCGGATACGACCGGTTCGCTCACGTATACCCCGGTGCACAACCAGTCCGGCGATGCCATCATCACGGTGACCGTACAGGACGATGGCGGCACGGACAATGGCGGAATTGATACGGCCATCATCACCTTCACCGTCCACGTCGGATTCGTCAACACCGCGCCGACACTCAACGTCATCAGCAATGTCACCTGCAACGAAAATGCCGGCACACAGACGGTCAATCTGTCCGGCATCAGCGCCGGTGACTCGGACGACATTGGGCAGACCCTCACCGTCTCCGCCGTCTCGGAGAACACGGCACTGATCCCCAATCCCACAGTCACCTATACCAGCCCGAATGCAACGGGCTCCCTCTCCTTCAAGCCGGTGGCTGACCAGTGGGGCAGCGCGAAGATCGATGTGACGGTAAAAGATAATGGCGGCACCGCCAACGGCGGCGTCGATACCTTTACGCGCTCCTTTGTGGTCATCGTGAATCTGGTGAATGACCCACCCACTATTGATCCCATCGCTAATCAATCGGTCGATTCCGATGCCGGCCTGCAGAATGTCACGTTGACCGGCATTGGCCCCGGCGGCTTCGGCGAGGAGAGCCAGCAGACGGTGAATGTCACCGCCACCTCCGACACGCCAGGGCTGGTGCCGAACCCGTCCGTGAACGGCAGTGGCGCCACGCGCACGCTGAGCTATCAACCGGTGGCCGGACAGGTTGGCGTGGCGACGATCACCGTAACGGTGAAAGACGACGGCGGCACGGCTTTCGGCGGCATCGATACCACGACGCGCACCTTCACCATTACCGTGTCGAAGCATCAACCGGACCTGTGGATCCGCACGGCGTCCGATGTCTCCTTCAGCGGCGACGGCACCTACAACGGCGATGGGACCGGGCAGAGTCGCTCGCAAACTGTGATGACCTCGGAGACGGCAACCTACTACGTCGCTGTCCAGAACGACGGCGGCGCCACGGATAACATCACGGTGAAGAGCAGCGGCGACACGACCGGCTGGACGGTCAAATTCTATGCCGTGGATGCGCTGTTGAACATCCTCGGCCCGGTCACCCTCACCGGCAGCGGCTGGTCGACCGGCACGCTCAATCCTGGGCAGGTGTGCTACCTGCGGGCGGACGTTATCTGGGCGGGTCCCACCGGTTCGCAGACCTCCTGCACCGTAGCGCTCACCGCCACCTCGGCCGCCAATGCGGCGAAACTCGACGTGGTGAAACTGACCACCAACCTGCGTCGCGGTCCGGACCTCCGCATCCATGGTTCGGTGGATCAGGGGTACCTCGGCACGGGCGTCTTCAATCTCACCGGCCTCGGGCAGACCAGCACGATCAACCTGACCGGCGCCTCGACCACGTATTCGGTGCGCGTCTATAACGTGGACGTGGCAGCCGACACCATCAACCTGAAGGCACCGCTCCCGGCCTCGGGGTGGAAAGCGCGGTATCTGCTCTCGCCGAGCAACACCGACATCACCAGCAAGGTGACCAGCGCCGGCGGCTATACCTCGGCTTCCATCGCCGCACAAGGCTATATTACGGTGCTGGTGGTGGTCAACCCCAATTCCTACGTGAAACTGGATGGCTACTCGATTGTCACGCTCACCGGCACCTCCGGCAGCAATCCGGGCAACCAGGATGTGGTGAAGGCGAACACCGTACGCAAGTAACAGCGAACGGACAATGCAAAACGGGAGTGGAACCGGCGCCGGTTCCACTCCCGTTTTTTGTATGTTCGTTAATCTATCGAGTCAGGGGAAGCAGGTTGGTGGCACGCATCTCCTCACGCTAGTAACAGCGTTTTTACCTCAAACGGGCGGAACGACAGCGTGATCTCCCCATCCGTCACTGCGACCGTTTCACCGGTGGGGTGCTCCAGGAAGTTCACGATGCGGACGTCACGCACCGGTTGGCCAAGCGCGATGCGGGCCTGGCAGGCGGTGCCGCCGCTCTCGAAGAGACGGCAGAGCACCCCCGCGGAGTACTCGGCATGGCGCAAGGCGGTGCAGACGACGCTCTCTGCGCCGGCGATGTGAAAGCCGGGCATGCCCATTGTCGCGCCATCGGTGCTGGCGAGGAGCGCGCGGTTGAAGGCCATCCCCTGCCGCACCAGTTCCCCATTGCGCATTTGTCCGTTATGTGGGAGGAAGGCGAACCGAATCGTATGCCGGCCAGTGTCGCTGTCCGGGTCCGGCGCATACGCATTGCGCAGCAGGCTGATGCGCAGGCGCCCGCCCAGCGCGTCGCACCCGTAGCGGGCATCGTTCAGGATGGCGAATCCGGCGTCGGTGCCGGAGAGATCGGCCCACTTCTGCGTCACCTGCTCCTGGCCATCCGGCGCATGCGTCACCACGGAGAACGGGCCTTCACAGCGCAGGCGCGGGGCATCCAGCGGCACAGTGAAGGCCAGCTTCAGCGCCGGCACGCCGGCAGTGGCATTGCCCACTTCCTGCCAGTCGATCTCAACATTGAAGTCGACGCGCGGCAGGGTGCGGTAGAAGGTAATCTCCTCACGAATAGTCGAGGAGCGGAAGGCGTGCTGCACGATGAAGCGCGCGCAGACGGGGCCGGTCGCGGCCAGCGTCACCTCCGCGTCGCGCAACAGGCTTTCTTCGCGGAGGATATCGTTGATGATCCAGGCGGCCATGCCGTTCGGCGCCTCATCGAGCACCTGAAAGACGTTCAATGCCAGATCCATCCGCGTGCCGCATCCGTAGGTGATCGGCTTGGGCACGCCATAGCCGACCAACTCGCGCGCCAGCGCCTTGTCGTAATACGAGGCAATGGCCCCCGACTGCTTGCTGATGCGGGCGATGGCGGTCTCCGTCTCCACGGTGAAATACTGAGCATCTTCCGTCACCGGAATCGCGGCGCACGGCACCGCGTTCTCGCTCAAACGATAGCGCTGTTGCCCGAAGGCGGGCACTTGCGCGGCAATGAAGACACATGTATCACCGAGGCGCTGCACCGGAATGGCTTCCCCGTGATCATTGAGAAGGCTGTGCGTCGAGGGCGGCAGCTCGGTGTAGACCGGCTCACAGCGCGGGAAGCCCAGCGGATTGGTCAGCGTCAGCGTGGTGCCGGTCGCTGTTGGCGTGCCGAGTGCTTCCGCGGTGAGCGAGCGAGCTGTGGCCAGGGTGGATTCCGCCCGCGCGTAGGCATTGACATACGCTTCATGCACGGACGCGCCGTCGAAAATATCGTGGAACTGATTGAAGAGCGCCGGCGTCCAGGCGTCGCGCAGGCCCGTTGTCCGCTCCAGCCCGGCGAGGGCACACAGCGTTTCCGCCGTGAGCAGCGCGCTTTCACATTGCCGGTTGTACTGCTTCATGCGCGCATGGCTGGTGAAGCAGCCTTCGAAGAGGTGGTAGGTTTCGCCGGTATTGCTCGGTAGCGGCGTGCCTTCTTCCCGGATGGCGGTGAGCAGTTGCTGCATGGTGCTGAAGCGGAAGGTCGGCATCACCGGCTTGTCCTTGAAACGCTGCAACAGACTGTACTGGAAACGCGAGATGCCCCCGCCGTGATCCCCCCACCCCCAGATGAAGAAGCTGTTGCGCAGGTTGAAGCGCAAAGCGTTGGTCAAGGCATTGGTGAGATACCAGGGGTGCAGCGCGCCGCTGTAGTCGGAGCCGAAGGTGAGCAGCGGCGTCCCGTCGATGCCGATCCAGTGGCGCACCGGCCAGTGTTGTTCGCCTCCCGGGTTGCAGCGGGAGGCGAAATAACAGTCGAACTCACCCAGCGCCGCCAGTTGCGGGATGTTGCCGGGATGGCCAAAGGTGTCCGGCTCCCACAACACCCGCGCCTCGGTGCCCAGGTGCTCGCGTGTCCAATCCTTCGCATACAGCATGTGCCGGGCGATGGCTTCCCCGTCCGCCATGTGCAGGTCGCCTTCCACCCAGGTACCGGCGGCGTTTTCCCAGCGGCCCTCGGCGACGAACTGCTGCACGGCCGCGAAGATCGCTGGATCTTTCTCCTTGACGGTGGCGTAAGTGGGCACCTGGCTGTGTGTCAGCGTCACGTCGGGGTAGTCGCGCATGATCTCGGTGAAGGCGTTGAAGTCGCGTCGGATGCAGTACTCGGTATCCTCCCAGGTCCACGTCCAGTCCATATCGATGTGTGTATGCCCGAGCAGGTGCATGGTGTAGGCGCGGGCGCGGGCGGCAAAGGGCTGCAACAGCGCTTCCAGCCGCGCGATGGCGGCGAGGAGCGGCTCCCAGCGGCGGGCGCGCAGGTCATCCGGGTCGATGCATGCCGTCGCCTGTTTAAGCAGCTCGTGCTCCTCCGGCGTGGCGGCCAGCGCCGCTGCCAGGCGCAACTGCAGCGCCGCGGCACCCACCTCGACAGAAATATCCATCACCCGCGAAAACTTGAACTCGATCCACGGGAGCGAATGCTCCCCCTGCGCCGCGGTGGGCGTCATGCTCAACACCAGGCGATAGCGTTGGCCCGGCTGGGTACTGAGCGGCAGCGGATCGACGATCGGGCCGGTGGCATACCAGACATGCGCCTCGCGGAAGAGCTCTTCCCCGTTCAGCCAGCAGGTGAATGGCGCCCCGCCATGGATGAACAGGTACACCTGCGAGCCGGCCAGCGCGATGCCGTGCAATTCCTCGGGCAGCGCCTCCTCGGCGTAATACCAGTTCGGCTCGCCTGCGCGCATGCGGAAGGTGCCTTGCGAGGCGACGCTCACCCAATCGTCCGCCGGTTGTGCCTCCAGCGGATGCTCCGGCGTCGCCGGCGGGCAGCGAAAGGTCACATAATGGTGCGGGTACAGCTCCTGCGATGTCTGCAACAGCAACGCGATGATATCGTCAAGGGAAGTCCGGGTCTGCAGCATGGTCTTGCACTCCTATCGCGCGGTACCTTGTTCACGAAGGGGCCGTAACGAGCGCGGGCGACGTGCAGCAGTATAGCAAAGAGCGGCGAGTTAGGGGAAGTGTGGGGAGTATGGGGGTGTGGGAGTGTGGGAGTATTGGACGGGCGTCAATATTGAGACAGGCTTGGTCTTTCCTATCCGGTGCCAATCTCCGTTCCTTTAAATGCGACCGGCATCGCCCTGCCGTAACCAGCAGGGCGATGCGGATCGTGCCTCTGTTCATAACGGTACCAGTGCCTACCCGTGCCGGCTTTCGCAAACCACGCCCGTCCAATACTCCCACACTCCCACACCCCCATACTCCAATACTCACCCCCTGCTCCCACACCCCCATACATCAGGACACAACATGGATGCCGTTCAGCACGCACATGCACCCGGCACGCCGGCGGCGGCATCGGGTATCATCACCTCGGCACAGCCACGCCAATTTCACAGGGAGGAATGAGATGGCAATGAAGTTTGAATCACTGCAGGACTTGTTTGTGCATGAACTCCGCGAGATCCTGGACGCCGAACAGCAACTCACCAAAGCGCTACCCAAGATGATCGACGCGGCGTCTCTGCCGTACCTGAAGCAGAAGTTCACCGATCACTTGAAGCAGTCGAACGAATTAATCACGAATTTAGAGCAGGTATTCGCCAAGCGCGACATGAAAGCCGAGACGCTGTATAGCGAGGGGATGGCCGGATTGCTGAAGGAAGGTGAACCGCTCTTCCATGCCGAAGGGCATCCGGCAGTGATCGACACCGCGTTGATCGCCTTTATGCGGAAGATTGAGTATTACGAATTTTCGTCCTTCGCCGCGTTGCGCACCTATGCACGCGCCCTGGCACTCAGCAGCGAAGTGATCAACCTGCTGGTCATGAAACTGCGCGATGAGACGAAGAGCGATGAATTCATCACCCATATTGCAGAAGCGAGCGTGGGCAAGAAGGCGGCGTAAGCATTCGGATCATGATTGCTGGAAAGGGGAATCGCATAAAGCGTTTCCCCTTTCTGATTGATCAGGGCTCTCCTATGGTGCCACTTTTCCCAGCTTAGCCAACGCATCCCGCGCGGCAGCGCGCGCCGTGCCGGTGAAGTTGGGCAGTTCGGCGGTGAGCGAGGCCACGGCCCGAGGGTCGCCGAGTTGCCCCAGCGCCCATGCGGCGGCAGCGCGCTCCTGCATGGTGCCGCGGCCCAGCATGGCCATGAGCGGCTCAACAGCCTGGCGGTCGCCGATCTTCCCCAGTGCGGTGATCACCAGTTGCCGTTGCGGGAACACCTGGTAGTGTTCCGTCGCCATATGCACCTCGGCCTCCGCCAGGTAGAAGCGGTCGAGTTGACGTAGCAGCGGCATTGTTGCGCGAGCATCGTGCAACGCGCCCAGCGCGATCACCGCAGCCAGCACATCGGCAAAGGGCATCGGGCGGTCATCGTCCACCAGGGCGATCAACGGCTCCACGGCGCGGACATCCCCGATGGCGCCCAGCGCCCGGATGGCATCCGGGCTGCTGTGCGCATGCATCAGCCCACGCCCCCACTCGGCGTTCTTCTTTTCCACCTGCCGCATATGGGCGAGCAGCGGCTCCACCGCACGTGGGTCTTTCAGGATACCGAGCATGCGGGCAGCCGGGCAGACCTCTTCCCCGTTCATATCACCCTGTGGCTTTTCCAATAACGGCACCAGACGGTCGAACAAGCGGGGGTCATGCCGTTGTGCCAGGATCCTCATGGCCGTATTGGTCACATTTTCCTCGGGGTCATCCAGCAGAGTGAATGCAATATCAGCGACACGGGGGTCGCCGGTCAGCGCCAGTAGCTCAATGGCCGTCTGTCGTGTATTGGCATCCTTGTCTTTGCACAATGCCAGCAGTGGGTCGATAAGCGGTTTGGGATCGATAAGCAACTTGGCAGGCGTTACCGACAGCATATGCTGGGGGTACAGCATCCACTCCTCATTGGTAGTCGAGAGCAGCGATGGCTGCGGATTCTCGCCGACCAGCAGCACGCGCAGATCATGCAGTACGCTCCAACGCGGCATGCCGCTGGTGTTGTGCAACTGCTGCAGTTTCTCCGCCACCTTATCCTGGCTCCGCTCTTTGAGCAGGGACTGGGCCGAGGTTTTGACGTTGGTATCCGGGTCGTTCGTCGCATTGGTCAGCGCTTCGTTGACACGAGGATCAGCCGTCACCGGGGCAAGGGCACACAATGCGCTTACGCGGATCGCCGGCGATGTGTCATGCGTGAGAGTGAGCAGGCGGTCCAACAATGCGGGAGCTGAGGTGGGCGTGAGTTGAAACGGACAAGACGATCCGTTTTTCGTCTCTCGTTTCAAGTACGCCACAAGGGTATCAATCGCGGCAGGGCTGTCCAGTTGCAGCAGTTTGTCCAGCAGCACCTTGCGGAATTCGTATCGGTCATCTCCCGCTTCTAACCGGTGGGCCAGCACCTCGATCACACCCGGATCAGCAATCGTTGCGAGCTGCATGGCGACCGCGCGTTGCACCTCGTTGCCGAGATCGTGTTGCGCCAGCACGGTTGATAACGCCCGGAGATCGCCGATTTGTGTTAGCGCATAGATGGCTTCTTGCTGTACGTTCGGCGACGGATCTTTCACTGCCGCGATCAGGCCGTCGATGCTCCGGGCATCCTGCAGGAGGCCGAGGTTCATTACCGCCTGGCAGCGGATAGTCTCATCAGGATCTTTCAGCAGGGGCAGCAGCAGCGGCACAGCACGGGCATCGGGGCAGACCAGCAGGCAGCTCAGCGCGGCGCCACGCGTCGTCGGGTCGGCATCGGCCAGGCCCGCCAGCACGGTCTGCACCATCACTTCGCCATAGTTATTCACCGCGCTGGCCAGTTCATGCGAAACTACCCCACTGGTGTTCGGCATCGCCGCAGGCTGCTTCCCGGGGAGATTGATGGTCATAGACGTTGCTCGGCCTTGCTTTGGCGCATACCGGCCGAAGGCCAGCATCATGGCTTTGGCCGCGCGCGGATCGCGAATCAACGCCAGCGTGAAGGCGACGCTTTCGATCACCCCCTCGTCCTTCTCCGTTTGCAGCATAGCGAGCATCCTTTCCCCCACGCGGGGGTCGTTTTTCGCCATGCACAGCGCCTTCGTCGCGTAGGCGCGCACTTCCACGTTCTTATCCTGCGTCGTCGCCAGCAAGGCATCGACCGCATACGGCACGGTGGTGCCCGCCAGGGCTTCGATGGCGGTGGTGCGGATCTCCGGGCGCGCATCATGTAGTCCGGCAATCACCGGGCCCACGGCGCGGGGATCAGAGAGGAAGTGCCCGAGCGCGGCCAGCGCGGCGCCACGGGCATCACTGGAGGAATCCTTCGCCAGGATGAGCAGCGCGTCGACCGCCTTGGCATCGCCAAGCTCGCCCAGCGCGGTGGCCACGTGCTGTCGCACGGTCCATTCTTCGTCCTTCGCCGCATCGAGCAACGGTGCCAACGCTTTGAGATCCTTCAATTGCCCAAGCGAGAGGGCGGCATTGGCGCGCACATCGGCGTCCGGATCGCGCAGCGCCTTGATGAGCGGCGTCACCGCGTGCAGATCGCCCAGCGGCCCCAGGCCCTTCGCCACCTCGGCGCGAATCTCCGGGATGGTATCAGTGATCAATGGGAGGATCAGCGGGGCGATGGCAGGGTCCGTGTTCTCATCCAGCAGCGCCACGGCGTTGATGCGCAGCGATGCCGCCGGATCGGTGAGCAATGGGCGTAATGCCTGGACGAATGCCGGGTAGAAGGTATTGCCACTGCGGATCATGCGATATTCGGACAGGCAATTCCAGGCTTTCTCTACCACCTTCTCATCCGTATCGCGCACGCCGGTTACCAGCAGGTCCACCGCGTGCGGATCAGTCGAATAGCGCACGCCATCCAGCGCCGTCATGCGCACCTCGGGATCAGCATCTTTGACGGAGGGACCGAGCAGCCCCAGCACCTTTGCTGGGTTGTCGTTAAACATCGCAATATCGGTCACCGCGTGGACTACTGCGCGCCGCACGGCTACATCCGGGTCTTGCAAGGCGGTGCGGATCAGCTTCGGCACCCGCTGCGGGTCCGGCTGTGGATCGGGGATGGTCATGCACCATTCCTGCCACATCTTCACCAGCGCCACAGTGGCGGCGCCGCGGAGCGGAGAGTGCGGATCGCCGGCAATCTTGCACAGGCGCTCGCCGGTCTGCATATCGGGGAAGTCATCCTTGCCCAAGGCGGTAATGGCCACGCGCACCACCGCGATGTCCTTGTCATCCAGCGCCTGCCGGAAGTACTCACGCGCCATGCCGGCATCGGCGTATTGCGCAGCGAGCAGTGTGACCGCCTGCAGGCGCACCTTCAGGTCACTATCCTGCACCAGCTTCCCGACCGCATCAACGAGGGTGAAGCCGGTCAGATTGCTGCCTTGCAACCGTTTCAAGGTTTGTAGACGGACAGCCGCCGTGGGCGCCTGTAGCCCCTGGAGTGCTTCATCGACGGTAATGCTCCAGGCGGGCGACAGGGAGAGGAGCGCGAAGCCGAGAGCCAGCACGGCGCGCGAAAACCATTTCATGCGGAGATCCTCCATGGTGTGATTGGTTAATTATTCTACGTAATATGTTGCTATCCTTGTGATGCCATCAATACTATACCAGGAGGATATTCATACCGGCAGTCGAATGTACCTAGCAGTTCCACGCAGAAAAAAGTATTACGCGCGGGGCAAGCACAGATCAAATTCACCCGGAGGATACCATGCTCAGGACACGAGTTCTTCTCACCCTTTCTCTCTGTATGCCGGCATTGTTGTGCGCCGTGGCAGGTTGGACACAGGCGGCGCGCATTAGCGTCGAAGTGCCGGATGCGCTCAGTTACACCCAGGGGAACATGGTGGCGTTGCAGCCGATGCTCGAGCTGTCCGGCGCAACCATGAGCAAAGGCGCCAACGGCATCGTCACCGTGACGCGACAGGGGAAAACCTTTGCCTTCCAGCCAGGGAAAACGGCTGCGAAAGCCAATGGCACGGCGGTCGCCTTGCCGATGGCGCCGGTTGCCGCCGGGGAGGTCATCCTGGTGCCGGTGGGCGCACTGGTGCAGGCGCTGGGCGGCACCTGCACGCTGGACAAGGCGAAGAAAGTGGTGAAGGTGGCGATGTCCGGCATGGCGCCGTTGGCGTTGCCGACGCAGGAGATGGTCACCACCGACGAGAATGGGAAGAGCAAGCCCCTTGCGCCGAAGGACTTCCGCGACAGCAGCGATCAACTCTACGTGATGAACGCCGATGGCAGCAGCATTCACCGGTTGACCTACGGCACAGCCAATGTCACGCTGCCCGCCTTTTCCAAGGATGGCAGCAAATGGGCGTATATGCGCAACCCCAGCTTCATGCCACTGGGCGATGTCTTTGTTCGCTCGGCTGACAGCCCGGTCAGCACCTGTGTGCGTACCTCCGATATGGCAAAAGGGTCGCGCGTTTGCATCAGTGCCTCGCTGTCGCCGGATGGCGCCACGGCCTATTTCAGCGAGATGCCGATGACCGGGGATGGGCTGCCCTCCGTGTGCTGTTGTCCCTTCACCGGCGGCACGGCGAAGACGATCGCCACCGGGATCTTCCCGGCCATCAGCCCGGATGGGCATACCATCGCCTTCGTCGGGGCGGATGCCACGAAAGAGCATCCGCAGATCATGCTGATGGATGCCGACGGCACGCACCAGCGCCTGGTGAAGCCGGGACAGGCCAATGGGATGCAGTTCAGCGCGGATGGCAGCCTGCTCATCTTCACTATGCCGTACAGCGAGAAGGACGATGCGCCGCAGTTTATCATCATCTGCCGACCCGCCGCGGAGGCGAAAGAGATCAAGTGCATCGAGGCACCGGCGGATCAACGCACGGATGGCGAATCCTCACCGAGCATCGCCCCGGATAGCCAGCGCCTTGTTTTCCTGGTGAAAGACAAGGGCATCTGGAGCATGAAGCCGGACCGCAGCGAGCGCAAGCAGATCAGCACGCAGAAGGCCACCAGCGTGGTCTGCGAGCCGGATGGCGCTCACTGCCTCTACACCACCGACGCCGGGCTCTTCCGCATGAAGCTGGACGGCAGCGAAGTCACCCCGCTGGCGAAAGGCATCGATGTGAAATCCGCCGAACCCTCGCCGGATGGGAAGCTGATCTACTTCCTGGTGCAGCCGCAGGCGTTGATGGATTTCGGGTAATAATGAGTCGGGAACTGATTAGAAAATGCGATTATTTCACGTCCGAGAGTCGCCAGTTCCTAGAATAGAGGGTAGGCCGCGCCCACCGTGGCGCGCGTGAGCGTAGTTGGTCTCCGTGAGGCGTAAACTCGAAACCGGCTGCGAGTTGTCGCCCACGGAGTGGAAATATCCACCAGCGCGCCACAGTGGGCGCGGCCTACCAATGTCTTCGATGCCGGAGTGCCTGTTTCGTCACGCGTGAATTTACATGCCTGCCAACCACAACCAGCAAGAAAGTTAAAAGGTGGCCCATCATGGCATCCTTACATGAAGTCTTTGCACCGGCGTTCGAGATCGGCGTTTCGCTGGGCGGGATGCTGCCGGACGATTATGCGCCGGAGGAATTGGCGCTGATCACTGAGCAGTTCAGCGTGGTGACGCCGGAGAACTGCATGAAGCCGGAGTCGATTCAGCCGCGGGAGGGGGAGTTCACCTTCGCGCAGGCGGACGCCCTGCTGGCCTTTGCGGAGGCGCACGGCAAGCGCGCCACCGGGCATTGCCTGGTGTGGCATCAGCAGTGCCCGGAGTGGTTCTTCCGAGACGGCGATGGGCCGGCAGGGCGCGCGCTGGTGCTGCAGCGGATGCGGGCGCACATTCACACGCTGGTCGGGCGTTATCGTGGGCGCATCTTCGGCTGGGATGTGGTGAATGAAGCGGTGGACGACGGTGAGGCCGAACTGCGCGACACCCCATGGCTGCGGCAGGTGGGCGAGGACTTTCTGGCCCAGGCCTTCCACTTTGCCCGCGAAGCCGATCCCGATGTGCAGCTCTACTACAACGATTACAGCATCGAGATGCCGGTGAAGCGCGCCAAGACGCTGCGGCTGCTGGCTGGGTTACGCGAGGCAGGCGCACACGTGGACGCGGTGGGCATCCAGGGGCACTGGGTGCTGGACCAGGTGCCGTTCGCAGAGCTCGACGAGGCCATTGATCTCTTCGCGCAGACCGGGGTGAAGGTGATGATCACCGAACTGGACCTCAGTATGCTGCCATGGGACGAAGCCGCCGGCGACCCGTATGTTGATGGCTGTCCGCCGGAACTGCTGGAGCGCCAGGCGGAGCAATACGCCGAACTCTTCCGCATCTTCCTGCGCCACCGCCAGGTCATCACCCGCGTCGCCTTCTGGAACCCCCACGACGGGCGAAGCTGGCTGAACGCCTTCCCCTACCCACGCACCAACTACCCGCTGCTCTTCGATCGCCAGTGCCGCCCCAAGCCGGCCTACGCGGCGGTGATGGCGACCTGGGAGCGCCGGCATCCTGCCGGCGCATGACGCACGGCTTGGGATCAGGGGTTCATACACCCGCGTATGAACTCGATAATCCCGTAGACCATCAAGCCCCAAAAGACGAAATACCGGCCGCCGGTTGCGGGCGCCATTTGGTAGCCCACGACGGTCAATATCAACCCGGCAGCAAACGCGAGCACGCCGATAATGATTCGCCGATTGACCACGAACGGGCTGCGCGTGGATGATGAGGTGCTGGTGGTCGGGCGCTGTTGCACCGCGGGCGGCGTCGCAGTGTATGCGAGATGTGTGGATGAGGTCTTCGGAGGCTGCATCTCGTCAAGCAGGCGCTCGGCGGACGGCGCATCCACCCCCTGTTTGATCAGCGCGCTCACAATATCATCGCGCTTCCATCCCTGGCTCAATTGCCAGCTCACAAAGGCGCGTTGGTCCTCCAGGCTGGGCACGGTAACGGCGGTTGAGGTATCCGTCATACAGATCCATCCTCTTCTCTGCGAGAGTAGCGTTCATTATCTTTTCCGAGCGGTATCCTTGTCAACCCTGGAGCGCGAACCTCCCGGGAGGGCGACGCTCCTGCGGAGCCTATAGGTCGACCTATAAATATGACCTTACCTATGGGCTCCGCAGGAGCGTCGCCCTCCCGAATTGGCCCTCCCATTAGAAGGCCTGTACTTCCCGCACGCGGGCGTACCAGGAGTTAGGGGCCTGCGGTGAGGTGTGCACCTGACCGACACAGCGGATGCCGCGGGCTTTGATGGCGGGGCCGGTGAAGGCGTAGGTGACGCCGGCGGCAGCAGAGGAGTTGTAGGCGTAGGCCGGCGCCAGCGTCCAGCCGGTGACATCGATCCAGGTGAGGCCATCGGTGGTCATCTGCAGTTTGAAGTCGGCGCAGAAGACGCCGTCGGCTCCGGTCGTGTACCCGCCGTTGATGTAGTTCACGCTGGTGACGGTCTGCGCCGTTTTCCAGATTACGCCGGCAGCCTCGTAGGCGTTGGCGACGTCATCGCCGCTGTGCAGGGAGACATCGGTCAGCTTGCCGTCATTCACTCCGGCGGCGGCCGTGCGGTGGGCGTTGGAGGTGGAGAAGGTGAGGCCATACCAGCGGTAGCCGGTGCCGGTGCGCGCGAGATTGGTGCGCGGGGCTGCTACTGTGACGCTGGCCGTGCCGGACACCCCGCCCGCACTGGCGGTGACGGTGAACGGCCCTCCGGCACTCGATCCGGCGGTGAAGAGGCCGCTGGGGGAGATGGCCCCGCCGCCGCTGGCACTCCAGGTGAACGCCGGCGTAGCGAGCGCGTTGCCGAACTGGTCCTTCGCGCCGGCAGCGAACTGCTGGGTGCCCAGCGGCGCCACAGTGGCAGTGGCCGGCGATACGCTGACGGTGGTGCATACCGCGCTGACGGTGACGGTGACACTGCTGGTGGCGCTCAATCCCTGCACATCGGTGATGGTGGCAGTGAAAGTGTAGGCGCCGGCCTGCGTGAAGGTGGCGGTGACGTTCTTCGCGGCGTTGCTGCCGTTGGCGCTGAAGGTGACCGGCGCGGAGGCTGTCCAAGTGTAAGTGAGGTTGGCCTCGCCCGCGTCATCGGCGCCCAGCACGCTCAAGGCGACAGTTTTGCCCGTCACGGTACTCGGGGTGGCGCTCGCCGGGGTGGCCACCGTGGGCGGCAGGTTGGTGACCGTACCCCCGCCGACTTCGTAGCACCCGATGTCGAAGCCGTTGCCCGCGGGGCGAGCGGCGCCGGTGCAGTCCACGGGTGGAGCGCTGTAGCCGCCCAGCGTCGCCGCGCCGGCATCGATGGCCGGGCTGCCTGCCGCCAGGTGATAGTTGCCGGTCGTCCAGTCGAGGAAGAGCGCCGACCAATCCGCGGTGCGGGAGTGCGTATCATACCCCAGCGCCTGCCATCCCACCAGTGAGAGATAGCTCGAATCGTCATCGGTGGTGACCGCGTGTGACCCGGCGATGAAGATGTTGTCGTCGCTCACCGTGCCCGCCAGGCTGCTGCCGTCGTCGATGTGGATGCTGCCGTGGCTGGTGTTATGGTTGAGGAAGATGTTGTTGAAGAGCACGTTGCCCGAGCTGCCGTTGTGCAGTTGGATGGCCCACTTGCCGTTGGAAGCCACATCGATGGTGTTGTTCACCACCAGGTTGTCGGTTGACGGGGCGGCGGCATCGATCTGGTAGAACGAGATGCCTGCGCCGTGCGCCGTGTAGCACAGGTTGTTGCGAAAGACGCTGTTGATCACGCCGTCGCAGTTGATGGCCGAGCCGCCGCCAACACCGTTCTCATAGATGACGTTGTTCTCGATGAGCGCCTCGCTGATGATGCCGTTGCCGCCCATGCTGATATCCCCGTTCATGTGCAGGCCACAGGCGTAGTTGCCGTAGATGGTGTTGCCGCGCACGACAGGGCGCACGCAGGCATTGGAGACGTAGATGCCGTGCTGGCTGACCGCGTGCGTGGCGACATTCCCCTCGATCAGCAGGTCATCGGAGTGGCTGGTGAAGATGCCCCAGGTGCCGTTCTTGTCGCAGACATTGTTGCGGATGATCACGTGGTTGTTCTCCACCGTGCGTATGCCCGCCCGCGTGATGGAGCCGTCGGCGTTGTTGACGGTGAAGCCGGTGATGGTGATGTAGCTGGCGCCTTCCAGGTTGATGCCGTCGGCGGTCTTGTTATTCCGCGAGGTGATGATCACCCCGGGGTCGGCGCTGAAGGTGATCGGCGCGCCGGCGGTGCCGTTCTGCGGGAAATCCCACCCGAGCACGAACCCGGCATAACTGCCCGCCCGCACGATGACGGTGTCCCCCGCCTGCACCCGCCCCGCCGCGTACTGCAGCGTGCGCCACGGCGCCGTTGCGGTGCCGGCGCTGCCGTCATTCCCGCTCGTTGCCACATAATAGGTCGCCGCCTGTGCAGTACCGGCCAGCAGCAGGATGCCGATGGTCAACAACGCCAGGAGGAGACGCCCTCCCCGTGCATAAAGAACGTGAGCTTGTACCATGGTGCGTATACCTCGCCTTGTAACATTCACCCACAGTCGCAACCAGAGAGGGAATGGCCGGCGCCTGGGTGGGTTCATACCGTCTATTTATTCCACAGATGAAAGGGGCATTATGAGAGAATGCGGATTGGGGAATGATTGGCAGGGAAAAATGCGATCCGTCGGCATGAGATGCGCCGGTTTCGGGGACTGACATCGAAACTCCGGTTATCTGGGATGCTGCCATTTCTTACATTGAGTGAACGGTTGAGAGCTATACGGAGTTTCGGTGTCTGTCCCCGAAACCCTATTATAGATCCGGCTTCACCCGCTGTTCTCAATGCCGGAGAGGTTGAGTATGAGCCCGGTCCGCAAAAAGGCATAGTCTGCTATACTAAAAAGTATGAAGGCAACAACCAAAGCGTTCCTTTGTGGGCTGCTGACAGGCATCATCTTTGTGATCGTATCGTATGGCATGTATACCTTTGTCTCGCATTTTTCGCTATTCCCTGATCCGGTGATTGCCTCCGATGAGGCAGCCCTTCCGCATATTCGCAACGAAGGCTTTGCGCTCACATCCGGCACCACCTACGGCTATTATTTCGACACCGGATTCAACGAACATGTGACCCTCGCCGCCTTCTCTGCCCCCCAGGCGGAGCTCGATCGGATTGTGGAAGCGAAGACGGGCAAGAGAATCAACCAGCTAACGCCATGGCATGGGCAGTTTAATCAACTCGAATGGTATGACCCGGAATTCCTCCAGGGGAAGTACAGGACATACTATTATGATGTTGAACATGCGAAAACTGGGTGGTATTTCAATGAAGCGAGAAAAGACATCCGGGATTCCTGGTATCTGATTTACGACCGTGAGCATGAGCGAGTGTATTATCGGCGTGATACGTGAGGCCGGGCAGGGTGGGGTTGGTTATTGAGCATGAGCATCAATTTAGGTAATTCGGGGACACCAGGCCTATATTCCGTTCGTGGAAATGTAAAATCCGTAAGCTTGTCCCCAAGGTATACAGCGTCGATCTCCTTCTAATCTTCAAATGAACCATCCGCCAATTTCGGTAATTGCGCGCTATGCCAGACTGCGACGATCCAAATGGTGTCTTCCTTCACCCGATAAAAGAAACGGTAGGGCGGAATAATCACTTCGCGGTAGGGGAGATCCGGAAACTCAGGCACGATGCGGCCTGAGTCAGGAAAGCGGGCCAACCGTTTGAGCACCGTTTCCGCATGCCGGCGGAATTGGCGGGCGGCCTGGCGATTATCCTGTCGGATATACGCCAACGCGGCGAGAAACTGCGCGCGTGCGGAGTTGGTGAACAGCAATTTCACGGCTGATCTTCTTCCAACAATTTATCCGCTTCTTCCAGCACGGCATCCAGGGTATACCCTTCGCCGGCTTCGATTTCACGCTCACCTTTGGCCAGCAAGCGCAATAACTCTTTTTCGTGCTCTGAGCGCTCGTAGGATTCCACGCTGATCATGACGGCGGCAGCCCGACCATGTTGCGTGATGACCACCGGTTCATTGGAATGTTGCACCCGCTTCATGATCTTCGCGGCATCTTGCCTGAGATCGCTGATCGGGATAATATGCGCCAATTTGCCCATTGTATACCTCCAGATGGTACGTTTGAGCGTACCATACATCGTACAAAACAGCAAGGAGTCCGTGTCACAAAACGGGTCGCCGATATTGGGGATACTGTCCCAATATCTCGTTCGTGCAAACATAAAATTCGTATGCTGTTTTCGGCTCACCCTGCAGCGTGATACGTGAGGCCGGCCAATCTTCGAGTATGAGCACGAGTATGAATAGGTCCGTGCGTAATATGTGAAAGCGGTCAGCCCGGCATGAGCACAACTTAACGCTCTTCAAATATAAGTGAAACTTAATCGTTTTCCTCTAGACCGCGCGTAGAAACCCCTCTATACTGGGAAATACCAGAGTGGGGAAGCAACGTTTTGCCTTGCTTCTGCTATATTATTGCCCGATCAGGTTAGGGGATGGCTGTTCGGCGAAGCGGGAACATTTATTTGACAAGGCAGCGTCCCGCGATATAATATCATCCGTCCCCCAGATGTTTGCCCCCCGCATAGAGGTAGCACGATGTCGCAGATTCATCAAGAAATCCGGCAGCACGCGGATGGCGAGGTGAGAGCACTCAAACACGCCATTCTCGATAATCTGGAGAGCCGCCTGGCGAAGGATCGCTTCAACGCCACCAAGTATGACCTGTTTTTGAGCACGGCCTATGCCGTGATGGAATCCTTAATCCAACGGTGGATCAACACGCAACAGTGTTATCACCGGGAGAACCCCAAGCGCGTCTATTATCTCTCCATGGAATACCTGCTGGGCCGCACGCTGGAGGACAGCCTGATTAACCTCGGGCTCTACGACACCTGCAAGCAGGCGCTGGCGGAACTGGGGTTGAACATCACCGACCTGGTGGAGCACGAGAGCGACGCCGGACTCGGCAATGGCGGCCTGGGCCGCCTGGCCGCGTGTTTCCTCGACTCCATGGCCACGCTGGGCATCCCCGCGCATGGCTACGGGTTGCGCTACGATTACGGCCTCTTCCACCAGCGCATTGTGGACCAGCGGCAGGTGGAGACCCCGGACAACTGGCTGGCGCTGCCCAATCCCTGGGAAGTCGCCCGCCCGGACATCACCTACAAGGTGCGCTTCGGCGGCGTGGTCACCCACCGCCCGGATGCCGCAGGGCAGCAGCGCAGCTACTGGGAGAACGCCGAGGAAGTGCTGGCCGTCGCCTACGACACGCCGGTGCCGGGCTACGACACGGAGACGGTGAATACGCTGCGCCTGTGGACCGCGCGCGCCACGGAGGAGTTTAACTTCGACTACTTCAACTGCGGCGACTACATGAGCGCCTGCCAGAAGAAGGTCGACTCCGAGAACATCACCAAGGTGCTCTACCCGAACGACAACTTCGCGATGGGCAGAATCCTCCGCCTGAAGCAGGAATATTTCCTCACCTCCGCCTCGATCCAGGACATCATCGACCGCTACAAGCGCACCAATTATGATTGGCACACCTTCCCCGCGCACGCCGCCATCCAGCTCAATGACACCCACCCCTCGCTGGCCATCCCCGAGTTGATGCGCCTGCTGGTGGATGAAGAGCGGCTGGAGTGGGAGGTCGCCTGGGACATCACCGTGCGCACCTTCGCCTACACCAACCACACCGTGTTGCCCGAGGCGCTGGAGGAATGGCCGGTGGCGATGATTGAGTCGCTGCTGCCGCGCCACCTGGAGATCATCTACCTCATCAACCACCATTTCCTCAGAGAGGTGGCCACCCGCTACCCGGGCGACATCGGCAAGCTACGCCGCATGTCGCTGATCACCGAGGGCGGCGAGAAGCGCGTGCGCATGGCCTTCCTCTCCGTGGTCGGTTCACACAAGATCAACGGCGTCGCTGAGCTGCACTCCCGCCTGTTGCGCGAAACGGTGATGCACGATTTCTACGAGCTATGGCCGGAGAAGTTCACCAATAAGACGAACGGCATCACCCCGCGGCGCTGGCTGCGCAAGTCGAATCCCGCGCTCTCCGAACTCATCACCGCCTCTATCGGCGACGGCTGGGTGAAGGACCTTTCGCTACTGCGCCACCTGGAGCCGTATGCCGATGATGCCGGCTTCCAGCAGGCATGGCAGGCGGTGAAGCTGCACTGCAAGGAGGCGATCATCAAGCGCGTCGAGTATGACCAGGGGGTGATCCTGCGCCCGGATTCCATCTTCGACGTGCAGGTGAAGCGCATGCACGAGTACAAGCGGCAACTGCTCTTCGCGCTCTATATCGTGGCCTCCTTCCTGCGTGTCAAGGAGGAGCCGGGGACGGTGCCGGTGCCGCGCACGTGCATCGTCGGCGGGAAAGCGGCGCCGGGCTATCACCGCGCCAAGCTCATTATCCATCTCATCAACCGCATCGCCGATGTCATTAACCGCGATCCGGGCATGAAAGACCTGCTGCGCGTGGTCTTCCTGCCCAACTACCGGGTATCGCTGGCGGAGAAGCTCATCCCGGCGGCGAACCTCTCGGAGCAGATCTCCACCGCCGGCAAGGAAGCCTCCGGCACCGGCAACATGAAGTTCGCGCTCAACGGCGCGCTGACCATCGGCACGCTGGACGGGGCGAATATCGAGATCATGGAGGAGGTGGGCGCGGAGAACATCTTTATCTTCGGCCTCACCGCCGAGCAGGTGCGCGAGGTGAAGCAGAACGGCTATCGCCCCGGCGACTACATCGCCCGCTCCCCGCTGCTGCAGCGCGTGCTGCACCTGCTGGAGTGCGACTTCTTCTGTCCCGGCGAGCCGGGCCTGTTCCGTCCGATTTACGATGAACTCGTCCACTGGGATGAGTATTGCCTGATGGCGGACTTCGACGCCTATCTCGCCGCCCAGGACCGCGTCTCGGCCACCTTCACGGACTCCGCGCAATGGGCACGCATGTCCATCCTGAACGTCGCCCGCTCCGGCAAATTCTCCAGCGACCGCACCATCAGCGAATACGCCGAAGAGATCTGGGGCGTGAGAGGCGTGGATGTGAACATCTGCCGGGACAAGTACTGCCCGCTGGGATTGGGGAAGTGACGATCGGATTATTCTCACCGCAGAGGCGCTGAGACGCAGAGGTAACGCAGAGGAATCATCGATGCCCGTTGTGGGCAACCGAAACGGATGAACATGGGTGCCGCGCTCCTGCCCCGAACCTGCCGGTATGGCACCCGCGTAGCCGCATCCCTTTACGGGTGCGCGAGCATAGGCGAGGTGCGGAAAAATAGCCGATTGGGAACGGGCACTAGCGTCGCGCACCCATAAAGGGATGCGGCTACGCGGCCTATGTCAACAAACGACACACATGTACGAGAGGCTGAAGAGGCTATTTTCGGAGGAGTAGGGAATTTTCTTTCAGGTTTGTGGAGTGAGAGGAATGGGGCTATACATAGGGGAACAAAACTTCAGTTGATAGCCCCACTCCTCTCACTCTACAAACCTTGAAAGGATACGCATACACCCCTCCCTATCACCTCTGCGTCTCAGCGTCTCTGCGGTGAAAATAACCAAAAAATGGGGGCAGCCCGTACGGACTGCCCCCGTGGTGTGCCAACCGCATATGGGAGGGTGTCTGCCATCCACGTCTCCCGCAGGATCGCCACATAACCGTGTCTTCAGCTCGCTAACTGCATCCGCTCGTACCGCCGCAGTTCAGGCATTTGTAGCATGATCCGTTGCGGACCATGATCTCACCGCATGTCGGACAGGGCGGAGCGTCGGACTGGTTATCAAAGCTAACTGACTTCCCTTCAACTTTCTGCACGAGGTCGGAAATTTCCTTCTCGATATTTTGCGTGGCGGAAAAGTTATTTTCTTCCGTTTCCGCCGAGGCCGGTTCCACCTGCGTGGAGGTGACATATTGGGCGGCCACTTCCTTCGGGAGGTAGCGCAGTGCCAGCCAGCGGAAGATGTAGTCCACGATGGATTTCGCCATCGGGATTTCCTTGTTGTTCGTCCAGCCGGCGGGCTCGAAGCGCGAATGGCTGAACTTGTCCACCAGCGCCTGCAGCGGCACGCCGTATTGCAGCGCCATGGAGATGGCAATGGCGAAGGAGTCCATCAAGCCGGAGACCACCGACCCCTGCTTGGCCATCTTGACGAAGATCTCGCCCGGCATGCCGTCCTCGTAGAGGCCGACGGTGAGGTAGCCTTCATGCCCGCCCACGCTAAACTTGTGCGTCCGCGCGGCGCGGTCATCCGGCAGGCGCCGGCGCAGCACGCGGAACTCCGGTTTGGCGTCCGTCGTCGCCGCGGCGCTGCCGCTGCTGCTGCTCTTATTCGTGGAGAGCGGCTGCGTGCGCTTGCTGCCGTCGCGGTAGATGGCTACCGACTTCAGCCCGAGTCGCCAGGCCTCGATGTACAGGTCGACGATATCGTCCACCGTCGCGTCGGGCGGCAGGTTCACCGTCTTGCTGATGGCGCCGGAGAGGAATGGCTGCACGGCGGACATCATGCGTAGATGGCCCATATAATGAATGGAGCGAATGCCGTTGGCCGGTTTGAAGGCGCAGTCGAACACCGGCAGATGCTCGTCCTTCAATCCCGTCGCGCCTTCCACCGTACCCTGCTCTTCGACATAATGCAGGATCTCGGAGATCTGTCCCTCAGTGTAGCCGAGGTGCTTCAGCGCCTCCGGCACCGTCTGATTGACGATCTTGAACAACCCGCCGCCGACCAGCTTCTTATATTTCACCAGCGCGATGTCCGGCTCGACGCCGGTGGTGTCGCAATCCATCATGAACCCGATGGTCCCGGTCGGCGCGAGTAATGTGACCTGCGCGTTGCGATACCCGTACTGCTCGCCCAGGCGGATCGCCTCATCCCACACCGCGCGCGCCACTTTGATGTATTCGCGCACCGGGCGCAGGCGCTCGATGCGGTCCACCTGCGAGCGATGCTTGTTGATGACGCGCAGGAAGGGTTCGCGGTTCTTCACGTATTCGGGGAAGGTGCCCACGCGGGACGCAATCTCCGCCGAGGTCTTGTAGGCCTGCCCGGTCATGATGGCGGTGAGCGAGGCGGCCAGCGCGCGGCCTTCGTCGCTGTCGTAGGCGAGCCCGTTGGCCATCAGCAGCGCGCCGAGGTTGGCATAGCCCAGCCCTAGCGGGCGATAGCGCTTCGAGTTGTTGCCGATCTGCGGTGTCGGGTAGGAGGCACGGTCGACGATGATCTCCTGCGCGATGATCATGATGGAGATGGCGCGCTTGTAGGATTCCATGTCCAGCTCGCCGGACGGCTTGCGGAACTTCATCAGGTTCAGCGACGAGAGGTTGCACGCGCTGTCGTCGAGGAACATGAATTCCGAGCACGGGTTGCTGGCATTGATGCGTCCGGAGACCGCGCAGGTATTCCAGTCATTGACGGTGGAATCGAACTGGATGCCCGGGTCGCCACAGAGATGCGCCGCGTCGGCGATCTCGCGCATCAGCTCCCGCGCCTTGTAGGTGTCGACAATCTCCTGATTGGTAACGGCGCGCGTGTGCCACGGCTTGTCGCGGATGACGGCATCCATGAAGTCGTCGGTGACGCGCACGCTGTTGTTGGAATTCTGGAACATCACGCTGGAGTAGGCTTCGCCGCCGAAGGAGCCGTCGTAGCCGGCATCGATGAGCGCCCACGCCTTCTTTTCTTCATGTGCCTTGCAGGCGATGAACTCGCGGATATCCGGGTGATCGATATTGAGGATAACCATCTTCGCCGCGCGGCGCGTGCGCCCGCCGGATTTGATGACGCCGGCGAAGGCATCGTAGCCGCGCATGAAGGAGACCGGCCCGGAGGCGTAGCCGCCGCTGGTCAATCGCTCCTTGCTGGCGCGCAACGAGGAGAAGTTGGTGCCGGTGCCGGAGCCATATTTGAAGAGCATCCCTTCCGTGCGCGCCAACCCGAGGATGGCGTCCATGGTGTCGTCAACGGAATTGATGAAACAGGCGGAGCATTGCGGATCCGTCTCGATGCCGACATTGAACCAGACCGGGCTGTTGAAGGCGGCCTTCTGATGGAGCAGCAGGTGGGTGAGCTCGTCGGAAAAAATCCCCGCTTCGGCAGGGGTGAGGAAATACCCGTCCTCCTGTCCCCAGCGCGTGATCGTCTCGACGACGCGCGTGATGAGCACTTTCAGGCTCTTCTCGCGTGCGGACTGCCCCAGGCCGACCCGGAAATATTTGGACACGACAACGTTGGTGGCCATCTGCGACCAGCTCGCCGGCATCTCCACATCGTTTTGATCAAAAATCACCTCACCGTTTTCCGCGGTAATGGTGGCGTGGCGTTCCTCCCATTCCACTTCGCTGAACGGGTGAATGCCTTCTGTGGTAAAATAGCGTTCGATCCTGAGCATATCGCTCACCGTGGATCCGAATAGTCCACCATCCGATTGTGCCTTGCCACTCGGGGGCAGCTCCAGGCTGGCCATGGGTTCTCCTCCTATCTTCAATCAGACACAGCAAGTCGTCTGTTATGCTTGTTGTGAAGGGTGCGTGGTGTTAAGCGTCAGAGCGTAAAAAGGTTATCGCACTACTCATCAAAGAGTGATTGCTGCTCTTCCGCATGTCGTTGATGTTTCGTCCGTGAGATCACATGCTCAATCTCATATATAAACGAATCAATATCGCGAAACTCTTTATAGACCGAGGCGAAGCGCACATAAGCGACCTCGTCGAGATCGCGCAGGCGGTTCATCACCAGGTCGCCGATCAACGATGACGGCACTTCGTCTTTGAGTTCGTCACGCAATAAACGCTCGATGTCGGCGACGATTTGCGCAACCGTGGGCCGGCTGATCGGGCGCTTCTCGCACGCCCGCGTGATGCCGTCCATCAGCTTTTCCGGCGCGAACAGCTCGCGGCGCCCATCCTTTTTAATCACGTAGAGCTGCGGCTCCTCGTGATGCTCGTAGGTCGTGAAGCGGCGCCGGCACTCCTGGCATTCGCGCCGCCGGCGAATCGACCCGCGTTCCTCAGTGGTCCGGGTCTCAATCACTCGCGTATCGTCAGCATGGCAAAACGGGCAGCGCATAAGATTCCATGTCCCCGCTAGTGTAATGAATTCCATATCTGGGGGCGAAAATAATACTACACCACTAGATGTTGTGTGTCAAGGGAGGTAAAGGTTTGATCAGTGCCATGCAAGCTGCGCTGTGTCCAGTCTGCGTCATCGATGTCCCAGATAATTTCCGTGGGCCAGCCTGGTACTCCTGCCGCCATCAACGAGAAGTTGTCCACAGATTGTTGTGCACACCTGTGGGCGATTCACCAGTCATTTTCTTTCTCTTTCTCCTACTCTTTCTCTTACTCCCAATTTAGAATACTAATCCTATCTCCAACCATCCGGTCATCTCTTTTCCAGATGATAGGTTTTGGAGTAAGAGTAAGAGAGAGAGTAAGAGAAAGACCCGTTTTAGCCAGGCTCACCGCAATCATGCCATACCGCCTACCCCTGATTACCATTTCTATGGTACAATATGTCAACATGCGGGAACCCCCAGCCCCAAACGAATTCTCCCCGGCGCTTCTCGGGGGTAAGAATGGAGGAGTTGAGATGCGGCGTATCGCGGTCATATTCGGCCTTGCCCTCGCAGCCGTCATGCCGGTATTTGCAGCCGTCGAAACGACGGTCTATGATTCCAGTTATCCGATTACCGTGCGCAGCGAGGCGCCGGGGGTGCGTATCGATTGGAATCGGCAAGCGGCCTACATCACTACCTCGGAAGAGGCCCCGATCCAATCGATGGGGTTCGTCGCCCGCGACACGGCGTATCAGATGGCGCTGGCCGCGGCCCATAAACGCCTGGAGACCCTGTTCAGCACCCTGCACCTGACGGCTTATGCGACCGTGAACGAGGCTGTCTCCACCGGCTATCTCCCGCAGGAGACGCTGGAGGTCGTCGAGAAGTCACTGCGCCCGGTGGTCTCCTCCTGGGATACCGAGTCGCGCACGTGCCAACTCACCTGCGCGTTGCCGCTCACCGGCATCGGCACTGTCGGCGAACTGACGGCACAGATGCTGAAAGTGGAGCAGGAGGCCTTTGCCAAACAGGCGAATGCCCCGCAGCACCACCCGCTGAACGCGAAGTTGTCTCCCAGTAAAAAACCGGTGAAGCAGCTCTCAGCGGGGCCGTACACCGGCATCATCCTGGATTGTACGAGGCTACACTACACCCCCACGCTGCTGCCGAAACTCGTGGCAAAAGACGGCGCCGAGCTCTGGGGCATGCGCGATGTGAACCCGCAGGCGGTGCAGGCCAGGGGGCTGGTCGGCTTCGCCACCACCCTGAAGGATGCCACGAAATCCGACCGCGTCGGCATCAGCCCGTACATCATTCGCCCGCTGGGCACCTGTGGCCCCGCCCAGGGTGATCTTGTGCTGAGTGACGAAGATGCCAAACAGCTTGCCGACCTGCAGGCTTCGTGTGATTGTTTGACCAACATGTCCGTGGTCATCTTGCTCGATTGAGGAGATTCCCATGACCGAAAGATGTGCATTCCGTGTCCTCGCCCTCTCCCTCGGGCTGTGCTTCGCCGCGGCGGCGTGGGCGGGCAAGGCCAAGCCGGCCGCCCAGCCTGCCCCGGCGCCGAAACCGGCGGTGGTCACCAGCTACCAGATCCGCACCGACCGCTCCGGCAATAAACCCAACTGGTTCACCGGGCAACTGGAGGCGGTGGGGGTGGCATATGCCGCCGAAGGCGGGGAGATCGCCCGCTACCAGTCGCTGGCCACGGCGCAGACGATCATGCAGCATGAAGCAGCCAAAGGCCTCGCGGCGCTCACCTTTGACGGGCAGACCAAGGTCGGCTCGCTCACCGATGAGAAATCCCAGGCGTTGATCAAGAAACTGCTGGCCGGCACGACGATTATCGAAGAGCGCTGGGATGCGAAGGCACGGTCATACACGGTGGTCGGCGTCATTCCCCTCTATGGCGCGAACGGCGTGGCGATGCTCGGTATGGATCTGCCCTGCGTCACCGACCCGATGGAAGTGAAAACGGAGGAGATGGCGCTCATCACCGCGATCCCGAAGGGGCACACCCCGCAGCCGTATGAAGCGCCCTACACCGGGGTCATCATTAATTGTGAGAGCGTGGCGCTGACGCCCTGCCTCTTCCCCAGCCTGTTGCGCTCGGATGGCAAGACCTTCTGGGGACCGGCCGCCCTCATCAAGCCCGAGGAGATCGCCAAAGGCATCATCCATTACGTCCCGAACCTGGACACCGCACTGCAGCAGCAACTCGCCGGTAAACACCCGCTCATCCTCACCGCCATCGGCACGGGCCGCGGCTGCCACCCGGTCACCAACATCGACGACGTCTTCCTCGCCCTGAGCCAGCAAAAAAGCGCCCAACTCCTGCAAACCAACGTAGTCATCACGCTAGGGCGGTAACAGGGAGCACAACCCATCCATACCGAAGGCCATGGTGGAACCTCCATCATGGCCTTCGTGTTGTAATAGCCACAAAAAGGGGATGCATCAGTTTCGGTGTCTGTCCCCAAAACTCTATCAGAGTATCCGGTTCCATACGCGACTGTAGAATCGTCGTTATTCGAGAACGGGAACTCGCATAGGGTTTCGGGTACAGACACCGAAACTCCTCATACCAGTCACCGCCTGCTGAAAAAGTTTACGGGCAGCATCCGCGCCCACCGGAGTTTCGATGTCAGTCCCCGAAACCGGTGCATCTTTCGCCAACTGGATCATCCGTGCAGTTGTAAAAACGTACTTTTGCCGTCCCCTCATCCCGGCCGCCAGATGACCTGAACGGCACCGTTCAAAGGTAAAATTTTTGTGCTCTTTTGCGGCTATTCAAACTGATTTTTTCCTTTTCCCTTCTCCCCTCCTACGCCGCCTCGCCGTGCACCTCGTCGATGCATTCGGTGATGAAGGAGAAGGCGTAGACGGAGAGGCCGGTGGTGCGGACCTGCAGGCGCAGGGTGTGGGTGCCATGGTGGGGGTTATTGATGATGTTGTAGAGGCGCGGGGTATCCACGGTGATGACGGCGGCATCGCCCTCGAGTTGCACGTCATTCCCCTGGATGCTCGTAGGCAGCTCATCGTCCTGCAGCACCGCTACATGGCCGGTGCCGCCGGGTGGTGGGGTGAGCACGACGTCTACTTCCTTGGCCCGGTAGTGGACGATCACCTCGCCGGCGTCGCCAACCAGCGTGGCCGATTCCGGGCCGTTTTGCCAGAGACCCTGGAGATAGACCGTATCAGGCTCTGCTTCCGCGGTGGCGGCGTATTGGATGGTGCGGTCCGGACGCAGCGGTTCCGGGTTGCCGATGCGCCCGCGCTGATAGCCAAGATGGAGCGCCGGCGTGGCGTGGAAACAGACCGCCCCCGGCTCATCGGACGGGCGCAACGGGAGCATGGGGGGCGGGAAAACGATGGACGGATCAAGCTGGTGCAGCGCGAGTTGCATGTACCATTCGGAACCGACATAATCGCCTTCCCCGTAGTGGAAGTAGACGATATACCCATCCTGATCCACGAGATAGCGCGCCGGCCAGTAGCGGTTCGCCCAGGCATGCCAGTTGCGGCGTTCGTTATCCAGCAGGATGGGGTACTCAAGGTCCAGTTCCAGCACTGCGCGGCGGACATAGCGCTCCTCACGGGCAAAATCGTATTCCGGAGTATGGATGCCGACCATCATCAGCCCCGCCTCCTGGTAGCGCCGCCACCACTCGCGGAAATACGGCAATGTGCGCAGGCAATTGATGCAGGTATAATCCCAGAATGCCACCAATACCACCTGCCCCCGCAGCGCCTTCATCGCCAGCGGCGGGGAGTTCAGCCAGATGCCGGGGTGAAACTCCGGCGCATGTATCGGCTCATTGACGGCAGGCATAAGTCCGAGGTTCCCGCCTCCCTCCCTCCTCCCTCCCCTCTCCCCCGCACATTTTCAACTGCGTGAATGGTAAAACGGACAAAATCGATGATGCGGAGAGATTCATGTTTATTCATTTTTCACCGCGTCCTCTGCGTCTTTGCGCCTCCGCAGTGAAAAATGAAAATGATATTCCTGTACCTATTTTACTTACTGTTGACAGTGATCCGGCTGACCGGTACACTTTAAGGAGATTATGCGCACACTAAATGCCGACAAGTTCAATAGCCAGCACGCCACCTGGAGCGTGTGACCGTATCCGGGGTGCGCATTGTCGCTGTTTCTCGCCCTCTCCGGATGCGGAGGGGGTTTTTTGTTTTCTTTCTCTTTATCTTACTCTTTCTCGTACAGACTCGAGTCTGTTACCAGTAACGGTTCAGCGTGCCGGATACGGCGCTGAAGGATTTTGAGAAAGAGTACGAGTAAGAGAAAGAATGTACTGGCGCTGGCCCTATCATGGCGTGGGGGTGAAGGGAAGCGCATATTTCAACCGTGGGAGGGAGTATTGCATGGCCGCCGGATCCTCTGTGCTTATCGTCGGGACGGAATCCGATAATCCATTCGCGATCGATATCGCCGCCGCCTGTGGGCAAACCACCGACATCTCCGATATTGTGTCGCTGAAGACCTTTGCGAATTCCGAATTCTGCCCGCGTTTCATCAGCGATGAAGAGGATTTCGCGAATATCGGCCATAAGCTGGCGAACACGACGGTCGTCATTGTCACCACCACCTCGAGCAATTTCTCGCGCAATGAGCTGGTGTGGCGCACCTTGCTGGTGGCGCGCGCGGCTAAGGATAACGGCGCCGCCCGCGTGATCCTGGTGGAACCGAACCTCTTTTTCAGCGCGCAGGACCGCGGCCCGCGCCCCGAGCACGGCCAGGTCGATTTCCAGCGCGACGCGCGCGATTATAAGAAGTTCGACGGCCAGCCCTTCTCCAGCCACATGTACGCCGAAACGCTGCGCCTGGCCGGCGTGGACTTCGTCATCACCGTGCACAACCACTCCAACTCCGTGCTGCGCCTCTTCAGCGAGATCATGCCACAGGGGATCATGAACCTGAACCCGGCCAGCGTCTTTGCCGACTACATCCGCCATTCCGATGTCGCGCCCAGCCTGCATTCCGGAAAGGGACTGCTGGTGTGCGCGCCGGACAAAGGCGCGATGCCCTTCACCGACAGCATCTACCGCATCCTCGCCATGGACTCCGTCAGCCAGCTCCACATCGCCAAGCAGCGCCTCGGCGAGCGCAATGTCACCAGCTTCATCGACAGCGCCTCGCCCACTACGTTAGATCAGGTGGCCGGGAAGGATGTCATTGTCTTCGATGACATGGTGCGCACCGGCATCACCATCCGCAAATGCTGCAGCTTGCTGAAAGAAGCCGGCGCCGCGCGCACCCTCTTTTTCGTCACGCACTTCTACCCCTCGCAGGAAGGCCGCGAGAACCTGAGCACGCCGGATATCGACGAGATCGTCACCACCAACACCCTGCCGCAAGTGCTCAACCGCGACATGCAAGGCCGCCTGCGCCGCAAATTGACCGTGCTGAAGCTGGAAAAATGGGTCGCCTGCCATGTGCTCACCAGCACCGGCGCACCAGCGGACCAGATCAGCGGCCCGCTCTACTCCGTCGATATGTCATCGAAAAACCCGCGCTGGAGCGCCCTGGACCGCGAAGCCGTCGGCTTTTTCACGCATTGACCAGTTGTGTGGGGGTTTGGGTGTGTGGGAGTATGGGAGTATTGGGCGGGCCTGGTTGGCGGGCGCCGGGCGCTTCTTTTCTCTCCGATGGCATAGGTAAGCAAGTATAGTGCCGTAGCCGCATCCCTTTACGGGTGCGTCGCCGATAGTGCCCGTGGCCGTGAACCGAGAAAATTCATCTCACCTTGCCTAGATTCGGCGCACCCGTAAAGGGATGCGGCTACGAGCATGCCTGAACGAAGGCCGGACCAATGTACAAATACTCCCACACTCCCACCCCCCCACCCCCCCATACAATCAAACGGGGAGGTGTGCTATGGAGAGTCGCATTGCGGGTGAACTCAAACTACGGTATCAGCCGGTGGCCTTGCTTTTTACCAATGAGCGGCCTGCGGGGGCGGTACAGTTCGCGGAAGGCAAGTGGGGGTGCGTGATCGCCATGCTCACCGCCGCCGCGAAGGGGAAGACTGCCGTGTTCGACCGGAAGACGGTCGGCTGCGCGGGGGGCATCACCGGGCTGGGCTTCGGCTGCGGGTTCGAAAAGTTGCCGGGCGGCATCGACTATTTCCTCTCTTGCGGGCGCGGCGAAGGGTTTCCGGAGGGCGAGGGCTATCGCAAGACGCCGGAGATCGCGCGCGGGTTTATCGACTCACTCCCCATCACCGATATCCCGTACACCTACATCGTCTTTAAGCCGTTAAGCGCGGTCGACCCGGAACGCGAGACGCCGCAGCTCATCATCTTTTACGCCACCCCGGACCAGCTCACCGCGCTGGTCACACTGGCGAACTACGAGACCCCCGGCACCGACAACGTCATCATCCCGCAAGCTGCCGGCTGCCAGAGCATCGGCATCATCCCGTATCGCGAGGCGCAGCAGGAACATCCGCGCGCAGTGGTCGGCCTGCTGGACAGCAGCGCCCGCCCCTTCGTCCCCGCCGACCTGCTCTCCTTCACCGTGCCCTTCCGCATGTTCCAGACAATGGAAGCCAACATCCCCGGCAGCTTCCTGGAGCGCAGCGCCTGGCAAAAGGTGCGTGCGAGAATCCCGGACCCGGGTGCGGAATGAATCTTTCACCGCCGAGACGCTGAGACGCAGAGGGAATTAGCGGGTCTGAGAAGGCGAAATGCCGGGTGATGGAGAAGGCAATATATAGAAAACCACACAAAAGCGCGGCAGCGCAAAAAGTCCTTTTGTGTCCTTCGTGTCTTTGTGGTTCAAATGTATTCTACATCCGAAAGGGTTTCGATAATGTCTACCTGGAATATCGGTGCATTCACCTTCCGCTCCCGCCTGCTGGTGGGATCGGCGAAGTATCCGTCGCCTGCGGTGATGGAGCAGGCGATTGAGGCGAGCGGGGCGGAGATCGTCACCGTGGCCATCCGCCGTGTGAATCTCAACGAGGCGAGCGGACAGAACCTGCTGGAGTTCATCCGCCGCAAGAACCTGACCATCCTGCCCAACACCGCCGGCTGCTACTCGGTGAAAGACGCCGTGCTCACCGCGCAACTGGCACGCGAGGCGCTGGACACCAACCTGGTGAAGCTAGAAGTCATCGGCGACGAGCGGACGCTCTTCCCGGATAACGAAGGCCTGCTGGAAGCGGCGAAGGAGCTGGTGGCGGACGGGTTCACCGTGCTGCCGTATTGCATCGACGACCCGGTGGTCTGCCGCAAGCTGGAAGAGATCGGCTGTGCCGCGGTGATGCCGCTGGCGGCGCCCATCGGCTCCGGCCTGGGCGTGCGCAACCCGTATAACATCCGCATCATCGTCGAGCATGCCAACGTGCCGGTCATCGTCGACGCCGGTGTGGGCACCGCCTCCGACGCCACCTTCGCCATGGAACTCGGTGTCTCCGGCCTGCTGATGCAGACCGCCATCGCGCAGGCACAGGATCCGGTGAAGATGGCCACCGCCATGCGCCAGGCCACCGAAGCGGGCCGCCTCGCCTTCGAAGCGGGCCGCATTCCGAAAAAACTCTACGCCACCGCCAGCAGCCCGCTGACGGATTTGATTACGACCGGGGCGTAACGGGTCCTATAATCGTCCCTCACCCCCAACCCCCTCTCCCAGTGGGCGAGGGGGAAGCTGAACATCGAACCCTTTGCCGTTATGTATAGCAGACTCCCCCTCTACCCCTGGGAGAGGGGGCTGGGGGGTGAGGGACGATTATACTTTTTTCTTCAATTAATTCCCCCCTCCCGAAAACCGGTGATCGAAGGAATCTCCCGGCTGCTGGCTATGGCAGACGGTGCATTTGTTGATAGTGCCGGCATGGCCTTGCACCGTGACCGCCTGCACATTATCCGCAGCCACCACCGTCGGGGTGATGGCGTGCGGGCTGCCGTGGCAGGCGGAGCAGTGTACGCCGTGATGCCCGCGGGAATCGCGATAGAGCGTGTTCGGCTGCTCGTATTGCAGGCTCGGGTTGGTTTTCCCGTGGCAATCGGCGCAACGCGGCTCGTCCACCCAGGGGCGCCGGCCTGCGCTCCCCACCGCCTCTATGGAGGTGTGGCAGTCGGTACAGGTCATCCCTCCGCTAAAATGCACATCGCGCAGGCAGTGCGTGCGGATGCCGGGGTGGCAGGCGTAGCAGGCCACGTTGTTCACCTGGCCCAGCACCGGCGCCATGCGCGAGGCGTGTGCGGAATGCATGCTGGTGGAGAGCGGCGGCACTCCTGCCTGGCCGGTCGTGCCCAGCGGCGCCTGCTGGTGGCACTGCCCACACAGCACCGGTTTTTGTGCCTCCAGCGTGGTGCCGTGCAGCCGGTCATGCGCGCGCAGGATATCTGTGGCCGTGGAGATGCCGGCGGTGTTGTGGCACAGGTTGCAACTGATCTCCCACGATACCGGCGTCACCGCCTGCGTCTGCGCCATCGTCTTGCCGTTCGCCGTCACCGTGACGGTGGCGAGCTGATAGGCATTCTCCTGGCCGGCATCGGTGATCGGGGTCAGCGGAATGCCGGTGGCCGACCAATCGCCGGAGGGATTGGCGGTCATCATCCCGCTGAGGCCATTGCCGGTCAGCCCGATATTCTGCGCCGGCGACACGCCCAGCAGCGGCTTGGCGAAGCTCCAGAAGTTCGTTTTGTCCGCCGAGTGCGTGTTGCCGGGGATGGTGTACCCCACGGAGATGCCGGAGGTGACCAACCGCGGCCCGTCCCCCCGCCGGTCGATCACCTGCGCGTGCAGCGTATTGTACGGCGGCAGGATCATCATCTCGGAGAAATCCTGGTTCATGCAATGCATGCCCAGATCGTTATACCCGAGCACAGTCATCGCCGCGCCATTCGTCGTCGGCCCCGGCTGCCCGCCCCCGCTCTTCCCCCCGGACGACCCGCCACAGCCAAGCAACATCCCGGCCATCACCACCGCCAGGCAAACACCCCATACCCGCAGATCCATCTCATCTCCTCGCCATGGGAAAATAATGCATACGGTACTATATCAGGAGCAAGGGACAGCTATACACGCCGTTTGGCGCAAAATTCATCCGTGTGGTGTGATAGCGGACAAGAGGGAAGAGATGCTGGGGTGTCACGATCGATATATTTTCATGCTCATGCTCATACTCTTACTCATGCTCAGAATGGATGCTGGATTTAGCGTTACGTTTTTGAGTATGAGCATGAGTAAGAGCATGAGCAGGATGTCGTATGATATGCCAACCCCCATTGACGCTCCGCGTGCGGTTTGCTACAATACCTCTTGCCTCTCACCGTGCCGGCGTGGCGGAATGGCAGACGCAGTAGACTCAAAATCTACCGAGGGCAACCTCGTGGAGGTTCGACTCCTCTCGCCGGCACCAAATTTCCCTTTCTTGATTGCCCATGAATTCGTGCAAAGGCACTTCCCTTTGCCTCATCTCCCACCTGATGTAACATTAATATTGCATTGTAACACTGCTAATGTTACAATGCAGAAGATGATGTTACAATGCGTGAAAGACATGAGAAACCTTCTGCAAGACTTTGAGCGATATATACAAACAGTGTTGGGCATCACCGTTGCTCCTGTGCGGTGGGAAGATAACGCACGCGTGCCATTTTATCTTCGGGAACAGTACACCCTTTATCAGTTCCAATTACTGGGAACCCCCTGCCTGCTGATGGTTGCGGAGGGGGAGACAGCCGTGACAGCGATTCGCAAACACATACAGCAGCTCAAGAATTGGTGGAATGGTGAAGTCATCTATCTCCTTGATGCCCTCTCCTCGCGCAATCGAAAACGTTTGATCGAAGAGAAAGTTGCGTTTGCGATTCCCGGCAATCAACTGTATTTCCCCCCGCTGGGCGTTGATTTACGGGAGCACTTCCGGGCGCTTCATCCGCCGGTCACGATCTTCAGCCCATCGACCCAGGCGGTCATCATACATACGTTACGCCGGAGAATTCGGAAAGCTGAAACACCATCCTCATTAGCCAAACAATTCGGATATACTCGCATGACGATGACGCGCGCCTTCGATGAGTTGGAAATGGCCGGCCTGGGTGAGTTTACCAGCGAAGGTCGAGAGCGGGTGCTCCGATTTGCTGATGAGAATAATGTTTTATGGGAAAAAGCGCGTGGGCTGTTGCGCAGCCCGGTGAAACAACGCCTGTGGCTCACCGGAATCCCTGGTGATTTTTCTGGTTTACAGGCCGGTCTCACCGCCTTATCCCGGTATAGCCTGCTGGCTGCACCTGCCCAGCGGGTCTACGCGCTGAGCGTGAAAGACTGGGCGAAACTGAAACAACAGCAAGGGATTGTCCCGGAAGTGATCCCTGTTGATGAGCCGGATGCCATTGCGCTGGAAATCTGGAGCTATCCTCCCCAGTTATTCGCAGAGCAGGATGTCGTTGATCCTCTCTCACTTTTTTTAAGCTTGCAACATCTGGAGGATGAGCGCGTTGAGTCAGCACTTGAGGAAATGATGGAGAAAGCCGTATGGTAAGAGGACTGGATGTGTTCAGAACACACTTCGAAGCATATCAAGACCGGTATGTGCTGATTGGTGGAACAGCGTGCTCCCTCGTAATGGAAGATGCGGGATTAGACTTTCGTGCCACCCGGGACCTGGATATTGTGCTCTGCATTGAAGCGTTGGATAGCGAGTTCACGCTGGCCTTCTGGCAATTCATTCATAACGGAAGATACCAGAATCGGCAACGGAGCACAGGCAAAAAGCTGTTTTACCGATTCTTCGATCCCGAAGATCAAACCTTTCCTGTGATGTTGGAGTTATTCTCCCGAATACCCAACGTGCTGTCTATCCGTGGTGAGGGGCACCTGACCCCAATCCCGGTGGATGAAGATGCCTCCAGTTTATCGGCTATCCTCCTGGATAATGAATACTACCATTTCATTCATGCTGGAAAGCGCCTGATCGGTGGGCTCCCGGTGGTCACCCCTGCGCATCTGATTCCGCTGAAGGTGAGAGCCTGGTTGGATTTACGCGCACGGCAGGGAGCAGGTGAACAGGTTGACTCAAAAGATATCCGTAAGCATCTGAACGATGTCTTTCGATTGTACCAACTCCTCTCACTTGAGACGATGGTACCGTTATCCGGTGCGATTCGAGAGGATTTCCTTCAGTTTGTTGTCGCGCCGGAGATACACAGCCTGGATTTGAAGAGCCTGGGTATACGCCGTACCAGCCTCGAGGAAGCAATTGGCAACCTCAAGAAAATATACGGCTGTTCGCTGTAAAACGTAAGCTGAGGCAGTTGGTACGATGGAATGGCAGACGCAGTAGACGCAAAATCTACCGAGGGCAACCTCGTGAATGTTCGACTCCTCTCACCGGTACGCTATTTTCTTCGGTGATCCGATTAAATAAAGGCTTCCTCGCCATTACCCCGAACTCTGTCTTGCAGGCACGGACGCAGCGGCGACTCATACCCAGTGAAGGACGTGGTATCATCTCAACCGAACAATGGACGGCACGCGCGATTTTTACCGCGTGCGGGGCGAAGGCCGATGACTTGATTGGCGGGGCCTTCAATCGTGAGCGGACCAGCCAGGCGCTCGGTACCATGGTGACTGCGATCAATGCCTATTGCGATGCGCGCATCGCCGCGGTACAGCAGGAGCTCTTTCGCCAGCAGGGGGAGGTGCCGGCCTGCCGCGCCGGGTGTGCGTATTGCTGCCATGTGCCCGTGCATCTCACGCCCGTCGAGCTGTGCAATATCGCCCTCTTCCTCGACTCCTCCGCCGTCAGCGCGGCACAGCGCGCGGCGTTGCAGGGGCGCATCGATGCCCGCGTCGTCTTCGTCGGCACCCTGCCGGTGCAACAGCAGCCCGGCGCCGTCCTCCCCTGCGCCTTCCTGGTCGACGACTGCTGCAGCATCCACCCTGTCCGCCCCCTCTTCTGCCGCGGGCGCAATGCCATCGACCGGCTGCCCTGCCTTGCCAGCTACGCCCACCCGGACCAGCCCGTGCCCATGCAGATGTTGCAGGAGCAGATCTTGATCGGCCAGAGCCTGGTGATGGGCATCCTGGAAGCGCTGAAAAAGATCGGCCTCCCCGACCGCTGCCTCGATCTCTCCCTCGCCACCGCCGTCGCCCTCGCCACCCCTGACCTTGTCGAGCGCTGGCTGCGGGGGGAGAATCCATTGCGGGAATGCTGAACTACCGTGTTGTTGAATCACCAAGACACGAAGAGCACGAAGAGGTTATGGTCTTCTGCCGAGAATCTCTTTGTGTCCTCCGTGTCTTGGTGGTGAAATAAAAAACGATACTCCCGGTACCGACTCAGCTTCAATACCCATTACTCGGCATCATCTCCCACCCCTCTACACGCGGCACGCGCGTATCCCCGCCATGCGAGAACAGCACCACGCCGAGGCTGTCTGCGCGTGACGGGTAGATGCGGCGCACCACCGCTTGCCGGTCGTTGGCGAAGACTTCGACGAAGGATTTGTCGATGAAGACGCGCAGGTGGAGGGGTTCGCCGGGGGCGAGGGTGAAGGGGGCGGACTCGATGACTTTGGCGCCTTCCGTCAGGCTGGAGCGCTGCGTGTCGATCTTCAGGGTGTTGTCGGTGGTGTCGCAGAGGATCACCGTCTCTTCTTCGCCGTCGGGGGAGCAGCAGACTTTGACGCCGAATTGCATGGCGGTGTCCGGCTGCATCTCGATGGCCAACTCCAGGGAGTTGCCTGCCATTTCCGGCAGCGGCAGCTCGGTGCCGGCGGCGAGGTGCAGGTGCTCCCGCGTGCGGCCATTGTAGCGCAGGCGCTGGAGCTCCTCGGCGGGCTGCATGCGCAGGGTACCGTCTTCGCCCAGCCAGAGCACGCGCGGCAGGCTGAGTTCGCCAGACCACCCGCTGGCCTCTTTGCTGGCCTGCTCGCGCCGGTCGAAGACCCACGCCCACATGATGCGCCGACCCTGGGCGTCCAGCAGGCTCTCGGGAGCGAAGAACTCGTTGTCTACCCAGGTCATGCGCCCGTGCGTCTCGGGGGTGAAGCGCTGGTCGGCATAGTGCCCGAGGTAATACTGGCAGCCGAGGGTGTGGCTGATGAAGAGGAGCATGTGCGTGTCGCTGGGCACGCCGCCGTGCGGACTCGCGGGCAGCGGGAAGAAGTCGGGGCACATATCGTCCTCAAACTCTTTCGTCCACTCGCGGCGCGACTGGTAGAAGCGATGCAGGTAGGTCCAATCCGTCAGGTTGTCCGAGACGAAGAGGTAGAGCGTGTCGCCCAGGTGCTCAGGCAGGTTGCGCTTCTGCCCGAACTCCCACAGCACCAGCAGGTTGCCGGTGAGCATATAATAGCGCCCGTCCTCGAACCAGATCTGCGAAGGGTCAGCGGCACCGTAGACGACCTCACTGCCGTCCGCCGCCGGCACCACGGTAAGGCCGGACTGCGTCTCGCGGATGAGCGGATTGCGCTCATGCTTCGTCCAGTGGTCGAGGTGCGGGTCCGTGCTGGTGGCGGTGCAGATGCCGCCCGGATTGCCCAGCCCCCAGTAGGTGATGGTCGCCACACCCTGCTGGTCGATGAATGCCCCGCCGCTGAAGATGCCGTCATCGCCCTCGCCCGGCGCCAGCGCCGGCGGGTGATGCCGCCAGTGTAGCAGGTCGAGGCTGGACACATGCCCCCAGTAGTGCTTTCCCTCGTGCTGGTAGATATAGCAGAAGTGATAGCGCCCATTCCAGAAGAGCGCCCCATTGGGATCAACCGGCGCATGCACGCCCTCCGGCACCACGAAATGATACCCGGGTCGATGCGGGTCCTGCAAATATTTCTCCCGCAACAGCCGCGCATGATCAATCATCACCTGCAACTCATCGGTCGCAATTGTACGCTCGGACATAGGACGCCCCTTCTTCGATTGGAATGGTTGTATTGTAGCATGAGTTAGCGTTGGGAAATAGTCATTTTTTGTTATTTCACCGCAGAGACGCAGAGGGAGGTGTGGGAGTATGGGTGTGTGGGAGTGTGGGAGTATTGGGCTGATACCATGAGCGAGACGGTCTCTATCCTCTCTCTTTCCCATCGAATGCAGTTCACCGATGGAATAAGACAGATAACTAATGCCATAGCCGCATCTCCGATGGGTGCAACGTCGATAGTGCCGTGACCACGGAACATATTACTCCCATACCCCCATACGCCCACGCTCCCACACCCTCCTCCCTCTGCGTCTTTGCGTCTCTGCGGTGAGAAAACAAAAACACAAGCATGTTACCCGTCGAATGTTGGTATATACTCTGTGGTCGCTGTGAATGAGTGAAACCTTGCCGACCGGAGGAATGGTTATGTGGCCGAGTAAGCCTCGATATCAACGCCTGCTCTTGTTTGTCGTGATTATTGCCGGCATGTTGTGTATCCGCCTGCTGACTGCCGTGTATGCGCAGCAGGCCACGGAGCCGAAGGTGAAGACGGCGGAGCCGGATTATGCCAAAGATCCCTACTGGCAGCACGCGAAGCAGGAAGTCTACAAAGGCGTGCTGGAAGTGATGGCGCAGCACCAGACGGAGTTGCAGCGGGGATGGCGGCTGAATACCTTTATCCGGGGCGACGTGCGGAAGAAGCTGGTGGCGCTCACCTTTGATGATGGTCCGCACGCGAAATTCACCCCGCGCCTGCTCGCCATCCTGCAGCAGGAGCATGTGCCGGCCACCTTCTTCGTCGTCGGCGAGATGGCGGAGAAGCATCCCGAACTGGTGAAAGCGGAGGTCGCCGCCGGGCACGCCATCGGCAACCACACCTACCACCACGTCAACCTGACCAAAATCCTCGAGCCGGATGTCGCCACCGAGATCAAGGCGTGCGGAGAGACGCTGCAGCGCATCACCGGGAAAACCCCGCACCTCTTCCGCCCGCCGGGCGGCGACTACGACAAAGGCGTGGCCGAGACCGCCACTGCGCTGGGCTACACCACCGTGCTCTGGACGGATGACCCCGGCGACTACGCCAGCCCCGGCGACCCGGTGATCTTCAAACGCACCTTGGCGCAGGTGAGCAAGGGGGGCATCATCCTGCTGCACGACGGCATCGAGCAGACCATCGACATCCTCCCGAAGCTCATCACCACCTTGAAGCAGCGCGGGTACCAGTTTGTCACTGTGGATGAGTTGATGCGGGGGCGAAAGGCGGGGTCATCAGCAGACCTTCATAGTGTGCAGTGATCGATACAGGCAATCTGGTATCGCGGACAGAGGTAGGCCGCGCCCACTGTGGCGCGCATGAGCGTACTTACACTCCGTGAGCGTAAACTCGGAACAGATTGCGAGTCTAAGTTCATGGAGTGGGAACTCGGGTCTGTCAAGTATTTTGTGCTAATCCAATCCTCCGATTTTCGCTCCTCGTCTCATCCCGCGTTTGTTCTCTCGGAAAAATCATTCTTTTTCCGTTG